>TARA_R110002096_G_scaffold416576_2_pt1 | contig 407379 bp, 351 predicted proteins | sample TARA_R110002096 | Tara Oceans TARA_R110002096 (sample SAMEA4397295) | marine metagenome | biome: Polar Biome; feature: [DCM] deep chlorophyll maximum layer (ENVO:01000326); material: water (ENVO:00002006), including particulate matter (ENVO:01000060) such as... | depth 35 m
ATGGAAACGAATATAAAGGATACAGCACAGAGCTGGTCTCTTGGTAGCGATGATAAGTATAGAAAAGTTGAAAATAAAAATGAAACTTTCTCGGCTCACCATTATTTTATGACAAACCCCAGTTTGTCTGGAGTTGGTTCAGTCAATAAAGAAGACGAAGATAAAGACGAATAGGGAACGAGTAGTGGGAAAATTTGCCGTCATTGATATTGGCTCAAACACCGTACGTCTGGTGGTTTATGAAAACCGCGAGCGCGCGCCGTACGTGATCTTTAACGAAAAGGTCTTTTGTGGACTGGGGCGTGGTGTATCCGAAACTGGTCTCATGATAGAAGAGGCTATGGAGTTGGCGACCAAGACACTGAAACGATTTTCAATGTTGTTGAATAAAATGGATATAACCAATCCTCGCGTTATTGCGACGTCAGCCGTTAGAGATGCTGACAATGGTCAAGATTTTATAAAGCGTGTTAAGGATCACACCGGGCTTTCTATTAATATTATTAAAGGCGTGGAAGAGGCGAGATTATCCGGCTACGGTGTTATATGCGCGGTACCACATGCGTCAGGTATTGTTGGTGACCTTGGTGGTGGTAGTCTTGAGCTTGCTATTGTCGATGATAAAATGGTTTCCAATGAAGTGACGTTGCCTATTGGTCCTTTGCGACTACAGGATCAGGACGGGAAGTGGTTTAATAATCCCAAAAGTGTTGTGAAAAAGCATCTTAAATCCATTGATTGGCTTAAAAATGCCAGGGGGCAAAAGTTTTACGCGGTTGGCGGCGCGTGGCGATCGTTGGCAAGAATTCATATGAAGGTGGTAGGTTACCCGCACATTAATATGCATAACTATATTATACCCGTCGACGAAATTACCGCTCTTGCGAGGCGAATTTCTAAAATGAGTCTAATCGAGCTTGACGAGTACAGACCCTATATTTCTGAGAAGCGTATCAATATTCTGTCCTTGGCGTCACTCACGCTTTATCAATTACTCAAAATGATTAAACCACGGAAATTCGTGGTATCGGCATTTGGGGTTCGTGAAGGCTTATTATATGATGAAATGGATCCAGAAGTCAGAAAGCAGGACCCACTCATCGTCGGTTGCCACCAGGTAGCAGAAATGACAGGGCGTTTTCCTGAACACGGCGAACGGTTGTATGATTGGATTTCACCACTATTTAGCGATGAAAGCGATGAACGTAAGAGACTTCGATTGGCAATATGCATTTTAAGCGATGTGGGATGGCGTGGACATCCGGAATACCGCGCTGAAAAAGTTGTCGCTGAAATACTTTACGGTCGATTGGGCGGCATCAACCATTGGGGCGCCGGACTTATCGCTATGGCGTTGTACGTCTGTTATGGTGGTTCAAGCAATCGCGTCAAGCAAGTGCAAACCGCAGCATCATTGATCAGCCGTGAAGATATGTATTATGCCAAAAAAATAGGTATGGCCCTAAGGTTGGCTCAACGTCTCTCCGCTGGTACCTCACGGGGATTAAAACTTGCGGAATTATCAATTAATCACACGCGCGTACTTATGAAGGTAAAAAAGGATAAAATCGATATCGTCAATGATGTTGTAACAAAAAGACTGGACGATCTAGCCGAATATATTGATCTTGAATCTAGGATATCAACTTATTAGTCATGTTGTGGATCGTTGCTGATGATATAGTCCGGTTTTGCCTTTGAGTATAATAATACAGCAACGATAAAAGTCAGAGCTTCCGCAAGGGGCAGGGCAATATACATTCCGACATCACCAATCCATAGCGGCAATAATAGCAACGCCGTAGCGGGTAGGATAAAACTACGCAGGAAGGCTATGTAGGTACTTTCAAGCGGTTTTTGCATTGATGTGAAATAAACGGTGAGCAGAATATTTAGGCCAATAAAAAGAAAAGCCGGCCAGAGGTAGAACATGAACTCTGCGGCGATTTCCCGAGTGTTAATAGCACCGCTTTCGAGAAAAATACTAATCAGAAGATCAGGATAAATCAACATTGCGGTGATCATGATCACCGCAACCGCAAGTACAGCATAACTGGCCATTTTGAGGAATTCGGTGATACGTTCTGGATTGCGGGCTCCGAAATTCTGACTGATGATAGGTTGTAGGGCATCGCACATACCGATAGATGTAAACAATCCCATTAACCAGATATTGTTTATGATGGTGAGCGCAGCAACCCCGTCCATGCCGAGGCGGCTGATCATGACCCAGTTAAAAATCAGTGCTGTTACGCCGATGGAAATTTCATTGGCAAATTCGGAAAGTCCGTTGATGTATGCTTTAATGAGTACAGCGATATCGGTCATGGGTTTGCTAAATTTGAGGCGGCTTTTTTTCTTCAAAAAATAAGGTAAAAGAATTACGCAGACCAGCGCAGCCGAAAAACCGGTCGCATAAGCGGCCCCCATAAGCCCCCAGTTAAATTTGACAATGAAGATATAATCGAGCATCACATTGACAGCTGAGCCAATAATGAATGCGCCAGATGCTAAAATAGGATTGCCAGCGAGGCGCACAAAATAAAAGGCGATCAGCTCGAATACAAAAAATGGTGTACACCACAGGATAATACCAAGATACACATTAACCATTCCTGCAATTTCCGGTTCGTTTGCACCAAGTCCGGAAATAATCTGATCTATAAATGTGACACCGAGCACCAGCATTAAGCCAGCGCATGCAAGGCCGACGATCATTGTTGTAGTGAAGACCTGATTTGCGAGGTCTTTTTTCTTTTGTCCAAGGTACTTGCCGCACACAACAGAGCCGCCAACCGCAATCAACATGGCGATGGCCCAGAATAATGTTAGTGCTGGAACCGATAAATTTACTGTCGCCAACGCACTGGATCCAACATAATTACCAAGAAAAATGGAATCCACCAGGCTTGCGGATGACATGGCAAGCAGTCCGGCAATTTCAGGAAGTGAATAATGCCAGAATACAGCGCGTACGTTACCTTTTACAGGATCATATCTTTCAACAATCTCGCTCATCAGTCTTTGCCGTTTCGAGTCAATTTGATAATTTTGCTAGTCATACAGGGTCGGACATAGGAACTCAACCCCTCAAGCCTTCTATGGAAGCGTAAAAATTGAAATTAGTCTTCTTCGCGGGCCCGAACGGAAAAAGATGTATTGGTTTTAATCTTAACGATTGTTTCTATGCCAAAAGAGGATGAGGCGCGCTCCGTTTGTTGAGACCACGCCGGTTCCACGCCAACCTCTTGGCAAGACTAATGCTTTGCCAGGCCCGTATATTTGCGCATCGCCATTCGAATTAACAAAAGTCATGTTGCCATCAAGAACATAAATCATTTCATCATAACCTAGATCAGCGAAAGGTACTTGGCCCGGTTGCGCTTCCCAGACATCAACGCCAAATTTATCATCGCTGGTGCGGTAAAATTCATGGTCACGCGCAATAATATCACTGACATCGGCGTCAAATGGTCTAAAATCACTAAATCTAAGTCCGGCGAGAGTGTCCCGGTCAAGCAGAACTAAATCAATCGAGTCGCCCACTGGCAGGGTTTCATTTGTATAAGTTGACCAGATCATTCTAATGCCACCTTCAGGAACTGCAAAGCTTCCACTCCAGCCTTTTGGCATGACGAGCCCTTCACCAGCCCTATATGTGATGGCATCTTTTCCTGGGGAGCCCATCATCATGGCTCCTTCCAGGATATACATTACTTCTGTATACGGCGCATTTTCAATGTTAATACGACCGGATTTACCCTCCCAGATGCCAGCGGCATATTGGCCGTTTTCACTTTTGTAAAACTCGTGATTACGGGCCATAATGGTGCCGGAATCTGGCTCGTACGCCATAAACTCACCTAAAGCTTCACCAGAGAGAATATCGTTACTGATACGAAGCTGCTTTAATGTCGCGTCTTGTGCATGTGCCCGCTGTACTAGAAAGTCATTGTTTGAAAAATTGTTGCCGCTAACAACGAAGCACCATCCCATGAAACTCAATACTAGAATGGAGTATTTTCTTTTTGATGATGTAAAATTATTAACAAGTTTCATTTGTATTCTCCCATTTTTTAAAGGATAGCAGGCATTGGATGTATAAATCAAGTTGAGCTGGCGGCAAGTTCAAGAAATTAGAGAAAATTGTATCCATTTATGTATATTTGGTAACGCTTATGTAAGAAATTTTTGCCATTATATGGCATCAAAATATGGCATCAAAATATGGCATCAAATAAGTATGTGAGGAAAAGTCGTAATGCATTATGAACCAAAAGCACCCAAGAGCCTTAAAGATGTAGGTTATGATTCCAGTCTGATCCTGCAGTTGGTCGGCAAAGGGATGTATCTGGAAAATATGGAAACATCGGTGCAGCTTGCCAATGAAATTAAGCTCCAATCCAATGTTATTGAAGAAGCATTGCAGATTCTTGTGAGCCGCAAAATGGTTGAATCTGTCGGTATGCTTAGTAGCTCGGCTGGTGGGCAGGGCATACTACGTTATAAGCTTACCTCCGCGGGTCGAAATTTTGTTCAGGACGCTCTTAATCAAAATCAGTATTTTGGTCCTGCGCCAGTGCCACTCGATGTTTACTGCCAGCAGGTGAGGGCCCAGGCCATTGGCGATGAACGAGTTGCTCCGGAAGACATCGAGCAGTCATTTTCGGATATTATCGTGCCTACCGAATTTACCAGACAATTAGGCCCGGCGATCAATTCAGGTATGAGTATTTTAATTTATGGTCCAGCCGGAAACGGGAAGACAACCGTCGCCGAAAAAGTCGCCCATATTTTTGAATCTGTGATTTATATTCCCCATGCTATTGAAGTGAATGGGAGCATCATTAAGGTTTTTGATAGCTCGGTGCACAACAGCGTTGAAGTGGAAAGCCCACCAGTTGAGCGTCGTTCCTTGTTTCGGGAAATGGTCGACAAACGCTTCTTGCCGTGCAAGCGCCCCGTGATTATTACTGGCGGCGAGCTTAATATGGAAATGCTTGATCTTAAATATAATGAGGTCAGCAAGTTTTATGAAGCACCGCTTCATATTAAAGCGTTGAATGGGACCTTTATTATTGATGACTTTGGACGTCAACAGGTTAGCCCTGAACAAATTCTCAACCGCTGGATTGTGCCGCTTCAAAGCCGGATAGATTTTCTTAAACTTCATTCGGGTAAATCATTTGAACTGCCGTTCGACGAGCTGGTTATTTTCTCAACCAATCTTGCACCAAATGATTTGATGGACCCAGCATTTTTACGCCGCATCCCTTATAAACTTGAGACGAAAGATCCTTCAATACAGGCATTTAAGGCCATATACGCCGCTGTCGCCCGCAAGGAAGGCCTTGAGCTTACAGATGAGATCTTCACGTTTACCGTCAACGAAATTACCAACGTCGCCGGAAAAGCACTTGCTGCATATCAGCCAAAGTTTATCATTGATCAAGTAAAGGCCGCCTGTAAATACCAGGGGGTGGAACTTACATTCACTGAAGACTATGTGGCTGAGGGACTTGCTAATCTATATGTACAAGATACTAGCTTTAAAGGGCAAGTTGGCATGACCCCGAGTGAATGATAAGTTAAAATAGTGTTGTTGACCAAAATATTCGCCTGATCTATCCGGTGTCATTTTTTCTTTGTGATCATACGAAAGTCGCGTTACCATAGGTGTATGCAAAGTAACGGGGGTGCGCTTCGTTGTGGTTAAATGAGGTGGGCTTAAAATTAAAAAGGGGGGCACGGGCAATAATAAATGGGTGAGATAATAGGGTATTTGTGAGGTTTCCTGGTAAATTTTCTTATGTGATGTTTGAATGCAAGATCGTGATTATCTTGCTGCTTTCTTTGATTGAAGCAACGGCTGCACAAACGATTGTGGATCGGGCGTTTCTGAGCGAAAGTGAACGGACATGGATAGCGAAGAACCCGATCATCAAATCCTCGATTAACACCAGCTATGCACCAATTGATTTTGTTGCCGCCGGGGAGCCCACAGGGTTTTCAGTCGACTATCTAAATTTAGTGGCGGCCAAGGTTGGTCTAATTATTGAATATGTAGATGAGGATACCCTCAGTAATAATCTCGAAATGTTAAGAACGCGGGAAATTGACATTGTTCACAGTATTTCAGAAAATGAGGAGCGGGCGAAACATTTTATATTCTCAAATTCTTACCTTGATTCCCCCGTGGTCAACTATGGACGCGCTGGCGCGTCACCTATCAATACAATAGCGGATCTGGAAGACAAAAAAGTTGCTGTTGTCAATGGTACAATTTTGCACGATTCCTACAGGAGGCTTTATCCGCAAATAAAACTGGTGGAGTTCAACTATGTGACTGACGCGCTCCGAGCGTTAGCCGCTTCGGAAATTGATGTTTATACCGGAAATCTTATTGGCACTGATTATCTTATCAATCAGACATCAATATCTGGCCTTGAGGTCATCGGCAATGATCTGGTATTGCGCAATTCAGGAACATTCCACCACAGCATTGCCACTCACAAAGACAATCAGGTTTTAATGGCTATCATTAAAAAGGGTATGGCAGTAATCAGTGAGACTGAATATACCACAATATCGGAAAAATGGATTAGTACCACGAACATTCCCGAGGATATTGGTCTGACGGTTGAAGAAAAGGAATGGCTATCAAATAATCCTAGAGTAGGCGTGGCGGCGGTACCCGGTGCCGCCCCGTTTGAATTCGTCGATCAGGACGGAAAAATAAGTGGAATGTCTGGAGCATATCTGGATGTCATTTCCAAGAAGCTTAGAATTGATTTTTATTGGGTGCAAAACCAAACATTAAGTGAGGGCTTTGATAAAATAAAGGCTTCGGAGGCTTATGTTTCGCCCACATTAATACCAAGTGCAGAGCGTGAAGAGTTTCTTTATTTTTCAGATAGTTACCGAACTATAAGATATGTTATTTTTGCGAGGTCAGACAATGGTGTTTTTGGAAATTTAAGCGGACTTTACGGGCGCAAAATCGCCCAAGTCAGCAGTTTCGCGGTAACTGAGTATATTCAGGAAAATCACCCTGAGATCGAAATCACCCAAGTCGGAACAGTGGCGCAAGCTCTGCATATGGTGGCTGATGGAAATGTCGATGCATTTATCGGGAGCATTCCCACAGCGGCAAGTATTATAGCGGCCGATGGCTTAATACAGGTCAAGGTCGTTGGGGAAACGCAGTTTGAAGCATTTGTAAGTATAGGGGTCAGCAAAGAGGTCCCATTTCTTTATAGCGCGATACAAAAGGTACTAAAAACTATAACAGCCAGTGAGCATGATGACATAACCAAAAAATGGATGGCTCTTCGCATTGAAGAGGTGGAAAATTATGACCTGATTTGGCAAATCGCCTTAGGATTTAGTATTATTTTGTTTGTTTTTCTTATCTGGAATAGAAAACTTGCAGCTGCTCGAATGGAAGCCGTTGCCGCGCGCAAAGAGGCGGAAGAGGCCAATGTCGCGAAATCAGCATTTTTTGCTTCAATAAGTCATGACCTTAGGACACCGCTCAACGCAATTATTGGATTTTCAGAAGTGATAAAAAATGAAACATTCGGTCCTATCGAAAATGAAAAATATAAGGAATATAACCTCGATATAAACAAGTCTGGTGAATATTTACTTGGACTGGTCAACGATATTCTCGATGTGTCGGCGCTTGAGGCGGGCGAAAAAGAACTCTGTTTTGAAATGATCGACTTTAGTGAAACCGCTGCCGCTTGTCAGACACTTGTTCATAAGCTGGCCGAAGACAAAAACATTAAATACACGCTAAGCGTTTCAGACGACCTGCCACTTGTCTATGCTGATGAGCGGGCGATAATGCAAGTGCTGATGAATCTTGTTTCCAATGCAATAAAATTTACTCCTGAGGGTGGTCAGTTAAAAGTTTCTGCTCAGGCGTCTCCTTGTGAATTGGAAATAGAAGTTAGCGACACGGGCGTAGGTATTAGCGAAGAAGATATAAGTTTAATCACCGAGCCATTTACGCGTGCTCAAGGTTCCCCGCATCACAGTCGCGCGGAAGGAACAGGACTGGGTCTTGCGATCGTAAAGGCATTGGTCGAATTGCACGGCGGTACGCTCAAAATCAAGAGCACCGTTGGTGAGGGGACACAGGTTACAGTGCGGCTTCCGATAAACGAAGCTTAAATCATCTTTATCCTTTGTGTTCGAAAATCTCGATTTCTCCGTTTTTAATGGCAAAGGCGACTTCACCATTTTTGAGTGCGAGGGCGTCTTTACCGAAGATATCATAACGCCAGCCATGAAGCGCCTTTACGTCAGCGTCATCATCTTCAGCAATTTTTTCAAGATCTTCGACGTTGGCGAGTAGCTTGGGCGCAACATTCTCAGCTTTGCACACAAGCTTTAGCAGCACCTTAAGAAGTTCAACAATCGGGTCTGTATTTTGTGAAGGAGGGCGCTTTCTGGAAACTTTCGGAAGATCGTCTTCGGCCATTTCCATGGCATCTTTGATTGCGGATATTACGGCATCGCCACCACGACTTGAAGCGAAATTGGCACCGAGCCCGCGGACACTTGTGAGGGCGTTCTTATGGGTTGGCCTTACGGCGGAAAGTTCTAGAAGCACTTCATCGCGCATTACACGGTTGCGGGGAATATTGCGGCGTTGGGCCTCCGCCTCGCGCCATTCGGCGATTTTATGGACGATTGCATTGAAGCGGCGGTTGCTGTTTCTGATTTTAATACGTTTCCAGGCATTCTCTGGCTTGATTGTGTAGCTGTCTTTATCAAGCATTTCTGCGAGTTCTTCGTTAAGCCAGTGTTCACGTCCGGCGTCTTTGATTTGCTCAGCCAGCTTTTTATATATTTTCCGCAGGTATGTGACATCGCCAAGGGCATAATCGATTTGTCGTTCGGTGAGGGGACGGCGTGACCAGTCAGTAAAACGGGTGCTCTTATCCAGTGTTTGATTGCAAAGGGTCATGACGAGTTTTTCATAACCAATACTATCACCGAAACCGCAGACCATAGCAGCGATTTGACTATCGAACAGAGGCCTTGGTACCACACCAGCCATATTAACAAATATTTCGATATCCTGTTTGGCAGCGTGGAAAACTTTGATGACTTTTTCATTTTCCATCAGATCATAAAACGGCGTGAGGTCAATCCCACCCGCAAGGGTATCAATGGCATGATATTCGTTATCATCTGCAATCTGAATCAGACACAGTTTTGAATAATAGGTTTTGTCGCGGAGAAACTCTGTATCGACGGCCACATAGTCGGATTTTTCAAGGCGCTGGCAAAGTGCTTTGAGGTCATCGCTTGTCGTTATTACACTCATGTATATCCCTAATATATTGGTCCAAGTTAAAGATTAACTTGACAAAACGACAATAAAGCACAAAAAGACATTAAATTAAAACTGATTATTTAAAAAGGTGTAGAAAAAAATGCACGAGTATCGATCTCATAACTGTAGTGAGCTTCGCAGCGAGCAAGTTGGCGAAACAGCGCGTCTTTCCGGATGGGTTCATAGAAAGCGTGACCACGGCGGACTTCTTTTCATTGACCTTCGTGATCATTACGGAATTACCCAATGTGTTTTTGACAGCGATTTCAAGGATATCTTTGATGTTGCGGAAAATGTGCGTGCCGAAAGCGTGATCCGTATTGAGGGTGAAGTGATCAAACGGGATGCTGAGGCTATCAATCCTGACTTACCAACGGGTGAAGTTGAAATCCTTGTTAAAAAGGTCGACGTGCTTAATGAAGCTGCAGAGCTTCCGATGCCAGTATTTGGTGATCAGGAATATCCAGAAGATATTCGCCTTAAGTACCGCTTCCTTGATTTGCGCCGAGAGCGTATTCATAACAACATCGTGCTGCGCTCCGATATTATTTCGAGCATACGCCGCCGTATGGTTGATCAGGGGTTTAAAGAGTTTCAGACACCAATTCTGACCGCTTCTTCGCCGGAAGGGGCACGTGACTTCCTAGTGCCGTCACGGATGCATCCAGGTAAGTTTTATGCGCTTCCGCAGGCACCGCAGCAGTTTAAACAATTGTTGATGATTGCTGGTTTTGACCGTTATTTCCAGATTGCACCGTGTTTTCGTGATGAAGATGCCCGTGCTGACCGTAGTCCGGGTGAATTTTATCAGCTGGATTTGGAAATGTCTTATGTAACGCAAGACGATGTTTTTGAAGCGATTGAACCGGTAATGCATGGTGTATTTGAAGAATTTTCAGATAAGAAAGTCACACCGGCACCGTTTCCACGCATAACTTTTAAAGACAGCATGCTTAAATATGGTAATGATAAACCGGATCTTAGAAACCCGATTGAAATTTGCGACGTAACAGAAGTCTTTGACGGATCAGGTTTTGGGATTTTTGCTGGTGCCATTAAAAATGGTGCGGTTGTTCGTGCGGTCCCGGCACCGGGCGCTGGCGGCAAGATGCCGCGCAGTTTCTTTGACAAGATGAACGACTGGGCCCGCGGCGAAGGATTCGCAGGCCTTGGTTACATCCGCTTTAAAGAAGGTGAGGCCATGGGCCCGATCGCCAAGAACCTTGATGAAGCACGTATTGCCAAACTAATGGAAATTGCTTCACTTGACGGCAACGATGGTGTGTTCTTCGCTTGCGGCAAAGCCGACGATGCGGCAAAGCTGGCTGGCCATGCCCGTACGAAGGTTGGTGAAGATCTTGACCTTATCGGTGATGATGAGTTTAAATTCTGCTGGATTGTTGATTTTCCAATGTATGAATATGACGAGGTGGAAAAGAAGCTTGATTTTAGTCATAACCCGTTTTCAATGCCGCAAGGCGGCCTTGAAGCTCTTAATACCATGGCTCCGGAGGATATTCTTGGCTACCAGTATGATATTGTCTGTAACGGTATCGAACTTTCATCTGGTGCCATAAGAAACCATGTTCCTGAAATAATGTATAAAGCCTTTGATATTGCTGGTCACGGACCCGAAGTGGTTGAGGAGCGTTTCGCAGGCATGCTGAACGCCCTTAAATACGGCGCGCCGCCCCATGGTGGTATAGCCCCGGGTATTGACCGTATTGTCATGCTACTCGCTGATGAGCCGAACATTCGTGAAGTAATTGTCTTCCCGATGAACCAGAAGGCAGAAGATTTGATGATGAACGCACCAAGTGAAGTTGAAATGAAACAGCTCCGTGAACTTCATCTGCGTACAATTATTCCGGAACCAAAGCCTGAACTCAAACAGGAAGACTAGTCATTAAGACATAATCAAAAGAAAAAGGCATGCCCCGATTGGGTCATGCCTTTTTTTATCCATGGATAAATTATTAGGGCGTCAGGCTTGAACATCCACGTTATTGCCTACGCCTGGACCAGTATCAGCTTCAACGGCTTTACGCTCGTTTACTGAATCTTCTATTTTGCCCTCTTCGGCGTCCTTCGCAATAGCTGCATTTTCTTGCGAGCTACTACGTCCTGCATCAACTTGTATTTGTGACGATGCGGCACTTGCTGCTGCGATATCGACCATATTTAATCCTTTACTATTAAACTCTATCTTAAACTAGCAACTATATTTTAACAATTTATTAATTAATTGATCGCTTTTTATCCAATTTAATTTCCTGTATAATAATAAGGATTTATAGTATATCAATTAAAAAATGAAATAACGCTCTAAGGTAGAATTTTTATAAATGGCTATTGAGTTTCACCGCATATATAAAACCGTAACAACTCTGACATTTATCGCGTTGCTCAACGCTTGTGGCGGCGGCGGGGAATTTGAGCCGAATTATGATGAAAATTCCGTACCGCAGAATCGGCGGGTTGACGGAGAAATGCCGTTTTCAAGCCCATCATTGATGAAAATGGCTGACAGTTTCCGTATCGCTGGTGATTATACCAATGCCATTCGCCTTTATCAGCGCGCTGCAAACGAAAGTCCTCGTCATGTGACGTCCAGGGTGGCGTTGGGGCAGATATATCAGCGATTAGGGGCGACGGACGGGGCAATTACCTATTATAAACAGGCGCTTGAGCTAGAGCCTGATAATGAGGATGCTGTTCTCGGCATGGGTCAAATGATGGTGCGTACGGAAAATCCGCTTGAAGCCGTTGATTATCTGGAAAGAGCGGCGGCAAAATCGCCAAATAATTTCAGAATATATAACAGTATTGGTCTTGCTTATGATCTTGAGGGTCTTCACGATCAGGCACAACTGGCGTATGGACGCGGGCTTAATAAAAAACCAGATCATATTTCACTTCTTAATAATCTGGCGTTGTCGCTGGCGTTTCAAGACGAGTTTGCCCCGGCAATTCAACTTCTCAGCAAAGCGGTAAATCTGGATTATAGCCAGACGACCGCGCAACAGAATCTAATTATGGTTTATGCACTTTCCGGTGAAGAAGAGGCGGCGAGGGCGATGGCCAATAGCTTCAATACCCCGGACGAGGTTGAAACCAATATGTTCCGTTATCGCTGGCTACGCGGCCTATCAAGCAAACGGCGGGCCCAAGCGATCTTTCTAAATCTGAACAGTTTTCCAGATGAAGAAGAGGTGGTTCGAGTTCCGACCGAGCTAACTAAGACCCAGCCGCTGGTTAGTATGGATCCAAAAAGGCAAATGCTCGAAGATATTTTAAATTCTGAAAATCAATCCCCTCCACCTGTCATGAGAGTGCCAGAACAGGCAATGCCGGAATCAGAGCAGGAAATGGAACCGGTAACAGAACCAGTTATTTTGCATGACCCCGAAGAGATGATGCCTCAGCAGCTTGCTGTGCCTGTTGGCAACAGGTACCATTTGCAATTGGGGTCTTATATGTCAGAAAATGATGCTAATATTGATTGGAAACGCTTAAATAAACTTGCACCTGAACTGCTGAGAGAAAAGCAGTATGAGATAAAATCTGTAATGACTGCCGACAACAGGGAACGGTTCCGTTTATTCATCGGAAATTATGATAATTTCAGCGCTGCTGAGGAAAATTGTCAATTGCTTCAAAGTCGTCAGGTTCCATGCCTGGTTTTAAAAATGGCGGCCGAGTAAAATTAACTCTTTATTATCAACACGAACTATCTTATGTATGGCTCATTAAATCATTATGAGACAAAAGATGCAGCTTGAAGAATTGAAAAAAACACTTGGATTAAAGCAGGGTAACTGCGATACCATGAGTGAACTTCGCATTGAGATTGATATGCTTGATGAGATGATCGTCGAGATGCTTGCGCTTCGTAAAAGCTACATGGATCAAGCCGCACGTATAAAACAGAACCGTAATCAGGTCAGAGATGACGAGCGTGTCATTGATGTGATTAGAAAAGTGTCAAACCATGCGGTCGAGAAGGGCGCTGATCCGGAACTTCTTGCCAATATTTACCGCACCATGATCGAATGGTCGATAAATTATGAATTTGGCCAGTTTGACAAAATTAATGCAAAAGAAGATAGCGCTGCTTAGCTTTTACAGAAGTTGGTGTTGAATCTCCGAAAGCCGAAATTGTCGTTTAAATCAATTGCTCTGTGTTTAAAGGCCATTTCTGACACCTTGAAATTTTGAAATCCAAAATGATCTTTTAATCCCTGATAAATTTCGCTCATTCCGCTAAAGACAAGAATAGCGAGCAGGGGAATGAAGCAAAGACCGATAACTTGTAGTAATATATCCATTATTTTCTCCAACATTTTATTTGTTCTAATAATGTTCTATTTTATTTAAATGGACGAGTCAAGAACAAAAAAGAACAAAACAAGAAAACAATCATCCCTAGGATGAATAATCCTGTTGAATGGTGGTGGCAATCAAAGTATAGTTTTTCAATTCATAACAATCAGGAAATGCTAGAATGATTCTTCGCACAATTTTCAATAAATTTGTCCAGGCAATGACATGTTTGTTTCTCTTCGTTTTATTCACCGTCAGCACAGCCATCGCGCAAAATTCTCCACTGGCCGTCAAAACTGATATTGAGCCATTCGGTAATCACACAGTAATAAGCCAATGGGGGCATGTTATTGTTGCTGACCAGCCAGACAAAGCGACCGTGGGAATGTACAAAGACCAGGACGTAAAAATGGTCATCAGCATCCGTGGTGAAGCAGAGAACGAAGGATATGATGAACGTAAAGCCGTTGAAGCCGCAGGAATGGCATTTGTGCAAATTCCATATATGAGTGGGCGGGCGATCAATGGCGATGCTGTTGACGAGATACTCTCTCTTGTGGATATGACCGCCAAGAGCGGCACTAAAATCGTTTTGCACTGCACTCATTCACAGCGTACTGGATCGTTTCTTGGTGCGGCACTTTACAAAGCTGGCTATTCCCGTGATGAGGCCAACGCCGCGGCCAAAGAGGCGGGCATGTCCAGCGAATTTATAACCAAAATTCATAATGACTTTTTGGATAGCATGGAAGTTGACCCAGCCGTCGACCTTACCAGCGAGCACATGCAGACACCATTTGGTAATCTTGATAAAACACCGCAACTTGGTCATGTGGTTTATGGTCGCCAACCTGACGAAGCAACGATTGCAATGCTTAATGAGCAAGGTATTGACTTTGTTTTAAGCGCACGTTTTGATGATGAACCAGTCGGATTTGATAGCCAAAAAGTACTGGCAGATAATGGTATTTCTTTCAAACAGGTTTCTTTTTATAAGGGAAAGTTTGATGATCGTCCGCGTGCCGTTGACCCGCAAGCGATTGATGAGATTAGTAAAATTTTAAAAGAAACAGCGATAAGTGGACAAAAGGTGCTCTTTCACTGTCAATCGGGCCAGCGTGCTGCAGGGGCGCTCGCTGCCGTACTCGTGCGTGATTATGGCTATTCAAAAGAAAATGCGCTTGCCTATGCCGCAAAAGCGGGACTAACCAGCAAAAATGTTGGTGCAGCCCTTGATGAATATTTTGCTGGATTGGGCAAGTAGACAATTGAAGACAGGGTACAAAACATGAAGTTGAGGTCACAAATAATCGTTAAATCTTTGGCTTTTTTTGCTATTTTAATGAGCGCAGCTTGCGCGCAGAGTGCCTCAATACCTGCATCTGATCGTTTAAGCCCAAATGTCCAGATACCTTTTGGCAATCTTGAAATCACTCCGCATTTTGGCAATGTGGTTTATGCGGCGCAGCCTGATGTGGATACGGTGAACATGTTTGAAGATCAGGGATTTGATCTGGTGATAAATATTCGCGAACTAAATGAAGATCTTGGCTTTGATGAAAAGACACTGGTGGAAGAGCAGGGCATCACTTATATGCGGATCCCTTACATGCAGGAACCATCATTTGAGTCCGAGTTTTCTGATGCGGCCCTTAGCAAGATAAAGGCCGCTATCGATGACGGCACGGCCAAGGGACAAAAAATACTACTCCATTGCAGCCATGGTCAACGAGCTGGTTCGACCCTTGGCGCGATCCTGTACCGGGATTATGGCTATTCGAAGGAAGCCGCGTTTGAGGCGGCCACGCAAGCTGGAATGGTCTCTGAATGGTCGGTGCCGCGCTTTGAGCGTATGATCGAACGGTCAGTGCAAAAAATTGAACCCTTCGGCGGCATCAAAAATATGGTCAAATATAAAAACTTTTATATCAGCAGCCAACCACCGGCGGAAGCATTTCCCATGATGAAGGAACGCGGTATCACCACTGTGATCAGTAACCGAGCAGCCATTGAGAATGATGGATTTCACGAAGAAAGTCACACCGAATCGGCTGGATTAAAATTTCACCGCGCCCGAATTTATAATGACCGCTATGGCGATATTAATGACGGCAAACTCAATGTGGACGAGCTTGAAAAAGCGCTTGGTATTATTGCAAATACCACTGACGGCGATGTCCTTGTTCACTGTGGTTCAGGTGATCGGGCATCAATGATCCTCGCTACCTATCTGTTTAGCATGGATAAGGAAAACGCAGTCGAGGCCCTTAGTAAGGCTCGAATAGCGGGCTTAGAGCATGCTGGCATCACAGAGCAGCTTGAACTATATATGGGCATTAAAAAAGGGCAGTAATAGTCTACTTAAAATCGGGCTTTCTTTTTTGGAGAAAAGCAGAGACACCCTCAAGAAAGTTTGGTGATTGACCGGCAATTTTCTGCTCATCTGCTTCGAGGCCAAGCTGATCAATCAGGGTATTCTCCTGCGATGCATCAAGTAATTTTCTAATCTGGACGATAGTAGAGGTGGGACCCGCCGCAAGTTTTTCGGCAAGCGATGTCGCAGCGTTCATAAGGCCATCATCATCAACAACTTTATATATAAGACCGATATCCAGGGCATCATCGGCCGTGATGTTTTCACCAAGCATCATCATTTCTGTGGCTCGGGCCCGGCCGATCAGCCGCGGCAGAAAATAGGTGCTGCCGGCGTCTGGCACTAACGCGATGCCGACAAAGCCCTGAGCGAAGTTGGCGCAGCGGGCGGCGATGGTTAAATCACAAGCAAGCATCAAGCCCATACCAGCACCGACACAATAGCCGTTCACGGCGGCAATGGTTGGAAAGGGCAACGCCTTTATGCCGAGTACCATGGGCTCAAAATTATCGCGCAAAGCCTGTCCCAAATCAAAGTTGCTATCAAATGAAAAGCTTTTTAAATCGGCACCAACAGAAAAGCCGCCCCCGATCCCCGTTATGATGAGGGCTCTGATACCGTGGTCGCCAGCGGCAAGTTCAGCAATAACCTGCTTGATATTGTCGAAAAATGCAGGGCTCATGGCATTAAGGGATTTCTCCCGCGTAAGGGTAAGAACCACAATATTGTCAGTTCGCTCAAGTTCCATCGTTTCAAGTGAGAGCCACGTCATGCTTCTGCTTTCTTTGTTTTATTAACAAATAATCGCTCAAATGAAAAAAAGTGTCAATCTATCAAATAGAGTGACACTTTAATTTACAGATATTTGGAGTAAATTATCCTGCGGCAGAGCCGGAAACAACTTGATCAAGTTCCATTTCGCTTTGAACCATATTACGGCCGTTTGCCTTCGCAAGATAAAGGGCGCTGTCGGATTTCTGGATCAGATCTTCGCTGCTCATACCAGGATGTACGCAGGCGACGCCGAGTGACATGGTAATACGGCCAAAGTTAGCGCCGGTATTTTTATTTTTGATAATGCGCTGTGAAATAACGGTGCGAATTTTATCTGCAAGGGCAATGCCGTCCCCGAGTTTTGCCTTAGGGAGCAAGATGGCGAATTCTTCTCCGCCGTAACGGGCAGCAGAACCCTGGAGGCCAAGTTCTTTTTTGATAACGTGCGCGACAACTTTAAGAACCTGATCACCGATCTGATGACCGTAGTTATCGTTAAATTTCTTAAAGAAGTCGATATCACATAGGATAAGGCAAAGGTCATGACCAAGATTTTTATTACTGCCCATATATTCGGCCAATTTTTCTTCGAAAAATTTGCGGTTGCCGATATTGGTCAGTGCGTCAGTACGGCTCTCAAGGCGCGCATTGTTTAGATTCGTTTGAAGACCTTCGATCTTGACCGTACTTTCTTCGAGCTTGCTCTCAAGTTTGCTGCTTTGTTCTTTAATTTTATCGGTATCAGAAATAACCACACGGATGATATCTTTAAGCTCATTTGAACCTTCAAAGTCGGACAGCTTTTCCATATGCTTCATGAGTGCCTGAGTGTGTTCACTGCTATCTTCACCAGTTTCTTTTAGGACATTAATAATTTTAGCGAGTTCCCGTTGAAAGGTAGCACCGGTTTCGACGATCGCTTTTAATTCTTTTTCAGCCGAGAAAAAACGTTCGTAGAGTTTCTCATTGAGTTCCTCATCGAACGGCAGTTTTTTGGCAACCATGCTATCAATCACTTTTGTAAGATTGAGATCGGATTGTGCTGAATAAGTATACCAAAGATGATAATTTTTGGGACTGGGAACAACCTCATATTGGGTCATATAGTTTATGGCGGTACCGGAATTACTCCACATGAATTCCTTGTCGCTGTCGGATAGAAACTTTGTCATTTTCTTTTACATCTCTTGTTTTTATAATTCTAGTTTCCCCCTTCGAGAATCAATGTACTCACGCTCACTTCAATGATTCTTCAAGAATAATATGCCGATTGCTTTAAAAATTAGTTAAAGCGAATATATGAAATGCATTATAAAAACAAAGGCTTATTAATAAAGTTTTAATACAATATTAAAGAATTCAAAACGACCCTTTAACATATTAAGTAATAAGGATTTTATTAGTTTATCGGCTCAGGAAGTCCGGCACATGATCGCCTAAGCCGACGATCGGTTCCTGTGTTTTTTTATCTTGTGGTGCTGGATTATTGGCTTTTTTTGCTTTTACAGGCTTGTTCTGCGCAGTGTTTGGGGTCTTTTTGTTTTTATCAGAATCGGCGCGGTGCGGCTTTTTCTTTTTATCAGAACTGTCGCCGTGCGGCTTTTTGTTCCTATCAGAACTGCCGCGGCGTGGTTTATAACCGTCTTCAAGAATTTCGGCAGGAAGTTTATAAAGCGGTATATCTTTACCAAGGAACTTAAGCAGCCCGTCTAGATATTTTTTATCGGCCTGAGTACTAAGGGTAAACGCGGTGCCCGATTTACCCGCGCGCCCCGTCCGGCCGATACGGTGAATGTAATCTTCGGGGTTTGATGGTACGTCAAAATTAAACACATGACCAACGTCGGGAATATCAAGACCGCGCGCAGCCACGTCACTGGCAACCAGTATTTTTGTTTCACCAGCCTTAAAGGCGGCAAGCACTTCCATGCGTGTACTTTGATGTAAGTCGCCGTGCAGTTCAGATGCGCTGAAATTATGAACTTTGAGTGATTTGTTGACGATCTTCACTTCTTTTTTGCGGTTACAGAAAATAATCGCGTTGTCCACATTTTCGGTTTTTAGAAGATGGCGCAGGACTTGACGCTTATCACTGTCACTGCCTCTAAATTTAACGAGATGTTGTGCAATTGTAACGGCCGTTTGAGTTGGGGCTGATACTGCAAATTCTTTTGGATCTTTAAGGAAGCTATCCGTAAGCTTCTTCACTTCTGGCGGCATGGTTGCAGAAAAGAACAATGATTGAATTTTCTTGGGCAGCATTTTACAGATTTTTTCGATATCAGGAATAAAACCCATATCAAGCATACGGTCGGCTTCATCAACGACCAATATCTCAACACCGCTGAGCATTACGTTGCCGCGTTCCATATGATCCAGTAAGCGTCCCGGCGTGGCAATCAGGACATCAACGCCTTTATCAAGTTTTTTTACCTGTCCAGCAAAATCAGTGCCGCCGATTAGCAGAGCACATGAGAGTTTTGAATTTTTACCGTATTTGTCAAAGCTTTCTTCAACCTGCGCCGCAAGTTCGCGGGTTGGTTCCAAAATCAGCGATCTTGGCATACGGGCGCGGGCGCGGCCTTGCGCTAGGATATCGATCAGGGGAAGTGTGAAGCCAGCCGTCTTTCCCGTGCCCGTTTGGGCGATGCCGAGTATATCGCGGCCCTGAAGCACGCTTGGGATGGCTTTTTTCTGAATGGGTGTTGGTTCGGTATACCCCGCATCTTTAATTGCAGAGAGTAGCTCGTCACTTAAACCTAGATAATCAAAACTCATATGTTGATCGAAATCCTTTTAGTATCATCTTTGTGGCGCACAATAGGGAAATGGTCCAAAATGTCAATGATTTCCTTAATTTCTGCATCCATTTGCAGCTTTGTTGCATTTCTTTAAAAGCCATGGATGAATTACTTTCTAAAATCGCTCTTTTTCTTAATCGCACTCCAACCTACAAACCCTAACTCATTGCAAATAAGCATCGAGAAACTCAAGGTACTTATTTGACGCCTCAATGCGGTTGTCGCGTTTGGTGAAGCCGTGGCCTTCGTCGTCGAAGATCAGATAATCAACGTAGGTGCCGCCTTCGCGGATGGCGGCGACCATGTCGTCGCTTTCTACCTGTAACACCCGTGGATCATTGGCACCTTGCACCACAAGCACGGGGCTTTTCACCTGATGACCGAAGAAGACCGGCGAAATATCATGAAGGCGCTGTTCTTCAAGGGCCGGATCACCAAGCTCATCATAAAGGCCTTTTCTGCCGGCCTCCCAGTGGGCGGGGATGCTTTTTAGGGTTCTGACCCAGTTGGTGACACCAAAGATATTAACGCCGACTTTAAATTCGTCGGTAAAGGCCATGGCTGCCATGGTCATATAGCCGCCGTAACTACCGCCCATAACACCGATGCTGTCTGCATCAACCCAATCAAGGGTTTGGAAATACTTTTTATTATAAACCACGTCTTTTAGATCGACATCGCCGTGCTTCTTATCATCCATATGAAAAAAGGTTTTGCCGTAGCCGCTTGAGCCGCGGTTATTGATACGCATGACCGCGTAGCCGTTATTGACGAGATGCTGAACGGTCGGGTTATAGCCTTTTCGGCTTTGGCCGCCAGGGCCACCGTGCACGTAAACAAGCGCCGGAACTTTACTCACAGCGGATGCCCCCTTCGGTTTATAGAGAAGACCCGGAATTTCAAGACCGTCAAAGCTTTCAAAGCGAACAACTTCACTTGATACAAGGACGCTTTCATCAATATCGGGATTTCCAGTATTGGTCAGGCGTTTTGCATCACCCGTACCAATTTCATGAACATAAAGGTTCGATGGCGACGTGTCAGAATTTATGTAAAACACCATGCTACGGCTATCGTCTGAAAAATTAACGCCGCGTAGATCGCCAGCCGGAAGTGGGGGCAACATAATTTCACCGCCACCGTCGGTTTCAGTGACCGTTACTTTGGTTGATGCATCTGCGTTTACACCAGCGATCTGATATTTACCGTCTTCTGAAAAATATAGGAAACTAACGTCCCAATTGTCTGATTTAAAATGACGCGCGCGTTCACCAGTTGCAAAATCATAGGACCATGCCTGATTATATTCTCCGTGTTCATTGGTGGCATATATAAGCTTGGTGCTGTCCGCTGTAATACTGTAGGCGCGATGCTCTACATCGCCTTCGTGCGCTGTCACCAGCATTGCTGTATTATCACCCGATGTTAAATCAACGGCATATAGGTCGCTATTGGTGTTGCTATGCTCCAACCCTAAAGTCAACCATTTTCCGTTTGGGCTAAGGGCCCCAGGCGAATATCCATCATTATTTTCAAACACCAACTCGCGGGAATAATCACTGATCTGATATTTATAAAGATCAAAATAACGCGGGTCGCGTTCGTTGGTTACGATGTAAAATTGCTGATCATCCTCGTGCCAACTTGCGAACTGGGCCTTGACGTTTTCACCGGGGGTAAGGTCTTTTGTGCTGCCGTCTAGCTCGCGGACATAAACATGATCATTTTCATTACCACCTTCATCGGCGAAATATATAATCCGGTCATCCGCAGGGAACCATGAAACCGCAAATGTACTATCCACCGTTGAAGCGGTGAGCGCAGTTGTCGCAGAGCCATCAAGCGGTTGACGGTAAGCATTATAAATCCCCGTCGCATCACTGCTGACGAGCACAGCCGTACCATCATGACTAATAGAGGAACCAGAAACACTGGTCGTCTTATAAAACTCTTCTGCTGTGTAAGTATGGTGGCCATTCTCCGCTATTTGCGGTGTATCAGTCGATTGTTCACTACAGGCTTGAAGCAAAAGTACGATGCTTATTAGCTTAAAGAATTTCATAATTTTTCCCCTTATAAAAAGGAAAGTGTAGCTGAGAGTGGTAAAGCTGGCAAATATTTAAAAAATAGCTCACCCAACTCCGTCATGCTGAACTTGTTTCAGCATCCATTTCTAAACCATGAAAGATATATCCATTCCACAATAGACCCTAGTTCCGAAGGAGACGGAGCGCAGCGAGGACAATCAAGTTTAGGGTGACGTAGGCTAAAGAAATTATGAAAATAAATTTACTCTGATCCCATTGATCTGTGACCCCGTTGATCTTAACAGTCAGATAAAAATATTTACATGATGTTGATTTTCAATATATAGATGATGTTCACAATTTATGGGGGATTTAATGAAATGAAAAGACTACCAATATTTTTTAGTATCGTTGCAATATATGTTTTAATCAATTTTTTAGTTTCAGAACCATCAGGATTTAACTTTCAATGTAAAAACGATGAATGCAGGTACATTGCCTCTAGTTCAATCAATGGAATTATTTTTGGATTTATTCTAGGAATTACAGTCTTTTTTATACCTCGGAAAAAAATTGAAATCGATAATACAAGTATTGTAGGAATATTCCGTAGAATAGGTGCAATGTATATAAATTTGTTTGTAGTAATGGCTCCTATCGCAGCAATTATCACAATGCCTATATTATTGATTGAAGCTTGGCACACTGGGGAATTTCAATGGTCCTTTTACCGTGAATTTTCAAGGAGCACCGACTGGTTGGCAGGAGCGTTAAGCACTTTACCTGTATTTGTTGCAATTATTTATTATTATTTCAAATCGCTCAAAAAGAATAGTCCCACGATAGGCCAGTATTTAATGGGATATTACATAACAGGGAATGATGAAGAATGGACAACTAAAAGAGCAATGAAACGAATTGGATGGACGATGCTTACTATGTGCATATGGCCTGTGACTATTATTATCGCTTTAAGAAATCCACAAAAAGCATTTTGGTTTGATTTAAAAACAAATAGCCTGGCGGCACGTTTTGATTATACTCAAGATACAAAAAAGTCGTAGTTAAGGATTACCTATGAAGGTCACTGAAAAGCTTCAACTTATAGAAAATATCGCTATAGAACTGCAAAGCCGATATACATTTGATGTGATCAATATTTTTTTCAAAGAATTTAAGGTGAATCCAGAATTTGATCCTTCATACAACAGCAAACGTCTTTATTCACAAGATCGCTTGAAAGGTGTAGAAATTGCAGAAATTGTTAAAATAGCAAAAGAGTTAGATATAGATACCGATAATGTGATTAAAGAACCTCCCAAAAATTGGGAAAATACATCATCAGTAAAAGCATTTATTAGCCATACTTCTAAAGATAAAGCCAATGCTAAAAAACTTAGAGATGCTCTAAAAGGTTATAATGTTGATGGCTTCGTAGCACATGAAGACATCAAACCGTCAGAAGAGTGGCAAGAAGAAATTCGAAAAGCACTAAACTCCATGGATATTTTCATTTCAATGCATACAACAGGTTTCTCTGGACGCATTTGGTGTCAGCAGGAAATCGGTTACGCGGCAGCACGGAATATTAAAATGATTCCCATTAAATTTGATGAAGATCCCGAAGGATTCATTGCAAAAATTCAAGCATTAACACGAGGCAAAAAAACTGCGAGTGACATTGCAAGCGATATTGTTAATATTCTTAAGAATGATGATAAAACTAAAGAGCTATATAGTAAGAGAATTGAATCTAGTATAACTGACGATGACGAAATTCCATTTTGAAGCTTGAACTAATTAAAAGGGCGAAGCTCTCACTTCGCCCTCTTTCAATTACTCTTTCTTATAAACCACTTTACCACCCAAGATGGTCATCAGTATTTCGGTGTCCATGAGTTTGTCGTCAGGGACAGTGGTTAAATCCTGTGAAAGGATTGCGATGTCGGCTAGTTTGCCTACTTTGATTGAGCCTTTGATGTCTTCTTCAAAGGCGGCGATGGCGTTGCCCATGGTGTAAGAGTATAGGGCCACTTCGCGGCTGTAGGTTTCTTGTTCTTGAAACTTGCTGCCGTCGGGTAGTTCGCGTGTGACCGAGCATTTAAAGCTGCCGATTGGGTCTATTTCATCAACCGGGGGATCGGTGCCGTTGGTTGGAGTCAGGCCCGCGTTATAAAGGGTGTTAAAGATATAACCGCGTTCTAATGTGCGATTTTTGCCTAATCGATCTTCGACCCACGGGCCGTCGGAGCAGGCGAATATGCCTTGAACCGCCGGTATGACACCAAGCTCAACAAAACGCGGGATATCACTAGGTGCGATCACCTGGGCATGTTCAATGCGCCAGCGCAGGTCAGTTTTGTCTGGGTTCTTGGCCATTTCTGCACCGTAAATATTCAGAAGTTCGGTTGTCGCGCGGTCGCCGATCCCTTGAATGGCCAACTGGTAGTCATGCTTCATGGCCAGACGGGCGGAATATTCAATTTCTTCAATAGGAACCACATTAAGGCCGTGACTTGTTGGCATGTCTTCGTATGGTTCATGGAGCCAGCCACCATGGGTGCCAAGCGCACCATCGAGCACTTTTTCGCCAATAGCACGGACCGTGAGGAAGTTGTTGCCGTAACCCACCATGCGGTATTCATCGAGCTTCCCGTCCATGTCTGCGGCCTGTTCTTCAAAAGCCATCCATAGGCGCACAGGGATTGTACCTTCATCGGCCATTTTTTTGAGTAGGTCGACTTCATAAAAGTTAGTACCGAGATCCTGAAAGGACGTGATGCCATATTTCAGGCTTTCTTCACCGGCGGTAATGATGGCACGGCGCATTTCGCTTTCGATCTGTTCCGGTGTACGCTGAGCTTCATAGGCTGCGAATGATGCGCGGACGGCATCCTGCGCCGCTTCGCGGAGCATTCCGGTGGCAGTGCCGTCCTCGCGGCGGACGATCTCGCCGCCTTCTGGTGGCACCGTGTCATCACCAATACCAGCTTCGTCAAGGGCCGCTTGATTAACGAACACGCCGTGACCACTTGTGTGGATAAGCATGACCGGGTTATTTGGGCTAACGGCGCTTAATTTGTCATGAACCGGAATACCATCGACGAGAATGTCTTCTTTGGTTTCCCACTTGTCCTGATGCCAGCCACGACCAACGATCCATTCGCCGGGTGTGACCCCTTCGGCGGCGCGAGCAACTTTTTGGACGATGCTATCAAAGCTGGTGTCATAACGCAGTTCAAGCCTGTGAAAGGCGTCGCCGTAACTTGTGTAATGACCGTGGCCTTCTATGAAGCCCGGGATCGCTGTTTTACCAGCAAGATCAATAACTTCGGTTTCTTCACCGATCCAGGCGGCGATTTCAGCGCTTGTGCCGACAGCGGTGATTTTATCATCAACGATGGCGACCGCTTCAGCGTGCGGCTGGCCTTCTTCAACGGTAACCACATTGCCGTTGGTAAGAACGAGATCAGCAATAGGGCCGCTTTGCTCAGCGTCCTGCTCGGCGCAAGACATCAGCATCAACCCACTTAAAATTAGTAGGATTTTTTTCATATCACTCCCCTTAAATCTGCCCCACACAGATGAGTTTAACGCTTAAATGTCAAGCTCCGCAACCTTTGAGGCGTTTTCCTGAATAAACTGGAAACGAAGTTCAGGTTTTTTGCCCATAAGTTGGTCGACCTTTTCGGCTGTTTCAAGCCGGGTGCCTTCTTCTATGACCACGCGCAGCAGGGTTCTTTTGCCGCGCACCATTGTTGTTTCCTTAAGTTGTGACGCTGGCATTTCACCAAGACCTTTAAAGCGGCTCACTTCGATTTTGCCGCGGCCATTAAATACATCAGCCATCAGTTCGTCTTTATGATCATCGTCGCGGGCGTAATGTACGGTGCCGCCTTGGGCAATACGGTAAAGCGGCGGCTGAGCGAGGAAAAGATGCCCGCCTTTGATCAGTTCGGGCATTTCCTGATAAAACATGGTGATCAGAAGCGTCGCGATATGAGCGCCGTCAACGTCCGCGTCGGTCATGATTATGACGCGTTCATAACGAAGGTCGTCTTCAATGTATTTATCGCCGTGACCACAGCCAAGAGCTTGATTAATATCGGCTATTTCCTGATTGCCGCGGATTTTATCACGGCTAGCCGATGCCACATTGAGAATTTTACCACGGATGGGAAGGATAGCCTGTGTTTTCCGGTCTCTTGCCTGTTTGGCTGAACCGCCCGCACTGTCACCCTCCACGATGTAAATTTCCGTACCGTCTGATTCTGCGTTAGAACAGTCGGCAAGCTTGCCGGGCAGGCGTAGTCTACGCTTGCTTGTGGCACTGGCGCGTTTTACTTCTTTCTCGGCGCGGCGGCGAAGCCGTTCTTCCATACGCTCAAGCGCCCAACCAAGTAGGTCATTGGCCATAGCTGGTGAACCAGAGAGCCAGTGGTCGAAATGATCCCGTAGGGCATTTTCCGTAAGTCTCAGTGCTTCCGGATTGGTCAGCTTATCTTTAGTTTGGCCCTGAAACTGTGGGTTTTTAATAAACAGCGATATCAACACGCAGGCACCATTAAAAATATCATCACCAGTAAGGCTTGAGGCTTTCTTATTGCCAACAAGTTCACCGTATGCCTTGATCCCTTTTAGAAGGGCACCGCGCACACCGCTTTCATGGGTGCCGCCTTGTGGGGTAGGAACGGTGTTGGTATAGGATGATATGCTTCCTTCACCGTATTCCGGCCAGGCAATGGCCCATTCGATTTGTCCCGCTTGATCAGCGAGAGGCACTTTTCCGTGAAAATTTTCCGCTGTTACCATGCTGCGTTTTTCAGTAAGCAGGGTCAGATAATCATTAAGACCGCCAGGAAAATGAAGAGTTTCCTTTTCAGGAATGGTTTCTTTTTCTTTTTCAGAAATCAGTGAAGGATCACATTGCCAGCGAATTTCAATGCCCTTGAACAGATAGGCTTTCGAGCGTGCCAGTTTATAAAGAATGCTTGGCTTGAAGGTCGTCTTGCCAACGCCGAATATTTCATGATCGGGTAAAAATGTGACCTTGGTACCTCGTCGGTTTGGTGTCGAACCAACATTGGTTATTTTGGTTGTTGCTTTACCGCGGGCAAAGCTTTGGGTCCAGACCTGTTTATCACGGGCCACTTCCACATCGGTCCATTCGGAAAGCGCATTTACAACCGAAATACCTACGCCATGAAGGCCGCCGGATGTTTCATAAACTTTGCTGTTAAATTTTCCGCCGGAATGGAGCGTGGTAAAAATAACCTCAAGTGCTGATTTATCCTTGTGCTTTGGATGCGGATCAACGGGAATGCCGCGACCATTATCGGCGACGGTCACCGATCCGTCCGCATTCATCGTCAGTTCAATACGGGTCGCGTGGCCGGCCACGGCTTCATCCATACTGTTATCAAGAACTTCAGAAACCAGATGATGCAGGGCCCGTTCATCGGTGCCGCCCACATACATTCCTGGGCGCAGACGCACAGGTTCCAATCCTTCAAGTACTTCAATATCTTTAGCGGAATATTCGGCCGTTGTGGTCGCCGTTTCAAACAAGTCAGTCATGTTTTTGTTAGGTTCTCGTTAAATAACTTTTCATATAATTGGTTACACTATAGAGTATGATTGCAAATCTCAACACCCAGATATTGATTTATTTTGTTTTTTTAAAGTTGAACCGGCAAAAGATAATAATTGGACAAAAAATTACCAAAATGAACCAAGCAAAAGTCCCGCAAATTCGCAGTAGAAGACCCATTGTCAGATATTTGATGATGTCGTTTTATATTATGTTTATCGGCTTTTGTTCGGTCGGTATCTGGCTTAAGTGGGATGCCATCAACCGGGTCAATGATCGTTATACATCACATCAATATGAAGAAGGGTTTGATGCAGTCGCGGTCACCGTACCGTTACCCCGGCCAGACAGAAAAGAAAGCTTCCTGTCGCGTCTGGCACGGCGCACGGCACCGAAACCGGCACTGGTCATTCAAAAGGACAGGGACCAGAGCGCCGATGACGCTTGGCAGAAATACGCCGCGCACGCGGTTACCGTCCCTGCCGGCAACGTCAAGGTTATTTTGGTGATAGATGATTTGGGTATTGTTAAGAAAACGACAAAACAGATGATCGATATGGATGCCCCGCTGACCCTGTCGTTCCTGCCTTATGCCAGCGAAATCAGCACTCAGGTGAACGAAGCCTACCAAAAAGGTCATGATATTTTGGTTCATATTCCGATGGAACCAAAGGGGAAGGCAGATCCCGGGCCCCATGCGCTTCTTTCCAGCACATCAGGCCGGGTGCAGATGGACAGCATCCATTATAACCTTGGACAGTTTTCCAATTATGTCGGCATCAATAACCATATGGGTAGTCAGTTTACCGAGGACGAAGTGGCGGTAAACAGGCTTCTTGATGTAGTTAAAGATAGGGGGCTGCTGGTTCTTGACAGCAAAACCACATCAAAGAGTAAACTTGAAACGCTTGCTTTACAGAAGAATATCCCGGTTACCAACCGCGATGTGTTTTTGGATAATGAACAGGATCTAAATTATATTCTCGGTCAACTAGCCGAACTAGAACGTGTCGCCAAGAAACAAGGAAGCGCCCTTGCCATCGGTCATCCATACACCCAAACGGTTGCCGCCTTAAAACTATGGATACCGACACTTGCCGCAAAGGGCATCACAATTGTACCTATCTCGCAAACGGTGCGGGAAAAATATTCCAATGTTCAGTTGGCGGTGAAGTAATTTGGCTTTAATGAAAAAAATTACTCAATTAGTTTTGATGACAACGCTGTTGATGGCATTTCAAGATAATCCCCCCGCCAACCTCAGAGAGATTGTATCACCATTTCAATTGCTCACGGCTAGCAGCGATTGGACACTTAAAAGCAAGATCAAACCGGATTTTGAAATATTTCACACACAGGGCATGGTTAAAATTGACAACCACTTTTTCGTGTCTGCCGTTGAAGTGCTTGAGCCAACAGAAACGTACGCAAAAAGTGATAACCTGTGGGATAGCGCCCTGACCAGAACACCCGGCAAGGGGCGGGGCTGGTTGTTTAAGATGGACGAGTACGGAAAACTTCTGGATAAGGTGGAACTTACAAATGGCAATACCTATCATCCGGGGGGTATTGATTTTGATGGCGAGTATATATGGGTGCCGGTGGCTGAATATCGTCCTAATAGTGAAAGCGATATTTATAGAATTGATCCAGCAACCATGCATGCGACATTGGCTTTTCACGTTTCTGATCACGTTGGCACGATCATTCATAATCCTGAGCGCGGTACGTTTCATGGATCAAGTTGGGGGTCACGGCGTGTATATCGTTGGGTGGTGGACGTGGAACCGGACGGTGAAGGTGTAATTAATGAAGAGCTTTGGCACCCCAATCCAAGTCATTATATCGACTATCAGGACTGTCATTATCAAGGCGAGAGTTTTATGCTTTGCGGTGGTGTCAAAAATTACTCGTCGCCGAACGGCGACATGGCATTAGGTGGTATTGAACTTATTGACACTGAGAACGTAGTCCCTGTGCTCCTTCACACGCTGCCAGTCAACATATACTGGAACAATGGCATGGCGATCACCAACAATCCGTTCTGGATGGAAGAGATGGACGGACTGTTACGGTTTTATTTTCTGCCTGATCAGGACGGGGAAGCCGAACTACTAACATACGAAGTCGCGCGTCCGTAGACGGGTTCACGGACTGATCATGACCAATTATTTTAGCTGCAAACTTTGCTGTATCGTTCGTTTTCACGGGCGAACATGGCGCGAATAACATCGCCGTCGGATGGTTCAACCGCTAGTGTTTCCGGGTCCCATTGATGTCTTGGAGCCGCAAAAAAATCCCCGCCGTAAATATGTATGCCACCGGTAAAACGTAGCAGTGGATTGGTCACTGAGTGGATAGCATCTGCCTCCAGCGTGGCAACATCACCTTCAAAAAGGCAATTCGCGGCAACTGCTTCAATGCTGTGTTCACCTTGGCGCCATAAGATATTGTCTTCGCGGCCTGTGTAAATTCCGATTAGTGCCCACATTTCATGATCATGAGGTAGCAAATTCATTTGCGGCGTCCAGGCAGCAGCGAAAATCGTCAGGGTCGGTGAGCTTAACAGCACATCAAGTCCGGCTTTTGATGGATCGCCGAGGCCGTTTAGTACGGCACTATGATCTGATACAGCGCGCGCAAGCACTTCTCTAACGGCGGATCTAGCGTCTGTTTCCATATGAGCTTTAATGCAGTCTTCGACAAAACGTTCGCGGTCAAAAGGTCTGGACTGGCCACTTGGAAGCACCATACGCGTTTTTGACGGTATATCCTGCGCATTGGCGATTGTTGTTGATACGGTCATGGCTGCGGCTCCTGCTCCTGCTATTAAAACATTTCGGCGCGTTAGATTAAAGGTCACGTCAGTCTCTCCTCGTGGGATATATTATGTTCAAAGTTTAAATCATTTCGCTATTAGGGTAGATGAGAGTGATTTTCGATCAAGTCAATAATCTGGACTTGATTTTATCTGGCTTCTAAGGTTCATTGATATAGTAATGAATTTTGAGGAGAACACAACATGTCAGCATTTGGCCAATTTTGCCCCATAGCGCTTGCCTCGGAGGTCTTAACACAAAAATGGATGTTGCTGATCGTCAGAGAGTTAAATGCCGGTAGCAAACGCTTTAATGATATTAAAAGAGGCGTTCCGCGAATTTCAGCAACGCTACTTAAGCAGCGGCTTGATCAGCTTGAACTGGCTGGCGTGCTTGAAAAAATACCACTGGTTAGTGGTGTTGGTGATGAATATTTATTAACCGATGCAGGACGGGAATTAAAAGCCGTGCTTGGCGCTATTGGCGAATGGGGACAAAGGTGGGCGAGGGATATTGCCCCCGAAGACCTCGATCCAGGTTGGCTCGTCTGGGCTATGCATAGAAGAATTGACGTTGAAAAAATGCCGAAGGGTAGAACAGTGCTGGAAATTGAATTTATTGATGCACCGAAATCACAAAAATTCTTTTGGCTTGTTTGCGAAAAAGACAATGTTGATGTGTGCGTAAAGCCGCCTGGATTTGACAGTGACTTAATTGTCAGGACAGAGATTCTCACCCTTGCAGAAGTGTGGCGCGGCATAAGGCCATTGGATGCGGAGTTGACAAGTGGCCGCATTAAACTTTCTGGTGACGCCACTCTGAAAAAGCAATTCCCCGATTGGCTTCTCTATAGCATTTTCGCCAAATTCAAGAAGCAATCCTAGGGACCTTTTCTATTGAATGGCTTTATCCTGATCGGCGAAGTGGACGGCTTCTTCTGCGGCGCGTACTAGCGCTCTTGCTTTGGCCTCGCATTCGGCATATTCGGATTGCCAATTGCTATCGGCGACGATGCCAGCACCAGCCTGGACATACATGGTTTTATCCTTAACGATGGCGGTTCTGAGTACGATACACGTATCCATACTGCCATCAGCAGAGAAATAACCAACCGCACCAGCGTAAATACCGCGCTTTTCATGTTCAAGTTCGTCAATAATTTGCATAGCCCGGACTTTGGGAGCACCGGATACGGTCCCGGCAGGAAAACCGGCTGCGAGGGCCTTAAGTGCATCGTAATCTTCACGAATTTCACCGCGTACGTTTGATACGATATGCATAACATGCGAATAAAATTCAATGGTCATTTTATCGGTCAGTTCAACGGAACCTACTTTACTGACCCGTCCCACATCATTACGGCCAAGATCAAGAAGCATCAGATGCTCCGCAAGTTCTTTGGGATCAGAGAGAAGATCTTCTGCATTTTGCTTGTCTTCGCTGGCGTTCTTGCCGCGCGGGCGGGTTCCTGCTATGGGGCGGATGGTGACCTCATTGTCACGAAGTCGAACAAGAATTTCAGGACTTGAGCCGACAATGGAAAAATCACCAAATTTTAAATAATATAAAAACGGTGACGGGTTGGTGCGTCGCAACGCCCGGTAAAGCGAAAATGGTGGTAAATCAAAAGGCATGGAAAAGCGCTGCGAAAGCACCACCTGAAATATATCACCGGCGGCGATATAGTCCTGGGCCCGTTTTACCATAGTTTCAAACCGTTCTTTCGAAGTGTTTGATACCGGGGCCTCAGGAAGGTCAATTTTGGCCTCTTGTTGACGCTGAACGCTGAGGGGGCGGGTGAGAGCACTGACAATATCATTCAGGCGTTCTTCACCGTGCAGGTAAGCAGTATCAGCATTTACGTCATCGGCTGGTCTGACCGGTGTTACCACTGTGATCAGATCGGTGATGCTATCAAAAACCACCATGATGGTTGGGCGCATAAACATGCTGTCGGGGGTGCCGAGAATGTCTTCTTTGGCGTCAGGTAGTTTTTCCATAAGCCTCACGCAGTCATACCCCATATAGCCGATAAGTCCGGCCGCGGACGGCGGCATGCCTTCGGGCAGATCAATCAGGCTTTCCGAGAAAAGGTCGCGCAGGCTATCGAGAGTGCCTTTATCTACGGGCACAAAATCGTCTTCGCGCACGCCGCTGAGAGCACGGCGGTTAATTTCAGGATCATCGCCATGGGCGCGCCAGATAATATCTGGTTTAAGACCGATGAAGGTATAGCGGCCACGGATGGCTCCCCCTTCAACGGATTCGAGCAGGCTTGAATAATTGTCGTTTTCTGCAAGCTTCAGATAGGCGCTGACGGATGTTTCGAGATCAGCGACCAGCGTCGTCCAAAGAACCTGTGCTTTCCCGTCATTATAGGTGCTGACAAAGTCATTTTTTTGCGGGAAAACTGCCATATCTACTGTGCTGGCGTTGCAATCGCGTTAAGTGTCGCTTGCACGTTGGCGTCGTTTACCACAACCGGTAACGCTTCATAAAGATGCGTGATATAAGCCCCCATCAGATCATTCTGATATGATCTCTGGATCTGGATTTTGGTATCATTGATAGCACTTTCTTCAACATCATCTGCAAATTCGCGGCCTTTGACGCGGATGAGCACATAACCATCACCGTTGGAGGCCGGGATCATTTCGATGCTGCCGATGTCCTGAGCAAAGATGCTGGTATGGATTTCCGCTGAAACGGCATTATCGTCGTTGGCGCGGCCAACGGTGACTTCATTGACAGTAAGTTGCGATAGAAGTCCTTGATAATCGGCAAGGGTCTTATCGGCACTCTCAACTTCAGCATATTCATCAGTGATACGCGTCGCAAGTTCAGAGGCCAGTGTTTCACGGCGGCTTTGGGCCCAATCTTCATTGACGGCTTCTCTCACATCTTCAAAGTCGCGAAGGGTGCTATCAATTATATTATCAACAGAAAGCATATAAAACTTGTTTGATATCCCTTCATAAAGTTCCAGTTCATCGCCGATATTGTTGCGAAAGCCATAATCAAGAAATTCAACGATCAGCGGAAGTTCTGTGGACGCAGTACCGTCTGGGGTCATGCCTTCGATGCTGACATTTGAAACTGTCTTTAAGGGCGCGTCGATGGCGGTTGCTATAGTGTCAATCGGTGAGCCAGCCGCCAGCTCATCATCAATAACATTTCGAATATCAAAAAGTCCATCAATTGCCCGGTCCATTTTAAGATCGCTGATGACGGTCTCACGCACTGTTTCGAAGTCTTCAGAACTACCAGTTTCTATACTGGCGACCTTGAAGATATAAACGCCGAAACCAGTCTCGATCGGTGCAGTGTAACCGTCTAGAGCCGCTTGATAAAGCAGATTTGCGGCATCTTCTCCATAAGTGTCTGCAAACTCAGCTCTTGGCTGTGCGTCAAAGGTTGCGTCTTCCTCCGTATCGCCAGTACGGTCAACAATCACCTCAGCAAAACTTTTGCCACCTTCAAGATCAGCATAGGCTGCGTCAGCGGTTTCCTGATCATCAAATAGCATTTGCACGAAGCCGCGTTCTTCTTCCTTGGTAAATTCGCTGATACGGCTTTCATACGAAGCAAGAGCTTCCTCCTCAGAAACCTCAATGGTCGCCGCAATCGCCGCGGCGGAGATTTCAAAATAGCTGATATCACGATATTCAGGTGCCATATAATTGGCCGGATTTTCATCATAATAAGTTTTTAGAAGCTCATCATTAACTTCGCCAATGCCAGTCATAACGCTGGCGGGGATAGCAAGAATTTCGGATGTTCTTTTTTCGGATGCGTATTTGCTCAACGTTGAAGCGGTTATATCCGGGGCAATGATGTTGGCTAATAGCCCTTCGATCAATTTGGCGCGGGCCATTTCTTCGCGCAGAAGAGCTTCAAAATCTTTGGTTGAGTATCCTTGTGAACGTGTGAACTGATCAAAATAGCTGCGGTTAAATTCACCTGTTTCATCTTGAAAGGATGGAATGCCATAAATATATTCACGCAGTTCTTCGTCTGAAGTGCGTAGACCAAGATTGGCTGTTTCAACATCATATGCTTTACGTTCGACAAGTTTTGCAACCGCTTGCGAGCCGAGACCGATCTGAATTGCAAGTTCCTTAGTCAGGCTATCGCCAGCCTGTTGTTGAATAGCGAGATATTCACTTTCAAAGGCGCGCTCAAGATCATACGGGGTGAGTTTTTCATCTCCCACTTCGGCTATTTCACTCGAACCAAGAGTGCTTAGAGGATCACCGATCCCCCAAAGCGCAAAACTGACAATAAGGATGGCGAGAAGGCCGCCGGCAAACATGGATCCCATGCCTTTTCTAAAAAAGTCAAACATAAATAATTACCTGTATCATTGTAATTTTAGGAGCGTCATATCGCGCTCTTTCAATATAATTGCGGCATAATAGTAACCTCGCCCCCTAATCGCAACCATAAAAGCGTCTTAAATATAGGAATCCGTATAGAAAAATGTATTAATATCTGCTAGTCACTCTAATAACGATCAACAGGCAAGGATTAAACGCAATATGACGACCCCAAAAGCACTTGTTGCTGGAAACTGGAAAATGAACGGCCTTAAGGCCTCTGCTGCTGAAATTAGTAAATTAAATGATCTTGTGAGTGAAAATGGCGCTAACTGCGATGTGCTCATTTGTCCTCCTTTCACATTGATCAGCACCCTCATTCAATTGGAAGCGCAGAATGTGGCTATTGGTGCCCAAGACTGTCATATGAATATGAACGGCGCCCATACCGGCGATATATCCGCAGAAATGATTAAAGAGCTTGGGTGTAATCACATTATCGTTGGCCATTCAGAGCGACGTGCCGATCACGGTGAAACAAGTGAATGCGTAAATGCAAAAGCTGCGGCCGCACAGTCCGTTGGTGCGATCGCTATTATTTGTGTCGGCGAAACCATTGATGAGCGCGAAGCAGGTAAGGCCCTTGAGGTGGTGACATCACAGGTTAAAGCGTCAATCCCAAGTGACGCTACTGCAGAAAATACCATTATCGCTTATGAGCCTGTTTGGGCTATTGGCACGGGAAAAGTGCCAACCGCCGCGGATGTGGAAGAAGTGCATAAGGCCGTACGTGATGTCCTGACCGCGTGTTTTGGCAGTGCAGGCGCAGAAATTAACATTCTCTATGGAGGGTCGGTTAAGGCGTCCAATGCTTATGAGCTGATGTCGGTGGCCAATGTAAATGGCGCACTTGTTGGTGGGGCGAGCCTTAAAGCCGATGACTTTTTTGGTATAATTTCTGTATATGATCAAATTGACTAATTTTATACTAGCCATAGATCATTCATTAGGGTAAAAGCCTCTTGTATTTAACGTGAATCGCGCTATCTATACAAAGTGCGATAATTTATTAATGGATAGAGTAAGATAACATGGAAGAAGTCGTTCTTGTTATACATCTGATGTTGGCGGTTGCGCTGGTAATTACAGTGCTGCTCCAGCAGTCTGAAGGTGGTGGCCTTGGAATTGGCGGTGGTCAAGGTAGTATGATGACTGGTCGTACAGCAGCCAATCTGCTGACACGGCTGACAACAATTTTTGTTGGTTGCTTTTTTGTAACTAGTCTGGTTCTAGCCTGGATGGCACGAAATGAGGCGGTGAGCACATCAGTTCTCGACGGTCCAGCACCCGCCGCAGTGGAGCAACTAATTCCCGAAGCAGCGGAAGAAGAAACGACCCCTCAAGTACCAGTTTCAAATTAAGTTTTAGACGGCACCCCAGGGTGCCGTTTGTTTTAGAGTAAAAGATTTTTAGTTCGTATTTCTGGATTGTAAGCAACCAATGACACGTTATATTTTTATTACTGGTGGTGTGGTTTCCTCTTTAGGGAAGGGACTCCTCTCCGCAGCTCTTGGCGCCTTATTACAATCACGTGGATATTCCGTAAGACTTAGAAAGCTTGATCCATATCTCAATGTTGATCCGGGTACCATGTCGCCTTATCAACACGGCGAAGTTTTTGTCACCGATGACGGTGCGGAAACCGATCTTGATCTTGGTCATTATGAACGCTTTACTGGTGTTCCGGCCAGACAGTCCGATAACGTCACCACCGGACGCATTTATTCAGACATTATTGCAAAAGAACGTCGCGGTGATTATCTTGGCGCCACGGTGCAGGTGATCCCGCATGTGACCAATGCTATTAAGGAATTTGCCACATCAAACATTGATGAGGGAACCGACTTTATTCTTTGTGAAGTGGGCGGTACCATCGGTGATATCGAAAGCCTGCCGTTTCTTGAAGCGCTACGCCAACTTGGCAACGATATGCGCGGTCAATGCATTTATGTACATCTGACTTTGGTGCCTTACATCGCCGCAGCAGGTGAGCTTAAGACAAAACCCACACAGCATAGTGTTAAGGAACTTCGCAGTATCGGTATTCAGCCGGATGTGCTTGTTTGCCGCACTGAACATGAAATTCCTGATGATGAACGCCGCAAAATAGGTCTTTTCTGCAATGTGCCAGAGAGCGCGGTTATACAGGCGCTTGATGCTAAAAGTATTTATGAAGTACCTCTTAATTATCACGCAGAAGGGCTTGATATCGAGGTGCTTAAGGCCTTTGGAATTGATCCAAAAGAGCGCGCACCTGATCTTACGCGCTGGCTTGATGTATCCGATCACGTCAACGAGCCGGAAGGTGAAGTTACCATTGCTGTGGTTGGAAAATATGTCCAGCTCAAGGATGCTTATAAATCGCTTTCTGAAGCACTGGTCCACGGCGGCTTTGCCAACAATGTCAAAGTGAAGATCGAATGGATCGATGCCAAGGTGTTTGAAGATGATAACGCTATGACAGAACTTGAACATGTTGACGGCATATTGGTGCCGGGCGGCTTTGGTGAGCGCGGCGCAGAAGGTAAAATCGCGGCGGCGAAATTCGCCCGAGAGCGCAAAGTTCCTTACTTTGGAATTTGCTTTGGAATGCAGATGGCTTGCATTGAAGCAGCACGGAATATGGCGGCTATTGAGGACGCGAATTCAACAGAATTCGGTCCAACCGAAGCGCCGATTGTTGGTCTGATGACCGAATGGGAATTGGACGGCGTGATCCATAAACGCGGCGCAGGCGATGACAAAGGCGGCACCATGCGCCTCGGTGCTTATGAAGGGCATCTAACACCGGGTAGTCATGTGGCGGAAATTTATGGCCACGAAGTGATCCATGAACGTCACCGTCACCGCTATGAAGTTAACATCAATTACCGTGAGAAGCTTGAGGCCGCCGGCCTTAAATTTTCAGGACTTTCGCCCGATGGCACGTTACCGGAAATTGTGGAGATCGAAGACCATCCATGGTTTATTGGTGTACAGTTCCACCCTGAGTTAAAATCAAAACCATTTGATCCGCATCCGTTATTTGCTTCTTTCATTGAAGCAGCCCTGAACCAATCAAGACTTGTTTAAAAAAACCAGTCTAGTTTATAAAAACAGAGATATAAAATGACAGCTATTATCGATATTAAAGGCCGCGAAATCATTGATAGCCGCGGCAACCCAACTGTTGAAGTTGACGTCACCCTTGAAACCGGTGCTTTTGGCCGCGCGGCGGTGCCATCCGGCGCATCAACTGGTGCCCATGAAGCGGTGGAGCTTCGCGACGGTGGTAAGCGTTATATGGGTAAAGGGGTTGAGAAGGCCGTTGAGGCTGTAAATACCGAGATTTATGATGCACTAACGGGTATGGATGCTGAAGAACAAATTATTCTTGATAATGCCATGCGCGACCTTGATGGGACTGACAACAAATCTCGTCTTGGCGCTAATGCAATTTTGGGTGTGAGCCTTGCTGCTGCAAAAGCGGCCGCAGATGAGGCGGCAATGCCTTTATACAGTTATCTTGGCGGGCCAAACGCCCATATTCTTCCTGTACCAATGATGAATATTATTAATGGTGGTGAGCATGCAGATAACCCCATTGATATTCAGGAATTCATGATTATGCCGGTTTCTGCAGTGAATATTCGTGATGCAATACGTATGGGCGCGGAAATATTTCATACTTTAAAGAAAAAACTATCTGATGCCGGTCATAACACAGGTGTAGGTGATGAGGGGGGCTTTGCGCCAAACCTGAACGGTACCACCGAAGCACTTGATTTCATAATGCAGTCAATCGAAGCTGCCGGATATAAACCCGGCGAAGATATTATGTTGGCTCTTGATGCTGCGTCTTCTGAATTTTATAAAGATGGTAAATATGTGCTTGCCGGTGAAGGTAAATCATTATCAAGTGCTGAAATGGCAGATTATTACGTCAATCTCTGTAATAATTATCCAATTTTTTCCATAGAAGATGGAATGGATGAGGATGATTGGGACGGCTGGAAAATTCACACGGACACTTTGGGCAGCAAAGCGCAACTCGTTGGTGATGATTTGTTTGTAACAAATCCGAAGCGATTAAAAGACGGCATCGAACAAGGCGTCGCCAATTCCATATTGGTAAAAGTCAATCAAATCGGTACGTTAAGCGAAACATTCGACGCTGTTAATATGGCCCATAGAGCATCTTATACTTCGGTAATGTCACATAGAAGTGGTGAAACGGAGGATGCAACCATTGCTGACTTGGCAGTTGCTACAAACTGTGGACAAATCAAAACAGGTTCTTTGGCGCGCTCCGATCGGCTCGCGAAATATAACCAGCTAATTCGCATCGAAGAATTGCTGGGCACTGCAGCTGAGTTTGCAGGTAAAAGTATATTAAAATAACGATTTTGTTTTTATTTTGCTAAACCGACACCAAATAATCTAACATAGACTTCTACTTACGATATTTTAATACCTTGGAAATAATATGTATTTTTTCAAACGGTAAAATTGATAAGATATTTATGACAGAAGAAGAAAAAAATTTAGATAATCCGAATATCCCTAATATATTCCATATTATTCCTTCATTTGCACATGGTGGTGTACCAATCCGCATATCTTATTTGATGAATCATTTTGGCAAAGCGGCCAGGCATATTTTATTCTCAACTAATCACGTCTATACATGTGAATCCAGACTTAACGAGGACGTATCCTACCTTGTGCCTGATATTGAAAATACTGATCAGGGAAACATAATAAGCCGTATCTTGGGGCATAGAAGAATATTAAAAAAATATAAGCCCGATTTACTTCTTACCTATCATTGGGGATCAATTGAATGGGCAATAGCAAATAGCTTTGCACCACTTTGCCGTCATTATCACCTAGAAAGTGGATTTGGGCCGGAAGAAGCGCATTGTACCTTACCAAGGCGCAATCTATTTAGAAAAATTGCTCTGCGAAATATCGACGGCATTATCGTGCCATCCCAAACATTGGTGGATATTTGTAAAGCGGACTGGGGCATCCCCGAAGAGAAAATATTATATATTCCAAACGGTGTTGACTGCGATCAATATGCCGCTCCACCAAAAGAGGGTATTATTCCGGGGTTTATAAAAAGCAAAGATGAAGTTGTGATCGGCACGATGACCCCACTTCGTGGTGAAAAAAATCTCGGCCGATTAATCACAGCTTTTCGCGATTTAATTTCTTCACGTACGGATCAAAATTTTCGCCTGATTATCATGGGTGAGGGCAGCGAACGATCATCACTTGAAAAATTAATTTCAAATTATGGCCTTGAAGATAAAATATTTCTTCCCGGCCACATCGACGATCCCGCACGCGCTTTAGGTTGGCTCGACATATACGCCATATCATCAGACACAGAACAGATGCCAAATTCACTTAATCAGGCGATGGCCGCGCATTTGCCAATTGTTGGTCTGGATGTCGGTGATATAAAATTCATGATGCATGAAAAAAATAAACCTTTTATCGTTAAAGCAGGGGATGATGAAGCCTTTACAAAGGCCTTAATCGAGCTAGCCACCAGTGAAAAACTGCGCGACGACTTAGGTAAAACCAATCAAATTCATGTAAGAGAAACATTCGACCAATCACGAATGTTCAAGGGGTACGCAGATGTTTGGGGTGTTGGACATTCATCATGAAGGTTTTAACGTTAAGCTCACTGTACCCCAACAAAATTTTCCCTGGACGTGGTTCGTTCATTGAAAACAAAATACTGAATCTGAAAAACCACTATAATATTGATCATCGCGTTGTTTCGCCTGTTCCGCATATTCCGTTAGTTGGAAGATTTATGCCTGCTCAAAAAAACTTTGAATTGATCGATGATCGCGAAACAAGAAATGGCATCGAAGTTATTTATCCAAAATATCTTCATATTCCCGGACTAACCATGAATATTGGGCCCCGCAATATTTATAGGGCATGTAGACCGGCAATTCAGCAACTTATCGATGATGGGTTTGATTTTGATATAATAGATGCCCATTATGCATACCCTGATGGTGTTGCAGCATATTATCTGGCGAAAGAATTCGGTAAGCCGTTTATTGTGACCGCTCTTGGTACTGACATAAATATTCTACCCAATTATAAAAAACCTCGTGGACTTATCATTGAGACACTGGCAAATGCCGACGGGGTCGTTGCCGTGAGCAAAGATCTGTGCAAAAAAATGATTGAACTAGGCGCCTCAAAAGATAAAACCACTCCAATATATAATGGTGTAGATCTTAATTTGTTTGCTCCGACGGACAAGCAAGAGGCCTGCGTCAAAATAGGTGCCAGCAAAAATGTTTTACTGTCTATTGGTAACCTTATAAGTTTAAAGGGCTTTGATCTGATCATAAAGGCAATGACTAATCTTGAAGATGCTGAATTATATATCGTTGGCAGTGGTCCAGAAGAAGCGAACTTAAAAAGCTTGATCAGTGAACTTGGGCTTGAAAATCGGGTAAAGTTGGTTGGCCGCCTGCCACAAAGCGAACTCGCAACATATTATAATGCGGCGGATATATTTGTTCTTGCTTCTTCACACGAAGGAATGGCCAACGTATTACTTGAATCTTTAGCGTGTGGTACACCTGTTGTTGCAACACCAATTGCCGGAATGGAAGAAGTTATAGCGACTGATCAGGTGGGAGTTATTATGCCCGATAGATCGGTTGAAGCTATAGTATCCAGTGTTAGAAGCTTGCTTGATAATATTCCGGATCGAGCAAACGTTCGCGAATATGCAGAACAATTCAGTTGGAAAACCACGTCAAAATTACAAATCGAACTTTTCGAAAAAATTCTAAATAGTGAGTGAGTCCAATACGTTCTATGGGACAAGGCATGCATACCTACTATATGTTGTATGGTTGTTAGTTACTTGACTCTAAACGATTCTTTTTTTCTAGTTTTTTCTTGACCCGACGAATCGGATGTGATTCTCTTTATAGATGAGGAACAAAAAACCGATATTTTACCGACTCCGTAAGATGACAGTGCCGCTGGTTGCGTTGCTGGTTTCGTCTTATTTTGCGGCTCATGGCTTCAAAAGTGTGACGGCGCAAAAGCTGCTGTCTGATGAGATTTCGGCGCTTGAGCTTGAGCAGGAGCGGTTAAAAACGGAGCGTGAAGAACTCGAGCTTCACGTGGGTCTTCTTTCCAGTAATCATGTGGATCCAGACTATCTGGATGAGCTAGTGCGTAAAGATCTGGGCTTTACTCATCCCGACGAAATTGTCATTCCCAAGCAAAAATAACATACAAAACGTAATATTATTACAAAAGTCTTTTGTTTTCATGTTGTTACAGGGGTGAGCCCTAAATATAATTTGAATTACCATTTGATTGAATTAACCAGAATTTAGTTAATTTAAAAAAAGTGTTGTATTTCAATAACTTTTCGTGATTATAGATGGATGTTTTAAGGGTAATTCATTATCCTTTTATAAAGTTTATTTTCGTATAATCTATGCAGATAAACATTATCGGACTAACATCAACTGAAATGAGTGAGGAATATGGCTAAAAAACCTTCCCCCCGCAAGACAAAAAGCGGGAAGCCCGCCGCACGCCGCAAAGCAGTTAAGAAGACTGCGCCGAAGGCTACCAAAGATGAATTAATCACATATTATAAAGACATGCTTATGATGCGCCGCTTCGAAGAAAAAGCCGGCCAAATGTACGGCATGGGCCTTATCGGGGGATTTTGCCATCTTTATATTGGACAGGAAGCGGTTGTGACTGGTATCCAGTCTACACTCAAGGACGGCGACAGTGTTCTAACCAGTTACCGTGATCATGCCCATATGCTTGCGTGTGGAATTGATCCGAAAGTGATCCTTGCAGAGCTTACTGGGCGAGAAACCGGTATTTCAAAAGGTAAGGGCGGTTCCATGCATATGTTCAGTGTTGAGCATGGCTTTTATGGTGGTCATGGCATTGTTGCTGCGCAGGTGCCGATCGGTGCTGGTCTTGCATTTGCACATAAATACCGCAAAAATGATAATGTATCGGTCACTTATTTTGGTGATGGTGCTGTAAATCAGGGTCAGGTCTATGAAAGCTTTAATATGGCCAAGCTATGGAACTTGCCAGTTATATTCGTGATTGAGAATAATCAATATGCCATGGGAACCTCACTTGCCCGCGCATCGTCAGAGGTTGAGCTATTTCGCCGCGGTGAAAGTTTTAAAATAGAGGGCGAAAGTGTTGACGGTATGGACGTACTGGCTGTACGCGAAGCAGCAGCACGTGCTGTTGCCCAGTGCCGCGCCGGTCAAGGCCCTGCACTTCTTGAAATGAAAACATATCGTTACCGCGGGCATTCCATGTCCGATCCGGCGAAATACCGTTCGAAAGAAGAAGTCTCAAAAATGCGTGCCGAGTTTGATCCGATCGATCAGGTCAAAAAACGCATCCTCGATGCCAAAATTTTGTCAGAAGATGATCTTAAGGCCATTGATAAAGACATTAAAGCGGTTGTTTCGGAGGCAGCAGAATTTGCACAATCAAGCGCTGAACCCGATCCATCAGAACTTTACACCGACGTTTTGGTCGCCGAATAAGAATAAGGAAATATCATTATGTCAGTAGAAATTCTTCTTCCCGCTATGTCACCCACTATGACCGAAGGCAATGTTGCCAAATGGACAAAGAAAGAGGGCGAAAAAGTATCACCCGGCGATATTATCGCTGAAATTGAAACCGATAAAGCCACAATGGAGCTTGAAACCGACGAAGAAGGTGTGATGGGTAAAATCCTCGTCGAGGAAGGGTCCGAAGGTATTGCCGTTGGAACACTTATCGCCGTTATTCTTGAAGAAGGCGAAGATGCCAGCGTTCTTGAAGGTGTGACCGCCTCGGTTGTTTCAATACCGTCGGTGCCACCGACAGCAATTGCTGCCGACGCGGCAGACGCTCAGGATACAGTGGTTATTGCCCCGGTTGCAGCACGCCCTATTGAAGCAGATCTTCCCGAAGGAACCAGCTTTTCAAATATGACTGTGCGTGAAGCACTTAGAGACGCCATGGCCGAAGAAATGCGCCTGGATGATAACGTCTTCGTGATGGGCGAGGAAGTGGCCGAATATCAGGGTGCTTATAAAGTGACGCAAGGATTGCTTCAGGAATTTGGTGATGAGCGTGTTATCGATACACCTATTACAGAGCATGGTTTTGCTGGACTTGGCGTTGGTGCGGCGATGGCTGGACTTAAGCCAGTTGTTGAATTTATGACGTTCAACTTCGCGATGCAGGCTATTGACCAGATCGTAAACTCCGCTGCCAAAACAAATTATATGTCCGGTGGGCAAATCAGGTGTCCGATCGTGTTTCGCGGTCCAAACGGTGCCGCCGCACGCGTTGGTGCTCAGCATTCACAGAATTATGCATCATGGTATGCTCATGTTCCCGGTCTGATTGTTTTAGCCCCTTATAGCGCCGCAGATTGTAAAGGTCTGCTCAAAGCGGCCATTAAAAACCCGAACCCTGTGATCTTCCTCGAGAATGAGATCACCTATGGTTACAGCTTCGACGTGCCGGATATGGACGACTACACGGTTCCGATTGGCAAAGCGAGTGTCGCTCGTCCGGGAAATGACGTGACATTGGTCGCGTATTCCATCGGCGTCAAGTTTGCCCTTGATGCCGCTGAAAAGCTGGCCGCTGAAGGCATTGACGCGGAAGTAATTGACCTGAGGACAATTCGCCCGCTTGATATGGAAACGATTATTGAATCCGTCAAGAAAACAAACCGTGTTGTTTGCGTGGAAGAAGGTTGGGCCACATGTTCAGTGAGCTCTGAAGTATCAGCACGCCTTATGGAAGATGCGTTTGATTATCTTGACGCGCCAGTAACGCGCGTTGCAAATGAAGACGTGCCAATGCCATATGCCGCTAATCTTGAAAAACTGGCCGTTGTTAGTGACGAACGCATTGTCGCTGCAGCAAAATCCGTTTGTTATAAAGGGGGAGAATAATCATGGCTATTTCACTTACTATGCCCGCGCTCTCTCCGACTATGGAGACAGGAACACTGGCAAAATGGCTGGTTAAAGAAGGGGATGCCGTTGAAAGCGGGACGATCCTCGCTGAAATTGAAACTGACAAAGCTACTATGGAATTTGAAAGTATTGATGACGGTGTCGTCGGTAAGCTTTTGGTTGCTGAAGGGGCCGAAGAAATCCCGGTAGGTCAGCTTATTGCTGTACTGCTTGAAGACGGCGAAGATGCCTCTGTTGCGGATAAAATAACAGCGGACGCTGCTGCACCTGCACCAGCGGCTTCCGCGCCTGAACCAACCCCTGCTCCTGCGCCAGCGCCAGCGGCTCCTGCACCTGTTGCTGCGGCACCGGCTGTTGTGCCAGCTCCCGCACCAATTGCGGCGTCCGGTGATCGCGTATTTGCATCACCGTTGGCAAAACGCATTGCCGAGCAAAGCGGATATGATATTGCGAGTATCCCTGGAACGGGCCCACGTGGTCGCGTGATTAAGCGTGATGTTGAGGTATATTCACCAACGGCAACTTCCTCTGTCGCAGCCGGTGCTGTTTCTATGGACGGTGATGCACCGTTTGAGGTGATCAAGCTGAGCAATATGCGTAAAACCATTGCCAAGCGCCTTACAGAGAGCAAACAAAATGTTCCGCACTTCTATCTTAGTGTTGATATTGAGCTTGATAACCTGCTGGCGGCACGTAAAGGGCTTAACGCCATGTCGGATGAATATAAGATTTCCGTCAATGATTTCGTAATTAAAGCTTGTGCAGCAGGCCTTATGAAAGTGCCAGAAGCGAATGTTCAATTCCACGGTGATGTCATGTATCAGTTTAAACGTGCGGATATTTCGGTGGCAGTTGCCATTGAAGGTGGGCTTATTACCCCGGTTGTGCGCGGCGCCGATCAAAAAGGGCTTCGTCAAATATCTGAAGAAACCAAAGATCTTGCCAAACGTGCACACGAAGGAAAGCTGGCCCCAGAGGAATATGCTGGTGGGACTTTCTCAATTTCCAATATGGGAATGATGGGTGTTAAACAATTTGATGCGGTGATTAACCCACCACAAGGCGCGATCCTCGCGGTTGGGGCAGGTGAACAGCGTCCTGTGGTTAAAAACGGTGAGCTAAGCGTTGCGACCGTGATGACGGTGACCCTTTCCTGTGATCACCGTGCCATCGACGGTGCTGTTGGTGCATCTTATCTTGCCGCGGTGAAGATGTTCCTTGAACAACCATCCGCAATGTTACTTTAAGGGAGACGTGATGTGAGCAATCAAAAATTTGATATGGTCGTGCTCGGCTCCGGTCCGGGTGGTTATGTGGCGGCAATTCGTGCGGCGCAACTCGGATTTAAAACCGCTGTTGTTGAACGCGCTGAACTTGGCGGTATTTGTCTTAACTGGGGATGTATCCCGACAAAGGCGCTGCTTAGATCGGCTGAGGTATTTCATAATATGAAACATGCCAGTGATTACGGTCTTGTCGCCGATCAGCTTGGTTTTGATCTTGATAAAGTAGTAGCCCGCAGCCGCGGTATCGCCGGGCAGCTAAGTGGCGGCATTAAGCATTTGATGAAGAAAAACAAAATCACAGTAATTGAAGGCAATGGCACGCTCGTTTCTCCAGGCAAGCTTTCCGTTGAGAAAGATGGTAAGAAAACAGTGGTGGAAGCAACGGATATTATCCTCGCTACCGGTGCCCGCGCCAAAGAACTACCGCATTTAAAAGCGGACGGGGAAATGGTCTGGACATACCGTCATGCGCTTGTGCCCAAAAAGATGCCTAAAAAGATGCTAGTTATTGGCTCCGGTGCCATTGGTATTGAATTTGCCAGCTTTTATAATGAGCTTGGTGCTGATGTAACGGTTGTGGAAATGATGGACAGGGTTCTGCCTGTCGAAGACGAAGAAATTTCAGCGTTTGCTGCAAAATCATTTAAATCACAAGGACTTAAGCTTGTGACGTCGGCCAGTGTCACCAAACTTGATAAGAAAAAATCAAGTGTTGTTTGCACCGTTGAAAGTAAAGGCGGCAAGTCAGAACAGATCGAAGTTGATGTGGTGATTATTGCCATTGGTATTGACGGAAACGTGGAAAATATAGGTTTAGAGCAAAATAAGATCAAAGTCGACCGCGGCCATGTTGTCACCGATGAATGGGGGCATACAGGAGTCAAAGGTGTTCACGCAATCGGTGACCTTACCGGTCCACCTTGGCTTGCCCATAAAGCCAGCCATGAAGGTGTTATTTTGGTTGAGAAAATTGCCCGCGACAAAGGCAATAAAGAAATCAAAGACCTGCATCCGATGGACAAAGGTAATATTCCCGGCTGTACATATTGCCGTCCGCAAGTGGCCAGTGTTGGTATGACTGAAAAAGCCGCTATTGCTGCGGGGCATAAGGTCAATGTTGGACGCTTCCCGTTCATTGGAAACGGTAAAGCCATTGCCATGGGTGAAGCAGAAGGTATGATGAAGACGGTGTTTGACACAAAAACCGGTGAGCTGCTTGGCGCCCACATGGTTGGTGCTGAAGTCACGGAAATGATCCAGGGCTATACCGTTGCCAGAACGCTTGAGACCACAGAAACAGAACTGATGCATACAGTATTCCCGCATCCAACCATGTCGGAGATGATGCATGAAGCGGTTCTGGATGCTTTTGGTAAAACAATACATATGTAAATCGGAACTCTTATGAGCGAAGCAAAAAAACTATCTGATTATAAACGCAAGCCGGATTGGATTCGGGTTAAAGCCCCGACATCCAAGGGCTATAATGAAACCCGCAATCTTATGCGCGGCCTTAAGCTCAACACTGTATGTGAAGAGGCGGCCTGTCCCAACATTGGTGAATGCTGGACCAAAAAACATACCACTGTGATGATCCTTGGTGATACGTGTACGCGGGCGTGCCGTTTTTGTAATATAAAAACCGGTAAAGGCAATCCGGTTGACCCGGAGGAGCCAGCGCATGTGGCTGAAATGGTTGTTGTCACGCAGATGAAGCATATTGTTATCACATCCGTTGACCGTGATGACCTCGCGGACGGTGGGGCAGATCAATTTGTTAAAGTGATCGCGGCGATCCGTGAAGCGTCGCCGGAAACTACCATAGAAATACTGACACCGGATTTTAGAAATAAACCAGGCGCTCTTGAAACTGTGATCGCCGCAAAGCCAGACGTGTTTAATCATAATCTGGAAACGGTTCCACGCCTTTATACCCATATTCGGCCGGGGGCACGGTATTTCCATTCACTGAATTTGCTTTCGAAAGTAAAAGAAGTTGATCCTGAGATTTTTACCAAATCAGGGATCATGGTTGGCCTTGGGGAAAGTGAAGTTGAAGTTTTGCAGGTGATGGATGACATGCGCTCTGCCGACATTGATTTTATGACCATTGGTCAGTATCTTCAGCCAACTAAAAAGCATGTGGATGTCGAAGAATTTATCAAGCCGGATCAGTTTTTAAAATTTAAAAAACGTGCCAAGGCGAAAGGCTTTCTGCATGTATCATCGTCGCCACTGACCAGATCATCGCATCATGCCAGTGAAGATTTTGAAGTGCTCCAGGCCGCAAGACGCGCGCAGCTTGAAAAAGCAGAAAATAAAACCCATCAGGACGCGCCGATCGATATTGAAGAAATGAAAAAACATAATCCAAATTATGAGTTCTAATGCCACGCTTTATTGAAGACAGGACCTTTCCCTATAGCGCTAAACAGATGTATGATCTGGTGGCGGATGTTAAGGAATATCCAAGATTCCTACCGTGGTGTATTGGTGCAAGGCTTTATAATATAAAGGATAATGATTTTTATGCTGATCTGATTATCGGCTTTAAAGTTTTTCGTGAGCGCTTTACATCCCATGTGATGCTTAGCGCTGATAAAATAGAAATTGATTACGTGAAGGGGCCTTTAAGTCATCTTCATAATCTTTGGGAATTTAAAGACCTTGACGGCGGCGGATCAAGCCTGCATTTTGAGGTTGATTTTGAATTTAAAAACAAGCTTTTCCAGAAATTGGTCGGCGGTTTATTCACTGAAGCGGTGCACCGAATGGTCGCATCTTTTGAAATGCGCGCCGAAGAGCTATACGGAAAATAACAAGGACTAATAAATGAGCATGATATTTGAACCCAAGCCAACTCCAACTGTTGAAATTGCCGGTTCGGAAAAGACATTCCCCGTAAACCGCATTTATTGCGTGGGCCTTAATTATGTGGACCATGTGTTGGAATTTGGTGAAGACCCGGCCAAGGTTAACCCTGTTTATTTCATGAAGCCGGGTGATGCAGTGGTCGCGGATGGTGTCGATGTGCCGTATCCAGCGCACACCAGCAATTTCCACTATGAAATCGAATTGGTTGTCGCTATCGGCAAACGCGCTTCAAATGTCAGTGAAGATGAGGCCGAAGATCATATTTATGGTTATGCGGTTGGCAATGATCTGACGCGCAGAGATATGCAGTTGGCCCTAAAAGACAAAGGTATGCCGTGGGATCCATCAAAAGGATTTGATATGTCGGCGCCTATTTCCGCCATTCATCCGGCCAGTGAAATTGGTCATCCCAAAAGTGCACGTATCTGGCTTAGTGTAAATGGCGATGTGAAGCAGGACAGCAATATCGATCAAATGATCGCCAGCACAGCTAAAATTATATCAGACCTTTCCGAGCTTTACGTACTTGAGCCAGGTGATCTTATCTATACGGGTACACCGTCGGGCATAGGCGCGGTTGTTGCCGGAGATGTGATGGACGCAGGTATTGACGGTATCGATACACTGACCACGAAGATCATATAATTATTTATAGTCAAAGACACATTCAATCGGCTCGCCGAAGACATCAGCTATTTTAAAGGCCAGCTCGAGGGAAGGGGCGTATTTGGCCGCCTCAATAGCATTTATGGTTTGTCGGGTGGCACCAATTTTCATCGCCAGATCCGCCTGGGTCATTTCGCCATTTTGAAATCGTAGTGCGCGAATGTTATTTCTTACTTTTTTATCACTCACAATCATCCACCATATCGGTAATGGATGATTTGGGTCACAGATTTTATGGCTCCTGCCACAATCATGGAAACCAGAAGCAAATGCATAATCGCTGAAGAATCCAGACTCACCGGAGTTTCATTATCAAAATATCCAATGCCCTCACTGATCATGATATGGCCAATGATGATGGTGATAAACACACATAATCCATAGTAAGAATAGGAGTTTGCTTTCGATTCTATGGCGATGTCGCGCTCGTCTTTTGCTTCCGTGCTTTTTTGTTTGAAAACTATGCTGAGAACAATTGTTGAAGTTATACTCAATATAATTGCATTGACGACAACTTTACCAAGCTCAGCATTGACGATATTGAATAATGCACCAGCATTATAGGCGTTTGTAAAATAGTAAATCGCAACAGCCATAGATACGACAAGTTCTATCCATATTTCTTTTTCACGATTGGACAAGTCCATAACTCTCTCCTTTGTTATGAACATAATGTAAAATATAGTATACATAATGTAAAGTATATTATACATATAAGTTATGTTTTAATTATCTTTGCGCATTCGTCCGGGTGACTGGTGACCATGAAATGGCTGGCACCATTAATGGTCTCAAGCTTACTGTTGGGCAGGTGACGGTTAAGTGAGCTGGTAATGGTTTTTGCCACATTATTTGAAAGAGCACCATTTACAAGAGTGACGGGGATATTGAGTGCTTCGAAGTCAGAAATGTTTCGATTTTCGTTTTTGCAAAGGTCCCAGTGGCGTAAATTATTTTTGGTCATTGTCGCCATGGCTTCTTGTATATACTTCGGAATGGCGTCGAAAGAGCCGTCACCGCCCCAAAAGTCAATGACACGACCACAGGCAAAATTTTCGCCTTTTTTTGCAGCAGAGCAGTAGCTATCAACAAACTCTAGTACTGTATCCATGGCCTTCTGTTCACCGAATAGAGGCAGGACCGCGGCGTCAACCGGCTCAAATAACGTAAGTTTACGTATGGGAACAACGCCTTGCATTGCCGCGGCGAGTGCGACAACGCCTCCGTAGGAATGACCAACTAGGTGAATGCCGCCCTGAGGACCTATTTTATTTTCCGTGGCATTTATAATGCTTTCGAATTCCGGCATTAAGCTCGGATGTGCAAAATCGTCAGGATCATCCATCCTGCCGTGACCCGGAAGATCAAATGCGATGCATTCATACTCATCACCCACGCGCTCAATGATTTTGCGCCAGCTGTTTGCACTGGCAAACGAGCCGTGAATAAAGACGAGGGGAGTGGTGCTTTTATACTGTAAAATAATAACCCTATCCAGATTTGGTAAATTCCAGCGATTATATAACAACGAACGGTAAATTGAAATATGGCAATAATATTAGATAGGTCGAATATTTAGATATATTTATATTTGGTTTTATGTAATATTAATGTCTTCTAAACCTTTTGTCGTTTCGGGCAAATTTATAAGTAGCAAAAGGTGTAAATGTATTGAGTATAATGGATTAAGTATAGAGTGAAAAATGAACGATTCTACCACAAAATATTTCGATTTTTCGAAAGATGACTTGTCGTCGCCTGCACAAATAGCCTTCCTTGAATATTGGAAAAATATCAAGGGTGATAAACCAATGCCATCAAGAGTTGATTTCGACCCTATGAAAATCCCGGTTTCTTTACCCCATATTATAGTGAATGACGTTACGAATGACCCTTTGCGGTTTAAAATGCGACTTATCGGTTCGAAGTGCAATATTCCTGCGTCCTACCTTGGTAAATATATAGATGAAATACCAGAAATGACCCTTGCGATAAAAATGTTAACGAACTGTTATGAAATAAAGAAACCATATTTTTACTTCAGTAGCAATGCCCTGAATAGGGCTATCGAAAGATGTTGTTCAACACTGGTTTTGCCATTTTCACAGGACGGCACAGAAGTTAATATTCTTATGGCGTGTGACTGTTTGATTGATTAATCGGAGCTTATTCTCACCCGCTATTTGTTTTTAAACGAGAATTGAGTATTCCTTCCATCTTTTCTACTTTTCGTTGTAAGTAGCAAATGATACTGAATAGCAGTTGAAAAAAATATGGAGATATTGCTCAAGATGTCAGATGGAGGCAGTCTAAGTAATTAGACCTTTATCGCGACGGTGTGGACAGCTGGTTGTCGTATGTTGATCCGTATGATCGGCGTTATTAATCTCGTTATACTGGCAAAAATCCCTGGTCCCGTGGGATATTAACTACGTCAATTCTTCCGATTTCATCCACCCACAAGGAAATTAAACCTTCATTGGCAGCTTCTCGTTGCCACAAAAAAGGGACAGGCAGTCCTCTTTTGTCTTTCTGATGAACAGGACAAATTCATGCGAATTAGAACATTCAGACTTTAAATATAATCATGCAATTAACCAATAATTATTCTTAAAGAAATAGGTTATGATATATAATTAGATCTTCAAATAGTCGTTTATTGGAGGATGAATAAAGTGATGAATTCGGGATGTCATAATGAACAAGGAAATTAAAATTGGATTTGTGGGGGATTTTTGTTTGGCAAAAGTGAATCTTAGACCACGAGGCTTTAAAGAAAATGCTTATGATATTAGCTCTAAGTTAAATAATCAGGTCGACTTGGCGATTGCAAATCATGAATATTGCATCGTTCCACCCGAAAGTGGGCCGGTCGGTGGAATGGGATTGGCCGCTGAATATGCAGGAGATGTAAATAGAGCTGGCTTTGACATTTTTTGCCTTGCAAATAATCACATAGGTGATTTTGGCAATCGGGCATTGCTTCACACAAGGGATTTTCTCGAAAAAAATGGCCATAAAACGGTAGGGGTCGGCAAAAACGTTGATGAAGCAATAGAGCCGCTTTTTTTAGAAAGTAGTGGATTTCGGATTGCGGTGTTAAATTTTTGTGATGCCACACAATTTGCAGCAAAGAAAAATTCCGCCGGGCTTGCACATATTGAAATGAGTTTGTTAAAAAAATCTATTGCAAAAGCAAAGAAAAATACAGACATAGTTATTGTGGTTTTACACGCGGATCTTGAATTTACAAATTATCCTTCGCCGGCAAGAGTGAAACTCTCGAGACAGCTAGCAAAATTGGGGGCAGACTTAATTATCCAACATCATCCCCATGTTTTGCAGGGTATTGAATATTACGGTGAAACGCTTATCGCGTATTCGCTCGGAAATTATGTTTTTCCCGTAAACAGTCCCGGTTATGGTGATGAGTACACAGATAAAGCCAGCGATAGCGTTTATTTGTCCGTTCACATCAAAGAGGATAGTGAAGGCGATAGAACGATCGATTACGAAATTATTCCTTTACAGATAGATAAAGAAGATAATATTTGTTTCCCGACGGATGAAAAAAGTGAAGCGATCAGTGCGAACATGATGGCTTATAGTGCAGCGCTAGATGATGCGCCATTTTTACGGCGTAATTATCATAAGTATTGTAGGATGCAGATGTTTAACATGGTTACAGATACTTATTACAGAACGGCCAAGCGAGGTTTAATTGCAGGATTTAAGTTTGCTAAGAAACATTTCGTAACAAAATCGCATACGAACTGGATGCGGGGTTATTTCACATTTGGCAGATATTGACCTGTATTTAAAAGATATTTTAACACTAATGCTTTACGTATAAAACCTACATAATTGAATCTCCGTAAAAGTATTCAAAGTCATAAAGTTATAACGAAGTAATTACATCAATGTCCGAAGAACCAAGTCTCGAAAAGAAAACATTTTTTGCAACCTTGTGGACTGTCAGCTCGCGTATGTCAATCCGGCTGATTGGTTTGGTTAGCCTGGTTATTATGGCCAAAATACTAGGTCCGGAGGATTACGGAATAGTCGGTAAAGCAATGGTCGTATATGCCTTCCTAGATATGATTACCGCTTTGGGACTTGAAGCGGCACTGATTACCAATCAAAAGGCAACACAAGATCATTATGACACGGTGTGGACTATTCACATCCTTCGTGGAGCCTTTATAGCATTCATGCTTTTAATCTTGGCTTATCCTGCGTCCATTTATATGAATGAGGAAGCAATTCTGCCAATTTTTTATTGTTACGCAGCAATCTCATTCGTTGATGGATTTTATAATATAGGTGTGGTCAATTTCCGCAAGGATATGACGTTCTCTAAGGATTTTTATTATAGTTTAAGTGCTAAAATCGCAGGGTTTATCGTATCTGTAACGACAGCATATGTTTGGGAAACGTATTGGGCATTAGTATTTGGTATTGTGGCGAGCACCTTAGCGAAAATTATCGCAAGTTTTTGGATGTCACCAATGAGGCCAAGGCCGTCGCTAGTTAAATTTAAGTCGCTTTTTAATTTTTCGAAATGGATGCTGCTAAATGAAGTTGTTGGTGCTGTTTCAAGTAAAGTAGATGGATTCTTGCTGAGTATCTTTTCGTCAACGGCTAATATGGGTATCTATACTATGTCCCACGAAATTTCCGGCCTACCATCTACTGAAATTGCTATGCCTGTAGGACGTGCAACCACACCCAGCTTTTCAAAACTCAAGGATAATTTGCAGGAATTTTCCAAAATGTATATTGCCACGCTAAGCATTGTACTGGCGATTGTTATTCCTGCGGCGACGGGTGTTAGCCTGCTTGCCGAGCCGATGGTTCTGCTTATCCTTGATGATTCTTGGGTCGATGCGATCCCGGTTATTCAGGTGCTGTCAATTTATGGATTATGCAGAGCTTCCTACCCCACTTTTATTTCTGCAATTCTGGCTATTAATCGACCAGATATATTAACAAAACTATCTTTTGTAAGGGTTATTTACACAGTAGCGATATCATATTTTGCTATAGTTAATTATGGCTTCATGGGTTTGGTTTGGGCGGTGCTTGTTACTGGAATAATCGGAGTTATAATTGTTCAGATAATAATGCGGAACTTAAAAATTCTATCTCTGCGCAGCTTGACGAAAAACATTTGGCGGAGTGTCGTTGCCAATTTTGCCATGGTAGCAGGACTAAGTTATTATTTGGGATTTGATCTTGCTTTTCTTGATGGATTATTGCTCTTTAAATTGGTAATCGATATTCTTGTTGGCGCTTCAATTTACGCGATAACTCTTGTGTCGCTCTGGGTATTGAGTGGTAGATGTGAAGGCCCGGAAAAAGCAATTCTCGGCACACTTCTTAAAGGTCGTTTCGGAACCGCGTAAGCTTAAGGCCCAACAATTTCTTTCATCGCTTCAAGGAATTTTATCACTTCTACCGTGGTGTTATAATGGCACATTGAAACGCGCACGCAATTTTCCTGCCCCAATGGAATAAGAACATTGCCGGAGTAATGATCATTTTTTCTGACATGTACTCGGATGCCTTTTTCTTGCAAAGCGCTGACAACGTCCACACTGTCAATGCCATCAACCCAAAAGGAGACTAGGCCTTCTCTATCTGGATTAGCGCTGCCACCGATGATGGTGACTTTTTTCATTTCGTCGAGGCCAGTGACATCACCCACACCGTAAATCATTTGATCGGTTATATCTTTTTCGTGCTGTGTAACTGCTTTACCGGCAGCGACCAGTCTCTCGCGTAAATCTGCTGAGTTACTAAAGAAGCCGCCAAGCCAGTTAAAATAGTTCACCACTTCGGAGAAGGTGGCATAGGAGGCAGTATCGCGAGTACCGAGCTCCCACTGGTCTTCGGGCGAACCGATTAAACGGTTATGGGGCAGAGTGGCCAAGCGAGGCGATACCCAGGCAATACCATAACCATGACGAGAGAAAACCTTGTAAGGGGATATGACGTAGCCATCAATATTATAGCTGTCAATATTAAGCGCACCGTGCGCCGCATGTTGAATACCGTCGACAATAATCAAACAATCCGGTGATACTTCACGAATTGCGGCAGCGACGGCTTTAACGTCAACAGATATACCGGTGACTGGACTCGTATGCAAAATGGTTGCTACTTTGGTATTTTCAGTAATATGTGGGCGGTAATCGTCGGCAGTGACACAGCCGGTCGCATCATTATGAGCGACTTTGATGTAATTCGCGCCAGCAATCTCAGCCCAGCGCGCACAGGCACTGACTGTGGCGGGATGTTCAAGCGTGCTGCCAACAACATCGCAGCCTTTTGGAGCCCCGAGGACAGCTGTACTGATTAGTCGAAATAGAAGCTCTGTACCACTTTCACCGACAAATACCTGACCTTCAGCAGCACCGAGAAAGGCGTGGATGTCTTCTTTTGCTTTATTGATGATTTTAACAAGTTCATGCGAAGCTGGATTATCGCGGCCCTGATTGTCGGGGACCGCGGCCAATGCCGTGGAGCGGTCAACCACAGATTTTAAGGTCAGTGCACCACCGGCATTTTCAAAAAATATCCTTTTTCCCTGATAAGGACAGTGATCCACTAGTTCGAAACGGTCACGGATTTCATTCATCACTTCATCATTAAACATCTTCAAAAATACCTTGGTTAAAAATATGCCTATTCATAACCGTAAAGTGACAAATTATCAATCACACTAATGTGATAAAAATTCGGTGGTTATTTTGTGGGGTATTGATAAGCTGAAATCGCAAGTAACAACTCAGGGATGAGACAAATGAATGATAATGATGCCATGGCGGCACATAAAAATAATATTGAAATTTCACTATTTTTAATGCGGGCAACGGTGTTTTTGGTGATGCTGGTCTGGACGGTCGACAAATTCACAGATCCGGGACATGGCGCAAGAATACTTGAAGGCTTCTATTATATTGGTGGCGCTGGTGAAACTGTCATTATGGCTATTGGCGCACTTGAAATGCTTCTCATCCTGGCATTCGTCGCAGGGTTGTGGAAGAAATATACGTATGGAATTATACTAATCCTTCACGGCCTCACAACTTTTTCATCATGGAAACAGTATTTGGATATGAACCTGCTATTTTTTGCAGCATGGCCTATGTTCGCGGCCTGTGTTGCGCTTTATCTTCTGCGTGATCTTGATCAGAAATTTACGCTTTCAAAGTAGAATAATAGCCATCTTCAATGTCCGTTATCGTACAATATTGTTCGGTAACGGACATTTTTAATTGTCCAAAGATGCACAATAAATCATAAGTTATTGAAGTAAGGGCATTATATTCTTGGCATATTTCTTGCTTCGCGCAAGTGGTAAAAATTTATGCGATTTATCACAGCTCAGGGAGAGAAAATCAAATGTTCAAAAGTTATATTACCAGTACATTTCGGGATATTCTCAGCAATAAAGGCTACAGCGCCATCAACATTGTTGGCCTTGCGGTCGCAATGGCGGCCTGCCTTCTGATCACTCTGTTTGTGAATGATGAACTTGGCTATGACGCGTTTATTCCTGATCCCGAAAACACCTACCGTATCGAAGTCACCGCAAAAGGGCCGAACCGGGCGGATGAACTCTACTCATCTTTCATGGGGGCATACGCGCCGATGCTTAAAGAGCGGTCGGCAGAAGTGCTCGACAGCACCCGCTATCAAACAAACCAGCTTGCGGTCAGGGCCGGTGAACGGACCTTCTATGAAAATGTAACCTTTGCGGATGTGAACTTTGTTGAATTTATGGGTTTTGACGCACCATCTGGACTTCTTAAGGATCAACAATCCATTATTATTAGCCGTTCAATTGCCAATAAGTATTTTGCGGGCGAAGACGCTGTTGGCAAAACGTTGACCATCGCTGGGCAGGTCGATTATCAAATTGCGCATGTTATGGATGATCTTCCCCATAAATCGCATCTGGCCATTGAAATGATAGCCCCATATCATCCGCAGTTTCACAGCGGTGTTGCGACGGAATATATGTCCTTAAATAATGCAACATACGTACGAATGGCACCGGGCAGCGATGTCGAAAATCTGGAGCCGCTTATCCACACGCTTATTGATGAAAATGTTGCTCCTGGAAATAACGGAACTAAGGCGAGTACGTTTCGCGATCCAACATTTGTTAAAGTTCAGGACGTCTATCTAAAATCACCCGCCGGGGTGATCGGAAAACCGGGCGGTGATTTTAACGTTGTTATCGGCTTTATCAGTGTCGGCATACTTATTGTGGTGATTGCGACAGTAAATTACATCAACCTCGCCACGGCGAGAGCCATAAAAAGAGCACGTGAAGTAGGTATCCGTAAGGTGATGGGAGCGACAAGAAAGCAGTTGATTACCCAGTTTTTGGGAGAATCCGTTATTATAACTTTCTTGGCTGCTATTATTGCATTGGCTTTTGTTGAAGTGACGATGCCGATGTTCAATTCAGCGCTGGGCCGGGACATTCCGTTCGACCTAATCAGTAATCCGCTATATCTGGTCATGATTCTGGGGATAGCTTCCGTGATCGGTGTTATTGCTGGCCTTTACCCGGCATTTTATCTTTCCGCCTTTAATCCGGCAACCGTGCTTAAATCGGATAAAACCGGGGGTAGTTCCGTATTCTTACGTCAGTTTCTGGTGTTTTTGCAATTTGCCATCGCCATCATGCTGCTGGCCGGGACATCGGTTGTGGTCCGCCAAACTATATTTGCCACCAGCATGGACCCTGGTTATGAAAAAGAAGGTGTCCTGATTGTCAGAAACCTGCGATCAAATAATTTGCTGGATCAAGTGGAGCTGCTTGATCAGGAATTATCTGCCATCGAAGGGATCACCTCGGTTGCAGCGTCACAGTTTGTACCGACCGACCCTTACGATTTTACCACCGGTATGAGCTTTGTTGGAAAACCAGACGAGCCTTTCACAATGAGTATTCTTTCCCATCAACCGGAATTTTTTGATCTTTACCGTCTTCGTCTTAAGGCAGGACGTTCTCTTGAAGAAAATAGATCGCGTGATTTTATAATACAAGGGCCAGAGGAAGACGGGCAGTCCGTTGAAGCCAATGCGCTGCTCAATGAAACAGCCATGCGCAGACTGGGATATGATAATGCTGAGGAAATTTTAAACCAACAAATTAGGTGGCCGCAACAAGGGGAGGACCAGGCACTTATTTTCAATGTCGTCGGCGTGATCGAAGATTTTCACCTTCGTTCAATCCATAACTCTGTGCGGCCGATGCTGTATCTAAATATACCAACTTTTTATCGCAGTTTAAGTTTGCGTTTTTCCACTGATGATTTTCCTGGATTAATATCACGGCTTGAAAGTAAGTGGGCCGAGATCGCACCAGGCGTACCGCTTGGCTATCAAGTACTTTCTGAACAGGTTGATAGTTTTTACGCCTCCGAAAACCGGCAAATGAAAGTGTTTGTTACTTTTGCGGTACTGGCGATCATCATTTCGGCCATTGGTCTTCTTGGCCTAACGGCATTTTCCGCTGAGCGCAGAACTAAAGAAATTGGAATTCGTAAAGTTCTGGGGGCTAGAACAGTTGATATTATCAAACTTATGGTCGGGCAATTCTCCCGTCCGGTATTAATTGCCAATCTGGTGGCACTGCCGATTGCCTGGCGGTTGATGGATGGCTGGCTCTCCAGCTTTGAATACCGTATCGACCTTAGCATCATCTGGTTTTTGGGCGCTGGGATTGCAGCACTAGTTGTGGCTTGGGTAACCGTGATCAGCTATTCATTCAAAGCCGCACAAGCAAACCCGGCGGAATCGTTGAGGTGCGATTGATAAATGCTACTCAGCGCTGAGATGTTCGAGCTTTAATCCTTTGGCACTTCGATTTTGGAAACCTTTCCACTGGGTGTCGTCTTGCCCGTCGTTGGCGTTGGGGACAATGTCTAGATACGTGCTCATATCTGCATCGTTTTTTAGCATTTTACCAAAATATGCGGTGACGAAATGCTGGGCGATGTTATTCATGCGCAGTTGATCCCAGACCGGATCGGCATAGTGGGAAAAGGCAACACTTTTACCGTCATTGTAGGTCGCGGTCCAAGCCTCAACCGGTGCGGGGATCGGCGCCGCAGAATTATGATTGCCATTTTCAAATGTGAGCAAATAACGATCGCTGTTCACCACTTTCTGGTAGATCAGCTTTGTACCACCCTCATATCCGGAAACATCATCGACACCACCGGAGATAAAGAAGATCGGTTTTCTTACATTAGAAAGCCCCTGATCGTCCCAAAAACCCCGTTCCATACCCCATGGTGATACGGCGACGATGGCTTTAAAGCGATCGTCAAGGAGCGCTTCGTGGTCACCGCTTCCCGCCATTACGCGTGTGAGAAGTCCGTCTGGTGACACTTGCGCTGTTTCGGCGGCTGTTTTGCTAACGCCACCGCCTGCGGTGATTACGGCGCCGTAACCGCCCATTGAGTAACCAATAAGCCCGGTTTGATCGCTATCAACCATATTTTCAAGGAAATGGCCTTGCTCTGCGCTCATGCGCGCCATTTCATCAAGGACGAATTTTTGATCATAGGGCCGGTTGAGAAGTGTACTGGGAAAGGGGCCAGCGTCTTGATAATTACTGTCTGTATGATCGATGGCGGCAACAACATAGCCTTTGGAGGCGAGGTTTTCGCCGAAATGGCTCATCAAGAAGCGATTTCCCGGGTAGCCGTGGGAAATTATGATCAGCGGATAAGCTTTGCTATTTAGTGGCTCCGCATCACGTAATGCTGATCCATATAAATTGACCTGTGTTTTTCCGTCCCGAAGATAGACATTTTCATATACACCTCCGCTCTCGTTGGTATCAGCTGGATACCATACTTCGATGGTTAGCGGACGGTCGTAACGGGGGAATGGTTTTCCGGCTTGGATATTTGCCGCGTCAATCTGGTCTTTGTGAATTAAATTTATGGTGCGAACACCAATTTTATGGCCGCCAGGTAGCGCCAGCTCAGGGGCGTCCGGCCGCAACCCGTCAATACGGTTATCAGCGGCAAAAAGGGGGGCAGAGAATATCAGTAAACTAAACAGTGCGGTGAGTGTGGTTACTTTCATTTTATTCTCCGTATATTTTTTAACCTTTTGATGGCCGGTAATGCTTGCGGTTTTTGTTTTTTTTCTTTTTACTTGGGCCACCGTCCTTGCTTTGACCATCGCTCTTCGCAGGTCTTCTCGAGTTTGCCGGATTATTTGGGCCTTTCTTTTTGGCGCCATCTTTTCTAGGCTCGTTTCTGCGGTGTGGGCTGCCTTTGCGGGTGCCTCTTCGTGGACGGCGTGGACGGTCATCATCTTCGTCGTCGTCCTTGTTAGCATAATCGGCTGGCTGCATTCCTTCAAGGTGAAAAGGATGATCATCCATAAGCGGGATTTTCTGGCGGATCAACCGTTCGATATCACGGAGGTATGTACGCTCTTCATGATCGCAGAAAGAAAGCGATATTCCAGCGGCTCCTGCACGAGCGGTTCTGCCGATCCTGTGAACATAGCTATCGGGTTCGTTGGGAAGGTCATAATTGATCACGTGGGTGATGTCATCAACATCAATACCACGCGCTGCCACGTCCGTTGCCACAAGAACGCGAATTTTGCCATCGCGAAACTCATTGAGGGCTTTCTGGCGGGCACTTTGTGATTTATTGCCGTGAATGGCGCTGGAGCTCACACCAAGCTGTTCAAGATTGCGGGACACGCGGTTAGCGCCGTGCTTGGTTCGGGTAAAGATAATCACCCGTTTTAAGGCGTCATCCTTAAGCACATGGGCCAAAAGCTTGCGTTTCATGTTTTTAGGGACCATCAGCACATATTGATCGACTTTTTCTGCTGTGGTCGCCGCAGGGGCCACTTCAACCCGGTCTGGGTTGGTGAGGATGTTTTTAGCAAGTCCTTCAACGGTTTTGGGCATAGTCGCCGAGAAAAACAGAGTTTGGCGTTTTGTCGGTAACTTTTCGACGATACGGCGGATATCGCGGATAAAACCCATATCGAGCATTCGGTCTGCTTCGTCGAGAATGAAAAATTCCACCTCGTTAAGTTTAATGTGCCCTTGCTGCATAAGATCAAGAAGACGGCCCGGTGTGGCGATCAGAATATCAACGCCCGGCGCCATGGCCTTAATCTGCGGTCTTTGATTAGCGCCGCCGTAGACAAGACTTATTTTATAATGAAGGTATTTGGCATATCCGCGGATGTTTTCTTCGATCTGCACCGCGAGTTCACGGGTTGGCGCAAGGATCAGTGCACGAGTAGTTTTCGGGTTTCTTTTCCCTTCGCCAGCCAGCAACAATTGGATGAGCGGCAGCGAAAATGCCGCGGTTTTTCCGGTGCCAGTCTGGGCGACAGCAATAAGATCATGACCGGCGAGCACTTTGGGGATCGCTTTGCTCTGGATCGGTGTCATGCTCTCATAACCACCTTCCTCCACAGCGCGAAGAATAGGGGTACGAAGATCAAGATCCGCAAATTTGGTCATTATGACTGCTTTCTGGGCATCACGCCCGCTAATTGATTGGCGCTTGATACCCTTATGCGCGGGTAGTGTCAATCAATAGTAAGCTTACTTTCAAGTCAGCGATCACTTCCAGTCAGGAGGGGTAATCAGGTTGGCAAGTAGTCTTGCTGCGCCGGGGACCTGATGTTCAAGCTGGTGATGAAGGATCAATGAGCAATGATGATGCCAGCCTTCACCGATCGAAGCACTAATTAGCGCACCTTCAAGCGGGTCTTTGCCGTGATCGGACATGCTCAGCAGAAATTCATATTCCGGTGCCGCCTCACGCGTGAAATAAACGCCGCGTTCTTGGTGCCAGTTGGCCCAGTCTTCTGCGCCGATTTTATTGGGAGCGTTGAGCAGATGATGATCCGGTTTTAAATGCGTGACTTCCGCGTTGGGGTCGGTGATACGCCAGCGGAAGGACGGTGATCCAATAGTAATCGGCCGTGGCGGCGTGGTTTCGCTGTTCCAGTCATCGTCAGTGCGGTTATATTGGGTGACCAGATTGCCGCCATGTTCCACATAGCTGCGCAGAAACGGGCTTGTGGCGGTAAGGTCAGCGGAAAAGGCGCGAATACCGATAACAATGGTATCATAGACCGATAAATCCTGCGTTTTGAGATCATCGACACTAAGCGTAGTGACATTTACGCCAAAGCGCTCAAGCCAGAAATTCACCCGGTCAGCACCACGGTCGACAAACCCCACATTGAGCCGGGCCGGAATTTCCAGATCAATCGGCTGGATCGCCAGTGTCGCCGGGACAATTTTACAGGTATTCCTGATATGGGCATAATCCATCATCAGAACATTTTCTTCGACGCGCCTACCGTCACAAATGGCGTAAGGCGTCATTTCAAGGCGGTCGCTATTGGTCGGGCCAGAAATGATAAACTTATATTTGGCTGAATCTGCGAGTTCCCCTGATTTTACTTCATATCTTGGTGGCATCACTGTCCAGCCATCGGGCGCATCAAGACCAATTTTAACATCTGAGGCAATATCGGTGTATTTATCAATGCTTAATGTCGCTTGCATCGGATCACCGTCGGTCAAACGATTATAAAACAGCCCACTGGCTTCCCAGCTTAGATTAACAGGCGGGACGATGAGAACTGGATTTGCTGGTAGTAGATTTATTGTCGCAGCCCTACCAGATGTTGGAATTCCAAAGATGGCAGAAAACCTCTCGGCTTGCCAGTTGGGTTCATATTCTCTGTCCAGTGGATGATGATATGCTGCTTCTGGTGATACAGTTAGGCTGATTTCTATGTCTTTTTTCTCACCACTTTCAATTTTATATTCTGAAAGGTCGACACGCTTAAATGTTTTTGCTGTTTCGCCGATAAGATAGAGAATTAAACCGGACCATTGCTGACCGCCGGTATTATAAAGCGAAAGCTTTCCTTTGAGTTCCTGACCGGGGCTAACAAAATTACTATCCCAGATAAGATTTACCTGAAGGCCAGATGCCTCTAGGAAGGCGACGCCAAGTTGTTTTCTTTTTAGCTGAATTCTATGTTCCAGTTCTGACGTAACGACCTCTGGCTGTTCTTTTAAAGCTTCTATAATCCCGGCCAATTGTTTTGCCAGATCATCTAAATGTCTAAGAATTTCATTGCGATCAGGAAAAGCGTTTATTGCGCTCTGGGTGGATTGCCCCGCGTCTTTTAATAAACGTGAGAGTTCTCCTTCGTTAAGTGCGGCAAGGTCATCATAATCTTTTAGTAGTCCCTCAAATACATCTTGTTCCTTCAGCGGAATATTGAGTTCGCATCTTAATCTGTGGAGGTGGCTCAGTTCCGGTTCGGCTTCGCGCCAGCGACCCATACCCTGGGTGAGGTGGCGTACTCGGGACCATTCGCCGATTTGGCGGTAGGTGGCGCCGTTGATGGGGTCGTATGTTCCTACGGGGATTGATACGGTTGGCTCTGGCGGGGGATCGCGGTCGTCATATACGCCGCCGCGGCCCGATGCTGCGGATAGATAAAGCTTTTTAACCTGCCACGGTTTGAGGCCGTCTTCGGTTATTTGTTCCGGGAAGGCGTTTGGGTCGGCGGCGAGGTCGTAGGCGTCAAGTGTGGCGCGGGTTACGGCCCTGTGGTGGCCATGCTGTCCGTCGGTGTCCAGAAAGGTTGGCGAAAGAATATCGGGTTTTTGTTCGCGGATGATGCGCACCAATCGTTCTCTCATCCGCTCATGACCCCAATGTTCTTCGGCCTCGGTCGGGTCGGTGGAGAAGCCGAAATCATCAATTTCGTCACCAAATCTTGCCGAGTAATAGTGCACGGACATGGGGATCTCGCTTGCGGCGGCTTCAAGTTCTTCTGTCCTGAATGCGCCAAGGTCATCACCGGCTTCGGTGCCGATGGCGTTTTGACCGCCTTTGCCGCGAGTGGCGGTGGAATACATGACGCGGACGCCCTGATTACGGGCGAGGTAGGCAAGAATATGGGAACGTTCATCATCAGGATGGGCGCCGCAGTTCATAAAACTGCCCACATGTTTAAGTGGCGTCAGCGCATTCCATAACCGGTTTATGCCACTGAGGCGTTGTTGTTCAGCAATTCTGCGCTGCGATTCAGTCATGTGATTTTCCCTTTTGTTATGGTGATTAATTTAACGGCAATATGCGTTAAGTCAAGACACTGGAATTCAAACAAAATTAGGTCTATGGTAACAAAAAAACTTTAGGGGATATCCGTGCTGCGATCCATAATCGCCATAACCATTTCTGTGCTTCTTGCCTGCGCTACGCAGGCGGTGGAAATTGATTATTGGCAATATAGTTATAAATCGCGCCTAGATGCCATGGATAAACTGATTGAGGTATTTGAGACCGATAACCCGGACATTAAAGTAAGACACACCAATTTTCCCTATGCCCAATATAGAACCAAGGTCGCAGCGGCAGTGTCCGCTGGTGAGGGGCCGGACGTGGTCCAGCTTTATTATGGTTGGCTTGCCGATTATAGAGACGCGGGGATATTGCAGCCACTTTCAAAAGAGCTCTTCCCGGCAAATGACATCGAAGCGGATTATTTCCCGCTGGTGGGCCTTATGAAGCAGGACGGTGATTATTGTGCGCTGCCAACGGCGGTCAGATCGCTGGGGCTGTTTTGGAACAAGAAACTGTTTGCGGAAGCAGGCCTTGACCCAGAGCGACCACCAAAGACGCTGGACGCATTGGTGGAAATGGCAAAAAAGCTCGTGAAAAAGGATAAGGCCGGCAATATCATACAGGTAGGGCTAACGGTCGGGCCGATCAATCAGGACCATAACTGGTGGCGCGAAGTGCTGGTACGCCAGTTTGGCGGCACGCCTTATAACGCGGGCACCAGCAAAGTGACCTATTTTGACGAAGCGGGGCTTCAGGCGTTTGAATATTACTCGCGGCTGGTCACCCACCATAAAGTCGGTGTCGTTGATTTTATGGATAAAGGGGAAATCGCCTTTAAAGCCGGACGCGCGGCCATGCATATTGATGGCTCATTCGTGCTGAGCACCTTTGATCGGGCTCGGAACCTTGATTACGGGATTACAGAACTGCCGGAACATAATGGGATTAAAGCCAACTTTTCTTCCTATTGGGTCAACGGCATAACATCAAAAGCACGCGGTCAAAAACGCGCGGCGGCAGAAAAGTTTCTTAAATTCATCACATCCGAAGACGCACAACAATTCTGGCTTGATGAGGTTGGTGAACTTCCGGCACGGCGTGCGGTGGCAGCGCGCGAAAAAAATGTCAACCATCCCAAATACGGGCCTTTTATCAAGGGCTTAGATTATGCGTACACTACCGATTTTAAATCGGAAAGCGCCCAGCGAAAAACTGTTGTTGATATGCTTGATCGGGTGGTGCTTACGGGCATGAGCGTCGCGGACAGTCTTAAGATTGCCGCAGAACAAGACCAGAAAATCATTGATGAGGCGCGGACAAAATGACCTTAGCCAAAAAACGCGCCCTCAGCGCCTGGATATTCATCGCGGTGCCGCTGATTTATTTCATCCTCGTGCGCTTTTATCCGACGCTCGATGCGTTTTCGATTGCCTTTACCGATTGGAATATCGTCGGTGAGAAGCGTTACATCGGGTTTGATAATTTTATAACGCTCTGGAATGATCCGGTTTTCTGGGGGGTGTTATCAAACACGTTTGAATATCTGCTGCTCGGCGTGCCGATTTCGTTGCTGCTGTCATTTATTATCGCTTATTTTCTTGATCAGGTGCGTTTTGGCCATGGGTTTTTGCGTGCTTGTTATTTTATTCCGTTTCTGACCACGGCGGTGGCGATGGCGTGGGTGTGGCGCTGGTTTTATCAGCCTGTTCCTGTTGGCATGATTAATCTTGCGCTGGGGGAACTCGGTATTTTGCAGCTTGATTTCCTACGCTCCACCACCCAAGCCTTACCAGCCGTGCTCGCCCCGGCGATCTGGGCCGGTCTTGGTTTTCAAATTGTGATCTTCATGGCCGGACTGCGCGCGATCCCGACCACATATTATGAAGCGGCGAAAATTGATGGCGCCAGCGCATGGCGGGTGTTATGGGACATTACGCTACCGCAACTGCGCCCGACGATTATATTTCTGACCGTGATTAGCTCCATCGGGTTTCTGCGCATATTCGATCAGGTCTATAACATGACACAGGAAGGGGAAGGCGGACCGCTAAATGCCACGCGCCCCATCGTGCTGCATATCTATAAAGCGGCCTTTGAGGACTTTGAAATGGGCATGGCGGCGGCGCAAACGGTGGTCTTGTTCGTGCTGCTTCTGATTATCACCATTATTCAACTTCGGGTGCTTAGAAAATGAGCAATAACAAAGCACCCATAAGCCCGAAAAAGATCATCATATGGACATTTTTGTTCATCGGTGCGGTGATTATGATGACGCCGATCATCTTTATGTTTTCAGCGAGCTTTAAATATAATGATCAGATTTATGATCTGGCGCTTATTTCTTCAGAAATGACATTAAGTAATTATATATATCTATTTGAAAATACAGAATTTATTAAGTGGTTTTCAAATTCGGTATTTATGGCTCTTGTGACCACATTCTGCGTGCTGTTTTTTGATAGTCTGGTCGGATATACGCTGGCAAAGTTCAAATTTCGCGGCCGAAAACTGGTTTTTATCGCCATACTCAGCACATTGATGATCCCGACGGAAATGCTGGTGATCCCGTGGTATATCCTCGCCCGTGATTTTGGCTTACTGGATACGTATATCGGGCTTATCTTTCCGGGCATCATGACCGGGTTTGGTGTCTTTTTGATGAAACAGTTTTTTGAAGGGGTGCCGGATGATTATTTGGACGCGGCACGTATTGACGGCGTCGGTGAATTTGCTATCTTCACCGGGGTGGCGATGCCGCTGGTAACCCCGGCACTATCGGCGCTGGCGATATTTACGTTTCTTGGCAACTGGACAGCGTTTTTGTGGCCGCTTATTGTCAGCTCAAGCGCGGATATTTTCACGGTCCCGGTGGGGCTCGCGTCTTTCTCTGGCGAGTTTCAAAGCGAATGGGAAATGATCATGACCGGGGCGGCGGTCGCGACACTACCAACGCTACTGGTGTTTTTACTATTACAGCGTTACATCATTCGCGGTGTAATATTAGGCGGATTAAAAGGATAAATAAGAAAATAATGACCAATATAATAGATAATTCGACCTTTCCCAATGAAACCTATAAAGAAACGGTGCTGGCGCCGCTGTTTGACGCCAGCAAAACCGCGTTTGCCGATTATCATTTTCGCGTCAACCTCGCCCACTGCGTCATGCTCACCGAGCAGGGGATACTGAGCAAAGAACAAGGCGCAGAAATCCTCGGCTCATTGATTGAAATCGAACAAAGTCTTGATTTGGACACGCTTACCTACACCGGCGAGGTCGAAGATTACTTTTTCTATGTGGAAGGCGAGCTGATAAAGCGCCTTGGTGCTGATCTGGCCGGGCGGCTCCATACCGGGCGCAGCCGCAATGATATTGATCATACCATTTTTAAGATGCACCTGATGGACCTTTCGGCGGTCATGTTGACCGAACTTAACCAGCTTATCTCAACCCTGCTCATGGCCGCTGAAAAGGGCAAATCGACCATAATCCTTGCCTATACCCACGGTCAACCGGCGCAACCGACCACCTGGGGCCATTATCTGGGCGCATTTATCGAAATATTGCAGCGCGACGTGGGTCGGATCACCCTTGCGCGAAATGCATCGGAGCTTTGTTCCATGGGCGCGGCGGCGATCACCACCACCGGATTTAACCTAAACCGTGAACGCATGGCGGATTTGCTTGGTTTCAAAGCCCCGCTTGAAAATTCATACGGTTGCATTTCCAGCGTTGATTATGTGACCGGGCTTTATTCCGCGCTTAAAGTCATGTTCCTCAACATGGGCCGTTTTATACAGGATCTGGCGCAAAGAAGCGCCTTCGAAGTGGGGCATATCTACGTGCCCAATGAATTTGTCCAAATAAGCTCAATTATGCCGCAAAAGCGAAACCCGGTGCCCATTGAACATATGCGCCTGATCGCAAGCCTTTCGTCTGGCCACTGCGACACCATCATCAACACCATGCACAACACACCGTTCACGGATATGAACGACAGCGAAACCGAAGTCCAGCGGGCAGGGCATCAGGCATTCGAGAGCGGCACTCGTTTGTTACGGCTCCTTAACGAATTCATCGCCGCCGTGCAAATTGACGAAGAAAAAGTGCGTAAAGACATCGGTAAAAGCTGCGCCACCATCACCGAAGTCGCCGATAGCATCGCCCGCATCGAAGGCGTATCGTTCAAAGTCGCCCACGAAATCGCCGCCACCATGGCGAAGCGCGTGACAGAGGGCGAAACCACCCTCGAAGACTTCAACCACGGTGAATTTATGATCATATATAACGAACATACCGCATCCGTAACGACTATTGATGCGGAGCAGCTTAAGGACATCGCCAGCCCCGGGCATTTCATTGCCGTGCGCAAAATTACCGGCGGCCCGGCGATACCCGCCCTTGAGGCCAGCCTAAAGAAATACACCGCTACGGCGATCAATCAATCCAACGAAAATGTCACTTTTTTTGAACGGCTGATCGCGGCGCGGGAAAACCTCGCCGACGAAGTCAAAAAAATAAATGGGGCCGTTAAAGGGGTAAAAGGATAAAACAATGGCAAATGTAAGTTTAAAAGAAATCTCAAAAAGCTACGGCAACGGCAAAAAAGCCGTCGAAGTGATCAAAAACCTTGATCTTGAAATCGCTGATAAAGAATTTCTTGTCCTCGTCGGCCCGTCGGGCTGCGGTAAATCAACCCTGCTGCGCATGATTGCCGGGTTAGAGGATATCACAAAGGGCAAAATCGCCATCGATGATAAGCTGGTCAATAACCTTGAACCCCGCGACCGCAACATTGCCATGGTCTTTCAAAATTATGCCCTATATCCCCATATGGATGTGGAAAAAAATATCGGTTTTGGCCTGCGCGCCCGTAACCTGCCAAAAGCGGACATCGCCGCGAAGGTTAAAGAGGCCGCAGAAATGCTCGAAATATCCGACCTGCTGCACAGGAAACCAGCCGAACTTTCCGGCGGGCAGCGCCAACGCGTGGCCATGGGCCGGGCAATCGTCCGCGATCCGGCCGTGTTCCTGTTTGATGAACCGCTTTCTAATCTCGACGCCAAACTCCGCGCCAGCATGCGCGCGGAAATTAAAAAGCTCCATGCTGCGGTCAAGACCACCATGATTTACGTCACCCATGATCAGGTCGAAGCCATGACGCTTGCTGATAGGATCGTCATCATGCGCGACGGCCTCATCCAACAAATCGGCACACCAATGGACCTCTACAGCACCCCCGCCAACAAATTCGTCGCCAGCTTCATCGGATCACCAGAAATGAACTTCATGACCAGCAAAGAAGGCGTCGCCCTTGGCATCAGACCAGAAGACATCTACCTCGAAGCCGACGGCGAAGGACTGGAAAAAGCCCGCAAAATAAGGGCAGTCGTCGAAGTGGTCGAGCCACTCGGCGCGGAAACGCTGCTTACGGCCAGTTATGACGGGACCAAGATTGTCGCCAAACTCAATGGCACCGTGGAGCTAGAGGCCGGGGCCGAGGTTAAGCTGGTGCTCGATATGCGCCATGCTCATTTGTTTGGGGTTGAGGGGGAACGGGTTTAGATGAGTGAAAATACAGTATTTGTTATAGGGGCGGGTGCAAGTGCTGAAGCAGATTTGCCTACAAGCGTTAATCTTCTAGAAAAAATCTCTCCTAAGCTAAAGTTCACTAGAGAAGTATTCGATTGGGAGGGAGGCGATTATCAAATATTAGCTGCACTCAAGAGTTTTTGTCAAGCAAACGGGGAACACATAGATACGTATGCGCAGGCTGGAAGCCAAATTCATGAGGCGCTGCCGCTCGCTTTATCGATTGATAATTATATTGATAATAATAGGGGAAAAAGAGAAGTTGAACTGTGTGGAAAATTAGCGATTGTTCAATCAATTTTGGAAGCAGAAAAAGGCAGTATTTTTTATTTTGACATTAATAAAAACGTCTTCGATATTGATTATAGTAGTTTGAAAGGGACGTGGTATTTAAGTTTTTTCCAGATGCTCACAGAAAACTGCGAGTTTAGTGAACTAAAACACCGCTTCAATTCAATCACGCTAATTATTTTCAATTATGACAGATGTATAGAGCATTTTTTAATCCACGCTATCAAAAAATACTATCCTGTTGGCCTTGCTGCGGCTAAGGAAATGGTTGAAGAGTTAAATATTATACATCCATATGGTCAAGTTGGTGGAATACTTTCAGCTAGTGAACATAACAATACAATCTTTGGTGCTAAACTTCAATTTGATAGACTTCTAAAACTTGCTGATGAGATAAGGACTTTTACAGAAGCTTCAGATATAGATGCGACTAATAGATCAAAAATGCATTCGAAGTTAAGTGCAGCTGACCGCTTGATTTTTCTTGGGTTTGGTTTTCATGAGTTAAATATGCAACTTTTAACACCAGAAACGGGGGGAATAGAAACTTTTCCTGAGTATTTTGGTTTCCCAAATTGTTATGCTTCTTCTTTTGGAATAGAAGAAGATGGTCAGAATATTATTAAACGCCGTATAGCTTCCTTATTTGATGATGCAAGTTTAAGTGACGAAGATTATAAAAGCAGATTAAAAAAGATAAATATTAGAGATGCTAAATGTAATAGTTTTTTCGCTCATTACCTCATGAGTCTCAAATTTTAGTTCGATTCCCCACGAATCGTGGAACACATTAGTCCCTATGGTATTATCCAAGTTTCAACAGCATCAAAATTCTATAAACCTATCACCAGCTTTGTTCTTTTAGTTTGACCTCAGGCGCCGGCGCTTGCGCTTAGGCTTGCGGCGGCTCGAAGGGGGGGGGCTAACGCCTAATGGCTACTTGAGCCCCCTTGACCTCGCGGTCTATCCCCCCGACGGCGAGGCGTGTCTTGTGACGGGGCCGACTTATGAGGATTTTTTGTTTTGGGGTTGATGTGCGCGCCTTGGTTGGATCATACTTGGTGGGAGGTTTGGGGTATTAGGAGATTTAGCATGAGATATTTGGTGTTTATGGTGGTGGTGTTTACTTCGGTGAGTGTTTCGGCGCAGGTGACGGATGGATCGGGCATGACGGAGGAGGTGGGCATTGTGACCATTGATCCGCCGAACATTGCACGGCCGAACCGCTATGCTATGGGGAAACTGGCACCAAAAGGTGCAGAGGTTTTGATTACCGGAGGGCAGGTTGGCTCCAATAAGGACGGGATTTATGCAAAGGGCATTGAGGCACAGGCCGACCTTGCCTTTAAAAACCTTTATGAAGTGGTGAGGGCCGCCGGTATGGACAGTGCCAATGTCATGAAAATAAACCTGTTTTATCTTGAGCGGGAACATATTGGTGTGATCATGGCAGCGCGTAACCGTTATTTTGGTGCGGATTTTAGACCCGCGCAAACGGCACTGGTCGTCAAAAGTCTTGCCGGACCACAGATACTGGTGGAAGTCGAGGCTATCGCGGCCAAAATTGATTAATTTGTTATTGCGGTTCTCGGCGAATTGGGTTTAATGTGATCACAAGGACATTTAAGCGGGAATAAAAATTAGAACAGGGAATAGACTATGAGTGGATGGCAGGGATTTCCATTTATGATGAATGTTTCGGCGGGAGAGAGCAAGGCGTTCTGCATGTGCGGCCTTTCAAACACCGGGCCATTTTGCGATGGATCACATAAACTTACCGACATCAAACCGGAAGTGGTTAAATTTACCGAAGACAAGCGACTGCGCATTTGCGGCTGTCAGAAATCAGCCAAGCGGCCATATTGTGATGGCAGTCATAATGGGTAAGAGGCCTCACGCGACTTTTAAATATTGGTTCCGTGACGCTTCGCGCACATGAACCGTGCTCAAGGCTGCGCTCATTTTCTAATATATGAAGTCACCCTCAAAGCTTTCGCAATTCGACGGGCGGTCCGACTTTCTGATATCTATCCATGTAGAGAGGCGTGTACGCGCCTTGGTGGGATATTTATTTTAAGAGCTCTGAGAGGGTTTTGGGGGACCAGTCGTGGGCTTCGCCGGCGCCTTGTGGCGGGGTGTTTTGTGGATGCGCGAGCAAGGGGATTATTGGCTTGTCCAGGGCTTTGGCGAGGTCGAGTTCTTGTTTTACGCTTTCTGACGTTGCGGTGTTTTCACCGACAAGGATCACCAGGGCGTCGCATTTGCTGATGTGGAACTTTATTTCTTTAAGCGTTTTGGCGTTGATGTTTTCGGGCTTCATGGACCAATTGGCGATTTTGAAATTTGCACCTTCGCCCTGCGACGCGGCGACAAGCTCATTTTTAAACGCGCGGTCATTGGCGAAATCATAGCTGATATATATCTTTTTCTTGGTCATGGGTGTATCCGATCCTGTGTTAGGGACTTAGTACAGGGGAAGCGGCAAAGATACAAGGCGTTAAGTGGGAAAGCACAGACTTACGGTGGTGCCCATATGTTTTTCGGATGTCACATCGATATTACCGCCAAGGGCGTTCATGAAGTTCCTGACCAGACAAAGACCAAGGCCGGTGCCTTCATGGTCGCGGGAATAGGCGTTTTGGACCTGCCCAAAGGTGCTCAGCGCTGTTTCGAGTTCCTTTTCATCCATGCCGATACCGGTGTCGGTGATGGTTATTTTAATAAAATCTGCAACATGGACACTGGTGATGGATATTTCACCGCCGAACGGGGTAAATTTAATGGCATTTGAAAGGATGTTTTCAATAACCTGCCTGAATAACTTGGCGTCGCTCTTAAGGGTGGTATCGTCAAGGGCGTTGGCGATCTTAAGGCCGTTTTCATTGATGGTTGGCGATAACATAGTCAGGCTGTCACCGACCACTTCGTTTATTTTAAAGATTTCCTCGCGCAGGTTGATTTTGCCCGCTTCGACTTTTGACAGATCAAGAATATCATTAATCACCTTCAGAAGGTGATTGCCGCTATCAAGAATATGACCCACATATTCGCGGTTCTTCTCACCGCCGATTTTACCAAAGGCTTCGGATTGGATCATCTGGGAAAAGCCGATAATGGCGTTCAGCGGTGTTCTTATTTCGTGGCTCATATTGGCGAGAAAATTTGATTTTGTCTGGTCGACGTCTTTAAGTGATATCAACAAGTTTTCGGCGCGACGGTAAAAGTATAAAAACACCAGACAGACCAGAATACCAACAAAAAGCAGTGGCGATATAAGGCGTTGAATAAGGTCGGTTCCGGGTTTTTTAGCCTGCCAGGTGAAGTTAATAACGTCACTTGTGGAAAAAATATGCTCACTGAGCTGCGAATCAAGCGCGAGGGCACCATCGGTTATTTGATCATCATAACGAATTACCAAATTGCTTATGCCGGCATACTGTGAAATTGAGGCAATATCGTCTGTCCCGAGTTCTTGAATAAACAGGACAATAGGGCGGCGTTCTTCGGGGATTTTATCAGTGAGCGTATTATCAAAACGTTGAACCAGACTGGCACCATAAATAAACAGGCGTTGATCAATTTCGATAAGGCCGGAGGACTTAACCGTACGCACATAATCATCTACGGTTAGGCTACGCAGATGCGCGCCAAGGCCCGTCGCAATGAAGTCTTCGGCGGATGGTTGTCCGGCGATGGCGGTATTGTAGATGATTTTATCATTGGTGCCATAAATCATAAAACTATCAATGTTATCAAGGAATTGGCCTTCAGCACCGTAATTGTCGGTAAGCCAGTCGATGTTGAAGCGCGCGAATATATTATCAAAGGCAGGATTCCAGACCGAATTATCCTGAGCGGTGAGGGTGATGATTTCCGCCCGTTGTCTGATTTGATCGCGCAGGATACTGGCTTCTGAGCGCATCATTGTCTCATCAGCATCCGATGCCATATATTGCAGCATCAAAAAGAAGCTGCCAAAGGTCACAAATATAATACCAAGCACAGGCATCAAAATATACTGGAGTCTATGCATTTACTTCCCCGTTAATTAAAGGCGCGCTACGCACTATCCCTCCTGCGCTATTTGCATCCTTTGCGTCAAAATATTAAAAAGAGCCGATCTTCAACTTATCTGCAGCGTAGAGGCAAATTCTTTATATTCATTTAACAAATTGTAAACAGTGGGGTTTATTGGCGCTCAGCGCACTTCAATTCTATATTCGATGGTGGTGCGTGACCGCGGCGTTTTTACAGGCTTCCCGCCCTCAAGACGCGGTCTATAACGAAACTGGGCCAGCGCGTCGGTGGCGCTTAGATTATAAAGCACATTGCTGGTTTCTATCACTTCGATACTGGTTGCGTCCACCGTTCCGTCTTCAAGCACAGTAAAGGAAAGGCGTACTTTTTCATTCGACGGCATGACGCCAGCGGGGAAAACCGGGGCCACGTAATGAATAGGCGCGCCTATATTGATCAACGGGCGGTCATTTTGTTGTGCATGCGCCGCGCTCGACAGTGTGAAAACAAGAAGGACGGCTGCGAAAAGTTTCAAGATCACTCAGTCTGCCCCGTACATTTCAAAAATTTCTTTTTCGGTATAATCTTTGGTTTCTTCCTTAAAGCTATAACCGGATGGTTTTTTGTCGATAAAATATTGTTCGGTCAGTTTAGGATCAATGCTGTCCGCGAACAGGCCGATCGAAACGTGATGCTTATCCATGCCTTTTAAGTGGTAATAAAGGTGAGTACCGCACTTATTGCAAAAGCCGCGCTCTGCCCATTCGGATGAATTGTAGTTGGTTATATGTTCCGCACCTTCGATGGTTATACCGCCAGCGCAATCCAGCTCCATATAAGGGCCGCCGGCCCATTTGCGGCACATGCCGCAGTGACAGGCGCCAAATGTTTCCATGGGTGAGGTTGTTTTGATGGTGACGGCACCGCACAGGCAGCTACCGGTTTTTTCTTTGCTCATGATCAATTCTCCTCTCGTTGGTAGAGAAGAAGTATTCAACCTTTTAGGCCCAATTGCCAGTATTTTGTTCAAGAAATGAACTCCAGCCGCCCTGATGGTTCTTGGCTTCCTCTTCGCTGGGTAAGTCATAATGAAGGATGGTGACCCGGCAGCCGTCATTTTCCGGTTCAATTTTAAACTCAACCAATGTTGATCCCCACGGTAGCCCTCGCTCTGGATTTTCATCGCCCCAGGTAAAGGACAGCAACCTATTTTCGATCATATTGACAATGGTACCGCCATTAACGCCGGAACAATTATCATCTTTTGCGTTTTCTGGCATTTCCCATGTAAATTTGATGGCGGCGCCTGTTTTAAGGTCGCCGTCAATTTCGCAGCCCATAAATTCACTGAGGCCCGCCTTGTCCGATAAAATACCGTAGATGGTTTCGGCGGATGCATTTATGAATTGGGACATTTCGATGGTGAACGTCCCTTGCGCTGTTTGCATAAATTCTTTGATTGATAAAACCTGGTTCATTTCTTTACTCCCTGAGTGTTTTTGCTTCTTTCTAATTTTTCGGCTTTTTCCTTAAGTTTTCCGAGTTTCTCGCCCCAGAACTGGGTGAGGTATGCTTCAAGCGGGCCCATCTGGCCGCGGTTGGCCCGGTAAATCCGGCTGCGTCCTTCGCGTCTGACCGTGATCAGACCGCCTTTTACCAATATGCCAAGATGCTGGGACACTGCCCCGAAGGAAATGTCCGAAAGATCATTCGCAATATCGCCCGCAGACATTTCCCGGTTCCAGATCAGCTTCAAGATTCGTTGGCGGCGTGGTTCGCCGATGATAGTCAGTTCATTTAACATGCGAATCATTTTAGTATAAACTAAAATAAAAGTAAAGGTATTTCAACTTCGCTCAACGCAAACATTATTCTTGCCAATTGGAATTAATAGGTTACGATGGTAATTATTAATTAATTAGGAGTTAACCGTTATGCACTCTAAGACTCTGTTTTTATTGGTTTTTGTTGCCGCGGTCTGTGGATGTGAACAAAATGTGCAGAGGGGTGAAACTCTTCCATATAAGTTGTTTTTAGAAAACCATATCGCCGCAAGTGGCGGTAAGGACGCGATTGAATCGCTGAAGAATGTCAATATTCGCTTAAACATAAAAGAGGGTGAAAATTTGATGGATGCGCACTACCGTGCCAACAGAGACGGGCAGATGCGCATCGATATTTATATTGGCGATGCCCGGGTTTTCACGGAAGCATTATCATCTGCGAACGATGGTTGGCAGCAAGACGGCGAAGGCGCGAATGTAAAACCATTAAGTGACGAAGGTATGGGCGCGCTTCAGCGTGGGGTACATTTCAACCTTTACGGTCTTCATGAACTATCATCGCTTGGTTACACGCTCGACTATCAGGGCATGACCGATTTCAGAGGTGTGGAGCACTATACAATTGATATCACCAGCGCCACCGGCAAGTTTGAGCGGCGCTTTTATGATCCAGTCACTTATTTACAGGCAGCATCAATGGATGAAAGCGCACTTCATGTGGATGTGGATGCAACCAAGACCAGAAACGCTACCCTGCATAGTGATTATCGTGAGGTGAGCGGGGTTATGATGTCATTCGCAGAGACGACAATTGATCTTGATCAGGATAAAATTATCCAGCAAGCATGGCTCAAACAGGCAGAGATCAATATTGATCATGACAGGGATCAGTTTTTAAGGCCATGAGGCCGCGAAATGGTAAAATAATATTGGCCTTTAGGCGTGAATTATCCTAACGTCATCGCTAAATTCAAAAACCAACTACAGGGAAGCCCGCAATGAAAATCATCACCAAAACGGAAATTGAAGCGATCCTGCCGTCGCTTGACCCGATCCCGGCCATTGAGCAGGGTTTTGTTGAATATTCAGCGGGCAAATGCAATGTGCCACCAGTTGGTGAGCTGATTATGGATAAAGGCGAAGTCCATATCAAATATGGCTGTGTTTCCGGCGAAGATTATTATGTCATTAAAATTGCCTCTGGCTTTTATGGCAACCAAAAAATCGGTCTTTGTACTAGCAATGGTATGATGTGTGTGTTTTCGCAAAATACCGGTGAAGTGGTCGCGATTTTGCATGATGAATGTCTGCTAACCGATGTCAGGACCGCTATTGCCGGAACCATTTCGGCCAAATATCTGGCGCCAAAAATTGTTCGGGCCATTGGTATTGTTGGTACCGGGGTTCAGGCGCGTATGCAGGCGAAATATCTAAGTACCGTTACTGATTGCAAGGATATCATTGTTTGGGGCCGCTCAACCGAAGGACTGCTTGAATATAAAAGGGATATGAATGCGGCCGGATACTCCATCCACGCGACCAAGGACATGGCTGAGCTTTGCGCCAATACCAACCTGATTGTCACCACAACACCGGCCCATGAGCCACTGATCAGCGCCGATATGGTTCGTCCAGGCACTCATATCACCGCCATGGGTTCAGATACGCTGGAAAAACAGGAACTGGACGCGGACATCCTTGCTTTTGCTGATTTGGTGGTGGTCGACAGCATCCCGCAGAGCGAAACCCGCGGTGAAGTTTGCAAAGCCCGAGACGCCGGAAAAATTACTGACACTGATATTATCGAACTTGGCGCGATGATCGCGGCTGGTGGCGGGCGTACATCAGAGGATCAGATCACCATTGCGGATCTGACCGGCGTGGCGGTGCAGGACATTAAAATCGCCGAGGCGGTATATTTAGCGTCGTTAAATTGACCCGCATCAATGTAATTGCGCTATACCTGAATTAGATTTAATATCATTATTTAGGAGGTTGAGCGTGTATGCTTGATGCGACAACAGAAGAAAATATCGTCTTTAGGACCGATGAGATTACCAAACAATATGGGATTGGGGAACTTACCGTTCATGCGCTTCGTGGTGTAACCATGGAAATTCCCAAGGGCGAGCTTATTGTTCTTTTGGGGCCTTCCGGATCTGGTAAATCGACATTCCTCAACATAATAGGCGGCCTCGACCAGCCCACATCGGGTAATGTTCATTTCAAGGGTCACGCCCTTGCTGATATGACGGATAAGGAACTTACGTATTTTCGCCGGGAAAATGTTGGTTTTGTTTTTCAAAGTTATAATCTGGTGCCTTCCTTAACTGCCCTTGAGAATGTTGAACTGATCACGGATATCGCCCTTGAACCGATGCCGGCAACGGAAGCACTCGCGGCGGTTAACCTTCATGACCGACTTAACCATTTCCCAGCTCAGCTATCGGGCGGGGAACAGCAGCGGGTCGCCATTGCACGGGCCATTGCCAAACGTCCCGAAGTGATGCTTTGCGATGAACCGACAGGGGCGCTGGATAGTGAAACCGGTATTTTGGTGCTGCAAGCACTTCAAAATGTAAACCGTACCTACGGCACCACAACCATCATCATTACCCATAATGTGGCGATTGCCGATGTCGCCGACCGGGTGATATATTTTGCCGACGGACGCGTTTCAAACATTGTTGAAAATGAAAACCCGGCCCCAGTCAGCGAACTCAGGTGGTAATGATGCGACAAATTATTTCAGCGCTGAACAAAAAACTGCTTCGGGACCTTTGGATTATTAAAGGCCAGTTGGTGGCGATTGTCTTTGTCATGGCGTCTGGAATTATGACATTTGTACTTAGCTTCGGGGTGATTGATAGCTTGGAATTGGGACAGGAAATTTATTATGCCCGTTCTGAATTTGCTGATGTCTGGGCGGGTGCGAAGCGGGTGCCACAGGATGTGGACGAGCAAATCAAGCAAATCAATGGCGTATCGCAGGTGGAAACGCGCGTTACTTTTGGCGGTATTATTCAGGTTGACGGTATGGAGGAGCCCGCCACAGGCAGGATCATATCGCTACCTGATAACCGGGAGCCGCTGCTCAATAAAATATATCTGGAGCGGGGCCGATTGCTCCGGCCGGACGAAGAAGATGCTGTCCTTGCCAGTGAGGCCTTTGTCCTTGCCCATGATTTTATCCTTGGCGACACTGTCGATATGATCATCAACGGCCATAAACGCACCCTTAAAATTGTTGGTGTCGTGCTTAGCCCCGAATATGTTTATAGCCTCGGTCCCGGTGCGCTAATCCCCGATAATAAGCGTTTTGGTGTGTTTTGGATGAGCCAACATGCGCTTGAAGCGGCGGTGGATATGGACGGTGCGTTTAATGATGTGGCTGTTCGGTTAAACCGCGGTGCAAACGTGGAAGATGTAAAAGCCGAGCTCGACCGTATCCTTAAGCCATATGGCGGATTGATCAGCTATGGCCGTGATGAGCAGCTATCAAACTGGTTTGTGGAAAATGAACTTGCCCAGAACAGGACCATGGGAACCGTCACGCCGATTATATTTCTTTGTGTTGCAGCATTCCTCGTTAACGTGGTCATGACGCGTCAGGTAGCGATCCAGCGGGTGCAAATAGGCATGCTTAAGGCCGTTGGTTATAATGAAACCGAAATCGCGCTTCATTACTTGCGTATGGTGATGGTGATTGTCACGCTGGGTAGTATCATCGGCCTGATCGGTGGGGCGTGGCTCGGCAATGGGCTTTTAAATATGTATGCGGATTATTTCCGCTTTCCGTACCTTCGATACACCTATTCGGCGGATGTGATGATCATTGCTGTGGCCTTTTGCGCCGCGGCGGCCACGGCGGGCACATGGATTGCCATGAAACAGGCGGCGTCATTGCCACCCGCAGAAGCGATGCGGGCAGAAGCGCCAACCGAATTTAAGAGAACGATCTTAGAGCGACTTGGCATTGATAAATTTTTCTCATTTTTGTCGCGAATTGTCCTACGGCAGGTGGAAAGACGGCCCATTCGCGCATTTTTATCGGCGCTTGGGGTTGGGTTTGCGCTTTCAATCCTTGTATTGATCAACAGCATGTACGACAGCGTGGATTATATGATGAATGTCCAATATGACATTGGAAACCGCGAAGATATGATGATTTCATTTGTTGAGCCGCGTCATATTTCCGCGCTGGAGGAAATCCGCCTGATGCCCGGTGTGATGAAGGTCGAACCGTTGCGTGATGTGGCGGTGCATCTAAGTCATGGTCATTTAAGTAAACGAACAGGAATTTCCGGCATTATACCGCAACCCGATCTTCACCGTGTGCTGGGGGCCGACTTAAAGCCGATTGATATTACCGGTGGCGGGTTTTTTATGTCACGAATGCTAGCAGAAATTTTAGACGTTAAAGTCGGTGATGTGGTTAAAGCGGAAGTGCTTGACGATCGAAGGCCGGAACTTGATCTGGCCGTCAGCGCCATCTACGACGAATTTATTGGCATGGGCGCTTTTATGGATATTGAACGGATCAATAGCCTGCTAAATGAGGGGCCGGTGGTGACCGGGGCGGCGCTTATGATAGACCCAAACTGGAACGGGCCGTTATACCAGAATATAAAAGAGGTGCCATCGATTATCGGCATGGCGATGATGACAAAAATGCGCGAATTATTCGAAGAGTTAATGGATCAAAATATGATGCAGATGATGGGGGTTTACGTTGTCTTCTCAGCCTGCATAGCATGTGGTGTTATTTATAATACGGCGCGGATCGCGTTTTCGGAACGCGCGCGTGAACTTGCGGCGCTTCGCGTGCTCGGTCTGACCAAGGGCGAGGTCGCCTATATACTATTTGGTGAGCTGGCAGTGGTGGTCTTTCTTTCTATCCCGATGGGGATTGTTATCGGCTATGGTTTGGTCGCTGGCCTGATCGCAAGCTTTGAGACCGAATTGTTCAGAATGCCGCTTTATATTAATAATGATACATATGCCTATGCGGTTATTGTCGTGCTTTTAAGCGCATTATTTTCTTTTTATCTCGTCTGGCGTAAGGTTGATAATATTGATCTTGTGGCCGCGCAAAAGGGTGTGGAATAAAACATGAAACAAATAAAACTATATATCAAAATAGGTCTCGCCGTAGTGGCGGTCGGCTTGCTTATTTTCGCGTTGATCCCCAACCCGGTATTGGTGGATATGGATACGGTTAAGCGCGGTGATGTGCTTGTGACCCTAACCGGGGAGGGAAAAACCAAAATCCATGATATTTATGTGGTTTATTCACCGATAGAAGGCCGCGTTACGCGTATCGAAGCCGAGCAGGGCGACACGGTCATCGCCGGTGATACGATCATCGCCAACATGCGCCCGGCCGATCCACGCTTTGTTGATAGCCGCTCAGAAATTCAGGCGCAGGCCGATATTCAGGGCGCCGAAGCAGCCTTAGGATTTGAAGTCGCCAAACTGGAGCGATCAGAAGCCGAGCTTGCCTTTGCCAATGCCGAACTGGTGCGGACAAAGCGTCTTTATGAAAATGGTAACGTCTCCATCGCAAGGCTTGAGCGGGCAGAGCTTACCGTAAGGCTGCGCGAAACGGAGCTTAATACCGCCAAAAGCGCCATGGACGTGGCCCAGAGTGCATTAGCGGCGGCCCGTGCAAGGTTGGTCCAACCGGGCGGCGCAACCAGTGGCGATGGCAGCCAGTTATCGGTGCGCGCACCAGTGTCGGGTAAGGTGCTGCGCATACTGCATAAATCGGAAGGGGTCATTCCCGCCGGAACACCGATATTAGAACTTGGTAACCCCGAAGAGCTTGAAATTGTCATTGAAATGCTATCCCGCGATGCGGTTAAGGTTACACCTGGTGATAGCGCGCTGATCAAACGCTGGGGCGGAAACGTTGATATCATGGCCCAGGTGCGCGTGGTCTCACCTTCTGGCTTTACAAAAATTTCCGCCCTCGGGGTTGAGGAGCAGCGGGTTAATATCTATCTCGATTTCATCGACGGCCCCGAAAAATGGCGCGGCCTTGGTGACGCGTTTCGAGTTGAGGCATCTATTATTGTCGACCAAGCCGATCAGGCGCTCTACGTGCCGATCAGTGCGCTGTTTCGTTATGAAGGACAGTGGAGTGTGTTTTATGTGATCGACGGGGTGACCGAGCGGCGCGCGGTCGAGATTGGCCGTATGAATGACCAGATCGCCGAGGTCGTGAGCGGGCTTGGTGAGGGGGATAGTGTGGTTATACATCCGGGCAGTGATGTTGAGGATGATGTGCGGGTTGTGCAGCGGTAGGTGGAGGGGGGATTGTTATTTTCCCGTTCTAATCTAGAAAGAACGAAGCAATGATTCTTGATCGGGTGATCTGCTGTGTGGTGGCCAAATGTATATGATCGTCTTGGTCATTTCCTGCCCCATATGATGCAGAAGAAAGTCAGAATGGTATGTCATTATCGAAAAAGAAAGGCCCTTCATAGTGGTAATATTTTTTTAGCGCAGAGCTAACGCTTGCTTGTATTTTTAAGTTCGTATTTAGAGATTCTACTTCACTATTTTCGTAAACACTATCGATCGATATCTGGACGCACTCTTTCTCTTGACTCCAGTTTATGTCCGTATCTTTAAAACCAATTTCACGGTCAGGACGAATTTCTTTTAAAACTTCGTATATATCCCAATGTAATGTGCGATTGAAATCCTTAAGAAATAAATTAATCTTTTTTCTCTCATGTAAACAATTGTCGTAAAATGACTCAGTCAGAATTACTGACTGTTCAAGGTTATGCTTATGAAGTTTATCGTAGTGAGAAAGGCTAGAATTGAAGTTGTTTGAATTAATAAAATGAACTCGAGAATGGGTTTCTTTTTTATTTATTATGTAACTTCCGACGTAAATGTCTGAGTTAATTTCTTCAAGTGTAGTTGAGTTATCCTTGTAATTTATTCTTAATAGTGGTGCGTCTATCACAGATATTAGATTGAAATTATACAATGATTTTTCTTTTTTTCTTTTTGCCAAACCGTTTATTTCATATTCTTGTGACTTCATACAAGATACGATAGAGTCAAAAATAGCTTTGTCATTTTTTGGTTTTCCTGTCTTATTAGATAGTTCTTGAAAAGCAAATATGTGCTTTTTTGGTGAAAAAATATTTTCACACAGGTCTGATGACGATTTTAAATACTTTTTTTTCCATTCATAATGCTCAATGATCAACTTTAGTATAGGCTCGTTTGACCATAATGTTATTGGATTCCAGTCTATATTAGGATTGTTTATATCTTTTTCTTTAGCTAATAGTGCCCAAGAGTTTTCTGTATTTTTTTTGCAGCTTATAATTAAAGTTGTATAAATCTGAATACCGTTTTTGATTTTTGTTTTATACGCTAAAATGTCTATTTCACGTGCTGACCCTTGGACATCATCAATATAGTATTTGTTGTTAATTACTGTCCATTTGTTATCTACTAAACAGCTTGAAATAAGAAATTCGAGACCAAATCCTGTCGATTCTATACCTGCCAAAAATTTGTTTTCACGAGGTATTTCTGGAGCTGAATTTATTGGGTCTTTGGATTTCATTTTAATCTTTCCCAATACACGTGCAATCTGCAATTAGTATTTTTCTTATTCAATGAGCAGATATTACATCCTCCAATGATGGTGTTAGTCAATAATTACTAAATTATAGATTGTTTTCTTGATGTTATCAAGCATGTTAATATTTGGGATCGGGGGGATCAGGGGACAGTACACTTAATTGGGTCTGGGGGTCAGATACATTTGATTTTCCGCTCTGCGGAAATAGGGCGTTCTGAGCACTAAGGTTTTTAGTTTTGCCTCAGGCGCCGGCTCATTTTTATTTGAGGGGGGAACTATCGTTCGCTCGCGCTCACTACTTGAGCTCCCCCCGTGCTCGCGCACTCCCCCCTCGGCGCTTGGCTTGCGCGAAAAAGTTCGCGGCGGGCGGTCGCCCTTGCCTCAGCCCAGAGGGGCTTCGGTCTGGATCATAAATACCAAAATCTCTTCACCATTTTGATGAAGGTTACAAATGTTTGGCCCATCTAGGTGCAAAAAATCCGAAAACAAAACAAACACAGATACTTAAGATTGCCCAAATAAGTTCAGTATCAGAATTAAAGGCCCACATAAATGCCGCAGCAGCAGCCAAAAATGCGCAAATCCAAGGATGAGGTTTATATTTCTTGTCGAGATATGGAAGTCCTGCGAAACCTATATATGCACCGATTAAGCCGCCCATAATAAATGCATTGGGTCGGAGCGGACCATCGGCCGTAAATCCGATTGTTAGCGCAAATATCATTGACATGATACCAATGATGACGCTTGCTTCCATTACCTTGGATTTCTGTTTTTTGTTCAGCATAAACTACTCTCAAAAATTTCTGCTGTGACTATATCGTACGTAGTTAATTATACAATTAGTAACAGTGGGGTCAGATACAATCGAACTTCCAACTTGCAACAGGAGCATAACTTTCAAGATTTATTCACGGAGCTTTGCTTTATTTGTCCGGCCTCAGGCGCCGGCGCTTGCGCTTAGGCTTACGGCGCCTTCACGGCGGGGGGCTTTTTGGAGTGGGGCCGACTTTTGAGGGTGGTTTGTGCGGATGGGGCGGGGTACGCGCCTGGTTGGAGTATAATAAAGGTTGGTGTTGTTGGGCTTCTTTTTCTCATGTGTCATATAGGTGTAACAGTTGTTGGCTATAGGTGAGGTGCGAATAAACAACTGAAGAGGTATCGCTTTATGAGTAAAGCAACATACGGACGTCGGAATAGTCGAATTTCATTTGAAGACTGGCGGGCTCGCATTTTGCGGGATCGGAATCTTTTCCCCGAAATTCAAACATTTCCAGATATCAGGGTGCCTTTGGCGCCTTTTTTTGTATCTAATTCAAATCAAACTCAATCTGACATAAAAAAGGATGCATTGAATGGGCAGGCAAGGTTCCATGAAGCGCCGACCTGCGATGATGCGGCGTAATTTTGTACTGCGCCGCATCCCAAGATCGGTGATGAAGGGTGATTTTTAAGACAGCGTTATACGCTTCTTTTAATCACACATGACCTTGCGGTAGTGGATTACAGCCGGGAACCGGGTGGAGTACGCGCCTGGTTGGGTTGTATATGGGGAGGTTTTGGTTTTCGGGTAATCACTTTTTAGCTTTTTTCTTTTGGTCTAAATAATACCAGAGCGCGAGACCGAGGACGCAGCCTATGTGCAGGTAGAAATTTAGAAAAAAATAGGCAACCGGCCACCAGTCAGTGATATAACCGCTGGAGGTTAATTCCTGAGCGATGCTAAGGCCGTTAACGGCAACAAGCATGATTATATAGGAGAGACTGGCCTTTCCGGCCTCCGATCACTTTAAATCATCAATATCGATGACATTTTTTCCGGTTTTCAAACAGTAAATTACCCATAACATGTGCCCGATGAATGCGCTTCCAATGACCACAAATGTGAGAATAATATTTGCGAGAGGTGCAAATGGTTCGGGAGCAACATCGGTCAATTCACTTTGAATAAAATAAATCAGGTGGACGATAGCTAGCGATGCGATGTAGGCCACGATGGCACGATTGGTATATAGTGCAATGATAAAACTGAATAACACCGTTCCTATTATTGTAAGTATTATCACCATCATCTAATCTGGCCTCTTACCATACTTGCAAATGTAAGCATTTCTTTGCGCGTCATCATAGAATGGCCGTCCGTTGTTAGTGACATAATTATAGTAATTTCTCGCCACTGCATCTGGCTTTTCAACAAATTCAATCATCTTTCCAGATTTTGTGTGCCGAATTTTTTTCACCGGGAGTACAGCTAACATGTCTTGAAGAAATACATTGTTCGCACGATCAAATCCAAATCCCAAGGTCGAATAGTTTCTGTCATGATTATTGCACGCTTGCGTGAAGTCAAAACGGCTGGGAAAGTCTGGTATCCAGTTTCCTTTCAGTACTCCCTTTCCGCCACACCCGTTTGGCTTGAGCGCTTCGCAGGCGGCTTGGCGTTCAGCGGAGGGGACTTGATTATCCCGTTCTGGTGGCGTTTGCTGATCCTGATTGGCAAGTAGGGCAAAGGCAAATCGATTTGTATTTATTGAATTATTTTGTTGTAAGTTATGCATACTATTATTTGTAACATAGTTGTTATTATCTCTCAATGATTGATTTGATTCGAGTGGGTTTTGAAGGCCGGCAGCAAAACTGTCTTGCTTAATTTGCTTTTGTAATCTTTTTTGTTCCTCAACCAATTTGACGTGCTGAGTGGACATTATACTGCGGGCAGTGATGTTGGGTTGATGGCGCAGTATCGCTTCGATGCGACTAAGCTCGGCTAGATTTTTTTGCATAAGATATTGATTGCTCATTTTAAAGCTCCTTTTTGACATAAGTTGGATTAAAAAAAATCCTCAGACTGCGAGGTCAGGAGGATTCTGGTGATTTGGATAAAAAAGGGAGAGACATGTCTGGAATACACTACTCTCTATTAACCTAAAAAGGTCATAGCGGGTCCCAATAATGTCAAGAGATATTTTTTTGAAGGAGTTTTTAGTCTCGCCTCAGGCGCCGGCTCATTTTTACTTGAGGGGGGAACTATCGTTCGCTGTTCGCTCACTACTTGAGTTCCCGCCAATAATCTATGGGCAGCTCGCGCGATCCCCCCTCGGCGCCTAGGCTTACGGCGCCTTCACGGTGGAGCGGGTGCGGGGGCAGGGCCGACTTGGAAATGTCGAAGAAAATTGACAGGCGGACGTACGCGCCTGGTGGGAGTACAAATGCTTGGGACGTGTGAGGCTGTTACTTCTCTTTTCTTACGCCTTTAAACGGGGTTTTGTCGGTGGTTTTTACGTCCATGAATTTGCCGGTTTCTTTGTCCCTTTTAACATAATTGCCGTAGGGGGTTTTGGTTTGAGAACGGCCTTTTACAGCACCATTTCTGTGGCCATCGCCTGGTGGTGGGTTGGTCGCCATAGCTACTACTCCTTTGATCATTGAGGTTTTAGTCGAAGGGTATTGTAGCGCATCAGCGGGCCAGCCGCATTGATTGTGGTCAAGAAGATGAAGAATGGTGTTCGTTTAGTTCTTATACATGACTTTTTGGTTACACATGACCTTGCGGCAGTGGATTACAGCCGGGAACCGGGTGGTTGGTATTGTGTGAGTATGGTGTCAGCCACGGGGAAACGGCGGTTGCTTCCATGGTGATGTCTGTGTTGAGTGCCACATAGTTTGCGAGGCTTGCTGCTTCTGGTGCTTCAATAGTACTTTCGCCGATGGAGAGAAGAAGTTTACCCACATGGATAAATTCACCCGGCTCAACACGAAAGGCGAGAGCGTAGCCTTCAAAATTAGTGATTGTTTTTTGTTTGCCGTCGACAAACGTTGTGCCACCAACAACCCACACACCGGGCTCAAAGCTATCAACAATGTGTGTATCGCCGTTTACGCCGCGCTTATAGGTGCGCTCGTTAAAGGACACCGTATCGGTCACATGACAGCTACTTGGATCAATTTTAGCAAAATTCAGCGCATAAAAACCATCGTCGCTTTCCACGGAGACGGCAACAAAGCCATTTTGGGAAACAATATCAAGGCTTGAGCTATCCAGAACCGTTTGTGGCTGAAGATCTGTTGCGCAACTGATAAGGGACAGAGCGAACAGTGGAGCGGCGAATTTTTTCATAGCATAATTACTCATGTTTCAAAAATTTCATGGGAATATATGCTTAAAAAATGAAAGGGCAAGCTTATTCGTTAATTATTTATTAATCACTTAAAAACAAGGGGTTAAAGGGTAAACAGGCATGGTTAAGCGTTAACCTTAACAAGGTTTTAACGCGTTTTGGGGGGATTTTGACGTGTTTTTGGTGGTTTCAGTCAAAAAACCTAGGTTTTGGGATTCTATATATAAAAAATCAAATTATATCAATAGGTTATCGTATTGTTGTTTCCCTAGAATTCGCGTTCAGAGGCGATTTGGCGTTTTCGTCAACGGTCATCGTGTTACTTTTTCTTCACAAATTCCGTGAGAATGACGATGTGTTGACCTTCAACGCGGCCTTCGATGTGTTTTTCGTTATTGGGATCAAGGGATACGTTGCGAACGGCGGTGCCACGCTTTGCGGTGAAGCCAGCGCCTTTGACATTTAAGTCTTTGATCAGCACGACGGTATCGCCTGCGAAGATTTGTACGCCGTTGCTATCCATGTGTATTAGCTCGTCCTGTTCTGCATCTTCTGCGCTTGGTTTGCCCGCCGCGGCCCATGCGGCAACGTCATCTTCAAGATAAAGCATATCTAGAAGCTCTCTGGCCCATGCTTCATCAGTGAGCTGGTTGAGCATTCGCCAGGCAAGGACTTGCACAGCCGGGACAGGGGTCCACATACTATCCGCAAGACAACGCCAATGATGTACGTCTGATTTTTCGGGGTGGCGACAAATATCACAGAGCAGGGCGCATTGGTCGGCACTGCCGTCACTGTCCGGGCCGACTTCGAAAACGTCAAGTGCGTCGGTGGCGCTGCAAAGTTCGCATTTATGCTCACTGCGGCCAAGCAGAGTATCTTTAATTGTCATTGTTATTAAACTCTACTGATAATAGTTCTACCTCGCCTTCGAATGTGGCGGTCCTTAGGTCGCCGCGTCCTTCAACGTTGACGGTGTTGACCTGATCGGTCCAGATGTCGCGAAGGGCATTGTGGATCATGGTCAGGCCCTCAATATTTTCGGGGGCTTTGACTTCCTGGTAAACCCAAAAATATATCCGTTCTATTTCATGACCAACCGGGATTAGTTTCAGTTCTTCACCGTTAAGCGGTTTGATGGCAAAGCGCTGCGCGACATAATTTGCAAACAGTTCCCGGGTTTCGGCGGAGTTTCTAATATCGGCTTTTTTATCAAACAGCATCTGCACCGCATGTTCAGTGTCATGCAGATAAAAGCGGTGCATGACTTCGAGGTTGCCGGTGTTCTTGTTAAACAGAACTTTGGTAATGGCGGCGCGTTGTTGATGTGCGAAAACGGGCGTAATAAATACGCCCGTGATCATAGCGACCAAGACAATTAATTTTTTCATTAGTTATCTTCTTTGTCATCTTCCTTTTTAAGCTCGGTCTTAATATCATGCATGATATCACGTTGCTTAAGGCCGGTGCGTGGTGGGCGCTTATAAGCTTCGATGCGGCTTGGGATGATGCGGCGTGGATAATGATTGTTTTCAATATCAACGTCGGCAGTTTCCCAGCGCGGATCGATGGTGACACCGGCAAGTTCTTTATCAAGTACAAACAGTTTTTTAACAGAAAGATGATTGCGGCGCCAAATTTCGGCCGGGATGTTCATAAATTCTGTTGAGCCGTCCGTATAGGTGAATTCAAGCAGGATTGGCATCACAAGGCCGCCCTTGTTAGAAAATTCAAGAACATAGTAATTCTTGTCTTCTTCCAAGGCGCGTTCAAATTCGCGGCGTTCGCGGTCATCCAATCCTTTAAGAAATTCTGTGTACGTATTTCTTTCCTTATTGGTGACGGTGAACTGGTCATTTTCGTCGTGGAAATCACGAACATCAGGATTACGTTGCACCCATGAGCGCATGCCTTCTTCTATATTGCGGGTAATATAAAGCGAACCGGGTTTTTGATTAAATTCGTCGCGGCGACGGGCATAATCAATATCCGGATCTTTGGTATCAAGACGCATCTGATATATATGATCGAGGGAAATATCCACATGATCCGTGGTATAATACCAACCACGCCAGAACCAGTCGAGATCAACACCGGACGCTTCTTCCATGGTGCGGAAGAAATCGGACGGTGTCGGGCGTTTAAACATCCAGCGGCGGGAATATTCCTTAAAGGCGAAATCAAATAGATCGCGGCCAAGAATGGTTTCCCGGAGGATATTTAAGCTAACAGCCGGTTTTGTGTAGGCGTTGGGGCCAAGACGAAGAACGCTGTCAGATTGTGTCATCGGCGGTGTCTGGTTTTGTGATTTCATATAATCGATGATATCGCGTGGCTCGGTTGAGCCCATATCATAGTCCCATTCACGGGTGGCGATACTATCAAGATAACTGTTGATACCTTCGTCCATCCATGTCCATTGACGTTCGTCACTATTCACGGTCATTGGGAAATAAATATGGCCGATTTCATGGATCACCACGCCAACCAGGAATTCCTTCTCGGCGGCAGTATAGGTGCGGGTACCGTCATCATGAAGGATTGTACGTGGACCGTTAAAGGTGATCATCGGATATTCCATACCGCCCACTGGTCCATTTACGGAAATGGCCATCGGGTAAGGGTAATCGAATGATACGCGGCTATAGACTTCCATTGTGTGGATCACAACTTCGGTAGAATATTTTTCCCAAAGCTCGCCACCTTCTTTCGGGAAGAAGGACATAGCCATCACGAAAGGCTGTACGGTGCCGCCTTGATTATATCCTTTGGCATCCCATGCAAACTTACGACTTGATGCCCAAGCAAAGTCACGGACATTTTCGGCTTTGAAGTTCCATGTTGCAGTATCGTTTGTGCCTTCTTGCTCATTCTCAAGCGCTTCAGCCGGCGTCACGATATAGACCGGACGTTCCGCTGTTTTCGCTTGTTCCAGGCGTTCCTGCTGCTCGTCGGTAAGAACGTCGTCAGGGTTTTGAAGAACGCCGGTAGAAGCAACTACATGATCCGCTGGAACAGTGAGTGTTACGTCAAAATCACCAAATTCCTGTGTAAACTCACCAGAGCCAAGAAATTCTTTGGCTGTCCACGCTTCATAGTCGGTGTAAGCGCCCATGCGTGGGTACCACTGTGACATTTCGTAAAGATAGCCACCACCTTCAATTTCATCATCAGGGAAGTGCTCGTACCCACCACGGCCGCCCATAACATCGCTTTCGATAATATTAAAGGCGTAATCAACGGCGAAAGTAAAATCAGAACCGGACGCAAGTGGGGTCGGGAGGTCAACGCGCATTTTAGTGCCGACGATTGTGTATTTAAGGTCACGACCGCCTGATTTTACGCTATTAATTTCAAATCCAAACTCGCGGTCATCCATAAGCTGTTGCTGACGAAGTTGACCGAGGCTGAGACGGGCAGGGTCGCCACCGAAACCTTTTACATTGGACGGGGCGCCGTAAGTGGCCGTTTTGTTCTGCATGGAGCTTTTATTAAAACGGTTTTGATCAAGCTGTACCCAAAGAAAGCGCAGGGTGTCCGGGGAATTGTTATGGTAAGTGATCTCAACACCACCTTCGATGCGGTGATTTTCCTCGTCAAGAGTGACATCAATCGCATAATCAGCGCGCTGCTGCCAATATTCATGGCCTGGTTCGCCGCCGGCTGTTCTGTATGTATTTGCCGTCGGCAGGATTTCGTCGAGCTGACGAAACTTATCAACAAAGCTGCCTTTGGTTTGTTCAACCTGTGCAAAGGATATGCCGGAGATTGAAAGAGTTAATGTGAGTAAAACTATTATCCTGCGAAACATGGAAATTACGCTCCCGTTAAATTTTTTATAAATAAGTCGAAAATATAACCACCAGAATGGGTCCTGACCAGTAAATAATGCAATTTTTTAACTTTGACTGACCAATGATTTGCGATATGGTCTTTGCTATTCACCAAGCAAATAAGAGGGAGGTCAAAATGAATGACCACGAGAGTTCATATGATGTCGTTGTTGTCGGCGGCGGGTCAGCGGGGATAGCAACAGTATCAAGTCTGCTTAAGCGTAGATACTGGTTAAAAATAGCAGTCATTGAACCTAAAGAAGAACATTATTATCAACCGGGGTGGACCATGGTCGGAGCCGGGGTCTTCGTGATGGATGAAACCATCCGCCCTGAAGAAAGTGTTATACCCAAAGGTGTCACGTGGATTAAGGATGCGGTGAGCACGTTTGATCCGGATAACAACAGCGTTAACCTGGCCTCCGGCGGATCAGTGCATTATAAGTCGCTGGTGGTTGCGCCGGGGCTTAAGCTCAATCTTGCGGCGGTTGAGGGGCTTTCAGAAACACTTGGTAAAAATGGTGTCACGTCAAATTATTTAAAGGAAACTGCCCCATATACATGGGAATGTGTGCAAAATTTTAAAGGTGGTAAAGCGATATTTACACAGCCGCCGGTACCATTTAAATGTGCCGGCGCACCGCAAAAAGCTATGTACCTTTCCTGTGATGAATGGGAGAAGACCGGCGTGCTCAGCGATGCGGACGTTGAGTTTTGTAACGCCGGGCCAGCGCTATTTGGTGTTGCAGATTATATTCCGCCACTTATGGAGTGGGTCGATAAATATAATGCGACACTAAGTTTTGGTAAAAACCTTGTCGCTGTTGACGGTGAACGTAAGGTCGCGACCTTCGCGGTTACAGACGCCGATGGTAACACGAACCAGGTCGAAGAAAAATTTGATATGCTACATGTATGCCCGCCGCAATGTTCGCTCGATTTTGTTGCAAACAGTCCGCTTGCGGCCGATAACGGCTTTCTCGCGGTTGATATTAACACCCTGCAAAGCAGCAAATATCCCAATGTATTTGGTGCTGGAGATGTGGTTGCGACACTTAATGCAAAAACGGCGGCCGCCGCGCGTAAGCAAACGGTGGTTGTCGCTGAAAACCTTCTGGCTCAAATGGACGGGGATGAGCTTACGTCTCTTTATTTGGGTTACGGTTCTTGTCCGCTTACGGTTAGCAAAAGCAAAATTATCCTTGCCGAATTTGGCTACGGTGGTAAACTGATGCCTACATTCCCCAAGTGGATTAATAATGGCCTTAAAGCAACAAGGCGGGCATGGATTCTAAAGGCGGACATATTGCCGTGGGTGTACTGGAATATGATGCTCAAAGGCAGCGAGTGGTTCGCTGGTTCAACAAAGAAAGAACAAGACCACCACTAAGATACGTGAAGGGGAGGAAAAATGGGGGTTGCCGGTTTATTAACTGGCAGCCCCTATTTTTTATTTATAAGCAGCTTGAAATCATTTTCTGGACAGATGATAAAATCGGATTAGACTGGTGCAAAATTATTATAAGGAGAGACAAGGTGAAAAAATCATTGGTGGTTATGATGATGCTTATGGGGATCACAGTGGCTAATGCGCAGGAAGGTGGCGTTTATGAGCTGCGTACCTATCTGACCAATGATGGCAAGCTTGACGATTTGCATGCGCGGTTTCGTGGCTACACAATGGCACTTTTTGATAAACATGGCATGGAACATGTTGGATATTGGGTGCCAGTGGATACGCCAAATACGCTGATCTATATTATCAAGCATAAAAGCATCGACGCGGCCAAACAGTCGTGGAAGAATTTTATTGATGATCCCGACTGGAAAGTGGTGGCGGAAGAAAGCAACCGGGACGGCGCGATCCTTGCCAAGGCACCAGACAGTGTTTTTATGAGCGAGACCGATTACTCACCCTTAAGCAAATAAAAAAAGGCCTCCTAAATTCGGAGGCCTTTTATTTTAGCAATGTGGTTCTTAAAGCGCGTCTGTTGCGGATTTAATCGCGTTGAGTGCACTATGAAGTTTACGGTGTGTTGTGCCGAGGTTCATGCGCATAAAGCCAGCACCGGTACGGCCATAGTTTTCACCAGGGTTAATGTTAACACCAGCTTTTTGAATGAAGAATTTCTTCATCATATCACCAACTCGGTCGTCGCCTTCAGGTGTGCCAAGTTTTTTCGCAAGCTTGCGACAATCAAGCCAGGCAAGGTAAGTCCCTTCCTGAACTTTAAAGTCGATAAGTTTTAGGTTTTCATCACAGAATTTTTCGAGGAAATGACTGTTGCCATCAATATATGCCTGCATATCATCCATATATGTTGCCCCGTGCTTGTAAGCTGCATTACAGGCAATTGTACCCATTGTATGCATAAGTCCGCGGTGATGGATGCCTTCTTTAACGATACGGGCCATAAGCTCTTTGTTAGAAGAATACATATAAGCCGTGCGATGCGCCGCAAGGTTAAATGACTTGCTGGCTGATTTTGTTATCACACTGTTCATGGCATATTCGTCGCCTAGGGACGCGTATGGTACATATTTGGAGTGTTTGTTAACGAAGTCACAGTGAATTTCATCGGCAATCATCAATGCATTATATTGATTGGCCAAATCACCAAGGCGGCGAAGTTGGTCCGCTGTCCAGCAATTACCCGTTGGGTTTTGCGGATTGCAAAGAATAATCGCTTTTGCACCTTCTTTTAACAGACGTTCTGTATCATCATAGTCAAAATCATATGTGCCATCGTCGCCTAAGATAAGATCACTTTCCGCAAGTTCGCAGAGCGAGCCGGGAATAACACTAAAAAAGCTTGAATAGTTGGGTGTGTGAAGGATTACTTTGTCGCCCGGATCACAGTAGGTGACAAGTGCGCTTGTTACACCATCAAGAACACCGATACAGTTGAGGATTGTTGATGGATCAACATCTTCGCCGTAGCGATTTTTGTTCCAGTCAACAATGTTTTGTTTATAGTCGGCGGGAGCGGCTTCATAACCCCAGTTATGATGGTTGAGGCGCTTTTGCAGTGCTGCGGTAACATGGGGGAGTGTACGGAAATCCATATCCGCAACGCCCATTGGAAACGGTACGTCATAGGGCCGGGCAGCTTTACGGATCGCATCCCATTTAAAATCACCGGAACCAATCCGATTAAATTCTTCGTTAAGGTCATATGCCATAGACATGTGCATTTGACCCATGCCTTGTGCTACTGACGAAGTTGATGGCAGGGTTGCTGCGCCCGCCATAAAAGAAGCCGCACCGGCACCTTTCATAAACAGACGACGATCTAGTTTAGTTTTAGTCATATAAGTTTTCTCCCGCTAAAATGCTTGTTTGTTTGGGAAGGGCGAATAACCCCTCAAGCGAATATACCCTAGTTGTTTGTTGTTATTATAATATCGGGCAATCGTAAGGAATGTGCAATAATATAACACTTCTGTCAATGAAGACGTTATAAAATAATGTAACAATTAACTGACCAAGGCCATTAGTGAGCAAACAATACCGGTATCTGCTGATTATTGAACAATGTCTTGGTCACGCCGCCATAAATCAGCTCGGCAAGACGACTATGAGCCCAAGCGCCAGCAACGATCAAGTCGGCATGTTCACTTAGACAGATTTCAAGAAGTTTTGCACCGGGATCAAAATGAAGTCCTTCGGTCATACCGCGCACCGAAACACCGTGACGCGCAAGATTTTTACAAATGTCGGCCGTTTTAACCTCGTCCTTTTTCTCTTCACAAATCGATAAAACGGTGACATTCTTTGCTTTTTTGAGAAGAGGAAGAGCGGCATGGACGGCACGGATACTTTCTTTGCCACCATTCCAGGCGATAAAAACATTTTCGCCAAATGTGCTTTCACGCGCCTCACGCGGGACAGCCAAAGTCGGAATGCCACCATCAAGTATAAAGCTCGGAATATCACCCATGACATCACCCAGATCATCATCTCCCTGAGGAACGACCGCTAGATCAGCGGACCTTGCATTGAATTTCATATAGTCCAGAAAATCACCTTCTTCTTCGATCCATTCATAATCAAGGCCGCTTCTGCCAAAATAATCGACGAAAGCACTTTTATCTTCTTTCACCTGCTCCTGCTGATTTTTCAGTATCTGAACATAGACCTCGTAAGATAAATAATGATGTTCAGTGATGCTCTGCAGAGACTGGATAGTAGGGACGACGCGAAGTCCCATTATATGAGAGGAAAATTCTTCACCCACTTTACGCGCAGCGGCTTGAGCTGGTTTCGATCTTTCGACGCCCTCAATGGGAACGAGAATAGTTTTGTACATAGTGCCCTCCTAGTTTGATTGAGAGGGAAGCTATGACCTAAAGTATTCCACCCACTCTTGATAATAAGAGAGTTGTAGCATTTCGAATTTGTTTTGTACATGACAGCGGTCAAGAAAGGGTTAGTTTATCTTGGCGGCCTCTTCGTCTCGTATCCGTTTTACTTTAACTACTTGCGGGTGTTGCTTCCCAAGGAATTTGGAAATTATGGCGTAAGCCTGATCGTAATAATCGACGGCTTTGCCGCTGTTTCCCATTTTACTATAGACTGAGCCCATATTATTGAGGATCGATGCAACATTGGGGTGAGTTTCGCCAAACGCCTCCGTATCCAGCACCAGTGCGCTTTCAAGATATTCCAGTGAAGTTTCCAGCTCGCCCAGATGCATTGCCATGTATCCAGCACTATTTATAAACGTGGAATTGCTGGGATCAAGTTTCGCGGCTTTCTTAAGGTGGGTGTAGGCCTCGGCGTCCTGTTTTTTCATCATCGCCACATTGGCCAGATCATATTCTTTGATTGAGGCAGCGATGTCCTCGTCGTTGACCTGTGCGAAGCTCGAGATTGAGCAAAAAACAACCGCAATTAACATAGTAAATAATTTAAACATCACATCCCTTTTATCAGTTTTTCTGACTTTTAAAACAGCAACATCGATTTCACAAGTAAAATGAAACAGCGTGTAATGCTTTTTTAAGAGTTATTCACTACTATTAATGGTGTTTAAACAAGGTGACTTTATGGCAAGACATTATTCAATAAGAAGACTTGAAGAAGACGTGCAGGGCGATGAGGAATTGAATAGTTATCGTAATCAGGCGGCGAGGCTTGAAGCGATCGTTGACAGTCAGCCGGATTGCGTGAAAATTGTCAGCGCCGATTATAAGTTAAAAGAGATGAATCTTGTCGGTCTTGAAATGATTGATGCTATGACGATTGATGACGTGCGCGGGGCCAGTGTTTTTGAGCTGATTGATCCAGAATATCACGACGTTTTTAAAGAAAGTGTCGATGCGGCATACCGCGGCGAATCCAGCGATGTAGAATTCACTATTACAGGTTTAAAGGGCAGCAAAAGGCGGATGAGCCAGCATTCTGCACCAATATTTAACACAGACAAGCCGACAGAAGTTATCGAAATGGTGGCTGTAACACGTGACATCACGGATCAACATCAAGGTATGATTGCGCTGGAAGAGGCCAAGATGCTCGCTGAAGAAGCGAACAAAGTGAAATCAAATTTCCTTGCTACAATGTCCCATGAATTTCGCACACCGCTCAATGCAATATTGGGCTTTAGCGAAATTATCAAAACCGAAAGCCTTGGCCCACTCAAGAATTTAAAATACGCAGAATATATTGATGATATTCATAGCAGCGGTAAGCATCTTTTAGACCTGATTAATGACGTACTCGATATTTCGGAAATTGAAGCCAAAAAGCGTGTGCTTCTTAAACAGGAAACTGATCTCGAGGAGGTGGCGCTACACTGTCTGAGCACAATTAATATTTTGGCTGAGAAAAAAGAGGTCATGATTTCGGTCAATATTGGTGCCAATATGCCGTATATTTATGCTGATCGCCGTTCTATCAAACAGATCCTGATTAACCTGCTTTCAAACGCAATAAAATTCTCCCATGAAGGCGGTCTGATCAGTCTTTCGATCCATGAAGTTGTGGGCGCGGTTAAAGTTTCGATCAAAGACCGAGGCATCGGTATATCCGAAACTAACCTTTCAGAAATTACCGAGCCTTTTTACAGAGAGCAAAACGACGCAGAAATTGCTGTCTCAGGCACCGGACTTGGCCTATCGATCGTTAAATCACTGGTCGAAGCCCATGATGCCACCCTTTCAATTGAAAGTATCGAACATATTGGCACAACAGTATCCCTTGAATTTCCTGTTTATAGTGAATAATCATTCATCGGGGAAATTAAGCGATTGATTGATATATCTGTTTCCCTTGATAGGAAGGGTGCCATTATTTACCGCAATTCCCAGCTCAAGACTCTGGGCAATCATACGTGATTTTTCTTTAAATACCGCAGCGGCCTTTGGCGGGCATATTTCCACTGCTGTTTTCGTAAATAACTCAAGCCAATGATCAAAAAATCGTGCGTCTATGGGCATTGATAGATGTTTTACCAGCGGATTTCCCTTATATTTTCCTGATTTCAGCGTGGCAGACGACCAAAAATCAATCATTTTAAGCAGATGCGGCTCCCAATCATCAATCAGGTCATTAAAGATGGGGGCAAGTACCGGATCGACTTGAATTTTCTGGTAAAATGTACGCACCAACTGATCGATCATGTCATGATCAATGCCGGTCTCGGACGTTTTGCGTGCAATCTTTTCTTCACGTGTTAGGACCATTATTTGGCTCCTTCTAGGCCTTATGCCTTTTCAATCGGATGTTGCATGCGAAAACTCACGCCAAGGCGGTTCCATACATTGATGACGCCAATAGCGACAGTGAGTTTGGTAATTTCTTCATCTGAAAAATACTGCCTTAGAGGATCGAAATCGTCATCAGAGGCACCGTTTTGTGTAAGATTGGTTACAGCTTCTGTCCAGCCAAGAAGTGCTCGTTCACGCGCATCGTAAATCGGCGATTCTCGCCATACACTGATCATGTTGATCCACTGTTCACTTAAGCCATCACGACGAGATTCTTTTACGTGCATATCCACGCAATAGGCGCAATTGTTAATTTGTGAAGCACGTAATTTAATAAGATGTAGTAAGTTTGGTTCAATTCCGGATTTTTCGGCTACATATGTTTCAAGCGCAAGGACGGCTTTAAAGGCGTCCGGTGCAGCTTCAAAATAGTTAATACGTGGTTGCATTCTTATTTTCCTTAAATTTCAATTGGTTATTCTCTGATTTTGTTCAAGAAACTGGCATCCTCTCGCGGCGATGGAACCGTCATCAATATTGGCAACATCCTCTATGATATCTGCAATGCTTATGGTTCTTAATTCTTCCTTATAGGCCTTTTCTGCGCGAAGCATTGCGACATTGACACTACACGGTTTTTTAAGCATAGCCGCCGATGCAGGCGTTGGTCCCCTACGTCTAATGTCTTTACACCTAAAAGCCGGGTGTGGTCCCTCTACAGCATTTACGATGTCTAAAAGAGAAATATCGGAAGGATGGTGGGCTAACCGGTATCCGCCTTTAGGCCCAGGGACCGTTTGAACTATTCCGGCTTTTGACAAAGCTTGTAAATGTTTAAGCAGATAACTGGTTGATACACCGTGAAATTCAGCCAGTGACGCAGCAGACAGAACCCCCTCCGTTGATAAGCCGCATAACATGGCGACACTATGTATGGCTTGCTCTATTCCGTCGCTTAATTTCATTGTTTAACTCCTATCATGGATAAATATTATCCGTGATATAGACTAACGTCAAACATTATTTTCGAGCTCTGCAATATATATGAACTATTCGTATCTAAGCGCCTTTATCGGATTCTGCCGCGCGACGGCGTAGCTGTTTCCGGCAACCGTGGCCCAAGCGATGAGCAGGGCAGTGAGACCGGCGACTAGGCACAGAGCGATAATCATCATATCGTCAATGCGGTAAACAAAACTTTCCAGCCAGCTGGACATAGCCAGATAACTGAGCGGCCAGGCGATGATATTGGCGATTAGAACCGGTTTTGAAAACTGCCAAACGAGCAATTTGACGATTTGCCATATTTCAGCACCAAAGACTTTACGGATGCCAATCTCCTTTGTGCGACGCTCTGCAGTAAAGGATGCGAGACCAAACAGGCCGAGGCAGGCGATGAAAATAGCGAGGCCGGAGAAGGCAGCAAACATGGTCATTTGCCCTTTTTCAGCGAGATATTGATTTATCAATTTATTGATGACATGGTCAAAATTAAAAGGAACTCCGGGAATCACGTTTTGCCAAACGATTTGTAGATCGTTAACGAATTGAACGGGATCACCATTGAACCGAATTGATATGGACTCTGTGTAATTTGGTACAAGATCATAGATTTCTGGTTGGCTTTCCTGTTTCAATGAATTTAAATTAAGATCATCTACCACCCCTATTATTTCTAGTTGATAAGCCAAATTCTCTTCTTTAGAACCAAAAGTTTCATAGACAATTTTTCCAATCGCTTCTTCTGGTGTTCCAAGGTTTAGGCTTTCAATGGCCGTTCTGTTTAATATCATCGATGAGACATAACCTTCTCCATTTCGAATAGCATCATTCGATGGTTTTAAGTCATTGCGCTCTCGGTCATAACTTCTTCCGGCAAGCAATTTAATGCCGTAAGTTTTAAAAAAATCATATCCAACCGATCTATAACTTAAGGCATGAGCGTTATCCCTACCAATTTCTTCTGTGTAAATTGGTGCTGCTGCACTGCCATCACTGGCAATAGTGAAGCCGGACGTTGTCACATGCTCTACATTTGGAAGAGCTCTAATATTATTCATCAGAGTTTCTTCTAGAGAAGTTATTGTATCTCTATTGTTAACGGGAAGGACCAATAGATTATCTTTATTAAAGCCAAGGTCTTTTGAACCTAAATGTTCCAATTGGAAATAGATGACTGCTGTGGATACAAATAATATCGTAGAAATGGAAAACTGAATTATTACAAGAATATTCCTAAATTTATTCGAGGCATTTGAGCTGTTCAATTGATTGGATTTTAAAATGCTGGCTGGTCTTAATCCTGAGAGTATAAAGGCAGGGTATATCCCTGATAATAGACCGACAATTACTGTCATTAATAATACAGCTATGGCTTCGAATGCAGTATAATTCAATTTGAGAGGCAAGTTTATAATATTTGCGTAGAAAGGCAAGGACACTTCTACGATTACAAGCCCAATTAATAGTGCCGCAAATGCATAGATTATAGATTCAGAAAGAAATTGAACGACAAGTTTATTTTTTGCCGCTCCTACTAATTTACGTAATCCAATTTCCTTAGCGCGTAGACTGGCGCGTGCAGTGCTCAAATTCATAAAATTGATACTGGCTATTAAAAGTATCAAAATTGAAACAATAATATAAATATAAATTGTAGCTTGATCACCACGTGGTTTTGTTTCGAATTCTCCGTAAGATTTTAAATGTAGGTCTTTAAGGTTTATGGATTCAAATTTTATGAGGTCAGATCTCTTGTCGTCTGAAAATCCTATTTGCCTAGTAAAATTTCTGTCAACAAAATCGGGCATTTTATTATTAAATTCTTCAACGTCGAATGATGAATTGGTTAGAAAGTAATTAAATGAGTTTGGCCAAAGGTCATTTGTTAACAATGCTGTATCGGATAAGGCGTTTTCATCGAGTAGCACCATAGCGCTGAAATCGAGCATGCTATTTTGCGGTACGTCTTCTATAACCGCCCCTACTATATAGTCTTGTCTAAATATGTTGAAGTTCATAGAAAGGGTTTTGCCAAGTGGATCAGTCTCGCCAAAATGCTTTTTTGCGAGCGTCTCAGTAAGAACAATATAATTATTTTGTTTAAGTGAGTTTGCGAGGTCTCCGGCCGATACATTGAAATCAAAAATTTCGATGATTTCCTGATCAACCAGGACAACATTTTCTTCGAATGCTTCGTTATTAATGCTTAAAGTAGGTGTTGGGAACGGTGGCATAATTCTGGTGATTTTTTCAATCTCGGGAAAATCTTTTAAAAAATTCTGTCTATGTGCAGCTGATGTTCGCGCGAAATTAACGGGGTCCATATTCATGGTGTCGATTGTCAGATGTGGCCGGTAAATATTATCGGCATTTTTCCAGAAGCTGTCATAGCTGGTTTCGTATCTTACGTAGAGTGCGATCAGCATCACTGCGGCAAGACCGATGGCGAGGCCGAGGATGTTTATGATGCTGAAAAGCTTATGACGCAGGATGTTGCGCCAGGCGGAGGTGATGTAGTTCGTTATAAGCATAATTTGTCTGCTCCCCATTTTTAATAAGCCTCAAGCGCTAACGCTTGCGCTTGGCTTCCCGGCACAGGAACATCTTATGCTTTTTGGTCGGTGCCGACTTAATATTATTCTGTTTGTCGAAACGCAATTGTCTGCGCCTCGGTTTATGTTATTTTTACCAATAATTTCCCATCTATTATCTAGCAAGGAGTGTGCCAGAAAAAATAGTGTTTATTTGCAGCGTGTTAATATATTGCTGTTCAATATCGGACGCTTTTTGGTGTTCGAAAGTGGACAATATTCAGTTATAACTCATTCATATCGAAGCGCCTTTATTGGGTTTTTTCGGGCGACGGAGTAGCTGTTACCAGCAACCGTGGCCCAGGCGATGAGCAGGGCGGCGAGGCCAGCGATTAGACAGAGAGCGATAATGATCATGTCGTCTATACGGTAGACAAAGCTTTCGAGCCAGCGGCTCATCATGAGGTAGGCCACAGGCCAGGCGATGATGTTGGCGATGAGAACAGGTTTTGAAAATTGCCAGATTAATAATTTTACGATTTGGAAACTCTCCGCGCCGAAGACTTTGCGGATACCGATTTCTTTGGTACGGCGTTCAGCAGTAAAGCTCGCGAGCCCGAAGAGACCAAGGCAGGCGATGAATATGGCGAGGCCAGAGAAGGCAGCGAACATGGTCATTTCGCCTTGTTCTGTTGTGTATTGTCTAATTAGGCGGTCGATGACGTGTTCATATTCAAAATCAACAGTTGGCAGTTCGCGTTGCCATATGGCGCGGATATTTTCGACAGCGGTAGCAGGGTCTCCGGTAAAACGTATTGAAAACAAGCGGTGTTCTTTATCGTCGAGGCTGAAGACTTCGGGGCGGATCTCTTTTTTGAGGCTGTCAAAATAAACATCGGGTATGACGCCGATTATTTCAAACTCGCGCTGCAGGTTTTCATCATCTTCACCCACATTTTGGTAAAGAAACTTACCGATGGCGTCCTCAGGAGCACCCAAGCCAAATCGCCTCAGTCCGGACTGGTTGATGATCATTGAGCCTCTATTGCCTTTTCCGGCGCGGATATCGTCACTTGATGGCATAAGATCGGCGCGGTTTTTGTCATATTCGCGTCCGGCTAGCATTTTGATACGGTAGGTTTTAAAAAACTCATAGCCCACAGAGGTAAAATTGATGATGGTGCTTTCGTCTCTTTCCATTTCAGCCGTGCGGTAGGAGCTTATGTTTTCGCCGTTGCGTCCAGGCATAAGAAAGGACGTACTCACATCCGTCACATTTGGCAGACGCTTGAATTCAGTGAGCAAAAAGTCAGTTTTTGCAGTAACGGCCTCTCGGTTTCCAGTATAAACGACCAAAATATTTTCACGGTCATACCCAAGTTCCAGATTGCGCGCATAATTCATTTGGCCATAAACCACGGCGGTTGAGATGAAAAGTGCGATAGAAACCGCAAACTGCAGGATCACCAGGGCACTTCTGAGCCTTGTCGAGCTGTTTGTTTCGATTGATTGATTGGCCCGGAGGATATGAGCCGGACGGTAGTTGGAAAGAAACAGCGCCGGATACAATCCTGCGCCTAGTCCGATGAGTAGGGTAAGGATTAATATCTGAACACTATCAAATGAAACATAGTTTATGGAAAGGGTCTTATTCAGGATTTCGTTATACAGCGGCAGAGATAGTTCTAGTAAAAAAATTGCCAGCAGTAGCGCGATTAAGGTTAGTAAAACGCTTTCACCTAAAAACTGCACGATCAGATGTTTTCGACCGGCCCCGAGTACTTTGCGCAAGCTGACTTCTTTCGCACGCAAGCTGGCACGTGCTGTCGATAAATTCATGAAATTGATCGATGCAATGATCAAGATCAGTACCGATACGGCGGAAAATATGATCACTGTGCTCATACTACCTTTGGGTCGGAAGTCACCTTCGGCTTCGGTTTTTAAATGGAGGTCTTTGATATTTAGAGCGTTGATGGAAATAACATCAGATTCTTTATCCACGGCTCCACCTTTAAAGGCGATGAAGTTGCGATCGATAAAATCCGGCATTTGGTTGTTTAATTCATCTATATTCGCGCCTTCGGGGAGGGTAAAATAAAATTGACTAGATAGCGCGAGCCAGTTTTCCATCATTCCCGTGCCTTGCCAGTCACTTTCATTGAAAAGTACCATCATCTTTATCTCGAGCATGCTATTCTCGGGGAGGTCCTCTATGACCGCTGCGACTCTATAATCATGCTCGAAGCTTTCAAAATTGATTGGGAGAATTTTCCCAATCGGGTTTTCTTCTCCGAAATATTTTTTTGCTATGCTTTCGCTGATGACGAGATCAGTCGTGTTGCTAAGTGCGCTATTCAGATCACCGGATATTACCTTAAAATTAAAAATATCATTGATATCGGCATCGACCATCATCACATCTTCTTGATAAAAGTTGTTATTGTTGTTCACCGTTGGCAATTGTCGAAGTATTCGTGTCGAGTGTTCTGTTTGGGGAAAATCTTTCATAAACGCGTCGCGCATTATGGCAGGCATGGATACAAACTTAACCACATCCATACCCGGCACCGCGCCGGTAAAATGAAGTCGGTAAATCCGATCAGACTTTTCCCAGAAACCATCATAAGAAAGCTCATCGCGAACAAAAAGGGTAATCAGCATCACTGCGGCAAGACCGATAGCGAGACCAAAGATATTGATGAAGCTGAATAATTTGTGACCAAGCAAATTTCGTATGGCAGAGGTGATATAGTTCCCCAAGAGCATTTTAAGTCCTTCCTGAATAAAATACTAATTATTTAGTAGTTATATTGTTTGTCAAGCATAAAATACTAATTAATTAGTATATGTCGTCTATCTTCTAATTCTCTTCTATTTTTTTCAGGGAATCTGGATGATCGGCGAGCCATTGTTGTGCATCAAGTTCGGCTTGGGATTTATCATAATCGCTTAAAAAATCACGCATATCAAATTTGTTCACCGCGCCTTGAGTATCACCAGCAAATTCAGCCACCGAAAACCATCTATACGCAAGCTTATAACTTTGTTGTACGCCATGACCGCCAAAATGCATAAAGCCAAGATTGTTCATTGCTTTACGTACGCCATTTTCGGCCGCTTCATGATAGAGGACAAGTGCTTTATCAAAGTCCATCTCAACCCCTTCACCGTGCTGGTAGAGCTCTGCCAGGCTGGCCATAGAAAGATAATTGCCCCGTTCGGCGGCGCGTTTGAACCAGCGCGCCGCTTCAGTGAAATTTTGCAGCACGCCAAAGCCATCCATATACATATTGGCAAGATTATTTTGCGATTTTACATGTCCGCGGTCAGCAGCAAGGCCGTACCAGTTTGCGGCCTCACGCATATCTCGTTTAACACCTTCGCCACGTGCATACATTTGCGCAACAATATATTGGGCGAACATATTGCCCATACGCGCGTTCTCCATATATTCTTTGAAGGCGGTTTCAAAATCATCGGCAGCCATCGCCTTGCGCGCCTTGGTCATATCAGCATGAACGGGAAAGGTGACAAAAAGTATTACGAATAATGTGAGTAGTTTAATTATGTATGGTTGCGCATTTTTCGTCATTATTCGTACCTCAAGGCTTTGATTGGATTTTGCCGTGCTACGGCATAGGAGTTACCGGCGACGGTGGCCCAGGCTATGAGCAGGGCGGCGAGGCCAGCGATCAGGCACAGAGCTATAATTACCGTGCCATCTATCCGGTAAACGAAACTCTCGAGCCAGCGAGACATGGCAAGGTAGGCGACGGGCCAGGCAATGATGTTGGCGATGAGGACGGGTTTCGAGAATTGCCAGACCAGCAGCTTTACGATCTGCCATGTATTTGCACCCATAACCTTTCGAATGCCAATCTCTTTTTTCCGGCGTTCGGCTGTGAAAGATGCGAGACCGAATAGCCCGAGGCAGGCGATAAAGATTGCGAGAAAAGAAAAGGAGGCAAACATAGTCATTTCGCCTCGTTCCTGTGCGTATTGCTGGCCAAGTCTTTCGTCGGCATATTCGATATTGAATGAATTGGTTGGCATTTCTTCCAGCCAAATGCTTTTTACTTTCTCAAGGATGCCAATGGGGTCGCCTTTTATCCGTAAATTTACGAAAAAGGGGCTGTCCGTTTTGAGTTGAAAAAATTCGGGTGCAACGGTGACTTTGAGGTCTTGCAAATGGACATCAGGCACGACACCTATAACGCTAAATTCCGCTTCAAGAACAGAGTTTCCTTCACTTAATCCAGTGTTGCCAACATTCATGTAGAGTATTTTTCCGAGTGCTTCTTCAGGTGTGCCAAGCCCCAAATGCTGGATGGCGGATTGATTTAAGATCAAACCTGCCATATGGCCTTTGCCGGCGATAATTTCTTCGTTGGTTGCGCGTTCGTCGTTCCTGTTTCTGTCAAAATCCCGGCCAGCGATTAAGGGTATGGCATATGTTTTTAAAAAATCGTATCCAACACCACGGTATGAGATCAAAATGTGTTTCGTGTCACCTGTTTGTTCTGTTCTTATTGGATCGAGGCTTGAGCCTTGTGAACCGGGCGCAAAGTTTGCCGTCCAACTCACACTTTGAACACCATCAATGCTTTGTATCCGTCGTTGTACGATGTCAATTTTAGGTGCAAGGACGTTGGGATTGTTGCCAAATACGGTCACTAAATTTTTTGGTTGATACCCAATATCCATATCTTCTGTAAATTTCATTTGATTGTAAATAACAAGGGTCGAAACAAACAAAATGATCGAAATTGTAAACTGAGTGATGACCAATATAGCTCTAAATTTTAGTGAAGACTTATTATCGCTGGACTGATTAGAATTTAAAATGTGAGCTGGTCGGTAACTGGATAGAACGAAGGCAGGATATATTCCTGCTAATAATCCAACAAGCATTGCCAAGCCCACTATTTTGAATAAATCTAAGGATGCGTAATCGATGACAAGTTGTTTGGAAATTATTGAATTGTATAATGGTAGAGAAATTTCGACGAAGAAAATGGCGACTACTAGCGCGATGACTGACATCAAGATTGATTCACCTAAAAATTGGATAATTAAATGCTCGCGCTTCGCACCCATTACTTTTCTGATGCTTACTTCTTGCGCGCGCCGGCTTGCGCGCGCTGTGCTTAAGTTCATAAAATTAATGCTGGCAATTAAAAGGATTAGTACGGCAACCACTATAAATATTGTAACTGTGACGATATCTCCCGGTGGCACCCACCAATCCCCAATTCCCTTGGCGTAAAGATGCAAGTCCTTCATATTCATAATGGTGACCGTCACAACATTGCTGACTTTAAGGCTTCCATCTCCAAACGGCAGTGGAGGAAAATTTCGGTCAACAAAAGGAACCAAAGTATCTTCGATCGCGCCCATATTTGTGCCCGGTTCTACCATAAAATACGCTTGAACACTGGTGCTAAACCAAAACTTAAAAAATTCAAGCTCATCGATTACAACAGGTACCAATATCTTAAATCCGATTTTTGAATTTTTCGGTAAATCTTCAATAACGGCATTCACTTGATAATCTTTTGTCAGGTCCGGTGTTTCAATGGTCAATACCCGACCTATCGGATTTTCTGACCCGAAATATTTCGTCGCGATTGTTTCTGTTAATACCAAGCCATTATTATCGTCAAGGGCCGTGGGTAAATTTCCAGCAATGGCTTCAAAATTGAAAATTTCCAAAACCGCTTTATCTGCGATAGTGATTTCATCTTGAAAAACATTATCACCGAAAGTAACGGTTCTATCTCTAGTATTCAAACGTGCGAAACGGGTGATTTGTGGGTAGTCTTTGGCCATGGCCTCAACGGTGGGCGGCGAACTGAGAACTAGGCTTTCCGGGTCCTGACCCGGCGTATCGTAATGTGAATGAACCCGGTAGATATTATCTGCATTTTCCCAGAAAGTATCAAAGGAAAGCTCGTAGCGGACAAAAAGGGTAATAAGCATCACTGCAGCGAGGCCAATGGCAAGGCCAAGAATGTTGATAATGCTAAATAGTTTATGGCGCAGAATATTGCGCCAGGCTGTGGTTAGATAATTCCCCAGTAACATACTTAATTCCCCAATAAGATATGTTTCAATTTATTTTATATTTTGTGAGCGGATGATTAAGCAAATTCAATGTGGCGGAATTGGGGCGAAAATGGGGCAAGTTAAATATTAGAGCGGCACAGTATCCAGATACTCGGGAATAGAGGTTTTCCAACCGAATTCGTCGCGGATTTTTTTCTGCAAGGCTTTGGCAGCACGTAGGTCGCCGTGGGTGATGAAGGTGTGGAGTGGCGGCTTTTTGAAGTTTGCCAACCATTCCAGGATTTCCGCATAATCGGCATGAGCGGAGATGTTATCGAGACTTTCGACATTTGCGCGTAACGAGTACATATGGCCATGTATTTTGATCATTTTCTGACCCTCAATCATCGCTTCGCCGCGGGTCCCACCTGCTTGAAACCCGGTAAACAAGATGGTGTTTTTGGGATCGCCCATCAGGTTTTTGAGATGATGGAGGACCCGGCCACCGGTGGCCATGCCGCTTGCGGAAATAATCACTTTGGGCATAACGTTGGCACCAAGTGCTTTGCTGTCTTCGACGGTGCGGGTGTAGACGGCGCTGTTGCAGACTTCACCACAAAAACTGGGCGTTAGACTATGTTCATTTTCATGTTTGCAGAGCAGGTTTGTCGCGTTGGTGGCCATGGGGCTATCGACATAGACCGGGATGTTCGGGATCCTGCCGGATTTTTTAAGGCCGTGAATATAGTAAATTATACTTTGTGCACGACCAACGGCGAATGTGGGAATTAAAATAGTACCCCCTTTGGCAGCCGCGGAATTTATCACTTGAGCCAACTCCGTTGCCGGGTCCGTCTTGCCGTGCAGGCGGTCACCGTACGTGCTTTCGATTAGTAGATAATCGCCGTGGGTAAGCTTGACGGGTGCTTTCATGATTGGATCATCTGGGCGACCTAGGTCCCCGGAAAAGACAATACTTTTGCCGCCGGCATTTATTGTAATAAAGGCCGAGCCAAGAATATGGCCAGAGCGGCTCAGGGTAAAATGAAAATCATCACCCAGATAATGCGGCTCGCCGAAATCAACGACTTTGAAGTGTTCCAGTGACGTTACGGCGTCATCGCGCGTATAGAGGGCGAGGGCGGGAGAATGGCGGGTATAGCCGTAACGATTGGCGCGGCGTGCGTCTTCTTCGTGGATATGGCCGCTGTCGGGCAGGAGAATTTTACACAGGTCAAAGGTTGCGGAACTTGCATAGACTGTGCCTTTGAAGCCATCACGGACCAAAAGCGGAATATAGCCAGAATGATCAATATGGGCGTGGGTCAGGATCACAGCGTCAATTTCGGCCGGATTAACGGGCAGTGGGGCCCAGTTTCTAAGACGCAGTTCCTTAAAGCCCTGGAAAAGGCCACAATCAATGAGAATTTTCTTAGTTCTATATTCGAAGAGATATTTAGAACCGGTAACGGTTTGTGTAGCCCCGAGGAATGTCAGCTGCATTTTTACCTGCTTTATTGTTATTCATTGTCACGATCATAACAGCAAAAGCGATAGTGTAAACTTGATAGGGGTCAAAAAAAGAGAAAATGGAGGTGCGGACCGGATTTGAACCGGTGTACACGGATTTGCAATCCGCTGCGTAGCCTCTCCGCCACCGCACCACCTTATAGGAGAGCTGTATTTCGCATAATAGTGTGACCTTATCAAGTAAGAAATTGAAAAAAAGCTTAAAAGCGAATAGATTTAAGAAATGAGATATTTTCTAAAATTATCATTGCTGGGGCTTGTGATGCTTCTTGGGGCGTGCGCAGGGCCGGACATGTATGATGCGTCGTATGTTTCCAGCATGCCGATGCCTGTGGATAATAACGCTTACCTGCTTGAAGACGGGGCGCGCCCTATGGTTATTATGACACCGGATTTGGAAAAGGATCTGGAGACTTTTACCAATCAGAATTACGCCGTCGTCGGTGAAAGCCGATTTAACGGCCCTGAAGGCGGCGTGGACGATGCGATTTCGCTTGCGAAAAAATTGGGCGTCACTCACGTGTTGTTGAATGCTCAATATGCCTATGACGCCAGCAAAAAGGCTTATAAATTTATCGAAAATTTTGATTATATTCCTTACGATTCCGGTTACATCGTTGGCTACGGCGGTGTTCGCAGGCAGATACTCTATGAACGGATTGCCAATCCAATTTCGATTCCATACAAAAAAAACGTATCGATTTATAATCACAGGGCGATTTTTCTGGTTAAGATGAAAGAGTGATTATATAAATAGGTGGGATCAAGGGGCAAGATAAGAGGTAAGATATGAGAATTATCGCAATTTTATCAGTTCTTTTATTACTGTCCGCGTGTGGCACTGGGCAGTTCGGCTCAACTTATCAAGGATATCTTACGCCGGAAAGAGCGGCGAATGTGGTTATGCTTGCTGATGGGCAGGAGCCAGAGCTTATCCTTTCGAATAATATAGACAGAGACGTACTTAGTTACCGCGAACACAACTATGTTGTGATCGGCGAAAGCGCTTTCAACGGCTTTCACGAAAATCCAAATAATGCTGTCAGACAGGCCAAAGAGGTTCGGGCGACCCACGTTATTGTCTCATCCGCCTATACGGATACAGAAAGCCGCATTGATTATGATTATCAGGATGTTTACTCCACCGTATTTGTCAGTCGGGTAAAAACCGTTGACGGACGAGAGGTCAGCGTAAATGAGACGGTTACAGTGCGCGATACGGTATCGGTTCCTTATGTTCGTCAACATGATAATTTCGACCAGTGGGCCGTCTATATGGTCAAATCCCTTGAGGTCCACAAGCTTGGCATATTGATTAGAGATCTCGATCAGCAGGAAAGGGCCCTTTACAGCAGAAACACAGGCACGGTGATCGATGTGGTCCTTGCAAATTCACCAGCGTTTCTTGCAGATATCGTCCAAGGTGATGTTTTGACGGCTATAAATGGTCAGAAAATTATTAATACAAGGGATGCCGTCCGACTTATCGCCGATTTGGAACTGAGTGGCCAAACTGTCATTCTTTCGCTCATCAAGGGCGGTGAAAACAAAGACATTACCTTCGAATTTAGTGGCTGAATAGTGCCAATGAAGGCACTGAATAAAGATACAACTAAAAGAAGAAAAGCGTTGCTAGAAAATACAGATTAAAGTTTCCTGCAAAAATTAGATATGTCATTATAATGCCACAATTAAAAGTGTATTTTATCAATAGAACGAATAATGTCATTATGTCATGGTTGATAAAGTGCTAAGTGAACATTGACGACGATGTTATTAAATATAGTGGATTTGCATAATTTTAAGATAACCATTTAATGGTGGCGATTTTAGCCCTGCGAAAGGCCGAATGCAAGGAAACAAAGCTAGACATAGGAGTATGTCCAATTAATCATTAGGGGGGTATGAGAGTGTGTTTTAAAATGTCGGTTCAGCTTGGAGAATATTTTATTGTAACCAGCGGTTACTGCGAAAATGGTGGACTGGTCAATAAATCAAAGGAAGCGTTATTATTTCTGGCGGTAGGGGGGAACCTTTATCGCAAAGCTTCGCAGGAGGAAGTCAGGTCCTACCAGGATAAACATCCGATCCTGAAATAGTTGAGACAGATTTAGTTTTTATTTACTTTTTTCTAAGGAATTGGCCTTAAACTGGAATTGGATTTTACAGATAAGGAAAATAGATAGTGGCACTCAATAACTCAAAAGCGCGAAAACCTGTTGTATTTGGCCGTAAAAAGGTTGCGGTGCAGGAGGAACAAAGCGATGATACGTTGGATATGCTGTTACATTATGCCAAAGCAGGGATGGAATCCGCTGAACAGTCATTGCGGGAGACCCCGGATCTCTTTAGTCCAGAAGAAAGAGCGGCCTTTGAGCAGAATAAAAATATGCTGGAGCAGGCACCGTTTCTGATCGACAGCTATAAAACGAAGGTCGCTGAGTATGACGCGCTCCATAAAAAGATGTTGGGTATACTGCAGAAATGCGAAGAGATCGTTGCCACTGGCGATGATCAGGCAAAAGACGAAATAAAAGGTGTGCTTAAAAAAGCCGATGTGTTTACCTATACTGAAGATGGTGATCTTGTGGTCAAAAGAGGGGCGTCCGAGGGATAGCCGATATGGGTTTAATGGTTAAAAAACAACCAATAATATTCGCTGATCCTTTGCAGGAGGCGCCAGTTGAAGGTGAGCAAACAATGGATTTGCTACTTCATTACGCGCAAAATGGTATTGCTGAGGTTGAGCAGGCCATGCGTGATCAACCGGAGCTTTTTACGCAAGATGATATTATGGACTTCGCCGCCAATAAGGTTGTGCTTGCCAAAGCGCCGGATATTCTTGACGATTATAAGAAAAAAGTTCGCGAATTTGAATATATGCACGAGAAAGTGCAGGGCGTGGTTGGAAAATGTGAAAAAATAGTCCGCAATTATGAAATTAGAAAAAATCATGACAGCGACGGATATGTAGACCCCCATGCGAAAAAGCAGAAAACAGTTCACGAAAAGCCTGAGCCGGGCGTCATTCGCTATACAACTGACGGTCAGGTTCTGCTAAACAACGCACAACCACTGCAAAAGCCGCGCAAAAAATACATTATTGAACTTCCCAAACACGGAAAATATTAAGCTTAGTAATCATCGTAGTGGGTTTAAGTATTCCTAGTCCTGTTTTTGCCAAAGGGCGCAGTGAGCGCCAGCGGGATCCTTGATTATAGCATATTTTCCCTGGGGCATGGTGCGGGGGCCATTGACCAATGCACCGCCTTTTTTATTGACCGCTTTAAGGCTGGCATCTAGGTCCGCCACCGAGATATAAGGGATCCACATAGGTGGAATTGAGGTGTTGCCGCCACGTGCATGGCAGATACCTGCTGCTATTTCACCATTTTCACTGTTCATATTATAGTCGCTATAGTCCCCCATATCGAAAGCATCCGCTTTCCAGCCTGTTACACTCTGATAAAATTCACGGACTTCCTCTGCGTCATCAACGGTCAGGTCGATCCATTCAATTTTTCCTATGTTGCTCATTTTTTCACCCATGTAAATTGCGTATGATTGATGTTTATAGCAATATTCGAGGGAAATGAGAAGGTGAAGCTTCTGTTGGCAAATTGGGAGTGACAAGAACGGGAGATAGAATGCCAAAAATGCCGACAGAAGCTATTGCCTAGTGATAGAGGGTTGAGCACGTATACTCAAATCACGAATGGTGGAAGTTGATCAAGTTAGTGTGAGGTTTCCGTGAAACTATGTTGGCTAGGTTAAGTAATTATGTGCAATAGCATTGTGGACGGGATATAGTCTTTTGGTTATTTAGGTTAACCCCATTATTTAGTAGGGTTTATTGGTTTTTTAGTGTGACAAGATTTATGTAATTCAGGAGAAAATAAGTGATACTTTGCAATACAGAAACCCTGCCGGGGAAAAGAATAATTAAAAACTGTGGCTTGGTGCAAGGCAGCACAGTAAGAGCAAAACATCTTGGCCGCGATATCATGGCTGGATTAAAAAATATCGTTGGCGGCGAGCTCGCGGGTTATACAGAGCTTCTGGAAGATGCCCGTAAGGAAGCGATGAACCGTATGATTGACGACGCTCGTACCATGGGGGCAGATGCCATCATTAACGTGCGTTTTTCAACAACGTCTGTAACCCAAGGAGCAGCGGAATTATTTGCTTACGGAAGTGCTGTTCAGATTGAGGATGAATAGTCGTGGAATTTTTTGACTTTTTGAATGTGATAATATTTTTAATTTTCCTCTCTCTTGGCGCTTTATTTGGTACCATTGCTGAACGGCGACATTTTAGTTCAATTGCCAGACGGGAAGCAGAGCTTGCTGGTATAATTGTTTATAACACCAAATATATTCCCCAAACAGCGGGCGCAATGGAACAACCATTTGTCAGTGGATTTGTGGTTATTTCTCATGATTATCTCAAGAGTGTTTTTGCCGCCTTTCGAAAGCTATTTGGCGGCCGGGTAAAATCCTATGAAACCTTGGCCAAAAGAGCAAAAAGAGAGGCGGTTCTGAGGCTAAAGGAAATGGCGCACGCGCAGGGCGCGACGGCGGTTTATAATGTTCGTGTTGAAACATCAAGTGTTTCGAAGGGACAGAGAAGTATGGTTGTAAGTGTGGAGGCCTTCGCTTACGGTACCGCGGTGCGTTAGATGTGACTAATCGCCCATGGGCAGGCGTTCTGCAATTTTTCGGGCGTAATCGGAGCGGACTGCCACACCAAGCTGACCGTAAAGGGTCGCGGATTTTTGATAATAATCTCTGGCGGACGCGTAATTTCGCGTTTTTGCCTCAAGATACGCCATGCTTGAAAATAATTCAGCTGTACGCAGTTTCTGATGATCGTTGCTATAGTGACTGAGGGCATTGGAATAGGCGACGCGTGCCGCACCGTAATTCAAATCTTCAAATTCAAGATAGGCAAGCCGTTCGTACAGAATACCAAGCACCAACTTATTTTCACCGCGCAGGTTGATTTGGATGGCTTTATTAATGGCTTCTTTTGAATAATCTGTGCCGTCCTGTGTGGGGAAATCATAATCGAGCGCTTCAATTTCACCGCTTAATTTAATCGGCTTTCCGTCCGGATCGTTTGGATCCGGTGCATAATAAGATTGCTGCGGAAGTGAAACATTAAGATCACCAGAGAAATCAGCACCAGTAAAAGCGGTGATCAGGATAAATACAGTGCCGAGCACGATGACTATATTTTGAAATAGTTTCAAATGGTTATCTCGTTGGTTGATAAAGATATACTATCAAAATTTGAAATAATTACAAATGCAATGTTAAGTGCCGCTAAATTAGTGAGGAACAGGACTTACGGTGAATTCATTAAAATACAAGCGTCAGTCGCTCTTGGGGGTAGGAATGGCAGATTAAAGTCGTCAATGTTATCAACACCCGCTGCGAGTTTTTTTTCGAGGCGGTGGAGGTCTTCTTCGAGGGCTTCGAGTACGCGTTCATCTGAGCGGTTTTTGGTTTTTTCAGCTAGGGTATCGGCTTTTTCAGAGATTTCAGCTTCCAGTTTCGGCTTGTGTATGCCCTCATAATCAGCGGCATAAGCGTCGTAAGCGGCACCACGATGTTCAACATGGATGCGGGCGACACAGTTACAATCGCTGGTACTGTTATTGATGTTGCAACGATTATAAATCTGGTTGAAAAAAGTGTAGTCACGGGCCTCAATATTTGAGAGATCAGGACCGACAGGTGTACGTTCCCCGCAAGACGAAAGTACGAGTAGGCAGAGTACGCCTATAAGTTTAAGTGTTTTTTTTGTCATTTTGTACCCTGAAAATTTTGATATTACCTAGTTATTATTTTGGATTATAGCATAATTATTTTAGCGATAAATATTTTTTCGTCCTTCTCTTGACTTGTTAATAAATTATCGTTAAACAATAAAAAATACGCACAAAATGGTAAAAATTATGCTAAGAAATTATTTCACTATAGCCTTAAGGGTGATTTTTAGAAACCGGCTTTATGCGGCTATTAATATTGTTTGCCTGTCGATCGGGTTGGCGATATTCCTGTTTTCACAGGTGCTGGGTGATTATGAACGTAGTTACGATTTGTTTTTTGAAAAAAGCGATAATATTCAAGTACCGTTTATCAATATTGCGCCAAATGGACCGATCGGAATTGCTTCTGCACCAGTGCCGACCCCGGCCCGGCAATTGCTTGAAGGGGTGGATGGGATTGAACAGATAAGCCTGATGATGGTTCAACCAGTGGTCGTCAAAATTGATGGTGAAAAATTTTATCAGAATGTCCGGTTTGTCGAGCCGACATTTTTTGAAATATTCAATTTCAAATTTCTTCAGGGATCAGGTGATGTGGCAGTGGGTACACCCAATGCTGTGAGTATCAGCAAGGAGACAGCGGAAAAATATTTCCCCAATGAAAACCCGCTAGGAAAAATTATAACCGTAAATGCGGATCATTTGTTCACTATAATGGCGGTGTTTGACGAACTGCCGAAAAACAGCCATTTTTCAAATTCGATAATGGGGTTCAGCGGTTTCGAAATGGCCATATCCATGGAAGGATATAAGAATATCACCGGTTTTGATGGCATTGGTGAGTGGGGTAGTATTTCGACCAACCAAGGGATGTATCTTACGCTGAGCGAGGGTGCCTCGCTCGAGCAGGTGTATCAGAGCATCGACAATAGATTTAAAAGTCAGGTTCCAGAGCGAATACAGGAATTTTTTATTGATATCCGCTTTCGCAATATCGAAGAAATGAATCTTTTCCCTTGGGAAGCATCGGGTATTCCGGGTGTGCTGGTTATGGAAATATTGGGCATATTCGTTCTCTTGGTGGTCGTGATCAATTACAGTAATTTGGCCTATGCACAAGCCCTGGGCCGCGCCCATGAAGTGGGAGTGAGAAAATCTCTCGGAGCGAGCAAAAAAGATATTTTTCTGCAGTTTATCGCTGAAGGTATTGTTCTAAGCACGATTGCCGGATTGATGGCTATTGCGATTATAAGTACGGGACTTCCTTTTTTGAATGAGGCGGTAAACCGAAACGTTGAATTTAACCTGATCACTCAACCGCTAATATTGCTGCTTGTGACGGGAACCATATTGGCGACCGGTATTGTTACAGGTTTTTATCCGGCATTGATCCTAAACCGGCTTACGGTAGTAAAAATTCTGTCTGGTGGCAGCATGTTCGGAAACAACAAAGGGTGGGGAAAAAATATTCTTCTTATCTGTCAACTTACCGTGTCGGTTGTGCTTATGACAATGGCTGCAGTGATAACCTACCAGAATATGATGCTGGGGCAATCGGCAGAACGTTATGAACTTGATAATACCGTAAATATCAAAAATGTTAGGGGCGAATTGTTTGACCAATATGCATCACTGAAAGATGAACTTCTTAATATTCCTGGCGTAAATCAGGTTTCTGCTGCCAGTCAGATACCATTTGAACAAAGTCAGGACATGTTTTCGCTCGGTAGAACGCGGATGGGTGATGATGAAGTGATCGTGCAAACCTTTGCCGTTGACGAAGGATTTGTTGATATTTTTGATGTCGATCTGTTGGCTGGGCGTGCACTCACACGTTCTCGCGGGGATATGAACCGTAATGAGGATGAGGACGAAGGCAGCATCATTCCGATTATGATCAATGAGACGGCAGCCAAGGTCCTTGGCTGGCAACAGGTGGACCAGGCAATTGGTGAAATATTGCTGCCATTTTCCGAGGAAAGCAAGAGCCAGTTCCTTATTATTGGTGTTATGGAAGACCGAAATTACAGCGGCTTATTCGGGGCGCTTCACCCAATGGTGTTTTCGATGGAAGAACCTGATTTCGATACGATATCGTTGGCCATCATTGGTGCTGAATATACCAGAATTATGGCCGATATTAAACGGATTTGGGATCAACGCGAGCCTGATTACCCCATCAATATAAATTCGCTTCGAGAGGAATTTGACGAGAATTATAGCGTTCTTGAAGGCATTAACCTCGCCGTTGCCACGTTAGCGGCATTGGCAGTCGTTTTTAGTCTGGCCGGGCTGTTCGGACTATCTGCGTATGTTGCGCAGCAGAGGACCAGGGAGTTTGCCATTCGCAAGGTTATGGGGGCACCGGTTATTTCGCTGGTCAAGCTAATCTTGTGGCAGTTTAGTATTCCGCTTCTGCTGTCTCTTGTTATAGGAATACCAATTGCTGTAATTGCAACAGATACATATCTTGAATTATTTGTCGAAAGGGTATCGCTCGGTGGAGTGTTTTTTGCGGTACCTGCAGTGATGATGTTTATACTGACTTGGAGCGTGATTTCTTTTCACGCGGTGAGGGTAACTTATACAAATCCAGCAACGGCTTTGAGAAGCGATTAATCAATGGAGAGAACATATGAGCAGTAATATAGAACGACTACAGCGAATAAGTATACGCATGAGAAAAATATGCACGTTTTTGATGGTCGCGTTTCCGGTCAGCTTGGTTTTGGACTGGAGCAATCTGGAATTTGCCGCCGCGACAATGGGGATGCTTGATGGTCTTCGTTTTGAAGCCGAATTTGTTGGCGTAGAAAATATAGCACTTGGCATGCTTATAAACAGTATATTGACGACGCTCGCTGTTCTGGCGCTTTATAATTTGAGGAAATTTTTTATTTGTAATAGCGAAGGAAATACCTTTACCAGCGATGCCGCGATGGCACTACATCGGTTTTCAAAATATCTGATCACTTATGCGCTGGCTGTGGTGCCGGTTGAAACGGCAATGGGCATGGCGATCACCATGAATCATCCTGAGGGGGAGAGGGTACTGCAGGCTTCAGTGAGTTCGGAACAACTGGCACTTATCTTTCTTGGTTTTGTGTTTTTTGCATGTTCATGGGTGCTCAAGGAAAGTGTATTTATAGCAGAAGAAAACGCGCAGATTATTTAAGGAAGCACCATGGCTATTATTGTAAATCTCGATGTTATGCTTGCCAAACGCAAGGTAAAGTCAAAGGACCTCGCGGAAGCGGTTGGCATCACGGTACAAAATATTTCGCTTCTTAAATCCGGCAAAGTTAAAGGGATACGCTTTAATACACTGGAAGCGATCTGCGATTATCTTGACTGCGAGCCCGGTGATATCCTTGAATACCGCCGAGAGGAGGATTAGCTGATGTCCTGGTTGATATCTTCGTCGATCAGCAGAGTGACACCACCGGCAGTGTATGTATTGTAAGTTTCAGCAGCGATAACCTGATCCGCCCCCTGAACCCATCCTTCACCCATTGAGGTGACGCTGTCATCAATACCACCTGCGATGGTGAGAATATTATCATTATCTGTTGCAGCGATAAGATCGGCTGTGCTTAAGGTAAGCTCAAGTGGGTTTGTGTTGCTACTTTCTATAATTTCAATATTTGTCACTTGAATAGATGAAAGGTCGATTGCCGCCATGCTCCCGTCCAGTTGAAGTGTGTCGGAACCATCGCCGCCATTGATCAAATCGAGTTCAAAATCCGATGTGTTATCAATTAGGAAGGTATCATCGCCAAGGCCGCCATTTAAGGTATCTGTCCCACCACCGCCTTCGATAATATTGTCATAGTTATTTCCGGTTATGGTGTCGTCGCCTGAGCCAGTAACGACATTTTCAATAATGGTATCTTCGGAAATTTGTAGGGTGTCATAACGGATATTTGCAGAGCCGATATTGATATCAATGACCAGGCCAACGTCGCTCCAGGAACCGGGTGTTAGATCTATTGTCAAGTTGTTACTAAAAAAGCTCAGATCAAATGTGTCATTACCGCCCGCGTCCCACACTGTCATATAATTCCATTCTTCCGGCAGGAAACTATAAACATCATCGCCGATCGTTCTGTCAGTGTTTGCGCCATAGACATATTGAAGTGCGAGAATATCCAGCGACATCAGGTCAACAGGCAGTGCATAATCGTCGTAAGATCCGTTTCCTGCGGCCAACATCTCGTAAGACATAGCGGTATAATCGTTTCCGTCATGGGACGATGCTAAAATATTGAATGCCCCTTCAGCGTCAAATGGATGCTTGAGGCCAAGGGCATGGCCTATCTCGTGCAATACAACATTCTTAAAAATTGTATCGCTATTATCAGAGTCGGCTTCAGCATCCAGACTCCCGGAGATGAGCCAAACGTCACTGGCTTGTGGATAGTTGCCAGGGTAATATGCCCAGGCACTCGTTCCCTCGACGTCTTCTGTACCACCGTCTGTCCATGCGAAACGCATATGACCTGCGCTTGATGCACCATCATCAGCAACTTCAACGAAGATGATATTCACATCATCAGCAATATTATTGAGGACTTCGCGCACTGCCTGTTGTTCTTCACCGGACAGGCCATTGATATTACTGGTGAGTTCAAAATCCGTGTCCGAATAACCAGGTATAAAGAAGGCATCATCTGGGCTTGCAAAACTATATGTGATAATCAATGGTTCATTGCCGCCTGGTGTTGCTATCTGGTAGCCGGATAAAATCCCATCAATGAGAGTATCGCCCGATGGATCATAGGTTGTTGAGGTCAAATAAGTATAAGGGGTTGCAGAAATGGTTCCCAAATCACTGGCATTGGGATTGGTGATTGTAAAGGATGTTTCAGACGCACCGAAAATGCTTTCAATGTCGCTTGCAGAATAGGAATTAGAATTTCCTTCAGTTCCAAATACATCAACTGAATGAAGCGAGTAGGTACCGGAAGGCGATGTGATTGGATCAAAATAAAGAGAGAAGGTACCGCTGGATGCGTCAATGTAATTTGAGTGGAGAATGCCGTCTTGATCGACGAATTTTACCATCACTCCATCTATTTCGCTTGAGTTGGCACCTTTGGTAAAGCTAAGCAGTTGCGGTGCTTCACCGTCACCCAAGGTGATAGCCGATAGCGACAAGTCGAAGTTTGAAAGTTCTGGCGCACTTGTGTCAGGGGTCCCGGGAGAACCGGAATTTACCGTGATTGTCTGGTTAAAGCCGTATGCATCAAAATTGGCATCAGTAAGATAGGTGATTTGGCCGTCAGCGTCTTCGATATAGACTGCGGTAATGTTATATTGGCTCACGTTAACAGACGAGCTGGAGGACTTTTGTTGCTCCGTACCGTCCATTGGCAGCAAAAGTGTGCCGTTGGTTCCTGTGACACTAAAAAGATGGTCATTGCCAAAGGTATCTGTGACTTCGATTGTGACTTTTACTGGATCGCCATCGACAGAAAAGCTGAGTTCAATACCGTCGTCTCCACGGGGAATAGTGTTAGACGAAAGAGAAAGGGAGGTCAGGGTGCTACCATCTGAAAAATCGACAATATCAATTTCGCCGTTAACGGTTATGGTCAGGGTTCCGTCGGCGCTGTCCTTACCATCAAAGACGGTATATGTAACTGCAACGTCCACAGATTGGCCAGCGCCGAGATAGTCAAAATCTGTTCCGGGATCAAACCGAATATCTCCACCAATGATAGAAACACTTCCATTGCCGCTTTGCACTGCGGCGGAAGACAGAGTTAAGCTGTCATTATCAGAATCACTATCATTGGCAAGTACGTCGATTGTAATAGGGGAATTTTCAGTGGTGACACCACTTTCGCCGACAACATGGGGCAGGGTATTGATCTCTGGGTCAATGGTCAGGGTGTCCAGCATGGAATCGACAGAAGTGTTGCCGCCGCTGTCGATTTTTCCGCTGCCAGTGATTTCAGTTAGTCCGATGTCGTTGATTTCATCTGCATTTGTGATTTCCAGGGTGGTGCTATCGGAAATTTCAATCGTGGTCAGTTTTGTAAAAGTACTTCCAAGAGCACCTAGATTAACGCTTTCTGTTCCATCAATTTTCAGGGCCAACTCATTCCCGGCGGTGCTTGTGATAGATCCAATACCTGCAACATCGCTGCCACTTGTTATAACGACTGTGATGTCACCGTCTATAATGATGGCACCAATGGCGGAGGCATCAATCAGACTAAGATCAAGGATATAATCATCCGTGGATCCTGGTGGTATCTGAATATTGACCACGGAACTACCATCGCCATTGACTGTCGTAAATTGTGCGATTTGCTCAGGGCTTAGGGTCACGTTCGAGTGGACTTCAAGTATGGTAACATCGCTTAAGGTCACGCCAGTAAGATCAACCGTTCCGTAAATAAACAACGTGTTCAAACCGGTTCCGCCATCTATAACTTCACCGGCCACAACCTCCGACACGGCACGGCCGTTTAGATCGGCAAGAGTGATCAGATCAGACAGGTTGTACCCACCACCAGCACTCGTGATATCGCTAGAACTATAATCAGAAGGTCCGGTGGTGCCGACAAGCACGATCGCATCATCACCAGCGCCGCCATTTACAGTGTCGGCGCCTTCGCCAGCGCGAATTTTATCGTTACCGCCGCCGCCATCAATTATATCCGCACCAGAACCGGTACGGATAACATCATCGCCGCCTTTGCCGGTGACTGTCAGGTCTGTGGTTGCATCACCCTGTGCGAGGGTTGTATCTTGATTGTCAACGGCAATCCATACGCCAGCAGGATCTTCTTTGAATTCTGCGGGTGGAATGACAGGTGTTGGGATACTACCGCCACTACCGCTACCACCACCACAGGCGGCAAGCGGCAGGATTGACATAAACAGACCGCCGTTTTTTAGTCTTCTTTTTAGCCGATTATTCCTGAGTGTGTTCTGATTTATTATTGAAGTGTCTCTGAATTTGTTTCTAGCGTGCACTTATTGGCCCCAATATTACTTGATGAATTTTACATTGCGCTGAAACATTAATCAGTTGAGTTCACTGTTTCAAGCAGTATTCACGGTATTGACCTACAAGCAATGCCAACAGGTGTTAGCTGATATCCTGAATGATATCTTCATCAATTAGAAGTGTTGCACCACCAGAGGTGTAAGTGTTGTAGGTTTCACTATTCACGATCTGATCCGCGCCTTGTACCCATCCTTCGCCGGTTGAGGTGACGCTGTCGTCTCCTTCGCCAACTAAAATCAATTCATTATCAGCGTCGGTGACATCCAGCACATCCTGAACGGTCAAGCTAACCTCCGTTGTGGTATCCAATTGTAGATATTCAATGTTTGTGATTCCTTCCTCAGTGAGGTCTATTACAATGTCGGAGTTTTGATAATAAGCCTGATAGATCAAGGTATCTTCACCCGTGCCGCCGTCTATGTCTCTGGTGTAGGCATCAACACCTGGCGCACGCAGTGTATAAAGTGTGTCATTTCCGCTGCCGCCATCCATCGTTAAATCACCGAAAGAGGAAATGATGGTATCATTGCCTGCGCCACCACTCAAGATATGTTCGCCTTGCTCTCTGACATTTATTATGTCGTTACCATCCTTGCCGGTAACGGTAAATGTATGAGATGATGAGCCCGACGTAAAACTTGAATCAGAATTGTCAATCGCACCCCAGACATCCGTGGATGTTTCCGTAAACGTTGGTGAAGGGGTAGAGAAGCCATTAAATGTGTTGATAGCAGTTTCAATGTATAAAACAGCGTCCCCACTTTCGTAACGGCTGTATACAACGGAATCTCGCACTTCTTCTGCTAGATAAGTCCAGTTTGAAGTTGTGGTTACAGTTATGTAGTCGTAGCTCTGAACATCTTTTGATTTTATAAAGAATGTGTTATTACTATCAGTTAAATCAATTAGCTGATCGGCATCTATATTTACAGAAATCGCCTCCTCTGCGCTGTCGCCACTTAGTGATAGCATTTCGAAATTTCTTAAATCTAGAGTGGAGAAATCTATTACATATGAATCGGTATTATCTCTGTCGTTTGATCTAAATTCAAAAGTGTCAAAATCTGATCCACCATCAAATATTCCATCAGAACTTCCATATGTTTCGGACATATAAATTAAATCATCGCCTGTTCCACCATCGACGATATTGTAGCCAGTACCCATATTGAACGTATCATTTCCACCCCCACCGTTCAGGATATCATCCCCTTGTTCGCCGTAGAGCCAATTATCGTTGTCATCACCAGTAATCGTATCGTCAAACCTCGTGCCGTTTATTACTTCAATATTTGTGAGGATGTCGCCTTCAGCGAAGCCACCAGTATTAATGCCCGTTGCCAGGTTTACATTGATCCCCTCCGTTGAGAGAAAATAATAGCTGACAGTATCACTGACATGACCCCCACCGTCGATCGTATCTGCACCTTCAGAGCCACGTATATAGTCACGGTCATCACCACCATTGATAGTGTCGTCTCCGGCGCCGGAATAAATATAGGATTGGGTTAAGCTGGAATCCGGATCATTAGCATTAATATTGATGATATCATCGCCACTGCCGGTCGTGATATAGGAGCGCCCCAATCCGGTATTAATGGTCAGGTTTTCAGTGCTGTAGGCATCACTGAAGGCAGAAAGTTCATCATCATCGGCGCTATATATATTTGCAACGCCTTCAGTGTAACCAGTTATTGTTGGTGCGGCAAACCCATTTAATGTTCCAATTTCCATTGAAATGAATATAACTTGATAGCCACCGTTATCATCGATGCCGCTATAACTATACATAGTGTGTCCAGCACCAAGAAAAACACCACCAAAATCCAAGCTGTCTAAAGTGGAGACGGTGTCGTTTGCCCCACCGAAAATCCGAATATTATTAATTGTGCTGCTGAAATCGGCGACATTTTGAATGGAGAATTCAAGGGATTCTGCCATATCATCACTTAATCGGATGTGATTAATATTATCCGCATTGAAATCAGATAAGGAAAGTTCAAAAGGTGTAACCGCATGATTTCCTGTGATAAGAAGTGTGTTCGTACCGTCCCCACCGTCAAAGGAATCTTCAGTTTCTGAATTATCACCTTGATTTATGATGAATGTATCGTTGTCGTCACCACCATATAGTGTGTCAACACCGTTGCCGCCCTCGATGATATCATCGCCGTCGTTGCCGTGGATTTCTTCATTTCCAAGGCCGCCTATAATGGTGTCATCGCCGCCAAGACCATTGTAGGTAAAGCTGTTGGCCGAGCCGGTAATTATATCATCGTGGTTTGAGCCGTTATAGGTTTCAAATTGGCTAAATGTATCCGTATCGCTTCCCACTGTAGCGATACCTGCTGCTACATTAAGGTCAACACCTTTGTCAGAATTCGAATAAGTAAGAGTATCCTGATCTCCTGTGTTGCTGTCTGCACCGCCGATAAGAGTATCGCTTCCTCTACCGCCGGAGATCACGTCATCACCGTCACCACCATTTATGGTGTCGTCACCGCCTTGTCCGTAAATCAGATCAACGCCATCGCCACCATTTACTGTATCGTTACCGTTGCCCGTGACAATATAGTTTGATGCGTTGCCGCCATTAACGGTTAAATTTTCTTCGCTTGAGCGGCCACTGAAGTAGCTATCAGCGCTACTATCAATGACATCAAATACATTTGGTGCGCTTTCAGTATAGCTGTTCGCCGGTTTGGTAATGCCGTCCCAAGTGCCAATTTCCAAATCAATGTAAACCTTGGTCGTTCCACTTTCAAAGGCAAGGTATAAAATACCACCCGTGTCACCGGAGAGGGTAGCGTAATCAAGGAATGTCCAGCTTGAAGAGGTTATAACAGTAGAGCCCGAGCCACCCGTAATCCAAACGGCCTCAAAATCATTGTCAAAATCAATGATGTTTTGGGCAGTAAAGGTCAGGTTTACATCATTTTGAAGTTTGATGATTTCAATATTTGTGGCGTTTAAATTGGCCATATCCACTTCAAAGTTTCCAGACTCGTGTACACCGTTAAAGCCAGTATCGCTGCCGTTATTAACGCCATTTAACAGAATTGTGTCTGCTGAGCCAGTGCCACCATCAATAATGTCATCTATTTCTGAACCGGTATCTTCGACAATGACAAATGTGTCGTCACCCACGCCGCCGTTCAGGGTGTCGGTGCCCCTATTGCCAACAATAGTATCATTACCCGCACCACCGTTCAGGGTGTCATCACGTTCTGAACCAATGATAATATCGTCACCGGCGAGTCCTGTTGCTGTAACACCGGTATAACTACCTGTTAATTCGAGTGAGGAATTATCTTGGCTATCTGCTTCATATACATTACTTGCTGTTTCGGTGAAGGTGGTGGCTGGTAAAGTTATGCCTGTCAGGTTTGGTAATCGTTGAGAAATATTGAGGGTTGCATCGCCACTTGTATATTGGTGATAAAGCGCGCCATCAAAAACAAAATCGTGGACATATACCCATGTTGATGTGGTTATCAATGACGAATTGTTTATATCATAATGCCCTATAAAGAGTGTGTTGTCGCTGTCTGTAACATTGATAACGTCTTGAGCATTAATAGTTATGCTTACATTTCTAATCAAAAGCGTTTCTATATTTGAAAGACTATAATCACCCAATTCATATTGAGTTTGATCCGGGTAACTATTCGTTGAGAAACGAAAAGCATCGAAGCCGGCACCGCCATCATATGTATCTTCATCTTTGTCATTGTAGTATGCAGATGTGCTGAATAAATCGTCGCCATCACCACCATTGAGGATATCGGCACCCGATCCTCCATACAGGTTGTCATGTCCACCACCCCCATTAATGGTATCGTCACCATCTCCGCCAAGAAATTCTTCGTTTGTAGCTGATCCGGTTATAGTGTCATCGAATTTCGAACCTCCAACACTTTCAATGTTGATGATAGTGTCACCTTGAGCACGTCCACCGGAATGGATGCCAGTTTCCAGATTTATGGTCACAGCGGCCTCAGAATTATAGTAAGAAATATAATCTGTATCGCCGGCACCACCATCGTAATAATCTGAGCCCACCGAGCCACGGAAGGAATCATAGCCAGATCCGCCGATGACGGTATCATCACCTGCACCAGGAGTTACCCAGTTGCTGCCGTTGCCGGTATTAATGGTGTCGTCGCCTGAGCCAGTCGCAATCGTGTCTGAACCGTCGTTACCAATAATTGTTAGGTCATTCTCACTTTCGGGAACATTAAGTGCTGATAGCGACGGATCTTGAGCTTCCCATTGATCGGGTGCTGTTTCAAGATAAGTAACACCAGGAGTGGTAGCATTGTTGATTGTGCCGAAGCTCATTGAAACATAGACCACCGCCGCGTCGTAGCCGGTTGAGTAATCGCCGGTAAAGGCTTCGTATATTTGATAGACTTGGTCATTGAACACTGTGGATCTGTCGAAGGTGAATTCTGCCGATAATTCAATGGTGTCTTCATTGTAACCGGTGATGTCGAAAAAGTAATAATCATTCGTGTAGCCGGGAGTAGCTTCCTTGGCTATACCAATAATGTCAGCGGCTGAGACAATGAGTGTTTCGGCATTGCCGTCGGAGAGAACGATTTCTTCCAGATTTGAGCCGCTCAGGTCTGCTAAGTCAAATATGACCGGTGTGACGGTGTCATCGCCGGAAACGCTGAGAATATCCCAGCCGTCACCGCCGTCAAAGCTGTCTTCTTCAAATGAGCCAGTAGAAGAGGTGGCAATGAGCGTATCATCACCTATATCGCCGTTGATGGCATCGACACCGGAACCACCCGAAATAGTATCATTGCCCGCGCCGCCGTTAATGGTATCATTACTGGTTCCACCAATAAGCACATCGTTACCCGCTTTACCGGAGATGGTCATGTTTGAATCATGCTCTGATCCATCAAAGATGGAATCGTCATCGCTAACAGCTTCATATTGCAACGTACCGGTCTGCTCAAACGCTCCAATGACAGGTGGGAAGCCATTAAGGGTGGGCTCGCTACCTTGAGCATAGAGGAGGAGCGTTGCATCGCCGGAGCTATAACTGTTATAGAGTGCTGAGCCTTTAATGACTGAACCATTATAACTCCAGGTGGAGCTTGTGTTCAGCGTTACATCGCTGTTTACCTGAATCTCGAGCTGATTATTCTGATCTGTGGCATCAATTACATCTTGTGCGCTGAGAGTTAGATCAACCGACCGATCGAAGTAAATTACTTCAATGTTGCTAATATCCATAGTGCCCAAATCATAGGCACTAGCAGGATTATTTTGCTCGCCAATAAGAAGGATTTTATCTTCGCCTTCACCACCGTTAATCTGATCCAAGTCGGCATCATCCTCTGATCCTATCTCGAACGTGTCACCACCCGCCCCACCATTCATTATGTCAGCACCGGCGTTGCCTTCAATATAATCACCTCCGTCGCCACCATTTATGATGTCGTCGCCGCTACCGCCAGCAATATAATCGTGCCCTTCGCCACCGGTAATTGTATCGTTGCCGTTGCCACCGTAGAGTCTGCTATTTTCAAAGAGACCCCCGCCAAAATCGGCACCAGTAATAGTATCGTCATAATTGGAGCCAACCACTTCTTCGAAATTGCTGATGGTGTCGCCTTCAGCGTCACCGCCAGAGGCCTGATTGGTTGAAAGATTTACATTTACACCTTCGTTAGACCAAAGGTAGCTGAGTGTATCCCTTCCGGAGCCACCATCAAGGGTATCAGCACCCAGGCCGCCGACGACATAATCGTTGCCGCCGCCGGCGTTGATGATGTCATCTCCGCCATAGCTATAAATGGCTTCGGCATGATTACTGCCGTTAATAGTATCATTTCCAGACCCGGTTACCACATAACCACCGCCGGTAAGGAATGTGATATTAAGATCATCTGTACTATATCTGTCACTGAAGAATGAACCACTATAATTAGTTGATTCAAACGTATTTGGTGAAGTTTCATTAAAAGTCGGCGGTACAGCGGGGAAACCATTCACATTGCCGATTTCCGCATCGATATACAGCATCGTATCGTAATCATCAAATTCAAATATGTTGTAAAGCACACCGTCGGACACACCGCTTGTAAAATAATTCCAGCTTTCTGACGTGGTGACAGAATCGTCTGAATTGCCTGTTATTCTCAGTGAAGCAAGGTTCTCGTATCCTACATCCTGTGCTGTTTGGTGGTCAATTAATACCGAATTCGCGCCGTCACCGGATATATCGATTACATATATGTTGCTGAAATCCAATTGGGAGAGATCGATGTCATGGCCGGAACCCTCGAATACCAGTTTGTCGTAACCTTCGCCGCCGTCAAAGCTATCTTCAATTGCGGAGCCATCGCCCGGATTAATCGTGATAATATCGTTGCCCGAACCGGTGTTGAAATTCTCAATATCGGCACTAGTAGAATATTCATCGTCGCCATCGGTACCGTTAACGTTTACGGGTGTATCATCGTCAAAGATAGTCAGTATACCTGTACCGTCCAAAATGGTTGCATTTGTCGGGTTACTGAGAGTTACATTGAGAATTTCGTCAGCTTCTTCGATCAGATCATCTGCCCAACCTACGTAGACGATCATTTCTGTTTGACCGGCGACAATGGTTGCGCTGTAGTTTTGGCCGTTCTGCAATGTATAATTGACTGTAACATCGGACTGCCAGGCTTGCGATAAGGTGATGGTAAAGGCGGCATATTCCGTCTCTTCATAATTTGCACCGTCACTGATGGAAAGAGTAGGGAGGATTACCTCCACCTCTTCAGCCACCTCAACATCGTCAAGAGCATCTGCAATATCTGGATCACCACCGGTTTCCACGTCTCCGCCACCAGTAATTTCATCAAGTCCCAAGCTTGTAACGTCATTAGCATCATCAATTTCAAGGGTGACGTCTGGGGCGACATCGATCACGTCAACATTGTCAATTTTATCAGCGATATCGCCTAGGTTCACCGTTGTATTTGCACCGCTGCCGTTAATCTCTACAGAGACGTTTGCTTCGGTTTCGGTGGAGACAGCGCCAATTTCATCAAAATCAGATGCGTCATCAACCACAAAGGTCACATCACCCGCCACATTTAGGCTGCCAATATCCGTAAGATTCAGTGTGCTCAGATCAATGATATAGGTGTCGCCAGGAGGGACTTCGATATTGATGGTGGAGGTGCCGTCGCCGTCAACGGTGGTAAAAAGCACCATTTGTTCGGCGGTCAGCGTAACATCGGAATTAACCACAAGGACGGTGATGTTATTTAGGGTTACACCTGTTAAGTCGACGGTGCCGTAAATGAACAGCGTGTTGGTGCCAGTGCCACCATCGATACTCTCACCGCTCACGACTTCGGATACACTGCGGCCATTAAGATCGGCAAGGCTTACCAGATTGGAAAGATTGGTTCCCGATCCCGCAGGGTTGGTTATGTCGGTATTTGTATATTGTCCGGCACTAGTAGTGCCGACCACGACGATTGCATCATTTCCGGAACCGGCGGAAACCGTGTCCCGGCCTTCACCAGCGCGGATCAGATCGTTGCCGTCATTTGATATAATGGTGTCATTGCCAGCAGCGCCAATGATGGTGTCAGCACCGGAACCTGTTGTTATGCTGTCGTTTCCCGCTTTGCCAGTGACGGTGAGATTAGCCGCGTTACCGCCTTCGGACAGGGTTCGTCCGCTGTCATCAAGGGCGATAAAAACATTGGTGGGGCTTTCGGTGAAGTCCGGATCGGGCGTGGGGGCCGGAGCAGGGGTGTTCGCAGCAGGCGTTGCACCACCGCCACCGCCGCCGCAAGCGGCAAGCGGCAACACGGCCAACAAAATTGATGACTGTTTTAACGTTTTTGATTTTCTGAGAATTTCACTTTTGTTACGGTTGGTTTTTATTTCAACAGAATGATTTTTACGCATTACTTTCCCCAATAATCTTACATACAAGACCAGAAGGTTAGCGTGCTAAATCATAGGTTGCAAGTAAAAAAAGTTAACATATGGTTAACGAAAGTTAGAATTTTAAGCAGTTAACTTATATCCTGGGTGATGTCCGCATCGATGAGAAGTGTCGCGCCACCTGCTGCATATGTGTTATATGTTTGCGTATCTATGACCTGATCTGCGCCTTGTACCCATCCTTGACCGGTTGAGGTGACGCTGTCGGTAGCACCACCGCGAATTAGCAACTCGGCATCGATATCAGTGACATCAAGTACGTCTTGTATGACCAGACTAAGATGTTTGGAGAATTCGTTGGCGGCTGGGTCGGCAAGATAGATTTCTTCAATATCGGTGGCATTTAAGTTGGCAAGGTCAATAGCAAAATCATCGTGTGATGTATTTTCGAAATATTTGATCGTATCATAGTCTGCACCACCATCGAAACTGTCCTCTGTAATAGAACCATCAATCAGTGATACGCTTATGGTATCATCACCGGTGCTCGTAGAGAAATTTTCGATGAAAGAACTTGTGACATAGACATCGTCTCCGGCTGTTCCGTTAATGGTAACCGGGGTGTCATCGTCAAGGATCGTAAGATCACCGCTTCCATCCAGGATGGTTGTATTTACAGGAACTGACAAGGTGATGCTAATGATTTCATCGGCTTCCACATTGGGATCATCGGCCCAATTGATAACCACTGTTTTTTCGGTGTCGCCAGGGTTAAACGTCAGTGTTCCTGTTGCCCCACCACCGACGGCATAGTCAATAGAAACTGTTTTTCCCGACACCGCAGATAGAGAAACCGTGAAACTGGCTGTGGTCTCAACTTCGACTGCCGATACATCATCTACGCTTATAGTGGGTGGCGCGTCATTGTCATAAATAGTGAGAACGCCAGTGTCGTCAGAAATAGTCGCGTTTGTCGGATTGGAGAGCGTGGCTTGTGACACTTCGGTGTCCTCATCAATTGTATCATCAGACCAAGTGCTGCTGAAGGATTCCTGAGTGTCACCAGGAACAAAGGTTAGGGTGCCGGAAGAACCATCAGGGGCGTTATAATCCACCGTTATAGTTTTACCGCTTGCGGCTGAGAGGGAGACGGTAAATGCATCGGTTTCGTCGGCTTCACTGGTGCTGGTATCATTAATTCTGATAGTCGGTGGATTGTCATCATCAATAATGGTCAGATTGCCGCTACCATCTGAAATGGTGGCGTGCGACGGGTTGGAAAGTATGGCACTGACGACTTCATCTACTTCGTCGAGTGTGTCGTTGGTCCAGGCAGAAGAAAATGTTTTCTGAGTGTCACCCGCATTAAAAGTCAGTGTGCCGGAAGAGCCATCGGGTGCATTATAATCTACGGTCACGGTGCGGCCGGATGCCTCTGATAGGGTAACGGTGAAAATATCAGATTCATCGGCTTCGTTGGCGCTGATATCGTCTATACTTATTGTCGGCGGGTTGTCATCATCAACAATGGTTAAATCACCGCTGGCGTCCAAAATGGTTGCATTAGTAGGGTTTGACAGGGTGGCATTAACCACTTCATCCGCCTCATCGAGAGTGTCATCGGTCCAGGTGGAGGAGAATGCTTTCTGAGTGTCGCCCGGGTTAAAAGTGAGGGTGCCGGAAGAGCCATCGGGCGCATTATAATCCACTGTGATGGTTCGTGTGGACGCCAGTGAAAGGCTCACGGTAAAGGTGTCTATTCCATCGGCTTCGTTGGCGCTGATATCGTCTATACTTATTGTCGGCGGGTTGTCATCATCAACAATGGTTAAATCACCGCTGGCGTCCAAAATGGTTGCATTGGTGGGGTTTGACAGGGTGGCACTAACCACTTCATCAACTTCATCAATAGCATCGTTGGTCCAGGTGGAGGAGAAGGTTTTTTGGATATCGCCGGGATCAAAGGTCAGTGTGCCGGAGGAACCATCGGGTGCATTATAATCCACAGTCACGGTACGACCAGACACTTCCGATAGGCTGACGGTGAAGACATCGGATTCATCAATTTCATTGGCGCTGATATCGTCAATACTAATTGTCGGCGGATTGTCATCATTAAGTATAGTCAGATTACCGCTGGCATCCGAAATTGTAGCGTTTTGCGAATTTGATAATACAGCGCTGACCACTTCGTCGACCTCATCAGTACTGTCATCAGTCCAAGTACTACTAAAGGTTTTTTGGACATCGCCGGGGTCAAAAGTAAGGGTGCCGGAAGAACCATCGGGCGCATTATAATCGACCGTAACTGTCAATAAAGATGGTTTGGAGAGCGAGACAGTAAATTGACTGGCTTGCTGTGCTTCATTGGCTGAGATGTTATCTATGCTGAGTGCGGATTGTATGATGGTGACGGTTACACTGGTATCGAGCTCATTCTGAATAGCTGAATTGCCGCCGACATCAATTTCACCGTCGCCCTCGATTTCTGTGAGGCCGAGATCCGTTATGTCGGCGGGATCCGTGATTTCAAGCACGACATTGTCGCCCAGTTCAATAACATCGACATTTTCAATCACATTGGTAATGTCACCAAGATTGATCGTTATCGGTGCGTTGCTTGCGCTGACTTCGACCTTGAGCGCATCAGATGCGCCATTGGTGATCCTGCCAATCACTGCCAAATCATCGGCGTCATCAATTTTGATGGTCATGTCGCCACTAATACTTATTGAAGCAATATCGGATATGTCGATCAGGCTGAGATCAAGAACATAGGTATCGGGCGATCCGGCGGGGATTTCAATGTTGAGCACCGAACTACCGTCACCATCAACAGTGCTAAACAAGGCCATTTGTCCTGACGTCAGGGTAACATCAGAATTGACCACTAAAACCGTCACATTGTTCAGAGTTACACTGGTCAGGTCAACTGTGCCATAGATAAACAGGGTGTTGGTGCCGGTCCCGCCATCAATAACCTCACCTGCGTTTACTTCGCTAACGCTACGGTCATTAAGATCAGCCAGAGTGATTAACGACGAGAGATCAGTGCCGGAACCTGCCGAATTGGTTATGGCTGCGGTATCATACTGTCCAGGGGCGGTGGTGCCTACGATAACGATGGCGTCATCACCAGCCCCGGAAGAAACAGTGTCAGAGCCGTTGCCTGCGCGGATTAAATCATTTCCATCATTTGAATTGATAGTGTCATCACCGTCGCCACCAATAATAGTGTCAGCACCAGAACCGGTGGTGATACTGTCATTTCCAGCTTTACCTGTAACGGTTAGGCTAGCGGTATTATCGCTTTGAGACAGGGTGCGGTCATTATCATCCACGGCTACGAAGACATTGACGGGATCTTCCACAAAATTGGGACTAAACGTAAGGTTATCGCCGGACGGCACACCACCACAAGCCGCGAGTGGAAGTACGGACATCATAATAGACGATTGCTTTATTCGATTGTTTTTTTTAGATTTTTTGCTGGTCTCGACTTCCACAATATCCTGATCAGAAGGATTTTTATGCATTTTACTGCCTATAAATTTACAAGAGACAAAAATGTTAACGTGCAATACCGTACCATGCAAGTTAAAAGGCTTTCTATGGGGCAAACATGCTTGCAGCGAATATCGGGGTCAGGCTTTCTTCACGTAAAGTACTCTGGCGGCCCAATCGATGGATTTATCGTGCATGGGAGGGGCGTTGTGGCTTTCAAGATGGTAAAGGCCATGGGAAGAGCCCCGGGACAGACGTTTGATATAAATGGGGCCTTCCGTGACCTTGATGATGCATTGCTTGCCAAGACACTCATTTTCATCAATATCGGCACCATCGCGGATATAAAAGATGATGTCACCGTCCTCATAGGCGGGATACATGCTATCGCCGGATACTTTTACCGCGACCGCCGTTTCTTTTAGTCCGGGCGGTGTTTCCACTTCTTCCATACCGTCGCCATGAGCATAATCATCAAAGGGTATATTTATGCCACCAGCGCCCACGTAACCGACCACAGGGGTGATGCGAGGGACCTGTTGCAGGGTGTCAGAGCCGAGCAAATAATCAATAGTACATTTAAAATAGTCAGCGAGGGCGCGTACATGATCATGTTCTGGTTCATCAATACCGGCTTCCCAGCGCGATATGGTCGACTGTTGAACGCCCATTATATTTCCGAGCTCGGTCTGGTTTATGTTTTTAAGGTTCTTGCGCATATATTTTAAGCGTTCACCAAATTTATAATTTGCCAATTTTTGCATTATTTTTCCCTTATGCGGCCAGCGTATATGCAGTGAGCGGATATTTCAACAAATAAATGCGCATATTATAATTGACAAATATACGTTATACGTATATATAGAATAAGACAGAACAAAGAACCGACTCTTGAGCCTGTATCTTCATGGCTTCAATCTTGGCCGTAAGCCTCCTGATTGTTTCCCAGTTGAGTATGCTGCGGTCGGAGTAGATGAGGTTCTTTTATGTCAAACGTGATTACAGGGGGGAATCGCAAGGTAGTGCTCATGGGCTCTATTCCCAGCCCACATTTCCCAAAACACCCGTATCACAGCGGTTTCGTATATACGAGCCGTGCGAAACCAAAACTCGAGCGGGTGGGGTCATCTCCCATCATCGTCCCACCCGCTCATTTTTGAGATTTAAACTTGTAAAGACTGCGGGTGCATCGACCTGCGGCATAAGGATATTTATGACCATAAGAAACATAGAAGATATTGATGATTGGCCTAAACCAGAGAAGATCAACATCACCCCAAACTTAAATCAGTCATTGGTCATAATTATATGCTCCGTCAGCATGGCAATTGCCGTGACGGCTCTTAGTGCAGTGCTGTGAGTGGATTATGGCTGACTTATACATGCGCAATATACGTGACTGGCGTGAGGCAACATTGATGCTCACATTCGAGGAAAGAGGGTATTTCGATGAAATACTCAATCTGATTTATCTCTACGACGACATGCTTCCGGACGATGACGATCTGATTTGTCGGGCGATGCCAATCCATAGAAGGATGCACGAGCGACTAAAGGAAAAACTCATTAAATGCGGGCTTATTGAGATTAAAGACGGACTTTATTTCAACAAAAGAGCGGCTAAAGAAGTGAAAAAGATCAACAAACTCTCAACTAAAAACCGTTCAAAAGCGGAAAACAGATGGACTAAGTCACTGGAAAGTCGGGAAAAGGGCGATGCCGCGGCAGATGCAGGGGCAATGCTGAAAGTGAAGGTGAATAGTGAAAGTGAATCCTATTTAACTAATAAATCAAAGAGATGCAAAAATGCCAAAAGTACCAAAACGCGACATGACGATAAGCGAAACTCAAAATGCACAATCGATGAAATACTCGATCCCGATGGTCAGGTACCAAAGGAATATCTTGCCTACGCAAAAGAACAGGGACTCAAAGATCCGCAGCGCGTTTTCCTCGACTGGGCAAACTGGTGGCTTGGTGAAAATGGCCGTAAAGCCGGGCCCCGAGGGTGGCTGGCAACCTGGAAAGCACGGGTGCGTAAAGATGTCGACCGGCAGATGGCTGGAAATAAAAATAAAGCGGGGCGAAGCGGGACAGGCGCTTGTGCCACCACTGCAGGGGCGCGATTGGCGCTTGATCGACGGCGCAATCGACGGCGAAAAATATGATAATGCTCGCATCATCACCGTCCCGCCGGAGAAAGAGCAGTATTGGGCAGGTGTATTGGTGCAAGGAAGAGCCGCTCTTGAGCCAAGCCCTTTCGAACTGATATTGACCCGGCTCACGCGCCTTAAACTGCAAAAACCAACACAGGTTATGGATGAGTTCGCTGTGGCTGTATTTTTGGAGGATATATCGGAGCATCTTGAACGGCGAGGTTATTGTTATCACGCAATTGACCAGGGAATTATCAATCTTATTGAGCGGGAAGACGATAAATTTTTCCCAACGATGAAGGTTCTTCTGCACTATATCCATCCCATTCACTGGAAACTGAACAGGCGCATTTTAAAAATTGAAGACATATTAAGATAAAACATTAAAAAAATCATATAACTAATTATAAAAAGGCATAATTATGCAAAAAAATATTAATATAGAGGATAAAAAAATAATCATAAGTATGCTGGACAATGGGGCAAATAACGGCCGTATATCGTTGAAATTTCCCGGCATTACCAGAAAACAGATTGATGCCATCCGCGCAGAGATCAGCAAGGGCACCGAGCAGACCAAGAAAAAGCTTAAACGCGATCCGCTTTTGAGCCTGTACCGTGCAGGCGACCTTGAAATTTACGACATTTATAGTGCGGAACTTATTCGTTATGCCTTTAGCCTTATCACATCGGATATCACGTTAAAAGTTATGAATTTTGATAGCATCGTCGATATTATTGGTCGTGCACCGACAGAAGGTGAAACGGCGTTAAAATCGCGGCTGCAAAACCAATATGCTGATTGGTTTGACGCTTGTACAAAAAAACGCATCAAAGTGGGGGCGATCATTCATTTACTCACCGAGCCGGTGACATTACGCGAAACAGATTATTATTTCGGCTTTCGCAACGGACGCACCAAAGGATACCTAGTTCAGGGTTTGAAACTATATGTTGAAATGTTTAAGCCGAGGAAGGGGATTTAAGAAAATAATTTCTAAACATCATTTTTGCTGTTGCATTGCAAATGAGAATCATTATTAATAACAAATAATAATAATAATCATTCGCAATAAAAAAATAATAAGGTAGTAAATATGAATTGTAATATATCTATAGTAAAATCAGGTAGATACACCAGCGTAAGTGTCATTGCATTGGCGATGATGATGGTATCGGTTAACGTGACGGGCGCACAAGAACTGGCAGCGCCGACAGAGAAGTCAGTAGATGACGTGATTACGGTTACGGCAACCCGTAGCCAGAAAAGCGCTAAAGCAATCCCGAGTACAATTACATTAATCGGTAATGAAACGCTTGAAGATCAATTGGCGATTTCGTCAGATATTTTCAGTGTCCTGGGAAATTTGGTTCCAAGTTTATCACCCAGTCGTCAAAAATTGTCGAGTTCAGGAGAAAGCTTCCGTGGCCGCAAGCCACTTTATCTTATTGACGGCGTGCCGCAAAGCAATCCGTTACGTGACGGGTCACGGTCAAGTCACACGATCGATCCATTTATGATTGAACGCGTCGAAGTTATCCACGGCTCAAATGCGATACAAGGACTTGGCGCAACGGGCGGCATAATTAATTATATCACCAAAGGAGCGACTAAAGATGGACAGCTTGAGCAACGCGCAGGAATACAGCTTACTATGGATGATGATCTTCATTCTGACGGGTATGGATACAAAGGTTTTTATTCCGTAGCAAAAAAAGAAGACCGTTTCGATTATTTTGTCAGCGGATCGTACCATAAACGCGGCATCAATTATGACGGTAATGACCGTATTGTAGGACTATATGCTACGCAAGGTGATCTGATGGATTCAAACCAGTTCGATATTTTTGGTAAAATTGGATACGAGGTGACGGATACAGGCAAAGTGTCGCTCATGCTAAACCGGTTCAGGGTCAAGGGTACTGACGGATATGTGCGTGTTAACGGTGACCGGGCAAACGATATACCAACCACCGCCACGAAGGGTACACCCGAAGGTACGCCGCCAACCAATGACGCCTTTACGTCGTCGCTTTCTTACGAAGATAGCGAGTTTGCAAGAGGCAATTTATTGGTAAGCGCTTATTATCAACAATTTGCAGCGCTTTATGGTGGTGGTGTCTGGCCATCGTTCCAGGATCCTGCGTTCGAGCCATTTGGTGAGCTTTATGAACAATCAAGAAATACTTCACGTAAAGTAGGGCTTCGGACCACTTACGGGAAAAATGATATTGCCGGGACCGGGGTTGATATTATTACCGGTATCGATTGGTTAAACGATAAAACATTTCAGGAATTATACACCACCAAACGAAAATGGGTTCCAGAAACAAAATTCAATAATATAGCGCCATTTATCCAACTTGATCGCAGGATTGCTGATCGTCTTACCTTGACCGGCGGTGTTCGTTTTGAGTATGCAGAGCTTAGCGCGGGTGACTATCAGACGCTCGCAGGAAACACCAGAAATGATGCTGATAACCCGTGGGAAATTTTGACGGTTGAGGGGGGCAAGCAATCTTTTAATGATGCTCTGATCAATGGGGGTGCGGTATTTGATGTAACAGAAGAGGTGAGTATTTTTGGCTCATACTCGCAAGGGTTCACCATGGCAGATGTGGGTAGGGTTCTTAGGGCCGTTTCAATGCCAAGTGTGTCCGTTGATACACTACTGGACCTTGAGCCCGTTGTTTCCGACAATCTTGAAGCGGGGATTGGTTTTGACAACGGAACTTTCAATGCGAAAGCCAGCTACTTTATATCCAAATCCGATCTTGGTGCCAGGTTAAGCGCAAATAGCGATGGCATTTTTTCCGTCAACCGTGAAAAAACGCGCATAAAAGGCTTTGAATTCGCTGCGAACTTATCGCTTGGGGATGCTGTAAAAATTGGCGGCAACTATTCAAACATCGAAGGTCATTACGATTCAGATGGTGACCTTGTGGTCGACCGAAAGCTTTCATCGCTTAATATAAGTCCAGATACTATTAATATTTACCTGGAAGGCGAATTTGGTGATGGTTTCAAAGCAAGACTGCAATCAAGCCATTATCTGAGCCGTAGTTTTGATGTTGAAGATTCCAACACTTATGGCGATTTTGCCGGATATACGTTGCTCGATTTTAGCCTCAGTTATCAAAGTGATATTGGACGCTTTACGCTCGGGATCGAAAACCTGCTCGATGAGTATTATGTCAGCTACAACGGTCAGACATACGCCTTCGCCCGTGACGATAGGTTTTTCTCCGGAAAGGGACGCTCGGCAACCCTTGGTTATATGGTCGACTTTTAAAAAAGTTTACCCTGTGCAGAAGGTCGGATCTCCCGCCTTCCTCCAACTTTATCCGGTCTTCTGCATTCCATTAAGTGAATAATCTTATGAATTTATTGCAAAAAATACATCTTTATGTCGGGCTTATATTGGGGCTTATATTTTTCGTAATGGCGTTAAGCGGCACAATATTAGTTTACCGCGCGGAAATAATTGGTGCTTTTATGGATCAGCTACCGCCATCCCAAAAGCTGACGATAGCACAAGAGGTCAGAGCGCTTGAAATTTTGCCTGTGGCTGGGGTCAGCTTTATTGATTTCCCCCATTGGGAGGCACCGTATCTGCGAGTTTGGTATTTAAATGGTGATATAGAATACTATAATCCGGCCAACCTTGAGAAGATTGCTATTCGCGGCTTGATAGTTGAAAGCATGATGTTTTTGGCTGATCTTCATATTCACTTGCTGGCAGGAGAACGAGGGGAACATATATCAGGATTTTTTGGCATCGCTTTGATCGCGATGATCTTAAGCGGGCTTTGGTTATGGTGGCCTGGCCGAAGAGGGTTTAAATTTAAACATATTTTACCGAAGAATTTGAAGCGCAATTCGTCATTAAAATTTCATCGCGCATTAGGTGTCATTTATTCATTACTGTTGCTTGTGATCGTATCGAGCGGCGTTGGTTTAATTTTTTATCCTCAGAGCCAAAAGGTGATCGCTGCCTTGACCAAGGAGGATGTTGGTATTGCAATTGAATTGACCACGCGCATACAGCGCATGAACAACAGACCGATGGACAGTATCGGTGCACTGGTTGAGCAGTTTCATGAGCAGGTGCCAGACGGCGCAATTTCGCGCTATTATGCGCCGACAAAAGATACGCCGACAATTGCAAGACTTCGATACCGTTATCCGGAAGACTGGGCAACATATGGCGCAAGCTTTATCACAGTTGATTATGATCAGGGAATTGTTACAGATTTTATCGATTATAGATTGTCACCGCAATATAACAGAATATCGAGAAAATTTTATCCGGTTCACGCAGGAAAGATGGATAGCAACCTTTATAAGCTGATGGTGGCGATCATCGGTTTGTCGTTAATGGCGATGGTTTTGACCGGTTTCACTGCATGGATACGTAAAAAGACCAGATGACAGTTGCAGGAAACACCGCGCACGCTTACTGTAATAGATTGATATTGCTTTGAGGGAGGGTGTCATGGCCGAGTTTGGCTCTACGGAAAATATTCTTTGGTTTTGGGCGGTGCTGATTATCACTGTGGCACCAGTGCTGCGGTTTCGCGAAAATATGATGGTGCCCATGTTGGGAGCACTGATGGCATTTGGTTTTTATACGCAGGCATACTGGATGCCGGATTTTTATGCGCTTGCTGATTGGCCGCGGATCATTGGAACCGTCGCCGCGATCCTGGGATTTTATTTCGTTTGTGGTTTCATTGTTCATTTCCTGTGGTTTCGTGCGAAGTCAGCCCGCCTTAAGGCCTTTGGCGCCTTTGGTCCGCTGCTGTCGGCGTGGATTAAAGGTAAGGCTTATGTGGTCAACGATGAATTTGTCGCCGAAATTAGGCGCTTACGTATGTTTGAAGTCGCTTGGAAGGATGTCTCACGCTTCCAGGACGGTGAGGAACTTATTTTGAGTGATGATGTTGAGCGAGAGCCGGAAATACTCAGTGAGGTGCGCATCACGCCAGATGATGAGCATTACGAGCATATTAAATCAATCCTAGAGCGGATCGGCAAGTTATGAGCAGTGTTTTTCTGATTATAATTGTTTTTGCAGTACCATTTGCGCTGGCGCTTTACTTGTGGCGCGATACAGAGCCAAAACGCGCGGTTTACTTCATGAGTATGAGTGTATCGACGCTAGCTCTTATTATGTTGCTGTTGGGTTCCGACGCCGTAGCGGCAATTATGCCGCTGGGACTATTCCTGGCGTCGACAAGCTTTTTTGCGGGTGTTTATTTGTCTGGTCTGTTGCGGGCATATCGAGAGCGTGAGAAATAAGCCTATTTTGGCTCTTCTTGTGGCTCTTCAAGGTTTTCTTTGATGAAATCATCTTTTAGTTGCTTGGCGCGCTCAAGATCGCGTGTAGAAAGCTCTGCGGCTAGAAATTCCTTATTGGCATCAAGTCGTTCCAAGGTATCCTGATCCAGCATTCCCCCGCTCACTGTTGAGGTGATCTCGGTGGCGAGCATCAACCACATCATTGCATTTACCGGACTTTTCCCGACGCCTTTACCCATATAATGATATTCGGCGAGATAGGAGGCGGCTTCAGCTTTTCCTTCGACAAAGGCGCGGCGGAAATAACCGCCAGCGCGGCCAAAATCCTGCTTAACATCAATGGCTTGATGATAGATTACACCGAGGGTGAATAGGGCTTCGTAGTTGTTATTTGCAGCAGCTTTTTCGAGCCATTCGCGTGCCACTTTGCGGTCGGCGGCTACACCTTGTCCTTCGCCGTAAATGCCAGCGAGGTTATTCTGTGCAGCCGAATGGTTCTGCTCTGCAGCCTTAAGATACCAAAGGCGGGCTTCATCAAGATTTCGTTCAGCGCCAATTCCGTACTGATACGCGACACCGACTTCGTATTGTGCTTGTGGCTGGCCTTTTTCAGCGGCGGACATGAACCATTTAAAGGCGATGGTATCGTCCTTTTGTAGATTTGCGAGGCCGATTTTATAACCGATAGCCATGTTAAGTTCCGCAGTCGGATCACCGAGCGCGGCGGCCTTGGCCATCCACTCATTGGATTTTTCCTGGTCCTTTTCCACGTGTAGCCCCTGGGCATAATAAAGACCGATCATAACCATAGCTTTGGTGTTGCCAGCTTCGGCGTCAGCCAAATATTCCACATAAGCTGTTTCAAAATCACCAGCCTGTTCGGCATTAAAAGCTTTGTCCATATCGGCAAGAGCAGGGGTACTTAGGGCGAGGGTAAGAATAAGGATCAGTTTTTTCATGGTTTTATACTCTCTACTTTAATTCTCTAGAATGATTATGCCATTTACCACATGAACCTGAGATTAAAATGTCGTTCAGTTTTTGAAACCATCAATTATGGTTCCAATCGTCGGGATCTTCCGAGTTGCCAGGGCTTAGACCGATAATATCGCCGCTTGTATGGACGCCAAGACCGAGTACTGTGCGGTTTGCATAGTTAAAATAGGCGGTGACTTGGTTAACTTCGAGTATTTCACCGTCGCTGGTGCCAAGTCTTCGCATTTTTTCTATCAGATGCTCTGTGATCTCCGATGGGCTTTCGGTCAGATATCGGGCGTATTTAAGCATCAGCGCATGTTTATCATCAAATGTTTTCTTTGGCGCATGAATTTCAAGAGCGGCGCGGATTTCAAGGGCGCGGTCCTCGTCACCTAGTAGCCGCGCCATACCTGCATAATGATGGTCGACGCAGTAAGAACATTTGTTGAGGATCGAAACATAAACGCCGATACATTCAAGAAAAGCCTTTGGGATTTCATTGGCAGTATGATGCAGCACGCGTTTATACATGGCCATATGCGCTTCCATTGTGTGCGGACGTAGCGAATGCGCCATCATGATGTTATCAACATTATTGTCCGGACCTTTGACCCGGTCATAAAGTTTTTTGAGTTTACCTGTGGCGTCCTCATAAGGAATAGTGGTTATCCAGGTCATGATATTAGATCCTCAAACGTCGGCGCTCGCGCTTGGCTTCCCGGCGTTGGACCGATGGAGCAGGCGGCAACGCGGGGCCGACTTATAACTATTTGTTATGACATATAATACGAGGCTCGCACCTCGGTTATCTTACTCACTTTGCAAGAAAAAAGACCTTACAGCATGATGATGAGACATGCAAATCTAGAAGATCATGTTCTTTATTAGTTTTTCAGCTTCCTTTTCCGCAGCTTTTACCTGGCTCCCTCTCATCCCGGATTTAAATATATCTATTGTTCCGTTATCAGTGGCGGGATCGGTATTTTTGGCAACCAAAAACCAGGCGAGTGCCTTAATAAGATTTTTTTTGACGCCGTGTGACCCCTGATAAAACATTATGCCCAGATTAAATTGTGAGCCAGAATGTCCACGAACCGCGGCCACGCGGGTAAAACGGTATGCTTTTGTGGCATCCATTCCAATGGCGGGATCTTTAAAATATTTAAAACCTATTTCCGCGGCGGCATCTACATGATTGTTTTCGGCAGCGATTTCCACCCATTTCAATGCTGTTTCTTCGCTGCGTGTGACACCCGGATTATCGCCGCGATAAATCTGACTGAGCAAGTATGCTGCATCACTGGCGACATTATTGCTCGAATCGTCAAGTGCGGCAACTTCGAGCTTTGAAATAGCTTTGGGGATATCGACTTTTCCAGTCGCGCTGGTAATATAAAGCTGGCCGAGGTCAAGGCCGACTTTTTTAAGACCCAGTGAAAAGGCGATCTCGAATTTTTCGGCCGCTATTTCATAACTTTTCATGACCCCGTCACCGGTTAGGTGTTTTTGGCCGGTTTGATAAAACTTTTCTGCCTCATCAGCAGTCTTGAAATCTTTTTCACGCGTGGCTAGATCAACCTTTTTTATATCAGCGGATACAGTTGTTGTCAGGATTAGCGTACCTAGTACGAAAATAGAAACTCGAAACACTTGTTCTCTAAGTATTGTTGAACATTTATTTTGCAGCATGATAATGAACCATGTAAATTTAGAAATTTAGGGTTGAGGCCATGGTGTTGGCGCGGGTTTTTTGGCCGGGAGTTAGGGTGGCGAGGAGGCTGTCGCGGTCGCTTTCGTTTGCTTTTGGATCCGTGTTTGCTGCGACGATCAGCCAAGCGGCGGCTTTGACCACGTCTTTTTGTGTGCCATGGCCGTTAAAATACATTGAGGCGGCTTTACGCTGGGCATCGACATCACCAAGTTTCCCGCCTTTTTCATAATATTCGAGGGCGCGGAGCTGGTTTTTATGACCAAGGTCATCGTTACTAAACACATCGCCGAGATCGCGGGCAGCACGGGCATAATTGTTTGCGGCGGATTTTTCAAAAAACTGGATCATTTTTGTAATGTCTTTGTCAACGCCAAGACCGACAAAATACATGATACCCAGTTCATGTTGAGCCATAGCCTGCTGTTTTTGCGCGGCGGCGGTGAGATATTTTACGGCCACAGCATAGTCGCGCTTGGGCTCGTAATTTTTAGCATAAAGTCCGACTTTGGTTTGCGAGGGGGCGTAGCCCTTTTCGGCCGCCTTGAGATATAAGGCGTAGGCTTTGTCATGATCCTGCGGCCCGGCAAGGCCGGTTTCGTAAAGATAGCCAGCATTATGCATGGATTGGGTATGGCCGTTATCCGCCGCTTGTTCCCAAAATATGAGGCTATAGGTCAGGTTGGCGTCGATGCCTTCTGCGCCCTGAGCATAAAGATTGCCCGCAACATATCCGGATTGGCCGTGACCGAGGTTGGCGGCCTGACTGTAATATTCAAGGGCGTTTTTGATATTTTTATCAAGGCCGAAACCGTTATAATTAATATCGCCAAGCAGTGCCATCGCTTCAGGATCACCATTTTCACCATGTTCGGTCGCAGCTTTTAAAAACCAGTCTATGGCTTGTGTATAATCTTGCGTTGTACCGTGGCCATAATAATGCATGGTCCCGATCCAGTAATAGGCTTCGGTGTTACCGTTATTTGCCTCTTTCATATACTCGGCGAGAGCCCGGTCAAATTGTTCAGTGACATTGTATAAATTCGCATTGATCATGTCGGCTCGGGCGGGAAGGTAAGCACTAAGTGCAATTAACAATAAAATAATCGAACGCATCTAGTAAAACTCCATAAATATGACCGACAACGAAATCACCATAAGCTGCAACGCGGCGAAATTAGCATTTTCTTGGGTGTTTGATGAGCCAAACGCTTGCGGCGCATTGGGCGCGTTCGCGAAGATCATCACATATGTCAGGCAGTAGATCGCTGAGCGTATTGAGTGATATTTGCGGATCAAGAGATTTAGCGATCATCATCCATTTTAACGCACAGACAGCATCATAGTCGCGGCCATGACCGTTGATGGCCATAAGGCCTAGATTGTAAGCAGCTTGGCCGTGGCCGGCCACTGCAGCGCCCATGAGATATTCACGGGCTTTGGTGAAATCGGGATCCTGATTGGTTTCTTCATCGCCATGAAGATAATAACAACCAGTCATATATTGATATTGGACGCCATCAACGATGGATGCGTTTTCGGGTGGGGTTTGTTCCATTGTATACTCCTGAAACCTTTTCCTGAACTACAATAGAATCACCATACATAAAGATTTTACCTTTGCAAATAATAAAAATTCCGTGCTGGGGCGTGTCATTATAGCATTGAAGATAGGGTGAGAGCCTTTGGGTGGGTTAACTTTCTGGGACATCATTGGCGGCGTTTTGTTTAAACCAATCTTTGGCGGCTTGTTCGGCTTCTGCTTTTTGTTCTTCTGTCATGCCGGTAACCAGTCCCCGAAGGACGCCTTGTTCGATGTCGGGATTGGTGGCTCTCGTGATCAGGAACCAGGTCGCAGCTTTAACGATGTCGCGTTCAAGGCCGTCGCCACGCACATGCATCATACCGATATTAAACTGCGCCAACGCATCGCCGTTTTTGGCAGCCGTCAGAAACCATTTGTGTGCATCAGTGAAGTTTATAGGGACAGACATACCCATAAGGTGGAAATAACCAACCTGGTATTGGGCAAGGGGGTTTTCCATGTTAGCGGCTTGCAGATATTCGCTATAAGCGGCTTCATAATCTTTTTTGTAAAGGGCAACTTCCGCACGTTCGACGATACGGTTACTTTCTATTTCCGGATCAAGATTGACACTTATGCCAAGTGAATTAAGTTTTTGCGCGGCGTCAGGATGACTATTTATTGCTGCTTGCTTTATCCACGCCAGTGATTGTTCCATATCTTTTTCAACGCCAATGCCGTTTTCATATATGGCACTGAGAACAAATTGAGATTCAGCAAGTCCGAGAAGAGCCGCTTTTTTATGCCATTCTACCCCAAGCGGGGCATTCACCGCTGTGCCGGTTCCCTGTAAATAAAAAGTAGCAACACTAAACTTAGCCATCAGGTTATCTGCTTCGGCGGCTCTTAAGGCCCATTTGAAAGCTTCTTCCTCACTCGGGATCACATAGCTTCCGTTTAAGTAAAGAAGGGATAAAGCGAACTGGGCCTCGGCAAAATTATTTTCGGCGGAGGCTTTAAGCCATTTAAGGCCTTCTTGCTGGCTTGCTTCAACACCGATACCATCAATGTACATGTTGGAGAGTAAGTATTGCGCCTCAGCGTTACCAGCGTCTGCTTCGGCCTTATATTCTTTAAAGGCGGTTTCAAAGTCACCGGCTTGAGCAGCTGTAAACCCGGCTTCAATATCGGCATATGCGTAATTCACATTAAAGAAAAAGAGGCTCAGGGCGACAAAAAGCGGTTTCATGATGTTGTCCGATCAGGATATATAAATTTCAGGGAACTTACCCCAGCTTGCGATAATAATCAACAAGCGCAGTGAGGGGTAATTTTGTGGCGTTTGTGTGGCGTGACGCTGTGAAGGTGATCAGGGCTTGTAATCAGTTATAAAATTAAGAAGTCGCCTGGTGTTTGAGCAGTCGGTAATGTTGCCGTGCCAGACGGCGTAAAAGGGGAGCGATTCCACCTCCCAAGCGGGCAGAACGTGGATGAGGCGTCCAGTTTTTAGATGATCTTCGATGAGCCAGTGTGCTGCTGTGGCCAAGCCAAGGCCAAGAGTTGCCATTTCCACCATGGCTTCGGCGGAATTGGCAGAGATATTTCCGGTCAGGTTGAGATCAACTTTTTTACCGTCCTTGATCAAAGTGCGCGATCCCGGAAGCATGTCATGCTTGATCCAATTCCAGTTTTTGAGACAGTCGGGCGTTTTTGGGACGCTATGACGGGTATAGTAATCCGGCGAACACACAAGGGTTCGGCGCTTATCGGCGAGCTTTTTCACGTTCAATGAGCTGTTAGGCAAGGAACCCAGAGAAAAGGCGATGTCGATCCCCCGTGCAATCAGGTCGAGCCGTTCGTCCGAATAAATAAAATGCATTTCGATTCCTGGGTTTTCCAGAGAAAATTCCGCAAGTTGGCGAGTAATAATATCTGAATTCATGGAAAGGGGCAGGGTGATGGAAAGTTTGCCGGTTGCGTCGTCATGGCCGGAGACCTCGCGAATGCCAAGTTCTGCTTGATCAAGCATACTGCTGGCGCGGTGATAAAGAACCTCTCCTTCTGCAGTCATGGAAAGCTTGCGGGTTGAACGGTATATCAGAGTGGTACCGAGCCGTTCTTCAAGGTTGGAAATCTGATAGCTGACCACTGAAGGTGAAAGATTGAGCGCCTTCGCCGCAGCACGAAACGAACCACGGCGGATGGTTTCGGCGAATATAGCCATTGATTTGAGATCATCGATCATAGTGAAGTCCAATATTAAAAATAATAGAACAATGAAAATGAATTATTCAATCTAGTCAAGTGAAAAATTGGATGATATGGTGCCATTAATTAATTCAGGGTTTTATAAATGTCACTGTTTCTGCCAATGTTCATATACGCTTTTTCAATGGGAATTACGCCAGGGCCCAATAATCTTATTGCGCTAACCACAGGCGTTAATTACGGCTTTAAGCGTGCGCTGCCGTTTACCATTGGTGTTGTGGTCGGTTTTAACCTGTTGCTGGCGATGGTTGGCTTCGGGATCGGTAGTCTGATTGCCGAAAATAAGCAGATGATGGAGATACTCGCTTACGTGGGGATCGGATTTATTACTTACATGGGCTATAAGATTGCCACATCGCCGACTGAGATAAAAACCGAAAGTGATGATAATCCGGGCTTTATGCACGGTTTGCTTTTGCAGATGGTCAATCCCAAAGCCTGGACAGCGTGTCTTGGTGGCATAACCGCTTTTAATCTGGCGGGCAATGCGTCCGGAATTATCCTTTACATGATCATTTCGGTTTTTGTGGTGCTTTTTTGTGTGGGGATCTGGGCTTACGCGGGCTCTAAGATTACCCGGTTTCTTGAGGACAAGCAAAAGCACCGGATTTTCAATGTGGTAATGGGCGCTAGTCTTATGCTGCTTGCCGGTTATCTTCTTGTGATGGATATGTAACTATGACAGCTTTTATCGTAGCAACAATGCTTTATGCGCTCAGCATGTCGATCACGCCAGGACCGACGAACATTATTATGATGTCGACTGGGGTTAATCACGGCTTTAAAAGCACAGTTCCGTTTGCCACCGGTGCGGCGTTTGGGTTCACGGCTCTTGTGGTTATTGTTGCACTGGGTTTTGGTACTGTGCTCACTGAAAATAAAGATATTATGCAGTTTATGGCATATGTGGGGGCGGCCATGATCAGTTATATGGGGTATAAAATTGCTTTTTCGAGTTCTGATATCGATGAGAGTGCGAACGCGCGGCCAAGCTTCATGTATGGTGCGGTATTGCAATGGTTAAATCCCAAATCATGGATCGCTTGTCTGGCCGGGGTTAGCGCCTTTAATCTGGCTGCGGGCGGCGAACGGCTGATGCTTTATATGTCGGTTTATATGGTGGTGGGGTATCTTTGTGTGCTGTCATGGGGGTTCGCCGGCGCCAAGATCAGTCGTTTTCTCAAAATTGGGCGAAATTTGCGCATTTTTAACTATATCATGGGGGCGAGCCTTGTTATTGTCGCAGTCTATCTGGCGTTGATGGACCAAACAATATAGGGGCGACCAATGAAAACCATAAAAGCGGCGATGCTCGGCATGGGCAGCGTTAATATAAACCTTCTGAAAATTATATCTGAAAAACAAGACCGTTTAGCAGCGGAATACGGTGTCGCTTTTAAGATAGTCGCGGCCACGGACAGCAGCGGAATTGCGGTTGATGAGACCGGTTTTGATATGATGACACTTGTCGGTCATAAAGAGAATGGCGGGCGACTATCTGAACTTCCATCGTTTAGAGGTGATCGTGTTCAACATATCATAAATGCCCTTGACGTGGATTTGCTGTTCGAAGCAACGCCAGTTGATCTGGAAATCGGCGGTGAGGCGCTTAATATATGCCGGGCTGCGCTCATTCGCGGGGTATCGGTGGTGCTGGCCAATAAAGGGCCACTTGTCCATGCGATTAACGAGCTACGGGAACTTGCGCGGGAAAATGGCGCCGGACTTGAATATTCAGCGACCGTGTGCGGCGGACTTCCGGTGTTAAACATCGGCAAGCGCGATATGATCGCTGGTGATATCACAAAACTTCAGGGTGTTTTTAATGGCACCAGTAATTTTATCATTGATGCCATGGCCAGAGGGGAAAGCTTCACAGATGCGGTCAAGGAGGCGCAGGACGTGGGTGCAGCAGAAGCGGATCCGAGCCTTGATACCGGCGGTTGGGATACCGCCTTTAAGCTTCTGATTATTGCCAATACATTCATGGGCGTGGATATCAGCCTTGACGACATTTCCGTTGAGGGCATCGATAAGATTACCGAAGAAATGATTAGGGCCGAAGCCGCGGTGGGCAACACCATCAAGCTTGTAGCCACGGCAGAGAACGGTGAATTTTCCGTGCGGCCAACGGAAGAACCCCATGACAGTTTCCTTGGTTCTATCACCGGCTGGGAAATGGGTGTCGAAATTCATTCAGACATTTACGGCATCAGTTATCATAAACTCTACGAAAAAGAACCAGTCCCAACAGCAGCAAGCATGATGCGCGATGCGGTGAATATTTTCAGGCATCATTAAAAGTTTCTTCTTTCATTTACTTTACATTTATTATTTTGTTGTATCAAAGTGCCATAACGATATGGAGTTACGTGAGTGATGAACGGACAATATCGGGGGACAAATAGAGATAAGGCGTCAAATGAGCAGATATTTGCTCTTTGTCAGCTATTGTGGACAGATGAAACACTGCATTCGGCCTTTAACCGGGTGGGTGTGGACGGTTACTTTGATATGGATGAATATATCCGTATCCATAATATGGTGACCGAATATTGGCAAGCCACTGGCGGTGATATTTATCTGGGCGATTTATTCCTTGCTGAAGCGATCGTGCGAAAAGTCGCAGCGGATATTTTTCCAGAGGTGGATAGTAAACAATCACAAGATTTTATCGCCAGACACAGACCGCACCGCCACGAAGGTGGCAGTCTTATGCACGCGATACCAGCCAGTGTCGATGAAGTGCTTGAGCTGATTGTTGATCTTAAGTCAATGATCGGTGTTAAGGAGCTTTGCGATCAGGCCGAAGCCGCCTATGAAGCTGGTGATCGGGGAAAGATAGAAGAGATTGTCTCCAAGGAAAACTACCTTGCCGAACGCTACCGCCGTAAAAAGGGTTATATGGAGAAGATGGGCTATTCAGAAGCCTTTACGGTGCTTCGAGATCTTCTGTGCGGTGAATATAAGCAAGAGCTTGATAGCGACCGCCTAAAAGAACGCATCGAACAGGGTCTTCAGTTCTGGAATTACTGATGTTTCGCAATGATCTTTATTATCGTTAGGGAGTCTATTCTCTAAGTGGCCTGTTAACCCATGTTGGAATTTTAATGAGTAAAATGATCCCGTTACGGCCGGACGACTATGTAGCAATGCCGTGGAAAAATGGCCTAGGTACGACTACGGAGCTAGCAATTTGTCGACACAAGGTTCCAACAGGGGATAGTCCTTTTTTATGGCGTATTAGTATTGCTGGGGTTAGTGAAGACGGGCCTTTTTCTATTTTTCCGAATGTTGACCGAAATCTTATGCTGATTAGTGGAAATGGTATTACTCTCGATGGCGGTTCAGCTGGTGTGGGGGTGTTGTTCAAAGAAATGCAAGTTTATTCCTTTCCAGGGGATATAGAAGTTAATGGTAAACTGGCAGACGGGCCAATATTGGACCTTAATCTAATGGTGGATCGTCGGTTTGCTATAGGCGAACTATCCGGTTTTTATGTTGGGTCGCCGGAGCGTATAATGCTTAACGCCGATGTCAGTTTTATTCACCTATTGGATGGCAGCGCCGCTGTGACACTTGATATTGAGGGTGAGCTGACGGTACTCAAAGGTGGCCATAGTTTGCAATTTTCTAAAATGAATACTGGTGTGACGATCATGCCTTCTGGGGCCGTCAATGATGTTTCTGCCATTGTTTTTGTTTCAATTGACTTAACAAAATAAGTTTTAAACAGATATTTGATTATCACTTTTATTTGAATTGTTGACTTTTCGATCATAAGTTAAGATGCGTTCGCTAAAAGGCGTTAGGATCAAACATGGATAAATCACTTATTTTCTTCGTTACATTCATTTTGTTTTTTTCTGTTGGGAAAGCTGAAGAAATAAGCCTTTCCACCGAAGACGGATTTACTCTTCCTTCGACACTTAAAACACCGAAAAAAGACAATGGTGCAGGTATTATCCTTATCCACCAGGGGGGCTCGAACCGTGGTGAGTGGGAATTTATGCATGATAAGCTGCTTGGGGCGGGCTATGTGATCCTGTCCTATGATATTCGCGGCATGGGAGCTTCACCAGACAACAATGGTATGGGTAAGGTGGTAGAGAATATTTATAACGCGCCGGATCAGGCGCCACTGGACTTAAAGGCGGCTATAGAGAGAATTAAGACGGTGCCGGGGATCGATAGCGCGCGCATCGGTATTCTTGGGGCATCCGTAGGCGGCAATCTGGCGGTTGTTGGCTCAGCGACTATGGACATCAAGACCGCAGTGTCCATTTCCGGTAAAACCGAAGCGGCCCAAAACCTAGCCGGGCGTAGTGATATTAAAATGCAATCTGTTTACTATATTTCATCGATGGAAGCGAGCGGCGCAAGAGCCACATGGGCCGAGGAGATGTTCAATATGACCAAACCCCCGCGAGAGATCGCGATTTCGCCCAATGAAGAGGGGCACGGCGTGACAATTCTCAAAGATATACCAATTCTTCAGGATCAGATCGTAAGCTGGTTTAGAAAAAACCTTTAATTCATTCAAACTTCGGGATCTATAAACTGTTATTGGGGAAGATCATTGTCCGCCACATGTGGGCGGACGGACTTCCGTCGTAACCAAGACCCTCTTCGGGGTCGCGCCAGTTGCGGGCAATAATATCATGAAAGTCATCAAGACTTACTTCCACGTTGGGATCAAAGCTGTAAACATCGTTGATGCAGATTTGTCGCGCGGTCATGTACCATTTGTGATTTCTCGCATACTCACCGTCTTTGAAGATATAGGATTCCGGCTTATAATCCTCACCGAAATAACGAATGTATGCTTCGGGGTAGGGGTAGCCGACATCCTCATCGGGGATAAAGCGTAAAGATTGGTGATATTTTATTGCCCAGGAGACTTCCTCTTCCACATACGGGGCAACGAGTTGGGCGCCGTAATAGCCGTGATCGCCGTTGATATAGGCGGTTACTGAAATATCATGGAGTAAACAGGCCAGGATTATTTTTTCCGGCAAGCCGTTTAACTTGGCCAGTCTTGCTGATTGCAATAAATGACTCGAATGGCCGATGCGCTTATCAAAAAATTCAAGTAGAGTTGGTTTATCAGACATTCTTGGAAGTCTTGGATCATGACCCATATGCCTATACTGTCCAGCGATGCGCGGCCCGCGTTCCCAGCTGTTATCAGCACCGTAAGCACGGCAGAAGGGTGATTTTGAAACACGGCCAAGCGTGGTGCTTTCGAGTTCCTGTCCCATAGCCATTTCAAGGGCGTCCGCTTTCTGATTGGCATCCATAGCAGCAAGCGCACCAACACCGCCTACAAATGTAAGAAATTTACGTCTGTCCATTGATTTTCTCCCTGATATGGTGATTATAAGATCATAAAAGAAGGTAATCTGTCAAATTTCGCCACTTAACTTTGAGAAAAGTATGAATATAGGGACCATATATTATCTAGTACCAGATATATTTAAGAGTAAATTTTCTTTAAGGTGGTATTTGCGTGAGGTCCGTAGAGGCAGGGGGATCGCGTTTTTAAAAAGCTGCGTCCGCAATCATAAAAAAGCCATTGGCGGTATCAAAATATTCTATCAGCACGTGAAATATCTACGTGAGCTTGGCTACGACGCCCATGTGCTCGCTCTTGGTTCATTTGATGGCAATGTTTACTATCCGGATATTACAGCGAAAAAAGTGAGGGACGTGGGATTTGCGCTCAATGCGAATGATATTGTCGTTGCTACAGAATTTTGCCCCTATGATGGTCTTAAGTTTAGCAATTGTCTTAAAGTCGTGTTTGTTCAAAGCTGGATATATATAAATGAAAAAAAACACGATAATGACAAGGATAAATCCTACCGCGAGCTTGGCTTTGATTATGTCATTTCCTGTAGTGAATATATTAGTAAATTAATCGAAGAATTAAACTTTGAAGATTGCGTGACGGTTCAAAATGGTGTTGACACCAAGGTATTTTACCCAGAACCCAATTTGAGAGAAGTAAACCGTATCTTGTGCCTGCCTCGCAAAAATAGAGACGATATTGAGCGTATCAGGGAAATTGTCTCTGAACGAGTTCCCCAAGCGAATTTCGTTGAGGTTGATGGCGTGTCTGAGAGTGTAATTGCAAAAGAATACCGTAGAGCCGATATTTTTCTCGCGACTGGTTATCCGGAAGGGTTTGGTCTTCCTTCTATTGAGGCTATTCAAAGCGGATGTGTTGTTGTTGGTTTTCACGGACAAGGGGGAGCGGAGTTTCTGATCAATGAGGATACAGCGCTCATTTCAAAAGATGGCGACTATGAAGGCGCGGCTGAGAATATGATCAAGGTGCTTAACGATCCTGAGCTCAAGGAAAGGATACGTCAGTGCAGTCAGGCTATAGTGAAAAAATACACTTGTGACGCAATGAAACAACGTATAGGTGATTTTTACCAAGATGTAGATAGGGATATGGAATAGCCTGCGTCTTGGTTATGATTCGCTAAAAGTTCTCACAGAAATTTGATTGTTAATTAACGCTCTTCTACGGGTGATGATTGTTTGTATTGACGACAATGGGGCAATCCTTAAGTCGTTTATTAATAAATATAGTTAAAATTTTATTCAAAATTAACTATTTCTAAATCATTTGCATTACTTAGCTGAAAATATACGATAGAGGGAGTTGGCGCGATTGCTTTGAGGATTTGATCAAAGCATCAATTGAGCAAAAGGCAGTAGCAATGATTGAAATTAAGCGATTTCCTAGTGGGCAGTTTCTTGAATATATGGCACGGGATATTTTAAACCGAAAGACCGAAGATCTAGAGCCAGAAAATATGCTAGACGGCAAGCTTGGATTCATGTGGCTGATTTTTGGAACTTGTCTGCGCAACCGAAGTATAGAATGGGCTAATAACCAATATGAGAGAAACAAGGTTGTGATAACAACACTTGATAAGGCGAAACAACGCAGATTTAAATTAATCAAGGGTCGAGATATCGAAGAGCAGATCGAATTCTATCATCAGTTGCTGGATGAGGAAGCCAAAAAACGTGGTGGAGTAATCGTTGATGTGCAGAGGAGACACTGAGTCGTACTAAGCACAATGTCGAGGCGATTTTCGCACTGGGGAGGGACGGGCTTGTGGCCGTGATCTTATTGTGGGCGCAAGCATGGATTATCAACGTGCCTTATGTGCATTATAGTTCCGAAAATCGAGCTCAAATTCCAAATATCGCCTTATTGTGATCACTATGTTAGGTTAAAAATTGTTGTTGTTGCAATTGATTAAAAGGTAGGATTATGAAAAAAGTTCTTTTGGCAAGTTTATTGATAGTCGGCTCATCCATTCCTGCTGCTGCTGGGGAACATGCAGCAGCGTTATCCCAATGTCTTGTCAGCAATACAACAACAGATGATAAGGCGATAATGACCAAATGGGTGTTTTCTTCCTTAAGCAATCATCCTTCGTTGAGTGGTATGGCAACTATGAGTGAAACTGTTCGAACCGGGGCCGACCAGCAGATGGCGCGGCTTGTGGAAAGTTTTATTTATGATAAATGCAACAGTCAGCTAAAGGCAGCGGTAAAGAATGAAGGACCGATGGCTATAGAACAAAGTATTCGTTCCTATGTTGAAGTGACTGGCAGGGAGATCCTGCAACACCCAAGCATTTCAAGCAGTGTCACGGGGCTTGCCAGTCAGCTCGACGCGAGAAAAATGTTTGAGGCCCTGATGGCGAATTAAAGCGGCTGTTCTACTTCGTTTTTCAATTCCTCCAGCGCTTGGGTATTGCCGACTGAGGCATAGAGGGTCGCTGCTTCAGAATAATAGCTTTCCGCTTTTTCTCTTGATCCGTAGTTTTTTTCTAGTCTGGCCATGTGTTTGGTGACCGTGGCTTCGTTGTTGACGTTGCCGCTGGTTTTAAAAAGATCGCGGGCAAGTACATATGACGACAATGCGGCATCATAATTTTCCATTTTATTTTCCAGGACACCAATATTCCAATGGAGTGTTGCTTTGCCAAGGGTGTTGCTGTGGTCGGCATAGTTTTCCATAGCACTTCGGTAGGCAAACCTGGCACGGCGGTCATTGCCAATATCCCGCTCAAGATTACCGACTTTTGTAAAGAGTGCGCCTGTGTCATCAAATGAATTTATATCCTGTGATATTTTAACGGCATCGTAATAGTGAGCGCGGGCAGCATTAACGCGGCCGATGCGCAGTTTAACATCACCATGTTTTGCTAGAAGATTTATCTGGCTTTTCTTGAAATCTAATTGTTGGGCAAGTCTCAGTGCGCCTTCATAATGGTAAAGTGCTGCGTCATGTTTGTTCAGTGAAAGATCGCTATCGCCGAGAAGTCGAAGGGTGTGGAGCATGGCACGACGATCCTGTTTCTCCTCATAAAAATCAAGAGCCAGTTCAAAAGAAGAATGTGCATCATTTATGTTGCCACTATTTTGGTGGTCATATCCTTTATTAAGGGCGTCATTACCGCTTAATGAAGGGTCCGTATCAAGAGTGAAGACAACGCCGAGCAGAAGTGCGAGTGCAGAAATTCCTCCAACAATAGATTTAGGACCGATGCTGCGTAAAAAATAGCCGCAGTAGCCAATGATCACATAAAAACCTACATAGAGTCTGGAAAATATTTGAGAGGGTGTGAATTTCATAGCACCATATTATAGAAAAGGACTAAAATATCAAAGGAAAGATAAAGGTAAGGGGGGATGGGGCGACCGAACCTTGAGGGATAAATTCAGCGGTTTTTACTTTGCCAACTTGTACTCAAAGAAAAGTAAGTAAAAACTCATTTGCACGTACTCGGTGCATTGAATGATGGGGAATGGTCGCCCCTAGCACGTTAAGCAGAAACTACTGTACTAGCCAACTTGTTAATTATTGGTAAAGGTGTAGATAAAATATAGACTAAAGTAGAAGATGCAATATTACAGATACTTAGCTTAATGTGTTAAGTAATTCTAATGAGAAATACTCGAAATTAAAAAGATTATTAAACGCAAGGAGTAAGCCTATGTTCACCGATTTTTGGTGCGGGTGGAGTTTGTCCCAATAGAATGTATTAGAGTTCTTACAATATATTTTACAATCTATTGATGCTAAATGTATTAAATAAAAATATATGCTCCATTTTCATAAGAAATTGACAAAGAGTTGAAAATGAATTGATTTTATCCTTGACATTATTGGGACCCGCTATGACGATTTATAGCTAATAGGGGTTCGTGCGCCAACGGCAAACATTCTACACTTGTCAGTCTTGCATATTATGATGGGGATTCCGCGGATACATCCTGTGGCGCGTTTTGATCATCGGTATTATAGATGGCAAATGCATAGAGCGCGAGTACCGCAAGGACGGCGATCAGGGTTATATTAGTAGCGTTCATGAAGAGTGCCTTCCAAATTTTCCGTCAGAATATCTTAAACATTCAATCATTTCAATTTTCTTTCAAATATTCATTTAGAGGAGGAGCCAATGGCATTTCCAACCGGCTGGGGCCGCAAACAAAAAATAACCATCCAATCTTCACAGGTGAGCGGTATCGGATCGCACGTTGATTTCCCGCTTCTTGTGACCTTGGATCACCTTAATTCTGAAATCGTTGACACCGGAAGTAACTCCGCCCTAAATGGCGGTGGTGACATCCGCTTCTCCTCGGATAGCGCGGGAACAGTACAGTTAGCTTGTGAAATAGTAAGCTTTGTCACCAACGCATCCGAACCAAACCGTAAATGTGAAATATGGGTCAAGGTGTCGAGTGTCTCGACCTCAGTAAATACAGATATTTTCAAATGGAACCGGCCAGCCTTTATGATTTATATGATCATTTTTTGAAGTTTCGACCGGAGCTTCGCGCCAAGCTCGATATGTTTCAAATACCGACCTTGAGCCTTTCTGAAAATCTTATTATGAATCTGGCTTATGCGGTTGCGGCGGCGCGGCTTCATTATTTCCGCGTTTCAGGTTCGATCCCCGCCAGTCTTGAGGGGCAGGCGGATTACTGGAAAGAACACTGGAACACAAAAATCGGAAAAGGTTCTAGAGACCAATATATAACCCACTATAACCATTACATATGATCAAACCAGAAGGATACCTTCATGGACTGGATTATAAACACATATACTATACCCCGCGAGCTTAATGGCTTGCGGGGTTTTTTGTTGTTTATGGGGTTCTTATTCCTTAAGCTGACAAAAAAGGAAACCGCCATGAAACTATTGTTTATTTGCTTTTTATTACTCACTTTTTCGCGAACTCAGGCTCAGGATTATCCAGAAGCAAAGCTGGACGATGTTTCGACAATAGATGGTGTTGTGAAGGCATATTATGAGGGGGTTAGTGGGCATCCCGGGAAACGGGACGGCGAGCGTATATTATCGCTGTTTATCCCTGGCGGAAAAATCAAAATTAATGCCGACGGTAATATACCAACCCATCAACTTGCCGAGTATTATTTGCGTACTGAAGGTTTCCTGACCATTTCCTCCGATTTTTTTGAGCGGGAAATATCCCGCGATACCCAGGCATTTGGTTATATGGCCAACGTGATCAGCACCTACGGTATTTCAGATGCGATGGAAAATGAAAACTACACCGCCCGCGGCGTCACCGTGTTCGAACTGGTGAAAACCGGCGGACGCTGGTGGATACTGTCGACTATGTGGCAAAGAGAAAGTGAAGAAAACCCAATACCGCCACATCTGCTGGACTGACCATGACTGATAAACCAAAAAATGCACCACCCAAATTCCTTTGGTGGTTTTTAATCGCCAAGGTGGTCCTGTTGATAGTGGTGGGGTATATTGTATACCGCTATATCTGATTTTTTCTGCGGCGCCGATAGCGAGCAAAGGCAATAGCGGCGATACCGCTCAGATAAAGGGGGAGAGCACCGGGTATGGGAGTCTCCATCACGTCAATTGATGATCTGAGCTCGATATTATCATACTGGTAAAGATAGGGGCTGTTGTGACCTAAGCGAAAAGAAACAAGGTTGGTAAAAAGAGGGCCAAATACCAAATGGTAGTTCCAAAGAGATGAGGCACCACTGATGACCAACTGGCCGCTGGCTGTACTGCCATCGGCTCTAACGGCGGAATAGGCGGCGAGTGGCGTACCGGCGCTAAAAAGTTCACCAAAATCCATTGATATTATATCAAATACATAATCGTGTGTCGGGCCATATGTAATGGTCAATTCCGCATTAAGCTCTGTGTAAATTGAAACTGTACCATTTGAATTGAAATAGCTCGGTTTGGTACTGCTGATGTCTGTAGCAGTTAAAGTATAGCCACTTTCAGTAATGCTGCTGCCATGATGATTGGTGCTTGGATCGAGCCATTCAAAATTGAGAATAACAGTAGCTGCAGAGGCAGGAAGCGAGACGCTCACCAATCCTATCAAGATGATAAGGCGGGCAATTTGCTTAAAAAAACTTACATGAGCCATGATAAGCTCCCATTAATTATTTACTTAACTCAAACGATTCAGGATCGATTCATGATCGATTCATGATCGATTCATGTTATGTTCTATAAAGCATATTTATGGAAAATGAAAGAGTTTTTTTTCTAACTCATTATTACTATGGGGAGAATCCCTAAATAATGTTATTAAAATAAAGCTTGGCAATTTTAAACCGCCTAACAAATCTGTTGTCATCATTAAGTTGAAATATGCTCATAACCTCTTCAAGCATATCAAGGATGATGTCGGAGCGGACAATCAGGTTGCTTTCTTCGCGGCAGCGTTTATCAAAATCCATCCACTCAGGGTGGGAATGATGCAGCTCAATTTCTTCCTCGATAATTGTAAGGAACTTATCAAGTCCGGCGTTTATTTGTTCTGGTGTTATATCCTCAGGAGGGTTGTCAATATTGCTCATCCTACATAGCCATAACCGGCACACCGGCAATGTATGGATGAATGAAGACAATAACAGTATAGATCACTAGGGCGATAACCAGTTTAATTATATCTTTTTTCATGGGGATTGCCACGGGTTTCACATATTCGCCGTCACGCTTGTTAATCACCAGTATTTCAACAGCCGCCCAAATGACCATGCCACCAAAAAGAACAATAGAACGACTATCACCATTGGCGAGCAAATGTGCAACGCCCCAGACGATGACAGCCGTCAGCATCGGGTGGCGGATATAGCGTTTTATGTTGCTGGGGCCGTGGGCGGCACCAAACAAATAAAAAGTCAAGATCATCAACACGCTGGTCAACTGAACAGCATTTGGTAGCGGATCATATATAACTTCAGGAATCGCCGACTTCCAGCCAAAGACCATCAGCACGATACTGCCAACGATTAAAAGTGAAAAGACGCCGCGGTAACCTTTGCCAAGCTTTTCAACCAGCTTTATTTTTAGGTTCGGCAGCAGCCCCGGAATATAATGAACCCCTGACCATAAAAGCACACCAGCAAGTAACATATCCATAATTTTAAACCCTTATTTTATTTTACCCTGAAAATAGCCTAACCAAAATTTTAGCATTTGGCAAATTTACGGCCATTTGACAGTTTTTCACTTAGCGCGAATGATATCAACAAAGAGGACGAGATTTGACCTACAAGATCAGTGAAGAAAAAAGTTGGAATATTTTCTCACCACCACCTAGGAAGCATCAATGCCTATTTCATCATTTATTTCGCCGTCTTCGCCGGAGGCTTCATTGAAGTAAATGTGACAGATCAAAACTTTAACTAAAACTTAACCATATTGGGCCCGGGCCTGACCATTTTCAAACATTAGGGAGACATGCACTGACCACGGTCAGGGTGTCTCCCTTTTTTTAATTCAATCCTAATAAAAGGAACACATCTAATGACCAAACATATTAACTACACCAGTGACAGAATTATTAACCGCGATCTCAACGAGCTTGACCGCATAGATGAAATGTTAAAGACGTATCCAGACAAGGTTGACTATAATAATATCAATCTTGCCCATGTAATGCTCAAAGAAGAACAGAAGCGACTTCAACAGAGCACCGCCAATTTCACAGACCGTCAAAAATCGCGACTTCAAAGTTCTTCTGCACAACAACCATTGCGCGATCAAAAATCCTTGCAACACTCGCAATATTCTGCCAATAATGCATCCATGCAACAAACAAACTCAAACTCTGAACAATCTCCAACAGCTTCGTTAATGGCGCAGAATAGTGTCCAGAATGATCGGCCACGCATTCACCCATCAAGATTTGAACTTAGCAAAAACCTTGATGATTTTATTAGAAAAGAAGAAGGGTATAAGTCAGCATTATATGAAGACACAGCTAAGAATCCTACCATCGGCATTGGTCATAAAGTGGTAAAAGGTGAATATAAGGTCGGTGATACCATTACCAAAGAACAGGCAGAAAAGCATTTCGCAGAGGATAAAGAAACGGCAAGGCAATATGCGCTCAAACTAGTTGGTCATCTACCCATGCACCGATATGAATTTGAAGCGATCGTTGATGCAATGTTTAACGTTGGGCCGGGCAACCTCGGGCTTGGGACGGATAAAAGTCCCCACCTTAATAAAGCCATAAAGGCGGGTAATTATACTGGCGAGGAAGGTATTTCGAGTAATCTTATATATTCGAAAGATAGTAAGGGCGATCGTCAAGACGGCCTGATTAGAAGGAGCAGTGGTCGCACTAATATGTTTAATGGAAAATTTGGAGATTATTAGAATATGGCAACAAAACTATTGATAGTCATATATTCATTTGTTTTCATCACATCAGCTTTTGCACAGGATTATCATGATCCTGTGCAACCAAATGAACTTGGTTGTCTGGAGCGTGAATGGGGGGAAATAAACCCAACGGAAGCTGATAAACAGTTCGATATTGAAAATGATTTCGATGAAAGTGGCGAAAGAATTTCCTGTCGAAATTATATTACCCCAACGGAGTTGAACAATTTTTTTGTCAAAATAAAAAAAGCTGTTCAACAACGAGATAAAGAAGCTTTGGCAGACCTTATTCGTTTTCCAAGTCACACTTTACTTGATGGTCGTGAAAAGCCGAATGAACAAAATATTAGAAAATCCAAATCGAGAGATATTAAAGATAAACAGGATTTTATCGAACATTATGATGAAATCATGATAGCTACGACCATAAAAATCATTCAATGCATGCAATTGAATAATATTTTTGCCCATCCTTATATGGGAACTGGAACTACAGCGGGTGAAATCTGGATATACAAAGATGTTGATACGAGGGAGCTATCTGTCAATAGACTTAGCTCAAGACCGGAAGATGATAAACACTGGCTCGATCAAGAATGCAGTTGGTAATATTTTGCTATTATTAATAAAATTTTAGCAATGCCTTATACCTCATTTGCTGATAGTCTGCATCGGTTCCGGCACAGTTTATATATCGTATGGAATCACCGACATGATCCAGATGTTTTTGTGAACATTTCACGAAACCCAACTCCACAAATTGTTGAGAGAATAAGGGATAAGATTTTGGAATGTGTAAAAAAGGGCGAACTGGAACATAAAAGAGCTATAACCAATTATTAATGACTTACATCTGGTTCTTTTTTAGGTATATATCAAGCTATTTGGGAATGGGTAGATTTTGATACTCTGCCACAATAATAGACCAATGAAATAAAGTAACGCTTCCTCTTGCTCCAATGACGCCCTCGTGCTAGCCTCATTCTCATCAAAATATGGGACAAATGTGAGGGATGATAATCATGAAAAAAATGCATGTTTTGCTGCTTAGTGCGGCGATGACCATTTTACCGGCGGCGGTGCCGCAGGTGGCGGTTGCAACGGGCGTTAATATTGGCGGGAAATATGAAAGTTATGAATTTCGCAATGTTGGCCCGACAAGGGGCGGGCGGGTTACCGCTGTTACGGGGACCGTGGCGGAAACGGGCACGTTTTATCTGGGCGCGTCTGGTGGTGGCGTTTGGAAGACGGATGATTACGGCACCACGTGGCACAATGTGTCTGATGGATACTTCGCGACACCGTCGATTGGTGATATCGCGGTTGCGCAAAATGATGCCAATATCGTTTATGTGGGCACCGGGTCCGACGGGCTTCGCTCAAACGTAATTGCCGGTAAGGGGGCATATCGTTCCATTGACGGCGGCACGACGTGGAAACATATCGGCCTTGATAACACCGGTCAAATTGGCGCTGTCGAAATTGACCCGCGCTCAAACGATACGGTTTATGTTGCGGCCATCGGTAATGCCTTTGCTCCCAACGAAGACCGCGGCCTTTATAAAACCACTGACGGCGGCGAAAGCTGGGCTAAGGTGCTTTATATTTCCGATACAGTCGGCATTGTTGATGTGGAAATGCATCCAAGCAATCCAAACATAGTATACGCAAGCGCCTGGAAAGCTGACCGTAAGCCATGGACGATTATTTCTGGCGGTGAAATGGCGGATGGTGAAGGCGGGATTTATAAATCCATTGATGCTGGCGCAACATGGAAAAAAATCAATGAAGGTCTTCCCACTGGACTGGTTGGTAAAATCGACCTTGCGGTGACGCCAGCCAATTCAAGCGTGCTTGCCGCCAATGTGGAAGCACCAAACCCGGAAGGCGGACTTTATTGGTCCGTTGATCAGGGCGAAAGCTGGGAACATATTTCAAATGATAAAGGCATTCAGAACAGACCATTTTATTACACCAATTTGGATATTGATCCGACTAATGAGAAAATCATTTATTCAAACGCCAATCCGCTGCGCAAATCCGTTGACGGCGGTAAAACATGGACAACCATGTCCGTGCCCCACGGCGATAATCATGACATCTGGCAAAACCCCAACAATCCTGACCTGCTGATCCAGGCCAATGACGGCGGCGCCAATGTAAGCTTTAATGGCGGTAAAACATGGTCAACCCAGTTTAACCAGCCAACAACAGAAGTGTATCAGGTCGAGGTCGATGACCAGCATCCATACTGGCTTTATGCAGGAATGCAGGATAATGGCAGCACCATTTCGGTGCCAAGCAACGCCCCGTGGGGGACACAGCATACCAATGCGTATATCCAATATGCTGGTGGCTGTGAAACTGGCCCTGCGGTTCCAAAACCCGGCAATCACAATATCATTTATTCCGACTGTAAAGGCCGCTTTGGCACATATGATAAACGTACGGGGACAGAGCGCGCCTATTATGTGGGAGCAACCAACATATACGGTCACAACCCGGCCGATCTTAAATACCGCTTCCAGCGTGTGGCGCCGATCCATGTATCGCCCCATGACGCTGATGTGGTGTACCACGGGTCACAATATCTGCACCGCACGCGCGACGATGGTGTAACATGGGAACAAATATCACCGGATCTGACGGCAAATGAACCGGATAAACAGGTTATTTCCGGTGCGCCGATTACCCGCGATATTACTGGTGAAGAATATTATTCTGTTATCTACTCAATCCAGGAAAGCCCGCTTGAAAAGGGTGTGATTTGGGTCGGCGCCAACGATGGCCCGGTTTCCGTGACCCGTGATGACGGCGCCACATGGGAAACGGTGACGCCGCGCATGCCGGAGGGCGGTCGTGTCGACAGTGTCGCGCCAAGCCCCCATACGGCTGGCAAAGCGTATGTCACAGTGCTTAGATATCAGCTAGGTGATTTCTCCCCGTATATATACCGCACCACCAATTACGGTGATAGTTGGACATTGATCACTGACGGTATTCCGGATGATTACCCGGCTCGTGTGGTCCGAGAAAGCCCAGATCATGAAGGGTTACTCATCGCCGGAACCGAATTTGGCATGTTTATGTCTGCTGACGACGGTGAAAACTGGGAAGCGTTCCAACAAAACTTGCCAGTGACTCCGGTTACTGATGTTAAATTTATCCGTGGTGACCTTGCGGTTTCGACCATGGGGCGCGGGTTTTGGGTATTGGACAACGTCCAGTCCGCTGCTGCTGCTGCTATGGCTGGTGGGGATACACTTAGCGTTTTGAAGCCGAAAGACACGTTCCGTTACCGCCGTCCTCGCGGGGTTCCGCGTGACGGCACTGCGGACGGTGTTCCGGATCTGCCAAAACCAACGGTCGCTATTGATTATTATGTGCCAGCGGGCGACCATGCATCTATCACATTGGAAATCCTTGACGCCCAGGGTGATCTTGTTACCACCTATGTCAATAATGGCACTGATGCCAACGAAAATGACCTTGAGGCGCCAAATCATATTTTAACGGATGCACTTGAAAGAGACGCTGGCCTCAACCGTTTTCGTTGGGATATGACCCACCTTGGGGCGTGGAACGCGGACGCAGGACGCCGGTATATGGACGGGCCAATCGCCACACCGGGACTTTATTCTGCGCGCGTCACCATTGGTGATCAAATGTCAGAGGCGAGTTTTGAGCTGATGGTTGATCCGCGCGTAACAGAGCAGGGTGTTAATGTCACCGACATCACAGCGCAGACCGAACTTCAAGGTCATATCGCTGAGTTGCTCACGAATGCAAGAAAACTTGAGGCAGAGGCCAAAGCGGAGCATGGTGCGTTGCACCGTCAATACCGCGGTCAATCAAACGAGGAACGCGGCGCAGAAGCCAATGCAGACTTTGACCGTGTTCATACGGCCGTTCGCACGTTGGGTACACCAAATATCATATATCCCAAAGCGGGTCTTGTTGGTATGATCAGCTATTTATACAACATCAATAGTGACGCCGATCAGGTGCCTGGTAAAGACAGCATTGAACGCTTCGCGGAACTGACCGCTGAATATAACGCCGTCGAAGCGGCCTACCGCAACAAGTAAAGCACTAAGGTTCACAATAATTTAAAGCCCCGTCTGTTAATTCCGGCGGGGCTTTTTTCTTTGTATTATTTTGACTCCGATTGACCATTTTTAAACATGACGGAAACAGCACTGACGGTGGTCAGTTTGTCTCCTTTTTTTATTCAATTTTAAATTATGAAGGAAAAGACCATAACAAAATTTGTTAATTACACAAACGACAGAATTATCAACCGCGATCTCAACGAACTTGATCGAATAGAAAAAATGTTAAAGCCGTATCCGGACAAGATTGATTATAATAATATCAATCTAGCCCATGTTATGTTGAAAGAAGAACAGAAACGCCTTCAAGAACGTACGGCTGGTTTCAAGGATCGCCAAAAACCGCTTAAGGAAAAACCAAAACTGGACACTCAACTGGCCGAGGAAAAGCAACATAAAGGAGAAAAAACATTATTGAACTCCCTTTATAGTAATGGCATAGATAATGGTATGATCAATAATATAGTTCAATCAAATAAGCCTCCAACAATACTAAATAAAGCGGATCAAACTGTTCAAAGACCCATACCATTTGCATCCAAAGCGAACCCAGCCACTTCAGTTAGTTTAAACGACAATGTTAAGGCGAGCTGAAATATAATGCCGTATCTAAACACGTCAACAGAACAGCATGGCGAAAGATCACCATTGGCAGAATGGGTAACACGTTTGGGGCGAGACCCAAAAGGTGTCCCATTTCAGCTATATGGTGGCATGGTGAAGAAAAAATATTCAAACTAAAACTGCGATAGCAGTCAAGTTATCAAATCAAAATAGGAAATCGAATGATATTTACCTTTTCAGTATTCTTAGCGATAGCTATCAATTTTGCATTTTGAATGAAAAAATTTGGTTTTCTTTCTTCGGTTGTTTATACGTCTTTGATGGTTCCAGCAGGGTTTGCCGTCATACAATTGGCATATTTTGGCAACCTTCATACTTTAATTGGTGTGCAAACATTTAGATTGTTTGTCGCTGCCCTGATTGGATCAATTATATCGCAAGTGCTAATTTATGGTATTGAAAAGTATTTTGTACACGGCAATAAATTGATTAAAAAGTCAGGATTCGTTCTGGTAGGTCTCTCGGTTTTCTGCATATTATTGTTTGTGGCAATCAGCTATCTACAATGGGATATTGTGGCGAGGAGAGAGCTACCCAATACAATTCCACTTTTCGCTGAAAAGATATTTGTGGAAGACAAAACTGTCGAATTTAGTGGATATCACAGCAGGGCTTACGAGTTTGATTATCCGAACTATAGTAGCATTAGCAACTGCGCACTAACCACGACTGCGGATTTTTTAAATGATGACTTTTACGAAAGAACAAATTGGCCATTTGAAATTTTCGAAGTGATGACCGACGACGACAAATTTGCGTTGTTAAAAAACAAGGACTCATGAATGGACGTATCGTTATAGGACGGGCAACAGGTGTAATATTTATAACATGGTACAGTGACTAAGATAGTGGAGCCAAACCTACTCCGTCGAAAAACTAGGGGGGTAATATTAGCGTGAAGAAATCAGTAAATATTTTTACCTATTAAGCTGGTTCAATTCTTTAATCGCATCTCGTTGCGTTTTTTGATACACTGCCGCTTCACAATAATTATAAGTGGGAGCGAGATATGAGTATTAAGAGAACAACACTGGCGATTGCGGGGGCGCTAATCATTGCCGGTAGTACTGCGGCACAGGACACATCACTTAGCTTTTTCATCACATCAAAAGGATCAGGCGATGGGGCCAATCTTGACGGCCTTGCTGGTGCTGATATGATTTGCAAGTCGCTGGCGGCGTCTGTCGGGCAGGGCGATAAGGACTGGAAAGCGTATTTAAGCACAATTGGTGACGGCGGTGTAAACGCCCGTGACCGTATTGGTGCGGGACCGTGGTACAATGCAAATGGCGTTATGGTCGCCATGAATGTTGATGACCTTCATTCAGATAATAACAAGCTATCCAAGGAATATTCACTGACCGAAAGTGGGATGATGGTCAATGGCCGTGGTGATAGCCCAAATCAGCATGATATTATCACTGGTTCTAACCTTGATGGTACAGCGGGGGAAAGCACCTGCATGAATTGGACATCAAATGCAGAAGACGGCAGTGCCAACGTTGGACATCATGACCGTCAGGGTGGCGGGGCCAATCCAACATCATGGAATTACGCTCATATGAGCCGCGGCTGCAGTCAGCCAAACCTGATCGCAACAGGCGGTAATGGCTATTTTTACTGCTTTGCAGCGAATTAGACGGGCGTTTAAACGCGTATGACACGGGTATTGGTAGTCGGGGTAGGCTCGATGGGTTTTGCGCACGCGAAGGCGTGTGCGTCCCTGCCGGGCAACGAAATTGTTGGTTTGGTGGCGCGGGACTGGCGAAAATGGCAGCCTGTGGCCAAACATTTCTCCGAGGTGCCATTGTTTAACGATTTTTACGGGGCACTCCTTACAACCAAAGCGGACGCCGTCATCATTTCAAGCTTTACCGATACCCACGCCCCCTATGCCATTAAAGCGATGGAGGCGGGGGCCGACGTATTTGTTGAAAAACCGCTCGCGACAAATATACGCGATGCCGGTCTTGCCATCGCCACAGCCCGTAAATACGGACGTAAGCTTTGTGTTGGCTATATTTTGCGCCATCATACCATGTGGCAAAAGTTTGTTCTATGCACAAAAAGCCTTGGAAGCCCGCTTCATGTGACCATGACCAGCAACCAGTACAGCACAGGCGATGACTGGCAACATCATAAAAACATTCTTGCCGCCGGGTTGTCGCCGCTCGTGGATTGCGGCATCCATTATACGGACCTGATGATCCAGCTTGGTTGCGGTGAGGTAGCGGATTTAAGGGCCCGAGGTACCAAAACCAACGCTGACGTTGATGTGCCAAACAATATCAATATGAAAATCAGTTACGGCGATGGGGCAACACTTGACTTTGAAAGTGGTTTTGGTCCGGAAATTGATCCGGATAAACTGGTGATAAAAATGGCGGAAGGGCCGGGAGGAACGGTCAGGATTACGCCACAAAATAGTGTTATTCATAATGATCAGGAGTATACATTTGCTCTTGATACTTATGAAAAATCTATCGTTTCTCAACAAAAAGACTTTTTTGCCATAATAAAAGAGGATATAGATTTGCAAGAGCATTATGAAGCCGTTGCATTAAGTATGGCAACCGTATTCGTTGCTGAGCAGGAAATGATAATATATTAAAGTAATTAATTAAGTATGGTCACTAACATGATGAAAACAAATTATTATATATACTTTTTGACTTTCATATTTTCTCTCACCATAAGCGTCGGTGTGAGTGCGCAAAATGGGGACAATACGTATCAACGTATGGTCAATACATCAGCCAAAGTGGTCCAGGGCCGCATTATATCGCGCGAAGAGGTGCGATACGACTATGACGAGGATAATTTGAACCTATTATGTGGGCATATTCTAGAAATTGATGTGACAAAAAGCTTCAAGGGTGGTGACGAAAAATTCAAGGTTTTCGCGGCTAATAGCGATGTTTTAATGGATGGTGATACGGAATATTTTCTTTTTGCCCGTAAAAATTTGAAATTCGGAACCAGCGGTCGTGACGCGGTTGATTTTATCAATTGCGACCAGGAAAAATCAACCCGGATGGATATTTCCGGCTTTCAATTTCTTTCAACCCGTCTCAGACAGCAAATTTTCCCTCTTATTTCGTACGGCAGCGCTGATGCGGTCATTGATGAAGATACCGGGGTCATGAAACGCGGTCAGTGGATGATGATCGTTAACCGTATCGCCAATAGCGCGCTTCCTTATACGATCATGCGTCGCCGTCTTAATAACGGTAATGAAAATGTCATAGAGGAAATGAGCTATGCAGACTTTCTTGAAGCTTTTGGCCTCAACCGCTAAGCCACCCTTCATATTTGCGACTTTTTGTGCTATGATCAACCTCTTCTAATCATCGACCGAGCTCAATTCACCCGGCCGATCCTTAGAACCAAGTGATGTTATTTCAAATTTAACTGTAATTGGTCAAAGGAATAGACGATGATTTACAAAATAATTCTATCGATTCTAGCTGTATTTTGCATTGCAACAAGTGCGCAGGCCCAGGCTATAGCCTATAATTATGAAAGTTTCGCACTTCACGCAGATAAAATGGTCCGCGGCAAAGTTGTCGCTTCACAATCCCTCAATTTTTACCGCGATGGCAAGGATCAGCCCTGCGGTGTTTATATGGAAATCGAAGTTATTGAAAGCTATCGCGGTGGCGACGATAACTTCCTGCTCTATAGCACAAACAGTGATGTTTACCTCGGCGACGACGGCGACAATAAAGACCGTGAGTATTTGATATTTGCCTTTAAAAACCCAAAATATGACCCTACTGAACGGTTCGAAGAGTATGTGCTTTGTGAAGGTAAAAATTCAGCCACGAAAAATATTGCCCCGTTTGAATATATCAATGACAGCCATATTCAACGCATGTTTCCCATTAAAAAAGGGCCACGTGATATTAAGGAATGGATGCTGGTTATGGAGCGTCCGACTAATGCGGAACTGGCGGAAAATATAGAAAAAAATTCCGTAAATAGCGAGAACCGTAATATTATTGAAGAAGTGGCACTGCACCAATTTCTGGAAACTTATCTGGCATCGGCAAGCGGGAACTAAAAATTGCGAACTATACGATCAGGAATGTGGATAGAGATGTGAACGCACGTTACTTAACGTTCTGCTAAGCGTGTCTTGAACCGGTCGATGGTGTTGAGGTTATTCTTCTGTTTGTATTCTTCGGCACCCTCAGGGCCAAGCTCGTCCATATATTTATCAAGTGTATCGCGTTGATGATCCCGTTCCATTACCGGCACGCCGTATCCGCACGATGTTTGGACACTATTAAAATCAAGAAGGTTTATCTGCCTTGGTGCTGTGAAGTCAGGAAACAAGGTATATAAATTTACAAATCCTTTGTCTTGTGGTTATCTTCTAATAAATGCGCCGACGTTTCTTTGCCGCTTCCGGTGAGATTGACATAAGCGACCCAGTTGGAGTTTAAAACCCTCAGGCTATCCAATCCTTTGGTGGATAAATTGATGCGACCTTCCTTTGGGCAACCGTGATAAAGAACATAGGTTATTACTACATAGAATTTCGTCTAATTTTGCGTAAATTGTCGCCATAAAATGCTAGTCCTTAGTCACGCTGCATCAATAACGTGCACATGGCTTGCTTCTGTTCCAGGGACGACGAAATGGATGTGTATTCCGTACCGATAGTGGATGTGTATAAGATCTTGGCTTTCATTTTGCTTTCTGTTTCCGAAAAACCCATTTCACGGAATAATCCAATGCCGACATCAAGGCGTGTTCGATCGACCTTTGACAGTGCTTTGTGGGCATTCGGACACATTAGGGCCCAGTTTCGGATCGCTATTTCGTCACGCTTGTCGGCGTGGTGTAATATTTCCACCATTGTCATCATATTTTCTTCGGCCGTACCGCCGACCTGATCCATTATATCGATATAATTCAGCGTTTCTTTCTCGTACCAATAGTCGAGTACAGCAAAAAGATAACTTTCCAAGCCATTAAAAGCCTTATTGAAATCTTTTGGTTCTTGTTTAATTTCGGTGCAAAGTGCATCAATAGATACGCTGCGAGGTCCGTATTCGCGCAATATTTTTATGCCGGCCTCTATCCATTGTAGATTGGGATAATCGTCATCCAAATCATCAATTTCCCTGCCTGTGAAATCCACCGTGAGAACATTCTTGTCCATCTTAATACCCGTATTGTTTAATTATTCCATATATAGAAATATAAAAGAATTTTTTAAAACGGCAAGTATTATACGTTGGAGTGTTGATATTTCACGACGAAGGCCTGTATATTATTGTTTAGTGATCGCGAATTTTTCTTGTTGTTCTTTGAGCATTTTGTCATTGAAAAATGTGCCAAATGGAATAATTGATGCTATAAAAACACGAACAAATTGAAGCAATTCAATTTTTCTCCTGACAAGAGTTTCCAGTGCAAAAATGATATATATGATAAAAAGGACGCCGTGTGCGTAGCCAATATAAATGTTTGGATCGCGCATGCCCATATAATATTTAAGTGGCATCGTTACAAAAATAAGCAGTAAAAATGACACACCCTCGATGAGGGCAACGATGCGCAGGCGGTAAACGGAATCACATATATTGGTCAGCATGTTTTATCCTTAAAAAATAATGCCGACAGATATTGGAATTGTCCTTAAATGTAAAGTCAAAATCTTTGTATTTTGGTGGGAAGGGCGTTAAGACGCATTCTTGAGTATTTTATTGGCCCTAAACATCTGATCCGCTCCCTGAAGTATTTTTAACTTAAGCTGATAATTGTACTCAGGGCGCGTTTCAAGAAACTCACGGACAGTGGCTACAGCACTGTCACTTTGATAATATCTGAAAGTGGCATTAAGCCATCTTCCCGGAAAGAATATATCGCCTGTAATCTGTATGTCTTGCAAGATATCGAGGCTCCGTTCAAGATACTGTTCTGAGTATTCGCTACGTAGTGGGTGATGCAGATATCCAAGAGCACTAAGAACCCATGGTTCCGTGTGTCTATTTTCGACCATCATAAGTGCATCAAAAAACTTATCTCGAAGTTGCGGGTCCGGGGATAAGGAAAATTTTATAAACTCAAAACGTGCCTGATTGTCGGGTCCCTTAATGCGGGGCATTTGTGCAGCGATGATCTGTTCTGCCTGTTTGGGAAGCTTTACTGCCAGCGAACTGGCAAGGTTTGTATAATCGCGGGTCGCAAGGTTAAGGTCTGCTATTTCCAAACTTTTATCCCAAACTGCTCTCACGTTGGATAACGCCTCACTGGTCAGGGCAATATTGGCATAGTTCCTAAAATATATTCGCTTTATGCCAGTTCCGTGCTTATCACCAATTACTTCCTTCCAAATCGCTTGTTCCAAAGAAGGGGCGATGGTCATTCTGTGTTCCTGATCAAGCAATGACCAGTATATTGTTACGGCCTGTCGCATCATGTGGCTGATAATCAATGGATTATTTTCGCGCTCGGTAGCCCAGATAATCAGATCAAGATATTCTGTGGGACTTATCGTTCCGTTACCTTCCATCAATTGCTCATACAGGTTTACAATCGCCGCCGCGCGCTCAAGATCGGAAAGGTTATACCAATTCACACGAAGGAAATTTTTCTCAATTGGGAATAAACCGTACCCCATGCCGTTTGCGTTGGTCAGTATGGTTTCCTCAATGCTATTACCTAACGATGTAAGGTCAATCGGTGCATTGGCGTATGAGACACCATATGGTACGGCACCTTTTTTTACCGTGAAGTTCTGTGGCCACTTCCGGCCCAGTTCTGAAGGGTCGGTTTGACTTAACATCAAGCCCTGACCGTGTTGATTTTTAATGTCAAATACCGGACGGCCTGGTGTGTTAACCCATACTTCGCTCCAGGTCTTGAGATCCTTCTCAGAACGCTTGTCAAGAATTTCGATCAGATTTGGCCACGTGGCATTGGAATGGGCATAAGTCGACAGATATTCCCTCATTCCCTCACGAAACACATCTTCACCGAGCAGCGTTTCAAGCTGCTTCATCATAATTGGCGCTTTATTGTAAATGATAGCACCATACATGGTACCCGCTTCATTAAGATTAGGCAGGTTTTGTCTTATCGGGTTGGGGCCTTCCGAGCGATCTACAGCATATGCGCCCGGATGAAGACGCAAGTGAGACCTCAATTGATGATCAACTTCCGGGAAGCTCGGGTTCACAGCCTTTGCAGCGAAAAAATTTGCAAATACTTCTTTGGTCCAGACATCATCGAACCAGTCCATGGTCACCAAATCGCCAAACCACATGTGTGAGGTTTCGTGACCGATAAGAGAAGCGCGCGCGAGAAGGTCTGTGGTCGAGGGGTTCTTATCGAGGACTAGGGTAGAATCCTTATATTGAATAGCGCCTACATGCTCCATGCCGCCAAACTGAAAACTTGGTATCAGAACAAAACCGAATTTTTGAAACGGATATTTAATGCCGGTATATTCTTCCATATAATCGATGGATGCTTTATGAAGCCGGAAGATTTCTTCAACATTGCGATTCATTTTTTCGGCGTCCGGTTCACGGTGCAACATGGTCATTTCAAGGCCGTCAATATTAGCTTCAATTTTATTGAAGCGACCCGCAACAAAAGAAAATAGATAAGTGCTCATCTTGTCTGATTTTCTAAACCGTACAGTTTTTTTGAGATTTCGGCTGCTTTCACGGGCTATCGGGGCGCTTGACATAGTTTCCCAGCTTTCTGGCACCTTAAGCGTAAGCTCAAATGTCGCTTTCAAATTGGGTTGATCAAAGCTTGGAAAACTGGTGCGCATGCGGTCAGGCACAAACAACGTGTAGAGAAAATTTCCTGACCGGTTCAGGGCATCATCGCCAGCGACATATTTAATTTTTATCTTATTCTCACCGATGTTAAGAGCGTTTCGGGTAATGACGATATGTTCATTATAATGATTTATCTGCTGACGCTTGCCATTGGCACGGACCGATTTTATCTGATCCTTGTCCGCCTTAAAATCAATTTGAATATCTTGTGAAATATCGTTGAGATTAAATGTAAATTCTGTGGTACCTGTGATAGGAACGCTCGGAATGGAAGGTATTGTTACTTCCATTTTATAGTTTAAATTGGATATGCTTTTCTTGCGGTATGACGCAAGTTCCCATGAAACACCGTTTACTACAGGTATCGACGATATATTTTGCGCCTTAACGGGCCCAATCATAAGAATCAAAATTATGGCGCCGCTTAAAAATCTCATTACTCTTTTGATCCTCTGAACAATTATCTATGTTTCCTGATCCATATCCGAACATCTTCAGCTATCATTTTAACATTTTCTTGTGAGATTTGCATGGCAATTTTTTCATGCAACTGCCGAGCTTCACTATGCGCATAGGCGTCAGCTAATAGCGCCCACTGGTATGCCGTCTCAATATTGTGCGTTACCCCGCGACCGTCAATATACATTTTCGCCAGATTATATTGGGCTCGCGCGTGTTCCTGATCCGCGGCACGCTCATACCAAACAGCGGCTTCACGGTCGTTTTTTTGGACACCTTCACCACGTTCCAATTTAAGTCCAAGAAAATACTGAGCCCACGCATATCCACCTTCGGAGGCACGGCGATACCATTTAACGGCCTCGCTATAATCAATTTTGACCCCGCGACCGCGATTATACATATTGCCAATGATATATTGCGATTTAACATCACCCAGGGCCGCTGCTTTTTTATACCACATCAGCGCTTCGTCATAGTTTTTGACAATACCAACAGCATTCTCATACATGTAGCCAAGCGAGTAGGTGGCCTCAACATGTCCTTCTGCCGCCGCTTTTTTGAATTCTGAGACCGCATATTCGGACTGCCCGTACAGCATCGCAATCACACCATTTGAATAATTAGCATGAGCCGGTAATGCCGATATAATCAACACTAGAATGGTGTAAAATATTGATCGAAATGTTTTCATAGTGCTAAGCTACCACTGTCGAATTTGAATTTCAACCAGACCATGCAATTAGGATAATTCATGACCAACACCGTGCACTGCGCCATGTCGCTTGATGGCTTTATCGCCCGCAAGGATCATTCAATCGATTTCCTCGAAAGTCTTGAACCACCGCCGGACGGTGAGGATTACGGATGGGCCGAATTCTTTGATCCATTGGATGGGATGGTTATGGGGCGGAACACCTATGATGTGGTGCTGGGCTTTAAGGTTTGGCATTACGGCGATAAAAAAGTCATGGTGCTGACAACACGGGACATAGAAATTCCGGATTTTATTACCGGTGAAGTGATCCCCTTTGAAGGCACACCCGAGCAGGCCCTTGAAGAAATGAAGAAGCGTGATTGCACCGAGCTTTATATCGACGGTGGAGAGGTGGTGCAACAGTTCCTAAGTGCTGGTTTGGTCGATAAGATGATAATCGCCACCATTCCTATACTCATCGGGGATGGCATCCCGTTGTTTGGTGAATTGGACAAAGATATGTTGTTTGAGGTCACTGACTTGATAAAATACGATAACGGTCTCGTCATGACGTATTATCAATTGAAAAAATAAATAACGCAGCTATAGTTTAGCCTGTCTTAATACTAACTCGGATAATTAACAATGTCTGACTTGCGGCTAGAGCGCAAGATCGTCTGGCTTGCCGCTCTTATTCAGCTCGCCAACATTCTTGACTTTATGATTATTCTGCCCTTGGGTCCCGATCTGACGACGGCAATTAATATTCCGTCATCTGACATGGGCATGCTCGGCGGTATTTATACCTTTGCGGCTGCCATCTCAGGAATTCTCATTGCGCCGTATCTCGACCGTTTTGACCGAAAGACGGCCGCTATCATATTTCTGTTGGGTCTGGCAATTAGCACATTTTTATGCATCTTTGCTTTTGATACCTATTCAATGCTGGCCGCACGGATGCTTGCTGGTGTATTTGGTGGACCAGTGACCGCGATTAGCCTCGCTATGGTTATTGATATGGTTCCCTTAGCTCGGCGTGGCCGTGCTATTGCTCTTGTTACCTCTGCTTTTACAGTGTCCAGTGTGTTTGGTATTCCCCTGGCGCTAGAACTTGCCGGGTTATTTGACTGGAAAATGCCATTCATTGTTATTGGTGGGTTTAGCGCGTTGGTCGCGTTTGGTATATTTATTCTATTGCCAAACATGACAAGCCATATGGATAGAACAGAAAAAAAGCCAAAGCGAACGCCAATTTTTAGGATACTTAAAAAAACAGAAGTTCAGCTTGCCTACGTCCTTCTATCGCTGATGAGTTTTGCTCAGTTTATGCTTTTTTCTGGGACGATTGTTTATTTTACCTTTAATCTCGGTTTCCCCCGCGAGGACTTGGGAAGTATTTACTTTGCTGCTGGTCTATTGAGTTTCGCAGCGATGATGATGACTGGCCGTGTGATCGATCTATACGGCGCACGTTTACTTTCAAGGATTATTACGGTGGTTTATGTACTGGTCCTTGCTGATGGCTTCCTTCACGAGCCGCTAATGCCCGTACCTGCTATATTTTGTCTGTTCATGATGTGTGCAGCGATCATGGGTGTTATCTGCTCTACGATTTCGTCTGAAGTCCCCGGCGAAAAGGAGCGCGCTGCTTATATGTCATTGCAGTCAACTGCGCGTCATCTTGCAGCTGGTGCTGGCGGTCTTGCGGCGTCACTAATACTCACCAGCGATGAAAGTGGTCGGCTAGACAATATCGAGTATCTCGCTGCTGTGAGTATCTTGTGTCTTGCGGCACTTCCGCTGGTTATTGTGATATTAAGGCGAGTTCTTAACCTTAAACAAGATGTTGCCTAGATCAACAATATACTTTACACGTAAGGTAGTTGATAAATATGATGGTGTGAACCACAATTGGAGTAGGCGATGAGCGACAAAACGATCAAGACATCCGTTGATATAAGCGGTGAAAAAGACATTCATTGGAAACAGGATATAAGTTATGGCGATTATCTTAACCTTGATCAAATCCTCAACGCCCAGAATATCCGTTCCGGTTCCCATGACGAAATGATGTTTATTATAATCCATCAGGCATCAGAGCTTTGGATGAAGCTTTGTATTCATGAACTGAGAAGCGCTATGGAATGCTTAAAGGGCGACGATATTGGTCCGGCTATGAAAATGATCAGCAGAATCGCACGTATTCAGGAGCAGCTCATTCATTCATGGAATATCCTGTCAACCATGACACCTAAGGATTACATGTCTTTTCGCGATAGTCTTGGTCAGAGCTCTGGATTTCAAAGTTACCAATACAGGGTAATCGAATTTGCATTGGGTAATAAAAATAAAGCAATGACAAAAGCCCACAAAGATCATCCCGCTCGCTATGAGGCGGTGACAAATGCCCTCAACGCGCCAAGTATTTATGATCTTACGTTGCAACTGTTAGCGCGCCGCGGTTTCGATGTACCAAAATCTCACCTAGACCGCGACTGGTCGGAACCCTATGAGGTCTCAGACGCTGTTGAGGCCATTTGGCGTGATATATACCGACACGGCGATGATCATTGGGAGCTATACGAATGGGCTGAGAAACTTGTCGATCTCGAGCACCGCTTTCAAACCTGGCGTTTTAGTCATATGAAAACCGTTGAACGGATCATTGGTTATCGGCGCGGGACGGGCGGTACTGCTGGCGTTAGTTATTTGACCAAAGCGCTTGACCTTCGTTTCTTCCCGGAACTATGGAATGTGCGCACAGCACTATAAAAAAAGGCGGCCCCATGGACCGCCTTTTTAAATTCTATTTCAGCAATTCTAGATCGCACGGATTTGATGGAAAAACTGCTCAATATCTTTCTTGAGAGTGTCAGATATGCGGCCCATTTCCGATGATGCTTTAAGCACATCCTGGCCAGCATTTCCTGTTTCATCTGCCTCATTGGCAACCAGCGAAATGTTATTTGAAATATCGGCTGTGCCAACGGCAACTTGCTGAATATTCTCTGAAATCTCATTGGTTGCGCGGGATTGCTCCTGAACTGCATTTGCAATGGTCGTTGTGGAATCGTTGCTTTCATTAATAACCGCCTGAATGGCTTCTATACTGCTTACTGTATCATCAGTAAGTGACTGCATTTCAGCAATATGACTAGCAATTTCTTCAGTTGCGTTTCCAGTTTGTCCGGCAAGTGCTTTAACTTCATTGGCCACAACAGCAAACCCTTTACCCGCTTCACCGGCACGGGCACTTTCAATTGTTGCGTTGAGGGCTAGAAGATTAGTTTGCGAGGCAATGTCATTAATAAGGTCAATCACTTCATTAATGCGACCCGCAGACTTGGCGAGCTTATTGATGGCATCGTTACTTTGGGTAGCTTCGCGCAATGAACGCTCGGCGATGACATTGGCACTTTCAACCTGTCGGTTAATTTCACCAACGGATGCTGTAAGCTCTTCCGCTGAAGCAGCAACTGTTTGAATGTTTGCAGCTGTTTGCTCAGTAGCAGATGCCACATCAGACGAGCGTGTCTTAGTGCTATCTGAGATAATAACCATTTGGTTGGCGGTTGCTTCAAGCTCTGTTGCTGAAGAGGCGAGAGCATTAAGAACTTCAGAAACTTTGGTGTCAAAAGCTTGCACAGTATCATTAATCTGATTGGCGCGCGCTTCTGCAGCTTCACCTTCGCGGCGAACACGTTCTGCTTCTTCACGTTCTCTTTTTGCTTCAGCTTCGCGCTCTTCCGCTTCATGAGCTAGACGCTCTTCTTCGGCGCGTTTATTCTCTGCGGCCAAACGCTCGCTCTCAAGTGCCGCTTTACGAAGGTCTTCAATAGCATTTGAAAACTGACCCAGTTCATCCTTGCGGGTTTTGCCGCGAACTTCCTGTGTGTAATCGCCTGTGGCAATCACATCGACAGCAGACCGAAGACTTGCAAGCGGAATGGCAATGCTTTGTAGTACAAGAAAGGCTATAGCTCCGACAACAGCGATAAGTATTGAGCAAAATATTATTAGCATCATTTCTGAAGATGACCGCACATTATCAAGCTCGATAGAAGCTTCTTTTAGCTCAGATACTGCTTGATCGGCAAAAACGTCAAAATGTGGAACCATTTGCCCGTAAATATCTTCAAGTTTATTCATTAACCCTGAGAGTGTGGCGGTTTGTTCTGCACTTTGCTCACCGTCCATTTCAATATCAGCATAGACGTCAGAGATTTCAAAAAAGGTGATAATGTAATCTTCAAGAAGAAGATTAATAGCATCTGCTGACGCAACAACTGTTGCTTCTTCAGAGCTTTCTGAAAATTCAATGACAAATTCTTTTAGCCCATCCGCATAACCTTCAAATGCATCAACAAATGGATCTTCTTTAGTAAGGAAATAATCTTTTTCTGATCTTCTCATTTCTAGGCCGGTACTTTTAATATCTCCAGCGATTAGACTAAGATCGGAACTCCGAGAGTATCCTTCCTCTTTTGCACCAATTTCGGCCAATGTAAAATACGCCGTTACAGCAATCACTATGGTTCCCAGCAACGATATTACAGACAGTGCAATTATTTTATTTGAAATACTAATGTCTTTGAATATATGACTACCTAACAATCTATCCAAAACACTCTTTGGCGTTAACGAACTACTCACTTTAAATACCCCCTTCTTAAGGTCAAATTCTATTAAATGGCTTTACTTACTTTTTTGTTTACCTGAAAGATGTTAAATTTTCGTGAATTTGTTAGATTAAATAAGGAGAAGTGAATTTAATAAATTAAAGCACGAAAGGTTGGGGATTGTGAGATTTTATAGCTAACAATCTTTGTCAAGATTTCAGATGGTGGGGAAGATCAATTATCCGGCTGGGCCAGTTCGCACTTAAACTGTTGTACACTCAAAGAATTTTACATAAATTTAATATGTTTGAGATACTAAAACGGGGATACGATATGTTGGCATCAATTTAGGTGTTCATTAAACTTGCGAAAACAAAAGGGGGATTCAAGTAATATGTCGCTGTTAAAGACGTTGCAAAGATATTATTTGGCTAGAGTATTAGTCGCCATAACCCTTTATTATCTCACAAGTAAAGTGGGATTGTTACTATCAAACGGTAGTGGCTTCGCCGCTTTGGTATGGCCTCCTGCCGGAATCTCTATAGTATTAATGCTTTATTTTGGGATCCGTATTTGGCCAGGTATATATTTGGGGGCTTTATTAACTTCAGTTCCGCATCTTGGCACTTTAATTGCTGATCCTGACGGTGTGACGCTGCATCCTCAGGCATTTTTTATTGCCGCAGGGGCTACATTGCAAGCGAGTGTCGCTGTTTGGGTGGTTGAAAAGTACAATCTTTTCAATCATAACTTTAGCAATCCGAAGAAAATTACAGGCTTTTATCTCGTTGTCGGCCCGCTTTGTAGCCTGATCAGCGCCACGGTCGCCTTGGTTACTTTTGTTTCATTTGATATGCGCAGTTTTAATTCGGCTGGTGAAGAATGGTTGCTTTGGTATTTCGCAGACAGTAGCTCAGCTATTATTTTCACCACTCTGATTTTCAATTTGATCAAGTTTAAGAAAAAAAATAAACGCAAACAACTAGTTAGTTTCTTTATCGTTGTCGGGCTCGTGCTTGCCTACAGTATTCTCTATCTCGGAAAAAGCTGGGAAGAAGAGCGGCTCGAACTCATTTTTAACCAAAGAGTGATAGCCGCCACTGATACGCTCAATCAGTTTATTGCCGCCCATGTCTCTCTGGATAAAAATCTCAAGGGTTTCAAGGATTCTCGTCCGAAACTCACCAAGGACCAATTCAAGCAATTTGCAGAAAATAATATTGTTGAAAATGGAAATGTTCGGACGCTGGCATGGATCGAAACCATATCTGGCGATCAACGTGCTGAGTTCGAACAGGAATTAGCGTCAATTCATGGCCAAAGTTTTTCACTTTGGCAGACTGGTACAGATATGAAACCGAGTCTTGCAAAACTGGCTGATAAATATACGGTAGTAAAGTTGATTGAGCCTTTTGACAGCTTTAGTTTTGTTGTGGGTCATGTAATAGGTGTAGATGAAGCTCGGAATCAAGCAATGCAATCCGCTCTAATAACCGGTGAAGCAACTGTATCGGCGCCTGTCGTGCTTATAACCAATCCAACAGTTCCTACTGCTGCAACAATATACCGGGCCCATATGTTGGACGGGGAACTGGATGGATTTACTGCAGTCGCCATGCGCATTAACACGATGGTTAGTAGATTGCAGGGTGTTGATGAACATCAGAGTTTTTACGTGGATCTATATGATAAAGAAGAAGGGCCAAATCTAACGTTTAAATCATATGTTGGTAAAGATATTGATTTTGAAGGCTTAAAACATCAAACAATTGAAGTGCCGATTTTAAATCGTACCTGGGTCATTACATTTACCAGAACACCAGCTTTCACAGAAAATAATAAAACATCTCAACCGCTTTTTATTGCCGTCGCTGGCATGATTTTCGCTTCGCTTGTAACGGTTGGAATAGTTCTGATTTCTGGTCAAAGCATATTTCTTGAAAAGATCGTCCATCAGCGGACCAGAGAACTGGAAAAAGCAAACTTGGCAAAAACCGAATTTATGGCCAATATGTCGCACGACCTTAGAACGCCGCTAAACGCTATTATCGGATTTTCTGAAATTATGACCAAAGAAATGTTCGGGGAACTGGGGTCGAAGAAATATCTTGAATATTCAAAAGATATAAATCAATCAAGCGAATATTTGCTCTCTCTCATCAATGACATCCTCGACTTGTCTGCAATTGATGCCGATCATAGAGTACTTGATCGGCAGGAAATTGATTTGAAAGCTCTTGTTGATAAGTGCAGTCGAACACTTGCTCCATTAATCAAAGAAAAGAAACAATCATTCACCATTGAAATTGATAGTGATTTTCCGGATGTTTACGCAGATGATAGATCGCTTAAGCAAATTTTGATTAACCTGATTTCAAATTCGATAAAGTTTACGCCGGAAGGTGGAACCATCAAAGTGAGCGCAGAATACTCACCATCACAAGTATGGATCACGGTCAGCGATAGCGGGCAGGGCATAGCCAAGAAAAATCTTAAGAGTATTGTCGACCCTTTTAGCCGGGTAGACAATCATCCCCATATTACTCAGGAAGGAACCGGACTGGGCCTTGCTATTGTAAATTCACTGGTTAATTTGCACGGCGGTAAATTGACAATTAAGAGCGAGCCCGAAAAAGGCACTCAAATATCGGTAGAGCTTCCTAGAATATAGCTGAATTTCCCCAAAATGTTTGAAAATCAAATATCACAACTTAGTGATTTGAAAAAACTTGATAATATGACATTATGTCAAATAACAGGGTAAACCATACTTCTATAGGAACAAAGAAATGAAAAAATTACTGATTGCCGCCATCCTCCTAATGTCGCCTTCGATTGTGCCGATTGCTAACGCTGATGAATATCAAATTGATGTCGAAGGAATGCACGCAGCCATAAACTTTCGCGTACGTCATGTTGGAATTAGCTGGCTAACTGGTCGTTTTGATAAATTTGACGGTACTTATACCTTTGACGAGAACGATCCCGCAGCCTCAAAAGTGGTTGTTGATATTGATGTGAGAAGCGTCAATTCAAATCATGAAGCACGTGATGCTCATATCCGCGAAGAGAATTATCTAAACGTTGAAAATAATCCCATGGCGCATTTTGAAAGTACATCTATTGAGATTACTGGCGAACAAACAGGTATTATTCACGGTGACCTCACCCTTAATGGTGTTACAAAACCTTTTGATCTTGATGCGAAGTTTGTTGGTATGGGCGATGATCCTTGGGGCGGTTACCGTTCTGCGTTTGAGGCAACGGCAATATTAAGCCCGGCCGATTTCGACTTTAAATTCAAATATGGCGACGTTTATCTGACCATGTATGTTGAAGGCGTTCGTAAAAAAGCAGATGGCACCGTAGATAGTCATTGATCGTTGCTTAACGGTTCTTTTTTAAATAGTGATAAAAAACATCAAGCATTTCGTCCATACCGCTACGACCAAAGCCGATACGAAAATGATCTTGTGGCGTTCGTAGTAAATCGGAATTATATATTCGTGGTGGCAGGATCATAACACCGGTTTCTTCCAGCAAATCTTCACAGAATTGATTTGTTGATCCTGCGCCAAGGTATTTTGGATAAGCGACCGCGCCACCGTCCGGCCTTTTCCATTCAAAGGTATCGGGAAATTCGGAGAAAAAATTGTCCAGCTTATCAAGGTTGGTGGATATGATACTTCTATTTCTTTCCAATATCCTATCACGCGCTCTTAAACCAATAAGTGAAAGAACCTCACTGGGAGCGCTGTTGCAGATGGTCAGGTAATGCTTAAATCGTTCCATTTCCTGAAGGAGCCCTGTGTCCTGACTTGCGATCCAGCCTATACGGAGGCCTGGAAGTCCGTAAGCTTTTGACATAACATTAAGAGACAGGCCTTTTTCGTAGACATCAGCTATCTGTGGGATCCGCTTGCTTTCATCGATCTCAATACCGCGGTAAACCTCATCACTGAAGATATAAATATCAAATTCGCGAGCCAGATTTATCAATTTGTCGAGTTCATCACTGGAAATAATCTTACCAGTAGGGTTGTTTGGAAAATTCATTGAGATAAGTTTGGTATTGGGTCTAAGAGCGCCCATAATTGCATCAATGTCCAGTGCCCAGTCATTTTCTGCCTGAAGCGCAACTCCTGTGACGTCACAGATGCTCAACGGGATCGTTTCTGCGGCTTGGTAATTGGGAACCACTACAATCGCATGGTCGTCCTTATCAAGAATTGTCTTCATCGCTGTATAAAGACCTTCTTCGGCGCCAGCGAAGCAGAGAATATTCTCATCCTGCAAATTATCGTAAGTTAGAGCAATTTCTGTTCGAAGTTCCGGCAAGCCGTAAGTTTGTGTATATCCCAGCCAGAGGTTTTCAAAGGCCTTCCGGTCTTCCGGGCTGGCCATGGCGAGGAGTTCCTTCATGGACATACTTTCCATATCGGATGCTGTTAAATGATATTTTGCTTTAAATTCCCATTCAGAAAAGAAAATTTCCAGTTCGAAATTACGCATCGGGGTGTTCCTCGCTTAATATTTAGGTGGATTTGTAGCACGGCCTTTTCAAATATCAAAGGTTATTGCTTGACTTGAACGCTAAAAAGGCGCATCACACGCCCGTTACAGGATTATTTGATAATTCAATTCCGCTGAGCAGCCGTGACCAGTAACGATCACGAGTATCCCACCATAAGGGCCAAGTGCATTCGCGGAACTAAAATATGTCCCATAAAAAAAGGGACAACCGCGAAGGATAAGATCATGACGCAGGATGATGCGCCAGAAGTAATGCCGTTTGGCTTTGATAATTTCGGCTTTGACAAAGCTATAATAAAATCCATCAAAAAAGAAGGATTTACCACTCCAACACCTATTCAGGAAATGGCAATACTGCCAGTTATGAGTGGCGTTGACCTTATGGGTATTGCTCAGACTGGTAGTGGTAAAACAGCGGCCTTTTCACTGCCAACCATGAATAAGCTACTTCATGAGTATCAGCCGCCTGAAAAAAACAAACCAAAAGTATTGATCATTGCTCCAACCCGCGAGCTTGTTATGCAAATTGGAAAGTTTATCGATACTTTTAGCCGCGGTACACCGATCAAAAGCCTTGTTGTCGCTGGTGGTCAACCTTATCAGCCACAAATTCGAAAACTGAAATACGGTGTTGATATCCTGATCTCGACCCCGGGCCGGCTGATTGATCACATGGGCACTGGCACAGTAAAGCTTGACCGGTGTCACACCTTCATTCTCGATGAAGCAGATAGAATGCTCGATATGGGTTTCATTGATGAAGTTAAGGAAATGCAGGCAGCATTAAAGGAAGATCATCAGACGGTAATGTTCTCCGCGACTATGAACCAAAAAGTTCGCAGACTTTCGGGTGAGCTTCTGAAAGATCCCGAGTATGTAGAACAGGAACGCAAAAACCTTGTCGCTGAAACAGTCACTCATAAATTGATGAATGTAAGACGTAAGAACAAAACCGATCTTCTCATTGAGCTTCTCCAGGACGAAGCCATTGATAAAGCGCTTGTTTTTGCCCGCACCAAACTTGGCGCAGACAATATATGCGGGCTTCTTAAAGAAGCATTTCGTGATACGCCAGTTCGCGTCGACGCCATCCACGGTGATAAAAAACAGCGCACCCGTGAAAAAATTCTTCTTAACTTCCGTAAAGGGCGCACCACAGTCCTCGTCGCTACCGATGTTGCGGCACGTGGAATTGATGTTGACGGTATCACTCACGTGATCAACTACGAACTTCCCATTGAAGCGGAAAACTATGTTCACCGTGTTGGACGCACTGGTCGTGCCGGTGCAAGCGGGCTTGCTATTTCCTTCTGTGATCCCAGTGATGTACGTTTGCTTAAGGAAATCGAAGCCCTTATTAAAATTAAAATCGACGTCGATGACAATCATAAATATCATTTTGATCTCTCTGAAACTCGCGATTTTAAAAAAGGCGGCAGAGGAAAATTTGATAAACCTCGCGGCCGCAAAAAAGAGGGGGGATCCACCGGAAAACGTCGTGAAAGTGGTGAAAAAAGACGCAGAGAGTTTAAGAAAGACGATCGAGAGTTCAAAAGAGACGAAAAACCCGCTCGCCATTCAGAAAAACCTGAATATGCCAAGCCAACACAGCGTAAAAAACCCTCTTCTTCACCAAAAGCAAAGCGAGAGTATGATCCTAGCCGCGACAGCTATAAATTTGATTCTGATGCGTTCGGTGATGACCCGGTAATGCAGAAACTACGCGGCAAGCCAGTAAAACGAAAAGCAAAACCTGTGGAAGAGACCAAAGGTAAACGCGATAAGAAATATAGCAAGAAGCAGGACAATGCTCCACTAGGCAAAAAAAGAAAGCCACAGACGAAACGGGTAAAATTAACGACTACACAAAAACAAACAGGTGGTCATAAAACCTTTGCGCCAAAGCGAAATGTCGTGCGCGGCAATAGGAGCGCATAGTTTAAGCTATTGAATATTTACGACTTTCTGTGCTAGCATAAGTTAGTTTAAAAATGAGTTGAGAAACAATGGGCAATATTTATAAATTAGTTGCGCTACTTGTACTGGTTTACATCTCTTGGAATCTACTGAACCAAAAGAATTATGACGAAGGTCTGGCCGCCTTTAGGACCGCCGACTACGAAACGGCATTTTCCATTTTTCAATCTACGGCTGATGATGGCAATGTTGACGCCCAATATAGTCTGGGTCATATGTATAGAAATGCCTTATATGTTGAACAGGATTTCTCACAAGCCCTTAAGTGGTATACTCTTGCGGCTGAGGCGGAGCACCCAATAGCCCAAAACGATCTTGGCCTTATGTGCAAAAACGGTGAGGGCATGGAAGTCGACTACAGTGCAGCAATGGACTGGTTCTTAAAATCATCTGAACTTGATTATTACGGCGGCCAATTTAACATTGGCCTCATGTTTTATCAGGGGGTCGGTGTTGAGCAGGACTATGAGCAGGCTTTGAACTGGTATTTGCTTGCTGCAGCGCAGGGTATGACCATAGCACAGCGCAGCCTTGGTGTAATGTATAAGCTTGGTCAAGGGGCGGCGATCAACGATAATTATGCTTATATGTGGCTCTATATTGCCAAAGAACGTGGCGATGCTCCGGCATCCAACTTGATAGAAGAATACAACCGTGAGTTAAACTCAGATACGATAACGCAGTCAATCGCCCTTGCCAATCAATGGCTTGCCAGAAACTGATTTCTCTTCATTTTTGCAAATTCTTTTAAATTATGTCAAACTGCGCATGTAAGGCATAGTATATTGCAGAGTTTGAGTAAATATTATGGGAAAAACGGTGAAAATCAGATTAATGAGACCTTTAACAGTGGTCGTATGTTGCGTCATCTTATCATCATGTGCATCTGGGCTCAATATGAACAGTGCGCGTCTTGCCTATGATAGCGGTGATTACGCGGCGGCATTTGAGTATTACCAAAGCCAGGCTGCTCAGGGAAATATCGAAGCCCAATACATGCTCGCTCAGATGTATGCGTCTGGACGTGGGGTAAGCCAGGATGCCAGTCAGGCACGAAGTTATTATAAAAGAGCCGCCAATAGCGGTCATATTGACGCGGAAATGGCTCTTGCCACTTTATATATGGATGAAGCAACGTATGATCTGGCCCGTCCTTATCTCGAACGGTCATCTGAACGCGGCAATGTATCTGCCAAATATTTTCTCGGAACCATGTACCAAAACGGCTTTGGTGTCTCACAAAATATGGACCGCGCCCTTGAATTTTACCACGCAGCAGCCGATGGAAATAATGGCGCTGCACAGCATACACTTAGTTTGATGTATGAGATGGGTAACGGCACTGTGAATGTGGATAAGGCCCGCTCACGCGCTCTTATGATCAGCGCAGCACAAAATGGTTCTGGAGCGGCACAATATACTGTGGCCCATTGGGTGCTTGAGGGAAAAGAAAATGTTGTAAATCGTCGTCAGGCGGTAACTTGGATGCGCTCCGCCGCCGACAAAGGCGTTATGGAGGCGCAACGAGATATAGCCACTATGTATCGCGATGGTGACAGCGTCGATCAGGATATGGCAAGCGCTTTCAAATATTATAAACTTGCCGCTGAACAGGGTTCCGCGCAAGCGCAACATGATCTTGCTAATATTTACCGCAAAAATGATGGAGTGGAACGGGATATTAGTCTTGCTCTCAAATGGTATAGGGCCGCGGTCGAACAAAATTATACCCTCGCGGAATATGATCTTGGGTCCATGTATTATTTCGGCCTTGGCGTTGAACAAAACGTCAAAGAAGCAACAAAACTGTTTACCATGGCCGGAAACAAAGGTCACGCCATGGCGCAGTATTTTATCGGAAATATATACAGAATAGGACAGGGTGTCATTGTTGATGAAGCTGCAGCGCTTGAATGGTATAAGCGTGCCGCTGAACAGGATATGCCGGAAGCACAAGCCAATCTCGGATATATGTATTCAAACGGGCAGGGTACAGAAAGAGATTACATACGCTCTCATATGTGGTTTAGCATTTCGGTGATCAACGATAATCTTAGTGCACGTCAGGCCATGCAATTCATTGAATCGGAGATGACCGCCGAGGAAATAGAGAGGGCGAGGCAAATGGCCCGCGACTGGCTTGCAGCACACGGGAAATAAACGATCATGCGTATTTTTCAATTATCAGCTCTGTTAATAATTATTTTTATGTCCATTGCTCACGCCGACCTCGAACGTGGCAAAGAAGCCTATTTTATGGGCGCTTATGAACGTGCCATAAAAGAACTGATGCCACAAGCTGAGGATGGGAGCACTTATGCACAACTAAAAATCGGCTTTATGTATGAAAATGGCTGGGGCGTTGATAAAGATTTGAGCGTAGCCAAAGACTGGTATGAGCGCGCGGTCGCGGCCGATGATCCTGATGGTCATATTGCTCTTGCCAAGCTTGCTGCTTATGGCCGCGGTATGGACAAGAATGTCAAATTTGCTGAAGCTCTTTTGTTACGTGCAGCGGATCTGGGCTTTTATCATGCTTATTATGTTCTTGCTGATTTTCACAATGATACACAGGCGTTCGGCCAAAATGACCGTTATGCGCTGCAGTATTACCTTCTTGCAGCAGAAAATAACGCTGCAGCTAGTTCGGTAGATGGCCACTATAGAAAGGGCACAGGTCAGTGGTTTCGCTTACTCAGTAAGCGTGGTGTCCAAATGACCCGCAGAGCAGCGGACGATGGCAATGTCCACGCGCAATTTAATATCGCCCTTCGTTATTATTACGGTGAAGGTGTCTCAAAAAATCATCGCATCGCCAACACTTATTTCCTAATGGCCGCACTGGCTGGAAATGCAGAGGCACAAAACTATTTGGCTCAAAATCAGGTCATGTATGACCCAATCGGTTACGACCGCGTGTTCGTCTATAAATGGTTCACCATCGCCGCCAAAAGCGGATACGGCCAAGCCTCCAAAAACCGACAGAAAATAGCATGCGATATGACTTCAGATCAAATCGAAGAAGCCGAGGCACAAGCGAAGACCTGGATGGAAAATCAGTAATATGCGAGAGCTAATTATCGTTGTTTTCAGGAGCAAGTATGTCGGCCACCCATCAAATCATCCTAGTACCAAAGCCTTACTCCGGCAACGAAGCTAAACTCGCTTGTATCATGACCTTCCATTCTATGAAAATCGGCGGTTTGGCCCAAGCTTTGATGCCAGCTTATACCAACATAAGGCGCGAATTCACGTTTCACTTCGTATCTTAAGCGAAGACCAGTTTCCAAATCACTTAGGCCCGAGCCGATCCCCAATTCCGGAACATCCTGCAACTGTAGGGTTATTTCTACTATTGGCTGCAATATAAGCCTCTGTGTCAGAAGCAGTTCATATTCCACTTCAAAATTGGCGGCAATATTGCCTTTATCGCTCATTTGTAGGCTTCCATCGATTTCAAACCAGTACGGCGCAAGTCCCATGATGCCGATAGTGGCGTATGTTCGTTTTGGCCCTGCGGAAAAATCCTGTTTTATGCCCGCTTGAGCATCAAAAAATGGCGCGATGGCGCGACTATAAAGCACTTCAACATCGCCCTCATGAAATTCATCCTCGGCGAAACCGAATTCTGCTTGTGATTTGAAATATATTTTTTCATGATCACCGCCAAACCAGCCTTTGGCTTCCCACGCAAGACTACCGTCTTCCGCACTTCTATATTCAAGCTTATCGGCCATTAGAAAAAGATGGTTCTGACCACCGGTTATTTTCTTCAGCATCATACGCGACGCGGCCATTTCCTCAGGTGAATAATATTCATCAACTGGTTCCTGCGCGTTGGCAAATGTGGTTAAAGCGAGAAATGACATTATAAATATCTTCATGACGTTTCTCCCGGTAGTTGATCCCGGACCGAGACAACCCTGAACATTCCCGCATGCATATGATACATAAGATGACAATGAAATGCCCAGTCACCAATGGCATCAGCCGTAATGTCAACGGATAATTTCTCACCGGGTTTTACTATGATTGTGTGTTTGCGAGGCTTAAAATGGCTACCTTCGACGGTTACCACATCAAAAAACATACCGTGCAAATGGATCGGATGTGGCATCATGGTGTCGTTGACCATGGTAAGTCGTAAGCGTTCGTCTTTCTTAAAAAAGATATTATCTTTGATTTCTGAAAATTTAATGCCATCGAAAGACCACATATAACGTTCCATATTGCTGGTAAGGTGAAGCTCAATCTCTCGCCCAGGAGGACGCATGTCAGGGTTCATGACAAGAGCCTCAAGGTCCATATAGGTAAGCACCCGATGACCTGTATTTTCAAGTCCAATACCTGGTTCATGAAGGCGGCTTACGGGCGACATGGCAATGTTTGCCACGCCGTGATCCTTTGCGTGATTATGGGTTTGCATTTCCAAATTGTCCATTTCCATCTGGTTATGATCCATCATAGAATGATCAACTACTGGTTCCTCAGCAGGCATATTGTGTCCCATAGAACTATGATCCATTTGACTATGATCCATTTCTGGTTCTGGATCAGATGCGGGCATATCGTGCCCCATGGCAGCATGATCCATTTCGCTCATATCCATGTCGCCATGGTCCATACCGCCCATGTCTTTCATTGTAAGCTTTGGTCGCTCCCTTAGTGCCGGGACTTCAGCGGTCATGCCAGTGCGTGGCGCAAAAGTGGCCCGGGAAAAACCGGCCCGTTCAATACTTTCACACATGAATGTGTAAGCGCGGTTCTTCGGCTCGATAATTACATCGTAAGTTTCAGCGACACCCATTTGAAACTCGTCCGTTTCAATGGGTTTTACATCAAGTCCATCTGCTTGCACCACCGTCATTGGAAGACCGGGTATGCGGACTTTAAAAATGGTCATGGCAGACGAATTGATGATACGAAGCCTTATACGCTCACCCGGTTCAAAAATGCCCGTCCAGTTGTCAGTGGGGCCGTGACCGTTGATCAGGTATGTATAGGAAGCGCCAGTAACATCGGAAAGGTCTGTGGGGGTCATTCTCATAGCGCCCCACATGTTGCGGTCAGCTATGGTTGCACCAAGACCGTTTTTCCGGACATCGGCAAGAAACTCAGCAAGATCCCTTTGCTGATAATTGTAACCGTGTCCCATTTTTTTGAGCTTATCAAAAAGTCTATGCGGGTTTTCAAAAGTCCAATCAGAAAGCACCATGACATATTCGCGGTCAAATTCCTGTGGGTAGCCGTTCTTGGGTTCGATGATAATCGGGCCGTAATGCCCCGACTGCTCCTGAAGCCCGGAGTGGCTGTGGTACCAGAAAGTTCCCGCTTGTTTTACCGGAAATTTATAGGTAAACGTCTCGTCAGGTTTAATGCCGGGGTAAGTAACGCCGGGCACACCGTCCATTTGAAAGGGTAGTAATATTCCGTGCCAATGAATGGAGGTGTCGACCGCAAGGTTATTCTTTACACGTAATGTGATGTCGTCGCCTTCTTTCCAACGTAGAAGCGGGGCTGGAAGTTGATTGTTGACGGTGATACCGTTTCCGGGTTTTCCATCAATAAAAACGGTTTTTTTACCGACTTCCAGATCAAACTCTGTGCCAGATAGGACTTTAATTCCCGATAGGTCGGGGGATTCGGATTGTGCCCAGGCAGGGAGAAGGGCCGTTGAAATTCCATGTGAACCGATAAATGTACCGGCGGTTGCAGCTGTTTTTAAAAAATCTCTTCTGTTAAACATTTCTCATACCAGATCTAAATATAAATTGAATTAAACCATTAATGACAATGGTTTGCTTAGATTTAAATATTGAGAATACTATCAAATACGCAGAAGAGTGCCTTGATAGAGTAGAGAAAATGATTGGAGATTGTGGTTTTCTATGGGTACAAAGTTGTAATTTTGAAATTCACGTATATGGATGGCTTGGGAAATTGGATATACTGAAACATTGATCAATTTCTGTTCGGTTTTTATTTTAAGAGCAAGTGTAGCCGTAAATTCATTGCTATCATTTTGCATAAAGGATAAATGACAATTGCCATCACAATTCTGATCACTAACGTTCCCCATATCACCATGATCCATATGTTGGTGGTCGTGGGATGGTTGATTATCCAACTCGCAGGCACAGGCCAGAACCGATTGGGCACTGAAAATGCTCAACAGCAGAACTGTGAAAAAGAGGCGTTGTCTTTTGATCATTTCTTTATTTAATGGTTTTTCTTGGCTATCGCAATGTTTATTGAAGGGTGGGCCACAATATTGACATGCTAAACCCACCCCACAATTTACTCTGCTGCTTGTTCAGAAAGTGGCAAAACAGATACTCCGTGTTCCTGTAACTTCAATGCCCGTCTTTTTACCCGCAGATAATAAAGCGATGGGACGAATACGAGTGCCAGAAGCGTTGCGCCGACCATGCCGCCAGCGATAGCGGTTGCTAGCGGCGGCCACATGGCATCACTGAAGAAAATCAGTGGAAGGAAGCCGCCGATTGTCGTGAAGGTGGTTGATATAATATGTCGGGTTGAATTTATGGTCACCTGAACGATGGCATCTTTATCGGCCGCTCTCGCGTTTTCGTTTTCGCGAAGGGCAGCAAGAACCACGATGCTGTCGTTAATGGCAAGTCCAATCAGCCCCATTGTGCCCATGATCCCCATAAAACCCATGGTAAATCCAAACAGCCAAAGCGATAACAGGGCTAGCCCCGCACTGAAAAATGCCACACCGCCAATGATAAGTGCGGATGTGAAGCTGTTAAAGGCCAGAACCAACACACCAACCATGAGAACGAGAAGCGGTAGTACTGTGGAAAACAGTCCGCCTTCGGATCTGGAGCGTTTTTCTTCCTCCCCGCCGTATTTAAACGTATATCCAGCAGGAACCTCAAAGTCAGATGCAGCAAGACGTTCCTTAAAATCGAGCAGGCTGACACCGGGAAGACTGTAAGGATGAACGTATGCCTGAAGCACATTCATACGTGCGCCGTCGCGGCGCACAATCGCGCTGATGGTTGGCACAATTTCCATATGACCAAGTGATGATAGCGGTACACCGCCCACATGATCACCTGAATCCGCACCACTGCCACCTGATGCGACAACGGCGTTGCTAAGCACATAATCAAGATCGGTACGATTTTCATTGCCAAACCGCACGCGCACCGGCAGTTCTTCTGTGCCTTCAAGCACACTACCGCCAACACTGCCTTCGAGGGCGCTGTTAAGCTGCTCTGCTATTTGGTTGAGCTTAAGTCCGGCAGCCTCAGCGGTTTCCTCGTTTGGAACAAACATCAGTTTCTTTTGTGTGAAACTTGATTTGGCTTGAGTGTAACTAACACCGCGGGTCTGCGCGAGGATCTTTCTGATTTCCTCACCCTTTTCGGTTAAAATATTTAAGTCCTGACCGTAAAGCATAATTTCAATAGGTGCTTCGAAGGGAGGACCTTGCTCAAAGGGTAGGGCAAGTACCATTGCGTCAGGCACCTCAGCGATTAAATCGCGCTGAAGTAGCGGCAGGATTTCGCGGGTGTCAGAAGGTGAGCCAGTATTAACGAACGCGCCGGCAAAGCTCGAAACGCCGTCATTGGCAAGAAACGTATTATAATAAACACCAGGCGGGTTTTCACCGACAACCCAAACATCGCGGGTAATTTGTGGATATCGGGCAAATATTTCGCGTACCTTTGCCACTTGTCGTGTGGTTTCTTCAAGACTTGCCGTCGACGGCATTTTAAGCTGCACTTGAAACTGATCACGGTCACCAGGCGGGAAAAACTGCTGCACAAGCGTTGACGCAAGGATAAAGCCTATAATTGGCAATGTAATCGAAATAAGGACTGCTTTCTTTGGTGAATTAAGACACCACTGCAAAAGAGATCGGTACCATTCGCGCAGGGGAATATTATGATAACCGTTTGCGATTATATCCTTAACGTCGGAAACCCCACTTTCGTTGGTGGGCTCGTTATTTCCTTTAAAGAAATCCCGTTTGTCGAGATAGCCTGCCAGGGCCGGAATAATGGTCAGGGCAAGAAATAGCGACGAAAATAGCGAGAATATTACCGCAAGACCAATGGTTCCAATAAATTCACCAGTCGGCCCCGGGGCCAATACAATCGGCATAAACGTAAGCGATGTTGTAACCGTTGAAGCAAGCAGTGGGATAATCAGGTGTTTTGCCATTTTTGAAATGGATGTAGCAACGTCAATACCTTGGCTGCGCGAATGTTTGTATTTATCAATAGATACGATGGCGTTATCAATCAATAGACCAAGGGCAATAATTACACCGCCAATAGACATCTGATGAAGATTGACATCCATCAAATTAAAAATCGCCATCACCATTAAAATAGTAAGCGGCAAGGAGGTTGCCACAAGAATAGCACTGCGCCAGCCCATCATAAAAATCATCAAAACGATAATAATTGCCGAGCTCATAAAAATATTGCCAAGCAAAGTGGAAAGTCTGTCAGTGACATATTGGTCCTGAGAAAAGATGACATCAACCTCAACGCCTTCTGGAAGGACATCTTTATATGCATCTGTGGCTGCGTACATTTTTTCCGACCATTGATCGACGCGCACATTCTGATCCACTTTGGCACCGATAATCACCGCGCGTTCACCGTCTATTAGGGCATTGGCGCTGGCAGGGGCTTTAATGGTTTTCTTAACATCCGCTATGTCGCCGACACGTAGAAACTCACCGGTTGGTAATTGCTTTAATATTATGCTGCGAATGCGGTCTTCCGATTTAAGCTCGCCAGCAACCTCAACCAACAAATCATTAAATTGGGCGCGCACCTGTCCCGCGGAAATCTTTGAATCGCTGGTGGCGATGGCGGTGGATACTTGCGATACAGTCATGCCAACCGATGCAAGGGCATCCGGATTGATGGTGACCAGCACCTCTTCTTCCGGCTCGCCAAACAAGCCTGTATCTACTGTTCCAGGAATAGGAGCGAGCACCCGTTCAAATTCACGGCCAAAACGTCCAAGAATATCAAGCTGCGGTTTCTGGTCTTTATTAGCCCAGCGAAAGCCAACCATAAAGGTATAAACAGGACTTTCCCGATCAAGCATATAAGGCTCACTTGCCCCGACAGGGAGGAACGGGCGAACATCACCAAGTTTATCACGCACTTTTGACCAGATATTTTCAAGATCTTCGCGGGCGATATATTCTTCCAGTTCCACTGAAATGTTGGAAACACCAGCGCGTGATGTGCTGTTCACTTGGCGAATTTCATCAACCTTGGTCAAGGCCGCTTCAATTTTTTCTGTCACCAACGCGTCAACGCGTTCGGCACTGGCACCGGGCAGGGTTGTTACGATCACGTCAAAACGGTGCGCGATCAATGGGTCTTCCTGGCGGGGGATGCTTGAAAGTGCTGAAAGTCCGGCAACAATAATAAACCCAAGGACAAGAGCGGTCAGGCGCTTGTTTCTATAAAAAAGATTGCTCCACATGATGCTTCTCCCTAATTGGCCTTAACCAGAAAACCGGCTGCCAGCTTATGAGTGCCACTTGAAACAACTTTGTCGCCGTCATTCAGGGTGCCACGTACGTAAACTTTATCAGCCTCGGTGTAGATAACCTGAAGTTCGTGACGGGAGAGGGTGCTTACATCGCTATATCCATCGACGGGCGCAAGAGTATAAGCGCTCCAAAGGCCGCGACGACTTTCCGCCAGTGCTTCAGTCGGTAACCAGAAGCCTTCTTCACTGACAACAACATCTACGGATAACTCGGCAAGGCTTCCAGGGCGAATAGTATTGGAGTTTTCAACATCAAATATTGCTGTAACAGTACGGGTATTTTGATCAATTTTAGCATTGATTGACCGTAGCGTTGTGGCAATATCTGTACCCGATTGATTAAATTGGTAACGTTTGCCGATTTCAAGGCCGTTTGCAGCACGTTCAGTAAGCCCAACCCGAATTTCCAAATTCTCATCTTCGATCAGTCGGATCATTGGGCCGCCGCCCATTCCGAAGGATGCACCTTCATCACGGTACCGACTGACCACACTGCCGTCAAAGCGCGCTCTAAGTATTGACATGTCGCGGTCCGCCTGAAGTGCATTTATGCCTGCTTTGACCTTATTCACATTTGAACCCGCAGCTATATTACGTGCTTTAGCACTTTCAAGTTCATTGGCAACCTGATCAAATCTGGCCTGTGAAATATGGCCGTTTTCTTTTAACTGTACATAACGCTCATAATCCGTCGAAACTCTCTTTAAAGTCACTTTGGCTTCTTCCGCCATGGCTAGTGTGCTCTCAAGATCAGCATTTAACTCCTGCTCACGGGCATCAAGCTTTCTCATATCGAGAATGGCAAGGATATCGCCTTTTTTAACACGGTCACCTTCATCTACCATAACCTCGGCAAGAACGCCGCCGCGATCAAACCCATGGTCGCTTTCGCGGGCCGCGATCACTTGACCGGAAATTTTCTGTGTTGTCGAATATGTGTTCAACGCCTTGGCAGTTATGGTTGATACATTTAATGCCTTTGAAATATCTACATTGCCGATATCCGCGCTTGCTCGCGTCGCAACAGATGTCATACGTATCATGACAAGGCCGCTTAAAATAGCGAGGATCACAAGCACGCTAATTGTCGGAAGAGGGCGATTTTTCAGATTGTCAGTGATGAATTCTGCAATATTGAATTTTTTAATGTCAGTTTTATTGGTCATAGCTTCACCTTAATTGCCAATAGAATCAGTTGTATGTTTACGGTGAAAACATAACCGGAATATTGACACTGTCAACATCAAAATATAAGCAGTTGAAACAGATGGATAAATTGCCTAATAGCTAGTATAGTTATTTTCAAAAACACGATCTGGAGCGCACCATGAGTTTCGATGACGAATTATTTAATTACGTGCTGGGAGCGGCAAAAAAATTCGAGGATAATCTCGGTGAAGGTCCCATTGTACCGTCAGAGCAGAATGTAAGTAATCTTGAAGCATTCAACGAACCTATGCCAAGCACGCAAACCTCAGCGCTTGAAGTTGTTAAGCAGCTTAATGAACTTGGCACTCCGGTAACGACATTAAGCCGAAGCGGGCGATTTTTTGGTTTTGTTGTTGGTGGTGCGTTGCCAGTATCAGTAGCTTCAAGCTGGCTTACGTCAACCTGGGACCAGAATTCGAGTCTCACTATGTTGGGTTATTTAAACGCCAAACTTGAACAGGTTGCGCAAAAATGGATCGTCGATCTCCTTGATTTGCCGATCGGTACTGCGGTTGGTTATGTCACCGGGGCGACCATGGCCGGATTTACCGCGCTTTCGTCTGCACGGACTAGAACCTTCAAAAACCTTGGCTATGATCTCAAAAAAGGTGGACTTCGGAATGCGCCGAAAATTCGTTTCATCATCAGCGAAGATATCCATGCAACCAACATACGCGCCCTTAATTACATGGGCCACGGAACCGATGAATTTGAATATATCCCGGTTGATGACGAAGGCAGGGTAAAGGTTGACGAACTTCCTGTTCTTGATGAAAGCTGTATTATTGTGGTGCAGGCAGGCAATATTAACAGCGGAGCGTTTGATGATTTTAGAACGATTTGTGCGCGTGCTAAAGATGCGGGGGCCTGGGTCCATGTGGACGGTGCCTTTGGCGGCTGGATCAAAGTATCAAAAACTCGAAATCATTTAACGGACGGTATGGAACTTGCCGATAGTTGGTCCATTGACTGCCATAAATGGCTCAACGTGCCATATGATAGCGCCATTGCCATTTGCCGTGACCGGGAGGCGATGCTGGAAACATTCACTATTTCTGCAGGTTATTTGACCACAGACGGCGAACGTATTCCTAATAACTTTACTCCTGAACTCTCGCGTCGTGCGCGGGGAATTGACGTCTGGGCCGCGCTCAAACATCTCGGGCGTGATGGTTTTAGTCAACTCATAGACCGCTGCTGCGACCATGCCAAATGGTTTTCGGTCGAACTTGAAAAAATAGGTTTTACCATCATGAATGATGTGGTGATCAATCAAGTGGTGTTCTGTCTTTCGGACAATGATGATGAGCGTCTCAAGAAAATCATGAATAAAGTTGCCGCAAGCGGTAAAACCTGGTTCGGCCCCACACATTGGCACGGCAGAACCGTTTACCGCATGAGCGTATCGTCTCACGAAACAAACCAGTCCGACCTTGATGTGGCGCTTAGGGCGATCAAGGACGCGATGGATTATGTTTATTCGCTGCCATCAGAGTAACGTTTTTCTTGTAGGGTAATTTTTTGTATATTAAGGGCTTCCAGGGCAAATCGGATAGGAATAAAGAAATTTATTCCTTCTCCATCTATTCTTCCTGCTACTGAAATTGCAACCACATTGCCATTTTCATCGATCATAGGGCCACCACTATTGCCACCATTGATCTGCGCGTCACTTTGAATATATTCCTGATTATCTATCATTCTAAACGCACTGATAATGCCTTGCGAGACAGTGCCCGATAAATCCGGATCAAGCGGAGAACCAATGGTATAAACAGATGAGCCCACTTCGGGCTCGTCGATTTTAAGCCGCAGGGGTTTTGAACGGGATAACGGTACTTTAACGAGAGCTACATCCCTAAGGGGCGCCGTGCGAACGACTTGGCCTTCAATTGCAATACCATTATCGAATGTGATTGTAACACTATCATTTAATCCCACAACATGTTCGTTTGTGAGAATATAGCCATTATCGCTGATCAAGAAGCCACTACCATGACCGCCTGTGGGAAGATTAATTGTTACTACGGATTGCCGCGCTTGTACTATACTGACCGCAGGAGAACCTATTTCATGTTGGATGTAATTTACGTTAAATTGATCAAAGTCAGGACTTATTAATCCTCTATCTCCTCCCGCAAGAACCGTTGCCAGTTCGTCTGTCTCAAGAAAATTATGAAGAGCTGACTTAAAGGTGTTTTCAAGTAATCTGAACACGATGTTGGAACTCCATTTTTTTATCTTGTAATAACCTTCAGTTTGTTTGCGAAAGACCACTTCTTCCTTGGCGATGTTATAAACTTGCCAATCTAAGTTCATATACAGTTGCCCATCGCCACTTGAACTTTCTGTTCCGTGGCAATAATCTATCTCAAAATCAGAAATCATGGCCGCTATTAAAAATTCGGGTTCTATTTTTTTATCAGCAAAAAGAGAGTTTGGATCGCCTGGAATATTATAGTTCGCCTGCTTCATAACTTCTGTGAAAGAATTGATAAATATCCTGTTTTCGATGTTAAAAGTATTTGATTCAAGTTCATAAGGGTATTTCTTTATGCAACCGAGTAAGTGTTTAAAACCTCCGGTGCCAAGTTTTTTGGTGCTGGGTACGTTAAAAACAAGCCGTGAGAAACCAATTGGTGCTGAATGCTCATTCTTGTTTATGTAGATATTTTCTACTGTAGGAACAACCTTTACCTTTGCCACCGAAAAATCGGTGATAAGTACGAGTGAGAATATAATAAAAAATGCTGTTTTTAACATGTGAAACCCCCAAAATAAAAATTCGATTATTGGGAGTTTACTAGAGAATAAATGGTTGTCAATGTATTTGTACTATATTTGTTCTTATTGTTTTTCGGATTTCGAACGCATAAAGCTTAAGATGTCATAAGCAAATAAACTGGAGCCGGTATTAAAGTGAAACACTTCCGAAAGATGGTTGTGATCCATGACTTGCTTGACCATCGGCATTTCACCGTCGCGGCGATAAAGGCCGTCTATCATGCGGGACGCTTGATACTGGAAGTTATCCTTGTCATATTCGGCGTATGATACAAAGACCGGGATTTTACGGCCATCAAGTTTATGGAGGACCGAGCGGACCGGATAAGATTTATTGTCGCGGCCAAAATAATCGTAATATTGCGGATCGGCGCTATGGTTTAAGATATCAGTATCATAAACAGAACCGCTGGCAAGGATTGCACCGGCAACGCCGTCATTTTCAATCTGATACTTTTCTTCGAATATATAACTGGCAACATGTTGTGCCCCAGCCGAATGACCGAACAGGAATATTTTCGAAGTATCACCGCTTTTTATCTGATCCGGATTATCGCGAAGCCATTTTATCTGTGCCGCCAGATCAAGTGTGCCGCTCGGCCATTTAAACTCCGGGGCCAGCCGGTAGGTCATTATAACGGATGTGATGCCATACTTGGCAAAATGATAGCCGACGTTGGCATACATGGCCTTGTCCCCGGCGACAAACGACCCACCATGAAGAAACACCAGTATAGGCGAGGGGGTATCACGTGGCTCAAGCGGTTCGTAAAGATCAAAACCCTGTTTGGAATGAGGACCGTATTTTAGGTCATAAGTTACTTTAACCTTGGAATTGTCGGCAGCGTCCCAAAGTGTTTGCCACCGGGATAATGATTTACCAACATCGATAATTTTCCCGTCGGCGCGAATTTGTTCGGTCACCGACTGGGCATTTGTATATGTTGCAATGAGAATAACCGATAAAATGGCGGCAAAAAATCTTGTCATTACTCTTAATCCGTTTTGTCTTCATCCTGATATTTTTTCAAGATAGAAGGATGAAGTCCGGCCTTAAGCTCTTCAACTGATTTATTTCTCAGTTTTTGGCGCTGCATAACTCTTTTCTTAAGTCTCGGTTCTTTCCTGTCGCTCATCAGTCCCATGGCGAGTACGAGCACCAGAATTAAACGAGTGACACAAAGGCAAAACAAAAACGCGTATCTGAAATTTGGATAAATTACATACTCGGGAAGCTCTGCAAAGGGAACGTCACGCCAGACAATATCTCGCGGGCCAATTTTATTCTGCATAAAGAAATAGTTTTCCTGCATATAATAAGCCGTAACACCATCATACATAAGCCAGAATAAAATGAGTATCACCACCAAATATTTCAAATAGACGAGATCATAAATGCGGTTGATGAGCCGCTGATGGAAATACATCATGACCAAATAATATAAAACCATGGCCCCGGTTAGAGCGATGAAAATATCCAGATATTGTTCGACTTCCGTTACCCCAAGCGAGGTGATTATATATTGGCCGACAATCTGGGGAAGAACCAGTAAGGCAAAGAGCTTGATAACTTGGACGATATTTAGCCCCTGTTCCTTAAATTGATCCTGCATTTATATTCCTCGATTGTTCAAAAAAATCAAATAGTAAATTCTACTCTTTAATATTGGCATTTCGTATTTATCCAGTAAAGTCAAATATATAAAAAGTGAGGAAATCAAGATGAAATTCGATCAACCACTCTATGAATATGTGCTCAGGGCGACAAAATCATTCGAAGAAAGTCTGGATAGCCGCCCCGTTACCCCGGACGAGACATCCATGCAATCACTCAATGGTTTTGAAGAACCGTTTAGTGAGAAAGGAACAAAGCCTCTTAATGTGATTAAGATGCTCAATGAAGTTGGTGAGCCTGGCGTGGTCTCGTCACGGGGCGGTCGTTACTACGGTTTTGTCACTGGTGGTGCACTTCCCGTTGCTGTTGCTGCGAATTGGCTTGCTGCAAGTTGGGATCAAAACGCTGGTCCCGGTGTGCTTAGCCCCACAGCTGCAAAGGTTGAGGAGGTCGCGGGTGGTTGGGTTTTAGATTTGCTTGATTTGCCGCGGGAAAGTGGCTTTGGTTTTGTCACTGGTGCAACCATGGCTGGTTTTACTGCGCTGTCTACCGCGAGGAACAGGATTTATAAAAACCTTGGTTATGACGTTAAGGCAGACGGTATTACTAATGCGCCAAAAATTCGTTTTATCATGTCTGATGAAATTCACCCGACCAATATCATTGCCCTTCAATATTTGGGCTACGGTAAAAACGAACTTGAATTTGTTCCGTGCGACGACCAAGGCCGGATTATTTCGTCCAAAATTCCGCCTCTTGATGATCACTCAATTGTACTTCTGCAAGCTGGAAATGTGAATAGTGGCTCCTTTGATCCTTGCCATGAAGTGGCAGACCTTGTGGACGGGACGGGTGCTTGGTTACATATTGATGCGGCCTTTGGCGGCTGGGTTAGGGCATCCAAAACACGCTCACACCTTGCTGCAGGAATAGAACGTGCCGATAGCTGGTCACTGGACTGCCATAAATGGATGAATGTTACCCATGATAGTGCAATTTGTGTATGCCGCTACCCTGATGCTATTCGCGATATGTTTGGTGTTCAAGCGGCCTATCTGGTTGAAGGACCACTGCGAGAATCAAATCACTATACGCCAGAACTCTCGCGCCGGGCGCGGGGGATAGAGATATGGGCAGCCCTTAAACATCTGGGACGGGACGGTTTCGCAGCATTGATTGATCGAACTTGTAATCATGCGAAATATGTCGCTAGCGAATTGGAAGAAATGGGGTTTGAGATACTCAATGACGTGGTTATTAATCAGATTGTGGCTACAATGGACGAAGACAAAATTGATGATTTTATTTCTGCTGTCCAGAAAAGTGGTAAAACATGGTTTGGGCCGACCCTATGGAAAGGCAGAAAAGCATTCCGCATTAGCATATCTTCCCATGTGACGACCCGTGAAGATACGGATATTGCTCTTTTAGCAATAAAAGAAGCCCTTTAGCTTTGAATTTCGGTGATAATTTCAGTGGTTACCGAATTGGCAATAAAGCATCCTTCATGTGAATTGTGATGAATACGTTCAATATCCGAAAAGCTCGGTATCTTATCCCCGGAATAGGTCGCGCGGGGTTTTAAGATCACTTTGGTCATAGCATACTTATTTCTACCAGTTCGGGTGAGGAAGCCGACAGCATCATCAACATAACTGTCGACAACAAAGCCTTCCTGTGAACATAAATCAAGAAAGAACAGCATGTGGCAGCTTGATAGGCTGGCGACGAATGCCTGTTCAGGGTCCAGATAGTCGGGATTAGAATAGGGAACAGGAACTATATGATGAGAAGGACTAGCATCAATTTCGAGCCCACCGTCAAACTTCCATCGGTGAATACGGCTATATTTTCTATCAATGAATTGCTCCTGTGGACCACGCTCCCAAGAGATACTGGATTTATATTCTGACATTTTATTCCTCGTTTAATTCTTCAATGAGTAGCATAATCACATTTATGTGTTTATCCGTTAGTTGTTTTTTTATTCAGAAGCTATATAAACGAAAAAATACAAGTTCATCAATTAGGGAACAACATGAAAAACTATCTTGTTGATAGCGCACGTACTGCTTCAAACACATATTTCACCGACAAAGTTTCAGAAGCAGAAGTAAAAGAAACATTTGAAATGTTTGCGAACACCGGCGAGACGCTTGATAATCAGAAGCGTCGGTTATTTTATGGTAAAGGCGATGCGTTATCTGGCGGTGATGTTGATGGATTTTCTATCCATGGACTAAACGGTAATATTGTTCACGCGATATATGGACTTTGTACCGAAGCGGGAGAAATTAGCGAAGCTTTTCTTAAAGCAGCCGAAACCGGAAATTTTGACGAAGTCAACCTAAAAGAAGAAGCCGGAGATCTGCTCTGGTATCTGGCGATGCTATTCAGAGAACTTGATACAGACTTCCCAGAAGTAGCAGACACAAATATCAATAAATTAAAAGCACGTTTTCCGGATAAATTTAATCAGAATAAAGCTTATAATCGCGATCTTAAAACTGAGCGGGATATTCTCGAAGGTTGACCACAACTAAAGTTAATATAAAACAAAATAAATCTTAATCATTAAAATTTCACCATTATTGGGGGTCTCATGAAACTATTACCTATTATTGCACTTATCACAGCTCTGTTTCTTTCTTTTTCGACACAAGCATCACTTGCCAAAGATAAAAGCTACAAATTTAATTATAAAATGAGCCAAGCAAAGGAAGTCAGCGACGAGACTGATCTAAAACTTCTGAGGGCAGCAGAATACTCGCTTAAGAAAGGGTACGGTTATTTTGTCATTGATAGCTCACGTACTTACGATAAAGCTGCTCAACAAAAAACAGTCAAATTCGGCCAGAGAAGGTCAAAACGCCCGCAAATCAGAACAGAACTGGTAATCCATTGTTATGATGCCAAACCCGAACAGGACGGCGCTTATAGTGCTAAGGACATCAAACTAGAAATAGATCAGAAGTATGGCAAATAGCTTGGAATTATTCCAATTATTCTAAGCCTCGTTGATAAACCCATTTCGGTTGACATCTTAAAAGTGTGGACATAATCTGAAATCTGACAAAATATTTTTGGGAGATTATCATGTCTTACTTTTCATTCTTACGAAATTCAACAGCATTGCTTTCCTTCACCGCAGTTTCCGCACTGGCGCAAAATTCTATGGCACAAGATGCCGCAGAAGTTGATGATACAGATATCATCGTCGTTACCGGATCATATATCGGTGGTAAAACACAAGAAAATTCACCTTCACCACTCAATGTGGTTTCGGCGGTTGATATTTCCGCGCAAGGCATAAATGTGCTTGGTGATTTAGCACGGAATATGACATTTAATGCTGGCTCAGAACTAAATACAGATGCTTTTACTCAGAATTTTAGTACTGGGACTGGTAATATAAATCTGCGCGGCCTTGGATTAAGTTCCACTTTGATCCTTATTAACGGCAAAAGACAAACTTTATCGGCGGCTTATGCTGATGATGGCAGTACGTTTGTCGATACAAATTCTCTTATGCCACTCATAATGGTAAATCGTGTTGAAACATTAAAAGATGGCGGCTCGGCCATTTATGGTACTGATGCGGTTGCTGGTGTTGTCAATTATATAACCCGCAAGAATTTTGACGGTTTCGAGGTTCAGGTTGGCGGTCAAACTACAACGGAGGACAGCCAGCGGGATTACGATATATCCGCTATTTGGGGGTCAGAATTTGGCGAAAGTGGTAACTTTGTCATAGCCGGTAGCTTTATGCATCGCAGCAGGCTGACAGCCGCTGACCGCTCCGAAATTACTTCCGGTTCCGGCATATCTGGATCGGGCCAACCCGGCACTATTTATTTCAGAGACCAGGTCCCAGCGCCTGGTGGAGTAGGCAGTGCGGGCGATGCTAATAGTAATGGTTTTCTTGATGCGGTACCAGTTATTGATCCATATTGCGGCACAGCACCCAATTCCAGTCGAAATTCCGGAAATATGGGAAACGTGGCCTTCCTTGAGATAGGGGGCTGTTCTTTTCAGTTCGATCCATATTATGATCTTGTCCCAGAAGAAGACCGCATTCAGGTATTTTCGTCCATTGACACGGATGTAGGCGATAATATGCATTTTTACCTTGAGGGTGGATTGACCAGTAATAAGGCTGTTCGCAATAACGCACCGTCGTTTCCGATAGCTTCCCCGGTACCTGTGGCGCTGATTGATCCTGGTACTGGAGATTACTATCCACATGTACCAATCGAATTACAGAATACGGCAACAGCTCTTGGTGGCCTAACCAGTGTTTTATTTCTTGGGCGTGTGCTTGGTGACAATGGCGGATCATTTCAATCTGATCATAAAAACGATACTTACCGTGTTGCAGCAACGCTTGATGGGGACATTAATCAAAACTGGCGCTGGGAAACATCAGCAAATTTCAGTAAAAGTAAATTTTTCATTACAGTCGATGATGTGAAACGCGATGATTATATTAATGCGTTGCTCACTGGTGCCTACAACCCGTTTGGTACATCACATACAACTCATCCAAACAGTCAAGCGGCCATCGATGCTATTACGGCTAATATGGATGTGACGGGCACTTCTGACCTTTTTAGTATGGACGCAGTAGTTAGCGGTGATTTATTTGAAATTGGCGATAACATGGTACAGGTGGCCTTTGGCGGCCAATACCGTAAGGAAAAAATGGACTATGACTGGAGCGATGATTACAACGGCCCTAACGGGGATGGCTCTAACAGCGGTAATTTGGCAGGCCTAAATGGCGGAAATCTTATGTTCCTATATGGTGGTCCCGATTATGGCGGCGAACGCGATATATATGCTCTTTTTGGTGAAGTTGCTATCCCAATAGATGATACACTGGATATTCAGCTTGCCGCCAGATATGAAGATTACGGAAGCGGTGTCAACAGCTTTGATCCGAAAATATCAGCACTCTGGCGTCCGAATGACAGTTTTTCTGTCAGGGGCTCTTTTAGTACAGCGTTTCGTGCGCCATCATTATATAACACTTTTGGCGTTCAAACGGCTCTTAACGAAATTACCCTTGGTTCTACATCTACTTTCCTACCTGTTCGTTCAACGGGTAATCCGAATTTGGTGCCGGAAAATTCCGATGTCTATAATCTGGGCTTCACTTGGGCTGCTACGGATGATTTTACAGTAGGTCTTGATTACTGGCGTTATAACTTTACCAACCTTATTACTCAGGAAAATTCTCAATCTGTCGTCAATAAAGCGTTGCTAGGTGATACTCAGGCATTGTCTCAACTGCATTTTAACACACCTGGTGATTTGAGCACATTATTCCTGATTGATACGAACATAATCAACGCGCCGAAAGTAACCACTGACGGTATGGATTTTGACATGCTCTACAGGGCGGACCTTGCTAATACAAGTGGGCAGATACACACTGGTATCCAAGCGACATACATCTTTAGTTATGATGCTGTTGATCAGGCCGGGGTTAGCTTCGAAGGTGTAGGAAATCGCAATTTCAACAATTTTGCACGCTCAATGCCGCAGTGGCGCGCGAATGCCAATGTCGGATATAGTGACGATCATCATTCGGCCAACGTATTTCTCCGTTATATAGATGGTTATACAGATGATCAAAATGCCGTTGAGATACCAAGCTATACGACGCTTGATCTTCAATATACTTATTCACTCGGCGATCCAGATGAAGCGCCCACAAGATTTTCAATTGGAGTGATCAACGCTTTTAACAAACAAGTGCCAATTGTTGCTACAAACGGTGGATTTGATAGTAAAGTACACGATCCCAGACAGCGTATGATCTATGGGCGAATTAGCAAACGATTCTGATTTTGAAGTGAAATATTTTAATAAAAGGGCGGTTCTTCTGCCCTTTTATTGTTTGCTCCAAATTTATTGTTCTTGTAGATACTCACATTTTCGGATTAGTGAAATTGTATGAAGCGTAAAATGCTTTCAATTCTAATTTCGTATGCGTAAAGTAGCTTTACAAAAATATGGGAGTGTTTTATGTGGAAAATTATAGCAAGTTTTATTATCCTTATGTCTTCGTCTGCGCTTGCTCAGGAAGCAGAAATGGTAGATATAAAAGGCCTTTCTGAACCAGTAGAAATAATTAAAGACAAATGGGGCATTTCGCACATTTATGCGCAGAACCAGGCGGACCTTTTCTTTGCACAGGGCTATAACGCAGCCAGAGACCGACTTTTTCAGTTTGAAATCTGGCGCCGTAAGGCAACAGGAACGCTCTCGGAGATCATGGGATCAAAGGCGCTGGAACATGATAAGGGAGCAAGGCTGCTTCGTTTTCGTGGTGATCTGGAAGCTGAAATTGCTCATTACCATGAAGACAGCACCGAAATTATCAATGCCTTTGTTGACGGAGTAAATGCGTTTATCAAAAGCACTGAAGAAAACCCTGATTTACTGCCGTTTGAATTTAACTTATTGGGCATTACACCCGGTTACTGGACGCCAGAAATTGTCGTCTCGCGGCATAACGCTCTTACCGGTGGAATATCCAACGAAATAATGCTCTCGAAAGCAATCACCGCTATTGGAAGTGATATGGTGCGTAAAATGATGCCATTCTACCGTGATACTCATCTTGAACCTTTCGATGGTATCGATCTTTCCAAAATCGATGGTGATATTATGGCAGGTTACAGAGCATCAAGAAGCCAGCCAATATTCGATCAAACTGATCTCAAGGACGGCAAGGAAGCAGCAACTGGCGAAGCGCAGATGACGTTTGATGAAAACTTCTGGAACGACCCCATTGAAGGCATCAATAATATTGGCAGCAATAACTGGGTTATTTCCGGTTCTCGCACGGCAAGTGGCCTGCCTATTATGGCAAATGATCCACATCGGACAATCCAAAGCCCGTCTCTTCGCTATATGGTTCATCTTAATGCTCCGGCGAGTGATGGCAAGCGCGCTTGGAACGTCATTGGTGGCGGGGAACCGGTTCTGCCGGGTGTTTCTATAGGTCACAACGAATTCGGCGCCTGGGGGCTCACCATATTCCGTATCGATCAGGAAGATCTCTATGTTTATGAGACCAACCCGGAAAACCCTGATCAATACCGCTACAACGGTAAGTGGGTCGATATGTATAAGGAAACCACAATCATAAAGGTGAGGGACGCTTCAGACGTCACAGAAACGTTAAAATATTCACTGCACGGTCCGGTTATTTTTGAAGATACGGAAAATAATCTGGCTTACGGACTTAAGGCGGCCTGGCTTGATGTTGGTGCAACCCCATATCTTGCCAGTTTGCGTATGGACCAGGCACGGACTTTTGAAGAGTTTCGCGACGCTTGCAGTTTTTCTGGTCTGCCGGGAGAGAATATGGTTTGGGCTGATAAAATGGGAACTATCGGTTGGCAAGCGGTTGGGCTTACACCCGTGCGCTTCGGGTGGGATGGCAGTTTGCCAATCCCCGGCGATGGCACATATGAATGGAGTGGATACGTGCCCATCAAACAAATGCCAAATACCGAAAATCCAAAGTCCGGTTGGTATGGTACGTCCAATCACCATAATGTTCCTGATGGATATCCAAATATCTTCTCGGATTTCTACTCTGACCCTGCAAGATATTATAGACAAATGGAAGTGCTCGACGCGGCAAGCGACCATACAGTGCAAGACAGTATGGCGCTGCAATATGATAATAAATCTATGAATGCTGAGAAAATGGCACCAGTTATCAATGCGTTACGTCCGCCGAGGGAGGCTCGAGATATTCATAAATTACTGCGCGACTGGGATTTTCGTCTTGACCGCGACAGTGCGGCCGCTGCGGTTTTCGATATTTGGGAACAATCGATGCTCAACTTGATTTATCTGAAAACCATTCCGATTGATCAGCACACTAATGTCGCTATGCCCAGTCGGCAAAAGCTTACAGAATGGGTTTTAGATCCACCAGAATTTATATTTGGAGAAAATCCGGAGAAGGAACGTGACCTTCTCATGAACACGAGTTTAAGGATGGCATTAAATTATTTGAACGACAAGCTCGGAACGGACTCAAAAGAGTGGTCATACGGCAAACTGCACTTTGCCGAGATCGTCCATCCCCTTAGTCATCTTGTAGACCAGGAGATGAAAGATAAGGTTGATATTGCATCATTACCTAGGGGCGGCGGCAGTAATACCCTTAACGCAAATCATGGAAATAGCCGTCAAACATCCGGTGCCAGTTTCCGTATGATTGTTGATACTTCTGATTGGGACGCAGCGGTTGGAACCAACTCTCCAGGTCAATCAGCTGACCCGAGAAGCCCCCATTATGAAGATTTATTTGAAAACTGGAACAAGGGAAAATATTTCCCTATGTATTATTCAAAAGACAAGATAATGGATAATGCAGGTTCATTAATTCATTTAAAACCAATAAAATAATATATTTTGTTAATGTAAAGAATTAATCATATGAGTAAGAAAATAGAAGAAATTGAAGAAATAACCTTCAATGATTACGGAGCCAAGGCAGAAATGTTCTGGGACCGTACCAAAGATCACGACGTCAGTCAGAATTACGCCGCTTTTTTAGCTCCGTTTGAGGGCAGAAAAGGGCTTGATATACTTGATTTTGGCTGTGGACCGGGTCGAGATATCTCTTACTTCAAATCTCTTGGTCATAATCCGGTTGGTCTTGACGGGACGGCAGAATTCTGCCAAATGGCTCGGGAGTTGACAGGATGCACGGTTTTTGAGCAATCATTTAACGATTTGGATCTGGAAAAACACAGTTTTGATGGCGTTTTTGCTAACGCGTCTATGTTTCATGTACCAAGCCATAATCTTCTCAAAGTGCTGACCGATCTTCATACTTGTTTAAGGCCCGGTGGCATTCTCTTTACTTCAAACCCTCGCGGCGACGATGAAGGCTGGCAGGGGCCTGGTCGGTACGGGAACTATATGCAGTATGACCGTTCAAAAGACTTTCTTGAAAACGCGGGCTTTAGTGTGGTTGATCACTACTACCGTCCACCAGATTTGCCGCGCGCCGAACAAAAATGGCTAGCCATGGTCAGCAAGGCTGAAATCAAATAGTTGTGAACCTAATTTTGCATATTGTTAACCTGTTCTTTAACGGTTATTTGTACTATATTTGAAAAAATTTAAGAATATGAAGTAAATATGATTTTTCAAATAGATATTGCAACACTAACCAGTGTGAGTAGTGTGTTTTATAGTATATTGCTTGTTCTCTTGTTTTTGTTTTGGAGGCAAAACAAGGATATAGACGCAATATTATGGTGGTGCGGCTTTCCCCTTTTTCGTATTATTTATAGCTTAATATCATCGGATTCAATAAATTATGGTAACGATTTAATTATCTATATTGGTAATTTGTCGGTCATTTTATCGGACACGATGTTGATGATTGGCTGTCTAAAATTTACCAATATGGATATTCGCTGGAAAATAATCTACGGTTATTTAGCTGTTTTTATTGCATTTAGCTTTTATCAATATTTTTCGGGCACGGATTTAGCAGGCCGGACAAAACTTGTTGTAATAATTGATCTAATTCCCATTATGGCTTCGATTTATGCGTTGTCACATCTTGAAAATAAAGCATATGCCATTGAAAAGTATTTTACTATTTTCTGGATTTCTTTCCAGATTGCCATTTTTACCTTCTGGATACTTATCAATTTTAACTTTAGTAGCCCAACGTTGGGCCCAAGTATCATTATCAGTCTCGCTTTTGCTTATCTCGGTCACATTTTTATTACCGTTGGTCTTATCATACTGACTATTGCTCAACGAAGAAACCAACTTCTGTCAGAAAGTCTAAAACATAAAGAATTGGAAAGAAATCTTGAACGAGTTCTTGAAGTGGCGCAGGCGGCCAATGAAGAAAAGAACCTCTTTTTGACCAATATGAGCCACGAATTGAGAACGCCGCTCAATGCCATTATTGGTTTCTCGGAAAGTCTCAAACTCAAATATTATGGTGAACTTAACGAAAAACAATATGAATATGTGGATAATATATACGGCGGCGGCGAGCTGCTTTTAAAATTGATAACTGACCTATTGCATCTATCAAATATCGAGGAGGGCAAGGTTGATATTTTTCTCGAAGATGTCAATCTGAACGATCTTCTGACCAAGACTTTACCTTTACTTCAGGAAATTGTCGGTAAAGACAGTGATCGACTTAAAATAAACAATCAAATAAGCAATACAGAGATAGCTACCACTGTTTATATTGATCAAATTCGAACAAAGCAGATTCTCATAAATTTTGTTTCAAACGCTGTTAAATATAGTGAAAATGATAAAGAAGTGTTGTTGGAATTGGTTGATTATGACGACGACTATTACAGGATTAGCATCACGGACCATGGTGTCGGGATCGAAGAAGATCAATATGAGAATATATTCCTGCCATTTAACAGGGCAGGGATTGATACTACAACTACAGAAGGGATTGGCGTTGGACTTTCTATCGCAAAAAATCTAATTGAGGAAATGAAAGGCCGAGTAGATTTCGTCAGTAAATTTGGTGAAGGTTCAACCTTTTGGATCGATATTCCGAAATCAAAACAACGTCAATTGCCCATAAGCTAGGAAGATATGAATTCACTTGATATAAATACAATGCAATTGTTGTGCACTACCATTTTGGTGGTGCTTTCTGTCTTGATGATTCTCTTGTGGAACGAAAATAAAAATCAGAGAGCAGGGACTTGGTGGTGCGCCTTTTCTATTTTATTGACTATTGATGCTGTTCTCGTTTGCTTTCCTGAGCTGAGAAACATGGAAGGCTATGTATATTACTTTAATATAATTGCGAGTTTTTCTTATTTCGCGCTGATGTTTGGGTGTCTGGAGTTTGCTGGTATCAAATATGACAAAAAAGCCATCATTCTCTTATTTGTAAGCTGCGTTATAATAAATGCCATTGGTTCTTATATAGCGTTTCCCGATGTGGCACGGCGTTCGATTATTATTGGTTTTAATACATTTGGCTTGGTCGTTTCCTCCTATGCCATATCGAAGCTCAATAAGCACATCTATTATCTTGAAAAATATTCATTGCTATCACTACTGGCAATACATCTAAGCTTGCATATCTACTGGGTTTTTATGGAATTGGATGTTTCTGTTGTCGGAGAAACACTCTTCAGCAAAAGTGCAACACCGATCTACATTATCCTGATTTTTATAATGATCGCTTTACTGCTTCTAAATCTCGGAAAAATCAGGAATCAGCTGGAACGCGAGAACCTGAAAAGCAGAGCGATTGAAAAAGCGCTTTCATTAGCGGTGCGCGAAACCAATGTGGCCAACAAATCCAAATCAATTTTTCTAACAAATATGAGCCATGAGCTAAGAACACCACTGAACATTATTCTCGGTTTTTCCGAGGCATTGCAGCTTCAGATTATGGGGCCACTCAATGAAAAACAGCAGAATTTTGTCGAGAATATTCATTTTGGTGGTAAACGCCTTTTGTTCCTCATCAATGATCTTCTAAGTCTAAGTAATATTGAAGCTGGTAATCTGAACAAAGAATTTGAAAAAGTCACTCCCGATGCCCTGTTGAATGAAAATTTCAAAATTTTAAAAGAAGAAGGTGAGAAACACCCAAATATAATATATTTTATTAAAGATGTTTCAGATTGTCCTCACGATTCTTATTTGCTCGTTGATCGCGAGTGGATCACACAGATACTTACAGCACTTATTGACAATACCCTAAAATACGCCAAGAAAGATGGAAATATCTGGGTTAACGGTTTTCTGTGTGATGAAAATACAGTAAGAATTACAATCAAAGACGAAGGTCAAGGCATATCAGAAGATGAACGCGAAAATGTATTTAAACCCTTCAATCGCGCCGGGGCAGATATTAAAGCAATTGAAGGCACTGGAGCAGGCCTTGCTATAGTAAAGGGTCTTGTGGAAGCCATGGACGGTTCAATCGGTTTTGAGAGCCGCAAGGGGGCTGGTTCCACCTTCTGGATTGATTTGCCTTTATTTAGGTCCTAATCCTCTGCTATTTTGCTAAAGTCAAGATCATGAAAGTCATAACTAAAATCCGTAAGCGGCGATATGGCCTTCATTTTAAGGCCGTTCACCTTGCCTTCAAAATCCGTGCTGAACATAGCGTAGGCGTCTGCATTAAAACTGCGGTCATCCCAGATTACTTTGAACGTGTTAAACTTAAATGGGTGAAGTGGCCCTCTAAGTTTTACTGATTTTTTGGCGGTAAAATAAAGCGCACCATCTTTCATGGTTATAGTCACATCGCCAAACCACGGGTCACGGTAAAGGCCTACATAGTCCTCAAGCGGTAATAATGCGCTTGCTTCTGCATCTGATTGCTCAGCTTCGACTTGTGCGGCGGCATTCGCAATGCTACGGGCGCGAATTTCCGCGTACCTCTCTGTCCAATCGATGTCGCTGGTATCCAGATATACTTGCATGATATTTTCCATAATCGCCCGCATGGCGGATCCATTTTCCTGATTGGTCAGGACCACAACACCAAGTTTTTGGCTGGGGATCATAACTGTATAGGTGACCATGCCAAGCAGGCCGCCCGTGTGGGAGACATGCTTTATACCATGATAATCCTTAAGTCTAAAGCCGAGACCATAAGCGGCAAAATTGGTGCCATGCCAGTTTTTGTCAGACTGACTTACCGGCATGATCGTTTGTGGAGAAACCATTTCGTTTTGTTGCGCTTTTGAAATGAGGCCCGCTCCATCATTAAGATGAACATCGACCCATTTCATCATCGCCCGTGCACTACATTGTATGCCACCTGCCGCTGCGATAACCATGGGTTTGCCGGGGTCATTTAACCGGCCCGCGACCCTATAGTTACCGTCAACCATCACATGAGGCGAGGCGACATTGTCATTGTCAGTGATTGTCGTTATATCGGCGCGGCAACTATCACCAATTGCGAGCTGGTTCATAATCCGGCTCTGGACAAAGTCTTCATAAGACATGCCACTGGCGGCGGCAATTACCTCACCGGCAACAACATACAGTGTATTGTCGTAAGCGTAGGCTGATCTATAACCGCTAACCATTTTAAGATGGCGGACATTTTTAATAATTTCTGTTCGCGTCACGCCAGTGGATGGCCAGAACATAAGATCTCCAGCACCGAGACCCATACCGCTCCTGTGTGTTAGCAAATCCCGAATGGTGAACTCAGCCGTGATCCACGGATCCATCATTCTAAAGTTGGGGAGAAAATCCACCACTTTATCATCCCACGCAAGCACACCGTCATCAACGAGAATGGCAAGTGCCGCCGCGGTGAATGCTTTACTGTTTGACGCTATAGCATACATGGTATCGCCATCAACCGCTGCGTCTTTACCAATTTCGCGAACGCCGTAACCTTTTAAGTGCTGAATAGAACCGTCTTTGATTATCCCTACTGCGATACCGGGAATTTTAAAAGTCTCCATGGCACTTTCAACAAACCCGTCAAGCTGTGCTTCGCTTAAATCGCCAGATAAAGCGGGGGAGGCAGAGCCAAGAAGGAATGCTGATAGGATAATTGTTGATTTTAACAGAGTTGATTTCATAACAGTCTCATAATTGTTTTTTAACATGTATGATACAGTAATAGGTCATATTCCTATTGAAAAGAAAAAATATTTTACAATTAAAATCAGATGGTTAGAATGATTAATAACAATTTTCGAGTTTTCTTTATGTTTTTGCGCAGGATTTATGGTGATTGCTACGTAATATTATTGCAATTAATAACAATTCTTAATTACTTATATAATAAATAATGATATTCGTCTGCAATATCTCAACCTACCCAGCTAAATTGCAAATTGGACCTTCAATTTTTATGGATAATAGATCACAAAAACGTCATTTATTAAGCATTGAGGTCACATAATATTAATATATAGTACGATATAACATTCGTATATAGAATACATCAGGGACTAACAACGATGTCACGTTACAGAATTATGAATTTAAATTTGAAGAAAACCCGAACATTGATGCTCGGTGTAGCCTTGTGCGCACTCTCGATGAGCACAGCATTTTCGGCACAAACAACAAGCTCTTCTGGTGATGCATCAATCGTGACATATGATAGAGAATTTTTTGTCCAATACGCGCCCGTGACTTTGCTCGATATGCTGCAACGCGTGCCTGGTGCTCCTGAAATTCTCAACGCGAACCGTCAACAACGGGGTGGCGGAGGAGGTCGAGGCGCTCAAAATCAGGGCGAAAGGGGTTTTGGTTCCGGTGGTGATCAGATATTAATCGATGGCAAGCGCCTCGCCGGCAAAAGTAATAATATTAACGATACACTTGGACGCGTTTCAGCAGATACCGTTGAAAAAATAGAATTGATCCGCGGTGCTGCCAGTGGTCTTGATGTTCAAAGTCAAGGACTTGTGATCAACATCGTTCTTGCCGAAGGCGCATCGACATCAACCACTTTTTGGAAAGTTACCTCAGAAACTAAACAGGGGCACGATCCTGGTTTTGAATTTCTGGTGTCGCATAGTGGTGCACTTGACAAACTCGATTATGTTTTTAGCGCGGAACGTACCGCTAATAATGGCTATTTTACCCGTGAGGAACAATTTTATTCTCCCCAAGACATCCAAACCGGTGACAGAATTGTCGATACCGGTTTTCATCAACGTGGGTGGAAATTTAATTCAAATCTTACGTATAATTTCGAAGACGGAGCGGTATTGCGCTTGAACGGTTTGTTTGAAACCGAAGATCAAAATAACGACGAGGACCGTATCAGAACCGGTGATAGTCCATCGAATATTCTCTGGGAACGTAGCGAAGATAAGGGGAATTGGGAATTTGGTGGCGACTATACCCGTAATCTTGGAAGTCTTGGTCGACTGAAAGCTTTGTTTGTTGTGAATAGGGCAAAAGAAGATCAATTCATAGATCGTTCTCAGGATCTTGATACAACACCGTTTATCTACACGATAGAAGAAGCACATGAAGTAAAGAAAGAAAAAATCATCCGTGCATCGATAACAAATAATTTGATCGCCAGCCAATCTATTGAGGTTGGCGGTGAGGCTGCCATCAACACGTTTGACAAAAGTTTTGATAGTCAGGACCGTGACCTGGCTACCGATCCATTTTTAGTCGAAGCAGAAGACAATGTTGAGATTCAAGAAAATCGCTTTGAAGTTTTTGTCCACCATACATATAATTTTTCAGATGCATTGGTGATGCAAAGTAGCCTTACTACAGAGTTTTCCAAAATTGTAGCCGATAATATTTTTCCGGACAATACCTTCAGTCGCCGTGATACCAGCTTTACCTATTTCAAACCGCGTATTAATCTTCGTTATGATGTCACAGCGCGTAATCAACTTCGTGCAACGGTAGAGAAAAAAGTAAGCCAGCTTGATTTCAATAACTTTGTTACCCGTTTTGATCAGCGAACAGAAGAATTCAAGTTTGGCAACACCAACATTCGCCCTGAACAACTGTGGGAATTTCTTGCTGCCTATGAACATCGTTTAGACAATGATGGTGGCTCGATCGAATTTGAAGGATTTTACCGCAGTTATACCGATAAAATTGCCCGCGTAGATTTCACCGACTATGTTGACTTTGCGTTTTCCGAAATAGACACCGAAGGGTTTTTCGCATTGCCGCCAAATGACGCAGTTCGCGATTATATTAATGATTTTGGTTCAGGGTTTATCGCAAAATCCGGAAATGTCGATAACGCAACGTCTTATGGTGTCAACGTAAAGGGTAGCTTGCGCCTTGGGTTCGTTGGCCTTACCGATGCTGTGTTTAGTGCCAAATACACCTATGAAAAATCAAAAGTTATTGATCAGTTTACGAAAATGGAACAACCGTTCCAACGCGTGAATGAACATCGTTGGGATCTAAACTATCGCCATGACCTGACTGGCCTCGGCCTGTCTTACGGTGGTCGCGCTGTCTTTAGCAGTGATGCCGCAACATCAGATATCAACTACTACTGGCCCTTTAGCCCGCAAGCGTCTTTAAGCCTGTTCGCAGAATATAATATATTTGCTGGAATAAAGCTTCGCATCGACGCCAAACAGCTGACACAAAAACGTGGTCTTTCAACACAGTTTAACTATTCGGATCATATCCGTCTTGATGATTTTTCTGAGCGGATCGAAAAATATACGACTGTACCCAGAGAAGTGGAAATTTCCATTCAGGGTACGTTCTAAGTATAATTGTAATGCATTATATTATAACATTTGATTATTTAGTTCTTTTGTTTTATACACTTGGCATAAGCTCGTAACAGCGTATTTGGGTGCAATTTTATCGGGTCTAATAAATAATAAAACAAATATGGGACTAACACCGATGGATCAGACACGCTTGTCACCTCTGTTCATTTCAACAGTATTTTGTTGTACTCTTCTTTCTACCAGCATGCTAACTCCTGCATATGCTGCTGAGGAAGCGCTGACCGACGCGTCAGTGGTCACCTACGAACCCGCATATTTCGAAAAATTTGCACCAGTAACATTGCTAGACATGCTTCAACGTATACCGGGTGTTCCTGAAATTCTCAATAAAAGCCGCCGTGGCCGTAACCAGCGTGGCTTTGGTAGTGGCGGTGATCAGATCCTCATTGATGGCCGTCGTCTTGCGGGTAAATCGAACAACATCAATGATGCACTTTCTCGCATTTCGGCAGGACAGATAGCAAAAATTGATTTGATCCGTGGAGCAACAAGTGGTCTTGACGTTCAAAGTCAGGGACTGGTGATCAATATCTCTCTGAACGAAGGTAGCTCAAAATCTTCTACCTTCTGGAAAGTGATGGGCGAATATACCTTTGGCCATACATTTATCCCCCAGTTTTTGGTTTCACACACAGGAACCTCTGGCGGATTAGAATATAATCTTTCCGTTGAACGCAAAGATGATAAGGGGTACCGACCAAGAAGCGAAATATTCTATGACGGCGATGATGTTGAAATCGGCACTCGCGATGTGGATCATGTGTTCAAATTCAAAGGTTTTAAATTTACCACCAACCTGACGTACAGCTTTTCTGATGGCGATGAACTCCGCCTCAATGGATTTTATGAGCCCAACAGCTTTGATTATCACGAAACAAGGGCAGAGTTCGGTGATGAACCGGATTATGTAGTCTGGGATCAGAGCCGCAACAATGATCGATGGGAAATCGGTGGAGATTATACCTTCAATCTTGGCTCTATTGGTAAGTTCAAATCATTGTTTGTGATTAATGAAAATAATGAAGATACAGAAGTGTCCCGTGTTCGTGATTTTGTAATCCCAGCATTTATGTATGCAAACGAATTTACAAATGCAAAACGTAGTGAAAAAATCCTCAGAAGTTCAACAACCATTCAGGTATGGGGCGAGCAATCAATCGAAGTGGGCGGTGAAGCAGCAATCAATACCTTTGATAAAACCTTTGATAGCTTTTCGAGAGATGATGACGTAGACCTACTTGAACTGGAAACGAGTGACAATGTGGAAATACAGGAAAATAGATATGAAGTATTTGCCATTCATAGCTATAATATTTCCGGTGCCATGGTATTACAAAGTTCACTGACAACTGAATTTTCAAAAATTGTCGCCGACAATTTTTTCGCTGACGCTTCCTTTGATCGCCGCGATACATCATTTACCTATTTTAAACCGCGTGTAGATTTTCGCTACGATTACACGGATAGTGATCAACTGCGCATAACCGCCGAGAAGAAAGTCAGCCAGCTACGCTTTGATAGCTTTGTCACATCATATGATGCACAAAATGATGAACTTAAGGTGGGAAATACCGATCTTCGCCCAACGAAAACTTGGGAATTTACAGTTGTTTACGAACATCGCTTACCCAATGATGCTGGCTCGCTTGAGGGCAAAGCCTATTATCATCACCGCAAGGATCATCAGACACGGGTGGATTTTACCAACTATGTTGATTTTGATGGCAATGCGGTTACCGTTGACGAATTTTTCGCGCTTCCGCCGGATGATGCACTGCGCGACAGTATTGATTTTACCCCAACACAGGGTAATATCGACAGCGCTTATATTTATGGCGTTGATTTAAAAAGCAATCTCCGAATGGGTTTTGTTGGGGTGCCCGAAGCAACGTTGAGTTTGGGCTACCGCTTTGAAAAACGCCGTTCGCTAGACCAGTTTACGCAATTGATGCGTGATTTTGCCCGTCATTCGGACCATAATTTTAATGTAAACTACCGACATGACGTAACGAAGTGGGGTGTTTCATATGGCTTTGAATTTTGGGCCCGCAGCGATTGGGCCAATTACGACATGCGCTATTACAATCCTCAAAACCCAGCAGCGGGTATGCGTGCATTTGCAGAATATAACCTAAACGGTGGTATCAAGATGCGATTAGATTTCATCGAAATTACTGGCCGTGAAGGAAGCTCTACCACATTGCGTTACACTGATCACATTCGATTTAATGAAATATACAAACGTGAGGAACGCGAAAATAAGAGACCTCGTGCGGTTCAGCTCTCATTGCAGGGAAATTTCTAAGTCAAAAATGAAAATAAAATCTTCTCTTCTAGCTATATTGCTTTCTACTTCTTCTTTCAATTCGGCCTGGGCCGCTGAGGAAGTTGGCGATGCGGCGATCGTCACATATGATAAAAATTATTTTGAAAAATTCGCGCCTGTTACGCTCCTAGATATGCTGCAACGTATACCGGGTGTACCCGAAATCCTCGCCATGAACCGCGAACAAAACCAGCAACGCAATCGACAAGGCGCTCAGTCGCAAGGTGAGAGGGGTTTCGGCTCCGGCGGTGATCAAATACTTATAAACGGTAAACGACTTGCTGGTAAAACCAATAATATTGATGATACTCTTTCACGGGTGTCCGCATCGCAAGTCTTAAAAGTTGATCTTATTCGCGGTGCGACAGAAGGCCTTGATGTGCAAAGTCAGGGGCTCGTGATCAATGTGACTATGAACGAGGGGGCGTCGACCTCTACGACCTTCTGGAAGGTGACTGGTCGATATTATAACGGCCATAATGATGTACCACCGGAACTTCTCGTTTCTCATAGTGGTTCAGCGGGTAATCTGCAGTATATGCTCAGCGGCGAACTTAAAAGTACGCGTGGTTTCATGGATCGGGACGAACTTCATTATGACGCGGCTGATGTAAATACTGGTGAAAAGGCCATTGAAAATAAAATTAAAGACAAGGCTACTTCGTTAAACGCTAATCTATCTTACGGTTTTGAAGGTGGATCAGAGCTGCGATTAAACGGGCTGTTTGAACCAAGCACGCGTACACGAAACGAAATTCAAATAGAAACTGGTTCGGAACCACTTCACACAGTCTGGGATACACTACAGGAATATGATAAATGGGAAGTGGGCGGTGACTACGGCACTTCGCTTGGTGCTCTTGGTCAGTTTAAAGCGCTTTTCGTGATCAATCGGAATAAAGAAGTCAAGACGGTTGACCGCCAACGTGATCTCGACACAGACAATGAATTTCAATATGCTAGCGAAATAACCGATCTTAACAAGTCGGAGAAAATCCTCCGTGCCTCAACCACCAAATCTATTTTTAGAAATCAAAGCCTTGAAGTGGGGGCAGAGGTAGCAATCAACACTTTTGACAAAATCTTTAGCGACAACAGACGGTCAGTTGCTGCAGATCCACTTTTGTTGACCACAAGTGATGAGGTTGAAATCACAGAAAACAGATACGAAGTTTTTGCAAATCACACCTATAATATTGCGTCAAATATCGTCCTGCAAAGCTCTCTGATTACTGAATTTTCAAAAATAGTAGCCGACAATATTAGCTCAGGTGTGCCTCAACCACAGCGTAACACTAGCTTCACCTATCTGAAGCCTCGTTTGAACCTGCGCTACGACGCCAGTGCAACCGATCAGGTTCGCATGACAGCCGAAAAGAAAGTAAGTCAGCTGGATTTTAATAACTTCGTGACGTCTTTTGATCAGCGTACCGATCAGTTTGTATTTGGCAACACCAATATTCGCCCTGAACAAGTTTGGGAATTCTCGGCCGCTTATGAACATCGCTTTGCCAATGACGGTGGATCAGTTGAAGCTGAAATTTTCTATCGCCGTTATAAAGATCATATTACAAAAGTAGATTTTACCGAATATCAAGACGCATTTGGAAATCCGATCGGTGTAGAAGAGTTTTTTGCGCTTGATCCCGATATGGCTCTGCGTGACATGATCAACTTCACTTCAAAATCCGGTAATATCGATAAAGCGACTGCAAAGGGCGTTAAACTAAAATCAAATCTCCGACTAGGTTTCTTGGGTTTATCGGAGGCGGTGATCGGCCTTTCATATGTTTATGAAAAACGCCGCGCTATTGATCAGTTTACGTTTGAAAGGGCAAACTTTAACCGGGTTTCCGATCATACCTTTAATTTTAACTTCCGTCATGATGTTACAGACTATGAATTCTCATACGGCCTTGAAGGGCGTGTGAAAAACAGTTTCGATAATCGCGATAAAAACTATACCTGGCCCTGGAATCAGGGAATGTATCTTAAGGTGTTCGCAGAAAAATTTATCTTTAATGGGATAAAACTTCGTCTTGAAGCACAGCAGTATGAAATGGGCACGGGTGACTCAACTCTCACGTTTTATTATGACCAGCGCCGTTTTAATGAGGTTCGTGAACGATCAGAAAAACATCATACGCGTGCGCAGGAGATTATGATTTCTTTGCAGGGAACTTTTTAATAAGTTCAGCCTCGGACAAAATAGTTACCTTATCTCATTTCTGACACATTTGGTCGCAATTGTATCTCCCGCACAAAATATAAAATTATAATAAATTCGTACATTTTCGCATTTAAAAAATAATCTTCGAACGTTTGGGGAAACATCATTCGAAAAAACGCGCACTATTCAACGTTAGCACTTACTCTGCTGTTAAGCGGAACAAGTCACCTAGCACTAGCCGCTGTACCAAAAGCTCAAGAGGGTGCAATCCAGAACGCCTCCACAGTTACTTACGAGAAAAGCGAGTTTGAGAAATACTCGCCTGTCTCCCTTGTCGATATCCTGGAGCGGATTCCCGGGGTGCCGGATATCCTTAATCAGGATCGTGGAAGGCGAGGTGGTGGCAATCAACGCGGTTTTGGATCATCCGGAGATCAGATCCTTATAAATGGTAAAAGACTTTCGGCAAAATCAAGCTCGGTTCGGGACCTTCTCGCACGCACATCAGCTTCACAAGTAGAACGTGTTGAACTCATCCGCGGCGCGACAGACGGCCTTGATGTTCAAAGTGAAGGACTTGTAGTCAATGTTGTGCTTATTGAAGGCGCGTCAACAAGTAGCATTTTTTGGAAAATTGCTGCTGATTACATGGTGGGTAAAGACACCAGTCCGGAATTTGAAGTATCCTATAAGGGTAAAACAGGAAAACTTGATTACACATTTGCGTTAAAAGGTCGAAAAAGACATGGATACTTTTTTCGCGACGAAGAATTATTTGATATTAGTGGGGCAAAAACCGGCGAAAAAGATCTGGACGGCGACTATAATTTCGATCGTTTTGACGTCAGTAGCAACCTCACTTATAGCTTTGAAAATGGCGACGCCATTAACTTAAACGGCAATTTTATTCCTACCAAAATACGAAATGAACAACATCACATGGAAACAGGTGATGATGTTGAAATACTTTTTTGGGATACTGGAGAAAAATTTCGTGAGTGGGAAGTAGGCGGTGATTATACCACGAACCTGAATTATCTTGGCAAACTCAAAGTGTTATTTGTGAAAGGTGGCGAAAAAAATATTGACTATATAACCAATCGCTACGATGGAACAGGGAATGAGCAATATCTGTATGGCAGGGAATTGGTGGACTTTTCCTCGTCAGAAGATGTTTATCGGGCGTCTTTAACCAGAAACCTTAGCGAAAGACAATCCTTTGAGTTTGGTGCTGAAACCGCCTTCAATCGCTTCCACCAAAAATTTGATGATTTTGAGCGCGATGCTTTGGGTGACCCGCTTGTTCTTTCAACGAGCAATAACATCAGTATCAAGGAAAACAGATACGAAATATTTGCCCATCATAACTTCACAATTTCTCCAAAAGTGGTCTTGCAGAGTTCATTGACAACCGAGTTTTCTCGAATAGTCGCCGACAGTATACTCGAAGATGGTAGCATCAGTCGTGAAGATGACAAGTTCACTTTTTTAAAACCACGACTTAACTTTCGCTATGATGTCACCAATAGAAACCAGCTAAGGTTGCTCGCTGAAAAAAAGGTAAGCCAGTTGGAATTCTTCCATTATATGACCTTTTTTGATCAGGATACCAAAGAACTAAAGTTTGGTAACACAAGTATTCGACCCTCTCAGACCTGGGATTTTTCTGCTACTTATGAGCATCGCCTAGCCAAAGATGCCGGCACACTGGAGATGGAATTATTCTACAGGCATTTTAAAGATTATATCGCCCGGGTTGATTTCACAGAGTATGAGGATTTAGCTGGCAATAGCATCAGTTCGGATGCCTTTTTTGCGCTACCGCCCAGTAAAGCACTTCGGGATGATATTGATTTTACATCAAAGTCAGGAAATATTGATAAGGCAAGTGCTATTGGGCTTACTTTAAAAAGTAACACCCGGCTTGGCTTTGTTGGCTTGCCGGAAGCACAACTCGGTCTAGCTTATGAGTTTGAGAAAAGGCGGTTCATTGATCCATTCACTTTGACCAGTCGCAACTTTAGGTTCCAGTCTGACCACACTTTTAAGATAAATTTCCGTCACGATGTGACAAAGTGGAATCTTTCATATGGTTTTGAAGCTAATCTAACCAGTGGATCGGAACAAACAGATATTGCCTATGATTGGCAGTGGAAACCGGGCCGGGAATATGAGTTGTTTGTCGAGTATAAAATACTCAAGGATATAAAACTTCGCCTTGAAGCTGAACAGCAACCTGGAACCAATCAACGTGCTACTTTCAATCGCTTTCAGGATCATATTCGATTTGCGGAACTCAAATCCCGTTCGGAACAATTGCATGACCGACCTCATGAGGTTTCTATCAGCTTAGAAGGTACTTTCTAATAACATTACTACATTGTGTTTTCTGGGTATCTGAATTATGTCTGCGTTTATAGTACTGATGCCGCAGAAGACGCATCGCTGGTTCGCAAGTTATGACGTACGACAAAGTATATTTCGCTTGTCAAGGGTGCGTTAACCTACACCACGTTCTGGAAAATGGGTGGACGGGCCAATCTTGGTGATGATCTCGGTCACTCTGTAACCATCAAACGCTGTTTCTATGCAAACGATATTAGACCAAAACGGTATGGTGCTCTCGGCACTTGGTTTGAGCTCTTTGTGGTAAGAAATATTTACAATGGTTTCCAATTTAGAATAAGTGGAAAAGACCTTAGTGGATTACAAGGTGATTCAAATTAATTTATCTATATCAATCACGTGAGATTTAACGATTTGGAAAAGGAAGTTCAACGTCATACACATGGGCGATGTGAAATTGAAGCGACCTTGCAGGGTACTTTTTAATTCACGAAACCTTAAAGCAACACTATAAGCACTTTATAATCCTTTATTTAGAGGACGTTTGGTGCTGATTATCATTGAAAATTAGCATGTTTGGCTATAACCTGTATGGCAACATTTGTTACTACATAAGGATAAGAATGATCAAACGCTTTTCGGTCTTAATAATAATGCTATTCACGGTTGGTTTATCCTCGGCTCACGCGGACAATGCAGAGGGTGAAAAAGCTTATGCGAGTGGGGACTACGTAACGGCGTTAAAGGAATTCACCGAAGCCGCTGAAAATGGGGATATGTATGCGCAGTTTAATCTGGGTGTTATGTATGAACACGGACACGGTGTTGATCAAAGTGATTTGAAAGCTGGGGAGTGGTATCAAATTGCGGCGGATAATGGGCACCCTGAAGCGCCCATGGCTTTACAGCTACTCTATGAATATTTTTAAATGACAGGTACGATGATGATTTTAACAACGAAAATCGGGAATATATTAAAAGCAGCACTCATAATCGGATTATTTGCACCAATTATGACAGCAAATGCGAGTTATGAAAGCGGCAAGGCGGCTTATGACGAGTATCGTTACGATGAAGCTTTCGCTGATTTAACCGTTGAAGCCGAAAATGGACATATGCTGGCACAATATTATCTCGCTATAATGTATGCCATGGGCCATTCAGTACCGCGCGATGATGTCGCGGCTTACAACTGGTTTATGAAAGCTGCCCTTCAAGGACATCCTATTTCTCAGGGTAATATTGGCACAATGAAGCTTAATGCCCGCGGCACAGATGCAGACTTAACCGGATCTTATTTCTGGTTTATCCTTGCAGAAGACGGCGGATTTGAAAAGGCACGTAAATTTATGTGGCGTGTCACCAACTACATGGAGCGTGATGATATCAACAGTATTCAGGCAAAAGCCGAAGAATGGATTAAAGAAAACCGTGGCGCAAATTAAATATATCAAGTCCAGTAGGGAAGGTTAGTCGAAGTGAAGTTTAGTATTAAGTTTATAGTTATAACACTGCTAATAGGGCTTTCGAGTGTTGCTCAAGCACAATTTGGCGGAAAACCAGCAGCAGCGCCGGAAAAGTGGACGCCTCTTTACGGTGAATATATTTTAGAAGATCAAAAATTACTGATCCGCGAAAATGAGGGCCATTTAGAGGTTCTTTTTAATCCCCCTGCCAATGGTCAAAATATTGAAAACTTGAAAATTTGGCAGCTCACAGAAATTTCACCATCAAATTTTAGCTATAGCCAAATTGGGGGAAGTGCAAATTTACTCTTCCAGTATGATGAAAATAAAAAAACCAAAGCCGTGTTGCTTAATGGACAATCATACGCAAGAAATAATATAGAACCCGGTAATGGCGACACATTTAAAGTGAGCCTCGATAAGAGTATTGAAGAATATACTGAAGATGCGCTTGCCGCGACGCCGCCTATTCAAGAGGGGGAGTTTCGTGAAGCTGATCTTGTGGATGTAACAACCGTTCTTGAAAATGTAAAACTTGATATTCGCTACGCGACAAAAAACAACTTTCTTGATGTTCCTACGTATTCTCAGGCAAAAAGTTTTTTCCAAAGACCGGCTTTGATGGCTCTGAACCGCGCAAATAAACGCTTTAATGAAATGGGATTCGGATTGCTCATTCACGATACCTATCGGCCATGGTATGTGACCAAAATATTTTGGGATGCGACCGAAGGACCAGAACGTGATTTCGTTGCCAACCCGAAAAGTGGGTCAAAACATAATATGGGCAGTGCGGTTGACCTCACTCTTTATGACTTGGATACCGATGAAGTTATTAAAATGGTTGGCACCTACGATGAAATGTCTGACCGGTCTTATCCAGAATATCTTGGCGGTACGTCACTGGAACGCTGGCACCGTGATCTCCTAAGGACGGTCATCGAAGCGGAAGGCTTCAAGGTGGTGTCCAATGAATGGTGGCATTTCGACCATGAAGACTGGCGAAAATATCCGATCCTCAACAAAACATTTGAACAATTGCTTGCAGAAAACTAAATCCTCTTAACAAAACAGACTGTAAATTTATGATAGATCCAATTCAATATGATCCCATCACCGGTCTTCCAGACCGTGCATATCTGTGGTCACTTCTGAAAGATACTTTGATCCAAATTAGAAGAAATGCATCGAGCTCAGGTGTTCTTCTTATTGAGATCAATGATCTACATGGAATTGGAGAGCTTGTTGGGGAAGGAGGTAAGGGAGAGTTTTTGCAACTGATGGCCTCGCGCCTCAAAAACTGCTTATGGGATCTCGATTCAGCCGTTCATTTTGAAGATAATAAGTTTGTTATCGTCGCAAATAGCATTCAAAAACAAGAAGATATACATATCGTTATGACCAAGGTGCGTGATTATCTCGCGCTTGACTGTGAAATTGGTGGAATAAAAATATCACCATCAACAAGTATTGGTATTGTCCTTGTGCCGACCGACAGCGTGGAAGCTGATGAAATAATGACAAGCGCAAGTACCGCACTACAAATGGCAAAACCAAAAGGCGACGATAGCTTTTGTTACTTTAATCAGGATCTTGGTGAACGGATAGCAGAGCAAGAAGTTATCAAAGCCTCTATTCTTGAAACCCTTGCTACTGAAAGCTTCGTGCTGGTTCTTCAGCCAAAGATTGACACCAAAACAAGGGCTATTTGCGGCGTTGAAGCGCTGGTTCGCATGCGTGATAGCGAAGGAAATATTGTCACGCCTGATGAATTTATTCCTGTTGCTGAGAACAGCAATTTGATCTTGAAAATCGGTGACTGGGTACTAGCAAAAACACAAGCGATAAGCGCTGAATGGAAAGCACAGGGAATAGATCTTCCCATATCGGTCAATATTTCCGATGTACAGTTTAAAAATGGCGCGTCACTTTTATCAACATTACATGATCTTACTGCTTCGGATGGCAATAATGCAGACAATGTTATTCTGGAAATAAGTGAGAATATAATAACTCATGATGTGGCACTTGCTTCAGCATTAATGTCGGAGATTAAATCATACGGATATAAGTTATCCATTGATGGATTTGGTTCAGGATTTTCAAGCCTATCTGTATTGAGAGACCTTAAGGTGGATGAGATTAAAATTGATCGTCATTTTCTGAATGATGTTCCCGCTGATGAAAAAAGTACAGCGATTTTAAAATCTATCATTATGCTTGGTAAAAGTATGGATTTTCGTGTTGTAGTTATGGGTGTTGAGAGCGAAGAACAGTTCGAAATACTGAAAGAACATAATTGCGACGAGTTTCAGGGCTTTCTAATCAGTGAGCCTATCGAAGAAGAAAACTTCGCGAATTGGTACAAGAATTACAAAGTTTAACCAAGTCTCTTCAATGTTTCCACTAACTTAATTGCATCGTCAATGTCGTTATATACGGATACTGCGACCCTGAAATGCCCCTTATAGAGGCTGGCTTTTATATTGGCGTCTTCAAAAAGTGGCCCTAATCTTTTATTGGCATCTCTGCATTCAAATGCCAGAATAGGAGTAATACTATCCGCTGGCGAGAGGCACTTAAATCCAATAGCTTCGATTTCTTTTCTAATATAGTGCAACATCGGTTGCCGGTACTGGCAAATCCGCTCAACCGTAACATCTAGGATATACTGCAACGACGCGCGAAGCTGAGCGATGACGATCCTTGGCTCAGACCAAACGGCAAAATATCCTTCGGTGCTTTCTTCAAGTTCATATTCATAGATATTTTGATCGTTAGTAATGTCGTCACCGGGGAAAACATGGGTTACAAGGTTTCGCACCTGACGTTTTCCGAACCAAGGTCTCTTAATTCTATCAAACCTGTCTGGGCGTACATATAAAAAGCCGAGTCCTTGATCTGCCATCAACCATTTAAATGCGCCACAACATGCAAAATCAACACCGCTATCCTGCACATCAAAAGGGGTGGCGCCAATCTGATGTATTCCGTCAACGTAAACTAGGGCACCTTTGGCATGGGCAATGTCACAGACACGTTTTACATCATGCTGGTGGCCGTTGAAGGTCGATACACCGGATATTACGATCAGGGTTGTCTCGTCTGTCACAGCAGCCTCATAGTCTTTATAGTCTATGGTCCCGTTTTTGCTTCTAATCGTAATAACATTGACGCCAAGCTTTTTTAATTCACCATACATTTGATAAGAACCAAAATAATGGAGATCATCAGTGATAACCTCACCACCCTTTATATTCAACTCGAGAGCTTGAAGGATCAGATTTTCCCCTACCGTTGTGCTGCCGACAAAAGTAAGATCTTCGCATCTCGCATTTATAAGACTGGCAAACTTCACCAGAACTTCTTTACGCACAGTAAGCGGATCAATATCAATATCCGTATGAAATCCTTTATATGTCAAATATTTGCATGCTTCATTGACGCTGGCCCGACTAATAGGATGTTGGACACCGGCATTTAGATAAACTCCCTTAAGTGGAAAGAACGCATCTTTGTGGGGAAGAGGGGTGGTCGTATCAAATGGTTTTGAATCGTTCATGGATGATTTCTTTGATTGTTTTTGCTCGCTACAATTACAAAAACCTATGTTGTTCGTGCCAAATTGTCACGTTTTAAAATATTTTTTCTGCAAAAAAGAAAAATAGCAGACGCAGAAAATAAAAGAAATATTGCTTAATATATTAATAAAAAGCATCTCCTTGAATCCATTGATAAATATTAATTCAAATTTTAATCATTACTTTTCTAAACGCTATCTAAATTCGCCAAAAATCGCCTAAGTAATTGCAATTATTTATAAAAATTTGACGTAGAATTTTATTCTCATTCCAAAATTAACCCAATTTTAATATGTGATTAATATATATGTTAATTCAAATAAGGTTTAAAAAAGTAAAATAGTTAAATCAGGAAGCAGGAAAATGTTGTTAAAAAATCTCGGTAGAAAAAGTAAAAGTGAAGATTTAGAAACCAATGCTGAAGTTGCAGTTGAAGAGAACGTAACAAATGAATTTCAACGGGTTCTTGAAGGGCTTCCTATTAATGTGATGCTCTGTGATCCAGAAACATTGGATATTGTGTATGCAAATCAAACAAGCATAGACACATTAAGAACGCTTGAGGAATATATTCCTATTACAGCGGACGAATTGGTTGGTTCTTGTATTGATATATTTCATAAAAATCCTGCCCACCAGCGCAACATTCTTTCTGATCCGGCCAATCTGCCCCATAATGCAAAAATCAATCTTGGTCCAGAAGTGCTAGATTTACTGATAAATCCAGTTTTTGACGAAAATAATAACTACATGTACGCCGCATTAAGCTGGTCAATTGTTACAGAAAAAGTAAAAACAGAAGAGGCGACGACGCGTCTCAGTCAAATGATTGATAAGATGCCTATCAACGCAATGATGTGCGATCCTGAAACTTTTGTCATAACCTATGCAAACGAGACATGTATCGAAACACTTCGCAGTTTTGAAGAACATTTGCCAATAAAAGCGGACGCATTGATTGGAACATGCATTGACGTGTTCCACAAAGATCCTTCCCATCAACGTCGCATTCTAGCTGATCCTAGTAATTTACCGTGGCATGCCCGTATCAATGTAGGCCCGGAAATTCTCGATCTCAATATCAGTGCGATAAGTGATGAAGACGGTAATTACCTGGCACCAATGCTCACATGGTCCAAGATCACGGCACAAGCATCTGTCGAAAAAGCCGTGCAAGAAGCTGTTGGTTCTGTCCATTCAGAAGCAGCGCAACTTCAAACAAATGCTAAAACCATGCAGGATAACGCGGAAAACAGTATAAAGCTTTCCGGTGCTATTTCTGCTGCTGCAGAAGAAACTTCTGTGAATTCACAAACTGTTGCTGCTGCCACCGAAGAACTTTCAGCAAGCATTGATGAAATTAGCAAACAAGTAAGCCATGCCTCCTCTATCAGTATCGAAGCCGAAACTAAAACAGAAGAAAGCATAAAAACTGTATCTGGTCTTGCTGAAGCGTCAAACGAAATAGGTAATGTTGTAAACCTAATTAACGACATTGCGGCGCAAACAAACCTTCTTGCCCTGAATGCAACAATCGAGGCAGCCCGTGCCGGTGAAGCTGGAAAAGGTTTCGCTGTTGTGGCCTCTGAAGTTAAAAACCTCGCAGGTCAAACGGCAACTGCGACCGTTGACATTAAATCGCAGGTTGACAGTATTCAGGCAGAAACCCAAAGCGTGGTCGCGGCCATCGAAATCATTCAAGCAACAGTCAAGCAAGTGAGTGAAATATCATCTTCCATCGCCGCCGCTGTTGATGAGCAAGGAAACGCAACACGCGAGATCAGCTCCAATGTGCAGGAAGCAGCAAAAGGTGCGCAGGAAGTATCATCCTCCATTAACGGACATTCTGTCCGCATCAACACAAACGGGTGAAGTCTGTAAGGACATCGCAACCGCGTCTGACCTGCTTGTATCGCTTGCAGATGGGCTTAATGTTGAAGTGAAGAAGATGCTTGAATAGAATTTTCTCTAAAATTTTTAAAAGCGGGTTATGGTTATATAGCCCGCTTTTTTTATACAATCAGGCTGCCGCCCTGCGGTACGATAGCACTTATACGATTTAATCCGTCCTGATAATTGGCCAGTTGTGCCCTCAAGTGAGGCGGTACCGGGCCGTCAGATGATCTCAAAGCATCTTTTTTAAGCTTCTCTGCAATAGGATCGTAGGTGAGGGAGCGAAACGCCGTTTTAACAATGCCGAGAGCATAGTCGAGTTCTTGTGCAACGAAGCGTGCGTCCCTTTTGTCAAGAACGGAGAAACGGTCATCCAATTTGAAAGCGAATATCCCGCCGACTTTCTTGACATCATTTTCTTCGTCCTCGTTTAATGAAAAAAGTTCTTCTGTTGAAAGGATTAAAGTAGGATCAAGGCCGAGTTTTTTAAGAGCGTCCTGTTCCCCGCGACCAGCAATAAGTTCGATCCTGCCGCCGTCTTTACTGGCAATTCGGAGACTATTTCCGTAAATGTCAAGATCAGCACGCTCAAATTCCTCAATCTCCTCAATGCCGTTTCTTTCGTTTTGAATTTGTTTTAATTTTTCAGCGATGATGGCCTTGGCGTCAAACTCTACTTCCTCCGCGCTCTCTTTACTGGTACTGCTTCCTGAACTAAAAGAAACTGTGGCCTTCAAGAAACGGTAGGACGCTTGATTAATACGATTGGAAAGTGTTCGGTAGGTGTCGCCCGCTTTTATTTCAATTTTCTTTGAGATCAGGTCGTTGATCTTGACGTAAAAATAATCTCCTGGCCGTGCCGTAGTTTGCGTTTCTACAATCCTTTTTTCGTCATCTTCAAATTCCCCAATTGGAAGACCAAGTTTGCTAAGAACCGACGTGCCCAAAGTTGCAAATGCGATGCCAGTGGCTTCTCTATTTTCGGTCGAGTAACCAATTTGTCTTGTCCAATCCGTAGCACCCGTCGTGCCGTCCATTTTAACGGCAAAACTATCAGTTCCTCCTTGAAGGCCGTTTTCATCCACACCACCAGATGTTGTGCCAGTTAGATAAATCTTGCCTGCCGCCACCGTAAGTGCGCCATTTCTATCAGTATTATCGCTGCCAATGAATTTAGTCCAATCTGCACTGGCACTACCACCATTATCATCAAGCGCCAGAACGAAATTATCAAGTCCACCAATTGGTGCTGTAAGCTCCGTACCGCCGCCGGTCAGACTATTATTACTACTACCGGAAACATAAACCCGGTTTCCTTCAACAACCACTTTTCCGATCTCGCCCCTTGCGCCTAGATCGCCGAAATCATAAGACCAGAGCGAAGAGGAGAAATCATCCTTATCAAGCTTTTGTAAAATGAAATTGCCATCTTCATGGGTTGCTACAATTATATTTCCATCGGCGGCAACTGCTATTCCTTGGCCATAATCATCAGTCGAAGCTCCGATTTCCACGTAATCTGATTGTGTGCCATTACTACCATCGATTTTTAACGCGAAGGCGTTATAACTGCCGGGGAGACTAGTACTTGATAGCTCGTGTGAATTTTGTTGTCCAGTGATGTAAATATCACCATTGCTGTCGGTGGTGATGGATGTTGCACCATCGGTCCCGTAAGTGTCATTTAAGTACATCCATTGCTGGGTGCCTACATTATTATACTTTATGACGAAACTATCCTGACCGCTAAAGATGCTGTCACTGATCGCAAGTGGATCGTTACTTTCACCTTTGGTTAGTTTATCAGCTTGGCCGGTGATGATTATATTGTCATCTGCATCAATTGTTAACGCGTATGCACTGGCTTCTCCTTGACTGCCAACAAGTCTGCTCCAGAGGAGTTTTCCGCTTGCGTCGTATTTGTTAAGAAATCCATCACCATTCTCTGATGTGTTAAGATGGTTTGCAAACCGTCCGTCAGTTCCGCCAACAGTATAATAATTACCATTGCTATCTGTGGCGATTGCATTTGTAGATGTCTTGGCGGCATCTAATAGTGGGTCTTCTGAACCTGGAATGGAACTTTGCTCAGGTACGAGCAACCGTTCACCACTGCTACTGTAAAGAGGTATGTGATACTCTTTACTTGCTGCTGCACTATCTAGGTCTGTTAATTTTGTTACGAACGATGTGGTTGGGACATCACCAGTAAGTTGTTTGGTCGCCAGATCCACTTCATCGACACTCCCCGTGATATAAAGGGCGGGTTCAGTATCGGCGGCGCTGAAACTCATGCTTTCACTGAAATCTGTTTTAATGCGCAGTCCAAATTTATCTGGTTCAATTTCTTGGGCAAAGAAGCGAGTGTTAAACAAGGGAATTTCTTCTCCTTCGTCATCGGTTGTTTTCGTTTCCTGAATTTTGTTGTTAATTCGCGCAACCAACGTTTCTAAGGTCCGTTCTTCCTCGAGTACAGGAACCGTGATATCAAAATTTTCCGTGGTTTCGGTAGTAACGCCGCTCGTAATTTTTTTACGTGTTATCGTTATTGTAAAGGTCTCGCCGCCGCTAAGTTTAGAAATAGGATCGTCAATCGCACCCTCATGGATGATAGGACCGATGAAATCATATTCTTTTTTGCCAAGTCCCGCCCGTGCGGTTACACCATTTTTCTTTTCGCCGTACAGAAGCGTTAGTTCATCAAATTTTTCTGTATGAATAAAGTCTTTTACTTGCGCCAAGCCGATTTGAAACTGTTTTTCAAGCGCTTCCATTTTACTATCGGAAGTTCGCGGATCACCTGCGTATTGTGCAATTGTTTTTAAATCTTTAAGCGCGTTATAGAGAGTAAACAGTCCCTTGCTGTCTATATCTAGATCCGCATTTCTGACCAAACTATCTAATCGATCAATAAATTCATCTTTTGCCTGGATTGATGTATAATCTTTCGTAAGTAACTTATATAAACCATTTGAAGATAAATTATCAGCAATTCGTTCATTAGTGATGGCCTGATCTTTATCCCACGGGGTCAGCGCATTATTCGTGCTTCCCAGTGATACATTGGATGGCACAGATGGAAGTGACAGCAAGGAATTGGTTTGTTGCCGCGAGGAGTAATAAGAACCAAGCAGGTCCGCGCCAAAATTAACAATCTGAAATGTACTTTCGTCCGACATATTATTTATCCATTGTTTATCTCTTGATTTATAAGCAATTATCGTGCCATCTCATACTCAGCGCTCCAATCATGATTTATTCTCACAAAACAAGGGATTATCCTGATAAAATCTCTCTCATATTGCACCATTTGCAATTTTACAGGGCAATAAATGCCTGCTATGTTGCGCGAACGTAGAAACAACTGCATCAATGAAAGCAGCGTCATGGAAGTCTTTGAAAGCAAACCTCCCTCATATTCACCTGAAGAACTTGCCACAATCGCCAATGAATATTTTGGTATAACAGGCACTATAAAGACATTGGTTAGTGAGCGGGATCAGAATGCCCGTATTGTTACGAATGATGGTGAGTATGTTCTTAAAATCGCCAACAGCGCTGAAGATCGGGAGTTTTTGGAATTTCAAAATGCTGTGCTCAATCATATCGCAGAAATTGATCCCACGCTTGCGGTTCCTGCCGTTATAAAGGGCAGGGATAATCAGGAAATATTTGAGCATAATGATAACAATATTAGGCTAATTACATTTCTAAAAGGGGATATCTTTGGTGACGCTGAAAAGCCATTGACGCTTTACGAAGATCTTGGTCGCTTTATGGGGCGTTTTTCAAATGCAATGCAGGGCTTCGGCCATCCCAAAGCCCACCAGCCAGATTTCCTGTGGAATATGGACGCGGCACCCCATTGCAAAAATTATATTTCTGATATCATCGAAGATGATGTTAAAGAACTGATCCAGTATTTTTTCGATCATTACGATAAGTTAGTTCTGCCGCGGCTCAAAAAAATTCGCTCTAGCGTTATTCATTCGGATGCCAACACATACAATCTGGTGGTGCGCGGCGATAAAATCAGTGGATTGATTGATTTTGGCGATATGCTTTTTGCGAAACAGGTCAACGAACTCGCGATCACACTTGGTTACGCGATGATGGATGTGGATGATTTTTACGCAGTTTCCCGTGCGTTGATTACCAGTTATACATCTGAATTCACCCTCACCGAAGAGGAACTAGAAGTGCTATTTGACCTCGCCTGTATGCGTCTGGTCATGAGCGTTTGCATATCTTCTAACCGGGTTAAAAAGGCAACAACCGATGAGCACCGGGAATATCTGCTGGTTACCCAGGCTCCCGCGATCAGAACTCTTAAAAAAGTTCGTGAAATTGGCCTTGGATTTCTTTCTGCCTTTGCCAGAAAAGCTGGTGGATACAGCGCAACAGCGTCACATGACGACCTTGTTTGTTCACTTGCGAATATTGATGTCGCTAATATGTTTGATTTTGACCTTCACAGCGAACCACGCGTTTTATTTGATAATAAAACCGGTGCGCCGGGAACAGAATTTATACAGGACGGCAATAAACATAAAGAATGGGTGAGTGATCATCTTGACCAAAACGAAGCCCGTTTCGGGATCGGTACCTACGGCGAAGATAGAACCTCATTTATATTCGATGGCTTTGAAGGGGTGGGAAGTCCGGATCCAAGAACAACCCACATGGCCATTGATATTTGGCTTCGAACTCCAGAGCGAATTTATGCTCCCTTAAGCGGTCACGTCCACACATTAGCCAGCAACGACCTGCCGTTTGATTACGGAACGGTTTTGATCCTTTGCCATGAAATTGATGGTGGTCCCAAATTCTATACTTTGTACGGTCATTTAAGCAAAGAAAGCACGGATCATCTGAAAGTCGGGGACGTCGTGACGGCAGGCGACTACATTGCAACCCTTGGTGACGTTCAAGAAAATGGTGGCTGGACTCCACATCTTCATTTCCAACTCATATCTGACTTAATCGGCATTGATGACGGTAATTTCCCCGGTATCTGTTCACCGTCTGTTTGGGATGTCTGGCAGGATATCTGTCCAGATCCTAATTTAATCATGGGTTTTATTCCTGAAAGTTTTAAACGTAGCGAACACACAATTGACAGTATGATGGAGGTCAGAAAGCAAGTTTTGGCTCCGTCATTGAGTGTTGCTTACAATAAACACCTCCACATTGTTCGTGGTAAAGGGGCATACCTTTATGACTATACGGGCCGCGCATTCCTTGACTGCGTCAACAACATAACTCATGTGGGGCACTGTAATCCTCATGTGGTAAACGCTATCAGCAAACAGGCAGCACAGCTAAACACCAATTCTCGTTATCTTTATGACGGGATTAACAAACTTGCGGGCAGGGTGCTTGAAACCATGCCTGACCCACTCTCTGTGATGTTTTTTACCAACAGTGGATCAGAAGCAAATGAGCTGGCACTGCGGTTAGCACGGCACTATACCGAACGCAACACCACTGTCGCTGTCGACTGGGGATACCACGGTAACACCAATGCAACCGTTGCTATCAGCGCATATAAATTCAACCGTAAAGGCGGCAAGGGTTGCCCGTCAGAAACCCGCCTTACAGAGTTTCCTGATCCATATCAGGGACGATTCAATGATTATTCTGAAGTAAGTGGCAAGGCTTATGCAGCGGATGTGGACATACAAATCGCCGATCTAATTGAAAAAACCGGCGACGGGCCAGCCGCGTTTATTGCAGAATCTATAGCCGGTGTTGGGGGTCAGGTCGTTTATCCAGATGGGTATTTAAAAGCGGTATACGAAAAAATTCGTGCCGCTGGTGGCCTTTGCATTGCCGATGAGGTTCAAACCGGTTTCGGCCGTGTTGGTGAACATATGTGGGCTTATCAGCTTCAAGGTGTCGTTCCAGATATCGTTAGCTTCGGCAAACCTTTTGGCAATGGTCATCCTATGGCGGCCGTTGTTACTACGCGCGAAATTGCTGACCGTTTTGCAAATGGCATGGAATATTTCAATAGTTTTGGTGGCAACCCCGTATCCTGTGCTATTGGTATGGCTATGCTGGATGTGGTCGAAGGCGAAGGCCTTCAGGAAAAAGCATTGACCACTGGCAATCATATCATGGACGGAATGCGTGATATGATGGACCGATACCCACTAATTGGACAGGTCCGCGGCAAAGGAATGTTTTTTGGCGCGGAACTGGTCAAAGACAGGGCCACAAAAGAACGGGCCAGCAAAGAAGCGGGTGCTATCGTTCAGTATCTTCGTGATGATGCGGTGCTCTTTTCTACCGACGGCCCTTATGACAATGTCCTAAAGGGCAAACCGCCGATGGTTTTTGGTATGGCAGAAGCAGATATTTTCCTGGCGAAACTTGAAAACGCTTTCAAACGCCTCTACCGCGAGGGGTTTTAAGCTTTTAGGGCGTGGGCCGTACTGATGAGTTGCTCAATGGCTGCGATCATCGTGTCTCGTTGTCGTTCGTCAGCTAAGTCATTATTTTCATCAACGGCTTTAAATGCGGCACCAACTGCCACTTGATTGGGAACCACATGAACCCCAATGCCGCAAAGTAGAGTGCGAAGCGAGGGAAGGGCGCGGATTCCACCTAGTGCACCAGGAGAGGACCCCGCAAGCGCTGCGACCTTTCCAATATATGCGTTTCCGATATTCTCATCGTCCGGCCGTGACATCCAATCAATGACGTTTTTAAGAAGCGGCGGAAAGAAGCCGTTATATTCGGGCGTTACGATGAAATAACCATCGCTTTCAGCAAAAAGGGATTTTAGTTTCTTGGCATTTTCAGGCAAACCGTCACTCTCTTCCAAATCACCATCATAGATCGGCATCGGGTAATCGCGAAGATCAACGAATATTGCATCGACACCGTTTTTATTTGCGATCTTGTGGGCCGCTTTTGCGACCTGTTTTGATAGGGATGCTTCGCGAGTACTACCCGCTAAAAAAAGAAGTTTCGTCATGATAATACCCTTTTATGTTTTAATTACATAATAGAGTAGTGATCATCTAAGAGAATTCAATGGTGATTTTGAAAAAACTCAAAAGAAGAACGAAGCAAAAGCCGCATGGTCGCGACTTTTGCGTTCAGTGTAAATGCATGATTATAATATTAGTCTACGAGTTTTAATTCGTCTGCCGCTTCTTTCCCGCGACTTTCGACTATTTCGTAGCTAACTTTTTGTCCGTCGTCCAATCTGTCGATACCAGCGCGCTCAACAGCAGAGATATGAACAAACACATCACTTCCGCCTTCGTCTGGTGCAATAAAACCAAATCCCTTATTAGGGTTAAACCATTTAACGGTGCCTGTAGCCATTTCGTATTCTTCCTCAAAATATTGTTATTTTAATTCACTAAATATGTTCAGTGAACCAAGACTTTAACTTTGCCTATGATGAAGATTAGTTAACTTTAGAAAATGCTGAAACTCTTTTTCAGAATAGTCCCAAGTAGCGGGTATTTAAGCATTATATTAAAGTAATACCCCCTCACAAAGGTACAAAAACTTAAAATCAAAAAATACCGTATCGCCGTTTTTTGAAAAAAGCAATGCTTATTTATTAAGTTTTTAAACCTATAGCTGATATTTGAGTAGTTAATTAAATTGGTAATTTATTGGTGCTTTTGATTTTTTTCATAAAAAAACTTGTATGGGCACTCTCAATGGTTGGGTGATCAAGGATGCTGGAACTCATCAATTCGTAGTAATTATCGATGTCTTTTGCGACGACAGTGAGCATATAGTCTTTACCTCCTGAGGTCGCATAACATTCAAGCACGTTGGGCATATTCTGAATATGTTTTTCAAAGCGGTCCCGTGTTTCACTGCTGTGATTATTAAGGCTAATAACGCAATTTGCCCGGATTCTAAGACCAATTTTGCGAGCATTTATTACTGTGCGTTTCTCTTCAATAATAGCAGCGTCCTCAAGGTCTTTTACATGACGCCAATAGGAAGACCGGGACATGCCGACGTCATCGGCCTGTTCTGATTGTGAAAGTTCAGGTTTATTTTGTAAATTTTTTAGAATTTTTTCGTTGATTGATGATAATGTCATATTAATGTCCCAATATATCGAATAAAATGCAACAAACGTTTCAAACAATAACAAAATTTATCGAAATAATGGCAGAATGTCCAGAAATAATGAACATAATGATGAAATCATTATTGGAACAAGGCAATAAACAATGAACGAATTTGATTATTCACATCTACCGGATTTTCCAGCCAGTGTCTATGCGGCCTGTCTAAAGAAACCAGACGGATTAAGCGATGACTGGCTTGAGCCAACACAGCGAAACTATTCTATTGAAGAACACAAAACATGGGATACACTCTATAAGCGCCAAATGGATATTCTGAAAGGGCGAGCGTGTGACCAGTTTTTTAATGGTTTGCAGCTACTTGATTTTGATCAAGGTGGCGTTCCTGACTTTAATAAAACGAACGAAATTTTAAAAGCAACGACAGGGTGGTCAGTGGTCGCGGTTCCGATGTTAATTCCGGATCATGTTTTTTTCTATCATCTGGCCAACAAACGTTTTCCCGCTGGAAATTTTATCAGAAAATCGGATCAATGTGATTATATCGAAGAACCGGATGTTTTTCACGACGCTTTTGGTCATGTTCCTCTTCTGGCGGATCCGGCATTTGCACATTATATGGAAGCCTACGGTAAAGCGGGTTGGAAAGCATTGCAGTATAACCATCTCAAGGCCTTAAGTGCCCTTTATTGGTATACGGTGGAGTTCGGATTGATCAACACCGAGGATGGTATGCGCATATACGGAGCTGGAATTTTATCTTCAGCGGTCGAGAGCCCATATTCACTTGAGGCTAAATCGCCAAATCGCATCCATTTGAATGTGGACCGTGTCATGCGCACTGATTATAAGATAGATGATTTGCAAGAAACTTACTTTGTCATTGATAGTTTTGAAGAACTGTTCAAGCAAACTGAAGGGCGGCCATTTGATGATATTTATCAAAATATTGGTGCGTCCTTTCAATATGCCCCTTCCGCGGTTTTGGAGACAGACCACATCTATGCTCGCGGCACTCAGGAATATAATTTGCGCGGCGGTAGGGGATCTGGCGCCACGCCTGTTTAGGACTTACAATGACAAGAAATATTATTATTACTGGCGCGGGCGGCGCGCTCGGCAGCAATACAGTGAAAGCTTTTAAAAATAATGACGCATTTAACGTATATGAAGTCTCTGGCACTGATCTAACAGATATGAACAATGCGCAGGCAATTGCTGATCAGCATGATGAAATCGATGTGTTACTCAATATTGCGGGTGGATTTACCTGGAAAGAAATAAAAGATACATCCTTTGAAGATTTTGAGGCACAGTTCAATATGAACTTTAAAACCATGTATAATATGACCATGGCGACACTTACAAAAATTGAAAAAGCAGAAAGTGGTCGCATCGTTAATATTGGTGCCGCAAGTGCGATAACGGCTGCATCGGGTATGGCTGCGTATGCAGCTTCAAAGTCGGCGGTGATGCGTTTTACGGAAGCACTTGCTGCGGAAACCCCTGATACTATGACGGTAAATGCATTATTGCCATCAATTATCGATACGCCGACAAATAGAAATGACATGCCCGAAGCCGATTTTTCAAAATGGGTAACGGTGGACGAACTGATTAGCCAACTTATTTTTTTGGTTTCCGTTCAATCATCAGGTATAAATGGCGCAATAATTCCAGTCACTGGCCGGATATATGCGCAGGTATAAGGACACATTATGTATAAAAAGATGGTACTCGAAGATCTACTTTCCTCGCTTGATGGTTGGAACGCAGTTGAAGGCAGGGATGCTATATATAAGAAATTTACATTCGCTGATTTTGAGACGGCATTCGCGGCTATGACAAAAATTGCACTAAAAGCGGAAGAAATGAACCACCATCCAGAATGGTTTAATGTTTATAATCAGCTTGAAGTAACGCTGGCGACCCATGATGCAAATGGGGTAACCAGCTATGATCTTGAACTAGCACGCTTTATCGACGAGGTTGCAAAATAATAACCTTAAATTTTTTATAAGCTTTCGAAATTATAACAACTTCTTGATATTTTTCACAAAATATGACTGTATCAAGTAGAACTGGGACGATTTTAGAAGAGGGCGCAATGAAATATAATCGAATGGGTAAGTCCGGTATTAAGGTATCCTCACTTTGTATGGGAACCATGACCTTTGGCTCTGGTGCAGACGCGGCGGAAAGCGCAAAAATTTATAAGGCCGCCCGAAATAAAGGTATTAATTTCTTCGACTGTGCCAATCTTTATGCTGGCGGAAAATCTGAAGAAATACTTGGGTCTCTTATTAAGTCACATCGTGAAGAGGTGGTCATATCTTCCAAGGCCTATTATCCTGTCGATAGTTATGCTGGAAACAGTAGCGAGATATACGGGCGTGGTCTTAATCGCACCAATGTAACGCGCGAAGTCGAAGATAGCCTCAAGCGGCTCGGCACCGATTATATTGATGTTTATTACATGCACCATTTTGACGATGCCTGTACTCTTGAAGAAAGCCTTTCCGTTTATAATGATCTGGTTCATCAGGGAAAAATAAATTATATCGGCCTTAGTAATTTTGCTGCCTGGCAATATATGAAAGCGGTTGGCATTACCCGCCAACACAATTATGCACCAATTGCCTGTATTCAACCCATGTACAACTTGCTTAAGCGCCAATGCGAAAGTGAAATCCTGCCAATGGCAAAGAGTGAAGGGCTTGGTGTATTTTCTTATAGCCCGCTTGGCGGCGGTATTCTTACCGGCAAATATTTGAATAAAGACGCCGATAACACAGCCAGTCGCATGAACACTATGGCCATGTATAAAGAACGCTACAAAGACGATAGAAATGCAGAAATTGCTCGCGCGTTCAATGATTACGCTGTCTCAAAGAGCCTTAACCCGATCAGTCTTGCTATTGCCTGGGTCAGTGCTCATGAAACCATCACGGCCCCGATCATTGGCGGGCGCAGCCTCGAACAATTAAAGCCATCACTTGATGCTGCGGACATTGAATTGACCGAGGATATCAGACAGGAAATTGCTGCACTATCATATGCGCCCGTATCAGCGACCGACCGTTCAGAAGAAGGCTGAGATAATTTTATATTTTGCTTATCGTCGCTGTTGTAATGAATATTCATTCGTATTATAAAGTGACAATGAAAATTTTAGGAATTATTTGATGACTACGACACGCTCAACTAACGATAACGCGTCCCATAGACGCCACATGATTGATGGACATCTTCTTCCCAATGATGTGACGGATGAAAATGTGATTGATGCGATCGAACAGGTCAACAGAGAAGCGTTTATTCCTGAATCCCTAGAAGGTGTTGCCTACATCGATAAAAGTATAAAAGTAGCAGAGGGGCGCTACCTGATGGAACCGCTTGCTTTTGCCAAATTGCTAAGCGCAGCAGATATTCAGAAAAACGAACTTGTACTTGATATAGCACCGGCCACCGGATACTCATCAGCTGTGCTTAGTAAACTTGTTGATGCCGTTGTTGCGATTGAAGAAAATAGCGAGCTTGCTGAAAAGGCAACCACAAATCTTGCTGATCAGGACTGCGATAATGTCGCTGTAGTTGGGGGTTCGCATGTGGACGGTCTTGCAAAACAGGGCCCTTATGATCTTATTTTTATAGGTGGGATGATTGATTTTGTGCCGCAAGCGTTGCTTGAACAGCTTAATGAAGGCGGAAGAATATTATGTGTTCTCAATCAAGATGGTTTCGGCCGTGCAGCGCTCGTTACATATGATGATAAAATAATGGGAGTAAGAATTTTATTTGACACTGCCGCACCAGTTCTTAGCGGATTTGAAAAAGAGAAAAAATTCGAATTTTAACCGTTTCCAATCAAGTTTTTGTTGTTCGATTTTTGAATATTGTTCATTAACGAACACTAGTAATCGTTCGAAAATGAACACATAGATGTTAATGTATTGAAAATAAAGGCGTTATTTTTTGGCATAAAAATTGCTGTGTAAATGTGCAGAGAAAATATGACAAAAATTGGAGAGAACAATAATGCCAGTTTAAAATGATATCCGACTTGAGCTTTCAATAGAGTATTATATCCGATAAAAGTTAATGTTGACAGTGGTAACATTTTAAGGCAAATTCTCAAAAATTAAGAAATTATAAGTCTTTTTCCTCTAATAGAATGTAAAAAGACACAAAGATAACAAGGTATTAAATATGACTAGAAGAATAAAAACACCTATTCTTAGTACAGCAGTGATTCTCGCCAGCCTTTTGAGCTCAACGGTTTTCGCCCAAGCGGATACCTTAAAGGAGGCCATGACAACAGCCTATGTTAACAATCCGTCACTTGAAGCTGCTCGTGCAAGTCAACGTGCCATCGATGAAACTGTTAATCAGGCGACATCAGGATGGCGACCGTCAATCATCGGTACGGGCTCAATAGCGAGATCAGATAGCTCCAGGACCGGTGTTGGGTTTCTACCGTCAAATCAAATCACAAAACCAAAATCACTGGCAATATCTATCGAACAACCTATCTTTAGAAGTTTTCGAACTGTTAATAGCACAAGAGAAGCCAGAAAACAGGCGGAAGCAGGCCGCGCTCAACTTATGAATACTGAGCAACAAATATTTATGGCGACAGTGGCATCATATTCGGATGTTATCCGCGATGAGACAGTGCTTGAATCAACCACGAACAACGTTGTTGCATTGCAGCGTCAACTGCAAGCAAGCGAAGACCGTTTTGAAGTTGGTGAAATTACACGGACTGATGTTGCGCAATCCAGTGCTCGTTTGTCACGTGCGCAGTCAGAAAAAATAAACGCTGAAGCCATTTTGACCGCAAGTCGTGCCGCGTATCGCCGTGTTGTTGGTGACGAACCGGGGACGCTTGAACGTGAGATAGAGTTGCCGCCTCTGCCAGCGTCAGAAGAAGCCGCTTTTGATTTAGCTTCGCGTAATCATCCGGTTATTCTTGCCGCGAAAGCATCTGAAGCAGCAGCAGATTATGCTGTAAAAAAGCAATATGGCGGTCTTGGTCCGGAAGTAACAGTTGGCGCCAGTTATTCAAAAAACTGGGATGGATTTATTGCAGGTGACACAGCAACAGCAAAAACCATTCAAGCTAATCTTCGCGTTCCGCTATATCAAGCAGGTGTTCAAGCATCTGTTGTCAGGCAGGCGAAACAACGCCGCAGTCAATTTAGGATGGAAGCAATAGCCGCCGCCCGCGAAGTTGAAGAACTTGTTCGCAACGCTTGGGAAAGCTACCGTGAGGCAAGCGCACGCATTACATCTACTGAATCCCAACTCGACGCGAACGAAATCGCACTTGAAGGTGTACGTCAGGAAGCTGATGTGGGATCACGCACGATCCTTGACGTGCTTGATGCCGAACAAGAACTTCTCGATGCCCGTGTAAACAATGCCCGTGCCGTTAGAGACCGCACTGTCGCTGCCTATAACCTGTTGGCGACTATCGGTCAGCTAAATGCAAAAGATCTTGGTCTTGATGCTGAAATTTACGATGCTGAGGGCAGAAGCGAAGATGCTGAATGGAAAGTCTATGGGTTTGGTGTAGAATAAAAAACACTTAAAAATTACCAAATCTTTAATTTTTGTTAAATAATACGGCACTATAGTTCTATGGTGCCGTTTTATTTTGAGAAAAATGTTAAAAAACATTGATAATCTTATGAAATTAAATAAAAATATTATGGTTAACAAATATGGTTAAAGTAGTTATAAAGATATTTAGCCAATAACACATGGAATATAGACTAAGATACGGGAATAAGAAGAATGAGCGAACCGGAAAAAGAAGAAGAACCAAGCATGGAAGAGATCCTTGCGTCCATTCGCCGTATTATCTCGGAAGATGACGAAGAAGCCAAACCAGAGGAGACTGAGGCGGAGCCTGCATCAGAACCGGAAGCCGCAGCTGAGCCAGAGCCCGAACCAGAACCCGAACCAGAACCAGTAGAAGAGGAAGTTTTGGAGTTGACCGAAGACGATCTTGAGGAAGCCTCACAGGATGATATTGACAATATGTTCGATAGTGTCGATGAAACTGATGATGAACTGGTTATGGAAGACGAACCGGAAGAGGAGCCAGAACCAGAACCAGAACCAGAACCAGAACCTGAGCCAGAAGATGAGCCAGAACCTGTTGAGGTAGGTGGGCTCGATATAGATGATGTTGACCCTGCGGAAGGTGATGATGTGATCATCTCGGACGCAGTTTCGTCTGAAATTCAAGGCCAATTCGACGCGTTATCCGCTCTACTAACCACAGGATATCAGGGATCAGGTAATACTCTTGAGGATCTCGTTCGTGAACTTTTACGTCCAATGCTCAAACAGTGGCTCGAAGAAAATCTTCCTCCACTTGCCGAGCGTATGGTCGCTAAGGAAATAGCCAGATTGGCTCGAACAAAAAAACCGTAATTTATTGAAGACTTTCTCTTTAAGAAGTTATATTTTGTGACAGAAGAACCAAATAATGGTTCTTCTGTTTTTATATGGATAAAGAAAATTAAAATGCTTGATAAGACCTTTGACTTTTCGATACGAGAAAAAGAAATTTATGACCACTGGGATGAGAGCGGCGCTTTTAAATGCGGTCAGCGTCCAGATGCTGAACCATTTACAATTATATTGCCGCCGCCAAATGTAACGGGAAGTTTGCATATTGGTCACGCGCTGAACCATACTCTTCAGGATATTCTCATTCGTTGGCACCGTATGCGTGGCCGTGATGTGCTGTGGCAGCCTGGCATGGACCATGCGGGTATCGCAACACAGATGGTCGTTGAGCGTCAGTTGGACGCAGGAAATATACGTCGCCATGACCTTGGACGTGAGGGATTTATCGACCGGGTCTGGGAATGGAAAGAAGAAAGCGGCGGCATAATTTTCAATCAGATGCGTCGCCTCGGACAATCTTGTGACTGGTCCCGTCAAAAATTCACTATGGATGATGGTTTTGTTCATGCTGTACTCAAAAAATTTGTTGATCTTTATCATGATGACTTAATTTTTAAGGCAAAACGCCTCGTAAACTGGGATCCAAAGTTCTGTACGGCTATTTCTGACCTTGAAGTTGAACAACGTGAAATAAACGGAAACTATTGGCATTTCAAATATCCGGTTGACGGCGAAGAAGGCCGCTTTCTAACGGTCGCAACAACCCGACCGGAAACCATGCTCGGCGATGTGGCTGTCGCTGTTCACGCTGATGATGAACGTTATCAGGATCTAATTGGCAAGACATTGACGTTGCCATTGGTAGGCCGCAAATTGATCGTTATAGCCGATGATCATGCCGATCCGGAGAAAGGATCAGGAGCCGTTAAAATCACTCCGGCTCATGATTTTGACGATAATATGGTAGGGAAACGTCATGATCTTGAAAATATTAATATTTTTGATCAACACGCCAAACTAAACGACAATGTACCGGAAAAATATCGCGGTATGGACCGCTTTGATGCCCGGAAGCTGATCGTTGAAGATATGGATGCGCTTGGGCTTTTGGAAAAAGTAGAGCCAACAGTCCATATGGTCCCGTATGGTGACCGCTCAGGTGTTGTTATTGAACCATGGCTGACCGATCAATGGTATGTGGACGCAGAAACACTGGCAAAACCAGCCCTGGAAGCAGTAGAGAAGGGCGAAACAAAATTCGTGCCCAAGACGTGGGAGAAAACATATTTTGAATGGATGCGCAACATCGAGCCATGGTGTGTATCCCGTCAACTTTGGTGGGGACACCAAATTCCAGCATGGTACGGCCCGGACGGTGAGGTATTTGTTGCCGTCAACGAAACAGAAGCGCAAAGTCTTGCGGATGCGCATTACGGTGAAGTAAAAAATATCGTTCGCGATGAAGATGTCCTGGATACCTGGTTTTCATCGGCTCTTTGGCCTAATGCCACCCTCGGTTGGCCCGATAAAACGCCGGAACTCGCTCGCTATTATAAATCCGACGTTCTCGTGACAGCATTTGACATCATTTTCTTTTGGGTTGCGCGCATGATGATGGACGGCATTTATTTCATGGATGGCGAAGTGCCTTTCGAAACGGTCTACGTTCATGCACTTGTCCGTGATGAACACGGTGCTAAAATGTCAAAATCAAAAGGTAACGTTATTGATCCGTTGGTTCTTGCCGATAAATACGGTGCTGATGCGCTTCGCTTTACTCTTGCCGCAATGGAGGCACAGGGCAGGGACATTAAAATGTCCAACAAGCGGGTCGAAGGATACCGTAATTTTGGCACCAAACTTTGGAACGCGGCTAAATTCTGCGAAATGAACGAATGTTTCTCTACCAAGGGAACATTTGAACCTGCAGCAGCAACGCTGACCGTCAACAAATGGATTATTGGCGAAGTTGAAAAAGCCGCTCTTAAGGTTACCCAGTCATTGGAAACTTTCAAATATAATGAAGCCGCTTCAGCAGCGTATCATTTTACTTGGGGTACCTTTTGCGATTGGTATATCGAACTGATCAAAACCCAGTTTTATTCTGATGACGCCGCAGGAATTGATGAAACACGCAAGACTGCAGCTTGGGTGTTAGACCAGATCCTGAAAATCCTCCATCCGTTTATGCCATTTGTTACCGAAGAACTTTGGCAACAATTGTCCGATAACCGTGAATCTGATCTTATTCTTGCTCCTTGGCCGGAATATAACAGCGATAATGTAGACGATACCGCAGCAAACGAAATGACTTGGTTGATCACTTTAATTTCTGATATCCGCACAGCACGCGCAGAAATGAATGTTCCGGCCGGTGCAAAACTGGAAATGCTAATATCGGACGCATCAAGCAATACCAGTGCGTCATTAAGTGCACAAAGCGATGTTTTAAAACGCCTTGCGCGCCTTGAAAATATTGATACCCTCGAAGGAGAGGTACCAAACGGCGCCATTTCAGTGGTCGTCGGTGAGGCAACATATTATTTACCGCTTGCGGACGTTATTGATATAGAGGCAGAGAAAACTAGACTTTCAAAAAGCCTTGAGAAGCTCGATAAAGAGATCAGTTCCGTATCCGGACGCCTTAATAATGAGAATTTTGTTTCTAAAGCTCCGGAACATGTGATTGCCGAAAATAAAAAGGGTCTCGAAGAGGCAAAGGAAAAGGCAGATAAGATCAAGCAGGCATTGGAGCGTTTGGCTTCCATGCAGTAATGGAGTTAATATGAAATACTTTTTAAGCTTGTTGATGTTTTGGTTGGTATTTGCCATTGGTGCAAGTGCTCAATCAACAACGGCGCAAAAAGTAAAATTTAAATATAAAGCCTATTGGGGCGGGTTTGTTGTCGCGGAAATCAACAGTGAAACCGTTCTTGATGCCAGCAATTATGAGACTGTAGCAAACTACCGTGTAAAAGGCGTCGCTATGATTATGGGTAAAATGGAAAACCGAACCATGGCCCGTGGCATTCTCCATTCTGACGGAACGTATCATCCTGAATATTATGAAAGTATGGGCAATTTCGGCAAGCTTATCTACAATAATCAAGTTACATTTGATCCTGAAACCTTGTATGTAACTGATCTTGTCCAGGATCTGAAATTGCGTAAAGACACGGAATATATTCCAATTGCTGACGAGGAAAAGTATGGCATGGACCCCATGACCATTTTCCTTAATATGATACTAAATCAGAATTTCAAGGAAGCTTACTCAGAGGAAGTAAAAACACGTCAGTTTGGCGGAATGTTTGTTTCTGAACAAAGCTTTATATGTGATCAGACAAAAGAATTTAAACAAGAAAGTCGTTCCGTATTTAAGGGGGAGGCCTTCGCCTGTAAAATTGACGGCAAGGCCATTTCCGGTGATATAAAAAGCACCAAACCAAGAAAAAAAAGGCGACGCGGTCGCGAGCGCGATGATCAGGACAGTCGGTTATACTTTGGAAAAATGCCTGACTTCGAAGGAACCGTCCCCGTCTACACCGAGTTTCCCATCGGATGGGGAAAAGTACGTATTTATCTGTCCGAATTCAGTGTTGAACCAATTAAAGGGTCTATAGTCACAGCCAAGAATAGTAAGGCGGATGAGTGACCGTTCTTAGAACCACCTAAGTTTTTTAAAGATTATTACCTGCAAGGTTACAATAACAATCAGAATTGAGCAGAATATCCAAAATGCATCTGAATTGTCAGCTCCCGGTATCCCCCCGACATTTATTCCCAGCAAGCCCGTCAGAAAACCGAGCGGTAGAAATACCGCAGCGATAACCGATAGGATATACATATTCTTGTTGAGCCGATCTGATAAGATATTAGCAAGCTCATCTTTGACAATTTGTGCACGTTCACGAATAGCATCAAGGTCTTCAACATAGCGCAGTACACGATCATAATTTTCGTATAAATGACGTTTATGGCTGCTGATGAGCCAATCTTGTTCAGAAATCCGTAGTTGGCCAATAGCATCCTTCTGTGGTGCCATATAACGTCTCAATATTATGGCTTTCTTACGTATGCTGACAATGTTTTCCCTGAGTGATAAATCTGGGTTCTCAAGTATCCATTCTTCAATATTATCTGTTTGCTCGTCAAGGTCCGTGATGACGGGTTCAATTCTTTCAAAAAGTTTAGCAACCAGTTGAGAAATAAATTGCCCTGCGTCGCATGGGCCAGTCCCCGAATTGATTTTAGTAACAATATCCGACACTGCTTTAAGTTTTCGTTTTTGAACACTAATAATACGGTGCCGGTCGACCCACATTCGGATTGAAACCATATCTTCCGGGCTCGCATCGACATTTAGATTTACGCCTCTCAATATAATGATAGCGCCGCCGTCTATTTCAGTAATCCGGGGTCGGGTCTCTTCCGCAAGAAGTGCCGATACCACAAACGGATCAAGATACGAAAGCTCTGCTTCAAGCCAGTTTCTTGTATCTTTAGCGCCTGCGTCCAAGTGAACCCAAGCAAGTTGATCGTTAGCTATCTTTTCACTGGCTATTTTGACATCGATGATTTCGCTTCCACCACCTTTTCCGTCAAATTCAAAGCCGTATAAGATTGGATTACTCATTTAAGTTCCCTAATATTTTTGACATGGATATCGCGTTGTGGGAAGGGGATTGTAATGTTGTTTGCTTCAAATTTATCCCAGATAGCAAACAAAACATCACTTTTTGGACGTTTCCTGCCTTCAATAATATTATCGACCCAAAAATAGAGAGCAAACATAACCGCGCTATCACCATACTCTTCCAAAAAACATTCGGGCGGGTTTTTTTCACTACATTTAGGATGCTCTCTTGCCGCTTCAACAATAAGTTCAGATGCCTTTTTTAAATCCGTTCCGTAAGCAACTCCTATATGAATATCAATGCGCCCTAGTGTATTGGTGTAAGTCCAGTTGGTCATCCGGTGTGTTATAAAATCCTCATTTGGCACCATAATTTCGCGATTCTCGAAAGTTTCGATAAGCGTATATCGGGCGCCAGTATGTCTGACGAATCCAGTGGTGCCGTCTTCGAGTTCAACAAGATCGCCCTCAACAATTGTTTTTTCAAACAACAAAATAATCCCACTGATAAAATTGGATGCAATTTTTTGTAATCCGATACCAACACCAATACCAATAGCACCGCTAAAGATCGCAAGACCAGTAAGATCGATCGCAAGCAAATCAAGTGTTATTATGAAGCCGATGAAATAGACAAGTATCTGAAAAGATTTGATAATTAGTGCACGATTGCTAACTTTTACGTTGCTTAATTTCTTAATGTGTTCTTCGCCGAAATCCGATAGAAATCCAGCTATCCAGAAAACTAGGATAACGATAATTGACGCTCTGGCAATTAGATAGGCTGAAAATCTGGTTTCTCCAAATTGAAAGGACATGGTATCTGACGCGAGAAAACCTTGAACAGGTGATAAATATCCCATAAATCCAGCTACAAAAAAACCGATAACAACAGAAACAATTAGTAACTTTGCTATCCATCCTTTTGGTTTAAGCAGTGATTTTAACATCATTTGTAACACCCTGTATTTGTTGTCTGACATTATGAACAAAAATATTTGAAGATTAAAGTAAAATTAGAAATCTTCGGCGAGGAACGCCCATCTTTCATGATCTTTATACTCATTTCCGATCATCAGATATTTGCGTGAAAATCCTTCTCTTTCAAATCCAAGTGACTTAATCAGCGCGATAGAAGATGTGTTCTCTGGCTGTATATTCACCTCAATGCGATTGAGACCAATATTTTGAAATGAATGCCGCAGGACAAGGCGTATGGCTTCCTTCATATAACCTTTGCCCGTCTTACTTTCATCAGCATAATAGCCAAGACTTCCGGAGCTAAAGGGGTCAAGACGAATACTATTTAGATTGATCACACCAACAAACTCTTGTGTGTCTTTTGTATAGACGAAGAAACCAAGGACTTTTCCCATTTTAATCCGCCTGATATATTGGTCAAAATAGGCAGGATCACCAGATACATAGACCCACGGTTCATGAAAATCTCTATTATTTCGCACAAAATCTATAAAGGTTTTTTTGTGGGCCATACTAGGAAGTTGAAGTTCGACCACTTCGCCGCGAGCAATGGTTTGGGTGAAGACCGAATTTAAGGGAGAAGAAATTTTCATCTTTTAATTCCCCCTCAAATCTCAGCGTGAAAACTTGTTATTTGATGGAAATCCGTGAGGGGGCATGCGCCCTACTTGACCACGTTTTCCTGCCCAAGGGAGAAGGTCGGTTTCAGTTCTTGTCTTTCCGCCGCGCATTTCCCAGCTGAGGCCTTCTGCACTGTTAAAGGAAATAATATCACCGAGAGTACCGCCTTTATATTTTTGTAATATGGCCCCGCGACCGCGGGTCATTTCAGGCATTTGATCAAGTGGGAATATAAGCAATTTTCGGTTTTGTCCGACGACTGCAATCTGATCATGACCTTCTTTTATGAGTAGAGCGGTAGTGGCTTTATTCTTGCCGTCTTCCACGTTCATGACCTGTTTACCGTTTTTGGTACTGGCAATCACTTTGTCGGCCTCTGCGACGAAACCGCGGCCTGTTTCAGCTGCTATAATCAACTTACTTCCAGGCTTATAAACAGACAGGGAAACTATTCTTTCATCATTGCCCAGATCAATCATCAATCGAACCGGTTCACCGTGACCACGACCACCGGGGAGCTTATCAGCACCAAGCGTGTAAAACCGACCGTTCGTAGCAAACAAAAGAACTTTGTCTGTGGTTTGACAATGGAATGAGAATTTTTCTTCGTCGCCTTCTTTATATTTTATTTTATCATCAATTGCCACATGGCCCTTCATGGCTCTAATCCATCCTTTACGTGAACAAATAACCGTTACCGGTTCTTTTTCAATCATCGCCTCAAGTGGGATAACTGCCGCTTCCGGAGCATCAGAAAAATCAGTGCGCCGTGCACCAAGATCTGTTTTCTTACCAAAGTTTTCTCGAAGTGCGCGGATATCGGTAGCAATTGTCTTCCACCTAAGTTCTTCGCTATCCAGAAGCGCGAGCAACAGGGCTTTTTCTTCTTCAAGTGCTTTGTGTTCAGTCTTAAGTTCCATTTCTTCCAGTTTGCGAAGGGACCTTAAACGCATATTGAGGATCGCATCCGCTTGAACTTCAGTAAGATTGAAAGTATCCATCAAGCATTTTTTGACGTGGTGTTCTTCACGGATAATGCGGATCACTTCGTCAAGATTTAAAAACGCTATCAAATAACCGCTAAGGACTTCAAGTCGGTGATCAATTTTTCCGAGCCGGTAAGTAGATCGCCTTATAAGAACATTTTGACGGTGATCAAGAAAAGCCTGAAGCACTTCGCGCAGGTTCATTACCCGCGGCATCTTACCGCCTTCTAATACGTTCATATTAAGTGAAAAACGGTTCTCAAGATCAGTAAGTTTGTACAGACTTTCCATCAGCATCTCGGGTTCGATGGTTCGGTTTTTAGGTTCGATGACAATGCGGATATCTTCTGAGCTTTCATCAAGCACATCACCAAGGATCGGTAGTTTTTTATTATAAATAAGATCAGCTATTTTCTCGATCAGCCGTGATTTTTGAACCTGATAAGGTATCTCTGTAATAATGATCTGATACATTCCACGGCCAGTTTCTTCCACGTGCCATTTGGCACGCGTACGAAAACTACCGCGCCCCGTCTCATAGGCTTCGATGATATTTTCTCGTGGTTCAACGATCGTGCCCCCGGTTGGAAAATCCGGTCCCTGAATATAATCAACAAGGGTCACAGTTCTTGCATTTGGCGTTTTAATTAAATGGAGAAGCGCCTGACAAATTTCATCAACATTGTGCGGCGGAATACTGGTCGCCATACCAACCGCAATACCCATCGCACCGTTAGCGAGAAGGTTAGGGAAGTTAGCCGGCATTACTGTTGGTTCTTCTTCCTCACCGTCATATGTCTCTCTGAAATCGACTGTGTCTTTATCGATATCTTCCATCAGCGCCACGGCCACTTCGGTCATCCGTGCCTCGGTGTACCGCATGGCGGCGGCATTATCACCGTCGATATTACCAAAATTACCCTGTCCGTCGACAAGCGGGTATCGCACGGCGAATTCCTGTGAAAGCCTTACCATGGCATCATAGACTGACTGGTCGCCATGTGGATGGTATTTACCGATCACATCGCCGACAACGCGGGCGCATTTCTTAAATCCAGTTTCCGGATTAAGCTTAAGCTGACGCATGGCATAAAGTAGCCGTCTATGGACTGGTTTCAAGCCGTCACGCACATCAGGAAGCGAGCGCGACATAATGGTTGATAAAGCGTAAGCGAGGTAACGATCGCCCAGGGTATCACCGAGCGGAGCGTTTAAAATTGTATCTTCGGAAGTTTTCGTATTCATAACCGCTACTATAACAATATGATCGTTGGATTAAAGCTTAAAATGTTCTAATTGAAGTCAAAAAAACAACTATTCTGCAACTACGCCTATATCTACTTTTCTGCGTGAGTTTTTGGGCAGCATTTCGCCCTGTTTTTTATCAGCCATAAGCTCGCATGCTTTGGCATAAGATGGATCATTCCAGAAAACAAGACAGCCATTGCAGCCACGACCGCAACAACCTTCAACGCCAAGACGCGGTGTTTTAAACTTGCGATCTTTATTCTCTTCGTCGGTGCTGGATATAAGTCTATCGGAATAGGTCATACACATGGCACCGTGTACAAAAGATTCTATTTTAACCTCAGGGCATTTTTCGCGAATTTCCTTTAACTCTGCGAAGGAAACCTCACGGGCCAATACACAAAGCTTTGCGCCCTGTTCTTCCCAGAATTTAACACTGAGCCGCGAACAGATATTTGCTTGCGTTGAAATATGTAGCTCTAAATCGGGCGCATGTTCCTTTACATATTGAAATACACCTGGATCGGCAATGATCACCCTGTCCGGCTTAACTTTACGTACGGTATTCACATACTTTTGAAGCTTCGGCACATCTTTGTTATGAGAAAATAAATTCAGAGTAAGATAAACACGTACATTATGCATATGAGCAAATTCAACATCTGCCACAACGTCTTCGGGGCTAAAATCAGACTTGGTTCGAAGGCTTAAATCAGGCGTGCCGAGATAGACGGCATCAGCCCCGTAAAGCACCGCCATTTTAAGCTTCTGAAGATTGCCTGCCAAAAGCTCAGAACGTACTGGTCTTATGGAATGTGCTGGCCTACTTGCCATCTAATCACCTATTTTCCTGCTGTTTTGCGCTTCTATACTGGAATTTAAATTAAATGTCTAACCAATATAATCTCTAAATAACCGCCGTGCCTGAGGTAATTTCTTGCCCGAAGGGTTAAGCATATGGCGTTCCATGAAAAACTCCGTAAGGCCAAGTCCATCCGAAATATCATCCATATTAACATTTTCACCATTTCCTACTAAAAATAATGGCAGTCGCAGCATTTTATCGTGGTATGGCTCCCCCGCAGTGCGGCTGACGGCACGTCCAGACTTTGGTGAAACATAAATAAGATCTTCCGTAACTCCCGTTGCGACGCAGTTTTCAAGATTAAGAGCAAAACCAAGTTCTCCGAGTAGGCCAAGTTCCCAGCGTATCAGTAGCGGAGCCCAGTTTATAATATCCTCTCCAGCCCCTTCCAAAGTGTCCAGAAATGTGAGAAAGCCGTCTAATAGAATCTCGTGAGCTTCATTTTCAGGCATAGCCACGCTAAGTATACTGCAACAACTGTTAAGTGCTGCGAGCTTCGCTGGGTGATAAAGAAACGAAACAACCCGCGCTCTTTTAAGTTCAACCGAATAGGTACCAAGGTGGGTTTCAAGTCGTCCGCGCCATGTAATGGCCACCTCATTACCGGGTTGAATGTTGCCACGTTGGCGACGACCAAAACCACCCTTAACGATACCAGAATGCCGCCCATGCCCGCGGGTCAATACATCTAGTATGGCGTCATATTCGCCGTACTTTCGGCTACTTAATATAATCCCTTCGTCGCGCCATTCCATTTAGGTCACCTTTGTGATATTTTAATCGACTATTATGATTAATGTTATTTTAAACTTAAATAGGTAATTTATTCAAAATAAAAGAAAAAATTAAATTTATACTTAGGTGCCCATTTGCTGAATATCAGTAAAAATTTTCTTGAAGCCATAATCGAGGCCACACCGAACGCTATTTATCTTAAAGATGAACAGGGTAGGTACCTTATGATTAACGAAAAAGGTGCAAGCTCAGTGGGCTTATGCATCGAAGATTTTATCGGCAAAACAGATGCAGAGGTTTTCCCGTCTGAACTCGCCAACAGAGTAATGGAGCTCGATCGTCAGGTTTTTGCGGGGTATGACCACAGTGGTGAGGAAAAAGTAAGTGATGAGCTGTATTTTTATAGTCATAAATTTATTATAGAAGACGATGATACTGGGGATCGTGTTATGGTCGGAATTTCAACCGATGTGTCTGATCTAAAAAATACAGAAAAAGAGCTTGAGCGTGCAAAGGTAAAAGCGGAAGAGGCTAGCGGTCACAAGAGTGCTTTCCTACAAAACATGAGCCACGAACTTAGAACGCCTCTTAATGCGATTATAGGATTTTCCAGCATCCTTTCCGGTGAAAGCGGAATTGGACCCGACAAGTTTGACGAAAGCTTTCAGGAATACGCACAACTCATCAATTCAAGTGGTATTCACCTGCTTGCCATCATTAATGACCTTCTTGACCTCTCTAAAATTGAAGCAGGAGAGCAGGAATTCAGTGAAAGTGAAATAGATACGAAATATGTCATTGAAACATGTATGCAAACACTTAGCGGTATTGCCAAAGAACGCAATATCACAATTAGCGAGGATTTCCCCGAACAGATTATTACCCTTAAAGGTGATGAAAAAATCATGCGGCAAATGACCTATAATCTTCTCTCAAACGCAATTAAATATTCAATTGATGATAGTGAGGTCACGGTCAAACTCAGCATTAGAAACAGTGGTGGTATTGATGTTGCAATCATCGACGAGGGCATCGGAATGTCAGACGAAGACCTTACAACAGCAATGATCCCGTTTAGGCGTGCATCTCAAGTTAAGAATTCTCAAATATCCGGCACCGGACTCGGCTTGCCGCTTGTTGATGCCTTTATTAAATTGTTTGAAGGTAATCTGAGTATCAAGAGTGAGCAGGGCATTGGCACAACGGCCACGCTTCATTTCCCTGCTGAACGCTCTGTTCTCACCTAATACTGACGAAGTAGTCCCACGAGACGCCCTTGAATGCGCACACGGTTTGCGGGGTAGACTTGTGTTTCAAAATCACCATTAGACGGTTCAAGCGCCACATCGGGGCCTCGTTTTTGAAGAGTTTTTAGGGTTGCTTCTTCTTCATCGACAAGAGCAACAACGATCTGGCCATTGTTGGCCTGATCACAACGTTCAATCACCACGCGGTCACCATCAAGAATACCAGCTTCCACCATACTGTCACCATCAACATCGAGAGCGTAGTAGCTACCACCACCAAGCATACCAGCAGGAACTCCAATATTTTCATATTGCTCAAGAGCTTCAATCGGTGTACCAGCAGCGATTTTGCCGTGTAGTGGGATTTCAACCGTGCTGGGATCTACATCCTGTGAACGCGCGCCGAAATCAGGTTTAAAGATATTTGCACCGCTCGGCTCTTCATCTTCCGGTAGTTTGATCACTTCAAGTGCACGTGCACGGTTAGGCAGGCGGCGGATAAATCCGCGTTCTTCGAGGGCATTAATAAGTCTGTGAATGCCAGACTTTGATTTAAGCTCAAGCGCAACTTTCATTTCTTCAAACGAAGGTGCTACGCCATCTTCCTTAAGTCGGTCATGAATAAGCATTAGCAGTGTGTGTTGTTTTTTTGTCAGCATTTTTCTCTCCCACAACCTTAGAATCACAAATTAAACTATATTTGTTCTTTTATGTTCTATTTTCATTCTTCTGTCAAGAACAGAATAAATTAAGGCTCAATATGGATAATTTTCACGAGATCGCCAGCATCGGCAGCAGGGGCGCCGACTTCGCGAACCAATAGGCAATTTGATCTTGCAAGCGTTTTGAGATTTGCACTGCTTTGGGTGAGAGTAGAGCTGACCAGTTTTTCACCGCGCTCGTTTTCATGAACCCGGGCCCGCATGTAATTCATTCTCGTGCCGCCTTCTTTGACATCGTGTTCAAGTCGTGCGTGGCTGGATTTAAAGCCCATATCAATATGCCCCGTCATTTTATGCATCGCTGGAAGCATAAAATTGGCAAAACAAACATAAGCACTAGACGGATTGCCAGGCATACCAAAATAAGGGATACCATTAAAGTCACCGTATATAATCGGTTTGCCTGGTTGCATCGCAACCTTCCAGAAATCCACTTTTAATCCTTTGTCCTTCAAAACATCCTGTATGATGTCGTAATCACCGACAGACACTCCGCCGATGGATACAAAAATATCAGCATGACCAACCTGATCAATCTTCTCTGAGACACTCTCAATCGTGTCTTTCGCGGTACCAAGATTAATCGCAATACCGCCATTTTCCTCGACAAGTGCCATGAACATTGGAACATTGGAGTTAACAATTTTATCAGGCCCAATCACGGATCCCACCTCAACGAGCTCATCACCAGTTGAGAGGATTGCCACACGTGGTTTTCTGTAAACGGACAACTCGGCGACATTTCCTGCCGCAAGCAATGCTATGTGTCTGGCATCAAGTTTGGTATTTTTATCAACTAGGATTTCACCGATCATGAAATCGCTTCCAATGGCGCGAATATTAACGCCTTTCGCTTTGCAGGCATTGATTATAATCTGATCTTCAGTTTTTGTGACATTTTCTTGAATAACCACGGTGTCGGCACCCTCGACCATAGGAGCACCGGTAAAAATCCGCACGGCTTCGCCTGGGTTTAGCACACCCGCGTAAGAAAGGCCGGCCTGACTTTCACCAACCACTCTAAGTGGGGAAGCCACATCTTCAAAGCGTACAGCATATCCGTCCATTGCCGATGCGGCGAAGGGAGGTTGGGTTAGTTTTGATGCGATATCGGATGCGGTAATACGTCCACGGGCAGTGTGGATGCTGATGATTTCGTTTTCAAGCTCAGTGACACTATTTAATACTTGCGTGAGTGCATCTGCGACGGGGAGGAGGGCCATATAATTTATTCCGCGTTAAAAGTTCCTGATTTACCGCCCGATTTATGAATGAGACGCACATCAGTGATCCTCATCGCTTTATCGACAGCTTTACACATGTCATAAATAGCCAGTCCCGCAACTGACACGGCCGCGAGTGCTTCCATTTCAATACCAGTGCGACCATAGAGGCTCGCGGTCGCGGTAATATCAACGCAGTTTTCGAACGTATTGCTTTCAAGATCAACCTGAACATTCTGAATAGGTAGCGGATGGCACAAGGGGATTAGATCAGCAGTTTTTTTGGCTGCCATAATGCCGGCTATGCGGGCAACTGTATAAACATCACCTTTTTTAACACCGCCCGCTTCAACCAGGGCGAGGGTTTCAGCTGCCATGTAAATTCGACCTTTAGCAACGGCTATGCGTTTGGTTTCTGCTTTTTCCGATACATCGACCATGCTGGCACGACCTTCGGCGTCTAAATGGGTTAAATCTGACATAATTCATTCCTAAGCGGTTCTGAGGACCGCTAATTTGATCTTAATCATTAAATAGCAGTTTTTTAGTCGCAAGTTCCACATCATCCTGCCGCATCAACGCTTCACCGATCAAAAATGCGTTAATTCCGCAAGTTTCCTTGACCATCATAAGATCATCATGGGTAAAAAGTCCACTCTCACTGACCAATGTGCGTGTCGGATCCGCAAGACGCGCAAGGGTAATTGTCGTATCAAGCGATACTTCAAATGTATTAAGGTTTCGATTGTTAATGCCGAGAAGTTGTGATTGCAAATTATGTGCCCTTTCCAATTCCTTAGCATCATGAACTTCAACCAATACATCAAGATCGTAATCTCGTGCCACAGCCTCCAGTTCTGCGGCTAAACCATCATCGATCATCGCCATAATAATAAGGATACAATCGGCACCGAGTGCTCTTGCTTCAACAATTTGATAAGGATCAACCATAAAATCCTTACGTAAGACAGGAAGGGAGGTTGCAGCACGTGCTGCTACCAGAAAGTCGTCTGAACCCATAAAATAAGGTTGATCGGTTAGAACACTTAAGCAGCTGGAACCGCCATCCTCATAGGCTTTGGCGAGTGCCGGTGGGTCAAAGTCCTCTCTGATCAGACCCTTGCTGGGGCTCGCTTTCTTTATTTCCGTAATAAGGCCAAATTTGCCTTCTCGCTCTGCATTGAGAAGGCTATTTCTAAATCCACGAACCGGTGAGGCGGCTTTTGCTGCCGCTTCTAACTCGTTGAGTGGTTTTTCAGCTTTACATTTCTCCACATGTTCGCGGGTTGTCGCCGCAATTTTTACGAGGATATCACTCATCTTCTTTGTCTTCCGGCGGTTTCTGATTAGAAAGTTCAATCCATTTTTCAAGGGTTTCTCTGGCTTCTCCGCTATCTATCGCCTCAGCTGCGATGTGTACACCCTCTTTCAAATCTGCCGCTTTACCGCTTACTACAAGTGCTGCTGCGGTATTAAGAAGCACAATATCACGGTAGGCGTTTTTCTTACCTTTTAGGATGTCCCAGATGGCATTTGCGTTATATTCAGCGTCACCGCCCTCAATATCCTTAAGGCTAGCCCGCTCAAGTCCGGCATCTTCAGGTGAAACGGTAAACTCGGTGACCTTGCCGTCTTTGTATTCTGCCACATGGGTTTCGCCGGTGATTGTAAGCTCATCAAGTCCATCTGATCCTGTGACCACCCAAACGTGTTCACTGCCAAGTGTACCGAGTACTTCCGCCATAGGCCGGTTCCATTTCTGGTCGAAGACACCAATAACCTGATATTTTGTTTCCGCAGGGTTTGAGAGCGGGCCGATTAGATTAAATATGGTTCGTGTACCAAGGGATGCTCGGGCAGGGCCCACATGGCGCGCTGCGCTATGATGACGGGTTGCCATTAAAAAGCTGATACCCAACTCTTCAAGGCAGCGTTTGACAATAATCATGTCCGCATCAATATTTATGCCAAGCGTTTCAAGAACGTCGGCGCTGCCAGATTTACTGGATACTGCACGGTTCCCGTGTTTGGCAACCGGGACGCCGCATGCCGCCAATACAATTGCAGCGGCGGTTGAAATATTGTAGGTTCCAGCAGTATCGCCGCCAGTACCGCAGGTATCAACAGCACCTTCTGGCGCTTTTATAGTCAGAGCCTTGCTGCGCATGGCTTCCACGGCGCCAGTTATTTCCTCAAGTCGTTCGCCACGAACCCGAAGCGCCATCAAAAACGCACCAATCTGTGGGCCTGTTGCATCACCATTCATCATATAAAGAAACGCATCACGTGCAACTTCACGGCTTAGAATTTCACCGTCAGCAAGATGGGCGATCAACTGTTTAATATCAACGGCCATTATGCTGCCTCACGGTTGAAATCACTTGCAATTTCGATGAAGTTTCGAAGAATGTCGTGTCCGTGTTCAGAAGCGATACTTTCCGGGTGGAACTGAACACCATGGACCGGATTATTTTTATGGCTTAATCCCATAATAATGCCGTCCTCGGTTTCTGATGTAATCTCCAGACAATCTGGAAGGCTTGCCCGTTCAACAATCAGCGAATGATAACGCGTTGCATCGAATGGGCTTTTAAAGCCGTTAAAGATGGTCTTATTCTCGTGATTAATCGCGCTCACTTTCCCATGCATTAAATACGGGGCGCGGATCACGGTGCCACCGTAAACCTGTCCAATGGATTGATGGCCAAGACAAACGCCAAGAATGGGAATTGTTTCGCCAAGTTTTTCGATTATTTCCATACAAATGCCTGCATCATCGGGCGTACACGGCCCCGGGGAAAGAATTATTCCGTCTGGATTTTTGGCTTTCAACTCGTCTACAGAGATTTCATCATTGCGATAAACCTCAACCTCAGCCCCGATTTCACCAAGGTAGTGGTATAGATTATAAGTAAAACTGTCATAATTATCGATCAGTATAAACATTCAAAATCGTGCCTTTATAAAAAAAATACCACTTCTTTTACAAAAGATGCTGCAAAAGGTACAACAATAATTTAAGGTCTTTTGCAGGGAAAAGTATTTTTCGTCAATATATTGATGGAAATCCTCCAATTTATATAATGAAAAACAAAAATTATAAACAGGGAGTGACGTAGTTAATGTTTAAATTCTGGTTTGAAATGAAACTGTGGAAGCGCATCGTGCTTGCACTTATTCTTGGGGTCATTGTTGGTTCATTGCTTGGGGAAACAGCAGCAAATATTAAATGGATCGGTGATGTTTTTATCAAATTAATCAGAATGATCGTTGTCCCTCTTATATTTGTAACATTGGTATCCGGCGTTGTCGCAATGGGGAGTCCTAAAAAATTAGGATCAATTGGCGTTAAAACCATGGCACTCTATATTGGAACCACCGCGATCGCTATTGTTATTGGACTTACGTTGGCTGCTATTTTCAAGCCAGGTATCGGCGTGTCGATAACGGGAGGTGAGGCAACAACCCTTTCACAACCAATTCCACTTGGTGAGCGCCTGATGAATATCATTCCTGCCAATCCCGTGGCGGCCTTAGCCGATGGGGATATTTTAGCGGTTATTTTCTTCGCTCTCATGTTTGGTATAGGTATTATGATGGCTGGTGATAAGGCCAAACCTGTCGCAGCTCTTATGGATAGTGCTGCTGAAGTGGTTCTCAAAATCACCCACATTATTATGGAAGTTGCTCCATTTGGTGTGTTTGCTTTGATTGCGTCTGTTGCAGGTACTAGGGGGGCTGCTGCGCTTCTTGATGTGGTACCACTCGCGGCGACGATTATAGCTGGGTGTTTGTTACATGTGCTTCTTACTCACGGAAGTTTAATTCAAGTGGTTTTAAGGTTGCCCGCCACACGGTTTTTTAAAGACATCATTGACGCACAGTTGGTTGCATTTTCAACATCTTCAAGTAGTGCGACTATGCCCGTGACCATGGCAGTTGCTGAGGACAACCTTGGAATTAAGCCGCCCGTTGCTTCATCAGTGATCCCGCTTGGTGCGACCATTAACATGGATGGTACCGCCATTTATGTGGGAACAGTTGCCGTATTCACCGCTCAATCATTCGGTATTGACCTTAGTCTGGCACAATACGCATTGATCGCGCTCACGACGACGATCGCATCAATCGGTACCGCAGCTGTACCTTCGGCAAGCTTATTTCTTTTGGCCAGCGTATTGAGTGTTATTGGGGTATCAGCAGATCAGACAGCAATCGTTGTTGGCTTCCTGCTACCGTTTGATCGTCCACTTGATATGATCCGTACGACGGTTAATGTAACTGGCGACTTGGCTGTAAGTACAGCGGTCGCAAAATGGGAAGGTGAGATTGATCTCGACGAATTTAGAAGAGATCCAAACATCTAATGATAATATAGGATCTGGTTCTTGTAACACCGGACCCAATTTAATTTACGGAGGAAATTAATGTCAAAGCGTCATACGATGCTTTTGCTATATTCTATTGTTTTCGCCGTAATACTGGGTGCTGCGACCGGTTGGTATATGGGTGAAGATGCCCTAATGTTTTCCTGGATGGGAACCCTTTTTCTAAATGCCCTTAAGATGGTTGTGGTGCCGCTAATTGTTGCGGCGATAATTTCTGGCGTCGCATCTCTTGGTGATGTGCGTAAGCTTGGCCGTCCAGGCGGTATTACTTTTCTTTACTTTATTACCACGACAATAATGGCCGCCGGGATTGGCATGTTGTTGGCAGAGCTCTTCGTTCCGGGTGGTGATTTTCACCTTATACCAAGCACGGTAGTCGCTGCTGAGGAGATTGCCTCAACCGGTCTCAGTGACGTTTTTCTAGGTCTCATATCTCCCAACATAGTTGCCTCAGCCGCAAATTTGGAAGTGTTGCCGATCATTGTGTTTTCAATTCTCTTTGGCGCCGCACTGACGGTTGTCGGCAAACGAGGCCGCGCTGTCTGCGATTTTTTTGAGAGCCTGAATGCCGTGATGATGGTGATCGTTGGCTGGATCATGTATTTTTCTCCATTTGGTGTTTTTGCGCTTGTCGCCACACCGATAGCAGAAGCCGGAGGCGGCGCTGCTGTTTTAGATACCTTCGCTGCCGTTGGTGCTTATTTGACCACTGTCTTAAGTGGTCTGGTAATACATTCAATTATCCTTTTTGCTGTACTATTGTTTGTTGCGGGACGGGGCAGCAAATATCTACGCGATGTTTTGCCGGCACTGCTCACAGCGCTTAGTACCTCAAGTTCATCGGCAACCGTTCCACTTTCAATGGAATGTGCAACCGAACATGGTCTTTCAAAAAATCCGGTACGGCTGGTGATCCCGCTTGGCAGCACGGTTAATATGAACGGAACCGCTGTTTACCAGGGTGTAGCGACTATTTTTCTTGCGCAGGTTTACGGTGTTGATATGGCTTTTTCTGATTATGTTCTGGTGGCTCTCACTGCCGCCATGGCGTCGATCGGCTCTGCGGGTATACCGCAGGGTGGTCATATTATGACATTGATGCTTTTTTCCATCGTCGGCATCCCTGCGGAAGGCTTTGGCTTAATTCTTGGTGTTGACTGGTTTTTAGATAGGGCAAGAACCACGCTAAATGTCTGGGGTGACCTTGTTGGTGCCGCAATACTTGACCGATTTATGAAACATTAGCAACATATCTGTATATAACTCTTAAAACTTCGCACTTTTTATACTAAGCTGAGAACAATTCAAAAACGAATAGGGGGCTTTTATGCCAAAAATAATAAAATCACTCGTCATCTTTTGTTTCTTAACTTCCGGTACAGCAATTTCGTTTGCATCTGACGGCGACTATGACCTTAAAGCTAACTATACGAAACAGGAATATTACGTCACTATGCGTGATGGCGTGCGCCTTTTTACGTCCATTTATACGCCAAAAGATAAAAGTAAGACTTATCCTATTTTGATGAAAAGAACCCCTTATTCGTTGCGTCCGTACGGCGTTAATAACTATCCAAATTACCTCGGGCCCAACGGCGGCGACAATCGCTTTGCAAAAGACGGCTATATCTTCGTTTATCAGGACGTCCGCGGGAAAAACATGTCAGAAGGCGATCACCGGGTGATGACACCGCACAATGATAATAAAACTGGTACTGAAAATGATGAAAGTTCAGACACCTACGATACTGTTGAGTGGCTACTTGAAAATGTAGAAGGTCACAATGGTAAAGTTGGTATTTTTGGTATCAGCTACCCCGGTTTTTATTCGGCAGCCAGTATCATTGATACACACCCGGCTATAAAAGCCGCATCACCACAAGCTCCCATGGGAGATATATTTATCGGTGATGATTTTCACCATAATGGCGCATTCTTTATGCTCGATGCATTCCGGTTTTTCCGTGGTTTTGATTCTGGTCCAAAAAACCCAACCAAAGTCGGAAGACGCGATAGCTTTCAGTTTCCTTATGAAGACAGTTACAGGTTCTTTCTTGAACTTGGTGCGCTTTCAAACGTCAATGATAAAATTTTCCACGGTCAGAGCTCGTTTTGGAATGATTTGATGAACCATCCAGACTATGATGAATATTGGCAAAGCCGTGCAATAGCACCGCATCTTAACAATATCACCGCCAATGTTATGACCGTAATCGGTTCTTTTGATGCTGAAGACAGCTACGGCGGCACAGCTATTTATAACTCTATCGAAGAAAAAAACCCGCGCACCACCAACACACTTGTCCGGGGGCCTTGGTTTCATGGGGGCTGGGTTCGTTCAGACGGTAATTTCCTCGGCAACGCACCGTTTGATGTAGAAACTTCCACTTACTATAAAGAGAATATTGATCTTAAATTTTTCAATCAGTATTTAAAAGACGAAGGCGATGCTGAACTCCCAGAAGTATTGGCCTTTTATAGCGGTGAAAATGAATGGCGCGAACATGATCAATGGCCTCCGAAAAATGCTAAGCCTTATACTTTTTACCTGCAGGAAAATGGCAGTCTTTCAAATGTAAAACCAGCGGGAGAGGGCGCAGACAGCTATGTCAGTGATCCGGCGAATCCGGTGCCATACACCCGTGCCATCACTAGCGGTCGTTCCCGCGAATATATGGTCGAAGATCAGCGCTTTGCTGGCCGGCGCCCTGATGTAATGACATACCAAACAGATATTCTAACAGAAGATGTGGTTCTTTCAGGGCCAATTGTAGCAGACCTGTTTGTTTCAGTGACTGGAACTGATGCAGACTTCATCGTAAAAGTCATTGATGTTTTTCCCGATGATTTTCCGGAACATGAAAATAAATATATGGATGTTCCCATGAACGGTTATCAAATGATGGTTCGTGGTGAAATTTTCCGTGGGAAATATCGCAACAGTTTTGAAAACCCGGAAGCCTTTGTCCCCGGTGAAGTGGCTAACGTTAATTATACACTGCCACACATATCCCATACCTTTAAACAAGGTCACCGGGTAATGATCCAGGTCCAAAGTTCATGGTTCCCGCTCGCTGACCGTAATCCTCAGCAGTTTGTAAATATTTATCAAGCAAAAGACGAAGATTATATCAAAGCGACCCATACAATCCATCGCTCAAACGATTATCCTTCGAGCGTAACGATACCGAGGATAGCCAATTAAACTTTAATGCATTAACCTATTCGTTTTATGCTATAGAGACCTATAGCAACCGAAGGGCCGGGCATGCGACTATTAATGGCGATACTAGGGTATATTAACGGCAAAATTGGCGTTAAATGTAGTAAATGCCTGCGTTTGAAGCAGGGTAAATGCTTTGGTCGCGAGATGTCGGAACTTGAACAAAACGAGTCGCGAACTTGTGGTTTCTGGAAAAAACGCTACGTATGGATCAAGCGCCATTCAGCCGATCAAAATAGTGATACCAAACTCAAACATCATTCTGATTGATCCAAAGTACTTCTTTTATCGAATCTTATATAATTCGATTGCAACGCTAGTAAATCGTCCTGCAAGATGAAGTAAATTGACCCATGTCATACTTAGCGGTGTCAAAAGCTTGTATCAATGGTGTAGAGCATTTAATTCATCATTTTAGAAAAGCTCCAATAAAATATGTACAAACTTAGAAAGGTATAAGATATGTTTTTAAACGCACAAACCACCAAGTTCATTGAGGAGAGGGATCATTATCTCAGGCAAAATGCAATGAGCACCGACGATCTTTCAGAGTTTCATCTTAAAAAAATAGCTGACCGTGCCGGTGTATCACTAAAAACCGTGATGGAAGATGCGAAAGCATTTAAGTTCGACATCAGAACCCACAAACCCCAGCATTAGTTTCACATATCAGTGCAGGGGATAAAGTAAAGCGTATTAATATCAACGAATTAATCCGCATATAATTCGCATAATATATATTATGGTAAAAAATTAGGTTGCAATTTCGCTTAACACCTAGATTGCACTAATCTACTTCATCATGTTTATAGATCGTGGTTACAATCTTTCTATCACCTGACTTCAAAGACTTTAGCAAGCTAACGCATTTAACGACCTCGTTTTTAAATTCGGTAGTTACGTCTTTATTTTGACTAGCCAATTTTTTAGGATCAACTTCGGTAATATTTTTGAACGTGGATTCTAAAACGTTCTTCCAATGCAATGTGTGATCGACTTCTAGATAATAATAAAATTCAACGGTATCATCGAGCTTATCGGATGGTTTGTGCTTACTTGTTGCGCTTGCGTCTATCAAACGCGTGATAAATACATATCCACCCGGTAATGTCGTTTCGCCGAGTGTTTGCCAATCCATCTGGTGTTCATTAACTTCCTTGGCATAAAAAGAAAACACATGTGAATGATACTCAATTGAATCAGAAATTACTGCTGCTGCAGTCATACGGTCGATCTTTTTCTCAAGTGCGAATTTCTTAACATTTCTGAGGATAATATCAGCGTGTTCATCATCGCAAAAATAATCAATATTGGGTCCACTCCCGCTGGCAATGACACACATATCATTTCCGCACATCGGTTCATAAACCTTAATCGTGCGCAGAGTGTCAATTTTCAGTTTTTGCATAAGTGAACGGTAGATTGAACCCATTTCCGGATAATGGGGATATTTTCCCCAAAAAAGATGCCTTCCCAGCTTGATCGTATTAATATTATTAGATATTGCCCCCTTATTTTCTCTTTCTACTTTCGAATTAACTGTAATTTTTCGGGTTCGTTTTTTGGGTTCTGACTTTGATCTAAATAGGTTTATTATTTTTTTAAACATGGGCTTCGGCAAAATATACGGTTTTTATTATATGTTCTAAATAATAAACCAACAGATAAATTATTTCAAACTACATTCTGGGCATTTATTAACGAATAATGTGTGAAAATATAGAAGAATTGATATCTACCCAAAAAAAGTGAACTTTTCTGTTGGCAATGCAAAAAAGTGACGCTATAACACATCAACCAAAACGGCTCCACGCCGTGAAAAAGTGATCAATGATCCCCGATAGCTCAGTTGGTAGAGCAGTAGACTGTTAATCTATTTGTCGCAGGTTCGAGTCCTGCTCGGGGAGCCACTTTTATAATCCCCTTCCCGTACTCCTACTGTATCCACGAGTTAAAAGCTATTGCTTTACAACTTAATTAATAGATCGTAGGCTGACTTAATATCAAAACGCTTGTAGGAGGGAGTTTTCATGTTTAAGTCGTTACCACAGAAGACGCGGGAATATGACCGTCATCCTATTATCAATGGCGCTCGTTGGGAAGAATATAGCCACCGACCTGACGATATTGTCATCACTACATCTTATAAAGCCGGAACCACATGGATGCAGACGATTGTTGCAAATCTGCTATTCCAAGATGGCAATATGCCTGCACCGGTTACGGTCATGGGACCATGGCTTGATATGGATGTGGTGCCCATTGATGATATTATCAGTGGACTTGAAGCACAAACCCAGCGCCGGGCTATCAAAACACATCTGCCACTTGACGGCATACCATATTACGAGACAATGAAATATATCTATGTGTGTCGAGATGGCCGGGATGTTTTTATGTCATTTTGGAATCATCATAGCAATTATAGCGACGAAATTGCTGGCTATTTTACCGCAAAAGCTAACGAGTATGGTCGTGAGTTTAAACTGGATTATACCGACATACATGACTTTTTCAGCGACTGGATCAGCCATAGCTGGTTCGACTGGGAAAGTGATGGCTATCCATGCTGGTCGCATTTTTCACACTTACAAAGTTGGTGGAATTATCGCCATCTCGATAACATTCATTTTGTTCATTTCAATGACCTGCTTTCTGAACCTGAAGCAGCGATACGCCGGATCGCTGCCTATCTTGATATTGAAATTAATGAAGACATGATGCCAGGTATCCTTGAACGCATTTCATTTGGATCAATGAAGAAGAATTTTAACCAAATCATGCCGGAATCCGCTGATATCTGGAAAAAAGGCGGCGATAACTTCATGAATAAAGGCACTAACGGCCACTGGCGTTGTGTGCTTACAGATGATGAACTTGATCAGTATGACGCTGCCGTTAAACGCGCCATGACACCGGATGCAGCCAACTGGCTTGAACATGGTGGTGTGCTTTAACGTTTAATCTACCCGATACGCTTTTGCAGGATAGCCAAAGCCGCCTTGTTCCCAGACAATTTCTTTTTCCGGTGTAATTTCTATAACCCGGTTATGACCGGCATCAGCTATCAGTGTGTTGCCATTTTTAAGCCGAACTGCCGAATATTGGGTGTCAATGAGTGGTTGACCCACCTCCCAAACCACAATACCCGCTTTATCCACTTCAATGATCTTACTAACAGCGCGCCCAGATATTAGTGTATTGCCATTGTCAAGTCGCTCAACATAAATGGGGCCAAGGCCGTCGAAAAGTTCGTTTACTTCTGGTGCCAATCCCTCATATGACCACACTTCCGCGCCGTCTGGTGTCACTTCATAGGCACGATTGGTGCCAGCATCAGCGATCAATGTGTTACCGTTTTCAAGACGTTGTGCTTTCCATGGCCATTTTAAATCCTCAAGTTGCCAAACAATGTCATGATCGTCATTATATTCGCGGACAAAACCCGGATGGTCATCGTCCCAACCTGAGACAAGGATATTTCCATTCGCAAGCACTGAAAAAGCTGTTGGATATACTCCCACATACAGCACTTCAACCACTTCACTGTTGCGGTTGATGCGCCATAACGCATTTTCACGGATCAAGCTAACCCAGTAAGTGCCGTCTGACATTGCCACGGCATCGTATGGCATTTTCAGCATATTAGTATCGAAAATTACGTCACCATTTTCCGCCAGATGCAGAAGCCGTCCCGGTGGGTAATTGGGATCATTGACCGCCCTGCCCGGTATTTCATCAACAATCAGTGTGGAATTTCTGTTGTTATCTGTTTGTACATTATTTTCACTGCACGCAGAAATCAATATCGTTGCAAAACCTAACAGGATACTTTTATACATATAGTTCATTATCGGGGTCCCTTCCCGGCTATTCCTACATTTCATAACGCGTATGTCAATATTGCTCTTTACGTTTAAATATTCTAAGCTCGTGTCCAAACTTTGTAACATATTGGTATATAATGAAATATATTCTTTCTATAGATCAGGGAACCACGTCAAGTCGCGCCATATTATTTGACGCAGAAATGTTACCGCATGCCGCGTCACAGCAAGAATTTGATCAAATATTCCCAAAATCAGGCTGGGTGGAGCATGATGGAGACGAAATTTGGTCCACCACACTGGCAACATGTCAGGATGCATTAAAGAAAGCTTCTGCCACGCCCGACGATATTGTTGCCATTGGCATTACCAATCAACGGGAAACGACCTTGGTATGGGATAAAGAGAGCGGCGAGCTCATATACAATGCCATTGTCTGGCAGGACCGACGCACTGCGGGACACTGTGAACGGCTTAAATCTCAAGGGCTCGAAAAAACAATCAACCAGAAAACGGGACTATTGCTCGATCCTTATTTTTCCGCAAGCAAATTACGTTGGATACTGGATCATATTGATGGTGCCCGGGATCGGGCCAATGCAGGGAAACTCTTATTTGGTACTGTCGATTGCTATCTAATCTGGAAACTAACCGAAGGGAGGTCACACAAGACGGATGCGACCAACGCTTCCCGTACAATGCTTTATAATATTGAAAACGGACGCTGGGACCCTGAAATCTGTGCGCTTTTTCATATACCGATGGCAATGTTGCCGCAAGTAATGGACTGTGCAGACAATTTTGGCACGACGTCGCTTTTTGGCGGCAATATCCCCATCCTCGGTGTTGCTGGTGATCAGCAAGCGGCGACCATTGGACAGGCCTGCTTTAAACCGGGCATGATGAAATCTACCTATGGAACGGGCTGTTTTGCCCTACTTAATACCGGTGATGAGCTAATTCATTCAAAAAATCGCCTTCTCAGCACCATTGCTTATCAATTGGATGGTAAAGTTACATATGCAATGGAAGGGTCGATTTTCGTTGCTGGTGCCGCCGTACAATGGCTCCGTGATGGTCTGGGCATCATCGAACACGCCAGCGAAACGGACGCGCTTGCAAAAAAAGCAGACGAGCACCATAAACTTTATCTGGTACCCGCTTTTACTGGTCTTGGCGCTCCCTACTGGGATCCTGATTGCCGGGGCGCTCTTTTTGGTCTCACCCGCAGCAGTGGACCAGCAGAAATTACCCGTGCTACCCTTGAAAGTGTGGCTTACCAAACTCGAGATCTTCTTGATGCTATGAAGCAGGATATTCCACATTCCGTTCACGCAACCCTTCGTGTCGATGGTGGTATGGCGGCATCTGACTGGACCATGCAGTTCTTAAGTGACATTATGGACGCATCCATCGATAGACCCGTTATCACAGAGACGACAGCGCTTGGTGCTGCATGGCTTGCAGGGATGCGAGCTGGTTTCTATCCAGATCAGGACGGATTTTCGAAAAGCTGGGCACTAGAGAGGCAGTTTAATCCAGAGATGGACGCCCCCACCCGCGAAATGTTTTACGAGGGTTGGCACAATGCAGTTGCAAGAACACTATCAGAATCTTAAATTTAGAACAAATTAAACCCGCAAATCTTCTGCCATGATCTCAGCTTCAAGCATATTTGAATCGACGAAAAACTTCGCGGCCCAGTTAAGATATTCATAGCGGCCATAAAGACCATCAATTGGATAGGATCCCTTGATGCCGCCAATCATAGCCACGTTTTTACCACTCAGGCGAGCGGTGCGTCTCACGTACTGATTAAGCTTCTGTGCTGTGGTTAGATACTTATCATGGCCAGTTTCTTTATATATAATCATAAGTGAATGGGCAATTTGCACCGCACCAGTCAGACAAACCCAGGATACTGCGGGCGTCCAATCTTTGTACCAGCGTCCCGGAAGATATCCTTCATCATTCACCAGTGTTGTGATAGCGCCAGCAAATTTCATTGCACTTTGAAGCAATCGTTCGTCGCGGGTATATAAATATCCCTCCATAATGCCTCGGGTAACGTACCCTAAAGTATGGGTCAGCGGACGATCTGGCTGATCAAGGCAGCAATCATCAAACCAACCATTTTCAAGTTGTTTAGTGATTGCCCAATTGATGTTTTTAATTGCAGCGTCACCATAATCCTTATTACCGCTCACTTTAGCGGCTTCAAGTAGACCCCATGATACGTGGGTTTCATAGGCTTTCTCGCCTTTTTCAGCAAAGGGCGTTGAATATTTACGCCAACAACCGTCGTCATCCTGTGTATCTACAAGCCATTGTGCGGCCCGGTTCATTGCGTCATGATATTTATCAAATTCTTTTACACCAGCGGCAAGGCCAATAAGAATTTGACCAGTATTGAAAGTCACAGGAACTGGATCATTTTCAATGCGACCACCTTGAAAGGCGCCACTTTCAAGTTGAATCTTCTCACACCAATCAAGGGCGATTTTCGCACTTTTGATATAATCATCGCGGCTAAAATAATGACCACAGTCGATCAAGGTTGGAATAATATAGCCAGTCGTTTCCGGATAAGAGGTTGCCCAGCCATTCTTAACTGAATAATCACGAGCAATGCCCCCGTCGTGACTTGCTGAATTTTTCTGCGCTCTAAGAATCCAGTCGAGGGCCGCGATAACAGTTGCAGACTTACCGGGATCGGTAGGCAACGGCTCTTTATTGTCTGTTTTTACTTCTGCTTGTCCTTCCGGAGATAGCATTTTAAAATTTTCCCAATCGTGGTACTTGCGCAGAGCACTCCCCGGGATCATCTTTTTAATAAAAGCCTTCATAAACTAACCTGTCGTCCTTATTGTATTTTTAATACATGCTTTATCTTAGCCGTCACTCTATCCCATAAATTATATACAAATGGTAAAGGGTCAGAAATTCTTTTTATCGCATCCACAGCGGGATAAGAGCTCTCGAGGTCGTCTTGTTCTGGCGTATTAGCCGTTTCGCGGGAATACCGGGTTAGAGTCTCAACAGTCCATATTTTTTGTGGACCCGGTTCGATACTTGTAAAAGGTTCTCCTGTTTCGGCGCAGTACTGGGCATAAACTAGGTTAATCCCGTGTATCATCGCCACTTCATGTTGAAGATCGGTTCGTGCGACAGTAGGTTCGATTATCAATAGCTCACCACTTCGACTATCCCGTTTAAACTCCATTCCACCCATACCTGTAAAGTTGCAAGCTTTGAAATATTTCGCTGTAATTTCACGCATTTCGTCCAGTAATTCATATGCACTGGTGCAACTGGCAGTGCCACCAACATTTGGCGGCCATGACCGCACTTTACGACCCGGAAAATCGGCGATAACATTGCCTTCACTATCCACATACTCGATCAGAAAATAGATATCGCTATCAATTCCTTCTATCCATTCTTGGATCACCATGTTGGGTACCCGGTCGCTTATCTCGGCATATATTTTCTTAATCTCATTGAGTGAATTTGCTTTATAGGCCTTCTTTATTTCATTGCCATATTTGGTGTTCTGTTCAGACGGCTTGAAAATACAAGGAAAATTGAATTCTCTCGCACCATCAATAAGACCCGGTGCACTGACATTAAGCGTTCTTGGATACCGAACTCCAGACCTTTCTGCTACCTCGAGTACACCATTTTTATTCATTAGCGCCATAAGTGTCTCATGGTCAGGCATAGTAAAACGGTATAGGTCTTTCAGTCGGCCACGATGCTCGGATATGGTCCGAAGCGACCGTTCCATGGTAATATAAAGTACAGGATTGTCTTCAAAACGTTCCCGAAACTTAACAAGTTCCTCGATGAGTTCTTCACCTTCGAGCGCAGCGATTTTCACCTTCTTTGCCGACCATGTCTTGGCGGTATCTTTGGCAAAATCTGTATCGAGTGCATAAACAGGCACATTTTTTTTGTTGAGCCACCGGGTCACACCAAGGCCATTTAAGTCGAGTCCGATAACAACTGCCGGTATTTTATTTTTATTCATTATATTCACTTATTATTTTTTTGGTGGCGCCACGCCAATCGCTAAGTTTAATATCAGATAATTTCTTAATTTTTCGACAATCCAGAACGGAATTTTTAGGCCTCGGCGCTGGGGCTCCATATTGCTCCGTTGTTATCCCTTCGATAGCAACGGGTCTTATCAGTTTACCTTCGCTCAAGGCAATTTCAAATATGATGTTGGCAAAATCGGCCCATGACGTTATCTGGTCACCAGTGAAATGATAAATCTCTTTGTTTGATTTATCTTTATTTTCTATGAGTAGCTTAATTACCTTAGCAATATCTCCTGCATATGTCGGGGCCCCCATTTGATCAGACACAATTTTTAAGTTGAGCTTGTTTTTGCCGAGCTTAAGCATAGATTTTAAAAAATTGCTCCCGTATTCACTGAAAACCCAGCTTGTTCTGATGATAACAAAATCGGCACCGCTACGAAGGATGTTCTTTTCCCCTTCGGCTTTGGTTTTACCGTATATATTCATAGGGTTGATGGTATCGTCTTCTTTGTAAGGACGATTAGATGTACCGTCAAAGACGTAATCCGTCGATATATGGACAAGAAATGCGTTAGTTTCTTTGCATTTCACAGCTAAATTTTTAACAGCTGCCGCGTTTATTGCTCTTGCTAACTGCTCTTCCTCTTCCGCTTTATCGACCGACGTGTAGGCAGCTGCGTTAATTACAATATCTGGGGCGTGTTCTTTAAAGATTTCCTCGGTACGATTACTATTGGTGATATCGTACTCAGCTGACGGAAGTGCAATAAGCTGCCAATCATCAGGCGCACTTGCCACTATCGATTCACCAAGTTGCCCTCCAGCCCCTGTAAGAAGAACTTTCATTTCGAGATTTCTTTCAAAGATATTCCGAGCGCATCTTTCTCAGATAATGTCGGGTTTTTGATAGGCCAGTCAATTCCTACGGTGTCGTCGTTCCATGCGAGACAGCCTTCATCTTCTGGATTATAATACTCAGTGCATTTATATTCAAAGTCAGCGGTCTCAGACAATGTAACAAACCCATGAGCAAATCCTGGCGGCACCCATAACTGACGTTTGTTCTCAGCGGATAAAATAACACCAATCCAATTTCCGTAACTTTTTGAGTTTTTACGGATATCAACTGCAACATCAAAAACTTCACCACCGACGACCCGGACCAATTTTCCTTGCGGATTGCTCTTTTGAAAATGAAGCCCGCGCAGAACTCCCCGTTGTGATCTTGAATGATTGTCTTGAACAAAATCCGTGTCTATACCAGCCATTTTTCGGTAGCGCTCCGCGCTAAATGTTTCCATAAAGAACCCACGTTTATCACCAAATAACTTGGGTTCGATAATCAGCACATCTTCTATGTCTGTTTTGATAACTTTCATCTACATTAAAATCCGTCAGCAAGCTGTTTTAAGTAACGGCCATAATCTGTTTTGCCGTAAAATCTTGCACGCTCCATAAGCTGTGCACCATTTATCCAACCCTTATTAAAGGCAATTTCCTCCAAACAAGCAACTTTAAATCCTTGTCGCTTTTCAATGGTTTGTACAAAATGTCCAGCATCCATCAGACTGTCATGCGTACCCGTGTCAAGCCAAGCAAATCCACGCCCTAATAAACTTACGCTCAGACCACCACGGTTTAAGTAAGCAAGATTGACATCAGTAATTTCCAGCTCACCCCGTGTTGATGGTTCAATGTTTTTGGCAATATCGATGACGTCGTTATCATAAAAATAGAGCCCCGTGACCGCATAATTAGATTTTGGTGTTCGTGGTTTTTCTTCGATCGAAATGGCCTTGCCATTTGCGTCAAACTCAACAACACCAAAGCGTTCCGGATCAATCACATGATAGCCAAATACTGTCGCACCCTCATCCCTGTTCACAGCATCTTCAAGTTTATCGGTGAAATGTTGGCCGTAAAAAATATTGTCACCTAACACCAATGATACGTTGTCTGTTCCAATGAAATCTTCCCCTATTATAAATGCCTGTGCAAGCCCATCTGGTGAAGGTTGTTCCTTGTAGCTGAATCTCACACCAAACTGGCTACCATCCCCTAGCAACCTCTTAAAACCGGGAAGGTCATCCGGCGTTGATATAATTAGGATCTCGTTGATCCCCGAAAGCATTAAGACCGAAATCGGATAATAAATCATCGGCTTATCATAAATTGGCAAAAGTTGTTTTGAGACGCCTTGAGTTATCGGGTGAAGACGTGATCCTGCACCACCGGCCAAGACTATCCCTTTATAATATTTCGTCATCAATAACGTCCTCTATTCATCCGTGCCAAGTCGTGTCAGCTGATAATCACCACTTAATACCCGTTGCCACCATGAACGGTTGTTCAAATACCAGTTTATTGTTTTTAACATACCACTCTCAAATGTTTCTTCCGGTATCCAGCCCAGTTCATCACTTATCTTGCTAGCATCAATGGCATAACGGACGTCATGTCCAGGTCTATCCTCAACAAAGGTTATGAGCTCTTTGTAGTTACCGATGCCGTCCGGTATTTCTGGTCCGTGTTCCCCGAGAAGATCACAAATGGTTTCGACGACCTCTAGGTTGGTCTTTTCATTGTGACCACCAATATTGTAAGTCTCACCCACTGTGCCGGTTGTGGCAACAAGATAAAGTGCTTTTACGTGATCTTCCACATAAAGCCAGTCGCGTACCTGACTTCCGTCCCCGTAAACGGGTAACGGTTGTGCATCAAGCGCATTGAGTATCATGTGTGGGATTAGTTTTTCTGGAAAATGATAAGGTCCGTAATTATTTGAGCAATTGGTGATCAGTGTCGGAAAGCCGTAAGTCCGCTGCCAAGCTCTGACCAGATGATCAGAACTGGCCTTTGATGCGGAATAAGGCGAACTCGGATCGTAGGATGTTTGCTCGGTAAAAAGCTCCTGTGTATGACCAAGATCACCGTAAACTTCATCGGTTGATACATAATGAAAACGGAAGTTATCTTTCTTCGCGCCACTTAGGCCGCTCCAGTAGTTCCGGGCAACATCAAGTAGAACAAATGTGCCGACTATGTTAGTCCTGATAAATTCACCAGGACCGTCAATGGAACGATCAACATGGGATTCTGCCGCCAGATGGATAACAATATCTGGCTCAAACTGGTCAAATATATCAGTGATCTCTTGGGTTTGACAAATATCAACCTGACGAAAATGGTATCTATCGCTATCTGCAACGGCAGCAATAGATTCAAGATTTCCTGCATAGGTCAGTTTATCGAGATTTAAGACATGATGTTCGCCCTGCCCGACTATATAACGAATTAGTGCGCTACCAATAAAACCCGCACCACCGGTGACGATAATATTCACAAAATGACCTCATTTTTAATCATGTCAATTCACTACTTCTCAAAGTTCTTTTACTTGCGATAAAGTAAACGAAATAATTCTAGCCTATATTATCACGTCGTTGATTGAGAGATACGTAACTAGTTACTATAATTTACTAATTACTATAATTTCGCTTTTTGATGTGATGATTGCGTATTAATTTACTTATAGTATAATAATGTTTACATATAATAAAGATTATTATCATCGCACTCGTTGCCCTCAAATAGCGGATTAGATGCATAATTAAATGAATTCTTACAGCCGAGAGATGTGAAATAAATGATGCGGTTTTTTACTCAAATATGTTTATTTTTGCTGGCAAGTCTGCTTCCAATCAGCGGTTGGGCACAAACCTGTACGGCGAGTTTTACAGAAAATCGCGGTCTTTTTACAATTTCGTCCAATTCCAAGGTCATTGTGAATACAGATTTTATTTTTTGGGGAAAGGATTGGGCTTGGGCTGGCACAGGAACAGAGACAAAAACTCAAAAACCTCTAAGCTATCTACTGGATGCTGAGGTTGATAAGCTGGGTCTATCGATTGACGCCAATATTACTGTAAGTGATCCGAACCAGATATATTGGGACTTTAAGTTGAACGCATTACGCGATCAGGCAGATATAATTGGCGGCGGCATTCAATTTAATCTCGAAATTGATGGCTTGAACGAAGTGGAGAATGGTCCGAGAGTAGATCTATTACCCGATAATACAGGTTGGATGTTGAGCAATTTTGAGGATTGTGACCCAATCTCTATTCGCTTCGACAGGCCTATTGCAAATATCTATTTCGAACGTAATAATCCGCGTCAAATTCGAGCATTTTTCTATGAGAAAACTATAACTGCCGGATCTGAAGAGTATCAAATGTCCGTTTCACTTCCCTTTGATGGCAAGATAGAACCCACTCTCACAGAAAAGATGGGGGCACCTCCGGACCTGACTTGGACCAAGGATATCCTTCACTGGGCCTACTCGCCTGTTGATCTAAGTTTCCTAAATGCAAAAGAAATTCCGGCTGGCAAACGGGGTTTTATGAAAACAGACGGAGAATCTCTCGTATTTGAGGATGGTACAAAGGTTAAGTTTTGGGGGACTAATATCATCGCCTACGCGATTTTCTTAACAAGCCCCAGCGAAATAACCAATCAAGCCAAACGTCTCTCAAAACTTGGATACAACCTTGTAAGGTTTCATCATCACGATTCTGCATGGGTATCACCCAACGTGTTTGGGGGGAATTCTGCAGATACACTTACTCTGGATGAAGACCAGCTCGATATGCTGGACAGATGGATCGTCGCGCTCAAGAATGAGGGAATTTATATCTGGTTAGACCTCAATGTAGGAAGGGAATTCTCAGCAAATGATAACATCGAAAATTTTGACGAATTCTCCAAAGGTAAAGAAAGAGCGCCCGCTCGAGGTTACAACTACATAAATAAGAGCGTTGAAACACGTTTAAAAGAATTTAATGAGCAATATCTAAATCATGTCAATAAATACACGGGATTGGCGTACAAAGATGATCCAGCAATAGTAAGTATGCTAATAACCAATGAGAATGATATCACTCACCATTTTGCCAATAATTTTCTTCCTAATCGAAATGTACCAAAAACAAATGCTGTATATATGGACAAATCCAAACGATTTGCACTTCGACACGGACTTCCGGTTGATAAAACATGGCGTTCTTGGGAACCGGGTCCAGCGAAGTTATTTTTGAATGAAATGGAACATGAATTTAATTTAACCATGCTTGATCATTTGGATGAACTGGGTGTGAAATCGACAATTATGACCACAAACAGCTGGGGCTACATGCCGATCTATAGCCTACCTGCCCTGAGCGATAGTGATATAATTGATGTCCACACTTATGGCGGTACCGACTTCTTAAGAATGAATCCGATTTACAAAGATAATTTTGTAAGTTGGATAGGTGCGGCACAGGCTAACGGCAAACCAGTTTCTGTGTCCGAATGGAACCTTGAGCCCTTCCCGGTTTATGATCGCTTTTTAAGCCCGGTTTACTTGGCTGCTGTTTCGGCTCTTCAAGGTTGGGATTCATTGATGCAATACGGATATTCTCAACGGCCTATTAAAGCTCAAAGCAAATCTAACAACTATAGTAGTTTTAACGATCCTGCCGCCATGAGCATGATGCCAGCAGCAGCTCTTATTTACCGACAAGGTCATGTGGCTGAAGCAAAAAAAACATATGCTCTAACTTTAAATAAAGAAGAGTTTTTCTATAAAAACATAAGTCCTGCAAATTCAGCTGCACTTAGGACAATAGTTGACCAAAGCAAATTAATTATTGATATCCCAAAAACAAGCGAACTTCCATGGTTTGAACCAATTCCTCTAGCTGATGATGTAATTAAGATAACGGATGCAAATAGTAATTTGATACCTGAAGGGCAAGATTTTGTTACCTCTGATACAGGCGAGTTAAATCGAAACTGGGGTTTGGGTATCTACACCATCAATACTCCTAAGTCACAGGTGGTCATGGGTTGGATTGGTGACAGAGAGATATCACTCGATAACATAACTGTTACCATGGAAAATAATAATTCAATCGTTGCTGTACAAAGCCTTGATGAGACTGAAATAGCCGGGTCCGAAAAAATATTGATTTCATTCGCAACCAGAAGTGATCCATCTGAGGGAAACATGCCTCCATTTTTATCAGAGCCACTAAAAGGAAAATTGCAGGTGGTGGCCAAAGAGGGATTGAAACTCTACGTGCTAAATAAATACGGTAAAGAATTTGATCTCCCCTTTATTTATTCAAACGGAAGATATCAATTTTCACTTGATAAAAATATAAAATCATACTGGCTTATGTTGAAAAAATAGGGGAGTAACAAAAACCGATGGCGCAAATTTTGGATAGAAACAACAATTCCAAAAGTCTTGTTATTTCTCAGACCAGCGAAGCGGTTAATGTGATTAGGGGGATTATGGTTATGACCCTTATTTTCGTTCACTGGTCACCAGGCGTCTTTGAGCGTCTTTCAATTGATTATCTGTATGTTACTAATCCCTTCTTTAGAATAGCAACGCCCGGCTTCGCTATTATATTTGGACTAGCCACCGGCCTTTATACATTTAGCAAATTCAAAACTGATCGCCAAAATGCGCTACTTCGAGTTCGCGCTGGATTAAAAATGGTCCTCGGTGGTGTCTTGATTTTGGCGACGATAAAGTTTTTAGACGTCAAAGCCAGCGGTCACAGCATGGACATAAACTGGCCCGTAAATATGTTTTTCTCTGTTTTACTTTATTATGTTCTCGCTTTGTCAACAATGCCAATTTGGTACTACTTCATAGCCAGATTTAAATATATGGAAGTGGCAGCGATCATTGGGTCAATGTTGTTTTTTGCATCAGCAGCATTGGTACATAAACTGCTGCCAAGCAGTGAGGGTCTGATCGGGTTTGTTAGACTTGGTGGCCTTATGCTTGAAGCAAAGTATAATTATTTTTCAATGTCTGGCTCGGTGTTTATGGGGATTGCATTCGGCCTTTATATAAAAAGACTAATTGAAAAAGAACAAAAAGCAGATCATTTAGTAATTCATGGGATTTTTGTTATTTTAATGGGGATTCTGGCATCATTTGCACTAGGTGAATCTGAAATGTGGTTTACCACCGATATGACCACCGTTTGGATGAATATGACATATTTTGGTGTGATTATTCTTCTTTTCTGCTTTGCCCTACGCTACGGCAGCCTGAGCGTCAAAAGTCCTTTAAACGGTTTTTTATTCAGAATGATGTCAGTTTTTGGCAGCATTTCATTGCGAATGTTTGTCGGACATGGTCTGGTTATACCATTTAAAAATCTAATGGTATCGGTGGGAATTCCATACGGCCTAGCGCTCAGCATAGCTATGGCTCTATTTGTAGTAGCCATAGCCATCCCGGTAAAAAATAACTACAAAAAATATTACGGCGTTAATTGATCCAGCTTATTGTTTTGCTTTTTTAAGCAGATATTTCGCGAGATTCTGATCGTGAATAATTAACGCTGGTCCGTCAGAGGAATCAGGAATTTCATATAGCTGATTAGTTTTGGTTTCATTGACCTCAGAATAATGAAGAATGCCGTGACGGCCTTTGTCGGCGATGACTTTTTCGATAAGCTCTTTGGAAATCTTATGCACGCCATCTGAAAAGCCATATATGAGTGCTGTATCACAAATTATGTTAATAAGACGCGGGATGCCTCGGCTGGCCATATAAATATAGGTACAAGCTTCATCGTCAAATATTTTTTCATCACACCCGGCAACTTTCAAACGATGGTCAATATATGCCTCTACCTCTTCTAGATTAAACGGCTTTAAATAGAAATCAGAGGAAATACGCTGTGAGAACTGCACGAGTTCTGGACGTTGCAGTAGATCCTTAAGCTGCGGTTGTCCAACTAGTATCAGCTGCAAGAGCTGATGTTTATCGGCATTTATATTGGATAACATTCTGAGTTGTTCTAATGTTTTGGGTCCTAAATTTTGCGCTTCATCAACGATAAGGACTGTCTTACGACCCCGGCCATATTCTGCTATCAGGTATTTCTGAAATTGATCGAACAATTTTACGCTTGAAACTTCTTCGAACGGTTGATCAAAAGCAAGCAGAACCCACTGGAGCAGGTCACCTCGATCATCCTGTACATTAGATATAAGACCAACATTAAGGTCATCACTCATATTATTGAGTAAATGGCGTATCAATGTCGTTTTTCCGCAGCCAACCTCCCCCGTTATCACAGTAAACCCTGCCTGATTTAATATACCGTACTCAAGCATACTGAACGCAAGCGAGTGATTTTGCCCCCAATAAATATAATCAGGATCCGGTAAAATCGAAAACGGTTTCTCAGTCAGTCCATAAAATTCATCATACATTATTACGCAACTTTATTCTATTTATCAGCTTGCCGAATTAAGTCGGGCAAGCAACCCTTTTACTTCTTCTAAATTCTCAAATGGCGCGCTTTCAGAAAGCTTCACCACTTCTTCAAACTCGCGAATTGCTGCTTCAATACGATCATCGGCCAGATAACTCATGCCAAGGTGGTATCTAAAGATAGCCATCTGAGGCATTTGCTCAACAACATCCTGCAAAATAGACGTAGCGGCAGTTATATCACCAACTTTATAATAAATCCATCCAAGAGTGTCTTTGAAATGAGGAACAGAAGATTGTCTAAACCGAACAGCAAGCTCTAGAGCGCGGTTAATACTATCATTATCAGTTCTGTATTCTGACATAATACTCGCCAGATTGTTGACCACAACATCGTTTCCTGAATTCTCAGCATACATTTGCTCATAAACAGCTATGGCACCTTCAAAGTCCCCATCTTTTTCTAAAATGCTTGCTTTCATCAGTTGAAGCCCAAAATTATCCTCGATTACCGATAGAGCGGCATTGGTGCGTTGCATAGCAATATCCATTTTGCCTTGACTATAATAATAGGAAATAAGATTCATATATGCGGCATCACGTGCTGGTTGCGCCACGATTGCTTTTTCAAATGCTGAGACGGCCAATTCACCCTCTTGATTTGCCATATGAAGTTGCCCGAGCAATATAAGTGCCTGGTAGTTGTCAGCGTCTTCTGTAAGAATTGTCTCCAAAAATTTTACTGCCTCGTCCCTTTGACCTGCTCTGTTATATGCACCGATAAGTGCCGCTAGTGGTCTATTTGAGCCACCGGATGAGGAATATGCATTTCTGAATGATTGAATCGATTGTTCATAGTTTTGTTGCCCGCTAAGCGCGAGGCCTTCAATTTCAGAACCGATATTACCGTTTTCATCTAGCTGTTTTATGACGTCAGCAACTTGTTGTGCTCCCAGCCAGTTCTGTTGGAGCAAGCGTACACGAGCCAGCAAGTTCAAAAGCTCAAGATCATTACTATTAACATTGAGTGCTTGAACCAGAACCTCTTCCGCTCTGGCTTGTGCAGATTGTTTGATTAGAAAATTGGCATAAGCAAGTGCCACACTGCCATCGCTATCGCTAAATCTTACCGCATCAGAAAGTGTGTCATCAGCAAGCTCGATAGATCCCGTCAGCTCGTAAGCTCGTGACAATAAAATTGACGCACGGACGGAATTCGGTGTCTCATTAAGAACAATGCGAAGATCTTGAATGGCATTGTCATACATATTGTTGTTTAGATAAATACTGCCGCGCATTTCAAGCGCTGCCACGTTTACAGAATCTATTTCGAGTATCTCGCTTATGATTTGTGATGCTTCATCATGATCCCCCTCAGCAAGCGCTAATTCGCCCAATCTGGCTCTAGCTATAAGGCCATCTTCTGAACTACCCGTTCTTTCAACTATTTTATCAAGTACATCTTTCGCTTCATCAGTTTTATTATTTCCCAGATAAAATTCCGATAGTGCCAACTGATAACGCACCACATCTGTTCCTCGCTGTATAAGCGCTATAAGCTCAGCTTCCGCGGCTTCTTCATCTTGATAAGTGTTAAGAAATCTCACAATGTCGATACTGGTTTCGTAATTGGTTGGATCAAGAGCTGCCAATGCACGCAATTCCTGTTCTGCAGCATCGATATTTTCATATTTGACATAAAAATTTACGAATGCCAGACGAATTTCGTTGTCATCCGGATGATTTTCCAATAGTTCCCGAAAAGTCTGTTCGGCAAGATCAAAATTGCCCTGTGTTTCATAGATAAGGACTTTGATAAGCATGAGGTCCTTATTTTGCGAAACCTCTTCACCGCTTTGAGTTATAAATCTGAGCGCACCTTCATAATCCCCTTGTGTAAATCGTTCTGCCGCTAAAATTTGGATAGCGTTAAGATTACCGGTTTCAATTTCGAGAGCACGATTGGCAAAATCTATTGCGCCCTCCGTATCCTCAAGTTTAAGAAGTACGGCAGCTCTAAGCGCAAGCACCTCGGCATTTTGATTATCAAGAAGAAGAGCCGTCTCACTAACCTCTACCGCGCGGTCAAGTTGTCCGATCAGCATCATCATTGTGCCCAACTTGATTTGTGCCTCTACATGTGTTGGTTCAAGATCAACCACCTTAGTGAGCAAAGCAACAACTTTTCCCCATTCCTCATTGCCTTCCTCTACCAATGCCATACCCCACCAGGCTGGAACAAAATTATCATCAATCTGCAGCGCATTTCTAAACTCGATACTCGCTTTGATCAGATCATTTTCTGCCAAAAGCTCAATGCCGGTTTCATAGTGCGACTGTTTTACCTCTTCTGGCGAACTACAGGCGACAATACCAAACATGCATGCTGTTAAAAGCAGTGACCGAAGTGGTGTCTGGAATTTAAGAGGTTTGTTATTCTTAGTCATGAGGCTTTCCAATATTCATATTTGTAAGCGTTAATTTGGCAAGTAATCCGGTAGGCTGGGTGCTATATTATTTATAAAAGTCTGAAGACGTTTTTCAGCAAATTCGACATCTTCACCTTCGAAAATAGGTGTCGTGACCCTGACCAGTGAACCGTCAGTTCTATTCATAAATATTGCATCCTTAACCAAATGCCATTTCATAATATATTCGTTTGATATTTTACGTCCTCGTTGATCAAACCAATAATAAACCAACTGCCTTGCTCTTTCACGTTCGATAATAGCACGGTTAATGGGCATAGGATCACTTTCTCCGCGAACATCTATTTCTATACGGTCAAATTCAGTTATGAGCCATCCTCCGCCTGGTATACAAACCCGCGGCGAATGTGGTGAGACTCCTTTTCTTTGTGACGCGTAATAGGCTACATAAAGATTCACCGGTCTTCTATTTTCCGGCGAACGATAATCAGCAAGGATATAATCATCAAGGCCAAGTGCCTGTTCAACACTATTTTCTAGATAATTCTTTCTGGATTGCCAACCACTCACTTCACTCGGAAATGACACAAAACGGAATCTGTCTGGTGTTTGTTCGATCCTATCCGTGAGGTTAAAAGTGAATATCATTGCTAAAATCATGCTTGTTGTTACGACAACGACTGGCACGATATTATAAGTTTTCCACACCCGTTCCACCGGCGTCGCAGTAACTTGCGGTAGATCAAATAAATCAAAAAAGTCGCCTTGTTTTCCGAGCTTGGTAAAGAGCCAAACCTCACCGCACAGAATAGCAGCACAGGCCATGAAGATTACCCATCCTTCAAAATAATGCATAAGGCCATCCGCCATACCACCGCCCCAAAACTCTACGAGAACCCCAACCATACCAATACGCAAACTATTCATAAATATGGTTATCGGAATAGTTGAGAGAAAAATGATCAAACGTTGCCAAAATGGAGCCTTAAATAAATAAGCCACCAAAAAACCCAGGCTGGTTAATGGATAAAGATATCGAAGGCCACTACAAGCATCTACCACTTGAAGTTTATAGATGCCCAAATCTATAACGTTGCCTTCCAAAAAGACTGGGATGCTAAATAAACGGATAAAAAACACACCTAGTTCAGATGAGACCAGCTGCAATCGCCAGGACATGATAGAATCGAGGAAATAAGGCATGGGAATTGCGAACAGCAGAAATAAAATTGGCAAAGCAGTTAGACGAAGTAGCGGCATGCCCCCGAAAACAAGCATTATACCCAGTAATGACAGGATAAAACCACTTTGAACCAAAATGAAAATCGCACTGAGTTCACCAACTATAAGCATAAATATAGAAACAAGTATCACAACAAGACCGCTCCAGGCCGGTTTTCCGATGCTAACCGCAAGAGCATCACGCCGATCCCACAACATCCAAAGCGATATGGCAGGGATTAAGAAACCGTGACTATATTCCTCCTGGTTCATCCAGCGAGAATATTGATTGGCTAAGCCACCACTGAAAGCGGCAAAGCTGAATAATAGCGATGCCCCAAGCAGTAAAAAGTGAAATGGATTCTGCTTTATAATATTGTTGTGTATACTTTCAGAAATAATACTCTTCCATCCATAAAAATTTTTATCTAATTCAAGTTGCCGAGATTATCACAAACAAAGGTAAAAAAACAGTGTATGAATACTCGATTAAATTATTAGCTATTAGCCCTATTATCTTGTTTTATTGTCATTTTATCCGATTTATATCAAATAATTCAGATTATTGAGTTCGAATATTCGCCTTATGGGTTCGGACAATTCAATTATAAATATTTTGTGTCCACTTCTAGTTTTAGCTGCACAATATCTCAGAAATAAACCTAAGATAGCTTGATCAATATATGTCACGCCCGCCATGTTGAAGGTTATATCCATTTTACTCTCAACATTCTCTTCCAGTATTTCCTGCAACTGCGACCGTATATCTTTGGTTAAATCCCCTTTGAACTCAATACAATAATTTTTATGATCGGGCTTAATAGTAGGCGTCGAGTGCACATTATAATTCTTTATGATTCTTCGATAAGGTAATATTTTGGTGAACATAAGCTTTAAAAATATTGTTCCATCGTTTACATATCTCTTGAACAAGGCTGGCTCTTCCTTTATACGCCAAATCCATTCCATATGCATTTTTTGAACCCAGCGCGGTGCTCGCTTTACATTTCCTGCGATGAAATTTACAACGGCGCCAAGGTGACTAATAACATTCGCCTTCAAACGGGTTCTGTTGCTTTCGATCCACGCTTGTCCTTTTTTGGCGCCAAGTGAGACAATAATAAACTCTGGAGCCGCTTTGTTAACTTGATCTATGATTTCATTAGTACTCATATCCGTGACAGTGCCGAAGCCCGGATTTAAATATCCAACACTTCTTAAGCCACCCTGCTCACGATTTAATATATCATGAGCCTTCTGCGCAATTCCGTCTTGACCACCAAAGAAAAACACTTTGATCGGTTTCTTTATACAGGCTTCATTTGATCTCAACTCGTCAATTAAACTCGACCCTGCAACTCTTTCCTTTATGGGTATATCAAGCAGCTTACACATGAACACAATTGGCATTCCATCTGCAACACTGAGATCAGAATTCAAAACGGAGTTTCTAAAATTTTCTGAAGTTAAGCTGGCAATGAGAAAATTGAGGTTGGGTGTGGACAAGAATAATTTTCGGTCCTCAGCAATAGCGTCGAGAACCGCTTGAACTGTTCCGTCCATATCCACAGCATCAAAGCTTAGTCCGAGAAGGTTGTAAATATCACGGTCACGCATTTTCATGATCCCGTTGCCAAACGTGATTCTGCGCATCGTTTATTTCTTTTATGGCTTGTTTTTTTCCAACTACCAATGCCCTTCGTTGATATGATTTGATGAAATTAATCAGTGCTTTATCATTTTGACGTGGTTTGCGCATGAGCATACTTTTTAAATAACCCCAAGCCATGGCAAGGCCGCCAGCTATATAAGGTGGCCTGATCATGCGGTAAAACGCCGTGGCCATAAAATATACAATACTACTTCCCATATAATATTGCCCATACCCATGTCTCATACGGCCTGTGAGAATGCCTTTTTGACTCGACCCCATTGGTCTTAAATGAATAAACCGAATAGCTTCTTCGTCGCTGCTGCGTGCAATCCATCCAAGGAAACGAGCCTTATGGCAGTCAATCGCATCCCACATGACCTCACGAACAAAACCGCCTATTTCTTCAAAACATTGTCGGCGATAAAATTTTGATGCGCCAACACACATTTCGTCACCGCACTTCTCGCTAATCTCTCGGCCATTTTCAATATAATACGGTTTGCCACTAAAGCAGCCGAGGCGCGGATTATTCCCCATCTCTAGCATGAGTGACTTGAAATAATCCGGCTTTAAAATAAGATCCATATCCAGTTTACAAATATAGTCGTACTTCTTTGGATCTATAGTTTCGTACCCCTTGTAAAATGCTTCAATAACACCGGGTCCAACGGCTCGTGCACCACGATTTACATTAGTGACAACACTTATCCATGCATAACTCTTTACATATTCCGCAATGATTTGTGGAGTTTCATCGTTTGAGCCGTCGTCAACAATAATCCATTTTGTCGGCAAGACAGTTTGTGCAATAACGCTATCCAGCGTTTGTCGCATAAATTTTGCCTCATTTCGGCAGGGTGATATTATCAAGTATGACATTTTGAAATCTTAATCATTAAATAGTTGTTCGAGCCGGTCGATATTTACGTCTCGGCCAAATTCAGAGACCACGTGTTTTGCAGCATTTTCGATCAAACTGCTTTGCAAGTCTCTTTTTTCAATGGCATTCGCCAATGCTTCAGGATCTTGTGGTTCAACAAGCAAACCCGTTTCGCCATCAATTACCAATTCCGGAATACCTGATATACGTGTGCTTACAACAGACACGCCAAGCATCATTGCCTCCATTAATACAACGGGTATCCCGTCCATATCGCCATTACGGTCTTTTTGACAGGCCAGCGCAAATATATCATGTTTCGACACCCACGGACCAACATCTCTATTTTCCAGTGCACCAATCAACTGAACACAGTCATCGACACCTAGTTCGTTTACCATATCTGCGAGCTTATCCTTCTCGGGACCGTCGCCTGCGATAGATAGGTTTACGAAAACCCCTCTTCGTTTTAAAATGGCAACAGCCTCAATCAGCGTCGGCATCCCTTTCTTTTCAACAAGACGACCAAGTGAACAGATACGAATTTTATCGCTTTGTTCTTTTTTTATCCCTTCAAACTTAAGATCAACACCGCACCTAACTACACGAATTTGATTGTCAGTAATATTAATTTTTTTAAGAAATCGACGGTTGAATTCAGATATTGTTATAAAATATTTCGCGCGTGCTGCTTTTCTGGCTAAAATCAAACCATGTTCAAATATATCATTGGCATGAGAAGTAACCGTAAAGGAAATACCCGAAATTGCGCTGGTATACATGGCGACCTGACAAGGTACATTAGCAAAATGAACATGAATATGTTCTGTACCATTCTTTAGACAAACTCGTGCCGCGCGACATGCCGCCAGATACTGGTAAATAAGTTTATAGGAACGAACATCAGCTAAGCCCACATGGAAAAAATCGGATATCAACCACCCTAAACCTTTTAGCGTACCCAATGGCCTATTCAGCAGGCATATAACAAAAGACATCAAGAAACAAAACAGACCTTCGCGGTAAAGATAGTGAACGGCGCCCATTTTATCCTCTATCATTGGCGACACATTATCTGGCTCATGAATGGATAACGCATGCACGGTGTAACCGCGTTCACGAAGCGCAAATATTTCATTATAAACGAATGTTTCCGATAGTGCCGGGATTGCCGGTGCCAGATAGGTTATAATCTTTTTATTCACTGCCATCACTACTCATTTTTGCCTTCATAGATTTGGCAGGGATTCCGACAACAGTATCATACATTGTAACGTCTTTTAACACGACGGCATTTGCTCCAACTCGTGAGTGGTCACCGAGCTTTATATTTCCAAGTATTTTGGCCCCTGCTCCAATATCAACATGTCCGCCTATAACCGGCACCCCGTCTGCACCCACGCCAATGGTCACCTGTTGAAGAATAAGACAGTTTGGGCCAATTACAGTATTCGGATGGATGACAATGCCATTTGGATGCGGAATTAGAAGCCCACCACCAATTTTACAACGAAGATCAATTTCTGCACCACAGACCACGGACCAAAAACGATGTGAGAGAACCCAATATTTTTTGAAAAGTAGAGAAAAAATACTGCCACCTGCCTGATCAAGCGCCTGATATTTTCTGATAGCCCTCAATAAACGCCTCCCTGGGTCCCAAAAACGGGATGGCCTCTCTCTGATCCAATCTGGTATTTCTGCTGATACATCAGACATTTGTGACTATAATTCCCTAATTTTTTTAGTATTAATCTTTATATTCAATAATTTCGTGATCTCTGCGGGTTATTTTAGCGTACTGATACTTTAAAAACCCTAAAAATTCCGGAAATTTATCGAACATGCAAAAACAGGCATAAAGCAACCTCTCTTTTTTTGAATATGGGATATCAAGTTTACGAAACACTCGGTAGATCTGGACAGGAAAAATAAGGATACCCACCAGTGTCACTGCCGGATTAACAAAACACGAAACAATGAGCATTAATGGGTAAATTCCGCCCCAAATTACGAGGCTCCTTCGTTGATTGTTTCTCCAATTCCATTCTTTTGCGTTGGCGTACGAAAAACCGGTGCGCACCGAACGTGTCCACCATTCTGAATAACTCGTCATCGCCGCATCATGAGTGCCCATATTATCTTTCAGGGAGCGTATTTTGTATCCCGCTAGTCTCAGTCGGCGGTAAAATTCCGGTTCCTCGCCAGCAATCAGCTTTTCATTAAAACCTTTATTTTCTAGAAAAGCGCTTGCCCTCATCGTTGCAATGCCACCGCACGAATTAATCTCACCTACAGGAAGGTACCAAGCCATATCACACAATCTATTATAAAGTGTCTGATCACGATATTTTTCTCTTAGACGCCCACAAACAACAGCAACGTCATTTAAGTTTTCAAGAGTTTCAATGGCTTTGATAAGCCATTTTGAATCTAATTCACAGTCACCATCAATAAAATGTACATAGTCAATATCTGCACCACTATCCATAAGGCTTGCGATACCGGCATTTCTAGCGCGCGCTGCATTTAGCGGTTTTTCACTACCTAATTTGATAACACTTACACCGTATTCGGCCGCCAATTTGACACTGCCATCTCTTGACTGACTATCTACATAGACAATCCGCTTAGCACCCGCCGCGAAAACGGATTTAATACAATTTTCAAGTCTTTTGCCTTCATTTCGACCTATAATAACAACACAGATATTGTCAGGTAGCTTATCGATAGGGTTTTGCGCGCCTAGTTCCATGATTTTACCATATAATACAGTCCTTGATATATTGATACTGCTTTCATTTTCTATGAATTCTCTGGACAGATAATCTCAACGTCTGCTGCCCTTAAAAGATTAATGAAATTCTCCGGTTTATGGAGTCCTTCTCTGAAAGATGATGTTTTTGGCCAAGGATTATTATCTGGATAATAAACATCCCGACCAGCAAGCAATTTCCCTACAGCTGGTCTTAGATCATCTTGGCATACTTCCCCTAAATCCACAGTGCTTATAAGTGCCCTCATGTTCGGACCGTGATAACCTGATAACACCAGCATATCTGTCAGAGACCGTAAAAAACACATATGTCCACCTTGTAAGCTGCTACAGACTTCCCAAATCCTGTTTATTACAACTGGCTGAAAGCGATGACCAACAGCCCTGTGAAGTAGTTGTGGCAACAAATGAGAAAATTTCTTATAGGTTCGCCTCACCGTTCTCTGCGGTTCAACAAAGGGAGTTATAAAGTCTTTCCAGTTTTCATTTAAGTAAACATCTCCAAGCTGGCCCTTCCATATGATGGCTTTATGCCCATATTCGCGAGCCACATTCCTTAGATCAACACCCCATCTCCAATGGGACAGGCCCGCTCGGCAACACGCTTCTACTACCTCATCCTGAAGCGCCTGTTCATCATAGGAATCTTCTAGTTTACGAACCTCGATATTGAGTTTATTATTTTTTACGAATTCACATACCAACTGGAAATTTGGTTCCGCACTAAGTACAACTATCGGGTTTTTCCAAGGTAATAATAGCAAATTCATACTGTCTCTGCCGCCGCACATGACAATGTTTGTTTTACCGGGGTTTTTAGCCTCAATCAGTTCCATGTCGGTGACCATCGCTTTTGCGACCAGTGAGCAATAATCATTCGCGTCTGTAATGTCAAAACGGCAGGTGTGAGGTGCGCCTATTTTTTCTATCTCAATATCTATTGTGTAGTTACCATCATGATTGGAAAAACCTTCACTATTTGTCTTATCAACGGCATGTTGATTTATAATAATCCGGCCTTTAAGCAGGATCAGAGCAAGCAGGGAATATGAATAATAGTCTTTGTAACGATAAACATTATAAAAAGACGGCCTACCTTCAAAATGATCCGCTTGCCAAATCAACGGCTCATGAACCTGCCACACCATATCTTCGTTTAAGATGGCAGTATGTCTGGTATCACTTAGTTTTTCTCTTAGCTTATCTATATATTCCATAGAATATTCCATTAACCGCTATTTTAGACTATTTTTTCTCAATATCCGCATTAAACGCTCGGGCTTATGTGCTTCTTGCCCAGTGCTTGAAAGTGGTGGTGGGGATTTTTTTAAACTTTATCGGGTAGACCAGCCTAACATTATCCAGATCGATCGTTATACCCTGCTCTAACATACTGAACTCCTGCAGTTTAGCTGCAAGGTAAGCTCTAGGATTTAGATTGAGAGCAGCTTTTAAGAAAATAAGAGCGAGCAACGAGAAAGAATGAAAATCCTTATAACGATAGATTGGGTAAGAATTAGGTGTGCCCTTAAATTCAGTAGCATTCCACATGAGATGATCATGATGCTGCCATACTATGTCCTCAGTTAGGGTCTCCGCTTCCATTGACGATCTGATACACTCTTTTTTGTAATTGAAATACTTCATTAGTCTTTTATCATTCTACTTCAAAGGCAATGCCTAATATGGTTATTCGCATAATATCTGTTACGCAATAATATTCAATCATTACAACGTTAATCATTTTCTCGGTACTCCGTTCTTTTCAAGTAACGAAATGAAATTTTCAGGCACCTGCTTTCTCTCTCTAAAAAATGACAGATCCGGCCCTGGATTTTCATCTGGATACCAAACGTTTCGCCCGCATAACAAAGGACCGAAGTCTCTTCTACGATCATATTGTACTGCTCTCGCATGATTTACTCGTGAAAATACTTTAGTTACGTTTGGACCAACATATGGTGACAGCACAAGCGAAGAACATAGTGATCTGATAAATGCCATATGACCACCGAGCCTGATACTAGTGAAATGCCATGCTCTCGTGAAGGACATAGGCGCGATCCATTGGCCAAGTTTAAATTTAATGAATCCTGGAATAAATGGTGACAAAACACGGTGTATTTTGCCGAAAAAATCATTAACTGGCGAAATGGGCCAAACCATATGTTTCCAGTTTGTCGAGAGTAATATTTCGCTATATTGACCTTTCCAGAAAATCACCTTGTGATCAAATTCTTTAGCTATATTTCTAAGGTCCTTTCCCCATTTCCAGTTTGAAAGCTCCATGCGACAGCAACATTCAAGTATCTCTTCCTCGAGCATGTCAGGATCGAAACTGTCTTTAAGCAATCTGACGTCTACCTCTAGATTGTTGCGCTGAATAAACTCGCAGACAAGCGTATAATTTGGATCAGCGCTGAGCGCTATTACGGGATTTTTCCAAGGTAACAACAACATATTCATACTGTCTTTGCCACCACACATTAGAAAATTTGTGTAGCCGGGATTTAATGTTTCGATATGCTCCACGTCTGCCTTCATGGCCGCCGCTAATTCTTGCAAATAGATTTCAGAATCCCAAATACTCTGATCGTTTATAAGCGGCCCCCCTATTTTGACGATATCATTATCTATTATGTTATGGCTATATAGAGAGAGAAAGTTTGGTTTATTAGCATCGATACTCGCAGCTTCATTAAGGTTCAAATTGCCCTTCTTGATGATCAGGGCTAACAACGAATAGGAGTAATAATTTTCCCACCTGTAAACGGGATAAAAATAAGGCTCTCCTTCAAAGCGATCAGCCTGCCAGAGCAAGACCCCGAACTTCTCCCATACCATTTCTTCGGTAAGAACTGATACCTTTACCGGTTCTTTGACGTTTTTTCGGATGTTATCTACATATTTCATAATGATGATGTAAAATATTATAGTTTGGTAGCACTGCGCTTTAGATAATCTTCTATACCCTCGCGCATATCAGGGCGCTCCATTGCAAATGCTATGTTGGCGAGAATAAAGCCTGTTTTGTCACCGCAATCAAATCGTTCTCCGTCAAAAAGCAATCCATGAAAGGGAATAGTTCCCAACATTTGTGCCATTGCATCGGTTAGTTGGATTTCCCCACCAGCACCTATAACCTTCTTCTCCAAATGGCTAAACACCTCGGGCTGGAGAATATATCTGCCAATTATTGAGAAATTTGACGGGGCATCTTCAGGTTTTGGCTTTTCGACCAGACCTTTTACTTCAATGACTTTACCATCTTGATTTGCTACATCAAGAATGCCGTAATTAGACGTTTTTTCCCTTGGCACCTCTTCGATAGCAACGATATTGCCACCCTTCTCGTTGTAAAGATCCATCATTTGTTTAAGGCAGGGTCTTTCAGCATTAACCAGGTCATCTGCGAGTAATATTGCAAATGGTTCGTCGCCAACGATATTTTTGGCGCAATATATAGCATGCCCCAAACCCAGTGCTTGCTGTTGACGCGTATAACTAATACTACCTTCGTTAGGCAGAATGTTATTAAGCTCATCAAGTATGTCCGTTTTGTTCTTCTGAGCCAGCATATCTTCGAGCTCATAAGAATGATCAAAATGATTTTCTATCGCAGCTTTTCCACGGCCAGTAACGAATATAATTTCTTCAATTCCGGCCGCACGTGCTTCTTCGACAGCATATTGAATAAGGGGTTTATCTACGACTGGAAGCATTTCCTTAGGCATCGATTTAGTTGCAGGTAAGAATCGTGTGCCCATACCCGCAACGGGAAATACCGCTTTTCTGACCGGCTTCATATTATTTCCTTCTACTGTTAGACAATGTTTGGTTGCTACTTTTTTTTGCAGAGGATAGCGCTTGGGGTACGTGTATCGTTTGTTTTACATTGTGAAGATCTGACAAATATTGTTTGGTCAGATTTTTTCCATACTCTACAGATGGCTGGTCGTGCGGGTCAACACCAAACAATTCAGCTGAAATAATTGTCTCCAAAATGAAATGCATCGCCAGTGCACCGAGTGTTCTTTCGTTAATTTCACGAATTTTTATATGACGAACTGGTTTTCCACGCTCGCCAAGAGCTTCAATAGTGCTATTTGATTCTGCATTGACCAGGTCACCAATAGTTGCTCCGGCCATAAACCTATAATCTTCATCGTCAATCAGCATTGAATCGATTGTGGGCCCTGCCCCTTTGCTGGAAGTCGTTATAACTGTGAAGTATTTGTCATTGGGTCCATCAAGAAAGAGTTGTAATTGACTGTGCTGATCCATGGGTCCAAGAGCACCTATCGGAGTTGTGCCCATTCCCTTTTTCCCGAGGCTTTCTGACCAAAGTTGCTTATACCAGTTGGTAAAGCTCTCCAAACGACACTCATAAGGCATCATGACATTTATATTGATTCCGTGCTTTTTTTGAAGTTCATATGAGGCTATAGCACCCATTGCCGGTGACATTTCGCGAACGTGATCCGCATCCATCACCGATTGCAACACCTGTTCCGCTCCGTCCCTCAGCGCGACAACATCAAGTCCGACGATCATGGCAGGTAAAAGACCCACAATAGATAAAAACGAAAAGCGTCCACCTAAATCGGGATCATGGTGATGCAGAGGCAGACGCCATTTGACAGCAAAATCATGCAGAAAACTTTTTCCGGGTTGAACAATAACAGTGAAATATTCTTTAATTTTATCTTCACCTACCAATGTCAGCAGGTTAGAAAAACAAGCAAGCATTTGCGCAATAGTTTCTGCAGTACCGCCTGATTTTGAAATAACCAGAAAGTGTGTATTTCTCAAATCCAACTCGGATATAAGTTGCTGCATGGTATGAGGACCAAGATTATCCGGAAAATGTATGCGGGCTTTGCCATTTGGTACATAAATTTGCTCACCTGATATAGACACGAGCATCTGCGCCCCAAGGCTAGAGCCACCAGTTCCTAGCACAACCACATCCTTGAAGTTTTTTGAAATACGGCTCGCGGTTTTACGAATTGCTGTTAAATCCGAACGTTCACACGGCAATTGTAAATAAGGATAAAGGTATTTACGTCTATCTTTGCCAAAATTTCTTTTCTCACGCAATGATGAAAGATATTTCTTCACCTTGGTATCGTAACTCTCCAGATCTAAGTCGTCACATTTATCAAATACATTTTCAAATTGTGTTTCATATAACATATCTCAATACCGCTCATCCGTTTCTATCTACTGCTTTGATATATAAAGGAATTACCTTTCCGTATTATTAACAAATAGAAAAAGGCATTATTTTCAGTCATTAAGCAAGCAGTATATTTTATCTTTGTCGAAAGCAACAAAGCGCAAGCTTCCAGGCCTTCAAGTTGTAGGGTTTTAGTTTCAGCGCTTTATATGCATGTTTACGAGCTACAACCGTGTTTCCTGCACTGAACGCCCACCACCCCCATTTCACATGTACATCGCTATTGGAAGGCTGTGTATCATCAAGTTCTGGCACTACTATGCCGCTTTTCTCGAGCCCTCTACGTCTTGCGGCATCTTCTAATGCCAATCTAGTGCTATCTAATTGCTTTTGTCGGGTCTTATACCCGATACTTTCTAAATGCTGACGGTAATCCAACAATTTAGTATCGATATTTGCCAATTTGCCCACTTCTGCCAAACGTAACCAAAAATCAAAATCTTCTGCGCATTGATAGTTTTCGTTATACCCACTTATTTTTAACGCCGCATCTTTCCTAATCATTGCGGTAGGATTAATTATGGCACCGCCCTCACCGCGCAAGTGAGCATTGTCAATATCATTGTGGTCAACTGGTCTTGGTAAAGTACAAAGGGCGTCTCCGTCAGAATCTATGGCGCAGGCAAATGCGCCAACCGCCACGTGATCTGGATGACTGTTTAAAAAGTCAACCTGAAGACCCAGTCTTGCTGGATAGCAAATGTCATCGGAATCCATCAGTGCTACGTAATCTGCTTTCGAAAGTGCCAGAGCCTCATTCCGCGAATATATTATACCTCTATTTTCTCTCGATATGCTAACAATGCGTTCGTCCATTTTTGCATAATGTGCAATAATTTCGCTGGAACCATCGGTACTTCCATCGTCTATTATGACAAATTCAAAATTGCTATAAGTTTGATTTAGGACGCTTTCGATTGCCATAGGAAGATATTTAGCCGTATTATAGACGGGCATAGTAACTGAGATTGCAGGCATTTTATCCATTAGTATATCCAATCGCTCAATACAGATTCGAGTAAATACCCTAATCCATAAGTAACAAAGAATATCGGTAAATAGCAAAACTCTTTGGTGACATTTAATATTTTGTGCTTATTTAGCATATAAAAAATTGCTGGTAAATCGAAGATATAATTGAGCGATATAGCGTATAAAGCCCCTTTCAAACCATATAAATTATATAATATCGGCACCGAAATATATAATCCTATTGTAGTAATAAGGGTTAATAACGCTAGCGCCTTAGATTTTCCTTTTGCAAGGAATATTGTACCGGCAATTGAATAACCCGAGAATAATATCGAAAGAGAGAGAATTTCGAGCATCCACCCAGCATCGATATATCGGTCATCATAAAGGAGTGTCACAATAACGCTGCCCAAGCTTGCGATAAAACCGGCTACAGCTGCTGACGTAATATCAATCTTGGATCGTATTTTATAGTAGATTATCGATAATTGCGCCGGCTGATCTTTATTGATCTCACTTAACATGGGATAAAAAACAGAATTTGCAACTTTTTGCATAATCAATTTGAAAGCAGCCCCTAGTAAAAAGGCTATAGAATAAACACCCAGCTCAGCGGGTGAAAGCCAGATACTGAGCAGTATTCTATCCCCTTGTCCCAAGGCAAACCCAAGTATGGTGGATGCAAAAATCCATTTTCCGAAGTGTATAATTTCATGAGCTGATTTTCTATGCCAACTTAGATTATATCTCGGTCCGAAATTTGAATGATGAGACAATACCATTTTTAAAGCTACAGTGAATATATTTCCGATCACTAATGCCCAAATATCACGCCAAAACCAGACTAATATGATCAAGAATACCAAGCCAAGAAGCTGACAAAGAAGATCTAGGGTTACGACCTTTCCAATTGTTAACTTTTTGCTCAATACCAGTATATTTATCGAATTGAAACCAGATATGATTGATGAAATTGATACCGCTACAACAAGATAAGGTAGTTCAGCATAATTATAGACAGTGTTTGGGTCAAACATTCCACTAATCTGACCGTAATAGAGCGCAAATGCCAACGGTATCGAAAAAGCAAAAATTAGAAAACCTCTTATAATTTGGATCACCCAAATCGTGCTTAAAAATTTTCGGTCATGGCTATTTTTACTGCTGACCACATTTTGAGCAAGTCCAACATCAGAAAACATATGGATACCCATGATGAAAATATAGACCATCGCCATAATTCCAAACAATTCAGGTGCAAGTAATCGTGTGAGAATTAAATTACTCAACAAACGGAAAAATTGTCCCGCAAAATGGCCAGTTACGGTCCAAGCAAAAGTTTTTAACACCCTGCTCCTAAGTGGGACTGTTTCCTCATGCATTTTACTTTTCTTCTCCGGGAATAGCGGCGATCAATTTCGTTTTAAGATCGTTCAGTACAATATATTTCTTACATTAAAGCCTTGGCTTCTTTTGATAAAATTATAGGCATTTATATCTAGAAATCATAATATAATTGCAAAAAATTATATTATATATCAATGTGGTATTTAAATAATTAACGAGTTGTCATTTATGACCGAAGAAATCAGAGCACTAGTATTTATATTTGTCATTGTCACGGTGCCAATATACATGTTCATGCGTTATGCCGCACAGGTCGGCTATAAACATTATGCTCAAAAATGGATTGCGGCATGGGTTCTTACAACCTTACTCGCGTTTCTATCCCCTAATTTTTGGGTTTATGCGGTATTCCTTTCGATAGGCCTTTTATATTTTACGCAAAAAAATCCAATTATGAAAATTTCCCTATTCTTCGTATTGATTCCGTCTCTACCTGCTGCAACCGTGCAAATCCCAGGTTTCGGTCTTATTAATTACCTGTTTTATATTGGTCATCATCATGTTTTAATTATCGTTTTACTCCTGCCTCTAATGTTGAAGAAATCCAGAGGTATCAATAAAAATAAAGCAATGAATATACTTGTAATTGCCTTCTTTTTACTGATTACTTCTATAGATTTGCGTGATACAAGTTTTACGGACACCCTAAGACAAGGCACTATGCTTGCTATTACAATGTTAATTCCTTTCTTCGTGATCCGTAAATCAATTGAGCGCATAGAAGATTTGCAAACGATCATGCTTGCTGCAATATTTGGTATTCTTCTTCAGGCAACAATCGGCATTGCAGAAACATTAAAAGGCTGGCACCTATATTACGCCGCTGTTGATTCGCTTGGGATTGATTGGGGCTTTGGCGGTTACATGAGTCGCAATAATTTATTGCGTGCCTCTGCTGCACTTGGTCATCCAATAATACTAGGTTATATATCGGCCATTGGTCTTGGTTTGTTTTTGAATTTTTATCCAAAAGAACAAAAGAAATTACGGCCAATGTTTTGGATTGGTGTTGCTGCATTTGTTGGTGGTTTGGTCGCGACACTTTCTCGTGGCCCTTGGGTTGGTGCAGCAGCTATGGTGCTTGTGTTTATTTTGACGGGGCAAAAAGCAGTGGGAAAAATAGCAAAATTATCCATGGCTGGGTTCCTCGCTCTGGCGGTCCTCTCTGTTTCGCCGGCTGGGCAAAGTTTTATAGAATTAATTCCCTTCGTTAGTAGCGATGAAGAAAGTCACGCTGTCAGTACTATCAGCTATCGTCAGCAGCTCCTTGAACAATCATGGATAGTCATTCAACAAAATCCGTTGCTTGGTTCTGCCAATTATCGAGACACCCCAGAAATGGAATCTATGCGCCAAGGAGAAGGAATAATTGATATTGTGAATTCGTATTTGCAAATAACCTTGAATTCCGGTCTCATTGGTCTCGGGTTATTTCTTTTGATTTTTATAATTCCTCTAATAAGGCTTTATAAATTGCAATCCATTTTGAAAAAAACCGTCCGATTCAAATCATTAATAGTAATAAACCGAACAATTTTATCTACAATTATAGGCATTATGGTGACTATATTCACCGTAAGTGGAATTGGCGTTATACAGATCTATTACTGGAGTATACTTGGGCTTGCCTGCGCCTTTTTAAAACTGGCACGGATAGAAGTACTGCAACATATCACAAGTGCCGGAAATCACGATCCAGACACTCAGACATAACCGCGCCACTCATCATCGGATTTATTAAGAACCGTCCCAAGTAATTTTTTGGAACTAAGAAGGCGCATACTTTCTTCGATCTCTGACTTGGAGCACATACCATTTCCAACCACAAGCAAAACACAGTCAACATTTGGAAGAAATGCTATTGCGTCATCAGTTGCTAGAAGTGGTGGTAAATCAAATATTATAATTCGCGAGGCATATCGATCTTTTACCTGTTCAACAAATGAAGTCATTTTACGGGAGGACATAAGTGCCGAGCTATCTTTATAGGCTTTATTATTTGGCAGTACCACCAAGCGTGGTACTCCGGGATTAACCAACATATCCTCGAGTTTCACCTTGTCCTCGAAATAATCCATAATCGAATGTTTAGTGATTAAGCCCAGGTTTTTTGAAACTTCTGGTTTTTTCAAATCAAAATCAGCGAGCATAATTGAAAAATCGTTATAGCGCGCCATCGATATGGCCAGGTTTATAGAGATAACGGTCTTTCCGCAGCCCTGTGTAGGAGAAGTCACAGCAATAGTTTTCCACCCGTTTTCTTGCATTTTTGAAAGTATCTTCGTTCTGAGTATATCAAAAATAGCCGATTTCACATCTTGCTGATTATAAACGATGATGCGGCTTTTCTCGAGATGAGCAGGGTCTAGCTCAACAGTTTTAGTATTGCTATAGGAAAAATCATCGGCCACAGTGCCAGATGTATTATTTTTTTCAAGCCTACCGCCCAAAGCGTTCAACCCAGCAGTCTTGTTCTGCTGTTTCACTTTCTCAATGGCTTGTTTAATACGCTCCATAGGGCGCCCCTTTCAAATTAAAGAAAATCAACTGATCCGTGTCCAGACCTTATAGAAGAACATATCCAGCGGCAGATATAGAAAATGAATTAACATAAGCGCACATACTACACTTGCCACAGAGAATCCGGCAACTACCTTAATCCTGTTTTTACCTTTCGCTGTCTCTTCCCAAGTATCAATATAGGGAATATTGGCAAGAGGCTGTTGTTGCACCGCTTCGGTTAGTCGAGCCATACCGTAAACACTACCATCGATCATCTCAATCAGGAAAATGGCCCCGACGCCTGATGCGAAAGCAAGAAAAAAACCAAGTACAATAATTTTTTGCCGATTTGGCCGGATCGGTGTTTCAGCCAGAACCGGGGGTTCCAGAACAAGAAAACGTTCTGCCTTCTTTTCTTCTTCAAGGCTTTCTGATAGTTGCGCGTCCATCAGTTTAGCTTTTATTGACTCATATTGAGCGAGGGAATTTTCATAACCGCGGTTAAGAGCCCTAAGACCTCTTTCCACCTGCGGTGTTTGGATTATGGTTTCTTCAAGATCTACAATATTCTGTTCAATCTCTGTTTTTAGGGCGAGTTGGGTTTCTATAGTTTCATTAATTGACGCTATTCTTGACCGTATTTTAGCGGAGACAGGATCGCCAATCACTGCTTCATCAGTTTCGGAAGTACCACCACCCGCACTGATGGTTTCTTTTAGCTGAGCTATTTTTCTGTTCAATGATGTTATATCTGGATGCGATGCACCGTAAATGGTAGATTTGTCCATCAGTTGCGCTTCCAGTTTAGCCAACTCTTGTTCCGGATTCAGGGAAATGGAGCCGCCCCCCGTGCTCGAATTATAAGTGATAGATGAAAGATCGATCTCAAGAATGTTTCTCTGAGATTCAAGTGTTTTGATCGACAGGTCAATGTCTTCTGCTGCTCTGATTGCTCGCTCGCGCTGATTAATGCGAAGATCGAGATGTTCTGGAAGTGAGCTACTGTTGACTTGTTTAAAATCTGCCACTTGATTTTCGATAGTTTCAAGTTCGTCTTTTAATTTCTGAGTTTCATTATTGAGAAAATCTGTAGTTTCTGATGCTCTTGAAATCCTGTTTCTTAAATTCTCGTCCAAAAACAATGTGACAAATTCATTGGCGACACTAAACGCAAGATTTGGGTCGCTATGCTCAACAGATATTTTAAAAGCAATTGCTGTACGGCCATTATTTCTTTGACCTTCGACATCAGCACTGATTATTTCAACTCCAACCATACTTCTCATTCGTTCAACTAGAGCCGATGCTGGAATACTTCGCCTGTCGTTGCCGAAAAGATTGAATTTATCAATGATACGCAGTAGATTTTCTCGGATCATCACTCGTTGCGTTATAACTCCAATGCGTTCGTCCGCGTAGCTCGTTACGGTAGATTGAACGAAATTGTCTGGAATTTGTTGAGATTCAACCATAATTGTACCGGTCGATTGATATACTGGTGCCATAAACAACGCCACCCCGACACTCACCGCCAAAACTGCAGCAAAAGGAATTATGAGGTAGAGATAACGCCGCTTTAATATGGCGACATAGTCTCTTAATGTTAGTTCAGCTTCTGTATATTCCATTGTTTATCCGGTAAAAATTCAAATTTAATATTCTATTGAAATATAAAATGAGTTTGAGATACCCCAATCATTAGTAATACCAATTTTTTGACGGCGTAGATGATATCTAAGGCGAACGTTCAAATCTCTCATCACTTCAAAGCTGACCCAAGGGCTAAAGCCGATAAATTCATTGTCAAACGCGATAAAATTATCAAGGCTCTTACTACGGCGCCAAGACGCTGTGAGGCCCATATTGGTACTTAAAGAATAATTATATGTTGTGTCGAAAGAAATAGACTCGTCCTGTTTCAAACCACCTAATCCGCTTGGCTGAATTTCGCGCGCTGCTCTAACCGATAACTGGTTATTCTCAAGCTCATGGACAAGTTCAGCGACCGCGCTCCAACGATATACGTCATCAAGATAAGAAACACCGCCCGTTACCGTCATTCTGGTATTCTCACTAAGGTCATGCCGAAGTCCTGCAAGGTAGCTATAACTATTACGTGTTGGCGCTAGCACATTCTCAGGCTCATAACGAAGATAAGAAAAATCTTGAACAAGGGCCGTGCGTTCGTTTATCAAAACATCAACCCCCATACCAGCCCTATTACTCCAGAAATTGTTAAAAACTAAGCTCGAGTAATCCATAACCTGAAAATTATCAGACACTCTGAGGCTCCATGTTTCACTGAGGCTGGTTTCGTAACCAAACGACGCATTTCCGCTATCCCTTGTGGCATTGTTAGAGAATATACCGGTATCTTCAAATTCTGTGTCGAGCACAGAATCGTGGTTGTAGCCAGCTGCAAGGCTCAAGCTTGAATATTCAAACTGATAGTTCCCTGTAACGCTACCACCATAATTAAAGCGGTCTTCCTGCACCAACTGGTCTGATGAAAGTGCGTAGGAACCAAATACTGAAAATAAAGTTTCTGAACCTTCGTCCTCCATTAAAATCCCTACTGATGGATTAATGCGAAAGATATAAACATCTTGTTTGTTAGTTGAGGATAAATAGCGGTTATCATCATAGGAGGCCTCACCACTCAAACCAAATTCAATACTGCTTTCAGCAGCCACTGCAGCATGGCAAGTCAGCAAGGCAACGGCACAAACACCTAGGGATAGTGGCCTTCGTATGCTTAATAATTGTGGTATTGTCGTATTGGTATAATTAGACATTTGAGTTCACCTTTTATCATTATTTTTTTACGGTACGATGACCACATCGCCAGCTTTCAGTATAAAGCCCATGGATTCGATGTTTTTTCCGGACGACAAATCATCATAATTATATTCAAAATATCTGATCCCACCATCTTCTATTCTTTGCACTTTTATACTATTACCATCTGCAAAACGGTCGAGTCCACCTGCAAGACTTAAGACCTGGGCCACTGTCATTCTTGAATTCATTATGAATTCACCCGGTCTGACTATTTTACCGATAACATAAACGCGATTTCCACTAACAGATAAGACAAGAACAGTTACCTCGGCCTCTGGAATGGTATCGCTAAGTTTTTCTTCAATGATTTTTTCAAGCTCAATACTTGATACCCCTACCACATCGACACTTCCGATAAGTGGAAATGTGATACGTCCGTCAGGAAGAACAGTTACTTCTTTATCAAGTGTTTCTTCGCGCCATACCGATATATGGAGCTGATCACCCGGATTTAATGTATAGCTGTCGAGGTTTTGCGCCGTTGACGACAAACTTCCCAAGATAGCTGTGCAACAGAATGCCAATAAAAATGTTAAGCGTCTCATCAATGTATCAACCGTTTCTTTATACGAATTTCAATAAGTTATAATATATTTTGAAGTTATAAAATAAAATAATTAACAATTGATAAGTAACATCATTAAATATTAAAAGCAAAATACCTTCGTTATCACGATTATAATCGCTGACGTAGAGCAAAATTTTATCAGCGGAAAATTAAGGAACAAAATTCTCCCTTAAAATCCATAACTATCAGAAGATAGTTATTTGGCACTATTTTTAATCTTCACTTGATAATTCAGAAATCATTGCAGTAGAAAAACGATGAAATAACGTGACACGATTTTGAAATTAAGAGGCCTCACGAAAAAAAGCATTAATGCTGGTTAATTTAAAAATCAACCAAAACATTAATGCTCACTGAGAAACACGTCAATCCAGCGAGGCGTACTAATATAATACGCCTCAGGATTGATAGTTTATTAAGCGAATACTTCTTTCTTTTTTCTTCTGCGACGGGCGAGGAAACCTACACCGAGCATTGCAGTAGAAAAAGCGATCACAGCTGGTGGAAGTGGAACAGCCGCTACTGTAAGCGTATAGCCACCACCATTAGCAAGGAAGTTCCCTGTTACGGTAAGTGTTTCATTAGCTCCAGTTAGCATTGCGTGGAAGAATGGAACTCCAACAACAACACCTAAATTATTTGTAATAATGTGCGCAATATTTCCATCACTCCAAGTCATCACAAGATTCGAAATGCCGACATTAAAATCGGCTTGTGGATGGTTCACACTGAAAATAAATTTCAGGTTGGTATCTGCTGTTGCTTCGAATGCATAAATATCATTGATCGCGCCAGCACCAGTATCATTATTGTAGTTGGCGAAAAATGTCGGGTCTACAGACACGGCTTGTGCTCCACTAACAGCAACAAAAGCTGAAAATACCAACGCACTAATTACAATAGAAATTTTTTTAAACATATCTTACGTTCCTTAACGGGTTTTTTAGTATATTCTTATTGGTTAAACTTTAATCATTGGTTAAAACATAGGTACCAATGTTCCATGTCCTAAGTAGCAATTTTCGTGCCAAATTACTTTTAGTTAATTAATTCAATGGCTTATCATAATGCATAATCAATTAATTATAGTAATTGTAAAGATTCTTGACAGTTAGTACCAACTAATCCTACTTTGGGACAGTGAGCCATTTATGCTCTTTTTTACCCAATGTATAATCTAGAATGATATTACAGCAATTGTTCAGAAATATATATAGTAATTTCACCATTTTTAAGAAAAATTTAATAGGTTTTTTGTTGAACAAAAAAAATATAGGCGTATTAATCGCTTATTCATTATCTGGACATAGAATAAGCCGAAATCTTAGCAAATAAAATTGCTACTAAAACATCAAGTAAAAGAGTGCAATACGTTGTCGCATGAGGAAATTCATACTCCTAAAATTAATAGGACTGTCAAAAGCATCCCTGTGTCACACGCTGTGCTCACGGGACTCTACGTTATTTTTGATGGTTTATGGATCGTTCTGAGCGGTGCGATTTGTTATTACCTGATCTTCAACTTCTCTGTTGTTAATTCTAAGATATATTCTTCGGCAATTATATTTGTATTATTTTGTTCATGGTTCCTATCTCATTTTGCAAGTCTTTATAATTTTGAAACCTTCATTGCACCATTTACCAATATTTCAAAATTTTTAGCGGTTCTCGCAACAGCTTTTTGTCTTTTCATCTCAATTGCATATTCACTAGACGTTACTGATTATTTTAATAAATCCTGGGTTTATTGGTTTGTGGCAAGTTCGACCACCTTAATAATATGCGGACGTATTTTCGGATATTATGTCATAAAACTCATGACAAAAAACAAACTCTTTGCCCGTAATGTCATCATCGTCGGTAGCGATCGTCGCGCAGAAATGCTCATCGAAAAAATAGAAAGTGAAGACCCTAAGCTAAACAATATTATTGGTATTTTTGATGATCGCATCGAACGAACAGGACCGGAAGTATGCGGCTATCCAGTTCTTGGCAATCTAGACGATCTCCATCGTTATATTCGCAACAACAAGGTTGACGATGTTATAATCACCTTACCTTGGAGCGCTGACGACAGACTATATAAGATCGCCCGAAAGCTTCGCGAATTTCCGGTACATATTTATTTAAGCTCGGATTTGGTTGGATTTCGCATACCATATAAGCCGTCCACAAACCATTTCATTGGTGTTCCAATGATTGAGGTGGTCAGAACCCCCTTCTCCGACTGGATGATTTTCATTAAAAAAGTTGAAGACGTTATCTTCTCGCTCATTGCCCTGACTATATTTGCCCCGTTGATGGTCATTATCGCTGCAGCAATTTGGATAGAAAGTCCGGGACCAGTAATATTTCGCCAAAAGCGCTACGGCTATAATAACAAGATATTTGAAATTTATAAATTTCGTTCCATGACCCACACCCCGGTCCCCGAAGGTAAAACTGAGCAGGCAACGAAAAATGATGCTCGCGTAACCCGGGTCGGGAAATTTATTCGAAAAACAAGCCTTGATGAGTTACCACAAATATTCAATGTACTTGATGGCAGCATGTCCCTTGTCGGCCCGCGCCCTCATGCTGTTGATCATAACGAAGACTATGCCAAAGTGATTGATGGCTACTTTGCCCGTCACCGGGTAAAGCCAGGTATTACCGGCTGGGCACAGATAAACGGCTTTCGCGGCATCACAGACACCGTCGATAAAATGGAAAGCCGTGTTAAATACGACGTATATTACGCGGAAAACTGGTCACTCTTTTTTGACTTAAAAATTCTGATCCGTACTGCATTCGTCGGATTCATCAATAAGAACGCCCACTAAACATTATTCTCTCTTAATAATTATTCCTGGCCGGGCTCCTGTTTCAACATCATTTTCCCAAACAAGTTGGCCGCCAACCCACACCGCTTTAATTCCGCTAGAATATTGCAAAGGATCATCGAAAGTAGCATGGTCGATGATGGTATCTTTATTGAACACCACCAAATCAGCAATATATCCCTCTTTTATCAATCCCCTATCCTTGAAACCCAAGTTCTTCGCCGCTTGTGAAGTCATTTTCTGAATTGCGTTGGTTAATGACAAATGTCCATTTTCACGAACATAACGCCCGAGAACTCTTGGATATGTCCCTTGTCCCCGCGGATGACGATCATCAATTGCCCCGTCCGTCGTGATAGCCGTATGTGGCCATCTCATGAAGGTCAGAATATCTTCATCGTTAATATTTCGACCTATGATACTAATGGACTTCCCTTCTTTATCGGCTGTTTGTAACAAGTTCATCAGCAAATCTACTGGATCAATATTTTCCGCTAATGCAACTTCCTCAAGCGTTTTGCCAACATAGCTCGGATCCTTTTCATAATTGCTAAACATAATCGTATGAGGTGGGGACAAGCTGTTAAGGGCATATTCCGCAGCCTCACGGTCCTCATAATCACGAGAAGGAATGAGTATCGCCAAAGTGCTTTGCCATCCATCATAGGGATAGATATCTGCGGTTATATCAAGGCCCTCTTGGCGGGCGGTATCGAGGTTTGCAAGAAACTCCGTTGACGCCCCATATAAAGTGGTTATAGCAAGTTTGACATGACTGATGTTTACAGGAACGTTTGCTTCTCTGGCAATGATTACAACTTCCTCAAATGCTTCCGTGACGGAAACATCCTCACTTCTAATATGACTTGAATATCGGCCACCAAATTCGCTCGCCACTTTGGCAAGCTCTACAATTTCGTCCGTGCTGGAATATATCGCCGGCTCATATTCAAGACCGGCACCTAAACCGAGCGCTCCCGCGCTCATATCTCTTGCAAGCAAAGCCTTCATCTGCTCTATTTCCGCAGCAGTAGCAAGGCGTTTGTAGTCGTCTCCCATTACCTCAGCGCGGTAAGTATTGTGTGGGCCAAAAATAGCCAAATTAACGGCTGCAGGATTCTTTTCGAAATGCGCCATATTGTCCGCAACCGACACAAAAGGTTCGCCAAACTTTGAAAGAAATCCATCAAGACCACTAACAATCGTTGTGATACCCTGTGCCAGAAGACTTGCTGCAGCTGGTTTATCCATCAATTTGCTATCCGCATGACTATGTGGATCAATGAAGCCTGGGGAAAGAACAAAGCCGCTCGCGTCCCATGTTTTTTCACCGTCTTTTGCCGTTAGATCACCAACTTCTACTATAATTCCGTCAGTAATCCGCAGATCCCCTGAAAAGTGATTTCCACCGGAGCCATCATAAATATCGGCATTTTCAATAAGCCACGAAGAATCGCCGAAATCTACCGTCGCAACTGCGTTCTCTTGAGAGCAGGACGAGAGCATCAATAACCCTGCGCTTAGAAGGAGTGTTCTAGGTGTTATTAATTTCATTTGTTCTTTTCTCCGCTTTCATTGTGAATGATACCAATATGATAGTCATAATACAGGCACCAACAATTAATATAAAGCCCGCATCCCACCCAGCCGTATCTACAGCGTATCCGATAGCAATGTTCGCTGAAACCGCACCACCTACATAACCGAACAATCCGGTAAACCCAGCTGCGGTTCCCGCAGCTTTCTTTGGGACGAGATCAAGAGCGAACAGCCCGATAAGCATAACTGGACCGTAAATAAAAAAGCCAATGGTGATTAACATTGCAATATCAAGACCCGGATTACCAGGAGGGTTAAACCAATAAACGATCACACAAATCATTGTGATCATCATGAATATGATCAAAACAGGTGACCGACAGGCCCTGAAATAGCGATCCGATACCCAGCCACAGATAATGGTTCCCGGAATTCCTGCCCATTCGTAGAGCGCATAAGCCCAGCCGGTTTCTGTAAATGAAAAATCCTTAACTTCACTCAAATAGGTCGGCGCCCAATCAAGAACACCATACCGCACCAGATACACAAAGGCATTAGCCACAGCGATCGCCCATAGCAGCTTATTGTTGAGCACATATTCGAAGAATATTTCCTTTGCCGAAAATTCCTTTTCATGAGTTTTACTATATTCAAATGCTGTCGGGTAGTTGTGATGATAGTCCTCAATGGTCGGAAGTCCCTGAGATTGCGGTGTATCCCGCACCATGACAAATATAAATACAGCAAAGACAACCGCAATCATCCCGTGGAAATAAAACACCGCGTGATAGTCAGCAAAGATCGCCATTCCCAAGATAGCTAGTGGGCCGACAAGACCACCACCAACATTATGTGCAACATTCCATAAAGCCATTTTTGTTCCGCGCTCAGCTGGTGAAAACCAGTGAACCATCACTCGGCCACTTGGTGGCCAGCCCATCCCTTGAAACCAGCCATTTACAAGCAGCAGTGAAAACATGATCATCACGGTACTTGTGGCCCAGGCCATTGTTCCCATAGCAATCATGGTAAATGCCGATGCCATTAGTCCTATAGACATAAAATAACGGGCATTACTACGATCAGAAACGCTGCCCATGATGAATTTTGAAAGTCCATATGCGATAGCCACACCGGAAAGCGCAAAACCAAGCTCAGTCTTGGAAAAGCCCTCCTCTATGAGTGAAGGCATCGCGAGCGTAAAGTTCTTGCGAACCAGATAATATCCAGCGTAACCGACGAATATACCAATAAATACCTGCCATCTCAGTCGTTTATATTCACTGTCTACTTCTTCTTCATCTATTTGTTGCTGGTGTGCCGCTGGTTTTAAAAATCCGATCATGTACTAGCCTATTATCTATTGGTTTCGAGAAATTTCACCGTCTTATCGGGAAAGTCACTAAAAACCCCGTCCACGCCTATTTGATTCAAGAAAATATCAAGAAGCCCTTCATAACTTCCCGCAAACTGTGGAATAGCAAAACTGTCCGCACGAAACGTATATGGATGAACTTCAAGCCCCGCAGCATGGGCGTCTTTCACCAGATCCGTAACCTTATAGGTCACACCCTTGTCTTTTGTTTCCGTAATCATAAACATACTTGGCCCTATTCCATCGGCGTAGGTGGAAAGTTCCGTTAGTCCCTCAGCAGTAATAATATCCTTATAAAGTTCTTCTCCCCCCATCAACTGAACAAGTTTGATGTCCATCTCAAGCAAAGGCAGTAGCTCATCGTGCACTCGTTTTAGTTCTTCTATTTCAAAAGTTTGAAAATATACTTTACTCAGCTTATCTGTATATCCGTAATGTTTTAGTGTTTTAAGCATGGCAGCGCTGAGGTCTTTGCCTTCTGATAAGTGAAATTCGGGACTTTTTGATTCTGGATAAATACCCACGTCGCCACCGGTTGATTTGTTTAGTCCTTGAATAAGTTCTATTTCTTCCGCAAGCGTATGAACCTTGAACCGTGACTTTGCATGTGGGAAGCGATCAGGAAACACTGGCACTCTAGTGCCTTCTTCATCGAAACTGTATCTTTCAACTATCTCAAGGGACCTAATTTCATCAAGCGTAAAATCAATCACGTAATATCGGCCGTCCTCACGTTTTCGTTGTGGAAATTTTTCCTGAACGTCTGTTACACGGTCCAAATAATGATCATGAAGTATAACCAACTGATCATCCTTGGTCATTACTACATCCTGCTCGATATAATCCACACCCATGGCATACGCCATCGCCTTTGCCGCGATCGTATGTTCCGGTAGGTATCCACTGGCACCACGGTGGGCGATAACAACCTTTTCCGCCGCAAGCGCCGATGTGAATAGTGAAATTAGTATAATAAAAAATGGGGCAACTACACGCATTTTATCTTCTCCATACCCTAGCCGAATTCACAGTGCATGGATTGCGCCTATTTTGCAATAAATTATTGTTTAGTCACAAAGAATTGAACAGCGTTGAAATCATTTCAAATGCTTCTCAAGAAATAGCCCTGTTTGACGAAGGAAATCTACGCGTTGTACCTGCCCACTCAGAAAATTATTGCCTTCTTTCCAATGTACAAACTCTATTTCCTTTCCAGCTGCTTTCATTTTACTTTCAAAGCCTTGGCTTTGACGAACTCTCACGCGCCTGTCTTTTTCTGAATGCATAAGCAGAACAGGAATATTAATCTTATCAACATTATTTGCTGGTGACGCTTGATGCAGATCATATTCTTCACTCTCAATATAATTCATATGTGCTCTGAAATTCGTATAATTTCTTCGGGTTTCACGATAGGTTTCGAGGTCAGTAATAGGAGCATGCGCAATAGAACATTTATAGAGCGATTGATCTTTGACGATACTCTGCAATGCTGCATATCCGCCGTAAGTATCCCCGAAAATGCAAATTCGATCTGGATCCGCATAACCCTGCTCAATCATCCATGTCGTGCCATCATTAATGTCTTCAAGCATTTTATTTCCCCACTGATGATCACCTAACTTTTCATAAGCTTTACCGTACCCGGTGGATCCGCGGTAATTCATTTGCAACACAGCGTAGCCTTGCGAGGTTAAAAACTGCGCAATATAATTAAATCTTAGCGTATCACGAATTGCTGGCCCCCAATGTGGAAAAATAACGGTGGGTAATTTTTTATTTTCATTACCATTTGGTAATGATAAATATCCAGGAATATTTAGTCCATCTCTTGCCTCATAAGACACAGGTTTCATCTGTGAAAGCGTATCAACATTTACTTCCTGATAGATATAGTTCAACATTTCAATTTTACCCGCATTTATATCGAGTAAGTAATAAGTGCCAGGATCGTTTGATGCACTTACTTTAAAAACAATTTTATTGTTGTCTCTTGATTTTGAATTTATTGAAACATATTTATTTGGAAAATTTTTCTTAAAGATAGCATCCAGTCTTTTGCCATCATCAGTTAAGTATCCAATTCCGGGTTTTTCAGCATTATACCTGTACCATTCTGGTTTGCCGTCTTCATCAAGCTTCACAAATTCAATTTCATAATCGTCACTACCTGCGATTAAGGCTTCAGTTTGCTTCGTGTTAACGTTGTATGTGTATAGAGAATTATTCCCATTTTCAGCTGGCTTCAGTATGTATATGACATTCGGATCATCTGTAAATGCAACAAATTTAAACGGTATATCTTCCTTGTTTAAATCCACGTCATATAAATAAAACCAACTAGTATCTTCTGTCCTTCTATAATCTGCGACACTTCTCACTTTAAGTTGCCTATTTTTATTCGAAACACCTTCCCCGTACCTCACGATGTTGTCTTTATCTGTTTTCCAGCTTCTAATAACCTCTCTTCCTCTTATAACTCTTTCAAAGATTTTGCTTCTTCTGCGTACATCAATTTTTTGAACACCAACTATATTCATTTCGTCGACGTCCATTTGCATCAACACATGATCAGGATCATCTTCAAGAAAATCAATAACATTAGCTTGAAATTGTGGCTGAAGGATTCTCTTCTTTACTAGGGGAACCGGATTAACAGGGTCTTCCCCATCCCAACGCATAGCGACAAGTCGGGTCATAGAAGCATCCACATTATAAATATATGTTAGATTGCTAGAGACATTTACACGATCTTCAAAACTTACACCGGCCAGAATACGATCATTTGATGTCCATTTTGCCCACATTATTTCGCCATCTGGATAAGGAATTCCGTTGGGGGGGCTGTTGGATCAGTCAGTGATTTGGTAACGAGAATTTTTCTGCCTTGATAATTCTGCATGAATATTATTTTGGTTCCATCAGGCGAAATCTCCGCACCTGAAATTTCTGGAAGTTTGCCGAAAATGTTTGCTGCTTGCTCAACGTCCTGTGCAAATGTTTTTGCAGAAAAGACACTAATAGTCAGCATAAATAATATTTGGAATTTAAGGTTCATGTTGCCCCCCCTCATGTTTTCGTGATTCAAAATTATGCATAGATTAAAAGTAGACGCAACGAAAATATACTAATAAAAATACAATAAAAAATGGACAAGCTCAAAATGGTTTGAATTTATGAATATTTACTTTAGATGTTCGCTCAAGAACTTTCCGGTTTCCATTAAAAATTTCATGCGGTGTTTTTCGTCGCTTAAAAAATGATCGCCATCTTCAAATTCTATATACTTTAATTCTTTATCGGCGCTTTCCATTCGGTCTCTAAAACCCCGACTTTGAACTATAGGAACACTCATGTCCTTGCTGCCGTGGAAGAGGAGAACGGGAATGTTGATTTTATCGATATTGAAACTTGGTGATGCCTCGTTCAGTGACCATTCTTCACTTTCTACATAACTTTTGTAGGACTTGAATCCAGGGGCATTTTTTAAAGATTGCATTAAACCCTGTATATGGGATACAGGCGCAAAAGCGACAGAACATTTATATTCAACCTCTCCTAAGACTATACTCTGAAGCGCTGCATACCCACCGTAGCTGCCACCCATGATGCAGATTTTTTCTCGATCTGAATATCCCTGTTCGATCATCCATTTGGCACCATCATTTATATCATATAGCATCTTTCTACCCCACTCATGATAACCCATCCTGCGAAATTCCTCGCCGTATCCAGTGGAGCCGCGGTAATTCATTTGCAGCACCGCGTACCCTCGTGTTGTTAAATACTGTGTCCAATAATCAAAACTCCAGCCATCGCGCGCCATTGGCCCGCCGTGGGGTAAAATAATAGTCGGTGAATTCAAAGCCCCGCTGGCGGGGCGCGAAAGATAACCCGGTATTTCAACACCGTCACGAGCTATATAGGTTATCGGCTCCTTCATAGATAACTTGCTCTGATCAATTCCCCCATAAGACTGACCGATTTTGTTTAATTCCTTGGTTGAAATATCCAGATAATAAAATGTGGCCGGCATTTTTGGTGACGATACATTCAAGATCACTTTGTTTTTGTCTTTCGAGTGACTGGAGATACTTACAGAAAGGCCATTGAATACTTCATCAGTGATTTGGTCGAGAATTTTGCCGTGATTTTTTAAGCGCACAATATCAGGTTTGTCGCGATAATAAGAATAATATTCAAGTTCATAATCTTCACCTATTGCCACATCAACAATGTCATAATCGCTATCACCAGCTATCTTGTTGATCTTTTTATGACTATCAACATTATATGTATAAAGCGCTCTGTTGCCCATTTCATCATTGGCCGTAATGTAGACAACGGCGTCGTCCTTGGTAAAACCTTCGAAATAAAACGGTCGAGGCTCGTCTGTTTCATCATAATCAAACAATGTAATCCATTTTTCATTAATCGATTTACGGTAATAAGCCACATGACGCACTCCCCTAGAACCTTTAAGCTCAACAAAACCTTCGCCGTAGCGAACATCATGATTTTGATCGGTCATCCAGTAATCGACCGACCGTCGTCCCTTTAGCACACGGGTTCGCTTCTTCGTTTTTATATTAAGTTTATAAACCGCAGGTTCGCCTAGGCGGTCGATATCCATCTGCACGAGAACGTGGTCAGGATCATCTTTAAGGATATCAATTAATCGGTCCTGCAATTGTGGTTGTCGTCTACTAAAGGCCCTGTTGGTGCGGCCTCTTTTTCTAAAACGGTTTGGATTTATCATATCGTTACCGTCCCAAGTCATAGAGAGCAAGCGTCTTTGTGAACTCACCCGCAGGTTTTTAGCGCGATCTTCATGGCCCTCAAACTTCACGCTTGCGAGTATGCGATCATTGGAAACCCAAATCGCCCAGTTGAAAATGCCATCGTCATAAGGTATGATATTTTCTTCAATAGTATCTTCACCTAGCATTTTTGTGACAATTACGATCTCCCCATTAATCGTTTTTAAAATCAATATTTTATTGCCATCCGGGGAAATCTGAACGCTTAATATTTCCGGAAGCGCTCCAAAGGCTTCTGCAGAAATTGATCCGTTTTCTTGCGCGCTTGAAAAGAGAGGGACGAAAAATGCATAAATTAAAAGTGATGTGGCAGCCAAGATCCTGTTCATTTCTTCCTCATCTATGATCTCGGCTTCAAGGAAAACCAATGTATAAGCTTACCTCGTTCATCCTGGTTCATCTGAAGCCCCAGTTTGCTGCGCCGCCATAAAATATCATCGGCGCATGTCGCCCACTCCAGATCACATAAATACTGCACCTCTTTTTCATAAAGGCCATGGCCGAAATATTGCCCCATATCGGCCTTTGAATTTACATTTTCAAGCAGTTGCCAACAAAGAGTACCATAAGCCTCAAAATACCGTTCAAGCATTCCTTCATCAAGGAACGGATAATCTTGGCAAATTTTGTCTACGTAAAAATCAAATTCGTCGAAGCTGAAATCACCACCTGGCAGCGCACTGGTTTGGGTCCAATCGCCCTTCATTTTTGGAAAACAAGCGCTCAGGTGCGCAAGAGCCTGTTCAGAAAGAACTCTGTATGTGGTTATTTTTCCGCCAATGATGTTTAGAAGACAACTATTCTCATCAAATTTTAGGACAAAATCGCGGGTTGCTTCCTGTGCCTTACTTGCACCGTCATCATAAAGTGGACGTACACCCGCATAGTGGCTAATGACATCCTGCGGCGAAATATCATTCTTGAAATATTCGTTTGAGACGGTGCAAAGATATTTAATTTCACTGTCATCTATCTGAACATTTGACAAGTCACCCTTAAAATCCTGATCTGTTGTGCCAATTAGAGTAAAATCGTTTTGATAAGGAATGGCGAAAATAATCCGTCCTTTATCGCCCTGAAAAACATAGGAGCGATCATGATTATAGAGCTTTCTAACAATAATGTGACTACCCTTCACCAGTCTCACCAGAGGTCGGTCTGGTTTTTCCAGAACATTTGAAATGATATCATCAACCCAAGGCCCCGCAGCATTTACAAGCACCTTTGCCTTCAAAGACCGTTGCTCACCAGAGGCCGTGCTTTCAAGGGTTATACTCCAGAGCCCCCCTTTACGTACAGCCTCTATACAACGATGCCTCGTCAATATATCCGCTCCATTATCCCTTGCTGCACGGGCATTTAAAACAACCAACCTAGCATCATCAACCCAACAATCAGAATATTCAAAGGCTTTACGGTAACCAGGCTCCAATATGCCAGAATACTCCCCTTTTTTGAGCGATACCGTTTTTGTAGCCGGCAGGATTTTTCGCCCACCCAAATGATCATAGATAAATAGTCCGAGGCGAATGAACCACGCTGGGCGAAGTCCTTTTTGCGGAAGTAAAAACCTAATTGGTTTGATAATATGCGGTGCTTTTTTGAGTAGCACTTCCCGCTCTATCAACGCCTTTCGTACCAGCATAAATTCATAATGTTCAAGATATCTCAAACCGCCATGGATCAGCTTGGTACTTGCCGACGACGTCCCGCTAGCTAGATCATTTTGTTCAGCGAGTATAACGGACAACCCCCTGCCCGAAGCATCCGCGGCAATGCCTACACCGTTTATGCCCCCACCAATAATAAATATATCAGTGATATCGTTCAATTTAGATCCCTATAAATTCTTCTTTAAAAACTTTTCCACTTGTTTTAAAAACTCGATACGGTGGACTTCGGTGCTTAAAAAATGATTGCCGCCTTCAAATTCGATATACTTTATATCTTTGTCGGCTTTTTTCATAACTTTATAAAAATCCCTACTTTGTTCAACCCTGACACTGCGGTCTATATCACCGTGAAGCAGTAGAACCGGAACGTTGAAACTTTCTATATTTTCTGCGGGTGAAGCTTCGTCAAGTGTCCATTCATCACTAACAACAAAGTTTTCATATATACTATAATCCGTATATCTTTTTCTATATCTCATAAAACTTGACAGGTCAGTTATTGGTGCAAACGAAACAGAGCATTTATAAAGGGATGGATCTTTGACAATAGCCTGAAGTGATGCATAGCCGCCATAACTTCCACCCATAATACATATTTTGTCAGCATCCGCATATCCCGCTTCTATCACCCATTTGGTGCCATCATTAATGTCTTCAAGCATTTTGCGGCCCCATTCCTGATAACCCAACGCAGTAAAATCAGTTCCAAAACCGGATGAGCCACGGAAGTTCATTTGCAGAACGGCGTAACCTCGTGCAGTCAGAAACTGCACCCAATAATCAAAATCCCAGTGATCCCTTACCCACCACGGTCCACCGTGAGGCATGATTATAGTCGGATGGTTTTGGTGTTCTTCGCCCCTTGGGAGTGATAAATAACCTGAAATTTCAAGACCATCGCGCGCTTCATAAGAAATAGATTCCATTGGCGAAAGTAGTTCATAATCCAGAGCAGAATAATTATAGGCTATGGCATCCATCGAGCCATTATTAAGATCAAGAATATAGTAGCTTCCGGGATTTGTAGGTGACGAAACCCGGAGGACCATAGTTTTTGCATCTTCCGTCTCGCTGACAACCTTTACCAATTCACCAGGAAAGTTTGCTGTGAATATTCTTTGTAAACGCTTACCCTGATCACTCAGGCGGACAATTTTGTTGCTGTCATCTATATAAGTGTACTCAGTTACTTCACCATCAACTATAGATATTGAATTAATGTCAGCATCGTCATTACTTGCAATCTCTTCCGTTATTTGTTTGCTATCAACGTTATATTTGTAAAAAGCTTTTTTTCGTTTTGCATTTAATTTTGAAATAAAAATGATGCTTGGATCGTTTGAAAAACCGACAAAATTAAAGGGGGGGTTTTCTTTAAGTTCATCATATTCAAAAAGTACTCGCCACCCATCTTTGTCACTTTTTCTATATCGGGCGAGACTACGAACAATTTTTGTTGTTGTTTTTCTTGACCGCCCCTCGCCGTAACGCACGATATGGTCCTCATCGGTTCTCCATTCTTGAATAACCGAACTACTATTTATGATCTTTTCGCGGTCCTTTGTTTTTAGATTTAATCTATACACACCTATTGCAAGGGCGTCCTCCAAATCCATCTGAATAAGGATATGATCCGGGTCATCCATCATCATATCTATAACGTCGTCTTGAAATTGTGGGATATTTACCCCTGTCAGCCTACTGGTTCTTCTTACATTACTGATATTGAGATTGATTGGGTTTTCAATCTTTTGTCCTTTCCAGTCAAATGTCACGAGACGACCTTCTACAGTATCAGTAAGGCCGCCCCTTCCTTCCCGTTTTGATGAAAACCTAATGCTGGCCAATATGGTATCATTGGAACTCCATCTTGCCCAATTATATTCACCCTCCTGTGTGGGAATGCCATTGGATGGAAGCGATGGATCTTTTAGAGATTTTGTAACGACAATTCGTCTTCCCTGATAATTTTGCATAAATAATATCTTGCTGCCGTCTGGAGAAATTTCAGCGTGACTAATTTCCGGCAACCGGCCGAATATTTCTGATGAAATATTAGCTTCCTGCGCGTTAGAGGAATTAAGAAGTATTACTAATATAGCAGAGTATAAAGATAGATATTTCTTGATCAGCATTGTCGCCCCCCTATTTTTATCTTATGTAAATATTAGTCGCATAGGATAAAAGAAAATTCAAGTTTCAATATACGAAGGACAAATTCAATATGGACGATATTAAATTACTAATTGATATAATTGGCTGGATCGGGGCATTGTCTCTTCTTATGGCATACTTGCTTATTTCAAGCGGCAAGCTCGAGGCAAAAACTTATTTCTATCAAAATCTCAACTTATTGGGTAGTTTCTGTCTTATCGCTAACACTTTTTATTATGGCACCATGGCTTTGGTGTTTTTAAACTCGATCTGGGCGCTGATAGGGATAAACAGTCTGAAAAACATCATACTTCGAAAACATTGACCTCTTTTGGATGGCATTTCAAATTACAACAATTTTATTTTATGTTAATCGTTTTTTGTGTTTTTAAATGTTAGTCTCTCTTAATCATTAACAGCCATACAGAGGTGTCAGATTAAATGAACCAAATATTATCACGAAGTGGGGCCATGACGAGTATAATCACACTTGCATTATGTGTCAGCGCCTGTGGTGGTGGCTCAAGTGGTTCATCCGGCCAGACAACCCGAACCGCACCAACACCTCCCCCTGTTCCCGACCCATCAATTATTGTTTATGACACTGCGGAATTCAGACAGAACCCATCGCTGGCACAAATGAATGTTCAGGTAGCCTACGAAAATGGTATTTCCGGGCAAGGAGTGGTCGTGGCGGTCATTGACAGTGGTGTAACCGAAGTGCCGGAACTTCAGGGACAGCTACATGCAAACAGCACCAATATCGCAACGGGTGATCCAAATGATTCTGATGACTTCAATGGGCATGGCACATCCATGGCTGGTATTATCGCCGCAAACAGAGATCATTCGACGAATAATAATACATTTAATATGCACGGCGTGGCATTTAACGCACAAATTCTGAATATAAATGCCACTACAGCAACCGATTGTACGGATTTTGATAACTGTTCCTTTTTTCACTCTAATATTGCCAAAGGATATGATTATGCGATTAGTCACTCCGCCGATGTGATTAATGAAAGTCTTGGATCCGATAATTTAAGCAGTATTGGACTTCAGCAGGCAGTGCAACGAGCTGTAAACGCAGACATAGTTATCGTCGTCCCAGCCGGAAATATCGACGACGACACACCAGCGAACGTAAGTGCAAAAGTGCAACGATCGGCAGAGGTTGCATATGCACCGTGGGCAAACGGTCAAATCATCATTGCGGGATCCGTGGACAGAAACAATGTTATATCAGACTTCAGTTATAGAGCAGGTGAGGACGCAAAAAACGTCTTTCTTGTAGCACCAGGTAGCGAGATCATTGCTCCTGATCACGATGATACAAATAATTATGAATATATAGAAATTCTTGGCACCTCGGCATCGACAGCTCAAATCTCGGGCGTTGTAGCCCTGCTCATTGAAGCCTTTCCAAGCCTAAATGCTGCCCAAACAGCCGATTTATTATTCACCACTGCAACTGATCTCGGCGATCCAGGTGTAGATACCGTCTACGGCCATGGTCTCGTAAATGTTGAAGAAGCATTTACGGCGCAAGGCACCCTCTCGATTGCTGGAAGCGGTTTTGCCGCCGCAGTTGAGGTGGGAACAAATGACAGCTTGTCTCAGCAGAATTTACTTTTTACTGGTGGAGCATTTGGTGGTGAATTTTCATTTACAAATTCACTTAGCAACATCATGGTACTCGACAAATACAATCGCTCATTCACTATCGATTTTAGAAATAATATCTACGCACTGAATAACACAACGAGTATAGAAGGCTTCATGAGCCAAAGCTTAAGCAGCCGCCATCAAAACCTCACACTTAGCGATAAAATAACCATGAAACTTGGTTGGCAGCACGATAGCCGTTTTGCGGAAATCGATAAGCGCCATTTTTCAAATCACCTGGGCCTTGAACACAGAGCAGAAAACCTTCGCATGTCTCTTGCCTATGACCTGGGTGATCAAAGCGTGGCGCGCATGTCCTCTGGCATGTCTCTCGCTGAGATGATGGAAGATTATCGTCCGGATGATTTTATCGCACAAGGAAAACATGGTTTCAGTTCCCTTCTCTCTGCGCCCGGTACAAGTGCAGTATCTTATAAACGAGCTTTCGGGAACAAGATTAACATTGAAACCGCCTTTGCCAGAAGTAAATCAAATTTCGGTGAGAATATTATTTCTCGCAACATATCCCTTAAAAATACTCTTGTCCTGAACCGTATCACGAGAAATGCTGGTGATAAGTTACGCATAGGATTTGACTTTGGATTGCTTGAAGAAAAAGGAAGTGTTCTTGGTGCTATATCAACTGGGGCACTTGAAATAGGCAGCGGGGCCAGTACCGCATTTATAGGAACAAAACTAGACTATAATTTTTTAGGTAAAACCAAGTTTTTTGCCCAAGCATCCTACGGAATGACATCTGCTGATCAAAGCAGTCGAAGCATACTCGGCGATATATCCACATTAAAATCATATAGTTATTTATTCGGTCTTAAATCTACTTCTCTTTTTTCGCACAATGATCAATTGAGTTTAACAGTCAGCCAACCACTGCGTCTTGCATCAGGATATGCATCCATTAGCAATGCTGTGAGCCGAAATTACGCAACCAATCAATTTACCATGTCATACGATAGATTTTCGCTAAACCCGGCAGGAACAGAGCGTGACTTTGAGCTTTCCTATGCACTCAATAATGTTTACGGACTTCGGTTGCAATTTAATCTTCTGCACCAGTTAAATCCAGGCCATGTAAGCTCTATAGAGAGTGCAACAAGTGCCTTGTTCAGATTGGGATCGGCCTTTTGAGCATGAGCAATATTATAAGTTTCAGCAAAGCAAGAAAGAAGATAACCCGTCAAGAAAAAGAAAAGCACGCCAGTGAAAATCGCGTTAAATTTGGTCGCAAGAAAGTAGAAAAGAAACTTGAGGACGCGCAAAAAACCAAACGCGACAAACACCTGTCCGATCATAAGCTAGACGATTAATCGCCTCTATAATATTCTGGCAGATGCTTTTTAACCACTTCGCTATCCTCAGCCCAGGCATGACAGCTATTAAGAACCATTGGTTTCACATGCTTTTCCTGCTCGCTTCTTTCACTTGTTTTTTTCTGGATATTACCCATCAGAGTTTGAATTGATACTGTCGCAAGCGGCTGAAGAAGTTCAGTAATATGTGTGCAGCCATATTTTCCCTTCACTTTCTCATTGATGGCACGGCGCCACCCCCGACCAATGCGAATACCGATAAGTTCCCGATACGCACTGGTAATGGCCGGACACATTTCAAAAGGGCTATTATCTGTTACAGCCTCAACATCCCTTACGAGGAAATTACTGTCGATGGTTAAGCGAACCCACATTTCATGGATAGGATCTCCTGCTGCAATACCGTTTCGCCACTGATTTTCAATATCATAGCTTTTAATATCGGTCATATGGACTTCGATATCCCACAGGCCGTCTTCGCGGTGATATCCATTTAGCTCTATAGAGCGCGTGTGAACATGCTTGCGTGGTTGTGGATTTGAAAGTGGCATTTAAAACGTCCGAATAGGTGATAATTGGCTTCTTATATCGTATCATTTTAAATTAGTCATGGCATTTGAACATATTTTACGTTATCTGATGCATAATTGAGGAATAATGATGACAAAAAAAGCAGTAGTTCTTTTAAGTGGCGGCCTTGATAGCTCTACCTGTGTTGCCATTGCGCAAAAACAGGATTTCGAGGTATTTGGCCTTAGTTTCCGTTACGGTCAGCGTGATAACCATGAGCTGGACGCCGCTGAAGCGGTTGCCAAAACCATGGACATCAAACGCCATGTTATCATTGATATTGATCTACGCGCATTCGGTGGATCTGCGCTTACGGACGATATAGACGTACCCAAAGGACGTTCAGAAGACGAGATGGACCACGATATTCCCGTGACCTACGTCCCTGCGCGCAATACCATATTCCTTTCTTTCGCACTTGCTTTTGCAGAAACCCTAGAAAGCAATGATATTTTTATCGGTGTAAATGCCCTTGATTACAGCGGCTACCCGGATTGCCGCCCTGAATATATAGCCGCATTTCAAGATATGGCGCGCCTAGCCACTAAAATTGGCGTTGAAGGTGATACAGGCGTTAAAATTAATACACCGTTGATTGATATGACCAAGGCAGAGATCATAAAAACCGGTCTTGGACTAGGTGTTGATTACTCAATCACCACCAGCTGTTATGACCCCGATGAACACGGCATCGCTTGTGGACAATGCGACAGCTGCCTGCTACGCTTAAAGGGCTTTCGCGACGCTGGAGGCACCGACCCCATTGAGTATCAGTCATGACCTATTCAGTTAAGGAACTGTTTTATACCCTGCAAGGCGAAGGCGCACAAACAGGAAGACCTGCTGTTTTTTGCAGATTTTCCGGATGTAATCTTTGGTCCGGTCTTGAAAAAGACCGCAGCACTGCCAAATGTAATTTTTGTGATACAGATTTCATTGGGACTGACGGCGAAAACGGTGGCAAATATAAAACTGCTGAAGAACTAGCCCGTAAAGCAGCTGATCTGTGGCCAGGTGGTGGCAAACCCTATATCGTTTGTACCGGCGGCGAACCCCTACTCCAGCTTGATGTAAAGCTTATTAAAGCATTTCAAGAGCAAGGCTTCGAAGTTGCTGTAGAGACCAATGGAACCATTGAAGCCCCCAAAGAGCTTGATTGGGTTTGTGTTAGTCCCAAAGTTATGGATAAACTGGTTCAAACCACTGGTGATGAGCTTAAATTGGTTTATCCTCAAAACAATATCGATCCTGAGGACGTCAAACATTTAAATTTCACTCACTACTTCCTACAGCCGAAAGATGAAGTCGGTAAAGATCATACAGGCAGCGTGATAGATTACTGCCGCACTCATCCAATGTGGCGATTAAGCCTTCAAACCCATAAAATTATCGGTATAAACTAGTCTATATTTACGACAACATTACCGATGACTGCACCATTTTCTACTGCTTTATGAGCACTGGCAGTATCACCTAAAGTATAGGTTTCAGTTACGGCATGTTTCATTTCCGGATTTGCAATCATGGTATTAACACCTTCAACTGTCATTTTTCGTGCCTGATCAGAAAGAAGATAAACCAGAAACATTCTTAAGGTCACACCATTAAACATCATCGGATAAAATGGCAACGTCGGTTCCATTACTCCCATGGAACCGTAGGTAGCTATTACGCCGTTTGATTTAAGCACTTTATTGCTTACTTCAAGATTCCCACCAAATTCAACTTCAACAATGCGGTCAACACCTTCTCCGCCTGTTGCTTTCATGATTTCCACTGCTGTGTCGCCTTCACGGTAATTAATCACGGCATCGGCACCCGCCGACTTTGCGTGAGCGGCTTTTTCGGTGCCACTGACCGTAGTTATCACTTTTGCACCACCAAGTTTGGCAAATTGTATCGCATAATGACCCACTGCCCCTGCGCCACCTGTTACCAGAATTGTTTTACCCGATACATCGCCATCAGAATAAACCCCGTAATATGCGGTACTCGCCGGAATGCCAAGGCAAGCACCCTCTGCAAAGCTTACATTATCCGGTAAATGTGCCGCCTGCATTTCCGGAATAACCATATACTGTGAACAGGTTCCATTTGCCCGTTGCCATGCACCGTTCCAGATCCACACACGTTCACCAATGCGGTTGGCATCAACATCCTCACCAACGGCTTCGATAATTCCCGCGCCGTCTGAATGGGGTATAATCTGCTCATAAGCAATCGGTCCACGTGCTCCTGCGCGGGATTTGACATCTGATGGATTGACACCAGTTGCATGGATACGCACCAGAACCTCACCTTGAACTGGTGATGGTGTTGGTTGTTCACCAAAGTTAAGCACGCTATCAGCATCGCCTGTTTCCGTGTACCAAACTGCTTTCATTATTTTTCTCTCTTAAAATTGAGTTAGAGTCTCGGTATGACCGTCAACACCTAGAACTTGCCCAGATATTTTTGAGCCAAATTTTGATGCCAGAAACAGTGCCATGTTGCCAACATCTTCTTTTTCAACGAAGGTTTTTAAACTTACTTGTTTCGTATAGCTCTCTTTAACATCTTCAAAGCTCATATTGCGTGCCTGCGCGTCGCGTTCCATTACGCCATCAATACGTGGGCCGGCGACGCTTCCGGGGCAGATGGCATTTACGCGAATTTGATCTTTGCCCAATTCCATCGCCATGGTTTTGGTAAGGCCAATTAGACCCCATTTAGCCGCCGTGTATGGTGAACGAAGAGGAAAACCAAAAAATGATGCGCTAGAAGCAATATTAATGATACTGCCCCCATCGTTTATCTTTATATAAGGTATGGCGAGTTTAGAACAATAAAAAGCATTATTTAAATCAATTATTATTGTTCTATCCCAATCTTTTGGATTAATATCTTCAACTTTTGCATTAGGCCCAGCAACGCCAGCATTATTGATCAATATATCAATCCCACCCAAATGTTCGACAGCATTTTCAAAAAACATCTCCATTTGTGCAAAATCAGAAGCATCTGCGATCTGCGCATATGCTAAATGTCCTTTTTCACTCATTTCGGCAAAATTCTTATCATCGATATCGAATGATGCTACCCTAGCTCCTGCTTGCGAAAACATTTTGGCCATAGCGGCACCAATACCGTTCCCACCTGCTGAAATAACAACGCGCTTATCTTTTAATAATTCTGATGTTTTTAGCATGACTTGACCCAAAATATAAATCCTATTATTCCTTGCCAAACATTGTGAAATTAAGCAAGGTAAATCAACAAAAAATCAGGGAACATAAATTATTGAACAACGATGATAATAAGCCGATAGATAAAACCATCTTTACGATGGCCGTACTGACTGTGTTGCTCGTTTCAATCCCTATGATGTTACTCAGTGATACAATTGGCCCCTTGATAATCAATCTTTATGATCATGTCGCATTTAATTTTGGATTGGTGTTTCAATGGGTTGCCATTGGTTGCGTCGGATTTATGGCCTGGCTCGCCTTCGGGCGATATGGCAATGTAAAACTGGGGGATGGCGATCCTGACTTCAGTACTTTAAGCTGGGTCGCAATGCTTTTTTCTGCTGGTGTTGGTGGCGCCCTCCTCTATTGGTCGGTTATCGAATGGGCTGCTTATTATACCAGCCCCCCTTTTGGCGCCGAGGCAAGGTCACCAGATGCCCTGAGATGGGCGACAAGTTACGGCATGTTTCATTGGGGCATTACGGCATGGTGCATATATGCACTCCCAACAATTGCCATAAGCTATTCATTTTACGTGAAAAAAATACCTTATTTACGTTTAAGTGCTGCTATTCTCGGTGAAAAATCAAGCACTTCTCTATGGGCGAAAGTGATCGACTTTTCATTTATGATTGCCCTTATTGGTGGTGCGGGAACTTCGCTTTCATTAACAGCCCCGATGATTTCAGCCGGACTTTCCCATTTAATCGACATTGAACGCGGCCCTACGGTTGATCTTGTGGTTATCTGCATCTGTATCACTGTTTTTGCGACATCGGTTTATCTGGGCCTTGAAAAGGGTATTAAAAAGCTTGCTGATATCAATTTTTATCTTTCGATCATATTGCTGCTTTTCGTCCTGATTGCCGGACCGACAACTTTTATTCTAATGATGGGAACAGAAAGCATTGGCTTCATGATGGGAAACATCATCGAGATGCTGACTTGGACCGATGCCGCAGAAAATACAGGTTTCGTTCAGGACTATACAATTTTTTACTGGGCGTGGTGGCTTGCGTTTGCACCCTATACTGGTATTTTTGTCACCCGTATTTCAAAGGGCCGCACTATCAAACAGGTTATCCTTTGCATGTGCACCTACGGTAGCCTCGGTTGCTGGGCATTTTATATCGTACTTGGTAATTTTGCACTAAGTGTCGAATTGTCTGGCGCTCTACCCGTTGCGAGCCTGATAGAAGCCGATGCGTTTGATGCCATCAGCGTTATATTTCTGCAACTGCCTTTTGGGTCTTTCGCACTTGGCCTTTTTGTTATCGTTACGTTGATTTATGTGGCAACTACATATGATAGCGCCAGTTACACTCTCGCATCAGCCGCGACAAAAGAACTGCACGCGGGCGAAAACCCCGCAACCTGGCACCGGATATTTTGGGCTTTTGCTCTTGGTATTCTACCTATTATCCTGATGTATATAGGCGGTCTAAAGGTTGTGCAATCCGCTGTTCTCCTTGCCGGATTCCCAATCGCCGTCGCCAGTATTTTTATGATCCATAGATTACTTAAATGGCTAAAAGAAGATCACTCCTGATCCGGTTTATCTTTTCTAAATATAGCCAGACCAAGTCCCGCCATCGCAAGCGCGACAATAAAATTGAGGTAGTTGAGAAACGCCCAAGGCGCATAATCAAACACCGCAACTCCCATAGCACCACTATAGAAGGCGCCGCCCAATGACCATGGCATCAATGGTGTAATTAAAGTGGTGCTTTCCTCAATGGTACGCGACAACATTCGACGTCTTAGACCCATTTCTTCATATTTATTTTTGAAAAGCTGTGCCGTCAGGACAATAGAAATATACGATTGACCAGTCGCAATACTGGCGACAATGCCCGTCAACATTGTCGCGGCCAGTAACTGGACAACGTTTTTCAAGTGATTAAGTATACCATCGAGCATTGCATGAAGATATCCCGCCTTATCAAGCAGTCCACCCAGCGCCATAGCGAACAGCGCAATAGCAAGCGTTGACATCATCCCAAGTATTCCACCACGATTAAGAAGCCGATCAAGATCAACATTTCCTGTTTCCGCACTATAACCGCTTTGAAGGCTACCAAGGATCGAAACAAAATCATGTCCTTGCTGCACTAGAGCTATGAGTACCGCTACTGCGGACGCAATAATCATCGTCGGCTCCGCGGGCACCCGTTTAAAACTAAGTCCAAAGAGCACAATAATCGGTATAAAGCCCCAGAAACTGACAATAAAATGTTCATCAATAGCCGCTTTAAAAGCGACAATACCGTCCGTAGAGAGCGCTTGATCAGCGTATTGAAGACCGATAACCGTAAACAATATTAAACAAATGATGTAGGTGGGAATAGTTGTATAGAGCATTGATTTGATATGTGTGTAAAGATCAGTCCCTGTTGAAAGGGCGGCCATGTTGGTGGTGTCGGAAACCGGTGACATCTTATCCCCAAAGCTCGCCCCGGCAATGACCATTCCCGCAACAATAGGAAGCGGTACTCCCATTGCGGCACCGATGCCAATAAGGATAACACCGACCGTGGCCACTGTTCCCACCATCGTCCCAACACATACCGACATAAAGCTACAAAGAATAAGCCCCATAGGCAACAGCACCGCTGGATGAACCAAATCCAGTCCGTAATAAACAATCCCGGCAATTGTCCCGCTTTCAAGGAAGCTCGCAACGACAATACCTATCAAAATAAACACATATGCCGCGCCAAGGGCATTGGATATACCGTCCGACATCATTTTTTTTATTTCGGGGAATCTATAGCCAAGTGAATAAGTGTGAAGGCAAGTCCATATAATGCTTAGCATCAAAAGAATATGAATACTTATCCTGTAAACAACAACGCCAGCCACAATGATAGCCAAAATACCGAAGAAGCAAATAACCGCATGCCAGAAACTTGGAACTCTATGTGTGTTCAATGATTTATCCTCACCCATTTTTTAATAAGACTACATTGGAACTCAGATACGATCAATTGCAAATAACCTTACCGATCGCTGCGCTGCGGTAAATTATGGTGTGGGTTTTATCCTGTGAGACTGGATCTTCGGCGTTTTTTACCTTCTAACGAAAGAAGGCGTTCCAGTGCAATCGGAACGCCTTGGTCATCCTCTAGGATATGAGGGCGAGAAAAATTATTTTAAAATTTTCTTCCTCACCCGATACTGGCCAAAATTTCTAAAACCCAAAGAAGGCTAACTCCAGCCTTCGAGAACATATTTTCCAATCGCTCGACCTTCTTCGATGGTCGCATGAACTTTACGCATATTCTCGGCGTTGATCGGGCTAACCACTTCACAAACCGTGGTGATAAGCTCACCACCGTCGATCATCGCAGCGGTTTCACTTAGAAGCGCGTTGATTTCATCCATATCGTCGGTCTGATGCATTGAACGAGTGAACATAAATTCAAACGCGAATGTCGCACTTTTAAGTTTTAAGAGATCAAGATTTCCATCTTCGAAGAAATCAACAATGGTACATATTTTGCCTTGCGGTTTAATGACATCGGTTATGGTTTTCCAATATCCGGCGATATTCGTCAAGCACAGAACATAATCAACCTGCGGATAGCCAAGGGCGTCAAGTTGCTCGGCGATATCCTCATAATGGTTGATAACATGATCAGCCCCCCTCGCCTTACACCAATCGGCGCTTTCCGGACGTGAGGCTGTTGCAATAATATTGAGGTTGGCAAGTTTACGTGCCAGTTGAATAGCAATTGAGCCAACGCCACCCGCGCCACCGATCATGAGAATTGATTTTCCTGCGTCTTTGCCGCCTTTAGAAATGCCAAGACGCTCGAAAAGTGCTTCCCATGCTGTGATCGTCGTAAGCGGTAATGCTGCACTTTCAGCAAAACCAAGTGACGCCGGTTTTTTTGCTGCTATTCGTTCATCAACCAATTGATATTCACTATTGGAACCTGGTTTTGTAATGCATCCTGCGTAATAGACTTCGTCGCCAACGTTAAACATTGTGACATCGTCGCCAACCGCACTTACAACACCGGCAGCGTCCCAGCCCAGAATTCTCAAAGTTTCATCAGGATGAGGACGTTTGCGCACTTTTGTATCCACAGGATTTACCGATATTGCCCGCACTTCAACAAGTATATTTCGTCCCGTTGCTTCCGGTTTATCTATTTCAACATCTAAAAAGGCTTCCGCCTCATTCACAGCAAGTGCTTTATATGATCCAACAGCTTTCATTTTAGTCCTCATATTCATTTTGTTTCATTGTTGCCACATTTATAAACAGATTCTGTGCAAGAGTATTACTGTTTTTTACCAAAAAGCCTTTTTTAATTAATCATTATCTGCTTAATTGGACATAACAACAAAATACGCATAGGGAAATCATTTATAATGAAGAAAATTTTTCTTTTAATTCTACTTTCTACAATGGCATTTGCTGTCAATGCGCAAGAAGTAGCCCCAACCGAAACTCTTGAAGACAAGATACTGCCCTTACGGGAACGCGCTGCCGTCATGGATGAACTTCTAAAACATCGGCTCGATACACTTGTACCAGACCTCATGCGCCGTGAAGGAATTGATGCCTGGGTCATTATGTCACGTGAATATAATGAAGATCCGGTCCTTAAAACCATGCTTCCGTCAACATGGCTCAGCGCACGTCGACGCACTGTTCTTATTTTCCTTGACCACGGACCGGAGGAAGGCGTTGAACGCATGGCCGCAGCCCGTTACGGTGTTGGCGATATATTCGAAGGAAGCTGGAATCCGGATGAAGAACCAGATCAATGGCGCCGGATCGCGGAGATATTAAATGAATTTGACCCCAAAAATATTGCCCTGAATTACTCTGATGACTGGGCCCATGCTGATGGTCTTACATATTCAGAACAGCGTGATTTTGTCCGTGCAATTCCCGACCATCTTCGTACACGAATTGTCTCCGCTGAAAGGCTCGCCGTTGGATGGCTTGAAACCCGCACCGAAAAAGAAATGGAGATCTACGAAGATGTTATGGAAATCGCACACGGCATCATCGCTGAAGGTTTTAGCGGCAAGGTAGTCACACCGGGCGTTACCACAACGGATGACCTTGTCTGGTGGTTCAGGCAGCGTATAAACGACCTCGGTCTTCAAACATGGTTCCATACCAGCATTGAACCGGAACGTTCTGACGCTTCAAAACAAAACATCACCGATAACGGCCTTGACCCGAGTATCCTGTACAAAGGCGACCATGTACATATCGATTTTGGAATTTCCTATCTGGATCTACAAACTGACACGCAACAGAATGCCTATATCCTCCGCGACGGTGAAAGCGATGTGCCTGAAGCCCTTAAAATCGCCCTTAAAGGTGGTAACGACCTTCAGGATATGCTCACAGGAAACTTTCTGGTCGGCCGGACTGGCAATGAAATTCTCAAATTGACCCGCGATCAATCCATTGCCAATGGTATCGGACCGATTATTTACACTCACCCAATCGGACTTCACGGTCACGCTGCCGGAACCACTATCGGCATGTGGGACAAACAGGAAGGCGTTCCCGGTGACGGTGACTATCCTATGCATGCAAACACGGCTTACTCTATTGAACTGACGGCGCTCGTCGATGTTCCAGATAGTTGGAGTACAGAACCTATGAAAATGAAACTGGAACAGGATGGCATCTTTGATGGGACTGGTTTTAGATATATCGCTGGCCGCCAAACAGAGTATCACATCATTGATCCAAAACCTGGGCAACCGGACGAGTAAGTCATGAATATCATCAGAACAATTGCACTCTTTTGTCTATCGGTTTCAACGGTGCAGGCAAAGGACATTTCCTCTATTGAAATCGATCATATCGTAGAAAATGCTATGGAAGTATTTTCTGTTCCGGGCATATCAGTTGGCGTTATTCAAAATGGCAAAGTCACCCATGCTAAAGGATATGGCGTCAGGTCACTTAATGACGGCGGCGCTGTGGATGAACATACCTATTTTGGCATTGCATCAAACAGTAAGGGCTTCACTGCAACCGCACTAGCCATTCTTGTTGACGAAGGAAAGATCGCCTGGGATGATAAGGTAAAGGATTATCTACCTGAATTTCGATTGTGGGATCCCCATATCACAGAAAACTTCACCATTCGCGATCTGCTTGCCCATGCAACCGGTTTACCGCTTGGTTCTGGTGATCTGATGTGGTGGCCGGACGCCAATTATTCTCCAGATGAAGTAATCCGCAATATGCGTCACCTTAAGCCAAATCGCGGCATTAGAACCACATATGAATATAACAACCTGCCATTTGTCGTGGCCGGTGCAATCATTCCTGCCGTGACTGGTAAAAATTATCAAGATTTCCTCCAGGAACGGATATTTGATCCGCTGGATATGGATCGCTGCACGGCAAATACCCCAAACATGGCAACAGATGGCAATCTCGCTGAATCACATGCTGTGCTTGAGGGTAATTTAAAACAGATAAAAAGATATTTGATCCTTGATCGGGTCGTTGGCTCCATGGCCGCAGCGGGCATTCAATGCTCTGTCGATGATCTTTTAAAATGGGAATTGATGCACATTTCAGGCGGTAAAGGTCTGATGAAGGCTGAAACACATGCGAGCCTCTGGCAAGTCAATACCCCATTTAATATCTCCGAGAGCCAAAGAAAAAATGGTACAAATTTCGCCGGATACGGCCTCGGCTACACACTCAGTGATTATCATGGAAACCGTGTCGTTGGTCACGGTGGCGCACTGATCGGTATGTATTCAAATTTAACAATGGTCCCTGAACTCGGCTTTGGCGTTGTTATCACTACTAATCAACAATCTAGTGCGGCTCACGCATCCATTAAAGATGAGATTTTAAATAACATACTTGATATAGATAATAAATCGACTGCACGGCAGCGTTTTGAAAATGGTGAACGCAAGCGATTAAAGGAAGTTGAGCGTCTGTCTGCTCTAAAAGGAAATGGAAAACTCCAAAGATATCCCGAAGGATATGTAGGCCTTTATAGCGATCCATGGTGGCAGGACGTAGAGATTAGCCAAAAAGATGGCTCACTGTATTTTACATCTTCCCGCTCCCCCGCACTTCGTGGACGAATGGAACATTTCGAAGCGGATACTTTCATCGTGCGCTGGGACGACCGAACCCACGAAGCTGACGCTTTTGTCGAGTTTCAGAGCACAAATGACGGTCCTATAAACGGCTTTACCATGAAGGCTGTATCGATCCGCACAGATTTCAGTTATGATTTTCATCATGTAAATATGGTAAAACGCTGAGGATAAATTTTGGAGCGAAAAACAAAACGTCTACTCTATCTTGCCTTTGGCTGGCTTATGTTTGCTATAGGCTTCATAGGTGTCTTTGTTCCTCTCCTTCCGACTACACCACTTATGATTCTCGCTCTTTGGGGCTTTTCAAACGGCTCGGAGAGCCTACATAATTGGCTTTATAACCATCCCAAATACGGCCCCACGCTTCGAGATTGGGATCAGTACCGCATGATACCCGTGAAAGCTAAGGTGATGTCTATTTCGATGATGAGTATCAGTGCCGTCATTATGATATTTTTTGTCGACGTCCCGCTCATAGCCTTGATATGTGCTCTAGGTCTAATGGCATATGGTGCCATTTATGTACTGACCAAACCAAGCCGAATAATTACCCCTAAACCCGAGCGAAAGCCACAGAATATTGATGTTGAGACGCAAAAACAGGAACCAATATCACCTACTCCACCTCAAGCTCCATAAAATAGTCAGCACGATTGTAGGGTGTGTTTTCTGGTGCTGGAACCTCTTTAAACCCAACCTTTTTGTAGAGTGTTATAGCAGGTGTAAGGCTGCTATTTGTTTCAAGAAATAGCTCCGTTCCCCCACGTGCGCGGTATCGCTCAAGTACCTTCGCTACCAACAAATTACCAATCCCGTATCCTTGTACTTCCGGAAGTACACCCATCTTACTAAGTTCAAAGCGCGTTTTCTCATGGAACTTTAAGGCAATTGCGCCAACGGGCTTTCCGTCAAGCAGCGCGAAATAAATCTCGCCCCCTTTATTGAGCACATATTTTTCTGGATTGTTAAGCTGAACAATATCTGCGTCTTCCATGATGAATAATTTTTCAATCCATTGCTGATTGATATGACGCCAATCTTCGCGGTATTTTATATCAAAAGGAACGATTTCAATCTTTCCCCTCGTACCAATACGTTTTGTTTCCGCATATCGATCTGTGAACGACTTTCTTGATAGTGCCTGTTCGTAATCGGCAAAAGCATCAAGTATATTGGTTCCGCATTCATCAAGTATACTTTGCATTGCCAACTTACAATTATCCCATATTGGGATTAATTTATTCGCCAGTCTTTTACCGTCTTCGCTAAAATCTACAATCTTGCTGCGCGCATCGTCACCTGCTTTAAGGACGAGTATATTCTTTGCCGCCAACTTCTTTACAGTTTGACTGACCGCAGAGTGAGAAAGTCCACTCAATCCCTGAATTTCAGCTAGACTAAGCGGTCCTTTACAAAAAATTGAATAAATGATTGGAAATTCACGAACGCTCATATCCACTCCTTCAGTAGCGTAGAGCTTATCCATTTCAAGAGTTAACCTCTCATAAACACGCCTACACCTGGTTCCAATACCAATTTCAAGAAAAATTTCCTTGTTCATTTTTTGCCTTTATTATATTATTATTTATATAAATAATGATATAATGATCGGCTGCATCTTTTCAAGCAATTAATTTTAAGATGATGTTTTTGGTTTCCAACCGTCAATCCAGTCGCTTAATGGAACAACATCTGCCTTGATACCATTGGCTCGAAACCAGCTATCAATGGCAAACTCCGCTCCTGTATTTTTTTCAATCAGCGTTGCAGTATTATGGAGCAATTTGATATCCATTCCCTGCCCTCGTAAGGCTATCTTTCCAATATCATGAAATCTTACGTAACCCTCTTTTTGTAAAAGTTGCAGATAAGTTGTTGTGTTTATACTTTCGTCAATACAGTCAAGTTGGCCCTTGTTGGCAAAAGTCAACGTCCAAGATCTTGCTATGTCACCACTGGTCCCTGTTTTTGGACCGATGATCCGTTCCATCATGGCGATCGCTTGAGGTAAAATATGACGCTCTACACTCGCTGTGGCCGGAAGATCATTAAATATTGCAGTTATAGATTGCCATTCATCATCGCTAAATGCCACTTGCTGCACCTTGGTACATCCATAGGAAGAACAATGGCTGAAGGCAGTTCGCTGTGGCGCTGGCTGCGCTATTTTTGCTTTTACCATTTCTGCGCTGGTATAGGCACAGCCGCTCAACAGCGAACCAACTATAACAATTGCGATGCAACAATAAATGTTCTTCATGATCAAATTAGAGCCTTTTTAATAATACGAGATCATAATTCGTTAAAACCGCTCTCGGCAAGCATTTTCTAGATTTAGCGATTATTAAGGATTATTCTTTCCAAGCGCCTCTTTTCCAATTATATAAACGATGTTTTAGAATTAACGGATTGAATATTCATTGGCTTATATCGAAGTTATTGCCGGACTTGTATTACTGGTTGTCGCGGGAGACATCATGATCCGCGGCGCGGTATCAATAGCTGAAAACTTTGGCTTGAGTAAATTAGTCATCGGCTTAACTGTGATTGCATTTGGTACCTCCGCACCGGAACTGGTAGTCGGAATAGATGCGGCGCTTTCTGGTGTTCCGACTATGGCTCTCGGTAACGTTGTCGGCAGTAACACTGCAAATATCTTGCTGGTGATCGGCCTCCCGGCAGTTTTCTATCCTTTTGTCTGCAACAGTACCGAAGTGAAGCGCAATTATTTCATAATGCTTGGCGGCACTGTATTATTTATTCTCCTGGCTTATATGGGACCGTTCTCACATTTCCATGCGACTTTTCTTCTAATTCTTCTTGCAGCCTTTCTTGTCAATTCATATAAACTTGGGCGTCTAACTACCGAGCAAATAGCGCAGGATCAACGCATCGCCGATCATGCTTATGAAGACCTTGATGAACTACCCGAAGAGCCCTTGAAAACACCTAGGGCCAGTCTTTATTTAATTGTTGGCTTAATTGGTCTTGTCTATGGTGCTCGTATTCTGGTTGATGGTGGTGTCGATATCGCTCGCGACTTTGACGTATCGGAAGCTGTCATTGGATTGACAATCATTGCTATTGGTACCAGCCTACCGGAACTGGTAACAGCGATCGTCGCTGCAAGAAAAAACCATGGGGATGTGGCACTCGGAAATGTTATCGGAAGCAACATATTTAATCTTTATGCCATAATGAGTGGAACAGCATTTGTCGCTGATGTTCCAATCCCGCAGAGCTTCTTAAGTGTTGATCTCTGGGTTATGTTATTATCGTCAGCGGCTCTTATTCCCTTTATTGTTTGGAAAATACGCTTTAACCGTGTAATCGGCTTGGCCTTCACAGGTGGATATATTGTCTACATGTGGACTCTGAGTACAAGTTGATAAGGATATTCATCATATGCCACATACCTTACAAAAAAGTAACCTGACATCAATAAAATACGCCGACGCCTCGCGCGGTGTAAGGCACGTTTTTGTCCGAGATCTTATGCTCGATGGCTCCATTGGTATATACGACCATGAAAAAGCAGAGAAACAAAAAATTCGCGTCAATATTGACCTCTGCGTTACAGAAGAAGACGTCCCACTAAATGACGATTATCAAAATGTGGTATGCTATGAAAAAGTTGTAACAGGCATTAAAAATATTGTTGGATCCGGCCATATAGAACTGGTTGAAACCCTAGCCGAGAAAATAGCTGACCTTAACATGATTGATCCACGGATTGTTTCAGTGCGAGTTCGCGTTGAGAAACTCGAAGCAATTGAAAACACCAACAGTGTTGGTGTTGAAATAGAGCGTAGTAGAACCATCTAATATTTAGCGCGGTTTAGTGAAATGCAATTATTACACTTATGTTAAATCATTGAAAAACCTGCATATATTTTTTTGTTCTTTTTTGTTCTTTTTGCAAAGTTGTCAACAGCAGTAAGTTTGAGTGAATTTCACCTATCGCTGAATCTAATTTAATTAAAAATATACTCATAAAGTTTGTTGACATTGAATTAATATATATATAACAAGCCACTAGAGTGTTTGCCTAAATATTAGGCAATTTGCTGATTCCTCAAGCGTTCTGCCATCTTTTACCGCCCATAAAAAGTTATACACTAGTTTATCCACATATTACGTGGATAAGTTTTTCGCGAATCTTGGGTCTTCTCTTTACCCATTGAATCCGTTACATATTTACTTTTTGTTTACCATCCAAACGGTCAAATGTTTCAATTGAAACATCATAATCACATGGACTTTTAGGTGAGGTTCGATATAAATTGATCTTATGATGGATGGTGTAGAAATAATAAAATCATATTTGAAAATTCTTGGTACTAATCCGGGCGTATATCGCATGATTGGTGCTGACGACAATGTCCTTTATGTGGGTAAAGCAAAGAACCTTTCAAACCGGGTCAAAAGCTATACCAATTTACGTGGCCTATCGCACCGAATAGCTAAAATGGTCTCCCTCACCCGCACCATGGAGTTTGTCACAACCCACACAGAAGTTGAAGCACTCCTTCTTGAAGCAAATCTGATCAAGCGCTATAAACCCCATTATAATATCCTGTTACGGGATGATAAATCATTCCCTTACATATTGATAGATAAGACCCATAAAAATCCGCGTGTTCTTAAACATCGTGGCGCCAAGAAAAAAGATGGCTATTACTTCGGTCCCTTCGCATCCGCCAGTGCAGTAAATGCTTCATTGAATATACTCCAGAAGGCTTTTTCCCTTAGAACGTGTAGTGACAGTATCTTTAATAGCAGAAGTCGCCCTTGTCTTCTTTATCAGATCAAACGATGCTCCGCACCGTGCGTCGGTAAAATCTCGGATTCCGACTATAACGCAATGGTCGATGAAGCTCACGATTTCTTAAGCGGTAAAAGCGATGCTATCAAAGGGCGCTTCACAAACAAAATGGAAGCCGCTAGCGAAGATAAGAAATATGAACTAGCCGCAGTGTACCGCGACAGGTTAAAAGCACTGGCTGCTGTGCAAAGCCGCCAAGACGCAACAAACGGAAAACTTGATGAAGCAGACGTCATTGCCGCTTTTAAAAGTGGCGGACAAACCTGTGTTCAGGTTTTTTTTTACCGCGCAGGTCAGAACTGGGGCAACAAGGCCTATTTTCCACGTCATGACAAAGACCAGCATGTGGATGAAATTCTTCCCGCTTTTATTTCACAATTTTATGACAATAAACCGCCTCCGAAGAAAATTTTCATCAACAACTCCATAAAACAGCGAGCATTGCTTGAAGAGGCTTTATCGCTCAAAGCAGAGCGCAAAGTAAAAATTACCATGCCTCAACGCGGTGCAAACCTTCTACTTATTCAAATGGTCGAAAGAAACGCCCGTGAGGCCCTCGAACGGAAGGTCGCCGAGACCTCGTCTCAAGCCAAATTGCTCGAAGGCGTTGCCGATCTTTTTGATCTGGAAGCGCCTCCTTCCCGCATCGAAGTTTATGATAACAGTCACATATCCGGAACCAGTGCCCTTGGTGCAATGATCGTCGCTGGACCGGAAGGATTTGAAAAAGGATACTACCGGAAATTTAATATAAAATCAGAAGACCTTGCCCCTGGCGATGATTTTGGCATGATGAGGGAAGTCATGACTAGACGGTTTAAACGGCAATTGCGCGAAGACCCAGATCGAAGTGCACCCACATGGCCTGACCTGCTGCTCATTGATGGCGGAAAAGGGCAACTCTCAGCGGTCCTTGGCGTCCTTGAAGATTTGGGTCTGACTGACATCCCTGTGGTCTCTATAGCCAAAGGGCCTGACAGAAACGCTGGCCGAGAGGATTTTTATATTAATGGTAAAACACCTTTTAAACTTCCGCCCAATGATCCGGTTCTTTATTTCTTGCAGCGCTTACGCGACGAATCTCACCGATTTGTTATTGGTTCCCACCGAAACAGGCGCGCCAAAAAAATGCACAAATCACTTTTAGACGGCCTTCCCGGTGTTGGTGCCGCTCGTAAAAAGGCTCTACTTCTTCATTTCGGTTCGGCCAAGGCTGTTTCAGGTGCCGCAATCAAAGATTTAGCCAAGGTAAACGGTATCTCAAACGCTCTCGCCACACAAATATACGATTATTTCCATCCATAGGGTTTATTTCGTTGCCTTGTGCGCGAATTTACATAAAATCGTGTTAAGGGAATCTACGGTTGATAAAATGAACAATCTTGCCAATATACTGACTTTTTCGCGGATATTAATGATCCCGCTTATGGTCGCCGCCTTTTATCTAAAGGGAGACTTAAGCTATTGGCTTACCTTCGCAATTTTTGTAACTGCCGGCATTACAGACTTTCTTGATGGTTATGTGGCACGACGCTTTAATCAGATATCGAAGCTCGGCGCCTTTATGGATCCGATTGCAGATAAGCTCCTCATTGCCACTGCGCTGTTGATGATGGTCGCTTTTGACCGTATCGAAGGCTACTCAACCATTGCCGCAGTGGTCATTTTGTGCCGCGAATTCGTGGTCTCTGGGCTTAGGGAATTCCTTGCCGATTTAAAAGTTAGCATTCCAGTCACCTATCTTGCCAAGTGGAAAACCACCCTTCAAATATTCGCGTTAGGTTTTTTATTGGTCGGCGAAGCGGCTCCCGTCTTTATCCCTGCTGTTTTAATCGGCGATTATTGCTTGTGGGCAGCAGCTATACTTACACTTTACACCGGTTATGATTATCTTCGTTCCGGTCTCAGACATATGTGAGCCATCATGAAAATATTTTATTTCGCCCTCATCCGCGAGCATATTGGCACCTCATCCGAAACTATTGATCTGCCTGCAGGTATTGATACTGTGGAGGCTCTACTTACCAACCTTGAAAGCAAGGGCTACAAATATAAAGCAGCCTTCGCGCAAAGAGATTTAATCCGTGTCGCTGTGAACAATGAATATGTTGGCCGTGATCATAAAATCTCCGCAGGTGATGAAATTGCTATATTCCCACCCATGACAGGTGGTTAAAATGCGCATTTCTGTACAGGCTCAAGATTTTGAAATTACTGACGAAATAAACATGTTAAGGGGTACCCGCACCGACCTTGGTGCCATCGCCACCTTCACTGGTCTGGTCCGTGATATTCACGGAGAAAATAAAATCAGCAAAATGACACTGGAACATTTCCCAGCAATGGCTGTAAAGGAGCTCACCAAAATTGGTGCCCAAGCAAAAAAACGCTGGCCTCTTGAAGGACTGACCATCATACATCGCTACGGTGAATTATACCCCGGAGATCAAATTGTACTAGTAATCACCACTTCCCATCACCGCGAAGCCGCCTTTGAAGCAGCCCAATTCATTATGGACTGGCTAAAAACCGACGCCCCCTTCTGGAAAAAAGAAGAAACCGAAAACGGTACCCAATGGGTTGCGGCCAAATCAGACGATGATCGGAAAAAAGATCGTTGGAAATGATTCCTATTTTATAGTATCAAAAAAATCCAAAACTTCCTGAGAATATTTTCTTCTATATTGATCCTGTTCTTTCACGATCTCCTTGAGTACATCGGTTACTTCTTTAGTGGGTTTGGCATTTTTCAAAGTTAAAACGTAGTAATTGAAACCACGCCCACCATAATTGGTCGCTGCTTTATTTAGCAAAACCTTCATCATATCTTCACTTGGCTCGATGTTTTTATTAATTATAAGTCTGGCGGCATTGATAGAACGGGCCTTACTAACTGATGTTAATTCCTCCAATAGTATCTGTTTAAATTCGTCGTTATTTGGGCCATATCCGTAAAAGAGTCCCTCTAATGGCGATATGTTCACATATACAGCGTCAAAATCTTGATTTACATAAAGAAAACCTGGATAGTTTTTAGAGCTACCTTGAAAATCAGCATAGTCAAAGTCACGGTCAACACTCAACAAATTTAGTTCAGCAGACAAATATTCTTCCAAAATAGATTTTGCAGCCTGGTGATTTTTATCATGCTTTAATAAAATTGCCGCTGCATAAAGTGGAGAAATATCGCCGGCTGCCTCACCATTTGGCATAGAATTATTGGCAACCGTTATTAAGTTTGTCCTATTTCTATCTTCCATAACGTCAGCTAAACTGAATAGTGATCTAAAATGTTTCCTATGCGCATCGTAGGTTGTCTCCAACGCTGAAATTTTCTTTCCTATATCAACTGAAAGCAATATCTCTAGGAATAGACGAGCATTTTCATTCAGCCTGTCAAAGCCGTTGAAAGCATACACTAGATTATATGCTTCATAATTATTCATTTTATAAGTTAGATTTCTAATCAGTATCGAACTATAGTTTTCATTATCTAATTTTTGTTTTGAAATATAAACATACTTCTCTGCCCTTGAAACAGGAGAGGTCTTTCCCGGAATATCAAGAATTTCAAATAACAGTTTTATAAGTTCGGGTTTAATCTGTTCCAATACATCTGGGTATTTTGATAGTCCATTAATTACATAATAAAAACAATCATCTTCGATCAATTGATATAGACGATATCTCGCCTTATCAGAATATATTGCATGTTTAGCAAGAACTTGGATGGCTTCACCAAACGAGGTATCCCAATCAAGAGCGAACCCGTCATTATCTGGTATTTTTGATAATGACAAACCTAACTCGAGCATACGATTGTTATATTTTGCGCGTAGACGCTCATTATAATTTTTGAGAGTTTTGGGCGCCCTGTCTACTTCTTCAAACTCGATGCTGGTATCGCCTATCTTTTCTTCCAAAAGCCTAAGGGTTTCAGTTTTTTCCTGAGCCGATATCAATATTGGATAAAAAAATAATATGGTTGTGATAAAAATTCTAAGCATAATATAAGTTGTCCCTCAATAATCTGGTGTTATCCCAGATTATTGTCAGAGTGTCTTATACTCAAGTGATATTTTTTGCGTGGTTAGTTAAACCTGCCGCCCATTCACAAGATCGTCATAGTCTTTCATCATATTGATGCACACATCGCCGACCTCGAATGTGTATTCGCCGATTTGTGCAAGTGGGGTAATCTCTGCAGCTGTTCCGGTTAGGAAGGCTTGTTCAAATTCAGCCATTTCTTCAGGCATGATCGCCCGTTCAATTACTTTAATGCCACGCTTTTGTGCTAGTTCTATAGCGGTTCTGCGGGTGATACCATCAAGAAAACAATCTGGTGTCGGTGTATGGAGCTCTCCATTTTTGAGAAAAAAGATGTTGGCACCAGTCGCTTCGGCAATTTGGCCTCGGTAATCAAGCATCAGCGCATCATCATAGCCATTCACTGTTGCCGCATCCTTACAAAGAGATGCAATCATATAGAGACCCGCCGCTTTAGAAGACGTTGGCGCGGTGTCGGGTGCTGGGCGGCGCCATTTAGCGATTTCAAGGCGGAGGCCTTTTAATTTTGCTTCTTCACCAAAGTATGATGGCCATTCCCAGGCGGCAATTGCCACATGAATTTTCGAACCCGCCGTTGCCACACCCATCATTTCAGATCCTCGCCATGCTACCGGGCGAACGTAGGCGTCTACAAGACCGTTTGCGGCAACTACTTCGTTTGCTGCGGCGTCAAGTTCATCGGCGCTGTAAGGGACGTCAAAGCCCAATATTTTACCTGATGCTATAAGGCGCTCACTATGCTCATGAAGTTTAAATATTTTGCCGCCGTAAGCGCGCTGACCTTCAAAGACGCTACTGGCATAATGCAGTGCATGTGATAACACATGAAAATTGGCATCGCGCCAGTTAATTAATTTCCCGTTATACCAAATTACGCCGTCACGGTCGTCAAAGGATGGTGTTGACATTTTGTTTAAATCCTTAAATATTCATATTTTTCTTGATCTTTGTATCACTTGCTTTAATATATGTCAACATGGCTGACATATTTTTTGATATAAGCAAATTGGATGATGAAGAACTTTTCTTGAAAAGTACTGAACTTCTCTATTTTGCTTACCGAGATTATATCGCTTGGCCGGACGAAGTACTCGAAAAATACTCATTTGGGCGTGCCCACCACCGGGTTATTTTCTTCGTAAGCCAAAATCCAGGCATGACTGTCGCCGAACTTCTTAAAGTCCTGAATATTACTAAACAAAGTCTATCTCGGGTACTGAGCGCCTTAATCGATGAAGGTTATATTGTTCAGGATATCGGTGCCACTGACCGAAGAAAACGTCTTTTAAACCTAACAGAAAAAGGACGTGAACTTCTCGCAGAAGTTTCCGAACACCAAAAAGCGCAAATGATCCGCGCATGCAAAAGTGCTGGAACCGAAGCAACAGAAGGATTTTGGAAAGTGTTGATGGAACTGATAAATGAAACCAACCAAGATGAAATAAAGAAACTAATATTTAAAAAAAATAATTCCAACTGATTGTTTTTAAACATATTGTCCAGCAGCATAACCCGATGCCCAGGCCCACTGAAAATTAAACCCACCTAGATGTCCTGTCACATCCACCACTTCTCCGATAAAATAGAGACTTGGTATCTTATTAGTTTCCATGGTTTTTGAAGAAAGTTCAGAAGTGCTAACGCCGCCGCGGGTCACTTCGGCAGTGACAAATCCTTCCGTGCCATTGGGCGTTATATGCCACCCATTAACCAAATCCGCAACGATTTGTAACTTTTTATGGGAAAGATCCGCTAGTGATCCCGACACGCCCGTGTGTTCACAGATATAACTCGCTAGCCGTTTCGGCAATATGCCCGCGAGCGCCGTTTGCACTTCTTGCTTTGGTTGAGCAGCTTTTTGATTTTTGAGTTCTTCAAACGCATCCCTGCCGGGTGCGAGGTTGATGGTGATATCCATTCCGCTTCGCCAATAGGATGATATTTGTAGGATTGCCGGACCACTCATTCCACGGTGGGTGAATAATAGTGCTTCATTGAAACTTGTTTTACCGCAGTGTACTTTGACATTCACAGACACGCCGCTGAGGGCGCGAAAATCAAATATAAACGCTTCGCCGAACGTGAGCGGCACCAATGCCGGCACCGGATCAACGATTTTAAGCTTAAACTGCCGCGCTACCTCATAACCCCAACCAGTTGAACCCATCTTCGGTATCGACGGACCGCCTGTTGCAATCACCAATGATGAAGCAGATATGGCCCCATCACTTGTGATCAAATTGAATACTTCTTTTTTATCAATATGTTCAACGGTCATCGAAGTTTTAAGAACAACTCCGACAGCCTCGCATTCATCAAGCAACATTTTAATGATATCATGGGCGCTATTATCGCAAAAAAGTTGTCCAAGAGTTTTTTCATGGTAGGAAATAGAGTGCTTTTCAACCAATCCAATGAAATCTTTAGGACCGTAACGTTTAAGCGCCGATTTTGCGAAATGTTTATTTTCGGAATAAAAATTTGCCGGCGTACAGTGAATATTTGTAAAATTACAGCGACCGCCGCCGGATATGCGGATTTTCCCAGCCGCTGACTTCCCCTTTTCTATGACAACAACTCTGCGGCCACGTTTTCCCGCTTCAATGGCACACATAAGCCCGGCTGCACCGCCACCTACTATTGCTACGTCATAATCTGTCATGATTTAACCGGCCAGTTCTTTTGACCGTGCTTTTGCTTCCTGCATGGCTCGGCGCATAATTTTTACGATACCATCATCGGACATCAGTATATCAAGGGCCGCAGCGGTTGTTCCGCCAGGACTTGTAACATTTTCACGAAGTCTGGATGTGCTTTCTTCAGACGCCTCGAGAAGTGCCCCTGCACCGCTAACGGTTTCACGTGCCAGTTTTTTACTCAGTTCAGCCGGTAGACCAATTGCTTCACCCGCAGCCGCCATGGCTTCTGCCATATAAAACACATAAGCAGGACCACTGCCACTTAAGGCGGTTACGGCATCCATAAGGCTCTCATCAGTGATCCATTCAACGGTACTTACGGTTTCAAGTAGAATGGTACAAATCGCTTTCTGATCCTGAGTCACCAGCTTATTGGCGCAACACACCGTGATCCCTTTACCGATAGCTGCAGGCGTATTGGGCATAGCGCGGATGATCGGTTGATCAGCACTCAATTTATCTTCGAAATATTGAATTGTTTTGCCTGCTGCCACGGATAAAATAACGGATTCATATACATTCATAGATTTAAGCGCTGTGATCGCCTCATCCATCATCTGGGGTTTCACTGCCATGATAATAAATGATGGCGCCAGTGCACTGTCAAGTTTCTCAATAGTTTCGTTAAAGGCGATCTCTGGCAGTGAAGAAAAAGTATTTCGAACCGGATCAAGATAGGGATCAACAATATAAATAGCATCATTACCAAGCCCCTGTTCAAGCCATCCAGCAAGCATCGCGCCACCCATTTTCCCGCAACCTAGCAGTAGCACCGGGTTCTTTGCAGTTATGGCTGAAAGAGCACTCATATTTATCCTTATGCGTTACCGACGGTTTCAAGCATTGCCGCTTCGATAGCTTCTGATGCCGACTTCCCACCCCATATCACAAATTGGAAAACGGGGAAATAACGGTCTATTTCGGCGATAATCGATCTGGTAACCAGATCACAGGCGGCAGCCATATCAGCGCCATCCGTAGGTGGAACAATGGAATGGCGAAACATGATGGTTTCATCATCAGACCAGACACCGAAAAAACCCAAATCAACACGCTCATTTACCTGCGTCATGACCTCAAGCACCTGTTCACGTTTTCTATCCTGTATTCGAACGTCCAATTGCCCGGCAAACTGGAGGATATTTTTGTCAGATAACCATACGTAACGCATGTGAAAATCGCACCATTGGCCAGAAATAGCAGCAACAATCTCTTCATTCCCTATTCGCTCATAAGGCCATTCATTTTGACTAATAAGTATTTCAAGAGTATCAAGCGGATTGCTTGTGCTCTCGTTCAGTTCATCTACCGATAACATTATTATTTCTTCTTTTTCTTCAAGGAAGCGATTTCTTTTTCAAGTTTTTCGAGGCGTCTCATAAGTTGAGCATTTTCCTCACGAGCGGCGACTGCCATTTCCCGTACCACTTCATATTCCTCACGGCTCACCAGATCCATATCCATCAAAATACGTTCAAGGCGGCTTTTTACTTGTCCTTCAAACTCTGATTTAACGCCGTGAATGGTTCCGGCAGCACTTTGGCCCAATCTGGCCAAATCGCTTAATAGTTTATTATCGGATTGCACTGATAAAATCCTTCGCAATTTTAAAGGTCGGTTAAGAGGTAGATAATAACATCAATTTTGCGCACTATGGCGAAACATTTATGAGTTGCCAAGTCACATTAAATATGGGACAAGTGCCTGATATACTGTAGTGCTTTGTTTTGCTTGGTTTTCAACGGTTAATGGTTAGATTTTATGACTGAATATTTAATATTCTCCGCCCTCACATATCCCAATATTGACCCTATACTTGTACAATTTGGCCCCATAGCGATTCGTTGGTATTCATTGGCTTATTTGGGTGGACTTATCTTTGCCTGGTTTTATATGGGCCGACTTATCCGTCTTCGCGCTGCCCCCTGCACTCAGGAACATATAAGCGACTATATCTTCTGGGCCATGATGGGGATCATTATCGGTGGGCGACTTGGCTATGTGCTTTTTTATAATCCAAGCTATTATTTATCTAACCCTAGTGATGCTCTGGCCGTCTGGGACGGCGGCATGGCTTTTCACGGCGGCTTTATTGGCGTCTGTGTCAGCACTTATTTCTTCGCAAAGAAAAACAAAATTCCACTCTTTCGTTTCGCTGATCTCATCGCCTGTGCCAGTCCTATCGGCCTGATGCTTGGTCGATTTGCCAATTTTATAAATGGCGAACTTTATGGTCGTGTAACCGATGCGTCAATTGGGATGGTGTTTCCAACCGGTGGCCCGCTACCTCGTCATCCAAGTCAACTTTATGAAGCGGCACTCGAAGGATTTTTGCTCTTTTTTATTCTCTATTTTATTTATAACTTTACCAAAGCCCGCCATAAACCGGGGCTGATTACTGGCATTTTCATAGTTGGATACGCTCTGGCGAGAACCTTTGTTGAACAATTCCGCGAGCCTGATGATCATATTGGCTTTCTATTCGGCACTGACATTCTAACTATGGGGCAAATACTCAGTATACCGATGGTGTTATTTGGTCTGTACCTGATTTTTCGTCCAGGAAAATCATCCTTATGACTGACCTAAACGATCACTTGATAAAACTTATCAAGCTTCACGGTCCGATTTCGATCAGTAGCTATATGACGGAAGCGCTGACCAATCCCAAGTTTGGTTATTATGTGAATCAAAACCCTTTTGGAAAAGGTGGTGATTTCATCACTGCCCCAGAAGTGAGCCAGATGTTTGGAGAACTGGTTGGGCTTTGGTTTGCCGATATCTGGCTTAAAATGAGGCGTCCGGTAAAAGTACACCTCATCGAGCTTGGCCCTGGAAAAGGCACATTGATGGCTGATCTGGTTCGTGTACTCGATGTATTGCCAGAATTTCGAAATGTGCTTGAGTTGCATCTCGTTGAAGCGTCCCCGCAACTGATTAAAGTTCAGAAGAATGCTCTTGTAAACTTCAAAGGCAAAATAACCTGGCACGAAACGGTTAAGACCGCCCTCGTCGCAGCTGAAGGTGATGATATGGCAACCTTTGTCATTGCCAACGAATTTTTTGACGCCCTTCCAATTCGTCAATTCCAAAAAGGTGACCTTGGTTGGCATGAGCGCATGGTTACGGTGAATGAAAAAGGTGATGGCTTAATCAACATGCTTTCTCCGTTTCCCGTTCAGGATGTTGAACTACCCGAGCATTTAAAGGCGGCTGATCTACATAGTATAATCGAATTATCGCCTATGGCTGAGTATATTACTGGACTTATAAGCGAGCATATCAAAAGCAACACAGGTGCCACATTGTTTGTTGATTATGGTTATAACGAATACCGCACAGGCGAGACATTGCAAGCGATTGAAAAACATAAATATGCCAGTATCTTTGAACGACCTGGCCACGCAGATTTATCATCACATGTGAATTTTTGTAAAATCATTGATATTGCTAAAACCAGAGGGCTTAAAACACATGGTCCCGCCATGCAGGGAAAATTTTTAAATGAAATGGGCATTGCGGAACGAGTTCGTATTTTAAATAAATCCGCGACACCCGAGCAAAAAAAAGATATCCTAAGCGCCCTTAACAGATTGATTGCTCCGGATGAGATGGGAACTTTATTTAAAGTACTTGCCATGACATCGGATCATGGATTGGAAGTGACGGGTTTTTAATATGGCAAATTATATAACCAGCGGTAAGTTGAACGCCTGCAAATCCGTCAAACACGGTTTTTTCAAACGTTCAGGTGGAGTTTCCAGTGGTATATATGAAAAACTTAATTGCGGCACCCATTCGCACGACGATCCAGGGGACGTTATAAAGAACCGGCTCATAGCCGCAAGTAGTCTCCACCCGGGAGCAAAGCTGGTTGAAATTCATCAAACACATAGTAGTAATGTTCATGTGTTTAATGGTGTCCTCAGCGTGGTAGAGGCCGATGCCGTCGTCACCGATCAAAAAAACATTGCCCTTTCGGTAGTGACCGCAGATTGCGCGCCAATATTATTTTCCGATCCAAACGCCGGTGTCATTGGTGCTGCTCACGCCGGCTGGCAGGGCGCGAGAAACGGCATTATAGAAAACACAATAAATAGCATGCGTGATCTTGGTGCTAATCCTGATAATATAATCGCCGCAATTGGCCCTTGTATAGCGCAAGAAAATTACGAAGTGGGCCCGGAATTTTACGAGAGAATTGTCAGCAAGGATTATTTTAATAAAAGCACACGAGAAAATCATTATCTTTTCGATCTGGAAAGTTACGCCTCTGACAAAATATGGCAGACCGGGATTACTAACATTGATCCACTTGGTATAGATACTTACGCAGAATCAAACAACTTTTTCAGCTACCGCCGGAAAACCCACCTTAAAGAAAAAGATTACGGGCGACAGATATCAATAATTTTGCAACATTAATGTCATTTTTTTCAAGATTCATACTCGCTTTTTGAAAAAATATCTGTATAAGAAAAAGTGTCATTCAAGGGGCTTATTTAGGGAACTTTTAAAAGATGAAAATTATTTCCGGCAACAGTAATATTCCACTGGCTGAATCCATCGCCACACACCTGGGTATGGAACTTACCAAAGCAAATATAAAAAGATTTTCTGATCAGGAAATCTGGGTTGAAATTCAGGAAAATGTCCGTGGTGAAGATGTATACGTGATCCAACCAACGTCAAACCCGACAAATGACAACCTCATGGAACTTCTTATTATTATTGATGCACTCAAACGCGCATCGGCCCAGAGAATCGTTGCCGTACTCCCTTATTTTGGGTATGCGCGACAAGACAGAAAACCTGGCCCTAGAACTCCGATTAGTGCTAAACTAGTCGCTAACCTTATCACCACAGCCGGCGCCGACAAAGTGCTTTCTATGGATCTTCACGCAGGTCAAATTCAGGGGTTTTTCGATATCCCTACCGATAACTTGTTTGCCTCTCCTGTCCTCGTAGCGGATATGCAGAAAAGGTACAAAAAATATGATAAAGTCATGGTCGTTTCGCCGGATGTCGGTGGCGTAGTTCGTGCCCGTGCCTATGCCAGCAGAATAAATGTTCCGCTTGCAATTATCGATAAGCGTCGCGAAAAGGCCGGTGTTTCAGAAGTGATGAATGTTATAGGTGATGTTGAAGGTTACCACTGTATATTTGTTGATGATATTGTTGATAGCGCCGGAACCCTGTGCAATGCCGCTGGAGCACTTATTAAACAGGGTGCAAAATCCGCCAGTGCTTATGTCTCGCATGGTGTTTTTTCCGGCCCTGCCGTTGATCGCATTAATTCCTCAGTTCTCGAACATGTGGTTACCACAGATTCTATACAGGAAACTGATGCAGTAAATGGCTGTGATAAAATTATTCACATCACCATAGCCCCACTTTTTGCCAAGGCTATCCGGCGAATTCACGAAGAAAGCTCTGTTTCAGTTCTTTTTAGCTAAAATACGTAAAATAATCGTTGAATTAGTAGCGGTAACGCGCTAAAAGCGGCGCTCATAAGGGTCATTATCTTTATGCAGATAGCGGCCCTTTGATATTGGCACCCCTGGAGGCTGATATCATATATTAAATTTTTGGAGAATAAAATAATGGCTAATGCAGTTATTAAAGCTGAATTGCGCACTAAAGCGGGTAAGGGGTCCTCTCGTGCAATACGTAGGGACGGCCGAATTCCGGCAGTAGTATACGGCGCAAAAAAAGAAGTAACAATGATCACTGTTGATCACGTTGCAATCATGAAACTTTTGAACACAGGCGGCTTTCTAAGCACAACTTATGACATTCAAGTTGAAGGCAAAAAAGAAATGGTTCTTCCCCGCGATGTTCAATTCCACCCCGTAACAGACTGGCCTCTACATGTAGACTTCCTTCGTCTCGCTCAGGATGCTATGATCGCGATTAACGTGGCTGTTAACTACCTGAACGAAGAAGAATGCCCTGGCTTGAAAGAAGGCGGTATTATTAACGCTGTGCGCCATGACCTTGAACTTAACTGTCCTGCAAATAACATTCCGGAATCAATCGAAATTGATCTTACCGGTCTTGAGCTTGGTGACAGCATTCATATTTCTGATATCACTCTTCCTGAAGGTGTGACACCGATTATTGATGACCGTGACTTTACAATTGCCACAATCGCAGCCCCAAGCGCACTCAAATCTGATGACGAAGACGAAGAAGCTGCCGAAGGCGAAGAAGGTGAAGAAGGCGAAGAGCAAAGCGTAGAAGTTGAAGCAACTTCTCAAAAATCTGAGGAATAAGCTTACCTCTTAAAAGGATACTGCCATGTTGCTGTTCGTCGGTCTGGGAAATCCAGGCACAAAATACGATAACAACCGGCATAATATTGGATTTATGGCGGTGGATGAGATTATCCTCCGCCATAATTTTTCTGAGCCCAAGATGAAGTTTCAAGGTGCTCTCTACGAAGGACATCTGGGCGGAGAAAAAGTTCTTATTTTAAAGCCCCTCACCTTCATGAACCTTTCCGGTAAATCGGTGTCAGAAGCAGCAAGGTTTTATAAAATTCCTTCAGATAATATTTTCGTCTTTTATGACGAACTTGATCTGGCAGAGGGAAAAATAAAATTTAAAACTGGTGGTGGCAATGCGGGCCACAACGGTCTTCGCAGCCTTGATCAATATATCGATAAAAACTATCATCGCATCCGCCTTGGCATCGGTCATCCTGGTGATAAAGCCCGGGTCACTGGTCATGTGCTTGGTGACTTTAATCGCGATGATGAAAAATGGCTTGAACCGCTGCTCGACGCGGTCGGAAAGTCAGCTGAAAAACTTGTAAGCGGCGACGGCATAGACTTTCTTAATGAAGTAGGCCTTATATTAAAACCGAATAAAAATAAGGAACCCAAATAATGGGATTTAAGTGTGGTATTGTTGGACTTCCCAATGTTGGTAAATCAACCCTTTTTAATGCGCTGACAAATACGGCGCAGGCAGCAGCGGCAAATTATCCGTTCTGTACAATTGAACCCAATGTTGGACAGGTCCCAGTTCCTGATCCCCGTCTCAATAAACTTGCAGAAATCGCCGGATCGAAAGAAATTATTCCAACCCAGTTGTCTTTTGTTGATATCGCGGGTCTGGTCCGCGGCGCATCCAAAGGCGAAGGTCTTGGCAACCAGTTCCTGGGAAATATCCGCGAAGTTGACGCCATCATTCACGTGCTGAGATGTTTTGAAGATGATGACATCACCCACGTGGAAGGTGTGATTGATCCGATCGCCGATGCTGAGACGGTAGAAACTGAACTGATGCTTTCCGACATGGAAAGTTTGGAAAAAAGAAAAGCCGGCCTTATTCGCCGCATCCGCGGCCAGGACAAAGAAGCCAGGGTCATCGTTGAGATGGTCGATCGCTGCCTAGCAGTTCTTGAAGACGGCCAACCAGCACGTAAAGTGGTTGCCACAGACGAGGAAGAACAAAAAACGCTTGATGGACTTCAACTGATCACCACTAAGCCCGTTCTCTATGTATGTAATGTAAACGAAGAAGACACTGTTGACGGTAACGAACTTACTGAACGCGTTAAAGCAAAAGCGGCCGCTGAAGATGCCGTTACTGTTCTTATCTGTGCATCACTTGAAGAAGAGATCGCACAACTGGATGATCCTGAAGAACAAAAAGAATTCCTCGCTGATCTTGGTCTTGGCGAAACAGGCCTTGGCCGCGTTATCCGTGCTGGCTACGATCTTCTGCACCTGATTACATATTTCACCGTTGGCCCAAAAGAGGCCCGCGCCTGGACCGTGACGCAGGATACCAAAGCCCCTCAAGCCGCCGGCGTTATCCACACCGACTTTGAAGCTGGTTTCATCCGCGCCGAAACAACCGCTTACAATGACTATATAGAATTCAACGGCGAAGCAGGCGTTAAAGACGCTGGAAAAATGCGCCTAGAAGGCAAGGAATATGTCGTCGTGGACGGCGATGTAATGCACTTCAGATTTGCCAATTAACATTACAATGGTGTCGTACGATTTCGAACAAAGACCAGTCCAATTCACACACTTCGTCATGAACACACTGCAATAAATATCTCACCAGACACTGCTGATACCGCCTTGAAACTAAGGCTCATATTAGAGTTGATGGAGTTTTTATATGATGTTGTTTCTTTAGTTAAAGCGCGTCTATTTCTTTGATCCAACTCGTTATTATTAAAGATATTAAACACTTCTTTACTATTATTTAACGGCCGAAACTATATACTATATATGGCTTTAACGGGTTGGAAACATACGTGTTTAATTATAACTATAAAATTTTCATAAAATTCTTATTAGTGACATGGTTGGCTTTTGTATCAATCAATACATACGGACAATCCGGTCAGGCGCAAACGACCCCGGCTGAAGATATCCTTACGATCGAAGAAAAAAAATGGATAGCCGACCGTGAAATCTTTAGGGTTGCACATTCCGAAAATTGGGCTCCAATGACCTTTCTTTCAGACGGGAAACCAGCTGGATATTCAGTTGACTATTTGAACCTGGTCGCAAATAAAGTTGGTATAAAACTTGATTATATTTCCAATAACGGCGAATTAAACATCATTCTTGGACTTATGCGTTCAGGCGAAGCAGATTTAATTCACGGTATATCCATGACGCCTGATAGGGAAGTCTACCTCGATTTTACAGATGAATACCTTATACTACCCATGGTCTATTTCGGATTATCAGGATCCGAACCCATAAAAAGTTTGACTGATTTTGACGGAAAAAAAGTAGGTATAATTGACAGGGTTAGTACAACGGAAGTTTACTTAAGTCGATATCCGGATATAGATTTTACTCTTTTCGATACCGTAGATATGGGAATTGCGGACCTCTCCAACGGTTCAATTGATGTCTTAATACATACGCTTCCGATCGTTAATCATGCGATCGCCAAGAATTTTATTTCCGGCATTGATAATATCGGGGTCGATTTCTTGCTAGCTCCTGAAGAACGAGACTACCTACACCTTGCCACTCATAAGGGTGATAGTAAATTATTATCTATTCTAAAAAAAGGCATGGCAGCCATCACGGAACAGGAATACACCGACCTTTCAAACAGGTGGCTTATTGAAAATCAAAAGATAAATGACATTGGTCTTACTAAAGAAGAAATTGAGTGGTTATCACAAAATAGGATTATAAAAACTGCCACTTCACTCACTTTTAGCCCATTAGAATATATAGATGAGAATGGAGAGCATAACGGGATCTCAAGATCATTTTTGGATGAAATTGCAAAACGCCTTGATGTTGAATTTGTCTGGTCGGAAAATAAAAGTTGGGACGAAGGTATTGAAAAAATAAAATCCGGCGAAGCAGATATTTTACCTTCTGTGACGACAACAAAAGAAAGAGAGAGTTTTCTTATATTCACAGATGTATACATGAATTTCTCAAACGTAATTTACACACGTGTTGACGATCAGCATTTTACGACAATGGAAGACCTAAGCGGCTTTAGTGTTGCACAAGCAAAAGGCACTGCAGTAATTGATTTTATTCACGAGAATTATCCAGATGTTAAAGTCATTGAAGTGGAAAATACATACGATGCACTAAAATTACTCTCAACCGGTCAAGTCGATGCCTATATAGGGGATATCCCATCCGTTACCGACTTTATTGCAAAATTAGGATATTCAAATATTACTATAACGGGTACCACAACGCACACATCTAACGATGCAATAGGTATCCGATCAGATCTTCCTCTGCTTGCCAGTGCGATGCAAAAGGCACTCGCTGATATCAGTTCACAAAGAAAAAACGAAATTTTGAAGAGTTGGATATCTACAGGGAATGAAATTGAACCCGACTACTCACTTGTATGGAATGTTTTAATTGCCGCAACGGCATCAATTATCTTAATTTTACTTTGGCTCAATAAATTAAGGCTTGAAATAAATCGGCGCAAGAAAACTGAAAAAGCTCTCCTTAATTCCCAAAATGAAGCTCAAAAAGCACAAGCTGAAGCGGAACGGGCACGTGACGAAAAGATACTATCACTTGAAGAACTCAGAGCATCTGAAATCAGGCAAAAAACACTTCTCGAACTTGCGCCACAAGCGGTAATAATATTCGATGCTGAATTAAATATTCTATATTTTAATGGCAACGCCCAAAAAACATTTGGCTATAAAGGCTCTGAAGTCAGGGGTAAACATCTTAATATTTTACTCCCTGACACTACCCACGATGCTCACGCTCACCATGTCAAAAACTTTGAGAAGACAAATGAAACTTCCCTTTCGATGGATCAGCGTTCAGACATAAAAGCAAAGCGCAAAAATGGTGAACTTTTTCCTGCGACTGCATCTGTGGCAAAAATAATGCTCGAAGGCGAAAATGTTTATATCGTGATGCTTCGTGATGTTACTGAAAGAGTGAAAGCAAATAAATTACTCATTGAAAGCGAAGATCGTCTGTCGCGTGCGCAAAAGATCGCACATATTGGCAACTGGGAATGGAATATAGTGACCGGCGAACTTATGTGGTCTACGGAAATCTATAACATTTTTGGCTTGGAAAAACGGGAATTCGGTGAAACATACGATTCTTTTCTCGAACGAATTCATCCTGATGACCGCGAAGACCTTGAACTCGCCGTTGCAGATGCGTTGGATAAAGGCGCACATTACTATATTACACATCGGATCATATGCCCTGACGGTACAGAAAAAATTGTCCGGGAAATCGGTGAAATCCTGCGCGATGAAGATGGCAAGCCACTTCGTATGGATGGAACCGTGCAAGATATTACTGAGAGTTGGCGCAATGAACAGGATCTAATAAAATCCAAAACCAAAGCTGAACAAGCCAACGCTGCGAAAACTCAATTTCTCGCCGTTATGAGCCATGAACTTAGAACGCCACTCAATGCAATAATCGGCTTTAGTTCACTTATAAAAGACGAATTGCACGGAGAACTGGGGAACGAGAAATATAAAGAATATGCTCATGACATAAATATGAGTGGTGAGCATCTACTAACATTAATCGATGATATACTGGATACATCAAGAATAGAACTCGACACTATTAAACCTCGGTTCGAGTATTTTTCTTTTGCTGAAATTATAAATGAATGTGTAAATTTAATTGATAGGAAATCTATTGAAAAACAAGTCACGATTGAAGCAAATATTCAGAAAAATATCGCAGAGGTTTTTCTCGACCCAAGATTATGTAAACAGATAATAATCAATCTTCTGTCAAACGCCACAAAATTTTCTCATAATGATGGTCAAATTCGTATAAATTTAACCTCAATTCTTGATACCATTGAACTGACCGTTGAAGATAACGGAATAGGTATTAGTGAAGAGGATTTGAATATGATATTCAAACCCTTTATTCAGGCAAATGCAACTTATACCCGTTCCCACGAGGGTGTAGGTTTAGGTCTTACCATCGTCAAGAAATTAACCGAAATACAACACGGAAGCGTGAGTGTATCCAGTGAACAAGGTGAAGGAACTTGTTTCAAAGTTGTTTTACCAATGAATGCTGCAAATGAGCAATTTGAACTATGATGAATGATAAAGGCGAACAAACCTTTGTTCGAGTACACGAGTACCATATTGTGTGCCATGTTGTTCTTCGACAAGTACGAACCCATGATCCTCGTAAAGTTTACGCGCGGCCTCCAATCCTTTAAATGTCCAGAGATGTATTTCTTTAAACTCGCGCTGGTCACTAAAATCTAGTGCTTTTTTTAAGAGCTTGCGCCCGACACCCTTCGATTGCACGTTATCACTGACAATAAACCATCGAAGATGAGCCTGACCTGCTTTCAGATCTTGCCCATCAATAGATATACCGCCCACAATCTCACCGCCGCAATCCGCATACCATGTGGCATTATCGGGATGTTCCAACCGGTTTATGAAATTTGCATAATTCGTCGCAACCAACGCTTCAAAAAACGCACCAAATCCTGCTATATCGGAATATATACGCGAATGAAGCGCTGTGATATTGCCTATCAATTCGTCTCGATAACCGTCCTTAATAGTTATTTCCGATGCCATTAAAGGCCCCCATATTCCGCGAGCGAATAAACCTCGCACCCTCTATTTTTTAGCAATTCTGATCCACCAAGTTCCGGAAGGTCAATGATAAAACAACTGTCTGTGACCCGCCCACCTGCCCTTTTAATCAGTTTTAGTGCGGCAATTGCCGTTCCACCTGTTGCTATCAAATCATCAACAATAAGAACATTATCCCCTGGCGTGATGGCATCCACATGTATTTCAAGTGCGTCCGTACCGTATTCCAGTTCATAATCTTCTTTATGAGTAAGATGGGGTAGTTTTCCGGCCTTCCTGATGGTGACAAAGCCAATTCCGAGCATATGTGCAATCGCCCCACCCAATATAAACCCCCTTGCCTCTATACCAGCGATTTTATCAATACCTTTATCACGGTAATGAGTAACAAAGGCATCTATCATTTTTGGATAAGCAATATCACTTTCGAAGATAGTCGTAACATCACGAAACATAATCCCGGGTTTTGGATAATCGGGAATGGTTCTTATATAATCTTTTACCCAACTCATCGGTTTAAAACCCTTCCCGCGACTGCAGACAGTTTTGCTCTAACCTCTGGTGAAAGTTTTTTGCTGGTCATAAGAGCATATTCAAGCGCACTATCACATCCTTGCTGACATGGATGACGATTTTCTGCGCTAGCGAGAAACGGAATAAGTTTCTTAATCAAGGAACGGGCATTCGCGGAATTGGCGCCAAGCGTTTTTCTGATTTCCGTTACATCAACTTCACCGTGATCAGGATGCCAGCTATCATAATCAGTGACCATGGCCACAGTGGCGTAACATATCTCCGCTTCACGAGCCAATTTTGCTTCAGGCATATTTGTCATACCAATAACATCGCAGCCCCATGTTCTATACATATGCGATTCAGCGAGCGTTGAAAATTGTGGTCCTTCCATCGCAAGATAAGTACCACCATCATGTATCTTCACATCAATATCCTCACCAGCCTTTAGAATAAGACTACCCAGATCACCACATGTGGGATAGGCAACAGAAACATGAGCAACGGCCTCTTCATCGAAAAACGTTTTGCTTCTAGCAAATGTACGGTCGATAAACTGATCGACTAGGACAAAGTCACCTGGTGCCATTTCGTCCCTGAAACTGCCGCAAGCACTGATACTAACAAGATCAGTAACGCCAGCTCGTTTCATGGCATCGATATTGGCACGATAATTAATTGTTGATGGACTATGAATGTGACTACGGCCATGACGCGGCAGGAACACGACTTTTAAACCGTCTACATCACCAACAAACAAATCATCGGACGGTTTGCCAAACATACTCTCGACAGTTATCCACTGGCCGCCCTCCATACCGTCTATTTCATAAATACCGCTGCCGCCTATAATACCAAGTACTTTTGTCATTTTTCATCCAATTTAAAAAAAATAAGGGCCGCCTCATAGGCAGCCCTTACATTTAAAACTATACGGTCTTTAAAAACAATAATTAAAGCTGTGATGGATCGATATCATCGCCTTTTTTCACTTTTTTCCATACACGCTTGTTTGTGTAGTAAAGCATGATCACGAAAACAATCATGAACAACATCACTTTGAGACCCATTTCCTTACGTTCCTGCATAGTTGGATCAGAAGCCCACGCCATGAAGTTTGCAACGTCATATGCCATTTGGTGAATGGTCGCTGGCGTACCATCTGCATATTCTACCATCTCGTCAAATAACGGTGGTGCCATTGCAATAGCGTTACCTGTGAAATAGTCGTTGTAATACAGACCCGGCGTCAACTCGAAACCTTCAGGAGCAGTTTCCGGCACTTCATCATGATACCCCTCCATAAGTGCAACAACATAATCTTCGCCGTAGGTGCTTGCCCATGGGAAAAATGAAAGATGCTCACGCGCTTTGATCAAGGTAGAGAAGTCAGGTGGTAACGCGCCACCATTAGCAGAACGCGCCTGATTCTCATTGGCAAAAGGTGCTGGGAAGTAATCAGCAGGAATACCAGGCCGGAACGTCTGCTCACCATCGTCATCAAGAGTTTCATATTCATACTCAACTGCGATAGCTTTGATCTCGTCTTCGTTATAGCCGATATCTTCAAGAGTTCTGAAAGCTACAAGATCCATTGAATGACATGCTGCGCAGACTTCTACATAAACCTGAAACCCACGTTGAAGTGACGGAATATCAAACTTTCCGAAAATCCCTGCCGATGTATAATCGTTGCGCTTAGGATGCATTGCTTCATCAGCAGCATTTGCACTGCTCACGAACATTACTGCTGAAATCGCTGTAGCCAAAAGGCCTTTTAATTTGACGTTTTTAATCATTGTCATTAGCCCTTCTTGTTTGCATCTAGAACCGCAGCAGCAATGCTGGTCGGAACCGGTTTGGTTGTTTCCATTCTGCTGACTAGCGGCATAACCACAATGAAATAAGCAAAATACATGAAAGTTGATATCTGTGCGTAAGTTAACGCAGTCCACCCAAAGGCGAGAATATCGTCAGGTGAGCGTTGGCCCAAATATCCAAGGAATAAACCATTTACCACAAAAACCCAGAAGAAGAATTTTGATAGTGGGCGAAAACGCATAGAACGAACTCTTGCACCATCAAGCCATGGCATTGCAAACAGTATCAGAATGGATGAGAACATGGCCACAACACCAAGAAGTTTGTCCGGGATCGCACGCAGGATTGCATAAAACGGCAAATAGTACCATTCAGGTACAATGTGTGCAGGCGTAACCAATGGGTTCGCTTTGATATAGTTATCAGGGTGCCCCAAGAAATCCGGCATATAAAATACAAATGCCGCAAAGAAGATCACAAACACACCAAGACCAAACGCATCTTTCGCTGTGTAGTAAGGATGGAACGGGATCTTGTCATAAGGTCCTTTCGCATCAATACCAAGTGGGTTTGTTGAGCCAGGGATATGAAGTGCCCATACGTGAAGTATAACAACGCCAACCAACACAAACGGTAGAAGGTAATGAAGTGAGAAGAAACGATTAAGCGTTGGTTGTCCAACCGCAAACCCGCCCCAAAGCCATTCAACAATGCCGTCACCAATGAATGGTATAAAGTCAAATGCGCTAAACAGGTTGGTAATCACTTTGGCACCCCAGAAGCTCATTTGCCCCCATGGAAGCACATAGCCCATAAAGCCTGTTGCCATCATAATGAGGTAAATAATGATACCTAGGAACCAGAGAATTTCACGCGGTGCTTTATAAGAACCGAAGTAAAAACCTCTTAAAATATGGACATATACCACAATGAAGAACATGGATGCACCGTTGGCATGGATCGCTTGCAGGAGCCAGCCATAGTTAACATCACGTCTGATGTGTTGCACACTGTCAAACGCTAAATCTACTTGCGGAATATAATGCATCGCAAGCACAATACCGGTTATGATTTGTACAACCATCATAAAACCAGCAAGAACGCCGAAGTTCCACCAGTAGTTAAGATTACGTGGTGCATTATATCCAGCACCAAGTGAACTATAAATCAATCCCATAATAGGCAGACGATCTTCTACCCACTTTGCTGTCGGATTTGTTGGTTCGAATTTTTTATCTGAAGCCATTTTTTTTCCTATCCGATCTTAATTGTTGAATTGTCTAAGAAAACATATTCCACAATCGGTAAGTTCAGTGGAGCTGGTCCCTTGCGAATACGTCCAGAAATGTCATAATGTGATCCGTGACAAGGGCAGAACCATCCGCCAAATTCACCTTGCTGATCAAGTGGCACACACCCTAGGTGAGTACAAACACCACTCATCACAAGCCATTCAGGACGCTGAACACGGTCGGCGTCTACTTCTGGATCAATAAGATCTGCAGTATCGTCTGCTTGTGCTTCAGCAATTTCTGCTGCGGTGCGGTGACGCACGAAAACCGGGTTGCCACGCCATAGAAATACAGCACTTTGACCTTCGGAAATATTATTCAAATTAACTTCAATGGAAGCGAGTGCCAAAACATCTTTGGACGGATTCATTTGATCTACGAGAGGCCAAACGGCAGCACCAGCAGCAACTGCCCCAGCAGCCCCCGTGGCGATATAAAGAAAATTACGTCTTTCTTCAACAACGTCATCATGTGTAGTCATACGTAAACCTCGTAAGGGTTTTATTTAATTATTTAATAAGTAAAGGAAAAGCCTTCGATTCAGAATATAAAATCAAAGCTAATTATCTTCCCCTTACCCATCGCATACTATGCGAGACTTATTTACCTATATTATCCACATTTTGCAATGTTTTTTCGGCAAAAAGACATATTAATTTAACTTATTATTCTTCATTGTAAATAGGAGAAATTCAATACAGCTTAGAGACGCTCAAAAAACGGCATATTTTCACAGAAAATTAAGCATCCTAATTAATAATTCCAGAATATATCGTTGATCAGGTTTTCTATCTTACGGGCATTGCGAAAACGTGTTGGCACCTTAAACCTTTTAATATTTTCGGCCTCACTTTGTTGCCATTCATCAGCTTTCGAAGCAAAATCAACCGTAATATAATCCTGATCATGTTCAGCGATGAACGAGCATAATTTCTCAAGCCGCTCTTGGTTTATTCTGTTTCGCGTAAGTTCGGTATACTGGACATCTTTTTTCTTAATATAATCAAATGGTTGCGTCACAAGCACAATATTTTCCACACCCGTTCTCCGCGCTTTTTGGAGAATATAGCGCATCTCTCTCCAAGAACAACTAGCGATTTGCAGGGTTTTGGTTGGATAGCGCCCCATGATATCTTTGTCTTGATAAGTGAACAGGGGCACCTCCATCACATCGCATATTTTCGAGCGACCGCTATAAAGAAGCATTTCCTTCCCATCAGCTATATGCATTCCCAGTCCGATGCTTGAACTTATCGGTATACCAATATCATGAACCACTTTGTAAAACTGCTTGTCTATCTGGTAGTTTCCCGCACGAATAGCTTGCGGTTTTTTGTCGCACCATCTTTCAAAGGTTTCTATGGATTTTTCGAGCAGTGTTTTAAGCTCTTTATAATCACGCCCGGCGCAACTGTCATCCTGTGAGTAATCACCACTTTTATCATAGTAATACCAACACGGATGCACCAAAAGCTGGGTATCATGTCCTGCTTTTATAATCCTATTGGCAATATCAACCATGGGTCTATCACCAAAATAGGCATGGTTGGCGGTTTCTATAAAGAAGCTCGCGTTGGTATTGTAGCGATTAAAAGTATCGAGCACGAAGTTTAGGCCATTGCCATCGCAAAGCACTGACCGTTCACCAACTGGCTTATTATTTTCAGGATCTTTAAACGCGCCACCAATGGAAAATGACGTGCCGACCGTTATAGTCACTTCAAGCGGTTTTGTCACCGTCTACTCTCGCCTAAATGATTTAAACAAAACAGGCTCAAGCACTCGCTGACCGCTTGTATATTCAAGCTCAGCTTCTGGTGTATCTGTTTTGACATTTTGAATTGCGCGAACAACATCCATCCCTTTCGTCACTTTACCAAAAGCTGCAAAGCCCTGCCCGTCAGCATTACGCATACCGCCAAAATCCAAGCTGGGTTGATCATTTATACAAATGAAAAATTCAGAACTTGCGGTATCCGGACCGCCACGCGCCATGGATATGGTTCCATCTTCATGTTTAATGCCCGTCATGTTGGTACGCTCAAGAGTTATAGGGTCAAACATCCCAATATCACTATCACCACTTCGACCTCCCTGGATCACTTCTATTTTAATGTTGTTCTGAGCTTGATTATTCATACGCACCACGCGGTAAAATGCACCACCATCAAAATGACCGCCATCCACATAACGCAGGAAGTTTGCAACTGTGATTGGCGCTTCATCTTCGTAAAGATCTATATGAATATCACCCATGGTGGTCTCCAATTTTACCTTTACAGTTTCAGCTTGTGCAAGTGTGGCTGCACAAGAAAACAAAATAACTGTCAGTAATGATTTGATCATCTCACGTTTCCTTTTGATATCACAGTGTCAGAGCGGTTTTTTTTGTCGATATTTTGTGTTCTTGTGAACCAGAGTATAACAAATATTAAAGCAAACAGAATACCAATAACCAAATTATTCATCATATCCCATCCTACAGCTTCGAGCATAAAGCCTGATGCAAGCGTCGCTATAGCCGCCAGACCGAACACAACCAGATCATTGAGCCCCTGAACAAACGCCTTTTCCTCTTCGTCATAGGCATGTTCAAGGAGTGTCGTTCCGGCCGTGAACATAAAGTTCCAACCTATGCCGATTAGAACCAAAGCAATATAAAAATTATGAAGCTCAATCCCGGATTTCGCCGTCAGTGTTGATGCAAGCATCACGATCATCCCGGCTAGGATCATCTTGACGGAACCAAACCGTGCTATCAGCGTCCCCGTTATAATAGCTGGTGCGAACATAGATATAGAGTGCCACTGAATGACCCCGGCAGCATCCGCAATTTGATAACCGCACACTTCAACGACTTCAAGAGGTGTTGCAGTCATGATAAATGACATGGACAGATAAGCACAAGCTGCGCTGAGCGATGCACAAATAAACGCAGGCCTTCTTAAGACATCAATAAGCTTAGGATTGGCCACTGGCACATGATCCGCTGGCAGCACTATTCTTGGCGGCAATTTGATCATGGAAATAAGGAAAAACGCCACCACACTTAGTGCCATCACAAGACAGTAAGTTCCCGCATATTGCACGGGTTCGAAATAATTACTTTCAAATATAAATGCCATTGTCGGAGCGCACAACCCTGCGAGAACGCCGCCCAAAATAACATAGGATACCGCCTGCTTATGGTAGTGTGGCGGTGATACTTCCATAGCCGTAAAGCGATAATAATTCGCAAATGACTGGTAAGTTCCGTGGCAAAAAGTTGCAAAACAAAGAAGATAATAATTATTAAGATAAATGGACATGACCGCACACAAACCGGCACAAAACGCGAAAAACGCGCCTGCATAAAACCCTTTTTTACGGCCAAATTTCTTCATAAAAAGCGATGCTGGAAACGCAAAAGCCGCCGTGGCAATAAAGGCTGTCGCTGATGGGATCGTTGCCATTGCCGTACTACCAGTCATCATTTTTGCTACCAACGACGAATAAGTAATCACCGTCACCACAGAAGCAAGAAGAATGAACTGCGCCATGGAGAGTAGAAAGATATTACGTTTTACATTTTCCATGGAAAATAACTCTAATAATTTAAAACCATCCCGTCATAAGCGGGTTCAACACCTTTTGGCAACTGGTTTATTAATGTTTCGTAATCTAATTCAGCTGTCATATGTGTAAGGACCGCTCGTTTCGGCTTGAATTCCTCAATATAGCTCAGCGTTTGCTCAAGGTGGGTGTGAGTCGGATGTGGGTCTTCACGAAGACAATCAACGATCCAAAGATCAAGATCATATAGGTACTGGTAGGTTTCTTTTGGTATTTCGTTAAAATCGGTGCAGTAACAAACATTACCAAAGCGAAAGCCATAAGAATATATCGCACCGTGAATCAGTTCCATCGCCTGAATATTTTCAAAATCGCCAATGGTAAACGGCTGTAGATCAATTTCGTTGGCGGTGCAGATTGAATTATAATATTTGCGGCCTTTGAAGATATAAGCAAACCTTTCTTTAAGAATACGCAGAGTATGCTTGTTTGAATAAACAGGCACTTCTTTTTTCATATTTTGTGCTATTGCGCGAAGATCATCAATACCGTGGGTATGATCCGCATGATCATGAGTGTAAAGTACCCCGTCAAGCTCTGTAAATCCTGCGCTTAAGGCTTGTTCTCTAAAATCTGGCCCTGTATCGACAACCAGCCTTGTATCCCCTTGCTCCAGCATAACAGATACGCGTCTGCGTCGATTTTTGGGATTCGTTGGATCACAGTGGCCCCAGCCCTTATTGAGCTTACCTCCAATCCTTGGCACCCCTTGTGATGTGCCGCATCCCAAAATCGTTATTTTCATATGCCGTCTGGCCTTTCGGTTTTGCTGAATAGCTCAAAGAAATTATCAGTGGTCACTTTGGCAAGCTCTTCGAAACTGACCTCAAAATGGTTGGCGAGAAACTCTGCTGTATGCTTTACGAATGCAGGTTCGTTGGACTTTCCGCGCATTGGAACTGGCGCGAGGAATGGTGCGTCCGTCTCTACCAACATCTTTTCTAGTGGTATTATTTTGATAGCTTCTTGTAGCTCTCTGGCGGATTTAAAGGTTACGATTCCTGAAAGTGATATATAGCAACCAATATCCAAACTACGCCTGGCAAATTCTTCAGAAGCAGTAAAACAGTGTATTACCGCCGGATATTCGCCCTTTTTCATTTCCGCTTCCATGATTTCCGCGCAGTCATCATCAGCGTCACGTGCATGGACAATCAGCGGCAGACCGGTTTCCCGGCTCGCTTCAATATGGGCAATAAAATTTTCTTTCTGCTTATCCCGCGGTGAATGCTCGTAATAATAATCAAGACCAGTTTCACCGATACCAACAACTTTTTTATGTTGCGCCATTTTAATGAGTTGCTCGGGCCTAATACCCCATTCATCTTCGGCATCATGCGGATGGCTACCAACTGTCGCCCAGATGTGATCATGAGCCTCTGCAATTTTAAGCACATCTTCGTATTCTGAAAGTCGCGCATTGATCGCCAACATGGTCCCTACACCTGCGGCTGCTGCACGTTCAAGTACTCCGTCTATATCCTCCGCAAGGCTACCATAGTTTAAATGACAGTGGCTATCGACGATAAAAGTCATGCTTCTACAAACCTTGGAAACACGCCTTCCGGCTTATCCATAGTCGTTCCTGTCGCCAACTTATGACCGGTGCCAAGCTGTTCAAATCCGCGCTCATCCGCAGGTATTTTTAATATATCAAGCAGTTTAGCGGCACTGTCCGGCATAATCGGTTGTGTCAGAATGGCGATTTGGCGGATAACTTCGGCAGTCACGTAAAGTACCGTGGCCATCCGGTCTGGATCTGTCTTTTTCAACGCCCACGGTTCCTGCCCTGCAAAATAGACATTCGCGTCCGACACTACTTTCCAAATCACTTCAAGCGATTTGTTAATCGCCTGAACGTCAATATGTTCACGCACCAAAGGTAACAATTTATCAGCTTTCGTTATAATCTCCTTATCCTCGAGGCTCAGTGTACCAGGCGCTGGCATGGCACCCTCGCAATTTTTAAATATCATACTCAAACTGCGCTGCGCCAGATTACCAAGATCATTGGCAAGATCGCTGTTGATGCGGTTGATCATCGCCTGTCTATTAAAATCACCATCATTGCCAAATGGCACTTCACGCATCAGGAAGTATCTAACCTGATCAAGACCAAATTCTTCAACAATTTCGAAAGGATCAATAACATTGCCCAACGATTTTGAAATTTTCTGACCTTCATTGGTCCACCAACCATGGGCAAAAACCCGCTTCGCTGGCTCAATCCCCGCCCCCATCAGGAATGCCGGCCAGTAAAGCGCGTGAAATCGTAGTATATCCTTTCCAACCATATGAATATCGGCCGGCCAGAATGTTTTAAATTTGTCACTATCCATATCCGGATAACCGGCCGCCGTCATATAATTGGTCAGCGCATCAATCCAGACATACATGATATGTTTATCATTACCTGGCACCGGAACGCCCCAGTTAAAACTGGTTCTTGATACTGATAAATCACGAAGACCGCCTTCAACAAAGCTTTTCACTTCATTTTTTCGGCTTTTGGGAAGTACGGTAGCTGGCAATTCTTCATAAAATGCTAGAAGTTTCTCTTCGAATGCACTGAGTTTAAAGAAATAACTCTCTTCTTCAACCCACTCAATCGGTGCACCTGTCGGCGCAAGCTTTACGCTGTCCCCGCCGTCAATAAGCTCATTTTCACCAAAAAATGCCTCGTCACGCACTGAATACCAACCAGCATACTTATCAAGATAAATATGTCCATTCTCCTCAAGCTTGGTCCAAAGGGCCTGACAGGCTTTTTTGTGTCGTTCTTCAGTGGTGCGAATGAAATCGTCGTTGGAAAAATTCATAAATTCTGCCAGTTCACGAAAACGCTGGCTAACCTGATCACAAAACTCGAGTGGTGATTTTCCAGCAGCGGCCGCTGATTTTTCAACTTTTTGACCGTGCTCATCGGTTCCTGTCAAAAACATCACATCAAAACCGTCAAGGCGCTTAAAACGCGCCAAAACATCACACGCCAACGTCGTGTAGGCGTGCCCGATATGCGGGATGTCGTTCACATAATAGATCGGCGTGGTAATATAAAAGGACGGCTTACCTGACATTAACTTGTACTTTCCAATTTTTATCTGGTCTTGAGCGCTGAACTGATCATATTCAGGATATCAATAACCGTTTGCTTCCGGTCCATATTAAGAGCATCGGTCGCTTTCATTTTTTCGGATATCTTTTCCCACAGCTCCGCCCATTGATCAAGGGGTATTATTGCCCCCAGCTCTTCCATAAGTTCAAACTCATTTTCAAGGGCTTCTTTTATATTGTGGGTGTGGTTCGTTCCCTGGTAGCTCACATGACGGATCATACGGCTTATGAACTGGCTGAGCATTTCTGAAAACAGCAGGAACATATCCCCAGACTTCTTAGTTGTGATCGCCCCGGCGAAATCATGCATCAGCGGCACATTGATGTTAGGCATAGTAGAGAGCAACCCAAGCATTTCCCGATAAAGTTTAAGCCCGTTATGTTCGATCAATGATATGGCATATCCAGGACTGCCGTTAGATAACGCCACATAACCATCAATGACATTGCCTTCATGTTCAGGAAAGTTTTTTTCCAGTATTTCCTTTACAGTCGCCGATTTGAGCGGCTTTAACGGCAGCATCCGGCAGCGCGATTTAATGGTCGGCAACAATTTACCCGGCGCATGAGCCAGGATAATCAAGATCGAATTTTCCGGTGGTTCCTCAAGTATTTTAAGGATCGCATTGGCGGCATTACGGTTCATTTCATCGGCAGTATCAACAATCGCCACCCGCCATCCGCCAGCGGTTGAGGTTTTGTGAAAAAAGTTGTTAATTTTACGAACGTCATCAACTAGAATATTATTACGCATTTTGCCAGTTTTTGGGTCTTCGGTTTTTTCAATCACCATCAGGTCGGGATTACTTCCCGCCGATATTAATTGATTGGGTTGACTTTCGATGTCCGTGTTGATCGAAGTCACCGCTACCTTTTCAAGCACGTCGCCAAATAACCCCGGACCTGATTCATCATCGGGCGGATTATTGAGTAGAAACCTTGCCATTTTATAGGAAAGCGTTGCCTTGCCGATCCCTTTAGGGCCAGTAATCATCCACGCATGATGGATTTTCTCGGCATTAAATGCGTCGAGAAACAATTGCTCTGCCCCTTCATGACCCGAAAGATCATGAGTATTTCTCGGCAGCAATGTCTGTACAGTTTCCATCGTTGAAGTTAGCCATGTTATTAGAATTAATAATAGAGTTCATATGTAACATTAATTGGAATTAAATGGCCATCGGTAAAATGAATTATTTTCCCTTAAAACCTTGCGCTACCAGATAGGTTTCTTTGCTTTCTGAGCGGCTAGCAGGTGGTTTGAAGTGACGTACGGATGTGAAATTCTTTTTGAGATCACCAAGTAGAGTGTTGTCGGCACCACCAGCAAATACCTTGGCAACAAAAGTACCATTTTCACCAAGAACTTTTTTCGCAAAATCTAAAGCAAGTTCCACTAGACCAAGAGTACGGATATAATCCGTATTCTGATGGCCAGTTGTTGCAGCAGCCATATCAGACATTACCAAATCAACAGGCCCGTCGATCAAATCCAAAAGCGCTTTTTCAGCTTCATCAGTCGTAAAATCCATTTTGAGCATTTGTGCTCCTGCCACTGGTGCCACCTCGAGCAGGTCAATGCCAACAATCGATACATTGCCGGCGCACTCTTTGGCCGCAACCTGAGTCCAACCGCCGGGTGCTGCTCCCAGGTCAACAACCGATTTAGCACCGTGAAGAAAATTAAACTTTTCATCCAGCTCAATAATCTTATAAGCGGCACGGCTTCGGTATCCATCACGTTTTGCAGCCGCAACGTACGGATCATTGAGCTGTCGTTGAAGCCACCTTGTTGAAGATGATTTTCTATAGCGCGCAGTTTTAACATGTGTTTTTTTGCCACGCACGATACCGCGCGGATCTAGTTTTCGTTCTTTACCAGTTTTACTGAGTTTTGGTTTTTTAATCATTTGACACCTACTCACTGTCACCCGCTGGTTTTCTTTTGCGGTTCAAATAATAACGTTTGCGTGACTTTTTACGTCGATTGGCTTTGTTTATTTTTCTTTGATTGTCCATCAAATGATGAAGCATGCCTTCGCGAATTCCTCGGTCAGCAACACGGACATCATCGATCGGCCAAACATCAACTAGCGCGTCGAATATCGCACAGCCCGCCACAACCAGTTCGGCACGGTCATTGCCGATGTTATTTAGGGCGAGACGCTCCGCATAATCCATCTTGGACAGATCCTTGCACAAATTCACCAGATCATGTGATTTCATCCACGCACCGTCCACCTCTGAGCGGTCATAAACTGCCTGATTAAGATGCATACTTGTCAATGTGGTCACAGTCCCTGATGTTCCCATCAGCTGTACTTTGTTACTCTCAATCGATGTTTTTATACCGTGCTTTTCTTCAAAGGGAACAATGTGTTCTTTTACCCGTTCCTTCATTTCAATGTAGTGAGAATCCGGTAGCGCATCTTTAGTACCGTATTCTTCAGACAGGTTGACAACCCCAAGGGGAATTGAAATCCAGTCGATAATTTCCGGATTTCTTTTTTCGCAAAACTCAATCCAGATGATTTCTGTACTACCGCCACCAATATCAAAAACGATACCACGGTTATAGTTGCTATCAAGAAGCTCCTTGCAACCCATCACAGCGAGGCGCGCTTCTTCTTTCGGATCAATGATATCAAGTTTGATCTTAGCGTGTTCTTGGACACTCTTCACAAACTCTTCACCGTTTTCTGCTTCGCGACATGCTTGGGTGGCAACGTTCCACATGCGAGTGACACCACGACGTCGCATTTTATCCATGCATATTTTAAGAGCTGAAACCGTTCGTTCTGTGGCCATATCGGAAATTCTTTTTTCTTCCTTTAACCCCTCACCGAGACGAACGATACGTGAAAAACTGTCAATGACTTTAAATCCGCCAACGCTAGGCACAGCAACAAGCAAGCGACAGTTATTGGTGCCAAGATCGACAACACCATACACATGACCACGTTTATTTGATCTTTTGCGATTTCTATTGGGTCGATTGGGATTATTATCATCCCGCTTACCGTCCTTCTTATTTTCAGAAGAACGATTACCGACATTATTATTATGCATTCTGAAACGGACCTGATTTCGAATTAAACTTTATATATTCCCTGTATAATACTCCCGTGCCATGCTTCATAGAAAAATATTGTTTAATGTTGATAATTCTTGCGTAAATCTTGATGTTGACACCTTAAACATTCATATGTTACGCAATATGAGGGGTGATAACGAGGGAAATACTAAATGAAATATAATACTGAAATTAATCGCCGTTTCTTCATGAAAGGAACTGGTGCCGCCGCATTGGTTGGCACAGCAACTCTTACCGGATGCACTGAACAAGCAGAAACTATTGCGCAGGAAACTGGTGCGCCTGCATCTACGGCCATGGAAAAAGTTAACTTTGATGCTGGTTATAACCGTGTCGGCACAAACAGTATCAAATTTGATATGATCAAAATGTTTAACCCGGATAATCAGCTTGATGTAGGCATGGGCATTGCCGACATGGATTTTCGCACATTGCCGCAGGTAACTGCCGCACTGAAAAAGCGACTTGAAACGGAAAACTGGGGTTACGAACTCCCCCCTCTCGATTATCCTGCCAATATTGTTGCCTGGAACAAGCGTCGTTATGATGCTGATGTACCACAAGGCAACATCCTAAATTCTGTCGGTGTGCTAGATGGTGTCCTCTCTACCCTCAATGCTTTCGGCCAGGAAGGCGATCATGTCCTTCTTCTTACACCAAACTATTCAAGTTTCTTCACTACTATTCATCAGGCAAATATGCATGAAGCAGAAAGCGAAATGATCAGAAATACAGATGGCCGTTATGAAGTAGACTGGGACGATTTCGAAGCACAAGTTGCTGGTGGCATCAAATTATTCATTCTTTGCAATCCGCAAAACCCAACCGGCAATTGCTGGACCGCCGATGAACTTCGCAAAATGGGTGATATCTGCAACAACCACGGATGCCTTGTTATTGCTGATGAAATTCATTGTGACTTTGTTCTGGGTGATAATAAATATGTTGCATATGCGTCTCTCGGTGAACAATATGCTCAAAACAGCATTTCCTATAAGTCTACCAGCAAATCCTTCAATCTTGCCTCGCACCGCACCGGTTATATGTTCTCACACAACCGTTCTTATATCGATAAGGTCCTCAAAGGAGGGCACCAGAGGCTACTTCTCAATATTATGGGGATGATTGCGTCAAACGAAGCTCTAAAGTACGGCGACGACTATATTGACGAGCAAAATGCCTATCTCACGGAAAATGCCAAATATACCGAAAAATTCTTGGCGGAACGAATTCCACTCCTGAAGTATAAAGTCCACGAAGGCACATATCTTGCCTGGCTTGATTGCCGTGAACTTGCGGATAAGCTTGATGTGATTACCAAAGCAGCTGAGCTTACACAGTATAACACCGAAAACAATATCACAGCCACAGACTTCTTTGGCGTAACCAGTATTAAATCATATACAGGTGGTTCCTACCTTAAAAAATGGGTATTGGATAATGCACGCATCGATATCAATCCTGGTGAAAACTACGGAAAAGGCGGAGATGGCTTCATGCGTATGAACTTGGCGACAAACCGTGCAACACTGACAAAGGCGCTTCAAAATCTAGAGGCAGCGATTAACGCGATCTAAGCGTCAGAACTATCTTAAAACAAAAGGCTCTGCAAGGCGGCAGGGCCTTTTTTTATTCCACTGCGTTGACAGATGGCGCCGCCTGATGCAATCTAAATTTGACAAATATTCATAAGGGAGAAATCAATGACTGAAAACACCAAATTAAATCGTCGCTTTTTCATGAAAGGCGCGGGTACAACTGCGCTACTAGGAAGCGCTATTGGCAGCGGCTTGGTCATACCAACCACAGCAAATGCCAAGGGAATGGGACACACGTCAATGTCCATGGCCTACGACCTCAACGAAGAGTTTAATCGTATTGGCTCCGGCGATAGCAAGTGGGATGGTATCCGCCGCCGTGCACGGCCGTTTGACGTGCCATTCCCCATGGGCGTGGCTGACATGGATTTCAGAACTCTTCCTCACATCACTGCAGCACTTATGAAACGCATGGCCCATCAAAACTGGGGTTATCAACCGGCGCCAGCCGATTTTTATGAAAATATTATTGCCTGGAACAAAAAACGATATAATCAGGATGTAAAACCCGGCAGTATATTAAATGCGCACGGGGTTCTTGACGGTTGTCTATCAATCCTCAAACTCCATAATACCAACGGCGCTCCTGTTCTTATTCAAACACCAGGTTATTCCGGCTTCTTCGGAGTTGTTCGCAATGCTCAATTTACATCCGTTGAAAACCCGCTCAAGCTCGTTGACGGTCGCTGGACAATGGATCTGGACGCCATGGCAAGTCAAATTGACGAACATGATGTAAAAGTGATGCTATTTTGCAACCCACAAAACCCAACTGGCAATTGTTGGACGCCGGATGAAATGCGGGCAATGGGCGATGTGTGCCTTGAAAAAGGTGTTCTTGTTGTTGCTGATGAAATCCACTGCGACTTTGTCAACAAGCATGTAAAATATACACCATATGCGGCCCTTGGTGAAAAATATGCCATGTCCAGCTACACGCTGAAATCAACCAGCAAATCATTCAATCTGGCCGCGCAACATGTGGCTTATCTTTTCTCAGATAACATGGAAATGATTGATAATCTAAAGAGAAGTGGACATCAACGTGGTTCACTAAACGCGCTTGGAATGATAGCCTGTAACGCCGCTTACAAGCATGGTGCAACCTACATGGATGATATGCGCGCATATATTGATGGGAATTGCCATTTCCTAGAAAAATTCTGCGCGGATAATATGAAGGACGTGAAGTATAAGACTCACGAAGGTACGTATCTTGCGTTTATCGATTGCTCTGCTGTCGCCAAAAAACTTGGTGATCCGGAGGAAGGAAAACGAATTGGTGATATGCTGCAACGCTTTTTCATCGAAAAAGCTGGTGTTAACCTAAATCCCGGCGAGAACTACGGTGCTAACGGTGTTGGGTACATGCGAATGAACCTTGCAACAACTCACCGAAAACTCCACGGTGCACTCAATGCAATGAAAGCCGCAATTGACGCCATTTGATTTAATTAAAAAATTTTGGCCTCCAAATTATTGGGGGCCATTTTTTTATTTCAAACCCAAAACGTCAGCCATATTATAGAATCCAGCTGGTTTATTATGTACCCAATTAGCTGCCTTAACCGCCCCTCTTGCGAAAATGGTTCTGTTGCCTGCTTTGTGTGTTAGTTCGATACATTCATCATCTGCATTGAAACTAACCGTATGTTCACCCACGACATTTCCCCCGCGCAGAACCGCAAATCCAATATCACCTTTCTTGCGGGCGCCTGTAGACGCTTGCCGGGCGTTTGCAATGACATTTTTTAAGTCCGTGTTTCGCCCTTGTGCCGCTGCGGCACCGATTGATAATGCTGTACCGGAAGGCGCATCGATTTTATCTCGGTGATGCATTTCAACGATTTCGATGTCAAAATCTTCCTCCAATGCTGTTGAAGCGATCTTTGTCAGGTGCAATAATAATGTGACACCCTCTGAATAATTAGAACAATATACCACAGAAATACTTTCTGCGGCTCTAGATAGAATAGCCTCATCACCTTCACTCATCCCGGTTGTTCCGACGATCATCGACGTATTCGATTTTATCGCAAAAGCAGCATGATTTATAGTCGCTGTCGGGCAGGTAAAGTCTAAAATAACATCAGACCGCTCAATAAGTTTTTCCGCATCATCTGTTATTTCAACATTCGTGGCTTCGCCGCTCTTCGGATGTTTGATCATTGCACCAATATCCGAATGACCCAACATTTCTGTGCCACCCACGATTAGCGTGTTCGGGTGATCCAAAGCCGCAGCTGTTAGCGCTTTGCCCATTCGTCCTTGGCATCCTAATATTCCGATCTTAACATGTGGCATGCTTTATACTCCAGTCAGTAGATGTATATTTATGAGCCAAAACTTTTTAAATATCAAATTGTAAAATGGATCAGCCAAATATGCCTTGTTCTGGTTCTGATTAGAAGTTATATAACATTTCTTTGGTGGGTAAAATATTATCCTACAGCTACATTCACTCAATTAATATATGGAGATTAAAATGTTCGGTGGTTCTATACCAGCCTTGATAACACCTTTTGAAAATGGACTTTTTGCCGAAAGTTCTTTTCGAAAGATGGTCTCCTGGCAAATCGAACAAGGATCGAAGGGGCTCGTACCTTGTGGAACCACTGGTGAATCGCCGACCATGGACCATCCAGAACACCAACATGTTATTGAGGTTTGCATTGACGAGGCTAATGGGCGTGTTCCTATTATTGCTGGCACCGGTTCAAATTCAACAACCGAAGCGATTGAACTCACAAGTTTCGCTGAAAAAGCTGGCGCTAATGCAGCGCTCATAGTCACCCCATATTACAACAAGCCTTCACAGGAAGGTATGTTTCAACATTTTAAAGCTATAAACGATGTAACCAACATCCCGATCATTATATATAATATACCGGGCAGAAGCGTTGTTGACATGGCCGTTGAAACACTCGCAAGATGTTTTCATGAACTAGGAAATGTAGTTGGTATCAAAGACGCTACTGGCAACCTCGCGCGTGTCCCATTGCAGCGCGCAGCTTGTGGCAAGAACTTCATTCAATTATCAGGCGAAGATCAAACTGCCCTCGCCTTCAATGTCCACGGCGGAACTGGCTGTATATCGGTTACCGCAAATATTGCCCCAAAGATGGTTTCTGATTTCCAGACTGCCACCTCAGAAGGTAATTACAAAAAGGCGCTGGAAATACAGGATATTTTAACACCGCTTCATGATGTAATGTTTATTGAACCTAGCCCCGGACCAGTGAAATATGCTGCTGAACTTCTTGGATTATGTACTGCGGAAATGCGTCTACCTCTGACGCCAATTACTCGCGAAACAAAAGGAAAAGTAAAAGCCGCAATGGTTTTTGCAGGTCTTTTGAATTGAGTTATGTTAAAAGACAACAAGGATAAAGGTATTAATATGCAAGAACATTCACTTAAAACTATAATCGACAGTTGCTGGGAAGATCGCGACAATATCACCTCCAACACAACAGGAGAGGTACGCGAAGCCATATTGGAAGCACTCAATTTACTCGATGGCGGAAAGGTTCGCGTCGCATCAAAAGAAAATGGTAAATGGCACGTACATCAATGGCTTAAGAAGGCTGTGTTGCTTTCATTTCGTTTAAATCCAATGACCCGCATCGCCGGCGGACCCGGAACCAATAGCAGCTGGTACGATAAAGTTCCCTCAAAATTTGAAGGTTGGTCAGAGCATGAATTTGAAAGCGCGGGCTTTAGAGCGGTTCCAAGTGCAGTCGTAAGGCATTCTGCTTTTATCGCACCCAATGTAGTTCTGATGCCGTCGTTTGTTAATCTTGGTGCTTACGTGGATGAAGGCGCAATGATCGATACCTGGGCTACCGTAGGATCATGCGCGCAAATAGGTAAAAATGTTCATATATCTGGCGGTGTCGGTATCGGCGGTGTGCTTGAGCCATTACAAGCAGGCCCAGTCATTATTGAAGACAATTGCTTTATTGGCGCGAGATCCGAAGTCGCTGAAGGCGTTATTGTTGAAGAAGGCGCAGTGTTAAGCATGGGCGTATTTATCGGCGCATCCACCAAAATCGTAGACCGAGAGTCCGGCGAGATATTCATGGGTCGGGTTCCCGCATACAGTGTTGTTGTACCAGGAACACTTCCGGGAAAATCAAGAGACGACGGCACAACCGCACCAGGACTTTATGCAGCTATCATCGTCAAACGGGTAGATGAAAAAACACGTTCCAAAACATCGATAAATGAACTACTGAGAGACTGAGTATAGAGCTATGGTCATTGATCCTGTAAATCTGACAAAAGAACTTGTTCAATGCCCTAGTGTGACACCACTGGATGCTGGAGCACTTGATGTATTGGAGAACGTGTTGAAGACACTCGGATTTAAGTGTACGCGTCTCCCCTTTAGCGAAAACGGCACTGCTGATATTGATAATTTGTTTGCACGCTTGGGCACAAAAGAACCTCATTTATGCTTTGCCGGACATACAGATGTTGTTCCCGTAGGAGACTTAACTGACTGGGAATATGACCCTTTCTCAGGAACCGTTGAAGCTGGTGTTCTTTATGGGCGCGGTACAAGCGATATGAAGGGCGGCATTGCATCATTTGTCTCCGCCGTGTCTGAGATTGAGGGTTTTGACGGATCAATCAGTTTACTGATCACCGGCGACGAAGAAGGACCAGCGGTAAACGGCACCGTAAAAATGCTGAAATGGCTAGAAGAAAATGACCAAGTGCCGGACATTTGCATCGTTGGTGAACCTACAAATATTAATGAAATTGGTGATATGGCAAAAATTGGCCGACGTGGTAGCTTGAGTGGTCATCTTACCATTCACGGAACCCAGGGCCACGTCGCTTATCCTCATCTGGCAAATAATCCCTGCCCTCACCTGATCAATATACTTCACGACCTGACAACCATTAAACTTGACGGCGGAAATGATTTTTTTGAACCCAGCAATCTCGAAATTATATCTATCGATGTCGGCAATGAAGCCTCCAATGTTATTCCAATGTCCGCTTGCGCAACTTTCAATATCCGCTTCAACAATGAACATGATCCTGACGACTTAAAAAACTGGATCAAAGATACATGTGAAAAACAGAATGTTCCCTTTTCCCTTGAACTCAATCTTTCTGGTGACGTATTTCTCACGCCTGAAGGTCAGCTAAGTGAATTGGTCGGTAACGCTGTTAAAGAAATTACGAACCGCACTGTAGAAATGAATACAGGCGGCGGCACTTCAGATGCTAGATTTATAAAAAATTATTGCCCGGTCATTGAGTTTGGACTGATCAACAAAACCATTCACAAGGTAAATGAGTGTGCGAATTTGAAGGATATATATCTACTGAAAGACATATACCTTGCAATCATCAAGAAATATTTCTCAATTTAAACCAACAACTTCGTTTGGGTTATAAAATAGAAGTGAATATTACTCCTCTTCGCCCCAAACAGCGAGTTGATTTCCACTTGGTTCCGTAAATTCGAAACGGCGCCCGCCTGGGAATGGAAATATATCTCGAACAATAGTGCCGCCTGCTTTAATGATCCTTCGTTCACTTTCTTCAAGATTCTCACTGAAAAAGACCGGTAATGCCGCACCATTCTCTGTACTTGAAGATAGTGGTGACTGATAAAATCCACAATCTATACCACGTCCTTCGTAAGCCGTATAATCCGGACCATAATCGTTAAATTCCCATCCAAAGACCTTATTGAAAAATTCTTTAGTGGCTTGAAGATCACTGGCCGCAAATTCGATGTAGCTTATCTTATGATGTCGCGCACGTTTTTCCTGCACGTTATTCCTCCATTTATTTTTCTCACACAACCCGCTTGATCGTAACACCCTTTTACGTCAAACAGCTACTTATAGTCTTATAGAAACTAAACTTATTCTAGAATAGATAAATATATAAAATATTCAATTTAATTTTTTGATACTACTTTCCATCTTTCAAGACAATCAACAAGTCCTTAGCGTCAACCTGATCACCTGCAGCAACCAACACCTCAGATATAATACCTTCTTTTTCTGCGTGTAGTGTTGTTTCCATCTTCATGGCTTCAATACTCATAAGTAAATCTCCGGTTTCAACTTTTTGCCCGGCTTTGATCGCCATATTGGAAATCATACCCGGCAGCGGTGCGCCTATGTGAGCAGAATTTCCTGTTTCTGCCTTTTTATTTTCCTTAATGGCGACCGCGGCATCTGTTTTCTTGACCTTTATGACGCGCGGTTGACCATTGAGTTCATAAAAAACCTCAACCGTTCCATCATCGTGAACATCGCTCACTGCCTGACAACGAATTACAAGCGTTTTACCAGCCTCGAGATCGACCATGATCTCCTGAAACGGCTCCATTCCGTAAAAATAAACATTGGTCGGTAGATGACTTATTGGACCAAACTGTTGCCTTACCTTCGCAAAGTCGGTGAAAACTTTTGGGTACATCAGATAGGATGCCAAATCAAGATCACCAACCTTTGCCCCCGACTCCATCTCAGCGTCCCTGCGAAGTCCATCAAGATCGGCCGGCTTCATTGTTTTACCTGCACGATCCGTGAGTGGTTTTTCTCCTTTGAGTATCTTTTTTTGCAGTTCTTTTGGAAACCCCCCAACCGTCTGACCTATTTCACCTTTAAAGAGGCTGACCACGCTCGCTGGAAAGGCAATATCCTTATCAGGGTTTTCCACATCTTCGCGGCTGAGGCCCCCGGACACCATCATAATCGCCATATCGCCAACTACTTTCGAGGATGGAGTAACCTTTACAATATCGCCAAACATCTGGTTAACATCGGCATAAGTCTTCGCCACCTCATGCCAACGCGCCTCAAGCCCTATTGAGCGTGCTTGCTCCTTTAGATTGGTAAACTGACCACCCGGCATTTCATGAAGATACACTTCAGAAGCCCCTGCGCGAATATCGCTCTCGAAGGCCATATATTGCCGACGAACAAGTTCCCAATAATCACTAAGCGTACGGATGTTTCCGCTATCAAGGCCTGTGTCCCTATCAGTGGCACGGAGCGCAGCCACAATTGACCCTAGATTTGGTTGCGACGTAAGGCCACTAAAACTATCCATTGCCGCATCGGCAGCGTCAACACCCGCCTCTGCTGCTGCGAGTACACTGGCAGCACTGATGCCACTTGTATCATGGGTATGGAAATGGATCGGAATGCCCACTTCGTCTTTCAAGGCACTGATCAGTCTTTTGGCGGCAACTGGTTTAAGAAGTCCAGCCATATCCTTAAGTCCAAGTACATGGGCGCCAGCTTTTTCCAATTCCTTCGCCATATCTACATAGTAGTTTAGAGAGTATTTTGCCCGGTTGGGATCATCAATATCGCCAGTGTAACACACTGTACCTTCACAGATTTTACCGCTATCAATCACCGCATCCATGGCCACGCGCATGTTCTCCACCCAATTGAGGCTATCAAATACGCGAAAGATATCAACGCCCGCATCAGCAGTCTTTTCAATGAAATATTTTATTACATTGTCGGGGTAGTTGGTATAACCAACGCCATTTGATGAGCGCAGTAACATTTGAGTAAGTATATTTGGCGCCGCTTGTCGAATTTCCCTGATCCGTTCCCATGGACTTTCATTCAGGAACCGCATCGCTACATCAAATGTCGCGCCACCCCAGCATTCTAAGGAAAGAAGATCGCTCATCATATGCGAATAAGCTGGTGCTATTTTCACCATATCGTAAGACCGCATCCTGGTCGCAAGCAACGATTGGTGCGCGTCCCGCATCGTCGTATCAGTGATCAGCAGTTTTTTCTGATCAAGCATCCATTTGGAAAAACCGTCAGCGCCCAGTCGTTCAAAAATATCACGCGATCCTTCAGGACGCGGGTCCACTCTCGGCGTGGGCGCTTTTGGAGTTGGGCTCTCAATGGGAAGTCTTCGACCTTTCACTTCCTTGTTTCCGTTCACGGTTACTTCGGAAATAAAATTAAGCAGCTTGGTTGCCCTGTCTTTACGCGGCTTGAAATTGAAAAGCTCAGGTGTTTCATCAATAAACCGGGTTGTATAACTACCATCACGGAATGTCTGATGATTAATAAGATTTTCAAGGAAATTCAGATTGGTAGCAAGCCCACGTATGCGAAATTCACGCAGAGCGCGCCCCATTCTTTTTACGGCTTGCTCATGATCTGGCGCCCAAGCGGTAATTTTTTCGAGCATACTGTCATAAAACCGTGTGATGACGGCACCCGAATAAGCAGTCCCACCATCAAGACGAATACCAAAACCCGTCGCGCCACGGTAAGCGGTGATGCGGCCATAATCAGGGACAAAGTTATCTTCAGGATTTTCCGTGGTTATCCGGCACTGAAGTGCAAAACCATTTAATTTGATATTCTTCTGTTTAGGAACACCTGATCGTTTGCTGCCAATTTTTTCACCGCCGGCGATCAAAATTTGCGCTTTCACGAGATCGATACCTGTGACCATTTCGGTAACCGTGTGTTCCACTTGTATGCGCGGATTTACTTCAATAAAATAAAATTCGCCGGTGTCCACATCCATAAGGAACTCAACAGTCCCCGCATTATAATAACCTACTGATTTCGCTAGTTTTAAAGCGCTCTGGCAAAGATCTTCCCGCTCGTCATCCGCCATAAAATGCGCGGGAGCACGTTCGATAACTTTTTGATTACGTCGCTGCACAGAGCAATCGCGCTCGAACAAATGAACAATATCGCCGTGAGTATCACCGAGTATCTGAACTTCGATATGGCGGGCTCGTTCAACCAATTTTTCTAGATATACTTCGTCTTTTCCAAATGCGTTGGCTGCTTCACGTTGGCCTTCATTGACTTGAGATTCGAGCTCGCCCGCACTTCTGATCACGCGCATTCCACGACCACCACCACCCCAACTGGCTTTTAACATCAACGGATAGCCTACTTTCGCGGCCAGATCGTGAACTTTCTTCATATCTTTGGGGAGCGGCCCAGTGGCCGGGATCACGGGCACACCTGCTTTAATAGCTATGTTCCGTGCTGCCACCTTATTGCCAAGATCACGCATTGCCTGCCCGTCTGGCCCTATGAACTTAAATCCTGCATCGCGGCAGGCATCGGCGAATTCAGGGTCTTCAGACAAAAAACCATAACCAGGATGGATAGCATCAGCACCAATAGATTTTGCAATACGCAGGATATCATCGCCAGCAAGATAGGCTTTTACAGGTCCAAGCCCTTCACCGACCAGATAGCTCTCATCCGCTTTAAAACGGTGCAATGCAAGCCTGTCTTCGTGTGAATATATAGCTACCGTCTTGATGCCAAGCTCGGTCGCCGCCCGCATGATCCGTATGGCAATTTCCCCACGGTTCGCGACTAGTATCTTCTGTATTTCACTCATTTTCTTATATTTTGCCCTTTGAGCCCACTCTCCTTTAACATAACTTTTCTGCCTCCAAAGTAAACTAATTATTGCCCCAATTTTTCCGCACATCGGCCTTTTTCTAAAGTTCCAATTCTTGACGTCGATCAATTTTAAACTTGTTAAGGCAAGTTATGGTTTCTGTTATAAATAAGCATATCGGGCAGCTATGCATAAGGAGATAGAAATGTTTAAGACCATCTTAATACCAATCGGAAGCGATGAAGCGGTAGACACAAGAATTGATGCAGGTGTTACGCTGGGAAAAATATTCTCTTCCCATTTAAAAGCACTCCATGTCATTCCAACACTTAAATCCCTCGAACAACTTACTCCTTACGCCTATTATTCATATGATCTTTACACACATATTTGGGAGACTCAAAAACAGAAAGCACAGGAACAAAAGAAGAAATTCCTCGGCATTATGAAGAAAAACTACGACGACTATGAATGGCGCGAAGAAGAAGGTGATTTCATGCGATCGCTAAAACTTGTTTCTCGCTCGTCAAATCTCACTATCATCAGCCAAGGCGAAGATACTTATTCCGACGTTATGGGTTCTATGGCCCGCTTTATGATGGAAAGCTCACTTCCTGTACTTGCAATTCCAACATCCGGTCTTGATAAAAATGTTGGTGAAAATATTCTGATCGCTTGGGACGCTAGCGCCGAGGCAGCCCGCGCTGTACACGATGCAATTCCCTTCTTAATTCGCGCCAAAGAAGTCACCGTTGTCTCCATCACGGAGGGACGAAAACATCAAAGCCCCACGGAAGATATTTGCGCCATGTTGGCTAGGCAGGGTATCAACGCAAAAGGCGTTATTGAAGAAGAACATCAAGATCGGGCAGCCCGACTTCTCCATCTTGCTGATGAGTGGGATGTTAATTTGATTGTCGCAGGCGCATGGGGGCACAAACGTTTACTTGAAGTTATTTTTGGCGGTGTGACGAAAACGCTTTTCACCAATCAGGAAATAGCCGTATTATTTGCTCATTAAACGTTTGAAATAAATACATTTTTATCTAATTTTTACCATCAAATTAAACATCTATTAAGGAACTTCTTATAGAGTTGAGTCTATTGACAATTTTATATGGTAAGAAGTGAAAAATGACTGAGACACTCAACAGTTGGATAACGAGTTTCAAGAAAAATGAACGCGGCTCATTTGTTCTCGAATATGCTTTACTTGCACCACTTTTCATGGCTATCACTTTCGGGTCTATCGAGATGGGCAGAATATTGATGGTCTATACAACCATGGAAGGCGCCGTCACCGAAGCAACACGCATTGCGATGACCGGTAGTGTCCCTGAGGAATATGAAACGACTGAAGCCTACATTCAGCATCATGTAAAACAATCGCTTGAAAATGTTGGTGTTGACGCTGGCGTAACCATTTCCATGAAAGTTTATGACAGCTTTTCCGATGTTGGTGCTGAAGAGCCCTACACGGATTCAAATGCAGACCTTAGCTGCAACAACGGTGAATTTTATACCGATGTCAATGATAATGGAACCTGGGACAATGACATGGGTGCAAGTGGCACCGGCGGTGAAGAAAACATCATGGTCATGGAAATCAGCGTAGATCTACCTTACATGATGAAAGGCGTTGTCGGAATTGTTAGCGAAGAAAAATCAATTAACCTATCGACGTCAACTGCCGTTCGAAACGAGCCATATGGCGGTGTTGCTTGGGTACCAAGTGACACTGTAGGGACATGCGCTTAATGGGAGCTAGCACCAATGACAAGATTTCCATCACTTTATAAAACTTTAAAGAATAAGATAGGTAAACACCGTTTAAGAAAGAACGAAAAAGGCGTCGCAATGATTGAATTTGCGATGGCTCTCCCCGTTTTGACCATTTTGCTTCTTGGATGTATTGACCTTGCGGTCTATCTGGTCGCGCATCAACGCATTGCCCGTTCCGCATACACCATGTCCAACCTTATGACGCAGATGGACCAAGGGCTTACAGAAGCACAAGTCGGTGACATGATGCTTGCCCTTGATCAAGTCAGTAAACCATTTGACATTGCCACGGACGGCGTGGCTACAATCACTGCTATTATCGGCAACGGTGTCGATGGTGCTCCTGCCACGTCATATACCGTTGCCTGGCAGCGCTGTTACGGGGCAAACGCATCTGGTTCTGAATTCGGCAGTTCAGGAGCGAGCGTTTCTGCGGCAGATATTCCCGAAAATACTATTGTGACCACTTCGCAAATCCTGGTGGTTACCGAAATTGAATATACCTACGAGCCGATCCTAGGCTTCCTTCCTCTAGAAGGTCAGATAGAGTATGACGCCTTTTTCCGTCCTCGTCGCGGCACCATCGAAAACATCATAGCAGATGGTTCACCAGGTCACAGCTGTTAATCAGTCACTGCATGTTATGTAGACGGCGATCAAAACAGCATTAACTGTCATCGCTCTCCTGATCACCACAGACGAGCGTTTGTCTATTATCTTTAGAGTTTTTATAACTTCTAACACCATCACAGGCACATGAGAATATGAAAACCGGCGACGAACATTCTCAAATGTTCATCGCCGGTTTATAAGTCTATTGAAGCCATTGTCGTGGGAAACTACTTAACGATCCCACCTCAACGTTACTTATTTGCTCAAGCGCAGGTCGGCAAGGTCGTTGGCAATCGCTTCAAACGCACCATCAAGCTCATCAGCATCAGGGGCATGGAAATATTTGCCGGTGTCTGTCGCACATCCTTCGTAAAGATTTTTAAGGGTCGTGCTCGTCGCACCACTACCGAAAGTAATCGTATAGATGGTAATGCCCATACCTTTCATTGCTGAACAAACATATGCAAGACGTTTATTGATCGCTGTACCAGTAGATGTTTGTCCTGTTTGGCCATCAAGGCGCCCTTCGTCACGCCGCCCGTAACCCGAATAATCACCATTATAAAAACCGTGAACCGCTGGGCCATTTGTCTCATCATCTTCATCATATACGCCATTGCATTGTGGACAGTTTCCATCCCCGTCATCGTCGTAAGCGTCGCTATTATCATTGTTTCGATTACGATCGTCATAATAGGGGTGTTTGCCGCCGTCGTTTATGATCCAGTTTTGACCATCTGTCATGAGAACCGCAGCCTTGACCATTTTATCATCATCATACGCGATATCGTTAAAAAACGGTGATCCCGTGTGAAGCATACGCCACCCCCAAACCATACCAAGGTTGGCAATCGTACCACCACGATTATATGAATAGTATAAGCCGTCGATATAGGTCGTCAGGTCGGCTTTTGTTGTTGTGAAGTCAAGTACTGGTGCCGGACAGTTGATATTGGGTCCTGCATCATAACTACTTTCACCGCTACCACCTTCGCGCTGATAATCCGGTGCGGGCCAAACTTCACCATTGGGCCCTGTTAAATCTGATAAACTGTACAATTTCTTGTCGTAATGTGGGCGCCACAGAAACGGGACCCAATCTTCGTCTTCATGTTCCACTTTTACATCATAGGCATCGGCCGCACTTAATGTACTATTTGTGCGGCGTGCTTCAACACAACCATTCCATTTATCAAGGTCCGTTGGATGATAGGTATAACTCGCTGGCATAGTTGTAGTATCTATATAATCACTATCAAGCAAATGACCAACATTTACCGTGGTCACATATGGCACAATCGCGACTTGCAATTTATCATTGCTGGCATCATCACCAAAAAGGCTATCAACAAGCGTTGTCGCTGATGATTTAAGTGCTACCATCCTTACCGTACCACTATCCGATGTTCTCATCGAACCGGTGGCATCAAGCACCATTACAAGTTGAAGTCCGGTTTGCTTACTTGTTGTTTCAGCACTAGCCATAACGGACAAATCATCAAAACCGAACAGTCGCATGAAGACGGTTTCAACTGTACCCGACGTAGCCACATCAAGAGTTTTGGTCACCGTATCAACTTCGGTAATCACCAGCTCGCCAACCTGACCGCCGAGATAATCTGACTTAAAATTACTATCAAAGAACGCTTGTATTTCTGCATCTCTGGTAGCCGAATGAAATGATTTAGCGCCAGCCAGCGCCGCAGCATCAAGCGCACCAGATAGCTGAGCTCGGTAAAGATACGCCCGACCGAGATCTACACCCATACCAAGCAAACCAACGAGGACCATAGACGAAAGAGCCACCTGAATTAGGATGCTACCCTTTTGGTCTTTTTTTAACGAAAGAGCGAATTTTTTTAAATTTAGCATAATATAAATACATCCAAATCATAAAATCAATATCAGTTATGTAGGTAATTACTATATAATAAGCTTTATTAAGTATTCGCTAACGAATGGCTAAATTTAAGATAAAACTTTAGATGGATTTTTCTAAAATATTGCTACTAATCCGGCACTTCTTCCGTGGATAGCGGGATTTTACACGTCACTTTTGTTCCAAGTCCGTAACTACTTTCAACTTCTATTGTTCCCCCGTAAGCTTCAATCAATTTTTGACATATACTCAAACCTAATCCAGTGCCGTCCTGTGCTCGGTGTGCGTCTTCCTCTGCGCGGGAAAAAGGCTCCAATATTCTTGGTAGAAACTCTGCTTCAATACCAAAACCGTTATCCTCTACTGAAATCAGAAGGTTCTTATTTTCAAGCGCGCATTTGAGAATAACCTTTCCACCCTGGTTATTATATTTGATAGCATTTGAGAGTAAATTAATGATGATCTGCTTAATACCACGGTAATGGGCATAAACTTGATCAATGTCCTCTGCGATATCCTTCACCAAAGTCACTTCACCCTTGTCTGCTTCTGGCTTTAAAATTGTGAAACATTCTTCAGCCAGGTCATCCATATTGAAAGTTGATTTTTCCATGGGATTTCTGCGAGCCTCAATCGCCGATATATCAAGAATATCATTGATCAGGTCCAAAAGGTGAGAGCCGCTCGTATATATGTCACCAGCATATTCACCGTACTTTTCCGATCCCAATGGCCCCAGATACTGAGCTTTGATTAGTTCGCTAAATCCAAGTATCGCATTGAGTGGCGTACGAAATTCATGTGACATACTTGCAAGAAATTCCGATTTCGCTACATTCGCCCGTTCTGCGTCAACAAGCGCTTTTTGGAGATTTTCTTCCACAATTTTTTCTTCCGTGATATCGCGGACCATTGCATGAAGCCCTATTTTATCATCAACAAATATGCGTGTCAGCGTAACCTCCGCTGGAAACGGATCATTATTATCGACACGGGCGTGGGTCCAATAAAACCTATTGTACCCCTTTTCCAGCGCGATTTTCATCATTTCTTCAGCCTTGGAAAATGAATTTGATCCATCCGCTTGAAATTCAGGTGAAAACTTCGACGGATGCAAAAGTTCGAAATCTTCTTTTGATTTCGCTCTAAAAACTTCTACCGCAGCTTCATTGCAGTGAATAAATTTTTGCTCAATCATTAACCACATCGGATCTTCAGAAGTATCAAAAATCGATTGATACTTCTTTTCGCTTTCAAGCCGTTTGGCTTTCTGTCTCACCACTTCGCTTGCAAGTTCCGCAAGGTAGGTCGAACCGTAGCGGCGATATATATAGGTACCCAGACTAATTAGAAACACAAAGAATACAAAGGAAACAAGGCCATATTTTATGTAAGGCGCTCTAATTTCACTGATATCAACTCGCGCGGTGATGCCAATGTCCAATCCTTCAACATAAGCATATGCAATCAGAATATTACTGCCTTCAAAGCTCATAAACTGCGTCACCCCTGTTTGATGTTGAAGTGCAAGCGCCATCGGCCCTGGCGTTTCGCTGTTGAGCTCAATTGGCTCGGGAATATCTTTGCTATTTTCCTGTTTTAGCCGAAAGAAATAAATCTTGTTGTCAATCAACTTACCAGCAATAAATCTCCCGGTTTCGCCAAAATTTTCTAAGGTCCAGTTCCGATTAAGAACTATTGCTGCTTCTGCGTCGCTTTGCTGACCAAGTATATTTCCATCAGATACAAATTCCTTAATTCTCTGAACAGATATCTGATCCCCGTTCGACGCGATAATATTGAGCAAATCCACTTGCCCACGCACCAATTTATAGAGATCGTTTGACTGACGTTCATATTGAGTAGAATAAAGTTGAAAAATCACCAGTCCCGCCACCGACGTGGCGATCAAACTAATGATAAAAATCAACATCATAAATGGTATACGTTTTGTCATAGCAACAACATATCTTAAATGAATTAAATATTACTCAACAATTTCCATAACAATTAACTAAGAACTACACATAGTAGTAATGTAAATTCTTATTTTTGAGCTTCGTAGACACCACGAGCAACTGCTCTGGCCATAGTATCTGCCGCTGCGGAGCCAATTTCACTGAGCCAGCTGGACCGTGCCGGGCCTTCTGGAATTTCTTTGGTACCACCGGAGATACAGAATATTGTATCACCATCTGAAAGCGTATGAACCGGTCGAATAGCCCTTGCAAATCCATCATGCGCCATCATGGCAATTCGCTTACATTCAGCGGTCGTCAATTTTGCCGACGTTGCAATAACGCCAATGGTTGTGTTTGTTCCCGGTGTCATACCCCTGAGTTTGGCATCATCCGGTATTGGTTGCATGACTGGTTCCTGATCAGGATTTGCCTTTTGTCCGCCGATTTCGTCACCGTATGAAAATGGTTGCGCCCAGAATGTCTTACCGTCCGGCATATAGACACTCCCTACACTATTAACCGCAACCAGTGCACCGACTATCAATCCCTCTCCCAAGTCAAGGGAGGCTGACCCAAGACCACCTTCTTTATTGCCGGAACGCGCACCAAGTCCCGCGCCGTAATTACCAAGCGGGAAAGCGTCACCATTTCGTTTCTGAGCATCCACAAGTGCGTCAATACCAAGATCATGGTATGGCGTGTTCATGTCCCAATCTTTGTCACCGCCATTGACCAGATCAAACAAGATAGCACCAACAACGATAGGAACCGCAGGCATACTTTCAGTGAACTTGAGGCCAACATTTTGTTTTGAAAGCACTTTCGCTACACCGTCACCAGCCGCGAGCCCAAACACACTACCGCCGGATAGAACTACCGCATCCGCGCGGCCCACAAGATTTTCCGGTGAAAGCACCTCAACATCACGAAGCCCTGGACCACCACCACGCACATCAACACCGCCTGTTACGGAACTGGGGCAATAAAGCACAGTCGTCCCCGTACGCACTCCCTGATCCTCAGCTTGCCCAACACTTATTCCTTCAACATCAGTGATTAAATTTTGTGGTCCCGGTTTATACATGCTCTTCCCGATTATTATTTATTTTTATTAGTTTCCTATATACAACGCCCGCCGTCAACCTCCATAGCCACCCCCGTGACCATACTCGCTTCATCACTGCACAGAAAACAGGCGGCATTGCCCATGTCCTGCGGTGTTGAAAAACGCCCAATAGGTATAGTTGAAAGAAATTTTGCTCTTACTTCTGGTGTATCTTCACCCATGAAAGTGGCCAACAGTGGCGTATCGCCAGCAACCGGATTAATTGCGTTTACACGAATACCAAACGGAGCAAGTTCAACCGCCATTCCCTTGGTCGCGGTGATCATCCAGCCTTTTGATGCATTATACCATGTTAAATTTGGCCTTGGGCTGACGCCTCCGGTGCTGGCGACGTTAAGAATTGCGCCACTACCGGCTTTTTTCATAATTGGCACCACATGACGCGCTGTATGGAATACCGATTTGGCATTAACATTGAAAATGCGGTCAAAATCGCTTTCCGATAGGGCGTCTAGAGGTTGAGGGATATGGCCAATTCCAGCATTATTAACCAAAATATCAACTGTTCCATATTTCGAAATCGTGTTGTCTACCAATATTTTGACGCTTTCGCCGTCCGAAACATCAACCTCATGGGCAATAACTGCTTCACCCAGCTCACCAGCAAGTTCTGCGGCCAGTGACGCATTTAGATCAGCTATCACCACTTTTGCACCTTCATTGGCGAATTTTCGAACAATTCCAGCTCCAAAACCCGATGCTCCACCAGTTACTATTGCTATTTTATTCTTTAATTTCATATTCTTATTGACTCTTTTTAAGGTTATTAATTAGCCGTGATGTGCAGCAACGGTTTTAAGCACTGAAAAACCGTAAAGAGCCTCGAAGCCCTTCTCACGACCGAAACCGGATTTGCCAATACCACCAAACGGTAGTTCAACGCCGCCACCCGCGCCGTAATTATTAATAAAAATCTGCCCCGCCTTGATGGCTTTGGCCATACGCATCTGGCGACCGCCGTCGCGGGTCCAGACACCAGTAACAAGACCGTACTCCGTTCCGTTAGCGATTTGAATGGCATCTTCCTCCGTATCAAACGGAATAGCCACCTGTACGGGACCAAAAATCTCTTCCTGAGCTAGCTTATGATCCGCGGGCACATCCCGGAATAAGGTCGGTTGGACATAACAACCTTTTTCGGGGCAACCATCACGTATAACGCCCTGCGCCGCTATTTTTAAACCACTGTTTAATCCTTGCTCGATATAACCATCAACAACCTGCTTCTGTCTGGCCGAAATAAGCGGCCCTACATCAAGATCATCGGTCGCCGGACCGACTTGCAAGGCGGTTATTTTTTCACTCATCATTGAAATTACTTTTTCATAAACACCGCGCTGAATAAGAAGCCTTGTCCCCGCAGAGCATGTCTGTCCGGCGTTTTGAATACCGGCAGCAACCAAAAATGGCAGTGCGGCGTCAAGGTCGGCATCATCAAATATAATCTGCGGTGACTTGCCGCCAAGCTCAAGCGTTACCGGGACAATATTCTCTCCCGCAGCCTTCTGAATAAGCTTTCCTATACCGACGGACCCGGTAAAACTAATATGATGTATACCCGAATGGCCGCTGAGGGCGGCGCCCGCTTCATGGCCAAGACCAGTAACAACATTAAGTACGCCTTTGGGAAGGCCGGCTTCTTCGGCAATACGGGCAAACATAAGTGCCGTCAGGCACGCATCTTCCGCCGGCTTAAGCACGCAAGTATTACCCATTGCCAGTGCGCCGCCAATACAGCGCCCTGCAATTTGCATTGGGTAATTCCACGGCACGATATGCCCGGTAACACCATGTGGTTCCCTCATCGTGTAAACTGTATATCCATCCATGTAAGGAATAGTGTGGCCCATCACTTTATCTGCAGCACCACCGTAAAATTCCATATATCTCGCCATGGCGATCGCATCAGCACGGGCCTGCTTGACCGGTTTACCAACATCATGGCTTTCAAGTTCGGTCAGAACATCAACACATTCGAGAATTTTTTTACCTATTTTGGTGAGCATGCGCCCTCGCTCCATAGCGGAAAGCGCCCCCCATTCTCCGTCCAGTGCCGCCTGCGCTGCTGCTACAGCGTCGTCCACATCGCGCGGTGATCCCCGGCCTATTTTACATAACAACTCACCTGTTGACGGATTAATAACATCTAGCGTCTCATTATTTTCAGCATTCCGCCACTCACCACCGATGAGAATCTGTTCGCTGTTAAATGGTATCTTCATTTATGTTTTCCTCTTTGCTCTCTAAAGCCTTTGTAATATCTGGGCTCGCGTCAAGCAATGATTTTGTATAAGGGTGTTGGGGGTTGTGGTAAATCTCAGCAGTTGGCCCTTGCTCCACAATCACTCCGTCCTTCATGACCAGTACTCGGTCGGTAATGTTTTTAACCGTTGCAAGATCGTGTGAGATAAATAAATAGGAAATCCCAAGCCGATCAGAAAGGTTTTCCAAAAGCTCCAAGATCTGCTCTCTAATTAAGACATCGAGCGCCGAAGTTGCCTCATCAAGTAGAATGATGTCGGGTTCCGTGATCAACGCACGGGCGATGGCAATCCGCTGCCTTTGACCACCTGAAAATTCATGGGCATATTTATTGATATCACCTTCGCTAAGCCCGACCAGTCCAAGCATCTCGATAACTTTCAATCTCTTTTGATCGCCAGTTAATCTTTCTTTTGTGCCAAAAAATGGCTCCGCTACCAAGCGTTCCACTTTATGACGCGGATTAAAACTGCCATAGGGGTCCTGAAAAACAACATTGATATGCCTGCGCAGTTCTTTTTGACCCTTAAACGGCTTCCCATTAATGCGTATTTCTCCTTTACTAAAGCGCTCAAGCCCCAAAATACATCTGGCAAGTGTTGACTTCCCACAACCACTTTCGCCCACCAGGCCCAGGTTTTCACCGCGTTTTAGAGAAAAACTTACATCATTCACTGCCCTAAGGTTCTCTTTACGGCTTAGTTTATAGTCTTTACTAAGTTTCTGTACCTCAAGGATCACCTCGGCACCATCCGCAATGAACTTTTCATGTATCTTATGCTTTGCCGCATCAAACAACTGCTTCGAATAAGGATGTTCCATGGTGCTGAAAAATGTAGCCCTATCGCCCTGTTCTACCACCTTGCCATCTTTCATGATGACAATATGATCGGCCACATCTGCTACTACAGCCAGATCATGACTAATCAGCAACATACCCATTTTATCCTGCTCTACTAGCTTCTTAAGCAGTTCCATAATTTTTGCTTGCGTCGTTACGTCAAGCGCCGTTGTCGGTTCATCAGCGATTAACAACTTCGGACGCTGTGATATAGCAATAGCAATTACGACACGTTGGCGCTGCCCACCGGAAAGCTTATGTGGATAAGTGGTAAGAGGAAAACGCTTATTTTCAAGGCCGACACGGTGCAGCACCAGCTCCGCTCGTTCGCGCAAGGCCTCACGTCCAATGTCTGGTTGCGATATTTTTATAGCTTCCATGACCTGTGCACCGATGGTTTCCACCGGGTTAAGTGCAGTCATCGGTTCTTGAAAAATCATACCAATATCATTGGCACGATGGGTGCACATTTCCTGTTCGGACTTATCTACTAAATTTTCATCATTCAGCCAGATCGCACCAAAAACTTCCGCACCCTCGGGCAGAAGCTTTATTACCGCGGATGACGTCATTGATTTTCCAGATCCACTTTCACCAACAATCGCCACCACCTGCCCTGCTTCAACTGCAAGGTTGATGTGGTCGAGTATTTGTTGACCGTATATAGAAAGACTTAAATCCTGAATATTAAGAAGCGCCATCACTGACCTTTCCTTGGGCTTTTCTTTGCCGCAGCTTTGGATCAAGAATATCGCGCATACCATCGCCCATCAGATTAAGACCAAGTACCATCGTTACAATTGCACCACCAGGGAAATAAGCAAGCCACGGCGCGAAAAATATCATAGTCTGAGCTTCATTGAGCATGCGCCCAAGGCTTGGGTTCGGTGGTTGAGTGCCAAGCCCTACATAAGAAAGGCTCGCTTCGGCAATGATCGCAATGGAAAACTGTATGGTTGCCTGAACGATTAGGATATTTAAAATATTTGGCAGGATATGCTCATAACTTATTCTAGATGTGCCTTTACCCGCGACCCGTGCGGCCATGATATAATCCTTAGACCAAAGGCTTAAGGCCGCCCCCCGTGTCATTCGGGCGAACACAGGAATATTGAATATACCGATGGCAATAATAGCATTGATCGCGCCAGGACCAAAAACCGCCGTAATCATAATCGCCAGAAGAAGCGACGGAAATGCAAATATAAGATCATTACCCCGCATGAGCGTTTCATCGAGCAGTCGTGCACCGTTCATACGTGTTCCCGCAGCCCACAACCCAAGCGGCACCCCGATAGCCATACCTATACCCACGGCGATAAGAGAAACAGCAATAGCATTTCGCGCGCCAATCATAATCATCGATAAAATATCGCGACCAAAGTGGTCCGTTCCCATCAAATGCTCCAGCCCCGGTGCAGCAAACTTGCCTTGGATGTTAAGCTGGGTCATATCGTAGGGCGTCCAGACAAAGGACAGAAGAGCCCCAAATACAAACAGAGAGGTAAGGACACTACCTATGACAAAACTGAGCGGTAACCGGGTCATTTAATATCCCCTTCCCGCAGTCTCGGATCAACCGCTGCATAAAGAAGATCAACAATAAAAGTAATCATCACCACGGCGAACACCAGCAACGTTACAATCGATTTAACGACGATTAGGTCGCGTTGAACTATTGACTGAAACACAAGTCGACCAAGGCCCGGCAACGAGAAAATACTTTCGATAATGATCCCACCCGCTAACAAAAATGAAAACTGAAGACCAAGGATCGTTAATACCGGTATCATTGCATTTCGAAGCCCATGTCTTATAAGAGCCTGTCGCTTCGTGAGGCCTTTTGCCCTTGCCGTTCGAATATAATCTTCGTTCATGACCTCAAGTACAGAAGAACGCATAACACGGGAGAGAATAGCTGCTTGCGGCAGCGCAAGCGAGATAGCCGGCAATGTTAACGCTTTCATACAGTCTATGAAACCAGCGTCCCAACCGGGAAATCCGCCAGCAGAAAACCATTTTAACGTAGTGGAAAAAAGGAGGACCAGAAGTATGGCAAACCAGAAATTTGGTATCGCTACCCCAACCTGCGCCGCCCCCATAAGAGATGTATCAACCATAGATCCGCGTCTTGATGCACTGATTACGCCTACAGGTATCGCTATGACGGTCGAGAGAATTAGCGCGTATATTGTGAGCGGCAGCGAAACAAGTGTTCTTTCACCGATCAATTCTGACACTGGTATCCTATACGTATAACTTGTGCCAAAATCCCCACCTAACATTCCAGTGAGCCAGCCTACATAACGATCCCATGGCCCTATATTAAGACCGAGTTCCACCCTAAGTGCATCCGCAGCTTCACTACTACCAGAAAGTCCCATCATAAAGGATGCCGGGTCACCCGGAACCACTTCTATCATCAGAAAAATGACCACTGTGGCCACAAACAGGGTAATAAGCAACGAGAGAAGCTTTTTGCCAATAAAAGCCACCATCACTCTTCCCCTTCCATATAAACATCCCTCAGGTCGTTGGATCTTATGGGATAGTTGGTCCACATTCCTTTTACTTCGCGTTTCCAGACACCATATTTGCCAAGCTGGTATAGATACCCATTGACTGCATCCTCAGCTATTTTCCGCTGGGCGAGTTTATAGAGACGGCTGGAATTTACAGCATCGGTGCTGACATCAATATCGGCTATGATTTGTTGAAACTCTGCATTGTCATAGCCAAAATAGTAATTTGGATTGGCGTAGATATTAATATCCATAGGCTCAACATGAGAAACTATCGTAAGATCAAAATTTCGGTTTCGTAGAACCTGATCAATCCACTGCGCCCATTCCATATTTTCTATTTCTATCTTTATACCAACCTGCCTTAATTGACTGGCAATAAGCTCACCCGTTCTTCTTGCATATATGGGTGGTGGCAGCTTTAGGCTCGCGACAAAACCATCGGGGTAGCCTGCTTGCGCCATTAATCTTCGTGCTTCGTCTAAATCATGAGGATAAAGTCCGGTCAGATCCACATAATCGGGATGACTTGGTGCGAAATGGCTTCCGATCGGCGCCGCATTTCCAAACATTGCGCCGTCAATGAGCTCTTCGCGATCAATTGCATGTGCCATTGCCTTTCTGACCAGAATATTATTAAAAGGCGATCTTTTATTATTTGTGGAAAGTATTGTCTCCCCCGCAGTCAGTCCTACAACAACCTCATAAGCGGGATCGTTGTTAAATAAAAATAAATTTTCTGGTGCGGGATAGTTTGGAAAAGTATCAATATCCCCCGCTTTCATGGCCGTATAGGCGGATAGAGGGTCAGTGATAAACTTAAAGCACGCGCCCTCAAGGGCTGGCGAAGCGCCCCAATATTCTTCATTACGGATCAATTCCACCCGGTCGCCTCTTACCCATTTTATAAATTTGAAAGGACCTGTTCCAACCGGGTTAAAAGCATTGCTAGCGGCACTTTCTTCCGCGACAATAACTGCGTCTCCCAGGCCAATATTAAACAGGAAGTCCGGCCTTGCCTGATCAAGAGTGATCATGATGGTTGATGGATCAAAGATATCGATATTTACAATAGGTGCGAAAATGTATTTTTTAGCATTGGTTGAACCATCTGCGCGTGCCCGGTTGAAGGAATATCTAACATCTTCGGCGTTAAAATCATTACCGTCATGAAATTTAACCCCTTCCGCAAGATGAAAAATATAAGAGCGACCATCGTTCGATAATTCCCAAAACAAAGCCAGCCCCGGCACAACCTCACCGTGCTCATCAATTCGTACAAGTCCTTCGAAAATATTACCGTAAACTATTTCATCTATCGCTGCCGCGGCACCCGATGTTGGATCAAGGTTGGGGGGCTCCAGCTGCAAGCCAACATTCAAAGTCACCGCCAGAGCCATTTTTGACGTACTTAATATCATTAATATAATTAAGCAGAATTTTTTCATCAAACCACTTGCCTCACCGCGACAATAATTCCTTCTGGCGCCAACGTCTGTATTATTTCTCGCGTCTTTTGGGAAATTCCTTCTTCAATGATATATATTGGTTGTTTGAAATTGCTTGTTTGATTATTTTCAAGCGCAGATTTCAAAATGGTCGCTGCTTTTTGATTGGTTTTCTCATCAGTAAAACTCATATGGTGGAGGTTTTGCCCCAGAAACCCCGGCAGATGAACCGGATTGTTACCAGTTATAATGACAAATTTTTCTGCGCTAAAATTTAGAATTTTTTTCAGATTATTATATGTATCCTCACCCGCATAGGCACCATGATGCGCACCACCAGAATAAACATCAACTTTACCATTTGACCTCAGATGCAGCAGAGCGTCGGCCGCTTTCTCTTGCGAGTTAGTGGCAAATAACCGTGCCCGTAAACCGAGTACTAGCCCCGTTGCCGCCATTCCTAACGCAAAATCGCGCCTTGATATATTAAAGGATTTCTCAGTTATCATTCTGTTTCATATAATCCTTTCCACAGGACTATACACTAGCCTCAAGTGCATAATTATAAAAGGATAAATGACAACAAATTGAGAGGAATTTATTCGCCAGTGTCGTTTTTTATTTCTTCAGCAAGCCTCCGAAACTTTTGCTTGCCCGGTTCTGAAAGTCCTCGGTAAATTTCGATCACCAGTTTTTCATCGTTTAGCGCACGAGAATAACTAGGTTTCAAGTTCGACTTATTGGAAGCAAAACAGCTTAAAACTTCTTCTATTCCCATATCCATAAAACTGGCAAATGGTTCCACTTCAGTGACTTTGAGAGCACGATTACCACTGATAATATCTGATATACGAGTGTGTGGCAGTCCTAGCACTTCAGCTAGGTCTTTCTTCTTTTTCCCCAATTCGCGGATACGATCAGATATCCATGATCTTTTTTTCAAACTCATAAAGCTCACTAAAGAACAAATTGAACCATATATCACGTACTATTATCGTAAAATTACATATGTTAATGCAAATAGTTACACTTAATACCACCATCCAGAGAATAACGATAATTTAATAATCTTCATTGTATATAAGTGCGGGAAAATGGGATTAAAGTAAGTTAAAAAAGTAAAAGGCGGAAACAATGTTTCCGCCTCAAACTTGGAAGGTAATAATTAGAAAAACGACTTGATAAATCTGACCAGGTTGCCCACCTGGACATAATTATCATCACTAAAACCAGTTGTCTGATCAAATATTAACAAACCAATGGTCAGCATGATGATACAACAAGCACTATTAACAAAGCCCAAATACATTTTACAATCCTACAAACATAATACTCAAAATTTAAATTTCCCATTTTGATGCAAGAGCAAGCAAAACATTAAAAGATAAACTTTTAAACAAATGTATGCGAAAAGCGTGCCAATTTTAATTATATATGCAATAACAATCAGTTATATAGTTAATACTTTGTAACTAAAAAAGATCATTGTAAATATTTTTTACAGCAGCATTTCTCACTTCCCATTATGGGACAGATTATGGAGAATTTAGTCTGCGCTGTGCATCAGAAGCTTATATGCAGCAGACGCCATTACTTTGGCAGAATTAATCATGTCTTCCACCCCCACATATTCATCCGGTTGATGTGCAAGTTCGAGAATACCTGGCCCGTAAGCTATACAGTCTTTTAAATTGCCAATTCTATCTATATGTTTTTGATCATACGTTCCTGGTGAACATACCAATTCTGGCTTTTTTCCAAGCACCTCTTCAATAGAAGATGCCGTCGCCTTAACCACAGGTGCATTGCTGTCGGTCATGCTTGGTATAACCTCTAGCATATCCCGTATCTCAAATCGAAATCCTTCTCGCGAGTGTTCCAGCGATGATAAGATCTCAACCACCTCCCCTTTAACATCTTCTAGGTCTTCTTCGACCAGAAAACGGCGATCAATGATCATTCGGCAACTATCTGGCACGCACGGCGCTGGTAGGCCTTCGTTACCTTCAGTTTGTCCACCGTGAATACTGTTAATATTTAGTGTTGATTGTTTAGCACCTTCCGGCACAACAGGCATACTGGTATAGCGCGCGGCCATAGCGGGATAGAGCTTATCTTCAAAATCGGCTACTACTGCGCCCATGTGACGTACTGCACAGTCCCCAAGAAATGGCATCGAACCATGGGCGATCCGGCCATGGGTTTCAATCTCCGCCCACCAGACACCGCGGTGACCAAGACAAACCCGGTCCACATTAAGTGGTTCTGGTATGATCACATGATCCACCCGTTCTTTTGAGAAATACCCTTTCTCCGCCAAATAGGCTACACCACCAAGACCACCGGACTCCTCGTCGGCAGTGCCGGATATCTCAATAGCACCTTTAAGTGCAATCCCACTTTCTATCAACGCCTCAACCGCGATAATTGATGCGGCCATTCCGCCCTTCATATCACAAGCACCACGGCCATATACTTTGCCATCAATAAGTTCTGCAGCAAATGGATCTTTTGTCCAGCCATCACCAGTTTCAACAACATCTATATGACTATTAAAATGAACGCAGGGCCCATGCCTACCTGTTTCATAACGAGCAACCACATTGTAACGCGGGTAATCTGCACTATCACCTGGCGTGCCGTAAGCGCGGATATATTCAACCGTAAACCCGTGACCTTTCAGTCGATTACCAATATATTCAACACAAGCCTGATAATCATTCCCTGGCGGGTTAACTGTTGGAAATCTAATAAGGTCCTGACAAAGTCGAACAAGGTTGTCTTCAGCTCTTTCAATTATTTCGAAAACTTTATCTAGTTCTTGCTTACTCATTTCTTTGAATCCTATCTGGTAAGAGCAAAAAATTATAAGCATTAACCTTTTTTAACAAGTCTTTTTATCAAATCGGTGAAATTTTGATCTGTATCAAGTTAGTTTTTTGTGTATTTATTAGACTCGATTCACTAACAACCAAGACTTACATTCAGGAGGAATACCATGATCAAGACAATCCTAGTCCCTATCGGACACGACAAGGGTGCAGCGCAACGCGTTGCGCTGGCCGCCGAACTTGCAAATAAGTATGATGCCCATATTCAAGCACTGCATGTGCTGACACCAGCTGGTGATATGTTTAAATCCATGCCGGTTGAGGCTTATACAGCAGAAGCTTTCAATCAATATGAGAGAGATCTGCAGGAAGAAGCAAAGAAATATCGCGCAGTGTATGAAAAACAACTTAAGGCAGCAGGAGTTCGTTATGATTGGTGTCAGCAGCAGGGTAACATGCTTGACTTTCTTAATTTGCACTCAAGATCAGCTGATTTAACTGTTCTCACTCAAAAAGGTGAAAGCCTTGATGATATTATGAGTGTGATGCACGATTTCATCATTGAAAGCGGCTTACCCGTTATAGTGATACCTGAAGCAGGTGCTTCGGCCGATTATAAAAACATTCTCATCGCTTGGGATGGTGGCAAACAATGTGCGAAGGCAACACACGACGCACTTCCAATCCTAAAAAATGCAGACAAAGTTACCGTACTTACCATTGCAGAAGAGAATAAAAGTCAAATTCCGGAAGCCGATATTTGTATCAAGCTTTCCCGACACGGTGTAAATGCCGAGGCACTTACAGTCGCGGAGAGTGATTCAGTCGGCGGGCGTATTTTGGAAACAGCAGAAAGTATCAACGCTGATCTGATCATTTCTGGCGCGTGGGGTCACAGGAGACTACGTGAAATCATATTCGGAGGTGTTACCAAGAAGCTTTTGAGCAATCAGAAGTATTCAATATACCTCTCCCACTAACTCCCTCCTGAGTCGGAATTCCGCCGCAGTTTTAAGGACTTGCAAGTCCAAGAGACTGCGGCGATTTCTGGTTGACCGGATCACATCCTAATACTTTCAATAGCTCGAGAGAAGCTTGGTCCTCTATTCCCTCTGGTATAACTTTTAGATCCTAGTTATGTGCAGGTTGATAGTTAACAGAACAGAAATTGATCTTCCTGATCGGGCAAATGAGCCTCAGCTACAAACGAGTAAACGGGTTACATTCTAATAACCCATAGCTAAACCGTCTTTTCGTGGATCAGAACCACCAGTTAAAATTCCTTTTTCATGGTCAATCCAGATAGCTTGAGATCCTCCAATTGGTATTGGTGCAGGCACAACCTTATGACCTCGCTTCTTGATTTCTTCTATAATCTGCGCATCAATACCCGGCTCCACCTCCACTTCACCCGTTACAGGATTTGGAAAAAAACGCGGCAAGTCCATAGCTTGTTGGATATCATAACCAAAATCAATTAACCGAGTTAAAAATTGCATATGACCAAATGCCTGATAGGCGCCGCCCATGACCCCAAACGGCATAATCGTTCGACCGTTTTTTGCCAGCATTGCCGGTATAATCGTATGAAGCGGCCTTTTTCTTCCTGCAATCTCGTTTGGGTGACCAGTTTGCATTGAAAATCCGCGACCACGATTATGAAGTAGCACACCCGACTTCGGTGCCATGAGACCACTGCCAAACGCCATAAACAGCGTATTGATAAAACTCGCACAATTTCGGTCCTTATCCACAACGCTAATATAGACTGTATCCTGGTGATCTGGCAGTTCATAATCCGAAAGCGACCCAATTCGTTTATCACCAATGGCGTTAAAAATGCGCTCTATTGTGTCTTCGGATAGCATTTTATCCACTGGTACTCGCACATATTCAGGATCAGCCAGATACGCATCCCGATAATGATACGTCAACCGTCCCGCTTCTATCTCACGGTGAACGCGCTCTGCATCCAACGGCGAATTGCGACTACGTTTAAAGCGTTCCATAATTTTAAGCGCCATCAATGCAATTATACCCTGCCCATTTGGCGGACACTGATAAACATCGTAATCTCTAAAGCTCGCTGATATGGGGGTCACATAGTTTCCGCATGCCGCGCTGAAATCTTCAAGCGTATGAAGACCGCCCAAATCATGCAGATAGGAAACAATATCCTCTGCAACGGCCCCTTGATAAAACCCGGCCCGCCCCTCGGCTCCTATAATTTCAAGAGTTGTTGCTAAAAGTGGCTGATGGTGACGCTCTCCAATCTTCGGCGCCGTACCGTTTGGCATAAATACCTTTGCCGCAGCTGATAGTGGGTCAAGATAATCCTTTTTTTGCCAAAAATCAGTCCCAACGCGCGGTAGAATTTCATAGCCACCTTTCGCCAGTTCGATCGCTGGTATTAGAAGCTCGGATAGCTTCATTCGCCCATGATCACGAATAAGGGTATCCCAGGCATCAACCGCTCCTGGTATGGTAACTGCGTGGGGGCTTTTTTCACCAATTTCGCTTATGCCCTGCTCTTTATACCACAAAGGGTCGGCCATAGCCGGCGCCCTACCCGACCCGTTATAGGCGCGGTAGTCAGTGCCACCTTCCGGCGCATATATTGCAAAGCAATCACCACCAATACCAGTTGATTGCGGCTCGGCCACACATTGAACAGCACACGCCGCCACGGCCGCGTCCATTGCATTACCGCCAGCTTTTAATATCTCAATTGCTACCTCTGTTGCTCGCGGGTGCGACGTCGCCGCCATACCGTTTTTAGCAACAACAGGGTCCCGACCAAGTTCTTGAAAATATGTTTTATTTATGATCGTCAAACCACTTCACAACATGCTGTATTTTAGTGATCAGGTTTGATGGCCGCGCGGTAATTCCGTGGTATGACCCCGGAATTCGAACAAGTACCGCTTCCACTTCCTGCATTTTAAGAGCTTGATAATATTGCTCACTTTCCGACATTGGTGTGCGCATATCCAGCTCCCCCGTAAGCAGCATAGTCGGCGTTGTAACATTACCCACAAGTGATAACGGCGACCGCCGCCAATAGTTTTCCTGATCGTCCCACGGCATTGATCCAAACCAGTATTTGGCCGACGCAAGCGACATGTCCGAATACAGCGTGAAGCTGGTCCAGTTGATCACTGGCTTTGCAACGACTGCCGCCTTAAAACGGTCCGTTTTACCGATAATCCATGCGCTGAGCACACCGCCGCCGGAACCGCCGGTCACATAAAGCTTATCCGGATCCACATTTCCCAGTGAAATAACATGATCAACACCGCTCATCAGATCATCATAATCATTACTTGGATAATTATGATGAATTTCATTAGCAAAATCATAGCCATAACTGGTTGAGCCTCGCGGATTGGTATAAAGCACCATATAACCGTTATTGGCCATCAACTGTAATTCAGCCGCAAAATGTGGTCCGTATGCTGTAAATGGCCCACCGTGAATTTCTAGAATAAGCGGATATTTTTTCGCAGGATCAAAATCGGTCGGTTTTATGATCCATCCCTGAATATCAAGGCCGTCATGGCTTGATTTATACCAAACTTCTTCCACCTCACCGAGCTTGCGGTAATCAAGTAAGTCAGCATTAATATCGGTGATCTGCTCAACACGGCGACCATTGCGGCTGGCGACGGCAATATTGGACTGGTCCGTAGCATCGCCGTACGTCATGACAACGCGGCCATCTTTTGCCACATTAAATGTACCACCAGCATAAGGGCGTCCAAACCCGGCACTACCAATGCCACTCGTCACATCAACCATATCACCGTCCATATCGACCTTCGCAACTTTAATGTCTCCTTTATCGGTATATTGGAAATAGATATCGTCACCGACCCAATGAAAGGTACCGACACTGCGGTCAAATTCAGGGGTTAGAACTTTTTTATCCGATCCATCGACATCCATCACGTATAGCCTGTTGGTGTGATAGCCCATACGCTCATCATCTGAACCAGAATAAGCAATTTTTGATCCGTCCGGTGAAACAGCCGGATTGCCATCAGGGCCAAAGCGATCGGTGAGCACGACGATATCACCGCTCATAACATCCACCGAGTAAACTTCGCTATTTCTGGTTTCCATCTTGTGATTATCATGACGATTGGCGGAAAAATAAATTTTTGATCCGTCCCCTGCCCATGAAAGACTGGAGGTATGATTAAATTCACCAGTTGTTAATTGCCGCGGCGTTCCTCCCATGGCCGGAACAACAAAAATATGTGTCTTGCCCGGCTTCACAAAGCCACGACCATCATTTCGAAACTGTAATTCATTGATATAAATGGCTTTCTTCGCCCATTCCGCACCTTCTGGAGCCTTAGGAAGTGCGGCATAGGTTTCTTCCTTGCCCGGGACAAAAGCGCTAAAGGCAATATGCTGACTATCCGGTGACCAGGTAAGCCGCGATGCACCGTTTTGTAACTGCGCCACTTCAAATGTCTGGCCACTATCCAGAAAACGAACGATGATTTGGCTTTTGCCACTTTCATTGGACGTATAGGCAAGCTTGCTACCGTCCGGTGAATAACGCGGACTTGAATTATTATTAAGCCCTGTGGTCAACGGCCGGTGATTATCACCGTCTGGATCGATACGCCATAAATTACTGCGCTTGCGGTCAGTCATAATATCCATAAAAGTCCGCACATAGATAATCTCTTCACCATCATGAGAAAACTGCGGATCACCCGCAATCTCAAGCTCAAAAACATCAAGCCAGTCAAAATTGCTCTTTTCTGCACTCGCCGCAAACGGCACCATTATCATTGTGAATATCGATAAGAAAATAGCGTTGCGCATCCCTCGCCCCTTTTGATTATTTTATGATGATTAAACTTAAACGTAAAACCCCGACCTTGGCAACAAAAAGCTCCAATGTTACTTTTAAGCAAGTGAAACATAGTTGACTTTAACGGTTAGCTTTGGCTTTCTATTGTCACTTATAGGAATCATGGAAACGAAATGACGAAAACAGCACTTGTAACCGGAGGAAATAGAGGCATTGGCCTTGAGGTTGTGAAGAAATTCGCAGCGCTTGGTTATAAAGTTCTGCTCGGTTGTCGAAATGTTAAACAAGGACTTGAGGCCGCCTACAGGCTTACAGGCGATATTGACGTGGTTGAGGTTGATCTATCCGACAGCGATAAGGTGCGAGCGCAAGCTGCGGCGATTATGGCTGATCATGATATTGATATCCTCATAAATAATGGGGCTATTTTGAAGGATGGCTCAACTTTGAGTGTTGAGAGGCAGGATTTTTATGACAGTATTCAGGTTAATCTAATCTCATGCTTCGATCTTATCCAGATGATCACGCCGGGTATGATAGAGCGCGGCTTTGGCCGCATTGTCAATGTGACCTCAGACTGGGGATCCTTTGCGGACGGGCTTACCGGACCAGCCGCCTATTCGGTGAGCAAGGCTGCGCTCAATGCCCTAACCATGAATATGGCCCATTCTCTTCCTGCTAACATAAAAGTAAACTCAGTCCACCCCGGCTGGATTAAAACTGATATGGGTGGTGACAGCGCCCCCCTTAGTACTCAAGAAGGTGCGAAGACCATCATCTGGCTGGCAACGCTTGCCGATGACGGGCCCTCGGGCGGATTTTTTAATCAAAAACAGCCCAAAGCCTGGTGATATCAACTTTTCCGCCGGTAAAGTTTCCAGTAAATAAAGGCGTTAAGTACAAATACAAAAATGCCTATGGCGATAAACCCGCCTCTGGGGAAATCACCAAACAGTCTCTCTGGATAGATTATCGGTAGTAAATAGTATTCTATGAAACCACCCGTATAGCCGGAGGCACCTGCCCGCTCCCTTAAATCATTTTCCAGATAAGTAAGTGGGCAAATCCATCCAAGAATGGCTATACCCCCACCCCACAAAAAGGCCGGCACATGAAACCATGCAATAAATGGCCAACGAAAAACAAGTAATCCACCCAAAGTAACGAAGATGATAAACAACAAATGAAGCATTACCAACATGTCCGCCAATAAATGAAAAGTCATCGCCTGTTCCAATTTATCTTGTGTCCGCTGCTAATCTAGCCCAATTTAACGAAATCTGGCAAATTCTTCATTTATTTATCTCAGCGACTGAGTAAATTTTCAAAACAATTGATCAATCTTGCCGCCTAAGCTATCTTTCGCCAATCATTGACTAAAAACAGATAAAACACTCATGATTTCAATTAGAAAAAGTACTGAAAAAGATCTGCATGATAAAACCATTACAAGGCTGACCGATCTGGTCAATCTGGTTTATGGTGAGTCAGAAGCTGACCTTTGGAAACCGGAAACATCGAGCCGTACTACTAAGGCGGAAATGAGTGGTTTTATTGTGCAGCAAAAATTACTGATCGCTGAATTTGATGGCAAAATTGTTGGCACCTGCAAGATCGGTGAACAGGACACTGAAATTTGTGAATTTGGCATGCTTGCCGCCGATCCACTCCATCGCGGAATTGGCATTGGTCGTGAACTTGTTAGTGCAGCAGAAGGCTGGGGCCGAAAAACAGGACATCAAAAAATGCGCCTTGAGTTACTCACCCCACGACATTGGAAAAATCCATCAAAAGAATTTTTGAAAATCTGGTACACACGTAGGGGCTACAATCCTTCCTACACAGTCCCTTTTGAGGAAGAGTTTGGCCATAGAATAAATGATTTCGCCACCGACTGCGATTTTACAGTATGGCTCAAGGATTTAAGTTAATTATCCCCAAGTATCAATCTCACGACCCTAAACAACATCGGGGTGTCAGAAAGCTAAAATCTTGAATTGGCATTTCTCAAAAAGCTCTAAAATTATGTAACTGCGGAACAGTCAACCCCAAATGTGCGCTTTACCTTAAACGATCATTCCGGTAATATGCCGCCAAAGATTTGAGGGAAAATGTTTTTCCAATTTGCAGAATTTGAAATTGATTTGGATAAGTTCGAACTTCGGCGTAACGGTACGCCCGGGCATATTGAACCACGGGTCTTCGACCTCTTGGTTTTACTTGCCAAAAACCCGGGCCGCATCATTACCCGCGACGAACTTATTGAAGAACTTTGGAAAGGGCGTATCGTTTCCGATGCCACTATTTCCACGACCATTAAATCTGCCCGAAAAGCTCTTGATGATAGTGGCGAAGAACAAAAATATATTAAGACCATTCGTGGGCGCGGCATTACTTTTAACGCTGATGTTCAATTCAGGGGAAGCGAGAATTCAATCGCTGGGACAGTCTCGACAGGCGCGATAAAATCACCTATGAAAATGCTTATGCTCATAGCTGGTGCTCTCGCACTGATTGTCATCATCCTTCTTGTCAATAGTTTTTCCCAGTCACCATCAACCGATCAAAGCAAGCTAATTGCTAACACGAAATCGAACGGCGCCTATAAAGTGGCGGTGATGCCTTTCATCGATATGAGCGAAAATGGCGATCAAGAATATTTTGCTACTGGTATGGCGGAAGAAATATTGAATCTCCTTGCCATGACACCCGGCCTTAACATGACTTCACGCACTACTGCTTTTTCGCTCAAGGATTTAAACTTGTCGGTCCCTGAAATATCACAACGTCTTGGCGTAAATTATATTGTTGAAGGCTCTATTCGTACCACTGGCGAACGCGTTCGCGTCAGCGCCCAACTAGTTGATGTCGCCGCCGATACTCAACTTTGGTCATCTAACTATGATCGAAAAATGACAAGTATTTTTGAAGTGCAGGACGATATCAGCGAGCAAATCGCGGGTGCACTGAAGCTGGAACTTGGCAGTAGGGCGAGAAACCGTGAAGCCCCGACTAATAATATGGCCGCTTATGACTTTTATTTGCGCGGCCATCAACTATTTTCAAGTCGCGGCACCTTCGGCGACAACGATCGCGTTGGTTATCTTGAGGAAGCCATTTCAAACCTTGAGCAGGCAACGTTACTGGATCCTAACTTTGCAGAAGCATGGGCCGAACTTGCAGGTGTCAGCATGGTCATACCAACATTTGATTCCGTTAAATATTCATTTGAAGAAATGGCCGTTCGCTCAAGCCTCTACATTGACCGTGCGCTGTCCTTAAACGAAAACCTATCGCAAGCTTGGGCCACGAAGGGATTTAATCACTTAGTGAGCCTCGAATTTGCTGAAGCAGAACAAGCGCTTCGTCGCGCAACCGAACTTCGAAACAATAATGAAACGGCTTGGTTATGGCTTGGCCTGACCTACACAACGTTA